>ENA-ORCR01000012-ORCR01000012.1-marine-metagenome-genome-assembly--contig:-NODE-12-length-386639-cov-23.460255_pt1 | contig 386639 bp, 402 predicted proteins | sample MGYA00237782_ERZ508514 | MGnify/ENA primary metagenome ERZ508514 (study PRJEB26185, sample SAMN06268960) | marine metagenome | isolation source: Eden Landing Ponds, San Francisco, CA, USA | place... | reverse complement strand
TCCTCTCGTCCAACGAGCCCGGCCTCACGCAGTTCGGCTGGACGCCGTTGGACTCGTTCCTCTCGTCCAACGAGCCCGGCCTCACGCAGTTCGGCTGGACGCCGTTGGACTCGTTCCTCTCGTCCAACGAGCCCACGCTCACTTCGTTCGCGTGGACGCCGGTACGGGCTTACAACCACCACTATCAGGCGGCGACTGAACCCCACGACGGTTCGCTGTTTTCCGAATCTGTCCCGTCGAATACGGCGGCTACTGGCCGGTGGAACTCCCCGTCGCCGGAACCACCAGCGTTTTTATCACCCGGCCACGTAGCCCCTCGTAACCGAGCGCACGGCCGTCCGTGGATGCGGGAGACGGCCGGCGGACGACGGACGCTTCCGTCACGGGGATCACCGGATCCCCGGCCCAAGCGAACGACTCGGGGGCTACGGGTCGACCCGGACGGCCTCCGAGTTCGGTGGACGCGTCGCGTGCAACGCGCACCGACCCGTCCACTGTCGTAGCGTCGGACTCCCCCGCAGGCGGACGGCTTCCCTCGGACCTACAACCATGGAAGTCGAAATCGCAACAATCGGCGGGTACGAAGAGGTCGGCCGACAGATGACGGCAGTCCGTGCCGGAGACGACGTGGTCGTCTTCGACATGGGCCTGAACCTCTCGAAGGTACTGATTCACGACAACGTCGAGACCGAGCGAATGCACTCGCTCGACCTCATCGACATGGGCGCCATCCCGGACGACCGCGTCATGTCCGAACTGGAGGGCGACGTCAAGGCCATCGTGCCGACCCACGGTCACCTGGACCACATCGGCGCCATCTCCAAGCTGGCACACCGCTACGACGCGCCCATCGTCGCGACGCCGTTCACCATCGAACTCGTCAAACAGCAGATCAAGGGCGAGGAGAAGTTCGGCGTCCAGAACGACCTCCAGAAGATGTCCGCCGGCGAGACGATGCAGATCGGCGAGCGGACCGAACTGGAGTTCGTCAACGTCACGCACTCGATCATCGACGCGATCAACCCGGTGCTCCACACGCCCGAAGGCGCGGTCGTCTACGGCCTGGACAAGCGGATGGACCACACGCCGGTCATCGGCGACCCCATCGACATGAAACGCTTTCGCGAGATCGGTCGCGAGGGCGAGGGGGTCCTCTGTTACATCGAGGACTGTACCAACGCCGGCCGGAAGGGCCGAACGCCCTCCGAGTCCGTCGCGCGTCGCCACCTCAAGGACGTCATGACGAGCGTCGAGGACTACGACGGCGGTATCGTCGCCACGACGTTCTCCTCGCACATCGCCCGCGTGAAGTCGCTGGTCGAGTTCGCCGACGACATCGGCCGCCAGCCCGTGCTCCTCGGTCGGTCGATGGAGAAGTACTCCGGTACCGCGGAGCGCCTCGACTTCGTCGACTTCCCGGAGGACCTGGGAATGTACGGTCACCGGAAGTCCGTCGACCGGACGTTCAAGCGGATCATGAACGACGGCAAAGAGAACTTCCTGCCCATCGTCACCGGCCACCAGGGCGAACCGCGCGCCATGCTCACCCGGATGGGACGGGGCGAGACGCCGTACGAACTCGAGAACGGTGACAAGGTCATCTTCTCCGCCCGGGTCATCCCGGAGCCGACGAACGAGGGCCAGCGCTACCAGTCCGAGAAGTTGCTGGGCATGCAGGGCGCCCGCATCTACGATGACATCCACGTCTCGGGCCACCTCCGCGAGGAGGGTCACTACGAGATGATCGACGCGCTCCAGCCCCAGAACATCATCCCGGCCCACCAGGACATGAAAGGGTTCGCGCCCTACGTGGACCTCTGTTCCAGTCAGGGCTACGAACTCGGCCGGGACCTCCACGTGACCCAGAACGGGAACATGATCAAGCTCACCGAGTAGGATGACAGAACTTCAACAGCAGGTCGAAGACGCCATCGTCGCCCGTCGCGACCGGGTCAACGACGCCATCCCGGAGGAGCTCCCGGTCACGCGACCGGAGAAACTCTACGAAGCGGCGCGCTACCTGCTGGACGCGGGTGGGAAGCGGCTCCGACCGACGATGTTCCTGCTCGTCGCCGAGGCGCTGGCCGACGTCGAACCGCTCTCCGAGGACTACCGTTCGTTCCCGACGCTGGACGGGGACGACGTGGACGTGATGGCCGCGGCCGTCGCCGTCGAGACTATCCAGTCGTTCACGCTGATCCACGACGACATCATGGACGACGACGATCTGCGCCGGGGCGTTCCGTCTGTCCACCGCGAATACGACCTCTCGACGGCCATCCTGGCCGGCGACACGCTGTACTCGAAGGCCTTCGAGAACATCCTGGAGACCGGGGCGGAGCCCGAGCGCTCGGTGGCGGCCGTTTCGGAACTCGCCTCTTCGTGTACCAAGATCTGCGAGGGCCAGTCGTTCGACATCGCGTTCGAACAGGCCGACGAGGTGACGACCGAGGAGTACCTGGAGATGGTCGAACTGAAGACCGCCGTTCTGTACGGTGCATCGGCGGCCATCCCGGCGATGCTGCTCGGCGCCGACGACGAGACGGTCGAGGCGGTCCACGGCTACGGCCTCGACGTCGGCCGCGCGTTCCAGATCCAGGACGACCTGCTCGATCTGACGACGCCCTCGGAGAAACTCGGCAAGCAGCGTGGCTCGGACCTCGTCGAGAACAAACAGACGATCATCACGCTCCACGCGCGCCAGCAGGGCGTCGACGTGGACTCGCTGGTCGACGCCGACTCCGTCGAGACGGTCTCGGAGGAAGCGGTCGAGGACGCCGTTGCCGAACTCGAAGACGCTGGCAGCATCGCGTTCGCCCGGGAGACGGCCCACGACCTCATCGACAACGGGAAGGGTCGGCTGGAAGTGCTCCCCGACAACGAATCGCGACGGCTGCTCGAAGGTATCGCGGACTACCTGGTCGAGCGCGAGTACTGAAGCACCCGGTCGTTCCGTTCTCTCTCGTTTTCTGCGGGTCCGTCGTGTTCGTCAGTGGTCACGCTGGCGTCGTCCGGCAGCGTCCGTACCCGTTGCGAGCGAGATCACTCACCCCTGCGTCGATGGAGGGTCGATGTCGTCAGCGGTGGTCGATCCGCTCTCACGTGCGTCCGGCAGGGTGGCCCAGGGTGGGAAGGCCACCGCCGGTCGCATTCCAATAGACACGTTGGGACGAGATAAACGGGGGACGTCGTTGCATCAGTTCACGGCGTTCGTTTCGTTCCTCCACTACAGTTTCGACTGTTTCACGTGCGGTTCGGCGACCGTTTCGATCGTTACGGGGATGCTAAGGCCGTTCACGAGCGTCGGTTTCCGGAGATTTGACGAACCGTTCGACCCGCGTCGGAACCCGAACCCGTTTTCACTCCGGCAGGCGACGGTACCGCTAATGGACGACGATCTCAAAGACCGCGTGCGCGAGGCCGCCGAGGCCGACGCGCTCCTCAACGCGGTCAAACACGACAGTGAGGCGCAGGTCGGGGCGATAATGGGGCCGCTGATGGGCCAGAACCCCGAGTTTCGCGAGCACGGCGACCAGATTCCCGGGATCATCGCGCCGGTCATCGAGCGCGTCAACGGGATGTCCGCCGATGAACGCCGCGACCGCCTCGCCGAACTCGCACCCGAGCGCCTCGAAGAACTCGAGAGCGAGGACGAGGGCGAGGACCACCCGCTGCCCGACCTCCCGGACGTCGAGGCGTACGACGAGATCAAGATGCGCGTCGCGCCGAACCCGAACGGCCCCTGGCACGTCGGCCACGCCCGGATGCCGGCGGTCATCGGTACCTACGCCGAGCGCTACGACGGTTCGTTCGTCTGCCGGTTCGACGACACCGACCCGGAGACCAAGCGGCCGGACCTGGACGCCTACGACCAGATCCTCGACGCCATCGACTACCTCGGCTTCGAACCGAGCGAGGTCCTGAAGGCGAGCGACCGCGTCGAGACCTACTACGAGCACGCCCGCGAACTGATCGACATGGGCGGGGCGTACACCTGCTCCTGTTCCGGGGAGACCTTCTCCGAGCTGAAGAACTCCGCTGAACCGTGTCCCCACCGCGACAAGGACCAGGAGACGATCCGCGAGGAGTTCGAGGCGATGGTCGATGGCGAGTACAGCTCCGGCGAGATGGTGCTCCGGGTGAAGACCGACATCGAGCACAAGAACCCGGCGCTGCGGGACTGGGTCGCTTTCCGGATGATCGACACGCCGCACCCGCGCGAAGAAGCCAGCGAGTTCCGCTGCTGGCCGATGCTGGACTTCCAGAGCGGCGTCGACGACCACCTCACCGGCGTCACCCACATCATCCGCGGCATCGACCTACAGGACTCCGCCAAACGCCAGGGATTCGTCTACGACTACTTCGGCTGGGAGTACCCCGAGGTCATGCACTGGGGCCACGTCCAGATCGACGCCTACGACGTGCCGATGTCGACCTCTTCCATCATCGAACTGATCGAGGCCGGCGAACTGTCCGGCTGGGACGACCCGCGCGCTCCGACCATCGCAAGTCTCCGGCGCCGTGGCATCCGCGGCGAGGCAATCGTCGACGCGATGGTCGAACTCGGCACGTCGACGTCGAACGTCGATCTGGCGATGTCCGCCATCTACGCGAACAACAGGGAGCTCGTCGACGACGCCGCTCCGCGGGCGTTCTTCGTCCGTGACGACCCCGACACCGGGGGCCTCGTCGAGCGGCAGGTCGTCGGCGGTCCCGACGTCGCCGAACCGCCGGTCCACCCGGACCACGAGGACCGCGGCACTCGCGAGATCCCGGTCGAGGGCGCCGTGGTGCTGGAAGGCGACGACCTGCCGGCCCACGACGAGCGCGTCTGGCTGAAAGGGTTCGGCTGTGTCCGGCACACTCGGGACGCCCTGGAGTTCACCGGCGACGACATCGACGTCGTCCGCGACGGTGACGTCGACGTCGTCCACTGGGCACCAGCCGACGGCCCCCGGCTTCGTCTCAGGACGATGGAGGGGGACGTCGACGGCGTCGCCGAACCCGGAATCGTCGACGCGGACGTCGACGACGTGGTCCAGTTCGTCCGGATCGGTTTCGCACGGCTCGACGACCTCGAGAGCGACCCCGCCGTCGCCTACTACGCACATCCCTGATCCCACAGATGAGTCCGCCACCGGACGAAATCACGGTTCATCGCGACCTCCCGTTTCACGAGACGCCAGAGCGGACGCCCCACGTCGACCTGTTCGAGCCCGTCGAATCGGGACCGCGTCCGACGATTCTGTTCGTCCACGGCGGTGCGTTCGTGGAGGGCGACAAGGACCAGCTAGAGCGGTACGCACGCGAGTTCGCCGGGCGCGGGTACGTCACCGCCACGTGCCAGTATCGGCTGGCCGACGAGGCGACGTTCCCGGCGGCGCTCGTCGACGTGAAGGCGGCCATCGAGTGGCTCCGGTCGGAGGGCGAGGGCCACGGCGTGGACGGACGTCGAATCGGTGGCGTGGGCTGGTCGGCAGGCGCCAACCTGGCGTCGCTGGCCGCGGTGACGGCGGACGAACCGGGCTTCGAGCCCGAGGTGTACCCCGGCGCCTCCTCGGAGCTCCACGCCGTCGTCGGCTACGCCGGCGTCTACGACTTCGAGTGGTGGGACGACGACCCGGAACCCCATCTGAACTACCTCGGTGGGGCTCGCGAGGATCGGCCGACGGCCTACGATCTCGCCTCGCCGGTCGGGCAGGCCACCTTCGAGACGCCCCCGACGCTCCTGGTTCACGGAACCGAGGACGACGTGCTCCCGATCGAACAGGCCGACCTGTTCTACCGAGACCTCGATTCGGTCACTGAGGCACGCTTCGAACCACTCGAGGACGCTGGCCACGGCTTTCCGACGGACGCATTCGACGAGACCGTCGAACTCACCGCCGAGTTCCTGGGGTCACATCTCTGACGGCGTCACGGGCTGTGACCGACGCCACGACGACGAACGATACCCCCTGTCAAAAGCTTAAGTAGGCTCCCGACGCTGAGTCTAGATATCAATGGCCATAGATCCGGAGTTCGAGGACAACTACGAGGAAGTCGAGCGTCACGAGGGGCATCGGGTGTGGACGCCCGACGGTGAGGACACGACCGAGGAGAAACAGGGGATCCACGGCACCCACGTGGCCGTCGACTTCGACATCTGCATCGCCGACGGCGCGTGCCTGGAGGACTGTCCGGTCGACGTTTTCGAGTGGGTCGACACGCCCGGCCACCCCGAGTCGGAGATCAAGGCCGACCCGACCCACGAGGACCAGTGCATCGACTGCATGCTCTGTGTCGACGTCTGTCCCGTCGACGCCATCGACGTCGACCCGAGCCGCGCTGGCCGGATCTGACGCGGATCTGTTTCTCGCCGTTCGCCGCTCAGTAGCTACTGCTACCCGTCCGCCGGGACGATTCGAGGGGCTCTCTTCGGAAAACGAGCACAAAAGACTATTACCGAGCCGTTAGTCACCACTCCCCACGAGGCATTTGATATCGATGCGCACGGTAGTACTGACGAAAGGCGTTCCCGACTTCCGCGAGGGGCAGGTCTCCTTCGACGAGGACGGCCACCTCGAGCGCGGGAAGACGCCGACAGTGATGAATCCGAACGACAAACAAGCGCTCCGCGCAGCACTCCAGACCAAGGTCCGCCACGGTGGGACCGTCTCGCTGATGAGTATGGGGCCGCCGGGGTACAAGGAGGTTCTCGAGGAGGGGATGCGCGACGTCTACGCGGACGACCTCTACCTGTTCTCGGACCGCGAGATGGGGGCGGCCGACACCTGGGCGACGGCGATGACTATCGCGACCGGCATCGAGCACCTCGGCGAGGAAACGGACCTGATCGTCGCCGGGTTCAAGACCGCTGACGGGGAGACCGGACACACCGGTCCACAGACCAACTGGTGTTTCGACATCAACGAGAACCTCACCGACCGACCGTTGATCACCCACGTCATCGCGATGGACGTCGACGAGGAAGCCGGCACCGTGCGGGCGAAGCGCCTCGTCGAAGGTGACGTCTCGGAAATCGAGACAGTCGAGGCCGACCTCCCGGCGTTCGTCGTGACCGACGGCGAGTTCGAGTCGAGTTATCGGACCGCCAGTCAACGCCTGACGTACAAGGATCTGCGCGAGGAGACCCAGGCGCGGGCAGACGACATCGACCTCGAGGAGGACGTCACGGTCTGGAACCACGAGGATCTGAACCTCGACCCGGACTTCATCGGCCTCGACGGGTCACCGACTATCGTCTCCGGCGTCGACCCTATACCGAAGGCGCCGTCCGAACGGGAAGCACAGGTGGTCGAACCCGGCGACGAGGAGGGGATGAACGACGTGCTCGAGGCGGTCACGCCGTACGCGGGGGGTGACTGACCGTGGTCGACATCGACCCGACCGAACACGAGATCGCGGACCTCGGACCGGAGGTCAACCAGATCGACGACGTCGACGAACTGGAGGCGATGCTCGCCCTGGAGGAAGACGGGGAGGACCGCCAGCCGGTCAAGACGCTCATCGAGAGCCGGATCGAGACGCTCGAGGCGGACGACGAGGCGGTGGACCCGGAGACCGTCGACCTCACCGACCTGACCATCGCCGACATCGCGAACCTCGTCCGCGACGTCGACGACGTCGACGTGCTCGAGGACATGCTCGAGCGCGAGGCGGGCGGCAACGACCGGAAAGGCGCGAAAGAGCAGATCGAGAACCGCATCGACTCCCTCGAGGGGAGCGGCGACGAGGAGCCGACCGAAGTCGAGTACGTCCCGCCGGAGGAGAAGTACCCGGACCTCGACCACCCGACCGCGGACAAGCAGTACGTCGAGGGCGTCTCCGGCGAGAGGTACCGCGACATGTGGGTCTACTGCGAGACCCAGCAGGGCGAACTGATAGACGTCGCGAAGGAGATGCTCGGGAAGGCCCGCGAGCTGATGGACGAGTACAACAGCGACTCGGACGCCGAGGGGGCCTACGGCGGCGACGAGGACGGCGAACCCGAGGACGTCGTCGCCGTCGTCATCGGCAGCGACGTCGAGGATCTGGCCGAGGAGGCCGTCGCCTACGGCGCCGACCGCGTCGTCTACCACGACGACGAGCGCCTCGAACGCTTCCGGCACAAGCCCTACACCGAGATATACGCGCACATGTGCCGGGACTTCGAGGCCGACTGGCGCGACTACCACGAACCCCGGTACAACGTCTTCCCGGCGACGAACAACGGCCGGGACCTCTCGGCGCTCGTCCAGGGCGAACTCGATTCGGGGCTCGCTTCGGACTGCTCGGACCTGTACATCGAGAACGCGATGATCTCGAACCCGGCCAAGACCGGGACGCCTGGGGACTCCAGGGAGTTCGAGCGCGTCCTCCACATGCCCCGGCCCGACTTCTCCGGGTTCGAGTACTCGACGATCCTCTGTATCGACAAGCCACACCGGGACTTCCACCCGCAGGGTGCCAGCGTCATCCCCGGTGCGTTCGACCTGCCCGAGCCGGACCACGACCGCGAGGGCGAACTCGTCGAACACGACCTCGACCTGCCCGAGGAGTGGTTCCAGATCGAGATTCTCGAGGCCGACCAGCTAGACGAGGGCGTCGACCTGACGGGCAACGACGTCGTCGTCGCGCTCGGCCGCGGTATCGGCGACGACCCGACGGCGGGCATCGAACTCGGGGTCGACCTCGTCGACCAGTTCGAGAACGCCGATCTGGGCTTTTCGCGCGGCGTCCTCACGGCCTCGTACCAGTTCGCCGGCCACGTCGAACAGTACGTGAACATGGAGCGACAGATCGGCGAGTCCGGGCAGGTCGTCGAACCGGACGTGTACATCGCCGCCGGCATCTCTGGGGCGATCCAGCACAAGGTCGGGATGGACGAGTCGGAGACGATCATCGCCATCAACGACGACCCGGACGCCGACATCAGGGACTTCTCGGACTACTTCATCCAGGGTGACCTGTTCGAAGTGTTGCCCCGCCTCACCGAGGCCGTCGAGGCGGGAGAACTGAGCGCGGTAGCGCAGGAGGCGAGTGATGACTGAGACAGACGACTACGAACACTACGAGGCCGTCGTCGTCGGGTGCGGACCCGGCGGCGCGGCGGCGGCAGCGGCACTGGCGAACAACGACGTCGAGACCCTGGTCCTGGAACGGGGCGTCGACGCCGGGTCGAAGAACGTGTCGGGGGGACTCGTCTACGCCGAGGAGTCCTCGCCGTACACCATCGACGACCTCTTCCCGGACTTCCGCGAGGAGGCGACGGAGCGACCCACCACGGAGAACTACATCCACAACGTCGCCGGCGACCAGGTGGCGTCGTTCGACATCTCCAGTCTTCACCACCACGACAGCGAGTGGTCCGACGCCGTCCTTCGCCGGAAGATGGACTCCTGGCTGGCCGAGCGAGTGCACGAGATGACCCGGGAGACCGGTGGCGGCCTGCTGACCGAGGTTCGCGTCAACGGGCTCCTCCGGGAGAACGGGGAGATCGTCGGCGTCACGACGTCGGAACTCGACCCGATCACGGCGGACCTCGTCGTCGCCGCCGACGGCGTCAACTCCGAACTCGCCCGGGACGCCGGGCTGATGGACTGGGAGGACCCCGACGAGTGGTTCCAGGGCGTCAAGGCCGTCGTCGAGATGGATCCCGAGGACATCAACGAGCGCTTCGGTATCGAGGAAGGTGAGGGGCACGCCCACCTCTTCTCCGGCGACCTGTTCGACGGCGTCCGCGGCGGCGGGTTCCTCTACACGAACGAGGACTCGCTGTCCATCGGGACCGTCTTCCACCTCGATTCCCTCACCGAGGAGGAGGCAGAGCCACACGAACTGCTCGACAACCTGCTCACCCACCCGCTGCTGGCCCAGTGGCTCGGCGACGACTACGAGGAACTGGAGTACTCGGCCAAACTCGTCCCGGACTCGAAGAAGGCAGCCCATCCCTCGCCCCACCAGGACCGGCTCGTCCTGGTCGGCGACGCCGCCGGCCAGATGCAGGCCCAGGGACCGATCATCAAGGGGATGAACCACGCCGTCACGGCGGGCGCGCTGGCCGCGGAGGCGTTCGTCGACGCGAAGGCGCGCAACGACCCCCACGCCGCTGGCGACCTGTACGAACAGAAGCTCCGCGACGAAGGCGTGATGGAGAAGCTCCGACCGCGGAGCTACCGGACGCTCGGCAAACTCGCGGAGGCCGATCCGATATCGAAGGTGACCGACGCCGTGGCGGACTCGGCCATCGGCCGCGCCGGCGTCAACCTCCTCGGGCCTGGTATCCTCGAACGCCTGTTCTCCTCGCCGCGGATGATGGCGGTGATGCCGGACACCCGGACGCCGTACGTCACTATCCCCACCATCATCGCGGAGGAACTCGGCGAGCGCGTCGACGCCGACAACACGGTCGAACCGCCGGAGCTCGACGACCGCATCGGCGACCTGACCTACGACGTCGGCGACCCGCACATCGAACTGGTGGACAACAGCTTCGAAGCGTCGGGTACCGCCGTCACCGCCTGCCCGGTCAGCGCGAAGGACTTCGGCGGCGGCTGTTACCGCGACGAGCACGTCAAGACCAACGGGAGCGAGGAACACCTCGTGAGCCTCGACACCCAGCCCTGCGTCGAGTGTGGCACCTGTGCCGTCGTCGCCGACACGCACTGGGAACACCCCGACGGCGGCAAGGGCGTCGAGTACAAACAGGGCTGATCGCGGCGAACGCGCCCCGGAGCACGCTTCATGGAAACCGACGATGCAGTCGAGGAACGTATCGACGATCTCGCGGCCGCCGCCAGCGACGCCCGCAAACGATTCGACTCGCCCCCCGACCCGCCGGACGAGGACGAGGCGATGCGTCTCGTCCGGGAAGGGTTCGGTCCGACGGCGTCGCTGTTCGTCGAGATCAGGACCGGTGGACGGTCGGTGCACCTGCCACCGGCACCGTACGACCGGCTGGAGGGCGCGATGAACGACTGGCTGGCGCTGTACGCACGCTGTTACGGCGTCGAGCTTGACGCGGACTACGAGTTACGTAACGCTGCGCAACTGCTGGTCGACACGCACAACGCCCGTGACGTCGCCCAGATTCTCACGGGCGTCCCGGAACGAGCGTGACGGCCGCGTTCGAGTCACTCCGAACCACACGGCAAGCGAGTCGATCGTGATAAACAGTTAAGTATAGTCGCGTGTTACCGAGTGTCATGGAGCTCGCCGAGCCACCGCAGTTCGACCACAGGGACCGCAAGGACGTCTACGAGTACGTGGAGAGCCACGGGTCCGTCGACCCCGAGGAGATGCGGACGTCGTTGCACATGGAGCCACGACCGTTCGGTCACCACGTTGCGATCCTCAAACGCGACGGCGTGCTCGCGGAAGTCGAGGGCGAATTACGGATCGCCTACGAGGATACGGCCGAGGAGGAGTTCGACGAGGACGGCGTCGAGTTCGTCATCCGGCAGGCCCGCCAGGAGGACCTCACTGGGCTCGTGGGCGCCATCCGGGAGGCCATCGGCGGGAAGACCTACGTCGACGCCGAGACGGTCGCCGACGTCGTCGACAACGAGGGGGTGCTCCTCCGGCACAACGAACTGGAGTCGCGCATCTTCTTCGTCGCCTCCGTCGAGGACGAGGTCGTCGGCTGGGTCCACCTCAAACACCCCGAAATCGACAAACTCTCCCACACTGCGGAACTGACGGTGGGCGTCCTCGAACGGTACCGCGGCCACGGCATCGGGAGCCACCTACTCGAACGCGGCCTGGAGTGGGCCGGGTCGCAGGGCTACGAGAAGATATACAACTCCGTTCCCTCGACGAACGAGGAGGGCATCGAGTTCCTGGAGACCCACGGCTGGGAGACGGAGGCCGTCCGGCCGGACCACTACAAGCTGGAGGGTGAGTACATCGACGAAGTGATGCTGGCCAAGCAGCTGTAGAATCGGCAGCACTGGCCGGTTCAGTCGGCGAGTCCTCCGTTTTCCGCAGGTGTCGCAGCTCGCGAGCGACCGCTACGGCCAGGCATCCTCGTGCCCCTCCATCGGCGCCGGGACGACGCCGTCCTTCTGGGCCCACGTCCGTGCGTGCCCCGGACAGACGCGCATGTTCGCGTCCCACGGGACGTGCAACTCGACTGCGGCCTCGGCATCGCAACCCTCCTCTTCGCACTCCATGCGTGGGCTTCGAACGCGCGACCCTTATCGCTTCTTAGAACGCCCACACGGCGACCATCGCCAGGAGGATGCTCCCGGTGAGGAGCGCCTGCACGACGGCCGAGCCGAGCATCGCAGCGGTCGTGACGGCGGCCGCCTTCGCGCTGGCGCGGGCGTCCTGCTGGCGGTAGAACTCCAGGGCGAACACGGTGCCGGCGACGCCGAGCACCAGTCCGATCGGTCCGAGGCCGGTCGCGAAGAACAGAACCAGTCCGACGAGTCCTGCCGCGATAGCGGTCTTCGTCGACGCGCCGCCGACCTTCGCACCGACGACGCCGCCCAGCCAGTCGACGGCCCACGTCAGGACGCCCGCCGCGAGCAGCAACGCGAGGACGAGTGGGCGCGGTTCGACGAAGCCGGTCCCCCACCAGTAGACGAGCACGCCGGCGATGGAAAAGGGCGCGCCCGGGAGCTGCGGTGTGATGCTCCCGACGACGCCGGCGATCAACAAGACGAACGCGGCGGCGAGGACGAGAAGTTCCATCATCGGTCGTCGAGTTCCTCCATTGTCAGGTCGTCGGCGTACAGGCGTACCAATCTTTCGACGGTTCGGGCCACGGAACGCATACATTCGGCCGTCGAGACGAACTCGAACTCCGCGGCGACCGCCTCCCACTCGTGGCCCTGGAGGACTTTCCGGACGAGGACGCGCTCCTCGTCGGACGACAGAGTGTCCGGGTCTGCCGGGTCGACGAGGTGACGGAGCGCCAGCTGACGGAAGGGCGCCGGGTTCGTGTCGAACGTCGTGGCGCCGCCGGGGACGCCCGCGACGACGCGCCACTCCCACGCCGAGAGGTCGAGCGGGGGCGTCCCACTCGCGGACGCGAGCACGGCACGCGCGACGGGGGGGCCCAGGTCGTCGACCGGGTCCGAGAGGACGCTCGCCACGCGGTCCAGGAACCACCCGCCGTGGCGTTCGGCCAGGTCGGTCCCCGCGTCCGAACACGGGTCGAGCATGATGGCCGAGTACTCGCCGCTGGCGTCGTTGCGAGTCGTCGAGAGGTGAACCGTTCGAAAGCCGTTGGCGGCCCAGAACCGGACGAGTTCCGGAGTCGCACCGTAGCCGACGCCGAGCCAGTCGACCGAATCGGCGAACTCCCGGCGTATCTCCGTGAGCAGTCTCGACCCGATCCCCCGCGACTGGACGGCGGGATGAGTCGCGATGCGGAGGACGCGCTGGCCGACGGGGATGGCCGCCGCTTCGTCGCGCAACTGCGTGGTCAGCACGTCGGGGATCATGTTCCCCCGAACGCGCCTCCCTTCGTACATGTCCGCGCGCAGGTCGGCGGACAGGTCTCCTTCGCGGGCGAGCAGTGCGACGGAGACGACGTGACCGTCGTGGGTGAGTGCGCGGGCGCTGACGTTCGGCGCGTCGAGGAGACGCGCCAGGTCGTCGGGCTCGGTGCGGTAGTGAGCGAGGACGAGCAGGCCGAACGCCTCCCGAAGCAGGTGTTCGTCGGCCAGGAACTCGGCGGCGGTGAGCCGACGATACGCCACTGACTCCGGCGTCGCGCCGTCGACGAGTGGCTCGACTGCCGGTCGCGCGTCGAGCATGAGTGCTCGAAACGCCCAGGACTCGACCGGGTCACCGGCGGCGTACCTGATCGGTGTGGTCATCGCTACGTCCGTAACCTCGTGGTCGCTATCGGCCAGTCGGTCACGGAAGCGAACGGAGAATCCCCGGCCCGCGCCCTCGTACCCGTGGACCGTCGTCGTGAACGCCACATTCGGCGCGTCGAGGAACTGTTCGAGGACGCGGACGGGAAGGGCCGCCGCTTCGTCCACGATGACGACGTCGGGGTCCGCCGGCAGGGCCGTCGCTTCGTCCGGCAATTCGAACCTGACTCGTCCGGCCGGGGTCTGGAGGTGCTGTGGCGCGTCCTCGTGGTCGACGGCCTCGAGCGCGTCCAGTTCGTCCAGCAGGTCGACGGCCCTGGCGAACACCTCGCTGGCGCTCTTGTACTGTGGGGCCGTCACCAGCACGTCTTCACCGTCCAGAGCGAGGCTCGCGGCGGCGAGTCCGGCGGCGCTCGATTTGCCCCGGCCCCGGTCGGCCTCGACGACGAGGGCCTGCTCGTGGGTTGTCGGCTCTCCGTCGTCTCGAAACCGCTCGAACGCGCGGACAGCGTCGGTCTGATCCTCGGTGAGGCAGGCCTCGTAGGCCGCTGCGGGGAATTCGTGGTCCGCAGGCGGGGCAGAGGGACCGCGGGAAAGGCGCGGTGCCGGGTCGGTAAGCCCGTCCGTCTCGACCCGGTCCTCGTCGGCGTCGACGACGGCGACCCCCGGATGAGCGCGGAGCGTCTCGACGACTCGTCGCCGGAAGTTCCCGGTGACGTCGTCGACGTGGAAGGGCGGGACGGCCAGGGAGTCGTCGAAGTCGTCTCGGCGGTCCGGCCACCTGTCGAGCGGCGGCGTGAGGAGGATCAGGAGTCCACCGCCGTCCACCGCACCGACCGACGCGCCGAGCGCGTTCGGCCGGAACGAGTCGTGGGCGTCGAGGACGACCGCGGTCCGCGTTCGTCCCAGCAGGGTGCCGGCGTGGACCGGTTCGAGGTGCTCGCAGGCCAGGAAACCTTCGGTGCCGACGACGGTCGTCTCGTCGATGGGAACATCGGCGGCCGAGAGGGCTCTCCGTGCAGCCTCGCGCGTCGCGTCCGGGGACCCGGCCAGGACGAGCACCCTGCGCTCGTCCGTCCGCCGTGCCTCGTCCCGTACCGCGCGTGCGAGGTCGTTCATGCTGGTGATTCCACCGTGGAGCGTCATGGGCGTGACGGTCCGATGGGCGACCGGTACTGATCAGATCGTTTCCGGGCGCTTCCCTGGCGTGTTCCGGCGTGACACGCCGTACGGCGTTTGAAAGCGCTTTTAAGGAGTGATGTGCAACCGTGGTATACAGCCTGCGCCGGGTTGATGAAGCTCCCAGCCTTCTCAAGGACTATGCCGTCCGTCGCGGACGGAGGCGGGAACGTGCCCCGGTCTCCGCACGCCTCACGTGGAGGTCCCGGACAACCGCGTTCTCGCACTGGCGGGGGAGCCCGAGCCCGTGTGCAGGAGGTGATCCACCAATGCCAGTATACGTAGATTTCGACGTTCCGGCCGACCTCGCAGAGGACGCCCTCGAGGCCCTCGAGGTCGCACGGGACACAGGGACGGTAAAGAAAGGTACCAACGAATCGACCAAGGCCATCGAGCGCGGCAACGCCGAACTCGTCGTCGTCGCCGAGGACGTCCAGCCCGAGGAGATCGTCATGCACATCCCCGAGCTGGCCGACGAGAAGGGCGTCCCCTTCCTCTTCGTCGAGTCCCAGGACGACGTCGGTCACGCCGCCGGCCTGGAAGTCGGCAGCGCCGCCGCGGCCGTCACCGACGCCGGTGAGGCCGAGGAGGACATCGAGGACATCGCCGGCAAGGTCGAGGAACTCCGGTAAGTGATCAACGATGAGTGCTGAGGAATCCGAAGACGGAGGGTCCACGCCCGCCGAGGTCATCGAGGTCGTGGGCCGCACCGGGATGCACGGCGAGGCCATGCAGGTCAAGTGCCGCATCCAGGAGGGCTCGAACCAGGGCCGTATCATCACGCGCAACGTCCTCGGGCCGGTTCGCGAGGGCGACGTGCTCCAGCTTCGCGAGACGGCTCGCGAGGCCGACACCATCGGAGGGCAGTAACGATGCCTCGATCCAGAGAATGTGACTACTGCGGCGCCGACATCGAGCCCGGTACCGGGACGATGTTCGTCCGCACGGACGGCACGACCGTCCACTTCTGCTCCTCGAAGTGCGAGAAGAACGCCGACCTCGGCCGCGAGGCGCGCAACCTCGAGTGGACCGAGGCCGGACAGGCCGAGGGCGGTGCCGCCGAGACCGTCACCGAGGAGGAGACCACCGAGTCCGCTGCCCACGCGGACCAGGCCGACGAGGAGGACGTCACCGAGGACGTCGACACCGAGGAAGCCGAAGAGGCTGAAGCCGAGGAGGAGGCCACCGAGGCCGAATCTGACGACGAAGACTCCGAGGAGGATGCCCAGGAAGCTGAGGAAGCCGAGTCCGAGGACGCCGAAGCTGACGAAGCGGCTTCCGACGAGGAATCCGACGAGGAAGACGAAGAGGAGACCGAGGAGGCCGAAGCCTGATGGCCGACCGCGAGCGAACCTTCGTGATGGTCAAGCCCGACGGCGTCCAGCGCGGCCTCATCGGCGAGGTCGTCGGCCGCCTCGAGGACCGCGGCCTGAAGATGGTCGGCGGCAAGTTCATGCAGATCGACCGGGACCTGGCCGAGGACCACTACGGTGAACACGAGGGCAAACCCTTCTTCGAGGGCCTCGTGGACTTCATCACCTCCGGTCCGGTGTTCGCGATGGTCTGGGAAGGCCAGGACGCCATCCGCCAGGTCCGCCGCATGATGGGCGAGACCGACCCCGCCGAGTCCGCGCCCGGTACCATCCGCGGCGACTTCGGCCTCGACCTGGGTCGCAACGTCATCCACGGTTCGGACCACGAGGACGAGGGCTCCAACGAGCGAGAGATCGACCTCTTCTTCGACGAGGACGAACTCGTCGACTGGGAGCAGGCCGACGAGACCTGGCTCTACGAGTAACGCTCCGGTCTCGAATCCGGTTTTCGCGGTTTTCATCTTTCGGTGACGAACGGACTCCAGCAGTGGCGTCTGTATCTGGACGACGAGTCCTTCAGGTCGGCGCGTGCGGTCGTGCGTGTCCGAGCGACAGCGAGGACCGCACGGCGAACCCGCGCGAGGGTTTCGCGAGCGCAGCGAGTCTTTCGGTGGATGACCGAAGGAACGGAGTGACTGAGGGAATCGGCTGGGGAGGCTCGTGGTTGTGGTAGTTCGTTTCCTGGCGGACCGAGGGCTTTCGAGACGGTACTCCCCACTACTGGGGACCTGACGGGAAAAGAAAGCCCTCGGCCCGCTCGCGCACGCTCGTCGACATCCCGCTCACTCCGTTCGCGGGAACCCTGCCGACGAGCGCATGCCCGATGGCGCGAGCGGACCTCGCCCTTTCAGTCCACCAGGAGAGCAAACTCTCCTGAGCCCTCGTTCGCTTCGCTCACGAGGACACCAGGACAGCACCGCACGACGGTCACGCACCTCCCCAGCCGATTGCGGTGCTCACTTCGTTCCGCTCCTCATCCCTCGCGCGGATTCGCCGTGCGGCCTCCACTGGCGTTCCGGCACGCACGACCGCACGCGCCACGCCGGTCCTTGCTGAGTCGCCGAAAATCCCTTTCCACCCCCGTCCGATGGTATCACCATGAGCTTCACGCTCTACGAGCTAGACGGCTGTCCGTACTGCGAGAAGGTCCACGAACGGCTGCAGGAACTCGATCTCGACTACGAGAGCGAGTGGGTCGAGGGGCTCCACTCGAAGCGCGACGAGGTCAAGCGCGTCTCCGGCCAGCGCGGCGTGCCGGTCCTCGTCGACGAGGACGCGGGCGTCACGATGGCGGAGTCCGAGAAAATTCTGGAGTATCTGGAGCACAGCTACGCCTGAAACGGGGTTCGAGCGTCTACGAGTTACTCTTCCGGGTCGAAGTCGAGCGCGGCGCCGTTGATGCAGTAGCGCTTGCCCGTCGGCTCTGGGCCGTCGTCGAAGACGTGGCCGAGGTGGCCACCGCAGTTGGCACAGACGACTTCGGTTCGGTCCATCCCGTGGCTGGTGTCCCGACGGGTCTCGACGTTGCCTTCGTCGTAGACGTCCGAGAAGCTGGGCCACCCGGTACCCGACTCGAACTTCACGTCGCTCTCGAAGAGGACAGTGTCACAAGCGGCACAGGTGAACGTGCCCTCGTCTTTCACGTCGATGAGGTCGCTGCTGAACTTCGGCTCCGTTCCGGCCTCCCGGAGGATGCGGTACTCCTCGTCGGTGAGTCGCTCGCGCCACTCCGCGTCGTCCGTCGGCAGGTCGTCCGCGTCTGTTTCGCTCATGGGCCACCGTACGTTCTGGAGGAGTATATACTGCGGGCTCTCCTGGTTACGGGTCCCCGTCGGCGTCGTCCCAGCGCTGGTCCACCAGTTCGCCGAACGGGTAGGCTCGGCCGCAGGCACGACAGTACGCCGTCTCGGTCGTGTCGGCGGCCGAGAGGCTCGTGTGCCCGCTGGGGCAGACGACGCGATACTCCGAGTCGAGTTTCTCCCGGATCCGATAGCCGTCATTCGACATCGAGTGCACCTCCGAACGGGAGCGTCGTCACCGGTTCGTGCCAGTAGACACAACAACGGTACCGCACTCGCGGCACCTTCCGACGAGCGTCACTCATCTGCCTCCTCCACGCATCGGCAGTAATCCGCGGCGGCCAGGGCGGCCGTCTCTCCCCGGCCGACGACGTCCACGCCGTCCTGGGTCGCCCGCCAGCCGCCGTCTCTCGCCATTTCCAGCGCTATCGTCGTCCGGCCGCGGACCTGCCGTCGTTCGGCCGTGGTCGCAGCTGCGTCGATACTGGTTCCCATCCGCACGGAAGCGGACGGCGAGTAGCGACTAAGTAGCCAGCCTAGGGTGGAGCGGAAGTGAAACTAACAGACTGCGGAGGACTGGTCACTCGACCGAGACGTTTTCCCGGCCGTCGTCGTGTCCGCTCGCCGACGGCGACTGGTCCCGCCGCGAGCACTGTCGTTCAGCGACGTATCGAAAACTCCACGCGGCCAAGGAGGAGGCACGGCCGCGCAGGGTGTGGGGGTGGGGTGGTTTGTCGGGCGGATCGAATCCGCCAACGACAGGTTGGGGCTCAGGACTGATACGAAGCAAGCCAAACTGTTTTGGGTTCTCCGGCGTACACGAGACCGGAACCGACAGACGACGCCTTGATTTGGACCGAATGAAACGATCCATAGGTCTAATTCGGGTCAATTGGTTCGTAGCTATCGGATGTATAGCATGGTTCGGGAAGCACCAGACAAGGCGGATCGCTGCATCAGAAACTCATAGTGGGTGAACGGATGTTCGACGGCGAATGGGACTGTAAAAACTATCCCGAGTTCAGCGACACCATAGGGCTCCTCGGTGTGACAGATGTGTATCACCGGCACGTGACGTTATTGGGCCACTGCGTCCGAGTGACCAAACACGATAGCGGAGACCTCTCCTCGAAGCTTATCAGTACCCAAGGCGGCGTGGCAAGTGAGCATGGCCGTTGATCCACACGATCCCAAAGGTGCGGAAACTCCCAGCAGTGAGGCCGGCCGAGCCGGGCGACACCGAAGAGTCGAGTCGCTACTGAGTGCATACGAAAAGGCCAGCCGTGTGGTGGTGGAATCCAGTGATTCCGCGGCTGGTCCGAATAAGTTGTTGGTGCCGTTGGTGGACAACTTAATACCGATTACGGTCAATCGGTGTAATAATGTTGTGGGTACACGCCCTTATCGTTACCGAACCATTTCAAACCGAAGTTATTGTTAATGAATGGAAAACTTCTCTGGGGAGAAAATTCCCGACCCCGATCTGAGAGACATCTGGCCGTCTATGAGAGTCGGAATTAGTTTAGCGAACTTCCGCGTCATTGCCGGGACCCCCTTCGCGCGCGAATCAATCGTAGAACGCCCGGCTGCAATATTCGGCGTGAACGACTCTTTAGCGAGCATAAATCGCATTACATTGATGCTCCAGGCCTAACGGGCGCAGATTTCCGTTAGATTGTTTGGAATTTGATGTAATCCAGGGGCGGAATGATGAACTACGCGAAGACGGTCCGGGCGTGCGCCTCACTTCGTTCGGCGTTCCGGGGCTGCGACTCCTCTCGTTCGAATCCCACTGATGGCTTTCAGCCTCGTATTACTCGGCGAGAGAAGCCAGGGGTGGGATTTGAACCCACGAACTCTCGATTACAAGTCGAGTGCTTGAACCACCCAAGCTCCCCTGGCGCACTCGACGATAGCGCACACTCCGTTTAGAGGGTATCGCTTTCGACCGGCTTCTCCAGTTCGACGCGGTGGGGTTCGTACCCGTGACGACGATAGAATCGACGGGCGTCCTCGTTGGTGGCCATCACGTTGAGCGCGACGCGGTCGACACCGTTGTCGGCGAGACGCTCCTCGGCCGCAGCGAGCAGTCGCGTCCCGATTCCCCGTCGCCGGTGAGTCGGGGCGACGTAGAGGTTCTGGACGACGCCACGCTGGACGTCCTGTTCGTACTGTCCGGACTCGACGGTGAACATGACGAAACCAGCCAGTTCCTCGTCCTCGCGGGCCACCAGCAGTTCGTCAGCGACGATCCGCCGGAGCGTCGCCTCCCTGATAGTGGCCCGGTTGCGCTCGGGGGTGATGTGGGAGTCGTACTCGCGCTGGCCACGCGCGAGCGAGACCCACTGGTCGACGACGGCGTCGACGTCGTCGACCGTACTCGTGGTTATCTCCATCGGCCCGTATCGCTCCGGGATTCGACCGGACCCGTCAAAGGCGTTGTCCCGCGGACGAGACGCGCCCGCGTTCGGGACGGCCCGTCCGGAAGCCGCGATCGCTCAGATGTCGCGACAGTCGGCACAGAGAAGCTGGCCGTTGAACGCCGAGAGGTCGCGGCTGAGCGACCCGCACTTCTCACAGATCCCCTGGTCTTCGAACCCACCGGCTTCAGCGGAACCCGCGTCAGAGGCTGTCGTGCTGGTGCTGGCGTCGACGAGGTGGGAGTCCTCCTCGCTCGCCCCGTTGGCGGCGTCGATTTCGGTGCCGATGGTCGAACTGCTGAGGACGTCGTGCTCGGTGACGATACCGTCCGGCTTCCCCCCGCTGGAGACGACGAGCCACTTCGTCGACCGGGCGGCCATCCGGTCGCGCGCCTCGGCGAGCGTGTACTCGGGAGTGATGGTCGGCACCGACTCCGTCATCGCGTCGCCGACGCTGACCGTCGTCGGATTCGTGTCGTCGTCGACCACCACTTCGAGGACGTCGCGGTCGGAGAGGACGCCGACCGGCTCCGACCCACGGAGAACGACAGCCGGTTCGGCCTCCTCGCGGATCATCAGTTCGACTGTTTCGAGTGCGTTGTCCGACTCGCTGGCGGCGACGAACTCCCGGTCCATCACCTCCTGCACTGTCACGTCCCTGTTCATGTCGCGTGTTACCAGTGGAACAGTCTAAAAATTACCTGCACCACGCTTATGCCGGTACGCGGCGAAGATCAGGGGCTTCGCTCAGTCGCCGATTTCCACGTTCGCGCCCGTCGCGCGGCACCGTTCCAGCGCGTGTTTGGCGACCATCCCCGCGTCCGACGCGACCCGACCGTGTCCGACGCCGACTTTGAGGTCGACGTCGACCTCGTCGTGGACGTGGTCGATCGCATCTCGATAGTCGGGCTCATCGAGGTCTGGGCAGACCGCGATGACGTTGTCGCCGCCGACGAAGAAAGACAGCGAGTCGTGGGCCTGGCGCATGTACCGCATGAGCTCCGCGTACCCCTGTTCGATGTGGATGAACGTGTCGAACTCGTTGAGCTGGTCGGTGTACTCCTCGGTCGCGTCGTTGACGTCGAAGTGGGCGATCTGGAGGTCCTCGGGCGTTCTGAACTCCGCTTCGATGTGTCGACCGCGGAGTATCTCCCGGCGGTGTTCGTCCTGGGCGCTCCCCGCGTCCTGGAGTTGCTCTGTCGCCGTTCCGAGCGCGCTGACGGGGTCGGTTCCCGTGGAGACGCTGAGGCTCATCGTCACCGGATACCGGTTCCCGACGGACTCCTGGATGAGGGCGTGGTCGTCCATATCGAGCCCGTTCGAGACGGCGATCATGTTGTCGAACCTGGTGAAGAAGACGTAGCCGTCGCGGTTCCCGAACAGCTGCGAGAGGTCGGCGAAGAGCCGGGACTGCAGCGTCTGGAGGTCGACTTCCCGCCGCGGTTCCGGCGTGACGGTCCAGGGGCCGTAGTTGTCGATCTGTATGTGCGTCACCTGCGTGTTCGTCACTGTTGTCTCCGCGTTCGACACGGCCCGGTATTGTTCTGTCGAAACGTCCAACTGGGGGTCTCCCCTCACCGAGTGCGTCGCCGTCGGTCCGAATCCCGCATGTCGACGACGACGTCCTCTGGGCGCAGTCTCGATTCGAACCTGCAGCCGCTTGTGAACGAACTCACGCTGAGCTCACACTGAGCTGATAAAAGCAGCTGACGCAGCTTCGTGGAGCTGTTCAGGCGTGTTCGAGTTCGTACGGCCAGTAACCTGCCTCCCGAAGCGCGCGGCCGACCGCCTTGTGGAAGTCCGGGAAGTCCTCGAACTCCTCCTGGTCGACGTAGTCGAAGATCTCGGAGACGCTGACGACGCTCTCGAAGTCGATGCGAACGGGGTGGTCACCGAACTCGTCGACGTACCCTGCCGCCGAGAGCGGGAAGTCCTCGTCCTCGTCGATTTTCTTCGCCAGAACGGCGTGTCCGTACTTGCGGCGCCCTTCGCTGCCCTGCTCGCCGTCGGGGTCGTGGGGCCAGTCCATACTTCAGCGTTGCCCAGGTGACGCAAAAGGGTTTCTCTCCTGGTTACCGTCGGACGAACAGGAGCAGGCCGCCGCCGAGGAGGACGATTCCTGCGCCGATACCGACCTCCAGCGTTCCGACGTCGCCGATTGCCGGGAGGGACGGTTCGGCATCCAGCAATCCGTCGTCCGTCGAGTCCGCGTCGTCTTTCGACGTGTCCGAACCGTCCGACTGTTCCGTGCCGGATATCGCGTCGCTCGTGAGGATGACCGAACTCACTCTTTCGGCCCCGAGACCGACGTCGTACTCTCCCTTGCTCGTGACGACGTGGTCCAGTTCGACCGTCTTCGACTCGCCGGGCCGGAGCGTCACGTTCTGCCGGTCGACGGTCACCCCGTCGACGCGCATCTCGGCCTCGTAGTCACCGGCGACCTGTCCCTCGTTGGCGACGGTGGCCGTTAGCGTGACCCGCTGGCCGTCGCTCGCGTCCTCGGTCCCGACGTCCGCGGAGCGGACCGCGAACTCGGGGGTCAGCGCGCCGACGACGAACTGGTTACCGCCGTCGGTCGACGCCTCGTAGACGATGGCGTCCTCAGTCGTGGCGGCCTGCTCGGTCGTCAGCGGTGTGAAACTATCGCCGGTCTTCCGATAGACGATGACGCCGTCCGACTCCAGTCCGTTCTCGTTCAGCGCGTCCCGGTCGACCGCGAGTCGGAGCGAACTCGTGTTGACGCCCGAGATGGCGTCCATCTCGACCGCGCCGACGAGCGACGCACCCTGACCGCTGGGGACCGAGAACGACGCACCGTCGGCCGGTGCATAGGTCGCGACGCTGCGGTTGAACGACGACCCCGGCCCGGTCATGGTCACTCGCTGGAGGGCGAACGGCTGACCGTCCTGGGCGGGAAGGTTCGCGGTCATCGACTCACCGGCCGCGACGCCACCGGCGCGGACGATGGCCGTCTGGCCGTCGTCGCGTTCGGTGACCGACGCGACCCGGAGCCGCGTCACGGTGAGCGTTCCCGCTGTTTTGTCGTTGGCCTTGATCTTGTACGTCCCCGGTTCGTCGAAGGAGACGTTGATCACGGCCTTCCTGTCGGTGTCCGACTCGACGTGGATGCGTTCCGACGCCACGTCGGATCCGTTGGCCAACACGTCGATGCCGATGACGCCGCCGTCACCGCGGTTGTGTAACTGTACCTGCACGCCGACCGATTCGCCGACCAGCGTCGCGTCGCGTTCCAGACTCGCGCTCGACATCCAGATACGCGGTTCCGCGACGGCCGTGCCGGCGAAGGCGGCGTTGGCTAGCAGTATAGCCAGGAGTGGGAGGGCGATGAGCCGTTTCTTCGATGTTATGTGGGACCACATTGTTGACCAGATGCCTACGTTTCGAATGTTAGCACCGGAATATAAATGTGCGTGTTATCTCCGTGATCACTTCACTGAACCGACTCCAGTCTCGCGTTTTTCGATCGGATCTGTCGCGGCCGATTACGACTCTCCGGGACTGAACTTTCGTCGCATCTTTGCTGCATATAGATTCGTGCCTCGAAGAAGCGGTGGGGCTGGGATTTGAACCACCTGCAGAAATGCTCGCTCCGCTGCGCCTTTCTGCCGTACTTCAAATCCCAGCGTATCCGCTTCGCTCGTCACGTTCGTGACTCGCAGAAGCGGTGGGGCTGGGATTTGAACCGGACCCAGACGGTCGGCCTCGCTCCGCTCGGCCGCTACGACTGGTAGGATTCAAATCCCAGCTTGTTGCATTTGCTGCTCACGAACTGTTTGCAGCAAAATGCGGTGGGGCTGGGATTTGAACCACGCCGAGACATTCCTGCTCGGTCGCTTCACTCCCTGTGCGGGCTGTGACTCGTCTACTTCAAATCCCAGCGGATACCGTTTGCTCCTCGCGTAGTCGCTCGGAGCAAAACGGTGGGGCTGGGATTTGAACCCAGGAGGCATAACGCCACCTGCTTTCAAGGCAGGCGCAATGGGCCGCTCTGCCACCCCACCAGTCAGCGTCGAAGTGTACTGTCGGGCCCCTCTAAGGCCTGTCGGTTGTCCGCAATCTGGGCGGCGGACTGACTACCCTATCGGTCACGGGATTCGTCGAACCCAAGGTCGAACAGCACGCCCGCCGTCCGGAGCGGGACTCGTAGCCCGGCGTCGGCGCGCGCACGGAGTAGCGGTAACGCGGTACCGAGATCTGTGGCGGACTCGAGCACGGGGAGCATCGGCAAGAAGTCGCTGTCGAGATCGGCTTCGCCAGCGGATTCCACGAGCGACTCGACGGCCGGGGCGTCGTACGCGCCGTCGAAATCGACCGGTTCGGAGAAGCCGGCGTAGTAGACCCGGCCATCGGTCGTCGGCCCGAGGACCACTTCGCTCCGCCGGAGCTTCATTGCGGCGCTGTCGACGTGCTGACGGCCGAGAAACGCCGCTGTCGGCGTGACTGCCGCGGCGGTCTGGACTTCCTCGCGCTCCAGAAGGTGGGTGACGGTGTTTCCGACCCTGGCGGCGAACGTCGACCCGACCTGTACCTCGTAGCGAATCCCGTCGGTGTCGTCGAGTTCGTCTTCCAGGACGGAACGGAGCGTCTCTTCTGGGTCGTCGACGTCGACTGAGAGCTGCTCCGCCGGTCTGTAGTTCACCAGCAGTTCGGCCCCGCTCGACTGGATAGCCTCGCAGACGTCGGCGACCATCGCCCGGTAGAGCGTCGCTGCCTCGGTTTCGGTCACGACTCGGTCGTCGACCAGTCTCGGCAGGACGGCGCCTTCTTCGGGCGGGTTCGCTAACACGGCGACTGTGGTCATACCCGTCTGTGGGGCCAGTAGCGCCTTGTGAGTTGTCACTCCCGACTGCGCGTCGCTGGCAGATGATTTATCCCGGTCGATAGCGAGGCGTTCCGTATGCTCGTCGCGGAACTGATGACCGAAGACGTGGTCACGGTCGACCACGAGGCGATGCTCGACGACGCCGTCGAACGGCTCGTCGGCAACGGGGTGGGATCGGTCGTCGTCGTCAAGAGCGGCTATCCGTCGGGAATCGTCACCGAGACGGATGCACTGAAAGTGGCGCTCCGAATCGGTCGCCCGCTATCGACAATCTCGGTCGACGAGGTGAGTCACAGTCCGATCGTCACGACCGCACCGGACGCGACCGTCCAGCGCGTCGCCCGGCAGATGGCCGACGAAGACGTCAAGAAGGTTCCCGTCGTCGACGACCTGGATCTGGTGGGTATCGTCACCCACTCCGATATCGTCTGGCACCTCTCGGACATCGAGGACGAGGCGACGCGGCTCGACCAGGTGAGGGACCGCTGGGAGTCACGAACGCGATTCTGACCTATCGCCCGCGGCGGCCCTTGGTCTGGCGGTAATCGCGACCGAGCGTCTCGCTAAAGTGCTCGAGGAATACCGTCCGCTGGTCGTCGGTCTGCTCGGCGGGATCGATCATCGGCATGATCTCGAACCCGCGACCGCGGATGGTCGTCGCGTGGCGCTCCTCGACGTCGAGTTCGTCCTGGGAGAAGGTCGTGTACTCGAAAGCCAGTTCGTTCAGCGGTCGCTGGCCGACGGGGACGAGTATCTCCGGGTTGATCATCCTGATCTCGCTGTTGAGGTACGGCTCGCAGTTCTGGACCTCCCGGTCGGTCGGCTCGCGTTCTGGGTGGCGACACCGAGCGGTGTAGGTGAGAAAGACGTTCGAGAGCTCGGGCTCGGCCGCGTCGGGGTCCTCGCACATGTCGACCGCAGCGAGCACGTCCAGCACGCCCCGCTCTTCGTCGCCGAGGAACGGAATTCCGGCCTCGTCGGCGGCTTCGCTGGGTGAACCACCGAGGACGACGAACTCCGCGCCGACGTCGCCGTAGCCGTGTGCGATGGTCGTCCGCGCCTCGCAGAGCTCGGGACAGTTCTCGCACTCCTCGTCCATCCCGAAGGGGTTCGACGCCGATTCCTGTCTCGCGTCCATTGACTCTGGAGACGAGTTCGTCGCGTAAAACCGCGGCGACTGCCGGTCGATGTGCTGGCCGAGAACGCTCGATGCCGATTACTCCTCGTCGACGGACCGGGCGACGGTGTCGGCGTCGTCGGGGTCGTTCTGCGGACTCGACGGGTGGTAGTCCGTGTCGTATTCTCCGGGCTGTCCGTCGAGGCGGTCCGGATTGATCCGCCCGCCCAGGAGCATGAAGTCCAGGATCGTGCAGTACAGCATCGCCTCGACGACCGGAACACCGCGGGGCGGAAGCACGGGGTCGTGTCGGCCGACGACCTGTATCTCTTTCTTCTCGCCCGTCTCCCAGTCGACGGTCTGCTGTTTCGACGGGATAGACGTGGGCGCGTGGAGCGTCACTTCGCCGTAGATGGGGTCCCCTGTCGTGATGCCGCCCTGGAGGCCGCCGTGGTCGTTACCGACTGGCGTCGGGTCACCGTCCTCGTCGAACTCCCAGTCCTCGTTGCGGTCGAGTCCAGACACCTCGCGGGCCTCCTTCCCGAGGCCGAACTCGAAGGCCGTCACGGCCGGAATCGCGAACATCGCCTGGCCGAGGCGGGCGGGCACCTGGTCGAACCGCGGCGCGCCGAGGCCGCGGGGCACGCCCTGGCACTCGAAGTAGATGGACCCGCCGATGGAGTTGCCCTCCTGCTGGTACTCGTCGGCCAGGTCGCGCATCTCCTCGGCCGTCTCGGGGTGGCCACACCGGACGTCGTTCTCCTCGCTGTGTTCGAGCATCTCCTCGAAGCTGACCTCGGGCGCTTCGATGTCTCCGAGCTGGTTGACGTGGGCCTTGATCTGGATATCGAACTCGGACTGTTCGAGGACCTGTTTTGCCACCGCTCCGGCAGCGACCCAGTTGACTGTCTCCCGAGCAGAAGACCGCCCACCGCCGCCCCAGTTTCGGGTGCCGAACTTGGCGGAGTACGTGAAGTCGCCGTGTGAGGGCCGCGGCGCCGTGATGAACGGCTCGTACTTCCCCGAGCGGGCGTCCTTGTTCTCGATGACCATCCCGATTGGCATCCCGGAGGTGTAGCCGTCCTGGACGCCGGACTTGATGGAGACGGCGTCGGGTTCGCCCCGCGAGGTAGTTATCATCGACTGCCCGGGCTTCCGCCGGTCCAGGTCGCGCTGGATGTCCTCCTCGGAGAGTTCCACGCCGGCGGGCACGCCGGAGACGGTACAGCCCATCGCTTCCCCGTGGCTCTCGCCGAAGGTGGTAAAGCGGAAGAGACGACCGAACTCGTTTCCGTTCATTACGAACGTGTGCGACGCGGGGGCATTTCAAGCTTACAGTCCGGCCGAGGGTTCAAATAGCGGAACGGGGCCAGACTGCCCGTGATCTGACCGTCACCCCGCGTCGGGCAGCGGTAGCACGGCACGTCGACGTGGGTCAGAAGAGTGCCGTCTGTTCGCTACTTCAGAGCCAGGCGACCGATGTTATCGGTCGACAGTCGCTCCCAGGTCGTACAGCACGTCGAAGAACTCCGGGAAGGAGACGTCGACGTGTTCGGCCCCCTCGACGGTCGTCTCGCCGTCGGCGACCAGCCCGGCGATGGCGAGCGACATGATGATCCGGTGGTCGGCGCGCCCGTCGACGGTTGCGCCCTGGAGGTCACTCGCGCTGCCGTGAATCGTCAGTGTGTCCTGCTCCTCGTCGACGCTGGCGCCCATCGCGGTGAGTTCCTCGGCCATCGCGCTCACGCGGTCCGTCTCCTTGTAGCGGACGTGCTCGCAGTCGACGATGCGCGTCGTCCCGTCGGCGACGGCCCCGAGCGTCGCGATAGTGGGGAGGAGGTCGGGCGTGTCGGCGACGCTCACCTCGACGCCAGTGAGATCCGACTTCCTCGCGGTGATGACGCCGTCGTCCTTGTTCCAGTCGACGTCGCCTCCCATCCGGTCGACGACGTCGACGATGGCCGTGTCGCCCTGCGCGCTCGGGTACGCGGAGGTGATGGTCAGTTCGTCCTCCGCGGCGAGGACCCCCGCCGCGAGCAGGTAGGAGATAGAAGAGAAGTCCCCGGGGACGTGGTACTCCCCGTCTTCGGGTTCGTAGTGCTGCCCGCCGGGGACGGTGAACCCGTCCGCCGTCTGCTCGGCATCGACCCCGAACGCGTCGAGCACTTCGAGCGTGATGTCGACGTAGGGCGCGCTCTTGAGTTCGGTCTCCAGCGAGATATCGATCCCGTCTTCGGAGACTGCGCCGGCCATCAGCAGCGCGGTGATGTACTGCGACGAGACGTCGCCCGGGATGGACACGTCGCCGCCGGTGACGTCGCCGCCGACCACGAGCGGTGCCTGGCCGTTGGCTCGCGTGCTTTCCGCGCGACCACCCAGGTCGTCTTCGATGGCGTCGAGCAGCGGCCCCTGCGGCCGTGACCGGAGCGAGTCGTCGCCGGTGAGGACGGTCAGCCCGTCCTGCAGGGCAGCGGTCGCGGTGACGAGTCGCATCGTCGTCCCGCTGTTGGCGCAGTTGATGACGTTCCCGGGCGTCTCCGGCTGGCCGCCGAAGCCCGCTACGTCGAGGACGGAGCTGTCGTCGCGGAGGCCGACGCTGCCGCCGTAGGCGGTGACGGCGCGCATCGTGGCCTTCGTGTCGGCGCTCACGAGCGGGTCGTGGACGCGGGCGCCGTCGGCGTAGCCCGCGGCGAGGATCGCACGGTGCGTGTAGCTCTTCGACGGCGGGGCCTGGGACGTGCCCTGGACCGTCGACTGCGAGAGTCGGACGTTCATGCTGGGTCGGTCGTCGGGGCCCGACAAGAGGCTACCGGACCCGTCGGACCCGGAGCGACGGTCTACTGGACGGCCGACTTCGCGGCGCGGTTGAGCATCACGACGGCGGCGCCGACCATGACGACGTCGAGGGCGACCAGCACGGCGAAGGCGGGGACCAGTGTGTCCCAGACGCCGCCGAAGCGCGTCACCTCGATCACCGTCATGACGTCCTCGCCGAGCGTGAGTGCCCGGGCGGCGTCGACGCCGTAGGTGATCGGGTTGAACGCGGCGATGGTCTGGATCCAGCCGGGCATCACCGAGAGCGGGAGGAAGGCGCTGGAGACGAACAGCAGCGGGAACTGGAGGATGTTCGCGCCGATGATCGTCGACTCCTGGTCCCTGGTCACGAGCGCGACGATGTTCGAGAACGCCGTGAACCACAGCGAGAAGACGATGCCGACGATCAGGATGCCGACGATGCCCGGGATCCCGGTCGCATAGCGGGCACCCAGCAGCCAGCCGAGGCCGACGATGATGACGATCTGGGCGACGATCCGGCTGATCTCGGCGAGGCTCTTGCCGAGGAAGACGCCGGTCCGGCTCATCGGCGAGACGAGAATCTTGTCGAACATCCCTTCCTCGATGTCGTTCACGAGGCCGATTCCCGACGCCGCGGCGGCCGCGAGCGCCGTCTGGACGGCGATGGCCGGGACCAGGTAGGTCTCGTAGCTGATGGCCGCGCCGTTTCCACCGATCGCGCTCGTCGCGACCTGGCCGAAGACCTGGGTGAACAGCACCAGGAAGATGACCGGCTGGAGGAGCGAGCCGGTGAGGATGAACGGGTTCCGGACGGACTTGATCATCCAGCGCTTGTAGTTGACCCAGACGTCACCGACGAACGAGTTGCCGGTCGCCTGCTGGGACCGCTGGGATGGGTTTTCGGTGCTCATCGGGACGCCTCCACCGGTTCGGATCCGTCGCCGTCGGCGTCGAGGTCCTCGACGTGTTCGCCCGTGACGGCGAGGAAGACGTCGTCGAGCGTCGGCGACCGGACGTTGAACCCGAGCACCGGGATGTCGGCGTCCCTGAGCGCGAGGAGGACGTCGGTGCCGATCTCGCGGGCGCGGGGCGACGTGATACTCAGGCCGTCGTCGGTGACGTCGATAGCGCTCCTGTCGACGGCGTCGGCGCTGGCGACGGCGTCACGGGCGCGTTCGACGTCCGGGCCGTCCTCCGCCAGTTCGACGTCGAGCACTTCGCCACCGACCTCGCGTTTGAGTTCCTCGGGAGAACCGGTGACGACGATCTCGCCGTCGTGGATGACCGAGATGCGGTCGCAGAGCTGGTCGGCCTCTTCGAGGTACTGGGTGGTGAGAACGATGGTCGTGCCCTCCTCGTTGATCCGTTCGAAGTACTCCCAGAGGCGGTTCCGCGCGGCAGGGTCGAGCCCGGTGGTGGGCTCGTCGAGGAAGACGAGCGGTGGCCGGTGGACGAGTGCGGTCGCGGCGTCGAGGCGCTTCTTCATGCCGCCGGAGAAGTCGTTGGCGCGCTTGTCGGCGACGTCGGCCAGGTCTGCCAGTTCGAGCAGTTCGTCGATGCGGTCGGCGCGCTTGCTCCGGGGGACGCCGTAGGCCTCGCAGGCGAACCGGATGTTCTCCCTCGCGGTGAGGTCGTTGTCGATGCTCGTCTCCTGGGCCATGTAGCCGATGGTGCGCCGGACGTCGCGGGGTCGGTCGACGACGTCGAACCCGTTGACGTGGACGGACCCACCGGTGGGTTGCAACAGCGTGGATAGCACTTTGATCGTCGTCGTCTTCCCGGCGCCGTTCGGTCCGAGGAAACCGAACAGTTCGCCTTCGGGAACCTGCAGGTCGACGTCGCGGACGGCCCGCGTGCCGTCGCTGTAGGTCAGTTCCAGTCCGTCGACGTCGATGGCGAACTCACCCACGATACCCCCTCCGTGGTCCGGTGCGATATCCGTTCACGGCTCCACTCTCGAACGCGACCGACAAATACTGTCGTGCTCTCTCAGCGAGTGATTCGGGACCGGGTCGTTTCGGTTCCCGCAACTATCGTCCCGGCCCACAGGCGTCCGCGCTGGCGCCGGAACCCCGGAATTCGTCCGAAGGAGCGGTCACGTTCGCCCGTACGCGAACCCCTATAAAGGAGAGAGCGATACGAACTGTCATGGACGATATTTACGTCGCACGACTCATGTCCACCTCGCTCGTAACGGTCACGCCCGAGACGCTCGTCGAAGAGGCTGCCACGCTCATGCTCAGCGAGGACATCAGTTCGCTCCTCGTCACGAACGACGACGGCGAACTGGAGGGGATCCTGACGACGACTGACTTCGTCGACATCGTCTCCAAGAGCCACCCGAAGGCCGAGACGGCCGTCTCGCGGTACATGACGACCGACCTGTACACGACGACGGCACAGACCCCTGTCCAGGAGGTCGCCGAGGAGATGGTCGACCGGGGGATCCACCACGTGCCCGTCGTCGACCCCGAGGAGGGTGTCATCGGCATCGTCACGACGTCAGACCTGGCAGCGTACGTCTCCAGCCTCTAGGTGGCCTGCTGGACGTCCCGGTGACGCCAGAGCCAAGGCACTGGCGAGCGGACTCGTCGGTATGGACCCGGACTTTTCGCGACTCGACGCGTCCCTGGCTGAACGGGACGTCGACGGCTATCTGATCGACGCCGACTCGGAGAACGCCGACCAGTACTACCTCTCGGGGTTCGACGCCCCCGACCCGTTCGTGACGCTGTACGACGGCGAGGTCCACCTGTTGTTCGGCCGGAGCCTGGAGTACGGGCGAGCGAAGCGCGAGGCTCGCGCCGCCACCGTCGAGCGGAACGTCGACTTCGACTATCGCGAGAAGGTCGCCGAACACGGGGCCGACGAGGCGCCCTTCCACGTCCTCGCCGAGTTCCTGCGTTCCTATGGCGTGGAGTCGGTCGCGGTGCCACCCCGATTCCCCGTCTCGGTCGCGGACGCGCTCCGCGACCTGGGAATCACCGTCGAACCGGACCGTGACAGCGTCGTGACGGACGTCCGGGCGAGGAAGACCGAGGCGGAGGTCGAGCTTATCCGCGACGCCCAGGCCGCCAACGAGAAGGCCATGGCCGCGGCGGAGCGGCTGTTTCGGGAAGCCGGCGTCGACGACGACGGGAAACTCACTTACGACGGAGACGTGCTCACCAGCGAGCGCGTCAAGGAGGAGATAGAGGTGACGCTGTTGCGGGACGGCTGCGCCCTTGACCAGACCATCGTCGCCGGCGGGTCGGACGCGGCGGACCCCCACGACCGGGGAAGTGGGCCGTTCCGGGCCGACGAGCCCATCATCGTCGACATCTTCCCGCGGAACAAGGCGACGAAGTACAACGGCGACATGACGCGGACTTTCCTCGTCGGCGAGGCGAGCGAGACTGTCCGTGAGTGGTACGACCTCACCAGGCGCGCGTACGAGGCGGCCCTCGACGCGGTCGAACCCGGCGCGACGGGGGCGGACGTCCACGACGCCGCGTGCGAGGTGTACGAAGACGCCGGCGAACAGACGCTGCGGAGCGACGAGTCGGCCGAGACCGGGTTCATCCACAGCACGGGCCACGGCGTCGGCCTCGACGTCCACGAACAGCCCAGCGTCGGCCCAAACGGCGGCGAACTCGAGCCGGGCCACGTCATCACCATCGAACCCGGCCTCTACGACCCCGACGTCGGCGGCGTCCGCCTCGAAGACCTCGTCGTCGTCACCGAGGACGGCTACGAGAACCTGACGGACTACCCGATGGAACTGGTCGTCTAACTGGCCGCGCGCTCCGCGATCACCGGTCATCCCACGCAGAACGAGGCTCTCGCCGTCGAGTTCTCGGGTTCGTTACAAAACGTCAGTTCAGCGAGTGCTTTAGTCGCTATTCTGTGAATACCCGTCCGATACCGATGAACGCGATACGCGCCCACGAGTTCGGCGATCCGGACGTGCTCGCCCTGGAGGACGTCTCACAGCCCGAGCCAGCGGCCGATGAGGCCCTGGTCCGCGTCCACGCAGCCAGCGTCAATCCGATCGACTGGATCGTTCGCAGAGGGGAGTTCGACGACCCGATCCGGGCGACCCGTCCGTGGATACCGGGGTGGGACCTGTCCGGCGTCGTCGAATCGGTCGGGTCCGACGTCGAGACGCTATCCCCCCACGATGCCGTTCACGGGATGGTTCGGATGCCTCGGTCGGGCAGCGCGTACGCGGAGTACGCGACCGTCCCTGCGGACGAGGTTGTCCGGAAGCCCGCCTCCCTCGACCACGTCGGAGCGGCCGCGGTGCCCATGGTGGGACTCACGGCGTGGCGGGCACTCTTCGAGGAAGTCAGCGTCGGCCCTGGTGACCGCGTGCTGATTCACGCCGCAGCGGGAGGCGTCGGACACGTCGCCGTCCAGCTGGCGAAGGCGGCTGGGGCGACGGTCGTGGGCACGGCCTCTGGGAACAACGAGCGGTTTCTCCGCGACCTGGGCGTCGACGAGTTCGTCGACTATCGCATCGAGCGATTCGAAGCGGTCGTCGACGACGTCGACGTCGTGCTCGACGGTGTCGGTGGCGATACGCTGGAGCGGTCGGCCGAAGTTCTGGTCGAAGGCGGGGACCTCGTCACTCTCCCGGTGGAACCTGACGCCGAACAGCGGGACCGACTTCGCCGCGAACACGGCGTCGAAACCCACTGGTTCAGCGTCGAACCGGACGCCGCCGTCCTGGGTGAGATCGACGCTCTGGTCGACGAAGGATGGGTCGAACCCGTGGTCAGCGAAACGTACCCCCTGGCGGAGGCAGCGGCGGCTCACGACGAGAGCGAGACGGGCCACGTCAGAGGGAAACTGGTGCTCGATGTTCGAGCCGAATCAGACGCGTAGGCTCTTCCGAGGGTGCTCTGTTTCGGGACTTCGGGATGGCTGTCGGCGCTTCGGACCCCACAACGCCTATCCGGTCCGACGGCAAAGCCGGGGTATGGCCGACTACACCACGGTTTCCATCCCGAAAGATCTCGCGGAGCGAGTCGAGGAGACCATCGAGGGGACCAGTTTTTCGAGCACGAGCGACCTCGTCCGGTTCCTCCTGCGGAGCATCGTCATCCAGCACCAGCGGGAAGGTGAACTCACGGAGGCGCAGTTCCAGGACATCGCCGACCAGCTCAGGGACCTGGGGTACATCGAGGACTAGCGGAACGGGGGACTACTCCAGCACTTCTTCCGGCGGTTCCGCGTCGAGCAGTTCCAGCTCCTGCTGGTCTCCCCGCCGGTCGAAGGCGGCCAGGGACGCCTCCTCCCACGGCGGGACGGCGACGAACACCACTTCGTGGAGGTCGTCCGCCTTCGTCAGCGAGAGGTTCCCGTCCGGGTGGGAGACGAATCTCCCCTGGGTCTGTCCGACGGGGGTCCCCAGGTCCACGCCGAAGACGGCGTTGACCGACCCACCGGCGCTGGGCATGTAGAAGTGCGTGAAAACGGGCGTCTCGGGCGGCAGGTCGGTCTCCGGGAGCTCGCTGGCTTGCGTGACGGCGATGGAGATCGTCACCGAGTCGGGATCGGCCTCCTCGGCCATCCGCAGGAGCGTCTCGACCAGGCCACGAGTCGCGTAGATCACGGCCGTAATTGCGTGTCTGTGGACATAATGTCGTCGCTACACGGGCAGGAACTCGCGGACGGTCTTCGCGTACAGCGACGGCGCGCGCGACCTGGACCCACCGAGCGCGTCCACGAGCGCGTCTGTCGCGTCGTCGAGGACGCCTTCGCCGTGCCCGACGAGGATCCGCTCGGGCGAGAGCCGACCGAGTTTCTTCGGCGGGAACAGCCGAAGCATGGGGTGGACGCCGAGGCGCTCGATTCCGCTCAGGAAGAAGTCGGCGGTGCCCAGTGCCTCGGGGACGACGAGCGTGCCAGTGTCCTCCCCGTAGAGTGCGGCCTCCTGCCAGAACGGGAGGTCGAGGACCTGGTGGACGCCGTACTCGGTGTCGCCCAGCTGGGCGTGGAGCGGTTCGACCGGCGCGTCGACCTTCTCCTCAATGCCGGACATCCACCGGGGGACGTGGACCGAGACGTCGTGGCGGTTCGCGACGACGTCGGCGTCGCGCGTGTGACGGTCGAGCAGGAGGACGACGCCGGCGACGTCGCCGAACTCCGCGAACAGGTCGTCGATTCCGTCGGCGTCGACAGGGTCCACGACCCAGACCTCGCCGTCGGCTTCCAGCGCGTGGCTGGCCCGTTGCATCTCCTCCTCTGGATGGGCCATCCAGCCCACCCCGTGGTCCCAGCGGTCGATTTCTCGCCACTCGGCAGCAGGTCCGGACGCTTTCATCGTCATGTGCGGACGTAGGCCCGTGCGCCGTATAAATACGGCGAGCGGAGCGGCGGAGCTGCTGGTGTGGTAGCGGGCGGAACCCGCACACGGACGTTCGGGCGAACGACTTTCTGCTGACCGGACGAAGCGCGGGTATGCTTTCGACGCCGCGGTGGCTGGCGCTGGAGGTGAAGTACCTCGACCGGGCCAGGTCGTTCTACGAGTCGGTCCTCGACCTGCCCGTCGTGCGCGAGGCCGAACGGGAGGTCGCCTTCGACGTCGGTAAGACCGAACTCCGGTTGCGCGCGCCCGGCGACGTCCCGCGTGGCGGCCTCCACACCCACTACGCGCTGTCGGTCCCGAGCGTGGCGTACGACGACTGGTACGAACGGCTGGACGAGCGATTCGACCTCGTGGAGCACCAGTTCGGTGACACCCGGTCGCTGTACTTCGACGATCCAGACGGTCACTGTGTGGAACTCGCCGGGTCGGACGTCGACGGTCCGCGCGGCGACGGTCCGGACGTGGACGGCTTCGATAACGACGGCCCCGTCGTCGTCGGCCTGTTCGAGGTCGTTCTGGAGGTCGAGGAACTGGAACCGGCCCGCGTCTTCTACCAGCGCCTCGGCTTCGAACCGGTCGACTACGGCGACGACCGTCGGCGGGTGCGGATGACCGGCGGCGACGTCGACCTGGAACTGTGGGAACCTCAGCTCGGCCTCGCCGATGGCCGCGGCGGCGTCCACGTGGACTGGGGCATCACCGCCGAGGACGCGGAAATCGCCGCTGATCGGGTGACACGGGATGCCCTGGCTATCGACGAGGTGGAGTCAGGTTTTCGAATCCGGGACCCCGACGGCCACTATCTCACGTTGTGCGAAGAATAGATCTCGGAACCGGTCAGTCGAATCGGTTCACTCCAGGCGGTCCCTGTCGATGGCGACTCCCGGCGGCGTGACGACGAGGAACCCCCGGAAGTGCATCAGTTCGCCGCCGCCCTCTTTCACGTCGCGCGCGAACGTCGACGCGAGTTCGTTCAGGTCGCCGTCGACGTCGAGCACGAGCACCGATCCGTCGTCTATCATGTCGAGCCACTCCTCCGGCGGTGTGGAGTCGTCCAGCACCGCCAGGACGACGCGGTTACTCCCCTCTTCTCCCTCGTTCCCCTCGTCCATCTGGTCCTCCACGGCCTGCAGGTCCAGTCCCTCGAAGTCGCTCATGGGAGAGTGGTTGCAGTGGACCGAGAAAAATCCTCCCCTGGCGAACCGGACTCGTCGACCCCGAGCGGACTACCGGGTCGTCGCGAACTCGTCCGGTCAGTCGACCTGTCGCCAGGTGGGGTCCGTTTCGAGCCGAGACCCGTCGGATTCGAAGTCTCTCAGGGCGGCGCCGTAGAATCGTTCTCTCCCGACCGGTGTGTGTAGCCTGAGGAGAACGGTCGCACTCGTAACGCGGTAGACGGTCAGTCTCCAGGGTGTCTCGACGTGTGACCAGGTGCCGTAACGGGTCGACTCGTCGTCTTCCACGATGCGGGAGCCGAGTTCCCAGCTCAGTCGACTCAGATGAGGGATATCGAAGGGCACGACCGCCGGGAGGTCGGCCGCGTCGCCGCATTCTCCCCGGGAGATATGGGCAGCCATACCACGACTGTTGACGGTCCGTCCTGAAAAACGTCGCTGTTTCCAGTCGGCGTGACTGGACCGGCGTCCGAACGCGCTACAGTCCGTGAGCGCCTGCAGGACCGAGTTGTTCCACGCCAACGGCTCTCACGCCTGCGGGTTCATGGACAGCTTTAAATACATCGCAGGGTCTGTACTCAAACGATTATGTCCAATCATAATGAGGGCACGTCGGGATCCCCGGCGGATCGAGTTCTTCCAGGGCACACTGGATTCCACTTCTGAGATTACAGAAGCAAGACTTTTCGATACGACGCTGCGCGACGGCGAGCAATCGCCACGCACGTCGTTTAGCTACGAAGACAAACGCGAGATCGCGGCCATTCTGGACGAGATGGGCACCCACGTCATCGAGGCCGGGTTCCCCGTCAACTCGGACGCGGAGTTCGAGGCCGTCCGGGACATCGCCGACGCCAGCTCCGTCACCGTCTGTGGGCTGGCCCGCGTGGTCGACAAGGACATCGAGGCGGCACTCGACTCGGGCGTCGACCTGGTGCACACGTTCGTCTCCACCAGCGACGTCCAGCTCGAAGACTCCATGCACGCGACGCGCGAGGAAGCGCTCGAGAGCGCGGTGGAGTCCGTCGAGCGCGTCAAAGAGGCCGGCGTCGAGTGCATGTTCTCCCCGATGGACGCCACGCGGACCGACAGCGAGTTCCTCATCGACGTCATCGAGGCCGTCTCGGATGTCGACGTCGACTGGATCAACATCCCCGACACCTGCGGGGTGGCCACGCCGCGACGCTTCTACGACCTCATCGAAGAGGTCGTCAGTCACACCGACGCCCGGGTCGACGTCCACACGCACGACGACTTCGGCCTGGCGGCGGCCAACGCCATCTCCGGCTACGAGGCCGGGGCGGCACAGGCCCAGGTCAGCGTCAACGGCATCGGCGAGCGCGCCGGCAACGCGGCCTACGAGGAGGTCGTGATGGCGCTGGAGAGCCTGTACGACGTCGACACGGGCATCGACACGACCCGGATCACCGAACTCTCGAACGTCATCGAGGAGAAGTCGGGCATCGACACGCCCGCCAACAAGCCCATCGTGGGGACCAACGCCTTCTCCCACGAGAGCGGCATCCACGCGGCCGGGGTCATCGAGAACTCCGACACCTTCGAGCCGGGCGTCATGACCCCCGAGATGGTCGGGGCCAGGCGCCAGCTCGTCCTCGGTAAGCACACGGGGCAACACTCCGTACGCGAACGGCTCGTCGAGGCGGGCTACGACCCGACCGACGACCAGGTCCGGGAAGTAACCCGGCGCGTCAAGGACTTCGGCGCCGAGAAGAAGCGCGTCACCGTCGAAGAACTGACGCGCTTCGCCGACGACGTCGGCGTCGAGGAGACAGAAGAGGAGGTCAGGCTCTAGGATGACCTCCGTCGCGGATTCGACCGCCGGCCAGCGACTGGTGTCGGTGGCGGTGTTTGACGGGCAGAACGCGTCCCGGGAGGCGGAATCGCGACGCCGCGCAGCAGCGCTTCGGGACGGCCTGTCACAGAAGTCTTATTACGGGTGCGGAACAGAAATTCGTACTGATGACGGCGCACGCTGCACGAAGGGGTCGCCCCGCCGGCAGCGGCGCACTCGTTCTTCTCGCGGGTATTGTAGGGGCGCTCTAGCCCCGCACACACCACTCTCTCCGCGACGTCGTACCGGCCTTTCACGAACACAGCAGGATCTAGCAATGAACGGACACAGCACAGCACCGAGGTATCGAGGACAGACCAGACGGGGTGAGCACCGATGAGCGAGGGTGCGCCCGTCCAGCAAGAGGACGAGACGGAAGCCGAGGAAGCAGCGACCGGGGACAGACCGGTCGAGACCGGCGCCGAGTCCGTCGTCCGCGCGCTCGAGAACGCCGGCGCCGAGTACGTCTTCGGCGTCCAGGGCGGGGCGATCATGCCCGTCTACGACGCGCTGTACGACTCGGACATGAACCACGTGACGATGGCCCACGAGCAGGGCGCCTCTCACGCCGCGGACGCCTACGGCATCGTCTCCGGTGAACCCGGCGTCTGCTTCGCGACGTCCGGGCCGGGGGCGACGAACCTGATCACCGGCATCGCCGACGCGAACATGGACTCGGACCCGATGATCGCCCTGACCGGGCAGGTCCCGACGAACTTCGTCGGGAACGACGCCTTCCAGGAGACGGACACGGTGGGAATCTCCCAGCCCGTCACCAAGCACAGCTACTTCGCCGACGACTCCGACACCGTCGGCTTCGACGTCAGCGAGGCGTTCGCACTCGCCGAGGAGGGCCGCCAGGGCCCGACGCTCGTCGACCTGCCCAAGGACGTCACGCAGGGCGAGACCGACGTCCAGCCCGGCGAGCCGAAGGCGCCCGACACGTACCACCCGCCCGAGGAGGCCGACGACGCGAACGTCCAGGAGGCCGCCGACGCCCTCGCGGCCGCGGACCGACCGGTCATCCTCGCTGGCGGCGGCGTGATCAAGGCGAACGCGTCGAACGCGTTGCGCGACTTCGCCATCGACTACGAGGTCCCGGTCATGACGACGATGCCCGGCATCGGGAGCTTCCCCGAGGACCACGAACTCTCCCTCGAATGGGCAGGCATGCACGGCACCGGCTACGCCAACATGGCAATCACCAACACCGATTGCCTGCTCGCGATCGGGACGCGCTTCGACGACCGCCTGACCGGCGGCGTCGACTCGTTCGCTCCCGACGCCGAGGTCATCCACGTCGACATCGACCCGGCCGAGATTTCGAAGAACATCCACGCTGACTACCCGCTGATCGGGGACGCGAAGGCAGTGCTCCGGCAGCTGTACGACGCGATGCCGGCCGCGCCCGACTGCGACGAGTGGCGCGAGCAGTGCCAGACGTGGAAGGCAGAGTACCCGATGGAGTACGAGACGCCCGACGACGAACCCCTCAAGCCGCAGTACGTCGTCGAGAAATTCTCCGAGGTGACGCCGGACGACACCATCGTCACCACCGGCGTCGGCCAGCACCAGATGTGGGCCAGCCAGTTCTGGACCTACCGCGAGCCCCGGACCTGGGTGTCCAGCCACGGGCTGGGGACGATGGGATACGGCGTGCCATCGGCCATCGGCGCCAAGCTCGCCGCGCCCGACCAGGAGGTCGTCTGCTTCGACGGCGACGGTTCCTTCCTGATGACGGTCCAGGGACTTTCCGTCGCTGTCCGGGAGAACCTGGACATCACCTACGTCGTCCTCAACAACGAGGCCGTCGGGATGGTGCGCCAGTGGCAGGACGGGTTCTACGAGGGCCGCCGGATGGCCTCTGAGTACCCGTGGATCCCTGAGTTCGACAAGCTCGCCGAGGCCTTCGGTGCCCAGGGCTTCCGACTGGAAGACTACGACGACGTCGAGGAGACCATCGAGGCCGCCCGCGAGTACGACGGCCCGTCGGTCATCGACGCCATCATCGACCCCGCGGAGAACGTCTACCCGATGGTTCCCAGCGGCGGAGACAACGGACTGTTCGCACTGAACGAAGACCACTTGGATCAACTATGAGCGGCGGAGGAATGCCAGGACCGGCCCCGGACGAACGGATGCGCCCGAAGGGTCGGCGCAACTCGCAAGGAATTCGCATCGACCCCGAGGCCGAGGCGACCCACCAGCCCCGACAGGCGGTGCTCTCGGCGCTCGTGAAACACGAACCCGGCGTCCTCTCGGAGGTGTCGAGCCTCTTCAGCCGGCGACAGTTCAACATCGAGAGCCTCACGGTCGGGCCCACGGTGGACCACGACGTCGCCCGGATGACCATCGTCATCGAGGAGCCGGACCCGGGCGTCCAGCAGGCGAAGAAGCAACTGGAGAAGCTGGTGCCGACCATCTCGGTCGAAGAGCTGGAACCCGAGGCCACCCGACGGGAACTCGCCCTCATCAAGGTGAACGGCGAGAAGCCCGACGACGTTCAGGCCGTCGCCGACATGTACGGTGGTCAGGCCGTCGACGTGACGACCGACACCGTGACGGTCGAGCTGACCGGCAGCCAGCAGAAGATAGACGCGGCGGTCGAGGCCTTCCAGCAGTTCGACGTGCAGGAAGTCTGCCGGACCGGAACCGCAGCACTTGAGAGAGGGGCGGACACACTCGAAACTGATGACTGACGAATTCACTACCGAAGTCTACTACGACGACGACGCGGACGAAGCACAGCTAGCGGACAAGACGGTCGCGGTACTGGGCTACGGCAGCCAGGGCCACGCCCACGCGCTCAACCTCCACGAGAGCGGCGTCGACGTGGTCGTCGGCCTGCGAGAGAACTCCTCGTCGCGCGCGGCGGCCGAGGACGAGGGCCTGACCGTGGCGACGCCGAGCGAGGCGGCCGCCCAGGCCGACATCGTCTCCGTGCTGGTGCCGGACACGGTCCAGCCCGCCGTCTTCGAGGAGATCGTCGACGAACTCGAGGAGGGCGACACGCTGCAGTTCGCCCACGGGTTCAACATCCAGTACAACCAGATCCAGCCCCCGGAGCACGTCGACGTGACGATGGTCGCGCCGAAGTCGCCGGGCCACCTCGTCCGCCGGAACTACGAGAAGGACCAGGGGACGCCCGGCCTCATCGCCGTCTACCAGGACGTCACGGGCGACGCCAAGGAGCAGGCGCTGGCCTACGCGAAGGGCATCGGTTGCACCCGCGCTGGCGTCATCGAGACGACGTTCCAGGAGGAAGTCGAGACCGACCTGTTCGGCGAGCAGGCCGTCCTCTGTGGCGGCGTCACGAGTCTCGTCAAGCACGGCTACGAGACGCTCGTCGACGCGGGCTACAGCCCGGAGATGGCCTACTTCGAGTGCATGAACGAGCTCAAACTCATCGTCGACCTGATGTACGAGGGCGGGCTCGGCGAGATGTGGGACTCCGTCTCCGACACCGCGGAGTACGGCGGGCTCACCAAGGGCGACGACATCGTCGACGACCACGCCCGGGAGAAGATGGAGGAAGCACTCGAAGACGTCCAGTCAGGCCGATTCGCCCAGGAGTGGATCACTGAGAACCAGGCCGGCCGACCGAGCTACACGCAGCTCCGCCAGGCCGAGAAGAACCACGAGATCGAGGACGTCGGCGAGAAGCTGCGCGACCTGTTCGCGTGGGCCGAGGAGGACAGCGGGTCCGAGGACGACGAACAGACGAGAGTGAACGCAGACTGAGACTATGAGCGAAATGCAAGACGTGGACCACACGCATCCACACACGGACGAACCGTTCGGCGCGGCGTTCCGTCGCGGCCCCGACGTGGCCGCGGACGGGGGCGAGCGTAACGGTTCGGAATCGGCAGACGAACAGCAGCCGGACGAGGAATCCATGGAAGACGTCGACCACGAGTCCCCGACCGAGGGCGCCAATCGCACCTTCGAGCGCGGGACAGAGGGTCGGGACGAGTCAGTATGAGTTCGGGAACCCTCTACGACAAGGTCTGGGACCGCCACAAGGTGACGACCCTGCCCAACGGGCAGGACCAGCTGTTCGTGGGTCTGCACCTCATCCACGAGGTCACCAGCCCGCAGGCGTTCGGCATGCTCCGGGAGCGCGACATCGAGGTCGCCCGCCCGGACCTGACGCTGGCGACGGTGGACCACATCGTCCCCACCGCTGACCAGTCTCGACCCTATTCGGACGACGCGGCCGAGAACATGATGTCCGAACTCGAAGAGAACGTCCGCGACGCGGGCATCGAGTTCCTGGACCCGCCGTCTGGCGAACAGGGCATCGTCCACGTCGTCGGCCCGGAGCAGGGGATCACCCAGCCCGGCAAGACCATCGTGTGCGGCGACAGTCACACGTCGACCCACGGCGCCTTCGGCGCGCTCGCGTTCGGGATCGGGACGAGCCAGATCCGCGACGTGCTGGCCACCCAGACTATCGCGATGGAGAAACAGAAGGTCCGCAAGATCCAGGTCGACGGCGAACTCGGCGAGGGCGTCGAGGCCAAGGATATCATCCTGGAGATCATCCGTCGCCTCGGCACCGAGGGCGGCGTCGGCTACGTCTACGAGTACGCCGGCGAGGCCATCGAAAACCTCGACATGGAGGGTCGGATGTCCATCTGCAACATGTCCATCGAGGGCGGCGCTCGCGCGGGCTACGTCAACCCCGACGAGACCACCTACGAGTGGATGCAGGAGACGGACTTCTTCCGGGAGCACCCCGAGAAGTTCGACGAGCTGAAGCCCTACTGGGAGTCCATCCGGAGCGACGAGGACGCCGAGTACGACGACGTCGTCCACATCGACGCCTCCGAACTGGACCCGGTCGTCACCTGGGGTACCACCCCCGGACAGGGCATCGGCATCCACGACCCGATTCCGGCCCCCGAAGACCTGCCCGAGGACAAACAGGACACCGCCCGGCGTGCCCAGGAGCACATGCGCGTCGAACCCGGCGAGTCGATGGAGGGCTACGATGTCGACGTCGCCTTCCTGGGCTCGTGTACGAACGCGCGCCTGCCCGACCTGCGACGCGCCGCACGCATCGTCGAGGGCCGCCAGGTCCACGACGACGTCCGCGCGATGGTCGTCCCCGGCAGCCAGCGCGTCCAGCGGCAGGCCGAGGAGGAAGGCCTCAAGGACGTCTTCGAGGCGGCCGGCTTCGACTGGCGCAACGCCGGCTGTTCGATGTGTCTCGGCATGAACGAGGACCAGCTGGAGGGCGACGAGGCGTGTGCCTCCTCCTCGAACCGCAACTTCGTCGGCCGCCAGGGGAGCAAGGATGGCCGTACGGTCCTGATGAACCCCCGGATGGTTGCCGCGGCGGCCATCACCGGCGAGGTCTCTGACGTGCGCGACCTGGAAGAGGTGCAAGTAGCATGAGCGATCCGACAGAGGAGATCCCCGAGGTCGACTACGTCGAGGGCACCGGCGTCCCCGTCCGCGGGAACGATATCGACACCGACCAGATCATCCCGGCGCGGTTCATGAAGGTCGTCACCTTCGACGGCCTGGGCGAGTTCGCCTTCTTCGACCTGCGATTCGACGACGACGACAACGAGAAGGACCACACCTTCAACGAGGAACGGTTCCAGGACGCCAACGTCATGGTCGTCAACGCGAACTTCGGCTGTGGCTCCTCGCGCGAGCACGCGCCACAGGCCCTGATGCGCTGGGGCATCGACGCTATCATCGGCGAGTCGTTCGCGGAGATTTTCGCGGGCAACTGCCTCGCGCTCGGCATCCCCACCGTCACCGCCGACCACGAGACGATCAACGAACTCCAGCAGTGGGTCGACGACAACCCGGACGGAAAACTCGAAGTCGACGTCGCGGCGGAGACCGTCCGCTACGGCGACGAGTCGGTCAGCGTCTCGGTCGACGACGCCCAGCGCCAGGCCCTCGTCGAGGGCATCTGGGACACGACGGCGCTGATGAAGGCCAACCGGAACGCCATCGACGAGACGGCCGGGTCGCTGCCGTACGTCGACTCCTGATCTGATCGCCGTCGCTCGCGGGAACTCGTTTTGCGGACCGTCGCGACTCTCACTTACGGAATCGGCTCGAACCCGGACAGGTCCCGGTTTCCGTCGCGGTGCTGTTCGAGGTAGTAGGTGACGCCCGGCTGGTGAGCGGCGCCGACGATCAGGTGGATCTCGTTCGCGTCGTCGGCGTGGTACAGCGCGTAGTCGGCCATCCGCTCGTTGCGCGCGTGCGTCACGAGTTCGAGTTCCGGGTCGTGGCGGCGCAACCACTCGCGTTCGACGGGCTGTGGGAGGAAGCGCCGCTCGTAGTAGCGCTGCAGGTCGGGGAGATACGTGGGATTGGCCGCCGCGAGTCGCCGCTTCCGGAACGACTCGAAGTCCTCGCCGGTGGCCATCGATTCCTTGTTCGTCAGGAGCGAAGACGCGACGTCGCCGAGTGCGCGGCGGACGGCGTTCTGTTCGACCGCCGCGTCCGATTCGATGATGGAGAACACGCCGGAACGGAACCGGTCGGTGAGCGTGTCCACGTCTTCCGAGAGGCTATCGAAGCCCGGCGTGAGCACGTCGGCGACGCGGTTGCTCTCGTCGAGGGACTCGCGCTCGGCCATGGCCCACCGATAGTCATCCATCTCGCGCACCGCGTCGAAGTCCGCGAAGTACATCGAGCGAATGCCCTGTTCGCAGTACACCGCCGCGTCGTCGGCGATCAAGCGGGTCACGTGGGCCCGGAGAAACCGGCGCTCCGCTTTCGTGTCCGCGTGCGTGATGCCGTGGACGTGGAACTCGGTGTCGTCGACGGCGACGGTGTTTCCTGGGAGTCCGCTGCCGCCTCCACTGGCAGCCAGTTCTTTCGTGCGGAGTTCGTTCCAGGTTCGCTTGGCAGCGAAGTAGGCAGCGTGCTCGGAATCGACGCCCGTGAGCGGGACGAGGTCAGCCAGCGACCCGGCCCGTCGGAGGGCTCTGAGCCGATATCGCTCGGCGTTCGTGAGCCGCCGTCGTTCGCCCCGCTCGACTGTCATCGGTGCCTGTAGTGTCTGCGCAATTATAAATCGTCTGGCCCCAGAACCGAAAGTCGCGGGAGACGCTGTATGTGGTGGCATTTCGACCCTAAATGGATGTAATTAACGTGCCAGTTAGGACTAGTTGGGGAAAATATATTTCGCGACGTGCCGGGACGCGCGTGCGAGTCTCTGTCACTCTCTCGCAATTACTAAATCCCAGGTGGGAACACAACGAATCGAAAGGTCGATGCCGAGATGAGTACTGGTCGTTTCACGTCCGTGCTGGCTGGACAGGAGGGCGTAGCCGCCGCGCCGCGACGGCAGCGGAGGGCGTCCTAGCATGTCGGGTGACGGTGGGGTGGCGTTGCGGGAACGCGACGTCGGCAACCCGCTGGGGTATCTCGTCGAGCGCTACGCCCGGCCCCACGCCGGTCGATTCGCGCTCGGCCTGGTCGCGCTCACGCTCGCGCGAATCCCCCAGCGGATCCCGGCGCTCATGATCGGCGTCGCGCTCGACGGGTTACTGTTCGCCAGCGAGCCGTACGCGATTCCGCTGGTTCCCCAGTCGTTCACGTCGACGATGACGACGACCGAACAGCTGTGGTTCACCGTTATCGTCCTCGGGATGGCCGTCGTGGCCGAGAGCGGTCTCGACTGGCTCGCCCAGTTGCTGTACGACCGGGCGACGCTGGACACGCTCCACGACGTCCGGACCGCGACCTACGAGGCCGTCGTGGGCCTGGAGATGGGGTACTTCGACGACCGCCAGAGCGGCGAGATCATGAGCGTGCTCAACAACGACGTCGACAACATGGAGGACCTGGCGACGGGGACCTACAACGGCGTCACGTACGTCACGGAGTTGCTCGTGGCCCTCGTGTTCATGGCGCTGCTCAACTGGCAACTCGCCCTCGTCGTCGCCCTGACGCCCCTCGCCCTGGGGATCACGAGCCGCCTCTACGCGAACCTCCTCGAACCTCGCTACGACACCGTCCGCGAGAGCGTCGGCTCGGTCAACGCCCGGCTGGAGGACGCTATCGACGGGATCAGCACGGTCAAGGCGTTCACCAGGGAGGACGACGAGCGAGCGCGCGTCGAGGACGCCTCGGCCGCGTACAAGGAGTCGAAGTGGTCCGCCATCCGGCTCCGCATCGGCTACGACTTCACGACGTGGCTCCTCGGCCGCGCGGGCGAGCGCGGGCTCTTCCTGCTCGGTGGCTACTGGGTGCTGTTCGGTCCGCCCGCCTTCTTCACGACGACGCTCACAGCCGGGACGCTCGTCACCTTCCTGATGTACGCCCGGTCGTTCCTCCACCCCGTCCGAAACCTCGCGGTGCGGGTTATCGACAACTACGAGAACGCGCTAGCGTCGGGGAAACGCGTCGTCGCGGTGCTCACGAGCCCCGCAGTCGCGGAGGAGAACCCCGACGCGCAAGCCATCGAGGTGACCGAGGGCCGCGTGGTGTACGACGACGTCTCCTTCGCCTACGACGGTGCCGACGAATCCGCGATCCGGGACGTCGACGCTACCGTCGAACCCGGCGAACTGGTCGGCATCGTGGGCTCGACAGGTGCGGGCAAGTCCACACTGATCAAGCTCCTGTTCCGGTTCTACGACCCGGACGAGGGTAAAATCCTGGTCGACGGCCAGGACGTCGCCGACGTCGACCTTCGGAGCCTCCGGGACCACGTGGGCTACGTCAGCCAGGACCCGTTCCTCTTCTACGGGACGGTCCGGGAGAACGTCGCCTACGCTCGGCCCGAGGCCGACCGGGAGGACGTCGTCGCGGCCGCGAAACTCGCGGGCGCCCACGAGTTCGTCTCCGACCTCCCCGAGGGGTACGACACGACCGTCGGTGAGCGCGGCGTGAAGCTCTCCGGCGGGCAGCGCCAGCGCATCGCCGTCGCCCGCGCCATTCTCCGCGACCCCGAAATCCTGGTCCTCGACGAGGCGACGAGTCACGTCGACAACGAGACCGAACTCCAGATCCAGCAGAGCCTCGACGCGCTCGCCGGTGACCGGACGACGTTCGTCATCGCCCACCGCCTCTCGACGGTCAGAGACGCCGACCGGATTCTCGTCGTGGACGACGGGGAACTCGTCGAGGACGGCGCGCACGAGGACCTGCTCGAGGCCGACGGCCTCTACGCCGACCTCTGGCGCGTGCAGGTCGGCGACGTGGGGTCGGTCTCCGACGAGTTCGTCGACCGCGCCGTCGACGGCGAGGAGGTGGCGCGATGAGTGACGACGGCGAGTCGAGCGAGCGCCCGGACGACATCGCGGACGCCGCCGAGACCGACTGGCCGCTCGTCGACCTGATATGGTCACAGGGGCGGCCGCAACTGCCGTACCTGGGAGTGAGCGTCACGTCGCTCGCCTTCGGCACGGCGCTAGACATGGCCGACATCTTCGTCCTGGGTATCGCTATCGACGCGATGTTCAACGGGCAGGTGTACGCGCTCCCCCTGGTTCCCGACGCCTTGATTCCGCCGGAGGAAGAGCCGCTCGCACAGCTCTGGTTCACCTTCTACCTGCTGCTCGGGATGAAGGTGGCCGACATCCTGGCGGCGAACCTGAGCCAGATTACCCGGAACATATTCGCCCAGCGGTTCCTCCACGGGCTCCGGATCGATGCGTTCGACACCGCGACGGGCCTCGAACTGGGTTTCTTCGAGGACAGCCGGACTGGCGACGTGATGAGCGTGCTCAACAACGACGTCAACACGCTCGAACGGTTCCTCACCCGGGGCATCACCGGTGCGACGCGAGTCGTCGTAGTGCTCGTGACGTCGATGGGCCTGATGGTCCTGTTGAACTGGCAGCTCGCGCTGTTCGTGCTCGCGGCGGCCCCGCTCATCGCCGGCGTCAACTGGTGGTTCTCGCAGGTGCTCGAACGCCTCCAAGACGTGGTCCGGTCGGAGGTCGGCGACCTGAACGCCCGCCTGGAGACGACGCTCAGCGGCATCGACGTGATCAAGGCGTTCGCGGCAGAGCCGTTCGAGAGCGAGCGCGTCGCTGAAGACTCCCGTAAACATAGGGACGCGCGGTGGGGCGCAAAGCGCGTCTCGGCCCGCCACCGCCCGTCGATGCGACTCATCTCCGGCGCGTCGCTCCTCGTCACGTTCGTCGTCGGCTCGGTCTGGGTAATCGACGGGGCACCGCTCTGGTTCACTGGCACGCTCACGGCGGGCGAGTTGATCCCGTTCCTGTTCTACATGCAGCAACTGACGGGGCCCATGCGCTGGGTCGCCGGCGTCATCGAGACGTTCAAGAGCGCCAAGGCGGCCGCCAAGCGCATCGTCGGCCTGCGGGACGTCGACCGACGGATCGACGACGCTGGCAAAGCGGAACTCGGGGACGTCGACGGCGACGTCGAGTACGACGACGTCGCGTTCAGCTATCCCGGAAGCGGTGCGGGAGGTGACGCCGACGATGAACCCGAGCGCGTCCTCGACGGAATCTCGTTCGACGTCGAAGCCGGCCGGACGGTCGGCATCGTGGGATCGACCGGCGCGGGAAAGTCCACGCTGATCAAGCTCCTGCTCCGCTTTTACGACGTTCGTGGGACGTCAGACCTACCTGACGTCCCACGAGCACAGCAGAACTCTCCGAGTTCTGAGGACGTTGAGGAGGGCGCGGTCCGCGTCGACGGGACGGACGTCCGCGACGTGACCCGCGAGAGCCTCCGGCGGTCCATCGGGTACGTCAACCAGGATCCGTTCCTCTTCAACGGGACCGTCGCCGAGAACGTCGCCTACGGCCTTCACGAAGACGGGACGTCCGACGAGGCAAAGCGCGCAGCCGTCGAGCGCGCCGCGAAGGAAGCAGGCGCACACGAGTTCGTCGAACGACTCCCCGAGGGGTACGACACCGAGGTCGGCGAGCGCGGGACGAAGCTCTCCGGCGGCCAGCGCCAGCGAATCGCCATCGCTCGCGCGGTCGTCGGCGATCCGTCCATCCTCGTCTTCGACGAAGCCACCAGCCACGTCGACAACGAGACGGAGGTGCTCATCCAGGAGAACCTGGACGACCTGACCGAAGACCGGACGACGTTCGTCATCGCCCACCGCCTGTCGACGGTCCGGGACGCCGACCGCATCCTCGTCCTCGACGACGGCGAACTGGTCGAAGACGGGACCCACGACGAACTACTAGAGGCCGACGGCACGTACGCCAACCTCTGGCGGGTCCAGATCGGCAACGTCGAGGCGCTGCCGGACGACTTCGTCGAGCGGGCGCGCATCGGCGACGACGACTGAGAGACGGCTCCGGCCGATGGTGGCGACCGCAGAGCGCCGTCGATACTCGCGACTCCCACATCGATACCCTCTTTTCACGTCCCGAAGGACTCTGGAACATGACTCACGAGATCGCCGTGATCCCCGGCGACGGTATCGGACAGGAAGTGACGCCCGCTGCCGTCGAGGTACTTCAGGCACTGGACGTGGACTTCGACTTCGTCGAGGGCGACGCCGGCGACGCGGTGGAAGCCGAGACCGGCGAAGCGCTCCCCCAGGAGACCCGCGAGATGGCCGCCGACGCCGACGCGACGCTGTTCGGCGCGGCCGGCGAGACCGCCGCCGACGTCATCCTCCCACTCCGGGAGGTCGTCGGCTCGTTCGCCAACGTCCGCCCCGCCGTCTCCTACCCCGGCCTCGACGCGGTTCAGCCCGACACCGACATCGTCTTCGTCCGCGAGAACACGGAGGGCGTCTACTCGGGCATCGAGGACGAAATCACCGACGGCGTCCGGACGCTCACCCGCGTCGTCACCGAGGACGCCTCCCGCGACATCGCCGAGTTCGGCTTCGATTACGCCCGACAGAACGGTTTCGACGACGTCACCATCGCCCACAAGGCCAACGTCATGCGCGAGACGGACGGGCTCTTCCTGGAGACGGCCGGAGCAGTCGCCGAAGAGCGCGGCGCCGACCACGACACCGCGCTGATGGACGCGCTCGCGATGCACCTGGTCATGCACCCCGAGGACTACGGCGTCGTCATCTGCCCGAATCTCGCCGGTGACATGCTCTCGGACCTGGCCGCGGGCCTCGTCGGCGGCCTCGGCCTGCTCCCTAGCGCCAACGTCGGCGAGGAGAACGCGCTGTTCGAACCGGTCCACGGGAGCGCACCGGACATCGCCGGCCAGGGCGTCGCCAACCCGTCTGCGATGATCCTCTCGGCCGCGATGCTGCTCGACCACCTGGGCTACGACGAAGAGGGCGACCGCGTCCGAGCGGCCGTCGAAGGGGTCCTCGACGAGGGCCCGCGAACGCCCGACCTCGGCGGCGACGCGAGCACCGACGAGGTCACGTCTGCGGTTCTCGACCGGCTCTGAAGTCGGACCGCTCCGCGACCAGGCCTCCTCCCAGGTCGGACGCTCGACGCCAAAGCAAACGGTATACCGGGGCCGAACGAACCATCGCGCGATGGGTATCTCGCGCTCCCGGGGGACGACACCGTGATTCTGACCGTCACCTACAACCCCGCCGTCGACCAGACGCTCCACTTCGACGGTGAACTGGCGCCGGGAACCGTCAGCCGCACCGCGGACGCCCGGTACGACCCCGGCGGCAAGGGGATCAACGTCTCGCAGTACCTCGACGCGCTGGAAACTGAGACGGTAGCGACTGGATTGGTCGGCGGGTTCACCGGCCGGTTCGTCACCGATGCCCTGGCAAGCGAGGGAATCTTGGCCGACTTCGTCGACCTGGACGAACCGACGCGTCTCAACACGACGGCGCTCGCCGCCGACGGGGAGTACAAGCTCAACCAGGACGGTCCCGAAGCCTCCCAGGCTGCCGTCGACGACCTGCTCGGAATTCTCGACGAACACGACCCGGAACGGGTTCACGTCGCCGGGAGCCTGCCGCCCGGACTCGATGCCGACGCTATCGACGCCGTCGCGACGGCGGGCGCGTGGGAGACGTCCGTCGACGTCTACGGCGACCTGCTCGCCGCCGTGGACGGAGAATACGAACTCTGTACGCCGAACCGGTCGGAACTCGGGGAGGCGACTGGAACGGACGTTTCGACCCTCGACGGCTGTGCGACCGCTGCGGAGCGGCTCCGCGACCGCGGATTCGAACGCGTGCTGGCCTCGCTGGGGGCCGAGGGCGCGTTCTATTCCGGCCCCGACGGCGTACTCGTCGCGGACGCCCTCGACGCCGACGTGGTCGACACTGTCGGGGCGGGCGACGCGCTCGCCGCCGGCTACCTGGCCGCTATCGACGCGGGAGAATCGACGGAGAGCGCCCTCCGGAACGGGATCGCCGTCGCGTCGACAGTGGTGGAACAGTCGGGAACGAGCGTGCCGTCCTTCGAGAAAGTCGCCACGCGGAGGAGGGCAGTCGAACTATCGCAGTATTAGACCGTTTCGCGGGGCGGGTCAGAACTCCGCCTCGTACCCGTCGAGGAACGCTCGAACGTCCGCCACCGACGGTGGTTCACCGGTCCGGACGAAGCAGCCCGCGACGGCGTTCCCGACGGCCGCGGCAGCGCTGGGCTCCATCCCCTCGACGAGCGCGAGCGCGAGGCCGGCGTTGAAGTGGTCGCCAGAACTCGTCGTCAGGACCGGGTCGTCGACGACGGGGACGGCCACCCGATGGATCCCGCCCTCGCTCACGACGACTGATTCTTCGAGTCCGTGGCAGACGACCAGTGCGACGTCGAGGGCGTCGAAGACGAGTTCCGCGTCGCCCGCGGCGTCCCGATCAGACTCCGTTCCCTCGCCGTAGGTATCCGCGAGAACCTCGGTCTCGGCGCGGTTCGCGGTGAGGACGACCCGGGCGACGTCGTCCAGTTCGCCGAGCGCGTCACGGCCGGCGCGAAGCCGGCCGGGGTCGAGTTTCCTGACGTCGCCGGGGTCGACGACGACCGTCTCGGGCGGGTCCGCCAGTTCCGGCCAGAGTTCCCTGAGACCAGCGACCAGGTCGGGGAGGTTCGGCGTCTCCGCCCAGTAGCCGGCACCGAAGAGTCGCGCGCCGTCGAGCCGGTTCACCAGCGTCTCGCGACCGACGCGGTCACGGAGGCGGTCCCAGTCGAGTTCCATCGAGTCGCCGTTCTCGATGAGCAGCAGCTTCCCGTCGTCGAACTCGACGGCGTCGGTGTATCCCGGTTCGCCGAGCGTGTGGAGCTCGTAGTCGGCGAACTCCCGCTCGAACGGCTCTTGAATGGGGTCACCGTACATTCCGACGAGGACGGGGTCGAAGCCCCACTTCCCGAAGGCGCGGCCGAGGTGGCAGGTGTGGCCGCCCGTCCGCGTTCCGCGCTGGATCCACTCGAAGGAGAGTGAGCTGTCCGCGGCGACGGAGGCCGCGACGCGGTCGCTGAACCCCGCGAGTTCGTCGAGGCGGTCGTGGGTGTCGGGGTCCCGACGGTCGGCGACGACCTCGCGGACCTGGTCGACGAAGCCGTCGAAGCCGAACACGACGCGACCGCCCGAGAGCGTGGCGGGGAACTGCTCGACCGCGCCGGCGACCGCACCGGCGGTATCCTCGTCGAACGTCGTCATATCCTGTGCATCTCGCCGGCTCCATTAGAGCGCTTCGCTGCCGCTGGAACCGGCGCAGGGCTGGCGCTCAGGACGTGCCAGCCCCGTGATTAAGTGAGTCCGGCACCTCGTTCGACACGTATGCCAACCGTCGAACTCGACGAGGAGACGGTCGAGCGGCTGGAACAGCTCCAGGTCGAAGACGAGTCCTACGACGAGATAATCACCGAGCTGATCAACATCTACGAGGCCGAGGAGCTGACGATGTTCCACGGCGGGGACGAGTACTAGTCCTGCGCGCGCTTGCAGACGCTCTCCCAGCGACCGCTGGATTCCAGGCGCTCCTGGAGGCGGTCGCAGTAGTCGGTCGCCAGTTCGGTGGCCTCGTCGAGGCGCTCCTGGTCGCTGCCGCCGCTGCCACCGCCCAGGCCGAGCGCACCTTTCACCGAGTCCATCAGTCCGCCGCCGGAGTCCGATGACTGTGACCCGCCGCCCATTGCGCCTGGTTGCTCGAGGTTGTCCAGTTCCGGGATGATCGTCGGCACGCTGGACGTGTCGGGGACGAGTCTGGCATTGTCGGGCGTTTCGGGACTCTCTATTTCGAAGTCGAGCGCCGTCATCACGAGCCCCCACTGCTGGCGGTTGAACGACGAGGCCTCGACTCTGTCGGCGAACTCCTGGTCGAGTTGCATCCGCTCGCCGGCGATCATGCCGGTCCAGTCGTCTGACATGGGCAGACCTTGGCCTGGCGGCCCTATCAGCGTTTCCCGCAGATCCCACGCTCAGTTGACGTGATCGGCGAAAAAGACAGCGCGTCGAACCGATCTAGACGCCGCTCTCGATCGAGATGTCGGCGTGGAGTTCCTCGCGCAGCGCGTCGTGGACGTGGCAGATCTCCTCGCCCAGTTCGACGACTTCCTGCTCGTCGTCGCCCAGGTCTTCTTCGACGCGGAGGTCGAAGCGGATGGCGGAGACGTCGTCGTCCTCGTCGAGGTCGGCCTCGACGTCGATCTCGATCTCGCCGATGTCGTCGTAGCCGGTCTGGTCCGCGGCGACGCGGAGCGCCGGGAGGTAGCAGGAGGCGTAGTCGGCGACGAGTACCTGCTGTGCCGACGGCCCGTCCTCCTCAAGGGCGTCGACGGTGAGTTCCCACTCGTCGTCGATGACGTTGTTGGCGGTGTAGCCCTCCTCACACGTGCTGGTGACTTCGATGTCTGTCATTGCGTCCGGGTGGACGAACCCCTCCCCCCTAAACGTTGTCAGATCCGACGCGGGCTGGACGACCATACGTCCGTCGGACCGACCAATTTCGGGGAACAGGATTATTTGTTTAGAGCCCTCTAATCCGATCCATAGTCGTATGATGGTTCCCACCAGAGCGTCCGTCGGAAACCAGCGGCGGGGTCGGTCGGCGTGACTGGCTGGCTAGAGGTCGCGACTATCGCCTTCGTCACCCAGTTGCTGGTGTTACCCGGCGAGAAGGTCCAGTTCATCGTCGCGGCCTTGTCGACCCGGTACCACCCCCTCCTCGTGGTCAGCGCCGCCGCCAGCGCCTTCGCCGGCTGGACCGCCCTGGAAGTCGTGTTCGGGAGCCGCCTTCAGTCGGCGCTGTCGCCGTTCGTCCTCGACCTGTTCACCGGTCTCCTGTTCTGTCTGTTCGCCATCCTCCTGTACCGGTCCGCACCGGGGCCGGACGAGGCGTCGTTCCAGACCGACGGCGGCGCGGTCGTCGGTAGCGACGGCGAACTCGACGTCCAGGTCCCCGTCCTGAAATGGGACGTCCCGAACGTTCTCGGCGGGTTCGTCCCCATCTTCGCGATGATGGCCTTCGGTGAGTTCGGGGACAAGACCCAGCTCGTGACCATCGGCCTCGCCGCCCAGTACTCTCAGATATCGGCCATCTGGGTCGGCGAGATGGCGGCCATCGTCCCCGTCACGCTCGTCAACGCGTACTTCTTCCACCGGTTCGCCGCTCGCTTCGACCTCCGGAAGGCTCACTACGCCGGTGCTGCTCTGTTCTCGTTCTTCGGTGTCGACACCCTCCAGGCGACTCTGACCGGCGTCTCCCTCTGGGAACGACTCGTCGAGACAGTCTCCGCTCTGGTCCTCTCGCTCGTGCCGTTCGTCTGAGGGCCGTGCGTCCGCGGTAATCGACCCGGTGCGACTCGACCTGGTCAGACTCGACCTGGTCCGACCGGGCGCTCGTTCGCCGAGAACTCGGCCGTGAGGCCGCCGTTGGGCGGACATTCAAGTCCCGCCCGTGCGAACACCGGAGTATGACAGCAGTCGGATTCGTCGGACTCGGAGCGATGGGGGCGCCGATGGCGTGGAACCTGGCCGACGCCGGGTTCGACCTGACCGTGTACAACCGCACCACCGAGCGCGAGCGACCGTTCGCCGAAGCGGGCGTCAGCGTCGCCGACTCGCCGAAGCACCTCACGGAGCGAGTCGACGTCGTCTGCCTGATAGTCTCGGACGGCGACGCGGTCGCGGAGGTACTCGACCGCGACCTCGGCATCCTCGCCGGCGTCGACGAGGAGACGACCGTCGTCCAGATGAGCACCATCGGCCACGACGAGACGGAAGCAGCAGCGAACGCTGTCATTGACCGCGGCGGCCGGTTCGTCGATTGCCCCGTCTCCGGTACCGTCGGACCGGCGGAAGAGGGCACGCTCGTCGGCCTGGCGGGCGGCGAGGAGGACGACGTCGAATCCGTTCGGCCGGTCCTCGAGGCGATGTGCGACCCGGTCGTCTCCTGCGGCGACGTCGGCCAGGGGACGAACATGAAGCTCTTTATCAACCTTCTGCTGGGCGACGCGATGAGCGCCTTCGCAGAAGCGCTGACCTTCGGCGCCAACCGGGACCTCTCCGTCGAGGACATGCTCACCGTCGTCGAGAACGGCGCGCTCGACTCGCCGCTGTTCTCGGCGAAGGGCGAGCAGATCGCAGCCGGCGACTTCGCGCCCAGATTCCCCGCCGACTACCAGTTCAAGGACCTGAACCTGGCGCTCGACGCCGCCGGCGAGGACGGCGTTCCGATGGGCGTCACCGCCGCCGCCCGGGAACTGTTCAGCGCGGCCCGGGGCCGTGGCCACGGCGACGAAGACATGGCTGCTGTCGTCAAACACCTCGAAGAGACGACCGGCGTCGCGGTGCGTGGTGAAGACGCCGAGTGATCTGCGCGGCAGAGTTCCGCGAAAAGCGTGGTCGGTTTCGGCCCCGTTAGCGACCGGGAAACGAGGGGGACGCTACAGTTCGAACGTCTCGTCGCCGTCGAGGACGTGCACCTCGGCGTCGCTGCCGGTGCCTTTCACCTCGCGGACGAAGTCCTGCGGGTCCTGCTCGATGGGCGGGAACGAGTCGTAGTGCTGCGGGAACGCGTGGTCGACGTCGAGCCAGTCGACCGCGACGGCCGCCTGCATCGGCCCCATCGTGAAGTGATCGCCGATGGGGACCGCCGCGGCGTCGGGTTCGAGGAACGGGCCGATGACGTCGCGCATCTCCGTCATCAGCCCCGTGTCGCCGGCGTGGTAGAACGTGGTCGACTCTTCGTCGGTCACTTGCGTCGGCTTCGTGTCGCTGATGACGAACCCGGCCGGCATGCCGCCCGAGCCCTGTTCGTAGGTGGTTCCGAGGCCGTTGGTGTGGTCGGCCCGGTGCATCGTCACGAAGGCGTCGCCGAGTTCGATCGTTCCGCCGAGGTTGAAGCCGGCGGTGTCGGAGACGCCGTACTCGTCCTCGACGTACGCCGCCAGTTCCGGCGTCGCCGCGACCGTCGCGTCGGGGAAGGAACCGACGTCGGCGACGTGGTCGGCGTGCCCGTGCGTGAGCAGGACGTAGTCCGGCGCGTCGACGTCGTCGGCGCTCAGATCCGTCTGGGGGTTGTCGAAGAACGGGTCGATCAGAAGCGACGTTCCGCCGACCTCTACGTGCCACGTCGAATGTCCGTGCCAGGTGAGTTCCATGAGTCGCCAGTGGCTACTCGGGGCTGGCACTTAATCGTTTGAGGCCGAGCGGTGGGTTCCGCGGGTTAGAACGGCCCGGAGTTCCCGCCGTCGGTCAGCGTCGGCTTCCCCTGTGCCCGGCGCACCCACTCGGCGATGTGGTGATTGAGCGCCCAGAACAGCACGACGACCATCGACACCGTCATCGCTATCAACACGACGCCGAGGTGGAGCGCGCTCGAGGCCGGCAGTCCGATCAGTCCGACGATGCTCCCGACGATGATCATCTCGAGCGCACACCGAATGCCGGGAACGACGAAATCCGGGGCGGGGACTTCTCGCCGTTCTCCCTGCAGTTCGTCTCGATTCGCCATGGGACTCTCTTTGTGAAGGACCACCGTGTACTTTGCCCCCGCGACGGGACGGGTTTATTCGGTTCGCGCCGAAAACAGCGGGTGTGAAACCTCCCCAGTCACGTCGGGCATTTCTCGGATCGGTGGCAACCGGGGTCACCGCGACCATCGCCGGGTGCAACTCTATCGGGTCGACCGATGAGGCCGACACGGCGACGCGGACCCCAGACGAGTCCACCGCGACCGCCGGGCAGTCGCGGGACCGCGACTCCGGCGCACCGCCGCAGGGCCGGTACGCCGACGTCTACGAGGGCGTCTCCCCATCTATCGCCAGCGTCGCTGTCTACACCAGTAACGGGCAGTCTGCACAGGGGAGCGCCTTCGCGTACGACGAGAGGTACCTCGTGACGAACGAGCACGTTATCACGGACAGCGACGACGTCTACCTCCGGTTCGAGAACACCGGCTGGCGCTCGGCGTCCGTCGTCGCCACGGACGTCTACAGCGATCTGGCGGTCCTCGAGGCAGCGAACCGCCCCGACGAGGTCACGCCGCTCTCGCTCGTCGACGCGGACCCGGCCGTCGGCACGGAGGTCGTGGCCATCGGGAACCCCTTCGGCTACTCGGGGTCTATCTCGGCTGGCATCGTCAGCGGCGTCGACAGGACGCTCCCCGCCGCGAACGGCTTCTCCATCGCCGACGCCATCCAGACCGACGCCGCCGTCAACCCCGGCAACAGCGGCGGCCCGCTCGTCACGCTGAACGGCGACGTCGTCGGCGTGGTCAACTCCGGCGGTGGCGACAACATCGGGTTCGCTATCTCCGCCGCGCTGGTCCACCGTGTCGTCCCAGCGCTAATCGAGAACGGTGACTACGACCACTCCTACCTGGGCGTCACCCTGACACCGGTGACGCCGACTATCGTCGAGGCCAACCAGCTTTCCGTCTCGAAGGGCGTGTACATCGACCAGGTACTCGACGGGACGCCCGCCGACGGCGTCCTGCAGGGGAGCGGCGGGACCGAACGGGTCGACGGCCTCCAGGCGCCCGTCGGGGGCGACGTCGTCGTCGGCATGGACGGGACGCGGATTCCGACTCGGCAGGCGCTGTCGACCTATCTGGCACTCGAAACCAGCCCGGGCGACTCACTCGACGTCGACGTTGTCCGCGACGGGGACCGCCGGAGCGTCACGCTCGAACTGGGTTCGCGACCCGAGCCTGGTCGGTAATCCTCGCGAGAAACGGAAAACGACTCGTCCGACAGCGCGACTCTATTCGAGCGGTTCGGCGGCGTCGCGTTCGACGAGCGGGTCCGCGTTCGCCGCGGGTAGCGTCACGACGTCGTCCGTCGAGAGGTCGTACTCCCGCTCGTCGACGCCGAAGATGGCGCCGACGTCGTCGGTGATGCGGACGGTACGTCGGTCGACGTCCGTCTCCTCCGCACCGTCTGCCTCGTTCTGCCCGTCGGCGTCGGGACTGGTTTCGGTCCCGTCGGTCGCTCCTGCAGCGGGTCCATCGGTCGGCACGTCTGGCGGAACGTCCGGCGGGACGTCCGCGGGTGCGTCGCCGTCGGGGCTGCCCATGACGTCCGCGGCGCCGACTCCTGTCGACGCCCCGTCCGCCGTCGGGTCTGCCTGTGGCCCTTCGCTCGCGGAATCAGTGGCGGCCGACTCGGTCTGTCCGCGGCCCGTCTGCGGAACGTCCGTCGGCGTGGAGACGGCACCGGGTGACGCCTCGCCCGCGAGGACGTCGAGGACGTGGTCCCGGTTCTCCTCGATGGCGTGCAGGAGCGTGTCGAAGAGGTCGCGTTCCTCGCGCGTGAGACCCTCTTCTTCCGTCGGCATGTCGGCGGCGGCGAGCGACGCCATCTTCACGACCTTCCCGACGCGGCGCTCGTACAGCGCCTCGACGGTCTGTTCGGCGGTCTTGATGTCGTCGCTCAGCCGGTTCACCTCGGGGGAGTCGAACGGGTCCGCGGCGCGCTCGGCGGCCTGGTCGCGCTCCTCGCGCAACTGCTGGATGTACTCGCCGGCGTCCTCGTAGAACGACTCCCGGAGTTGCTGGAGGCTGTCGGTCTGTCGCTCCCTGGACTGTACCGATTGCAGTTCGTCTAAGTTCATTCTGGACCCTTCTCGGCCTGCCCGCGGGCCATCAGGAAGATGCCCACGTGCTCTGGTACGGATCGTGCACCTGCCTGGAATGTAAAGGTATCCCCACCGAGTTCGACCTCGACGTCGTCGGCGATCTCGACCGCGATCTCGTGGCCGGTGAACGTCTCCGGGACGGCGTCGACGAGCGGGTCGAACTCCTCGATCGAATCGCGGTCGATCCGCTGGACTGCGAGGCCGCTCCCGCCGTGGAGACTCCCCGGGAGCCTGATGAGCCGGTTCGTGTCGGTGGTGACCGGTTCGTCGATGGGGGCGATGTCCTCCTCGACGACCCGGTCCAGCAGCGTCTCGACGAGCGTCCGGATGCCGACGCCACCGGCTTCGAGGTTGCCGCTCTCGATGGCCTCGCGGTTGGCCTGAATGGCGCCGTAGACTGTCTTCGCGCGCCCCTCGCCGATGCCGTCGAGTTCCTGCAACGCTTCGAGGGCCGCCTCCTCTTCCATCGCCTCGAGTTCGCCGACGAACGCGAGGAGGCTGTCGTGGACGCGCTGGCCCCACCCGCCCTCGGTCTGGAGGACGCGCGAGGCCGCCGTGTTGCCGGGCCTGATCTCCGTCGTCTGGATGCCGTCCGGTTCGAGGCCGACGGCGCGGACGTAGTCGACGATTTCCCGGCGGGAGTCACGGGAGAGCTGCTGGATGCCCTCGTCGCGGACGTGGACGTGGTAGCCGCGCCCGCCGGAGAAGACGACGGTGAGGTCGTCGAACCCGAAGTCGTTCTCCAGGAAGTCCAGCAGACAGAGCAGCGCGTCCTTGCACTTGGCGAGCATCTCGGCGTAGCTGTCCTCGCCGAGTTCGACGGCCGGCAGGTGGTCGGCGTCGAGGTCGAACACCAGGTCCGAGGACAGCCAGGTCTTCTCGTCCATCGAGGGCGCGCTGGGGTCCTCGTACCGGCCCGCGGAGAAGTAGACGTGCCTTGGGCGTTTGCGTTCGAGAAAGTCGCCGATTTCGCCCAGGTCGAGTAGCGAACGGTGGCGGACCATCGTCTCACCGGGACCGTCGGTCCACGGGATGAATCCCCACTCCCGGGCGTCGGCGTCCGGCGGAAGGGTGATATCTGCCCGCCGGTAGTGGTCGCCGAAGCGCCCCCGGAGGTACAGACGAGTCCGCTCTTCCATGGGATAGATGATTGGGGGAGGTGGTCATAGGAGTTGTGGAACGGGAGGTGCCGAGCGAAGCGAGGGACCTCCGGAATGCGAACGGGGAACGCAGTGACCCGTGAGCAGGAAGGTTCCGAACGCAGTGAGGAACCTTCTTAATACGAACGGGGAGCGAAGCGACCCGTGAGTAGGGCGGTCCGAGCGAAGTGAACACCTGGATAAAGCGAGCGGGATCCGATCAACCCCAATCGTCCAAAACGAACGGAAAACCGACGTCCTCGAACTGGTGAGGAAGACGGGCCCTCCGCGCTCGGTTCGGCCCGCATGGTCCGAAAGAGTGGGATTTCCCCGATATGGGGATGTGTGACCCCCTGAACCGTTCGACCGGTGTGTGACTGCCTCGCTGCCAGGTGGACGGTCTCGCGTCGGTCGCTGCTCGGCCACCGGCGGCCGGCGTGGGTCGACACGATGGCCTGGGTGGCTGCTGGGGCACCCACGGGCTCGTGGTTGGGCCTGAGGCTGTTCCTGAATGCCGACCCGGTAAAACGGTCGGAGCGTAGCTGGTTAGTAGATGTGCCTAAATGGATAGGTTCCGCTCGTCGAGCAATTCCTCGAGAACTCCGTGGGCAGCGGAGTTTTCCCCTGACAGACTGAGCAGTTGGGAGGCGGGATAGTATCCGCGTTCAGCTGCCGAGTAGCTTCGACAGTTTCGCACGGATGGAGTCGTCGCCGAGCGAGAGGTAGAACGCGTCGCCGCCGTCCTCGTAGTAGTTGTCGATGCGACGGCGGACGTCGAATCCGAGGTGTTCGTAGAACCCGATGGCGTCGTCGTTCGTCGTCCGGGCGTGGCAGGTGACGCTCCCGAAGTCCTCGGAGACCCGGGCGATGAGTCGCTTCCCGAAGCCGTGGCCGCGGTATTCCGGGTCGACGGCGAGGAAGAGAACGTAGCCGTCCGAGCGGACGGCGGCGAACCCGACCAGGGTGTTGTTGGTCCGGTCGACGTAGACGTAGACGCGCGAGCGACGGTAGGCGTCGCGGAAGAAGCCGCGACGCTGGCGGAGGACGCCGTCTTCCTGGCGGATCCGTTCTTTGAGTTGCCAGGCGGCGTCCACGAACCCGTCGTCGCCGCGATCGACGACCCTCGATTCGACGTTGACGCTCACTACACCCTTCTAACCGGCTGAAGACTATAATTCCACCGGCGTCCGGCCGAGCGCAGCGAGGCCGGGCTCGGAAGACGAACGAAGTGAGTCTATCGGCGTCCAGTCGAACAGCGTGAGACTGGGCTCGGGAGACGAGCGGAGCGAGTCTCCAGGCGTCCGGCCGAGCGCAGCGAGGCCGGGCTCGATAGACGAACGGAGTGAGTCTATCGGCGTCCAGTCGAACAGCGTGAGACTGGGCTCGGGAGGCGAGCGTAGCGAGTCTCCAGGCGTCCGGCCGAGCGCAGCGAGGCCGGGCTCGGAAGACGAACGAAGTGAGTCTGCCGGTGGAACTCGACCGGAAGGTTCGGTTCGGAAACAGCGGAAACGTCATCGATTCGAAAGTCGAATGGCGTAAACCCGGCGGCTGGTAAGGCGGGCCCATGACTACTCGCTCGTCGTTCGCGGCCGCTGTCGTTGCACTCGCCACGTGCGGGTTCGTTCCGACCGCGGCGGCGCACGTCGACTACGTCACCGATCCTGTCGGTCAGGCGCGTGACGCGGTCACGTTCGGGTCAGACGTCCTCTCCGATCCGGTCAACGCCGCGATGGTGGCCGTCGCTTCGCTGGTCGGCGTCGCGGTGCTGGCGGCGTACCTCCGATACCGGCCGACCGTCCCCGACGTTCAGATCCTGCGGGAGACGCTCGGGACGTACGACGACCTCGTCCCCTGGATGCTCCGGCTGAGTCTGGGGCTTCCGCTCGTGGGCGCTCGCGACCAACCCGGACGTCGTGCTGGCCATCGAGTACCTCCCCGGGTTCGTCGCGGTCTTCGTCCTCGGTGGCGGCCGCCCGAGCGCGGACGACATGCTCCAGGACGTCGCCGCCAGTGACGCGACCCTGTACGGCCGCGTCGACCCGGTCCACCACCTGAAGGCGTGGCTCGACGACCTGACGGCGCCGTACCGGCGATTCGTGCCGACGATTCTCCGGGTGGGGATGGGTGTCGCCTTCGTCTACCTGGGACTCGTCGAGAAACTGGGCTCCTCGGACCGGGCGCTCCAGGTCGTCGCGAAGTACGACCTGACCGCCGTCGTCCCCGTCGACCCGGGGATGTGGGTGCTGGGTGCCGGACTGATGGAGGTCGTCGTCGGTCTGGCGCTCGTCGCGGGCCTGCTGACCCGCGCGAGCGCCGCGACGGCGTTCCTCCTGTTCACAGTGACGCTGTTCGGCCTGCCGGACGACCCGGTGCTCGCGCACGTCACGCTGTTCGGGATGGCCTCTGCCATCTTCACGCTCGGTGCGGGGCCGTTCTCGCTGGACGAGCGCCTCGAGCGATCGACTGATGCCAGGGCGACGGCGGCCCCGGGCGACGACTGAGCTGGGGCGATAGCCGACGCCGCGTCCGACTCGACGCCGGACTACCGGACGACATTTCACTTCGCCGTGACCATCTTTGGGTATGACCACGTACGAGGCGGGCGACGTCACGCTGGAGCAGGTCCGCGAGTTCGTCTGGGAGATTCCCCAGTCCGGGGGGATGAACGTCCCGGCGCGAATCCTCGCCAGCGAGTCGTTGCTCGACGAGATCAGCGAGGACAAGACGCTCGAACAGCTTCGGAACTCGACGCACCTCCCCGGCGTGCGGAAGTACGCCCTGTGCATGCCCGACGGCCACCAGGGCTACGGCTTCCCCGTGGGCGGCGTCGCAGGCATCGATGCCGAAAACGGCTGTATCTCGCCCGGAGCAGTCGGTTACGATATCAACTGCGGGGTACGGATGATGCGGACGAACCTTACCTACGACGACGTGAAGGGCCACGAAGAGGTACTCGTGGACGCGCTGTTCGAGGCAATCCCCTCGGGCCTCGGCGGTGGCGGCGTCCACGAGGGGACCATCGACGACGTCGACGCCATCCTCTCGCGCGGGATGGACTGGGCGCTCGAAAACGACTACGCCGTGCGGGACGACCTCGAACACTGCGAAGACGAGGGGTACCGACCAGAAGGCAATCCCGACAAGGTCTCCGAGAAAGCCCGGAATCGGGGGAAGAACCAGGTCGGATCGCTGGGCTCGGGCAACCACTTCCTCGAGGTCCAGCGAGTCACCGACGTGTTCCGCGAGGACGTCGCGGCCGACTTCGGCCTCGCTGAGGACCAGATCGTCGTCCTCATCCACTGTGGCTCCCGCGGCCTGGGTCACCAGGTGTGTACGGACTACCTGCGGGAGATCGAACAGGCCCACTCGGGGCTGCTGAACCAGCTCCCGGACAGGGAACTCGCTGCGGCGCCGGCCGGCTCGCAGCTCGCCGAGGATTACTACGAGGCGATGTGCGCCGCCATCAACTACGCATGGGTCAACCGACAGCTGATCATGCACCGGACCCGCGAGGTGTTCGAGGACGTCTTCGGCCGGGACTGGGAGGCGATGGAGATGGACCTGCTGTACGACGTGGCCCACAACATCGCCAAGCGGGAGACGCACGACGTGGACGGTGAGGAGACGGACCTGTACGTCCACCGGAAGGGAGCGACGCGCGCGTTTCCGGCAGGACACCCGGAGGTACCGGCCGCGTACCGCGACGTCGGCCAGCCGATCATCATCCCCGGAAGTATGGGTGCGGGAAGCTACGTCCTCCGCGGCGGCGACCGGAGCCTGGAGGAGACGTTCGGGTCGACGGCACACGGTGCGGGGCGGCTGATGAGCCGGACGCAGGCGAAAAACGAGTACTGGGGCGAGGACGTCCGGGACGACCTGCGCGACCAGCAGCAGATTTACGTGAAGGCCCAGTCGGGCGCCACGGTGGCCGAGGAGGCGCCCGGCGTCTACAAGGACGTCGACGAGGTGGTCCGGGTCTCGGACGCCCTCGGCATCGGCGACAAGGTGGCCCGGACGTTCCCGGTCTGTAACATCAAGGGTTGAAGCCGCTGAAGGCGGAATCCGGACGCCTCCGCGTCGCGACCGACCCACTCGCTCAGTTGCGTGCGGTTCTCCCCCTGTTCGTAGAAGATGCGGACGGTAGAGCGCTCTGTCACAGGTTCCCCGTAGCTGTTCCCTTCGCTCACCTGTACGATGTCGCCAGGGCCGATCTCCTCCGACTCGTCGACGCTTCCGGCTTCTGCCCAGGTCGTCTCGGCGTCGTCCCCCACGATGACGATGTCGCCGGCGGGGAACGCGTCACCCTCGACGTGGGTGACGATGAGTGCACCGCTGTCTTCGACGTGATCGTAGCTGAAGTTGGCGTTGGGACCGCTCGGCCCCTCGTCGGTGCCGATGAGCACGTTGAGGCCGACCAGTCCGGTCACGACGATAGTTATCCCGACGAGGATCACGACTCCCGTCGACTCGGTGACCGCTCGGTCGTCGCGGCGGAATCCCTCCATTCCCTCGGTGGTTGTGCGGGCATCGAATATAGGTGATTCGGCTGACGGAGACAGGGGAAAACCCTTGTCGATCCGGGGCACACAGTGGGACATGATAGACGAGACCGTCGAGCAAATCGAGGAGATGCAGACCCACAGCTCCTCGGTCGTCGCCGTGCGGGCGGCCCGCGCCCTCCAGTCGCTGACCGACAGGGAGTTCCCCGCCGTCGAGGAGTACTTGCGCTCGCTCGAGCGAAACAGCAACGCGCTCCGGCGGGCGAACCCGTCCCACGCGTCACTCCACACGACGCAACGCCAGATCGTCGAGCGCGTCACCGACGCGGACCCCGATAGCCTCGAGGACGCCCAGCGCGAGACGCACATCGCCATCGAAGAGGTCATAGAGCAGGTCGAGACCGCGAAGCTCAGCGCCGCCAAGCGCTGTGCCGACCAGATCGCCGACCACGACGTCCTCCTCACCCACGACTACTCCTCGACGGTCCTGAGCGCGATTCGCCTGGCGACGGAGCAGGGATCAGAGTTCGAGGTCTACGTCACCGAGGCACGCCCCCGGTTCCTCGGGCGGCGGATGACCCGCAAGCTCGCCGAAATCGACGCCGTCGACACGCACCACATCGTCGACAGCGCCGCGGGCCACTACCTGGCGGCCTGCGAGCGCGTTCTCGTCGGGATGGACTGCGTCGTCGACGACGTGCTGTACAACCGCGTCGGCACCTACCCCATCGCCGCGACGGCGAACGACGTCGGTGTGCCGGTCAGCGTCGTCGGGTCAGCGGCCAAGCTCATCGAGGGCGGCTTCGCCTTCGAGAACGAGTTCCGCTCGACGGCGGAGGTCATGCGGGAACCGGCGGACAACTTCACCATCGACAACCCCGCTTACGACGCGACGCCGATGCGTCTCGTCGACTCGGTAATCACGGACGAATCGCTCGTCGAATACTAGCTTACCGGACGGCGACGACCTGGTCGCACTCCGGACAGCGGTACTCCTGCTGGGTCTCGGCCGTCGTGACGTCCCACGATCCGTCGACTGGGCTCTCGTGCCCGCAGACGGGGCAGAACAGGACGTCCTTGCGTCGCTGACCGTCAGTTGGGGGCTTCTTCCTCTCTCTCGGTTCCGTACGAACGTCGGCGCTCGTCATTATCGGAGGCTAGCGTACCGTCCGTCATATACCTGTCGAGCGTTTGTTTGATTGTTACTGACAAACGGTGCTATCCCGCGATTTCGACCGTGTAGGATCGTCGTCGACCGTGATAGTTGGTGTCAACGACCCAGAATAGTCGTCGAATTTCGCGAGAACCGGGTCACAACGTTTTTCGCACGTGGCGAGAGAGCACACGAGTATGCCAGCGGGACGGAGCAACGGGGCCTTCCTCGGACAGGTGACTGCGACACCGACGGGGACAGCTACCGGTAACACGACAGAGACCCCGGAGTCGCCCGTCCCGGTCGAACTGTTCCCGGACTGGTTTCCGTACTGGGCCCAGGACCTGCTGTCGGCGCTCGTCGTCGTCGCGCTCGCGTTCCTCGTCAGCAGACTATTCATCAAGCTGTTCGGTCGCCGGATCGCGCGTCGGTTCGAGCGACCGAGCGTGACCCGGACGGTGATCCGGGGCATCCGGTTCACTGTCTTCCTCTTCGCGTTCCTGACCGTTCTCAGCATCTACGACTTCGGGCTCGGGGACATCGCCATCCAGGTCGGTGTGTTCACGGCCGTGCTCGGTATCGTCCTCGCGCCCATCGTCGGCTCCGTCATCAGCGGGTTCTTCCTGCTGGCCGACCAGCCATACGAGATCGGCGACATGATCGAACTGGACGACACTGGCCAGACGGGCTTCGTCGAGGACATCACGCTCCGGTACACCAAGATCTTCACACTCGACAACACCTTCCTGGTTATCCCGAACGGGACGATGCGCGAGCGGGACGTGATCAACTACTCGGCCGAGGACTCTCGAACGCGACTCGAGCTGCCGGTGCTGGTCACCTACGAGAGCGACATTCCGGAGGCCCGGCGGCTGATACAGACCGCCGCCCGCCAGGTGGACGTGGTCATCCAGGGGGGCCCGGACATCCGCGTCGGCGCAGCGCGCTACCCGGCGGCCCCGACCTGCTACATCGACGAGTTCGGCGACCACGGCATCCTCCTCACGCTCCGGTACTGGATCGAACAGCCCTACAAACTCCTGGCGACGCGCTCGGAGGTCCAGACGAACGTGTGGGAGGCCCTCGCCGACGCCGACGTCGAGATCGCCTACCCCCACTCGCACCTCTACTTCGACGAGACGAGCGGCCAACTCGGCGTCGGGATGGACGAACTGTCGCGCAACGGCCCGACCGGTTCCTCGACGATGGCCCACGACGTCGATGGGATCGACTCACCGGGAGATGACGTGCGTTCGGACGAACGAACTGACGACGCGAACTGACGAGAGCGGTGACGATGCGAACTGACGAGAGGGGCGACGACTTCAGTTAGTCGGCGGACGCGGTGACGACCTCACAGTCGACTTCCTCGTGGAGGAACCGCTCGACGTCGGCGTCGTCGACGAGCCGGCGGATCATCGCGCGCCACCGGCCGGCCTGCTTCTTCCCGATGACGACGACGTCGGCCTTCTGGGCGGCGATCTCTTCGAGGATGGTCTCCTCGACGAGCAATCCGGAGCGGACGACGTAGCGCGTCCGTGGCAGGTGGCCGAACGCCTTCTGGACGGCTTCTTTCAGTTGCCGGCGCGTGATACCCCGACCCTGCTGGTAGAGATTGACGTGGAGAATGGAGAGGTTGGCCTCCCGCTCCTCGGCGACGCGGATGCCCTCGGCCAGCGTCGCGCGCGAGTGTTTGGTCAGTGGATACCGGACGGGAACGACCACCTGTGTCATCAGTGGGTCGTTCACTGCCACACGGTACAAGGGTTCCGCTATCGGTAGACGAGTCGGTCTTCGACCTCCGGGTCGATCCCCTCGGCGCGGGCGTAGTCCGCCATGACCCGGTACTGCGTGTCGAGCGTCCCGGTCCGGTGGGACGCGTCGAGCACTGGGAACTCCTCGCTCGTGTGAAAGAGGAAGTCGGCGGTGGCGACGGAGTACGTCGCGTCGTCGGCGACCGGTGTCCCGTTCACGTGGACCGAGTCGATCGCTCCGTCGGCCCTGTCCCAGACGACCGACAGCCCGCTCAGGTGGCCGTTCCACCAGTCGGACGCCCCGAATCCGACGTTCGCCCCGCTGCACTGCCGGATAACCGTCCGAAGCTCCGCACCCGTCAGCTCCGCGACGGCGACGGGTTCGTCGAACGGGACGACAGAGACGAGGTCGGCTACGGTGACGTCCCCCGCCAGAGGCGGCCCTTCTCTGATCCCGCCGCTGTTCTGTAGCCCGACGTCCGCCTCCGCGGCCCATCGGTACGCGTCGGCGACGAAGTTCCCGATGCGACTCTCACCGCGAAACGCCGTCGACTCGGTCCGCAAGATCGGGTCGCTGACGTGACCGACGACCTCGTCCAGGTCGGCCTCCTCGCGCAGTTCGGCCATCGCCTCAGCGACGTCGTCGTGCCGCGGGCCATCCTCGACCTCGTGACGGGTGACCGTCGGCGACTCGCCGAGGGTTACCTCGTAGACGATTTCCCCGTTGACGCCGGGGCGAGTAAGCAAGGTGTCGTCGAGGCGTTCGACGATTTCGCTGTGGACGTGGCCACCGAGGATGACGTCGACGTCCGTCTCGGCTGCCAGCGTCTCGTCGAGTCTGCCGAGGTGGGAGAGGACGACGACCCACTCGGCGCCGCGTTCCCTGAGCGCCTCGGCGGCCTGCTGGACGGGGACTGTCGGGTCGAGAAACTCGAGGGAACCCGTCTCGGGGACGTAGGCGGTCGTCTTCGGGTCGGTGACGCCGACGAACCCGACCGTCGTGCCGTCGACGTGCTGGACGGCCCAGGGGGCGGTCTCGTCGGCGAGGAGTCGCCGGCCATCGCTGTCGACGACGTTCGCCGTGAGCCAGGTCTGGGGTGAGTCCGCGACGATTCCGCGGATGGCGTCGACGCCGTGGTCGAAGTCGTGGTTTCCGAACGTCTCGAAGTCCGGGACCACGGCGTCGTAGAACGGGAGCGACTGGCGGCCCTCGGTGATCAAGGAGAGGACGCCCGGTGCGGTGTTGTCGCCCGTCCCGCAGACGATGGTCGCATCGTCGCGAAGGGCGTCGATGGTGCCGGCGAGACGGCCGGCGTTCTCGGGGTCGTCGTAGGCGTTCTCGACGTCGGAGTAGTGGACGAGGGAGGGCGGCATCTACTGCCGTCCACGCCACAGGCGGACTAATCCTCTTCGGCTCCCCCCGTTGCCCGGAGAGTTAGCCCTAAACCGCTCGACGCCCCAGAACCGGGCATGGAGGAACGCGACGGCCCAGACGGCCGGCAACTCTACGTCGACCGGGAGCAGCGCGAGCGCGGATCCAAGGGACCGTTCTTCGTCGCCTTCGGCGACCCGGAGCGCGAGTCCCGCTGGGGGTACTTCTGCGACAACTGTCAGACGTTCAATAACGCCATGGACGCCATGGGCCGTATCCAGTGTAACGTCTGTAGCAACGTCCGCAAGCCCGACGAGTGGGACGCGGCCCACGAGTGATAGTGGTCGTTGTAACTTTTTACCGGCGTTCGGCCGAACTGTGTGAGGCCGGGCTCGATAGACGAACGGAGTGAGTCTATCGGTGTTCGCCGGTACCGTCCACGTCGAACGCCGGTACGGGCTTACAACGACCACTATGAGTCGCCGTCGGCGCATTCACGTCAGCAGTCGGGACAGTCCGAACGCTTAATACCTCGCCCTTGGTACTGAGTATCAGATGGGGGCTGTTACCACCTCACTGGCGTCGCAGGCCGAGTCGATATTCGACGACCTCGGGTACAGCGTGTCACAGCACGACACCGAACTTCTCGCGGAGCGCAAGTGGCGCGTCGTCCACGTGACTCTCTCCTATCCAGAGGAGGTCCCGTCCGACGGCGAGTTCCGGTGTTTCGTCACCCGGTCCGAGGAGGCCACGTCCACCAGCAGACGGGTCGCGATGGCCGATCCCGACTACGAGTGGGCCGTCATCGGCGTCGACGACGACGGCGAGTACGAGGTGCGAGATCGGTCCCACGCCACGTGAGCTTTTAGGCGGCGCCGTCGCCGGCGTCTACCTCCTTCGCGATCCGGAGTTCGATGGCGACACCGTCACCGTCGACGACGTCACCGGCGAGGTGGTCGCCATCGAACTCCGGAAGACGCGCCTGCCCGTGGATGGCGACACGGGCGTCCGTGCGAACGAGGCCATCGAACAGGAGTGACGCAAGGACGGCCACCTGGCGGGCTAATCGGTACCACGCTACACTCTGCACAGGAAGCTTATAAGCGTCGACGGTGAACAACGGGTATGTTCGTGGGGCACGCGCTCCTCGCATTCGCCCTCGTCGCGGCGGTCGCTCGATGGCGGGGCTGGGAGCCAGAGCGGGCGATACAGGTCGGCGTCGTAGCCGGTCTCTTCGCGACAGCCCCCGACCTCGACATCCTCTACGGCCCCGTCGGCCTCGTCGGCGGCGTCTCCGGCGTCATGGGCGCCGCGGAGACGTTCTGGTCGACCGGCAACGTCACGCACCGCGGACCGACTCACTCGATGGTCGTCGGCCTGGTCGCGGCAGGCGCGTTCGCGGCGTGGGCTCGGGGGTCCGTCACGTCACGCGCGCTCGCGCTCGTCGTCCTCGGTGGTGTCGTCACCACAGTCGCGACGCTCAGCGGCGGACTGGCTGCCGTCGTGACCGCCCTGTTCCTCGGCGGCGGCCTCCTCGTCAGCGTTCTCGGCGACCGCTGGGAGTTCGGTCCCAGGTCCGTGGGGCTCGCGGCGCTCGCCGGATTGCTAACCCATCCGCTCGGTGACCTCTTCACCGGTGAACCGCCGCAGTTACTGTACCCGCTCGACGTCACGCTCCTGAGCGAGCGGATCGTCCTGCACCCCGACCCGACGCTCAACCTGCTCGCCGCCTTCGCCGTCGAACTCGCCGTCGTCTGGCTCGCCATCTACGTCGCCTTCTCGCTGAAGAACAGGGACGTCCGGACGTACGTCGACCGGCGCGCCGTGCTCGGCCTGGCGTACGGCGGCCTCGCCCTGTTGCTCCCTGCGCCGACGCTGGAGACGTCGTACCACTTCGTCTTCTCCGTCCTCGCGTTCGGCTTCGTGGCCTTCCCCCGACGGCGCGTCCGCCGGGTCGACGCGCCGCGCGTCTTCTGTACGGCACTCGCCGTCGTGACCTGTGCCGGGCTCGCCTACGCCAGCGCCTACGTCGTGTTCTGATAGCGTCGGTCGTCATTCGCTCCCGGTGTTTTCCGTCGCCAGTTCGTTCGGCCCCAGCCCACCCTCGATGGCGCGTCCCTGCTGAAATCAGGTCCAACCGACACTACGATTCCCGACAGCCTTTCAACGGAGGACGTCATGGTCGGGGACATGAGTGCCAACGTCGGGCAACTACTGAGTGGGGCGCGACGAAACGCCGCCCTCTCGTGGGCCCTCGTGGGCTTTCTCGCGCTCGCCGTCGCGACGAGCCTGTTTCGTGGCGACCTGATCTGGGCCGGCTTCACGCTGGTCGTCGCGGTGCTGGCCGTCTTGCCGCCGGTGCTCCTCCGGAATCCGACGGCGATGTTACCGTGGGAAGTGACCGCGCTGTGTGCGCTCCCCATCCTCGGACGGGCGCTGTCGACCGTGACGCTCACCGGACAACTCGCCACGTATCTCTCCGTCGCGGGCATCGCGCTCGTCGTCGCCGTCGAACTCCACCTGTTCACGCCCGTCCGGATGACCGACACCTTCGCCGTCGGCTTCGTCGTCGTCGCGACGCTGGCGATGGCCGGCCTCTGGGCCGTGGTCCGCTGGGTAGCCGACCTCATGCTCGGGACGACGCTCCTGCTGGACCCGGCGCTCTCCGAGCACGTGATCGAACGCCAGCTGATGTGGGAGTTCGTCGCGTCGACGGCGGCCGGCGTCATCGCGGCACTGGTGTTCACCCTGTACGTCCGCCGACGTATCGAACCGGACCTGCGATTCCCCGAGGAGGTGCCACGGTGAGGGTCCGCGACCGGGTCGGCGTCAATCAGCTCTGGCAGCGGCGCATCGTGTGGGTGATGGAGGCTTCGCTCGTTGGCATGTTCTTCATCGGCATCGACCGCGGGAACACCGGAATCATCGTCAATACGGCCATCGCCCTCGCCATCTCCCAGCTCCCCGCCGTCCTCGAGCGCGACTACGACATCGCGCTCGACGCGGGTCTGACGCTGTGGATAACCGGTGCGGTGTGGTTACACGCGGTCGGGACGGTCGGGATGCCGGGCGCCGACCAGAACTTCTACGCGACGATCTGGTGGTGGGACCACCTCACCCACGCGCTGTCGTCGTCGGTCGTCGCCGCCGTGGGCTACACGACCGTCCGCGCCATCGACCTCCACTCCGAGGACATCTACCTCCCGCCGCGGTTCATGTTCGTGTTCATCCTGCTGTTCGTCCTCGCCTTCGGTGTCTTCTGGGAAGTGATCGAGTTCACGCTCGGCGAATTCGCGGCGCTGGCCGGCGCCACGTCGGTCCTCACCCAGTACGGCCTGGAGGACACCATGCTCGACCTGGTGTTCAATACGATCGGTGCGGTCGTCGTCGCCGTCTGGGGGACGGCCCACCTCACAGACGTCGTCGGCATCGTCGCCAACGTCATCGAGAACCGCCAGCACTGACCGGAGCTTTTTGCCGTCGCCGACCGAACGGACTGGTGGAATGGTCTTCAAGAAGATATCACTCACCGGCACGAGTCCCGACAGCTTCGACGACGCGGTCGACGACGCCGTCTCGCGGGCCGAAGAGACGCTCGACAACCTGAAGTGGGCCGAAGTCGAGGAGATGGGCGTCGAGATCGCCAACGCCGAACAGGGTCGTCAGTACCAGGCGGAAGTGATGGTCGCGTTCGAACTGGAAGAATAAGCGGCGGAGAGACGGAGGGCGGCCACTCGGTGCGAGGCGAGTCAGGTCCGGAACGACTCACCGCAGCCGCACTCGCTCTCGACGTTCGGGTTGCGCACGTGGAACCCCTCGCCCTGGAGGCCGCCCTCGAAGTCGAGGACCGAGCCCCCGATGTATTTGAGACTCGACTGGTCGACGAACACCCGTAGTCCCTTGTGTTCGAACACCTCGTCGTCGTCTTCCGGCTCCAGTTCGAATCGCATTCCGTACGAGAGCCCGGCACACCCTCCCTGCTGGACGAACAGGCGGAGCCCGGCCTCCGCTACGTCCATGTCCTCGCCATCCATCAGGTCGATCGCCTCGTCGGCGGCGGGCTCGGTCACGTCGATCCGCGTCGCGTCCGGATCCGGCTCGGCGGTACTGCTCATGGGAGGTCAAACGTGACGGGGCGTGTTAACGGTGACGCCCACCTCGGGCCCACGTCGGACGGTGCTACTCTTCGAAGCGCTTGCGAACGCTCTCGGCGTGGGCCTCGAGTCCCTCCGCTTCGGCGAGCGTCGTGATGGTGTCGCTGAGGTCGGCGAGGCCGTCCCTGGAGATGCGCTGGACCGTCGTCGACCGGAGGAAGGTGTCGACGGAGAGGCCGCCGACGACGCGCGCGCCGCCGCCAGTCGGGAGGACGTGGTTCGGCCCGCTGGCGTAGTCGCCCGCGGCGACGGGGCTGTAGGGACCGAGGAACGCGGAGCCAGCAGACGGGATGCGATCGAGCAGTTCCTCGTCGTCCTCGGCGAGGATGGAGAGGTGCTCCGGGGCGTACTCCTCGGCGAAGAGGACGGCCTCACTCATCGAACGAGCCACCAGAACGCCGGAGACGTCGCTGTCGAGCGCTGCGCGGATCACGTCCTCGCGCTCGCGTCCGGTCGCTTGCTCCTCGACGGCGGCGGCGATGGCGTCGGCCTGTGACTCGTCGTCGGTCACCGCGACGACGGAGGCGGCCTCGTCGTGTTCGGCCTGGGCGACCAGATCCGCCGCCGCGAGTTCCGGGTCGGCCGTCTCGTCCGCGACGACGAGGATCTCGGAGGGACCGGCGAGGAAGTCGATGGCGACGTCGCCACGAACCTCGGCTTTGGCTGCGGTCACCCACCGGTTGCCCGGGCCGACGACCTTGTCGACTGCCGTGACCGTCTCGGTGCCGTACGCCAGCGCCGCGATGGCCTGGGCCCCGCCGACCTGGTAGACGGCGTCCGCGTCGGCCACGTGGATGGCGGCCAGCGTGACCGGATTGATCTCCTCGGCCGGCGGCGTCGCGACGGCGACGTACTCAACGCCCGCGACCCTGGCCGGGACGACGCCCATCAGTACGCTCGAGGGGTAGGCGGCAGTCCCGCCGGGTGCGTAGACGCCGGCGCTCTCGATGGGGGCGAAGCGTCGACCGAGCGTGCGTCCGTCGAACTCGTCTCGCCAGTCTTCGGGGAGCTGGGCCTCGTGGAACGCTCGGATGTTTTCGGCTGCGGCTTCGATGGCCCGGCGCGTCTCCTCGTCTATCTCCTCGTAGGCCCGCTCGGCGGCGTCGCTCACGTCGAGGTTCCCGACGGTGACGCCGTCGAACTCCTCGGAGAACTCGCGCAGGGCGACGTCCCCCTCCTCGCGGACGCGGTCGACGATGTCGCGGACGTCGTCGCGGACGGCCTCGACCCCGGCGTCGCGTTCGAACAGCGCGCTCCGCTCGTCGGGCCCGAGGTCGGCGACACTTCGGACGTTCATAGGCGTCGTTCGCGGTGGCGCGAAAAACCGTTTGCCATCTGCGCCGCGTCGGTTACGAGCTCGAGAATCAGGCGTAGGCCCGGACGGACAGGTGGAGCGACGTCGCCGCCAGCGCGACGACGCAGAGGACCACGGCGAGGACGACGCTCAGCGCCGACTGCGACCCCCAGGACACGATGACCCAGGCCGTGGCCAGCGCGCTCGCCAGCAGGATGACGTCGAGCAAGAGCCACGGGCCGACAGACTGGAACCGGGACAGCAGGCCGCCGGCCCTCGCCGGGGCGCGGCCGGGGTTCATTCGCTGGCCAGGGCGATAGTACGCGGTCGCGGTGCCGCCGCTGGCCGCTCTCGTCGGGTTCTCGCGCGGCGTCGCGTCGGTCGTCCCGCCGCCGTCGGTGTACGCTTCCGCCGCCTTCGCTGCCGCAGATCGCGTCTCACTGCCGTCGCTCGTGCCCGTAGCGGCGCTCTCTGGCCCCGATTCTGCTTCGACGGCCCACCCACAGCCCCCGTGGCGCCGGAGGTACGCCTCGTGGCCGAGTCGGTCGTACTCCGACCGTTTCGACTCGTCTGCGAGCACTGTCTTCGCCGTCGTCAGGCGTTTGAACGTCTCTGTCGCGTCCGATCGGTCGGACACGTCCGGATGGTGCGACTTCGCCTCGTCGCGATACGCGCGGACTATCGTCTGTCTGTCTGCGTCCCGGCCCACACCGAGGACGCTGTAAAACGTCTCCACAGTACACACCCTTACTATCTGACCAGATTCGGCCACAAGCTTAATAAACTACCTACGATTTCGGGCGTCGACATCGGTCCAGGAGGGAATTGTTTTCACTCACACCATTCATTGTGCGGACGAAATGGATACGGATCTCCGCAGCACTGTGATTCACGTCCTGCGTTCGATACTCGCGCTCGTTTCGTCGGTCTTCCTCGGGGCGGGCGGACTTTTACTCGGTGCCCTCCTCTTCACCGCGACAGTCTTCCTCGCGGGGGTCGAGTCGCCGGCGGTTGTCATCGTCCTCAGTCTCGTATTCGTCCAAGGTGTTGGCTGTATCGGCGTCGCGCTGACCTATATCAGGCTTCGTCCGGTGGTCACCAGCGTTATCGGAGACGTACTTGGCTTTCCGGAGTACGTCCGCGACTTCTCTGTCGACGCTACCGTTCCGGACTTCGAGGGGTGGGCGATAATCGTCGCTGGCTACGTCGTCGCGCTCGGGTCGGCGTTCGCGGGGGCCACAATCGTCTCACAGTTCCAGGTCGAAACCGGACAGAACGCCGCCGCGGAGATCGGAATGGAGAACCCAGAGGTACTCCTGCTCCTCATCCCGGCCTCGATATTGCTGATCGGTCCCGGTGAAGAGCTCCTCTTCCGCGGTATCGTCCAGGGGCGACTTCGCGAAGTTTTCAGTCCAATCACGGCTGTCGTGACCGCGAGTTTCGTGTTCGCGATGCTTCACTGGTTCGCACTCAGCGGTGGATCGCCGACCGGCAACCTCGTCGCAGCTGGACTATTGATCGGTCCCGCAATCGTCCTCGGTGCCGCTTACGAGTACACCGACAACATCGTCGTCCCGTCGCTAATCCACGGAATATACAACGCAACGCTGTTCACACTGCTATACGTGATTATCGCGTTCAGTGACGTCCTCGAAGAAGCCGCGCCGCAAGCGATGGTCGTCCTCGCGTAGACAGTGTGATTCCGCGACTGGTTTGGTTTTTGTATCCGTTCTCTTCGTTGAGTCCACGAAGTGCGGGGTTTACCGGTCTTCAAGGGTGGTACTGAGCCAGCGACAGGAGCAATTCGGTGTTGCCGAACACCTGGCAGGAAACGAACGCCAGCACGGGAATCCACACCGAGCGCGACCGTTCGTAGGCCACGCTGGCGATGGCCACCACGACAGTCGCGGCGAGGCCGCCGACCGCGAGGCCGGCCCAAGATGGGTCGATCCCGACCAGTACCGCGTGCGGAACGGCGACGACGGCGACGCCGACGGATGCTGCGACGACGGGCGTCACTTCGCCGTCGAGTCGTCGAGCGCCCAGTCGAACGCTCCGGACAGCGACGGCAGCCCCCAGTAATGACAGTAGAACGACTGCGGCGAGCGCGCCGACCACCCCGACTGCGCTGGGCGTCAGTCCTCCGGCAACGAACGCCCACTCGAGTACGCCGACGAGCGCCGTGACTGCAGCAGTCGCGCCGGCCGGTCCCAGCCACTCGCGGAGTCGCTCCTGCACCGCGCCGTTGTACAGGAGCCCCATACCGAGGCCGACACAGACGCCAGGAACCACCACGCGCCAGGCCAGGAGTCCGGCCGAGAGCTGTGGGCCGAACCGCCCGACGACGCCGTCGGTGAGAAGCGGATTTCCGGGGGCCACCGCGACGGCGAACTGAGCGAGCCCTGTGATCGCACTCAGGGTGAGTATCACACCGGCGAGGGGAACAGCATCACGCCCCGGAAAGTCGAGGTGCACGTCGAATTCACACGCCTTCGCATACGCGAACGCGGGCACCCCCATCGCGACACTGGCGACGAGGAGCGACGTGAGCACCTGTCCCGGGAACACCGGAACGTCCGTGACACCGTGGAGGAGGTACGCGGCGACCAGGAGCAACATCGCCGTGACACCGCCGATCTGGGTGACTTCGTGCCGTTCAGCTCGTGCCTTCTGCGGTCGTCTGGTCCGGACCACACCGTACATCCCGGCGAAGGCGGCCATTCCGAGCACGGCGTAGACTACTGCACCGGCGACCTGTGGATCGAGCACGTTCGGTACCAGCTGGGAAACGAACGCCACTCCCCCGACGAACAGGAACTCCAGCACTTGCGACGCGAACAGGAGAGCGAACAGCGACCCGTAGGCGCGTGCTACGGGGCTGTCCCGCACGACCGGGAGTTTTCGGAGGGGCTGGGAGACCATTTCGTGATTCGAACGACCAGTCGGTAAAAAAGACTGTTCTTCCCCGTCTCTGCTGGTGTTCGGTCGTCGCGAGAGAGGCCGAGGAACGCGCAGATGGAGCTCGACGAGAAGTGAATGTCGCCCGCGACACTAACGACCGACCTCATCCTCGGCTGCGTGCCGCGTCAGTCGGATAACCCTCGTGGCGGGCGGGTCTCGCCTCTGGCAAGACCAATTGGCGAAGCGGCGTCAGCCGCTGAGCCGGTCGTTCCGTCAGGAACGACGAACTGCTGCAACCGCGTACTATAGCGCACCCGGGTTCGCCGCGCTGTCATCGTCCCGATGTCGGGTCTCGGGCGGGGACTAGAGGCACGCAGTAAAAATACCGACTCCAGCGGATTAAGCCCTCCGCTCGCCGGTTCAGACGGAGTACTCCGACTCGGTCAGCTGTACGTATGCGCCGTCGCGATAGCGGCGTTTGGTCCACTTGTACCGGCCCAGCAGCCGCAGCCCGTCGACGCCGGCGGCCAGCGCCTGGCGCCACCGAACCCCCTCGACGTGTTCCATCCGGGCCACCGTCTCGAACGTGCGGTCCCAGTCGTCCGGGCCGAAGTCGTGGACGACCTCGGCCATGGCGACGTTGCGCAGGACCTCCTCGCCGATGGCGGCCTTCCACTCGTCGTTGTACCGTTCCATCTGATCCTGGGCGGCGAGGGTGCCGGCGATCTTGCCGGTCCGCACCGCGACGTGGTCCCCGCCCTCGTGGAAGGCCGACGTCGCACCCATCGCGCCGCCGACGACGGCGATATCTGCGCCCGCGGGCGAGTCGATCGGCCGCGTCGAGGAGATCGGGTACGTCTCTGTGCCACCGGTCTTGCCCCGGTCCTCGACGAGCGGGAAGTCGTCGAGGTCGTAGTCGGGGAACTCCCGTTCGAGGAGGCGTTCGACGTACTCGGCGCCGCGGGGGATCTGTTCGTCGTCCTCGCGGAGCAGCGCCCACTCGCTCCTGTCGTAATCGTCGATGTCCAGGCCGATGGGCATCGTCAGGCCGATGCGGGCGACGTTGCCGTCGTTCGGGAAGATCCACGGGTAGGCCGTGTGGCCGGGCATCACGCCCCACCAGAAGTCGATGGTGTCCTCGGGGAACAGCTCCTCGGGCATCCGTCGGTGTTCCTGGTAGGCGATGTGGTTCGCCTCGGTCGAGGGGAGGCGGTCGCTGAGCGTCTCCTCGCCGGGCAAGAACTGGCCGACGGCGCCCGCCGTGATCGTCCGCTGTGGTCCGTCGGCGAGTATCAGGAACTTCGCTTCGAGGTCCTCGCCATCGGCGAGCGAGACACGGTGTGGGTGCTCGTCCGACTGGTCCGTCTCCACGTCGGTGACGCTGACGCCGACCCGGTACTCGGCGCCGGCGTCTTCCGCTCGGTCGCGGAGCCAGTCGTCGAACTTCGCCCGGTGGAAGGTAAATCCGAAGTTCGGATAGCTGGCGTCGATACCGGTCGACTGGAGCGTCACGGACTCGTTGGGGCCGATGAACGACGCGCCGTCGAGTTCGCTGAGGACGACGTCCTCGGGGAACTCCTCGTCCGGCTCGAAGTCCATCAGGTCGACCCAGTAGTCCAGCATCCCCGCCGCGTCCGTCGAGTCGGGGCCCAGACGGTCCCTGTCGGCCCGTGGGACCCCCTTCTCGAGGACGACGGCGTCGGCGCCGTGGCGGGCGGCGGCGTGGGCGGCCGAGGTCCCAGCGGGCCCCCCACCGACGATAGCGACGTCTACGCGTTCCATACCCATCCCGTGTGTCCCGGGGGCTTAAATTCCCTGTTCGCCGGAGAGCGAGGCCCGAGGCTGTTGACACGACGCCGAGCGCAAAATCGAATCGCGACGAATCGACCGGTTAGATGTAGCCGTGTTTGGCCAGCAGTTCGCCGTTGAGCACGCTCGCGCCCGCGGCGCCGCGCATCGTGTTGTGTGACAGACAGTTGAACTGGACGCCGTCGTCCGTCTCGCGGAACCCACCGGCGGAGACGGTCATGCCGTTACCCAGCGACCGGTCGAGTCGCGGCTGCGGGCGCTCGGGTTCGTCGAACACCTCGATGAGCGTCTCGGGGGAAGAGGGCAGGTCGATGCTCGGCTGAGTCGCCATCGTTTCGGCGGCGTCCTCGGCGGTCACGTCCTCGGCCGTGTCGGCCCAGACGTTCTCCAGGTGGCCATCGATGGTCGCGATGCGGTTACAGGAGGCGGCGACGTCCATGTCGTGGAGGGTGACCTCCGCGCCGTCGAAGGAGCCCAGCAGTTTGCGGGACTCGCTCTCCATCTTCTGTTCCTCGCCACCGATGTGCGGGATGGCGTTGTCGATAATTTCCATCGACGTGACGCCGGAGTACCCTGCGCCGGAGACGGCCTGGAGCGTCGAGACGGTGACGTCCGTCAGCGTGTACTCGTCGTCGAGTGCCTTCAGCGGCGGTACCATCGTGATGGTCGAGCAGTTGGGGTTCTTCAGCAGCGCGCCGTCCCAGCCCCGTTCGTCGCGCTGGACTTCGAGCACGTCGAGGTGGTCGGCGTTGACCTCGGGAATGATCAGGGGCACGTCCTCGTCCATTCGCCCGTTCGAGGAGTTCGAGGAGACGACGTAGCCCGCTTCGCAGAACTCTGGTTCGACCTCCGCGCCCACGCTGGAGGGGAGCGAGGAGAAGATGAGGTCGACGTCGTCCGGTACCTCGTCCGCGTCCGTCGCGACGACCTCCATCTCCGCGATGTGGTCCGGGATCGGCGCGTCGATGCGCCACTTCGCCGCCTCGCGGTAGCGCTTCCCTGCGCTCGCTTCACTCGCCGTTACCGCTGCCAGTTCGAAGTCGGGATGCGGGTCGATCAGCTGGATGAGGCGCTGACCGACGGCCCCCGTCGCACCGAGAACGCCTACGCGTACAGTCATCGTCTGACATAGAGCCACCGCACCTCAAAACAGTTTGGATACTGCGGGAGCGAGCGTCGTCACGTAATTTTCGACGGTCGTTCGTGAGAGTTCAGTGGACTCGTCTGGACGGTTCCTGACGGCCCGGCCCGACGCTCCAGTTTCGAACGGAACGGTTTAACCGGCGCGGCGGGGAAGCGACGGTATGGACACCGCCGAGCGTTTCGACCTGGCGACCCGGCACACGCAGGAGGTCGTCACCGAGGAGGAACTGGAGACGCTGTTCGCGGACGAGGACGAGCCGACGGCGTACATCGGCTACGCCCCCACCGGCGAGATGCACATCGGTCACTTCACGACGATGCGGAAGCTCGCCGACTTCCTGCGAGCCGGCGTCGACGTCACCGTGCTCATCGCCGACCTGCACGCCCACCTCGACGACGAGAAGAGCCCGTTCGACCTGCTGGACGCGCGCTCGGCGTACTACCAGGAGGCCATCGAGGGGATGATCGAGGCCGCCGGTGCCGACCCCGAGGACATCTCCTTCGTCCGCGGGACGGACTACCAGCTCGAGGAGGAGTACACGCTGGAGATGTACCGCATGGCCGCGGAGACGACGCTCGCGCGCTCCCAGCGCGCCGGCAGCGAGGTCGTCCGGGAGGCCGAGAGCCCGAACCTCGGCGGGCTCCTCTACCCGCTGATGCAGGCACTGGACGTCGACGCGCTCGATGCGGACATCGCCTACGGCGGCGTCGACCAGCGCGGCATCTACATGCTCGCCAGGGAGATCCTGCCGGACCACGGCGGCGAGGCTCCCATCTGTATCTTCGCGCCGCTCCTCTCCGGACTCTCCGGCGGCAAGATGAGCGCCTCCGACGAGTCTTCGAAAGTGAACCTCAACGACTCGCCCGACGACGTCGTCGACAAGATCCAGGAGGCCTACTGCCCGATGGGCGAAGTGGAGGACAACGGCGTCCTGGAGTACCTCGAGTACCTCGTCTTCCCCGTCCTGAACGAGCGCAGTGAGGAGTTCGTCGTGGAACGCCCCGACGAGTACGGTGGCGACCTCGTCTACGAGACCTACCAGGACCTCGAAGACGACTTCGTCAGCGAGGAACTCCACCCGGCGGACCTCAAGCCCGCCGCGGGCGAGTACGTCTCCGAGGTCATCGACCCCGTTCGGGAGCGACTCGACGCACAGCCCGATCTCCTCGCCGAGGCCTACCCCGAGAAGTACGCCGACGAGTGAGCGGGCATGGTTGACGACCAGGCGACCCGCCGTGACGTCCGGGACACCTACGAGGAGATAGCCGACCACTTCTCGAAGACGCGCGAGTACGCCTGGCCGGAAGTCGAGTCCTTCGTCGAGAGTGCGGGCAACGTCGATCGCGCACTCGACGTCGGCTGTGGTAACGGTCGGCACGCCGAACTGCTCGCGACAGGAGCGGCGGAAGTCGTCGCGCTGGATGCCAGCCGTGGGCTGCTATTCGAAGCACGGGAACGCTTCGGCTCACTCGGGGGCCGGGTCCCACTCGTCCAGGGTGACGCCGCGAGCCTTCCCCTCGACGACGACTCCGTCGGTCTCGCCGTCTACGTCGCCACGCTCCACCATCTCCCGACGCGCGAGGACAGGCGACGGAGTCTCGACGAACTGGCTCGCGTCCTCGCGCCGGACGGACGCGCACTCGTCAGTGCGTGGTCAACCGCCCACGACCGCTTCGACGCGTCGGCCGCCGACGCCGTCGGGTTCGACACGACCATCGACTGGACGCTCCCCGGCGACGAAGTCGTCCCCCGCTTCTACCACATCTACGCGCCCGACGAGTTCCGCGCCGACGTCGAAGCGAGCGGCTTCACCTTCGTCGACTTCGAGATATCCAGCGGCAACTGCTACGCCGTCGTGCGACCGGAAGGGAAACGCCCTTAAACTACGACGGGATACGCTGAAGTACAGGCTTCGCTTCAACGAAGTGAGTGCACCGGTGGTGAGCGATTCCGGAGGAATCGCGAGCCTCGGTGCGAATGAGCGAAGCGAATTCGCACCGGTGTTGAGACGGACGAAGTCCGTCGATGCTCGGTGCGAGCGAAGCGAGCACCGGTGGTCTAATGGCATGACTTTGGCCTTCCAAGCCAACGATCCGGGTTCAACTCCCGGCCGGTGCATTCTGCGGATGCGACAACGGAACGAGCAGCGGTAGTACAGTTCACGATCAGGGGTCGACGGTCGTCCAGACGTCGGAGGTGAGGACCGCGTCGGGATTCTCGGGAACGGAGAGCCGGAGGCCCTGGTCCGTCTCGATACTCACGACGTCGGGGGCGTTGATGCCCGGCGAATTGCGAGCGGGATGCGTGAGCGGTTCCTCTCGACTGGGGAACCCTCGGAAGGTGGGGCAATCGACCGGTGAAACTGGTTCTGGGTTCTGTTCGCTTCCGGTTTCACCTCGCCCACTGGCTGCCTCGGTATCCCTGGCATCGCCGTCGCTGCCGGCGTGGACCGTCACACTGGAGACTCGACCGCTGAGCCACGAGAAGACTCGCCCGACGTACTCGCGCAGGGACCAGGAACGGTCTGACAGTGCCTCGTCCGGCGTTTCGTCACCATCGGGGGGCTTGTCAACCGGTGTGATACTCATACGCAATATTCGCCGTGACGACACAAAGCCATGCGGTCGATAACTGACTCAGTCGTTCGTAAACCCCTCCAAAACCGCGAGTAAGTACTTATTGCAACCGTACACGTCTGCCTAAAAACCGTTCTGCTCCGCGACCGTCGTCACTTAGAGTTCGATTCGTTCGACGAGCGGCTCTGTCTCCTCCCGGATGTTGAGTGCGACGATTCGGACGTGTTGTTCCAGTCCGGAGCCGTGAAGTTTCGCCTTCAGCAGGTTGTCGACCTGGTAGACACCGGCGGCGTTGGTCATCTCGATCTCGACGAGGACTGCCTTGTCGTCGCCCGGTTCGAGGAAGACGCGCTTGATGGCCTGACTCGACACCGTGTTGATGCCCCGGCCGCCCTGTTCGTAGGGAATACGGGACCGCCCCTGCTCCATGTCCAGCGCGTCCGCGACGCGGACGACGCCCGCTTCGAGTGTGAGCGGGTCCTCCGGGGTGTGGTGACAGAGGATGGCGTGGAGTATCTCCCCCTTGACGCGCACCGCGTCCGCGACGTCGTAGAACTCCGGGAGGACGCGGTCCAGCAGGTCCGCGGCCAGCGGGATGGAGTAGTAGGGGTGCTCGTCCCGGTGTACGACGTGGCCAATGTCGTGAAGCGTCGCGGCGAGTGCGACGATGACCGGTTCGTCCGCCTCGTCGAGCCCTTGTTCGAGCGCGCCGTTGAACGTAACGTCACCTCGCTTGAGCAAGTCGTAGAGGCAGAGGGCTCGATGTCGGACGATGCTGACGTGTTTGCTCCCGTGGTCGTTGTACCCCTTTCGCTCGACTGGATTGACGTTCTGCGCCTCGAGATAGGCCTGTATCTCCTCGTCAGTTTCGACGTAATCGAGCACATCGTTGACGCGTTCGTCGGGGAACGCGTGGTCTGCCGACGGGTCGTAACGGTGCCCGTCGCTATCGGCGTCTGTCTCGGTGTCACTCATCGAAGGGATATTCGAAAGCCATAGAGAAAAGAACTCGGCTCTTCAGGTCGCGTCACCTGCACCGGTGTGAGCGACCGACGAGTTCCCGAGCAGATCTCCACACCTCACCTGTGACGCGAAGGCCACCGGCGAGAGACCAAGGGGGGTGGGGGTCTTGGCTATCGAGGGCCGGGTGGCACAGGCTGGTATAATCGAACCAGCAGCTAGTTTAAATATTCCTCGCGGGCATAATACTATGTTCGATATCGACGCTCGAAATCGAACCGGGTGAACGGGTTTCGAAGACACCGGTGATGGCGTCCACCGTCGATTCGGCCCTGTACCGGCTGGTATTCACACGCCTACAATTTCTGTCGTGTTTGCTTCTAGCAATCGTCTCCTATACGTGCCAGTAACCTACTAGTCGCGTGTCCGATACGTCGATTCGCCGCGGTGAACACGCGACTGGACACTCGCTCGCACGGAGTGATGCCATCGTCGAACTGACGCTTATACCACCTCAACCGCCGGTAACGTGGCGAATACGGACCCAGCGCGCTCACACGACTGCCGACGTCCCACTATCCCCACGCATTCGTGTAGTCTGGCTCCGCTGAGACGAGCAAAAAGCCTATAATAACGACAGCGTAAATTCCGCTTACGATGGTAGCACCCGTCCTTCAAATCGGACTGCCCGGAACCCAGGAGATGATGATCATTCTCCTGATCGCAGTCCTGCTGTTCGGCGCGAACAAGATCCCCAAGCTCGCCCGCTCGACCGGCGAGGCGATGGGTGAATTCCAGAAAGGCCGCGAAGAAGTGGAGCAGGAACTTCAGGAGATCAGGGAAGGCGAGACCAAATCCAGCACGTCTGCCGACACCACGGTCGAATCGGACGCCACCGAATCCACCACGACCGAGACGTCCACCGAGTAATTCGCGCGATTTCTGCTATTTTCACTCCCCGGAGTGGAACGGAAAGCGTTTTTCACTAACCTGCGTTGTACCGAACAGGGCGTGTGGCCTAGTGGATCAGGGTGAGGGGTTCCTAACCCCTAGATCGCGGGTTCGAATCCCGCCACGCCCGTGCAAGGAGGAGCGTAGCGACGACTGAACCGGCATGGCGGGATTCGAGCCCTGCGAGTCACAGCCCGCACAGGGCGAAGCCCGAGCAGGAATGTCTCGCTCCGGTTCGAATCCCGCCACGCCCGCTTCGTGGTTTCTCGCGTCCGCTCGAAACACACTCGCGGGCGTGGCGTAGTTCGCAAACGCTCCGCGTTTGCTCACTCCCGCCACGCCCGTGCAAGGAGGAGCGTAGCGACGACCGAACCGGCATGGCGGGAGTTTGCAACCCTGGAAGTCACAGTGAGCGTAGCTAACCGAACTCGACTGTTTTGCTCCGGTTCGAATCCGGTCCCTACTCGACGACGACGGCGCCCTTCATGCCGACGCCCTCGTGGGGTCGACAGGCGTACCGGTAGACACCGGACTCCGTGAACGTGTGCTCGAAGTGGACGCCGGGCTCAACGTGGATGTCGTCAGTCCGGATATCGGCGTCCTCGAACACGACGTCGTGACCGCCGCCCTCGCCAGTCCACTCCCACGAGACCGTCGTCCCGGCTGCAATCTTCACCGCGGGCGGCGAGAACGCGAACGCGCCGCGGTGGTCTTCGGCGCCGACTGTCACGGTCGTCGTCTCGACGTCGGTTTCGTCGGCGATGGTCCCGTCCCAGATGCTGACGCCCGCGAGCCACTCGTCCACGGCCGGATAGTCAGTCGACGGTGGCGTGGCGACGACGATGGCGCCCTTCATGCCATCGTCGTCGTGTTCTTCGCAGACGTAGCGGTACGTTCCGGTCTCCTCGAACGTGTGTTCGAAGATAGTACCGGTGTTGGCCTCGACGGGGTCGCCGCTCTCGAAGGCGTCGTCGGTAGAGACGACGTTGTGCGCGCCGCCGTGGCCAGTCCACTCCCAGTAGACTGTCGTGCCGGGCGCGATCTCGATGGCCGGCGGGTCGAACGCCAGGTACTCGCCATCGTGCTCGGCGTCCTCGCCGACCCAGATCGAGACGGAATCCTCGTGGCCCGCCCGGGGTATCGTTCCGTCGTACCCGTTGGCGTCGGCGAGCCAGGCGTCGAGGTCGGTTTCGGATTGCTCGCTCGCGTCCTCCGATGGCTCTGTAGTGGAGGTCTGAGTGGAACCGTTCTCGGCCGTGTCCGGTGAGCGTGTGGTTCCGCTACTCACGCACCCGGCGGTGGCCGTCAGTCCTGCTGCGGTACCGAGGAGGTGGCGTCTGGTAAGCGGGGAGCGCATACCTGATTCTATGTTCGACCCGCTTCGACGTAATGCGACGCTCTGGTTTCCAGATTCTGGAAATCGGTATTCGATACTTTATTCGGTCATCGAATACGTTCGGACGCGGCCGTCACCCTGAATTCCGCACGCTGACCGACGAACCGGTACGTTGAGGGGCCTCCCCCGCAATCGCCCCTCTGAAGTGAGGGTCCACCGAGGCGACAGCCGGGACCTGAACGACGACCCCTGTGATTCGGCCGACGGATCGCGACGGATCGATAGCCATGACGACAGACGAACACCACGCGAATCAACCACTGTTCGACGCCCTCGCGGACCCCGATTGTCGTCAGATAGTCGTCTCCCTCGACTCGCCCGCCTCCGCCAAGGAGGTCGCAGAGCAGTGTGATCTCCCCCAGACGAGCACGTACCGCAAGCTGGAGATCCTGAGCGAGGCAGGCCTCGTTGAGGAACGCACACGGATTCGCTCCGATGGGCACCACGCCACCTGTTACGTCAGGGACTTCGACGGGGTGTTCGTCGCCGTCGACGGAGACCAGTCCTTTGATGTCGACGTGGTGAGTGGATCCGAATCACCCGACGAACGGCTCGCACGCTTCTGGTCACGCATCAGTGAGGAACTATGAACGGGACTATTCCAATCGTCGTCATCGCATTCAAGACCGTCACGCTCTGCCTGGGCGGCCTGATTACCTATCTCGCCGCCAAGGCCGCTCGCAAGACCGGCTCTTCCGGGCTCACGTATCTCGCCGTGGGATTCGGTATCGTCACCTTCGGTTCGCTGCTCGCGGGTATCGTCGACCAGTTACTCGTGTTCGACGGGGCCCAGGCGCTCGTCCTGGAGAACGGGCTGACCATGGTCGGATTCGGAATCATCGCCTACTCGCTGTACGTCACCCGGCGGAACTCGGCGACCGCCAGGTAAACGCGAGGTGCTCGGGTCAGTTCTGCGGGCGGTGAGGCCTCGGCCTCAGAGTTCTGCCTCTTCGACGGTGATCACCTGGATCATCTCCGTCACGCGGTCGGGCAGCGACACCTCGTCGCCGTCCACGCGGACGGTCATCATGCCGATGGGCGCCACGTCGAGGACTTCCACCCGCTGGTCCGGCGTAATTCCCTGTTTCGAGAGGTAGGACAGTTCCTCGGGGTCACGGTCGCTCACTCGTTCGACGACAACCACGTCACCGGGTTCCTGTTCCGCGAGCGTGATGCCAGGGGTTCCGTCCAGGGGCTCCAGCGTCTCGCTGGGGATGGGGTCTCCGTGGGGGTCGACCACTGGGTCGTCGAGCGCAGCGGCGACACGGCGCTCGAACTCTTCGCTGATGTGGTGCTCGAGTCGATCGGCCTCGTCGTGGACCTCCGTCCAGTCGAACCCCAGTTGCTCCGTGAGGTACGTCTCGAGCAACCGGTGGTGGCGGATGACCTCGAGCGCAACCGTCTCGCCGTCCCGCGTGAGCCTCGTCCCCTGGTACTTCTCCCGTTCGACGAATCCCCGTTCCTCGAGCGTGTCGAGCATGCTGGATGCCGTCGGTGACGTCACGTCGAGCGCGTCGGCCAGCGCCGAGGTCGTCACCGGGCCGTCGCCGTCGCGCTGGAGGCGATAGATGGCTTTCAGATAGTCCTCCATCTTTGCGCTCAGCATTAGGGTCAACTAACGCCAAGGACAGGAAATAACTGTCGTTGGTCGGAGCGCCGCAGATCGATACCGCTGACGCTGCGAGAACCGGCGCTCACTCCGTAGAATTTTAGGGCAGAACGCAGTAGGGCGCGTGTAAGCTACCACGGCCTAACGGCCGTGGCATTCAACATGGACTCCCACTCTAACCGAATCTGGTACGGGAACTACCCCGTTCGTGGTCAACATCCCGTTGTTCAAGCGCACGCCTACGGGTGCGCCTCCCCCGCCCCCAGTCTGGTTGCGACGGAGCTTCAGACCGATGTTCTTCGCTGCGTTGTAGTCCGCGTGGTTCTCGTACCCGCAGTCCCGACAACAGAACGAGTCCTGCGACGAGCGATTCTGTTTGTGGGTGAATCCGCACGTCGAACACCGCTGGCTCGTGTACTGTGGGTTCACCTGTTGGATGGAGAGCCCAAGCGCTTCGCCTTTGTACTCGACGTAGCTGTAGAGTCGGCGGAACGCCCACTCGTGGAGCTTCTTGAGTCCACCCATACGATTGCGGATGTTCGTCAGGTCCTCGAAGGCGATGTACGAACACCCGTTCTCGAGCGCCTCGTCGACGATCCCGTTCGCGACCCGATGCAAGAGCTGCTCGAAACGTCCAGTTTCCGTTCGACCAACGGACTGGATGTTCTCGTGCGCCCATCTCGTCCCGCACTGTCCGAGCGATCCACGACGCTTCTCGTATTCGCGGTGCCAGTGGTTGAGCTCGTCTGCGCTCCAGAATGTTCCCGTCGAGGTGACGGCGATGTTCTCGACCCCGAGATCGACTCCAAGAACCGTTCCGTTCTCGGGTCGGTCGGGGACGTCCACGTCCGCCTTTGTTCGGACGTGCAGGAAGAACGAGCCCTCGCGATAATGGAGCGTGGCGCCGGTCGTTTCGAAGTCCTCGCTCGTGAGGTACTGCGAGTGGGGCGTGTCGCGGTCGTCGTCGGGAAACTGGTACCCGACGGTGACGCGCCCATCAACAGTCGACAGCGTTGCGTGATCGTCGTAGAACGTCGCGTTGCGGTGGTTGTACTCGCAGAACGGCGTCGTGAAGGTCGGGAGAGACGCCGATTCTTCATTCGACCACTTAGCGACGACGCTCTTGAGCGCGTCGACAGCACGGTCGCGTGCAGACTGCACGTGGTTACTGTGGAGCTCCGTTCGCTCACGGACATCGCTGTACGTCTCCTCCTGAAGGACGGACTTGCGGGTCTCGACCCATTCACCGTCGTAGGCTGCGTCGACGACGTAGTTCGCAGCGTCGAGGAACTGTTGGATCGTCTCGTGAAGAAGGTCCGCGTCGCTCTCGTCGACGTCGAGTTTGACGGGAACGGTTCGACGAACCTCCATATAGTATCACAATATGTACTATGTACTTAAATATTAATAAACAAAGCGAGAGTCGGCCTGCTATCGAGAGATGTATCGTTCATAAGTGTCGGTTTCCTCCTGCGCCTAAAGGCGCAGGTATCCACCTTGCTTCCCTATGATGCAGCTGGGTCACTACGGGACTGCCCTTCTCCTGTACTCACCGGTCGCCCGCTTTCTCCTCGCCAGCGGTGACGACGCCCTCGCTCTCGTCGGTGGCGCGCTCGCCATCGCGCTGGCGATGGCGCCGGACTGCGACCGCCCCATTCCGTTCGTGGACCACCGTGGCCCGACTCACACGTTCGGTTTCGCGGTTCTCGTCGGACTCCTCGTGGGCGCAGCGGGGTGGGTCGTCGGGTCGCAGGTCGACGCCGCGGCGGCTCGAACGTTCGGCCGGTTCGGGTTCGCCGTTGGCGCGCTGACGGTCGTCTCCCACCTGCTGGCCGACGTCATCACGCCGATGGGGATCCGGCCGTTCTGGCCGCTCTCAGACCGGCACTTCACGCTCGATCTGGTGTACGCGAAGAACTGGGCCGCGAACGTCCTGCTGTTCGTCCTCGGTACCGTCGCGACGCTACTGGTCGTGTTCGCGAGTCTCGGGAGCTGAGAGGGACGGATGTACCCATTTTGGCGACGCTGACCGGAAGGTAGCGTTTCAGCGGCTGCTGGACTACAGCGTTATTTTTCGACCGGTACGAAAATACATCCGCCCCTCTGAGATACCCTAGATGAGGTCCTGATCTTCGAGATCGGCCATCACGTCGTCGACGAAGGCCTCGACGTCGTCGTAGGGGAAGTCCCCGGAGAGTTTCGTGTTGAGTTCCATGGCCGTCATGGAGAAATCGCCCGATTCGAACTTCGTGGACGGGCCGTTGGGAAGTGCCGGCACGAGGTCCATCGGACTGGAGATGGGGTAGTCTGCGCCCTCGAACGCCTCGGTGAACTGCTCTCTGAGGTCCGCTTTGTCGACCATTGTGTTGTGAAGTTCGCTCACTGGTCCCAAAAGTGGTTCGACTACGAGACACTCTCCCGTTGTTCCGAGTTTATCGGCGCGCGGGCCGACCTGCAAAACAGTTAATCGGCTTCGCCGAGCCTCTCCGGTGTGCGAACGAATCCCGTCACTCGCCGTCGTGCCCTCCAGACCGGAACCCTCCTCCTCGGCGCGCTCGCCGGCTGTCGAGGTGATCGAGGCCAAAATCGTGACGACAACGAGAATGAGGAGGACAACGAGACAGAGAACGACCCGTTCGGTGACCTGCGGCTCCGCGGTGAGCTACTCGCCGACGGGTTCACCTCGCCCGTCTCAGTGGCCGTTCCGGAGCCGGATCGCGTGTTCGTCGCCGACCAGACGGGACAGATCCACCTCGTCGAGGACGGCGACCAGCGGACCGAGCCGTTCCTCGACGTCTCGGAGCGCCTGGTCGCCCTCTCCGGGGTCACAGAGCAGGGATTGCTGGGACTGGCCTTCCATCCGGACTTCCCGGACGACGACCGCGTGTTCGTCCGCTACAGCGCGCCACCCCGGCCGAACACGCCGGACGATTACTCCCATACCTTCGTCCTCTCCTCGTTCCGGACCGGCCCTGACGGCACGACCGCCGACCCCGACTCCGAGACGACGTTGCTCGAGATTCCCGAACCCCAGGCGAACCACAACGCAGGCGCCGTCACGTTCGGGCCCGACGGCTTCCTCTACGTCGCGGTCGGCGACGGTGGTGGCGGCGGTGACCAGGGCACCGGCCACGTCGAAGACTGGTACGACGCTACCGCGGGCGGCAACGGCCAGGACGTCACCGAGAACCTCCTCGGGAGCATCCTGCGAATCGACGTCGACGTCGACGGCAACGGCGGCGGCGAGGGCCGAAACTACGCCATCCCAGACGACAACCCGCTCGTCGGCGCGGACGGGTTCGACGAGCACTACGCCTGGGGATTCCGCAATCCCTGGCGCATTTCTTTCGGCCCCGACGGTCGACTGTTCGCGGCGGACGTGGGCCAGAACGCCTACGAGGAAGTCGACGTCGTCGAACGCGGCGGCAACTACGGCTGGAACGTCCGGGAGGGAACCCACTGCTTCGAGGCGGACAGCTGTCCGGACGAGACGCCCGACGGCGACCCGCTGGTCGACCCGATCATCGAGTATCCCCACGACGGTGAGGGAGTCACTGGCGTCTCGGTCACCGGCGGCTACCTGTACGACGGCGACGCTGTCCCGTCGCTCCAGGGGACCTACGTCTTCGCCGACTGGCAGGCGGAAGGTGAGCTGTTGGTCGCTCGTGAGCGCTCGGAGGGGCTCTGGCCGGTGACGACCGTTCCGGTCGAGGACGTGGGACCGTTCGTGCCCACGTTCGGGCGGGACGGGGCCGGCGAACTCCTCGTCTGTACCAGCGAGGAAGCCGGAGTCAGCGGCTCGTCGGGTGCGGTGTATCGGCTCCGGCCGGCCTGAGGCTGGGTATCAACCCCAGTGGTTCCCTTCGATCGGCCCGTTACCGTCCCGGGTCTGCTCTGCCCCTTCGTCCTCGTCACGCGTGTCACGCCGAGCCAGACGCTCGGCGGTCTCACGGTCTGTGGTCGTTCGCTGGTTCCGTTCGCCGCGCACCAGCGCGTAGAGGGCCAATCCGCCACCGACGGTGAAGAGGAGCGCTACCAGCGCGAACAGCAGGCTGACGCCGGGCACGACTCACCCCAGGAACACGTCGACGATGTCGCTGCCGGCCGAGCCGGTGTCGCGGTACAGTTCAGAGTACCCACAGTTGAGGCAGGAGACGACGCTGAACTGGTTCGTCTGTATATCGAACATCTTGCTCAGTCCGCCGCCGGTCGTGGAGATGGTGCCGACGTCAGTTTCGGTGTGACCGCACTTCGGACAGCCGGACTCGGTCGCGTCTTCGGAGACCATAGCGGGTGTATCCGGACACGGAACCAAAAGCGTTGGTGAGGCTGAAAAATCGTTCGAGCGGTCGGAACCGGGGCGTCATAGTGGTGGTTGTAACTTTTTACCGGCGTTCGAAAGCACCCATCCCGTCGAACGCCGATGGACTCGCGCTGCTCGACCGTCGAGCCCAGTTTCACTCTGTTCGTCTATCGAGCCCGGCCTCACGCAGTTCGGCCGGACGCCGACGGACACGCTCTGCTCGTCCACCGAGCCCTGTCTCACTGCGCTCGACAGGACGCCGGGACGGGCTTACAACCACCACTATCAGTCGTCCGCGGCGACCGGTTCGCCGTGGCTCACTTCGGTCCCGAGCAGGTCGAGGAACTGCGCGATCCACTCCGGATGGTCGGGCCAGGCCTGCCCCGTCACCAGATTCTCGTCCGTGACGACGCCGTCGACCCAGGAACAGCCCGCAGCCTCGCACTCGGCGCGAACGGCCGGATAGGACGTCATCTCGTAGCCGTCCAGCACGCCAGCCGCGGCGAGTATCTGCGGGCCATGACACAGCGACGCCACGGGTTTGCCCGCCTCGAAGAAGTGCTGGACCGCTTCGATAACTTCGTCGTAGGTCCGGAGGTACTCCGGGGCCCGGCCGCCCGGGACGACGAGCGCGTCGTAGTCGGCGGGATCGACGTCCGCCATCGTCGCGTTCAGTTCGAAGTCGTGGCCCCGCTCTTCGAGGTACGTCTGGTCGCCGCGGAAGTCGTGGACTGCGGTCTTGACCGACTCACCCGCTTCCCTGTCGGGACACACCGCGTCCACGTCGTGACCGACCGCCTGGAGCGCCTGGAAGGGGACCATTATCTCTAAGTCTTCACCGAAGTCGCCGACGATCATGAGGATATCTGTTCCCATTGGTGACACCGTGCTCGCACGAGCACACTAGATGGTAACGATTGTCACGACGATAAAGGCGCCGGCAGTGTCGTCAGTCGGACAGGTCGTCGAGGACGGTTCCGATGGCCGCCAGCGAGTCGAGGACGTAATCGGGTTCGACGGGCGCCGTCGCGACGTCCGACCGGTCGCAGACGCCCGTAAGCACGAGAACTGTCGTCATTCCCGCACGGTCACCCATCGCCAGTTCGGTGTTCAGCCGGTCGCCCACGACGAGGCACGCCTCCGGCGGCGCTCCGATCCGGTCCAGCGCGTACGCCAGCGCCGTCGGCGACGGTTTGCCGAGCACGCGGTCGACTTCACTACCGGCCGCGGCAGCCATAGCGCCGGAGATGGCCCCCGTCCCGGGGACGAACTGCCCCTTATCGACTGGGTACGTGCGATCCGGGTCGGTCGCCAGGAACGCCGTCTCCTCGTCGAGCCCGTCGAGCGCGGCCTGGAGGTGTTCGTAGGCGAACGACTCCGTCCACGACGCGAGGACGACGTCGGCGTCGACCGGGTCGCCGGTGAGCGTGACGCCCTCGTCGCGGAGGACGTCCGCCAGCGAGTCGCTACCGACGAGATAGACGGACGATCCTGGGTGCTCCTCGCGCAGGTACGCCGCCGTCACGTCCGCGGCCGAGCAGGCGTCGCCGGGCCGGGCGTCGACGCCCATCGCGACGAGGCGCTCGACGAACGCGTCGCCGGTCCGGGTCGGATTGTTGGAGAAGAACAGCGGTGCCACGCCGGCGGCGCGGAGGTCGTCGACGCCGTCGTCGGCGCCCTCGACCAGTTCGTCGCCCGTGTACACCGTCCCGTCGAGGTCGACTATCGCGCCGCGTAGCATCAGCCGATGGCACGGTCGTCGGGCGGAAAACCGTTCGCCTTCTGGGTCTGAACTGGGTCCGCGGCTTCACCCAGACTCACTGCTGCGGGCGTCTGACGGAACCCTTAATGGGCGGCTCCAGTGTTGTGAGGTATGAAGCGTCGCCAGCGCCGGGCGCTGTACTACCTCGGGACGTTCTTCGCAGTCATCGTCGTTTACGCGCTGGCGTACGAGTGGGGGATGGCGACGTTCGAGGGCAAAGAACGGGGCTTCTTCCGGTCGCTCCTGGTCGTCGTCGAGACGTTCACGACGACGGGGTACGGCGAGGACGCCGTCTGGGAGAGTCCGCAGATGATCCTGCTCGTCATCTCGATGATGTTCACGGGCGTGTTCTTCATCTTCATGGCCCTCCCGCTGTTCGTCGTCCCGTGGATCGAGGACCGCCTCTCGACGACACCACCCACGAGCGTCGCCGACCTCGAGGACCACGTCGTCATCTGCACCTACACCGATCGCAGTCAGACGCTCGTCGACGAACTCGACGTCCTCGACGTGGACTACGTCGTCGTGGAGCCTGACCGAGAACTGGCGACGGAACTGTTCGAGAGCGGAATCTCCGTCGTCCACGGTGACCCGGAGTCGGTCGACGACCTGGCGGCTGCGAACCTCCAGGCGGCGCGGGCGCTGGTGGTCGACGTCGACGACGAGACCAACGCGAGCGTCGTGCTCGCGGCCGGCCAGCTGGTCGAAGGCGACGGCGTCCAGGTCATCACGTTCGCCGAGAACCCGGACATGGCAGATTACCACCGCTACGCGGGCGCGGACACCGTTTTCTCACCGCGACAGCTCATCGGTGAGAGCATCGCGACGAAGGTGACGACCGGCCTCACGAGCGAGGTGGCAGACGCCGTCGAGATCGCCGACGACTTCGAAATCGCCGAACTCCCTGTGCAGGCCGGAAGTCGAATCGCCGGCGTCACCGTCGAGGACAGCGGGATCCGGGAACGGACGGGTGCCAACATCATCGGCGCGTGGTTCCGCGGCGAGTTCGTGACGCCGCCTTCGCCGAGTGCCCGCATCGACGAGCGGACGATACTGCTCGTCGCTGGCCACGAACACCAGCTCGAGACACTCAAAGAGTGGACGCGCTCGGAGACCAGACAGAACGGTCGCGGTGCCGTGGTCGTCGGTGGGTACGGCGAGGTCGGCTCGACTGTCAAACAGTCGGTCGCTGCCGCCGGATTCACCTGCCACGCTATCGACCTCGAGGAGAAGACCGGGGTCGACGTCGTCGGCGACGTGACCGATGCGGACACGCTCAGGGCGGCCGGCATCGACTCGGCGTCGACAGTCATTCTCACGCTCTCCGACGATACGCTCGCCGTCTTCGCCACTCTGGTCGTCCGCGAACTCAGCGAGGGCGTCGAGGTCATCGCTCGCGCGAACGAGCGGGAGAACGTCACGAAGCTCTACCGTGCCGGCGCCGACTACGTCCTGGCCCTGTCGACCGTGAGCGGTCGGATGCTCGCCTCGACGATTCTCAACGAGGACGTCATCTCCTTCGACCAGCAAGTCGAGGTCGTCCGCGTCGAGGCCGGTCGACTCGCCGGCCAGAGCCTCGAGGAGTCCGACATTCGCGCGCGGACCTCCTGTACAGTCATCGCCGTCGAGCGTGACGACGAGGTGCTCACGGATCTCCCGCCCTCGTTCACCTTCCAGACGGGCGACTCCGTCATCGTCGCTGGACCGGACAGCGGGATCAACGAACTGACTGCGCTCACGAGCGAGTGAGTAGCGGCTGTCCCGGTCCGCCCGCGTCAGGCGACCAGCGCGAGTGGCACCGGCGGCTCGATGCGCATCTCGACGCCGTCGCTGTAGTGGGCGAGGGGGTCCGTCTCGGCCGTTTGTACTTCGAACACGTCCAGCAAGTCGCTCCCAATCACCGATGCCGTCGCCGTCCTGAGTTTCCACGGCTCGTGGCCCACACTACCGCACAGGCGCGTGTCGAGCGCCCCCTGGGTGAAGTACCGGTAGCGCTCGGCGAGGAACGACGGGAGCGTGTCCGGTGACGCGGTCTGGGTAGCCCCCGACGGTTCGTACGTCACCTCGAACGCGCTCGTGGACTCGCCGTGGCCGGCCAGGCGAATCGCGATTTCGCCGCCGTTCCTCGTCCGTTCGATGGTCGCTGTCGAGGTGGGGACCCGAAAGAGACGGTTCGCGGCGTCAGCAACCAACCGGTCGTCCACGGCCATCGAGAGCACGTACACGCCGCGGTCGCCCCCTGGTGAGCGGACGTACGTTCTGACCGTCACCGCGCGTACGTTCTCGCGGACCGGGAGGCCGAACACGTCGACACGGCGCATCGCCGTGGAGAGGACGCTTATCCAGGCCGTTCCGTCGGCGACGTCAGGCGTGAGCCAGCTCGGGACGACGTCTTCGACGACGGCTTCGGGAACCGGCCAGTGGAGGAAGCAGACGTCGCGGAGCGTCGTCGTCAGCGGGCGCCCGGCCAGTTGCATGGGGTCAGGTCGGGGCGGAACAGGCTTCAGTCCTCCCGTCGAAACCGTCGCCCCGAGAAACTTGGTGGTCGAGCGCGAACCCTGTCGTATGGAGTTCGACGTCGTACAGGGCGACATCGCACAGCAGTCCGCCGACGTTCTGGTCAACGCCGCCGGCACGAGCCTGCAGATGGGGTCCGGCGTCGCTGGCGCGCTGCGACGCGGCGCCGGCGAGGCGATCAACGACGAAGCCGTCGCCGAAGGACCCGTCGACCTCGGTGACGCCGCGGTCACGGACGCGTACGACTTGGACGCGGAGTACGTCGTCCACGCCGTGGCGATGCCCCACTACGGCGACGGCAAAGCGACCGCCGAGAGTATCCGCGACGCGACGCGGAACGCGCTGGCAGCGGCGGACGAACTCGGCGCCGAGTCGCTAGTGATGCCCGCGCTGGGCTGCGGCGTCGCGGGATTCGACCTGCAGGAGGGTGCGCGCAGTATCTGCGAAACAATCGACGAGTACGACCCGGAGACGCTGGACGACGTGCGCTTCATCACGTACAGCGACGACGAGTTCGGAACAGTTCGGTCGGTCGCCGATGCCGTCCGTCGCGGCTGAACGGGCCAGACGACGAGGCACCGGTCCGGCCTACAGCGACTCGGGTTCGATCCGGTCGACGTAGCGCCGGGTGAGCGCGTACAGCACCGCGGCCACGAGCACGTAACCGAGAACGTGGCCGTACGTCGTCGGCGTCGGGCTGTCGATGGCGAGTTTCGCCGCCGTCGTCGCCGGGTGTTCGGGTAACAGCACTGCGCCGCCGAAGACGACGAGCGTCACGACGGAGTACAGCAACTGGGCAGGACGGCGCCGACCCAGATGGAGCCCCAGCACGACGCCGACGATGACGACGATGGCCGCGATGGCCGTCACGAGCGTCAGCGTCCACAGCGGGTTCGCCACCGCCGTCCCGTTGACGGCGAGGAGGAGTATCCACAGTGCCGCTTGCGCCGGGGCCAGGAGGATCATTCCCAGCGCCTTCCCGTCGACGACGTCGACGAGCGAAATCGGCGCGACGCGGAGCAGTTCGAGCGTTCCGCGCTCTATCTCCTCGGTGACGCTGTCGACGGCGACCGATCCGCTGATGAACGGCGGCAGGAACAGCAACAGCGGAATGAGGACCGTGTAGGTGAACCCGAAGTACGGACTCGCGTTCGCCTCTGGCGGGAGCGGAAGAGGGTCGTGTTCGATGTCGTCCTGCCGCTCGGCGCGCTCCTGGCGCTCCAGCGTCTTCAGGACCTGCCGGACCTGGACGACGACCACTGTCGTCCTGATGCTCCCGTCCGGCACAGTGGCCGACACCTGCATCACCGACCCGCCGCCCTCGGCTGCGGGCGCGCTGGTCGCCGTCAGCACCGCGTCGACCTCACCTCTGTGGAAGGCCTGCAGGGCGCCCGCTGGCTCCTCGTAGCCGACGGGCGTCGCGCCGGACTGGCGCTGGACGGCCTCGAAGAGCGCCGACTGCTGGTCGCCCGAGACGCCGATCTCGATCTGGCCGGCCTCGACCGATCCGGGGTCGTACAGCGACGTGAGACCGACGACGAGGAACGACGAGAACGCCGCGACGAACAGCTGTATCAGCAGTGCGAGCACGATGGTCTTCTCCCGCGACAGCGAGGAGAGGTCACGCCTTGCGACGACGAGTCGCGGGTCCCACGACCGGCCACTTTGCTTAGACAAGGGTGATCACCACCGCGTAGTTGTAGGCGAAGTGTATCGCCATCGCCGCGAGGACGGCGACGGCGTACTGCCGTTTGCCCTTGCGCGCGCCGAGCGACGACACGCTCGCCGTCACGACGTGGAGGGCGAGCGGTGCGAGCAACAGCGCGGCGACGAGCACCGGGCCGAGACCGTCAGGGACGTTGCTCCCGATGAACGCCGCTTCACCGGTCGATACCTTCTGCAGGTCGGCCAACTGAGCGATGAGCACGAACTTCTCGGCGATGAAGAAACCGACGCCGCTCAGCGCGCCGACGACCAGCGCCGGGCGAAGCGCCCGGGAGTACCGCCCGCTGGAAAAGCCCGCGTAGAGGTGGAGGCTCTTGGCGATCTCCTCGATGACGACGACTGCGAGGAGCACCAGCGGGATGGAGATCTCCTGCAGCGCGAACAGCATCGCGACCGCCGCGAGTTCGGCGACGAAGACGAACGGGAGGAGCAGCGCCGACAGCTTCAGCGCGCTCCACTTCGAGAAGATTCGCCCGGAGAGCGAGTCGAGCACCTTCAGCGGGATGGCCCGCTGGGTGAACATGTTTTCCTCGCGGTAGAGCCCGGCGCCGAGGCCGAACAGGACGGCTGCGGTCAGCGTCGGCGGCGACACCGAGAACGCGAAGTTCAGCAGCGATATCGACTGGCCCTGCAGGTCCCGGACGACGATGGTCAGCGGCGAGATGAGCGCGATCGGGTTAATCTGCGTGAAGATGGCCGGGACGAAGGCGTAGCTCGTCAGCGAGACGGTGATGGTCACGGTGACGAACGTGAGTTCCTTGAACGACCTGGCGAACATCGCCCCGCAGAACGTCGCGGCGAGGAACAGTGCCGCCAGGGGCAGGACAGCCAGCACCGCGACGTAGCTCCCGCTCGGTGCGATGCCGCTGAACCTGAGCGCGAGCGTGATTGCCGTGACGACGCCGACAGCGCCGAGGAAGTACGGCAGCGTCTTGCCCGCGATAATCTCGGCGCGACTCGCCGGCGAGACGAGCAACAGTTCGCCGCGGCGGTTGAGTCGCTCGGAGAGCATCGTCGACCCGTAGGCCTGGATGACGAAGTTCAGCGGGACGACGAAGAGGAAGGCGAGCACGAGCGACTCGAAGGGGAACGGCGGCTGGATGTCCGCCGGCGTCCCGCTCGTCGCGCCGCCGGTCAGCCTGGCGCCGAGGCCGCCGAGACTCCCGGCGGCGTCCTGGTCGGTGGTGGCCGTTCCGGTCCCGCCCGACCCGGAACCGGATCCGGCGGCCGAATCCCCTTCGCCGCCACCCGAGCCGTCACTGCCACCGCCGCTGCCATCGGCGGTCCCATCGTCCCCAGTCGCGAGGCTCTCCTCGACGCCGCTCTGTTCGACGTACTGCAGGTCGACGGACACCGGGTACGCAGCCGTGGCGTTGTCCTCCTCGGCCATCCGTTGCTCGTTGTAGCCGTCGACGGTGTCCCGGAACTCCGTCTGGGCGGCGTATCCCTTCGACGTCCGCGAGCGGTCGACCAGCGACGTACCGACGAACAGCAGTTCCTGCTCACCTCGATAGATACCCGGCTGGCTCGGGGGCACCGTCGCGAACGTCGAGTCGTTGTCAGCTGGCGCGTAGTAGGGGCTCGACTGGTCGACGCCGACGCGGTAGATGCCCGAATCCAGTCCCGCACCGGCGCCGCCCACCGCCAGCGCGGCGACCAGTCCCATCCCGACGACGGCCAGCACCATCACCACGACCGTCCGCCGGTCGACGCCACCGGCGTTCTTCGTCACTTCCCAGCGAGCGATCCGCAGGAGTCGTCGCCCGTCCATCTACGCCTCCTCGACGGTGCGTGGGTTCGGCGTCGCCGAGTCGGCCACGTTGAGGAACACCTCTTCGAGGCTCGACTCCTCGGTCCGGATGTCGATGACCTCGCCGCCGCGGTCGTTCGCGACGGCGCGCGTGGCGTCCACGCCGTCCATACTGTCCACGACGCGGCACCAGGTGCCGCTCTCCTCGATGGCGTCGGGAACCTCGACCGTCGTGTAGACGCGGTACCGTCGCTCGCCGTACTGGTCCTGTAGCGCTTCGAGGTCGCCGCGGGCGACGATCTGGCCGTCGTTCATGATCGCGACGCGGTCGCAGATAGACTCGACGTGAAAGAGGTTGTGGGCCGAAAAGACGATGGTCTTGCCTTCCTTAGCCAGTTGCTCGGTAAACTCGATGACGTAGTTCGTCGTCAATGGGTCCAGCCCGCTGGCTGGTTCGTCGTAGATCAGGACGTCGGGGTCGTTGATCAGCGACCGGGCGATGGCGACCTTCCGCTTCATCCCCTTCGACATGTCGCCGAGCTTCCGGTCGTGGTGTTCGAGATCCAGTTTTTCGAGCGTGTCGAGCATCCGCTCCTCGGCGACGTCTCCCCGTACCTCGTACAGGTCCGCGAAGAACTGCAGGTAGGAAATCGGCGTCATCTCTTCGTACAGCGGGGACTCCTCCGGCAGAAAGCCCAGTTGTTTCCGCATCTCCGGATCGGACGCGTCGAACCCGGCGACGGTGGCCTCGCCGTCAGTCGGTTCGAGCAGCCCGGCGAGCATCTTCAGCGTCGTCGTCTTCCCCGCGCCGTTGGGGCCGATGACGCCGAACACCTCGCCCTCATCCACCGAAAACGTGCTCCCCTCCACCGCCACGAAGTTCCCGTACTCCTTACGTAGTTCCCGCGCGTCGATCATCTTGTGGCGGCTTTCGAACGGACGACCGTATAGCTTCGGCCCCGATTATCGCCGGTCGAAACCATCGGATGGCACGCTAGTCTGCGATTTTCCGAATGAGATGGGTCGCATTGACCGTTCGAATTTGGATAGCTACAACTTTTTTGCGTTTCGACACCGACCAGTATTATGACGATGCGTCTCGGTCAGCTCTTTTCCGCACCGAGCGGATGGGAGAACGCTCGCGTCTCCATTTTCGGTTCGCTCGCGTTTTTCGCGATCTACGCGTTCTCTGAGTTTCTGGCCAACGGTGGAATGATAGAAATGCTCGTCATCGGGGCCGCTGTGGGAACCAGTGGCGTCGCCGAAACATTGCCAGAGGGTCAATGGCGGGCAGCGAGCGTCCTGCGACTGCTAGCTCTTGGAATGCTCGTTGCGGTCCTAGTAACCAGTCTGCTTTCGTTGGTCTCTAGCCTGCTCTCGTTGGTCTCGTAACTAGCGGACTGTGTAATGACTGTGCGACAGATGTCTATCGCTCGAAACCCGAGGCTCCGCAAACGCGGTTTTCTGTAGAATTACTTCGTCGCTTTTTCGAGTCGTACGTTCGATACCTGGTGGATGTCGTCGCCGATGCCGTCGCCGTCGCAGTCGTCGTTGGGGCAGCGATAGTGCCAGCCGTCCTCGGTGGCGCGCCGCTCCGCGAACCGCTCGCCGCACTCGTCGCAGAACAGCTCGCCGGCGTCGCACGTGTCGCGGTGGAGCTCGAGTTCGAGCTCCGTGTTGAACGTGCGCTTGCAGTCCCGGCAAATGTGGGGCATAGTCGAAAGTTCCCAGGCGCGGTATTTAGAGACACCGGAACGTTTACGTACTGTCCATGGTTGGCACAGGTCTCCCACTTTCTCCGGAATCGAGTGGACGTTCGTCGATTGATCTCTCCCGTTCCTATCGCGTCGGCTGCCGTCAATCGAGATGCTGGCCGCTCTCGGGATGGATTCTACCGCGTACGGTAGTGGGCCATTATCCGGAAATCGGAGGTCCCAGTCGCTGTTCCGGGGTTCCTACCGCGAAGAAAAATCGAATCGACGCCGTATGCCGCTAGCGCGACCGACCTACAGCGGGTCTTCGACGTTGTCGGCGACTTCCTCGGGCGTGTCGCCAACGGGGACGCCGATAGACTCACTCCGTTCGTCTATCGAGCCCTGTGCTCGCTCCGCTCGCACAGGACGCCGTTGTTCTCCAGTGCGTTGATCTTGGATTCGGCGGTACCGTACCGGAAACGGACACCGGAATTCGGACGACACGTCCGGTGTCGGGAAAACCGTGTTACAGCAGGTCTTCGACGTTGTCGGCGACTTCCTCGGGAGTGTCACCAACAGGGACGCCGTTGTTCTCCAGCGCGTTGATCTTCGACTCGGCGGTGCCGGTACCGGACCCGGAGACGATGGCGCCGGCGTGGCCCATGCGCTTGCCCGGCGGCGCGGTGCGGCCGGCGATGAAGCCGGCGACCGGCGTGTCCATGTACTCGCCGATGTAGCGGGCGGCCTGCTCCTCGTCCTCGCCGCCGATCTCGCCGCACATGACGACCGCCTTCGTGTCCTGGTCGGCCTCGAACAGTTCGAGGGCGTCGACGAACGAGGTGCCGATGATGGGGTCGCCGCCGATGCCGATGGCGGTGGTCTGGCCGATGCCGCGCTGGGTGAGGCTGTCGACGACCTGGTAGGTGAGCGTTCCCGAGCGGGAGACGAGACCGACGTCGCCCGACGAGAAGATGTTGCCCGGCAGGATGCCGAGTTTGGCGACGTCCGGCGTGATGACGCCGGGGCAGTTGGGACCGACGAGGTGGACGTCGGTCTCGTCCTGCTTGCGCTTGACGCGGGCCATGTCCTGGGTCGGAATCCCTTCCGTGATGGCGACGACGAGGTCCAGCGGCGCGTCGAGCGCCTCGAACAGCGCGTCACCGGCGAAGGCCGGCGGGACGAACACGACGGAGGCGTTGGCGTCCTCCTCGCGCGCGGCCTGCTCGACCGTGTCGTACACCGGGACGCCGGCGACCTCCTGGCCGCCCTTGCCGGGGACTGCACCGGCGACGACGTTCGTCCCGTACTCGATCATCTGTTCTGCGTGGAACTTGCCCTCGCCGCCAGTGATACCCTGGACGACGACGCGGGTGTCTTCGTCTACTAGAACGCTCATTGTGATCCCTCCTGTGCGTACGCGACGGAGCGCTGGACGGCGTCCTCCAGCGTCTCCTCGACCGTGACCAGGTCCTCGTTCAGAATCTCCATCCCTTCCGCGGCGTTCGTCCCCGCGAGGCGGACGACGACGGGCTTGGGAATCTCGTCGAACTGTTCGAGCGCCTGGTTGATGCCTTTCGCGACTTCGTCGCCGCGCGTGATACCACCGAAGATGTTGAACACGACGGAGTCGACGTTCTCGTCGGAGAACACCATGTCCAGCGCGTTCGCGATGCGCTGGGCCTTGGCGCCGCCCCCGACGTCGAGGAAGTTGGCGGGCTCGCCGCCGAAGTGGTCGACCAGGTCCAGCGTCGTCATGACGAGACCCGCGCCGTTGCCGATGATGCCGACGTTGCCGTCGAGGCGGACGTAGTCGAAGCCGTACTCGTCGGCCTTCTCCTCGAGTTCGCTGCCCTCGAACTCGCCTTCCTCCTCCATCTCGACGAGGTCGGGATGGCGGAACAGGGCGTCGTCGTCCGTGTTGAGCACGGCGTCGGCCGCGATGACCTCGTCGTCGGACGTGATCATCAGCGGGTTGATCTCCGCGTCGGAGCCGTCCTTGTCGTCCCAGATCTGATACAGCGTCTGCAGGATGCTGGAGACGTCGCGGGCGAGTTCGCGGTCGACGCCCGCGTCGTAGACGGCCTTCCGGGCCTGGTAGGGGTGCATCCCGAAGGCGGGGTCGACGTGCTCCCGCGCGATGGCCTCGGGGTCCTCCTCGGCGACGGCCTCGATGTCGACGCCGCCCTTCGTCGAGACCATGGCGACGGGTTCGCCCTCGCCCCGATCCATCGTGACGCCGACGTACAGTTCGTTGACGAAGTCGACGGCCTCCTCGACGAGGACGCGCTTGACCTCGTAGCCCTTGAGGTCCATCCCGAGGATGTCCTCCGCGTACTCCTCGGCCTCGGCTTCGTTCTCGGCGAGTTTGATGCCGCCGGCCTTGCCGCGGCCGCCCACGTGGACCTGTGCCTTGATAGCCACCGGATACCCGATCTCCTCGGCCGCCGCGACCGCGTCGTCGACGGTATCGGCGAGCTGAGCCGCGGGCGTCGGGATTCCCGCGTCGGCGAAGACCTGCTTCGCCTGGTATTCGTGCAATCTCATGTCATGCGAAAGCGGGGCTCGGGCCCGCTTAAATCCCGCTCATCTGGATTTCACCAGCGACGTTTCATAACGATCGATTTCTATCACTATCGGGCAATATCCTCCGCGGCCGCGACGCGATTGATCGAAAAGCGAGTAAACAACTAGTCGTCCTACAACTCGACGCCGCCCGGAATGAGGCTCCGCTGGCGCAACAGGCTCCCGTCGGCGTCGTAGACGAGCAGCGTCCCCTTGTCGTACACCGTCGGGTTCCCCTCGGCGTCGACGAGGCGCAACCGGTACCGACTCCCGTCCTCGCCCCCTGTCTCCTTGCTGGCCCGTACGAGGTCGGAGACGGCGCCCGGGTCGACCCGTACCTCCAGGACGAACTCCCCCGTCAGTCGGTTCGCCACCGAGAGTACGCCGCCGCGCGTCGTCCCGTCATCGCCTGTTCCGTTCTCGTCCGTCCCGTTCTCCCCGTTCGTCAGTCGATACGTGACGTCGATCTCGCTCGATTCGAGCGGGCCGTCGTCCGTCCCGAGCCGTTCCGAGAGGAGGCCGTCGGGGCCGTCGAAAGCGATCGCTATCACTGGCCGGTCCTGCTCGTCGTCGTCGACGTTCGCGTCGAAGTAGTCGCGCCGCATCTGAGTATTCTCTCCTTGGGTACCCATGACAAAGAACGTAACGCCGCCGGATACTCGTCGGCGCGTCGATGCCCACAATTTAAGCCCCGCGACACTCGCCTCAGTGCATGGCCTGGGTCAAGTCAGAGTACGCGGGGGAGTTCGCCGTGCTGTCGACGTGGCTCGTCGCGTTGCTCCCGTGGTCGGCGACGGTGATGAACGTGCAGTTCCGCGGCGCCGGCGCCACCGTCGTCGTCATCCGCTTCCTGTACTTCCGCCTGCAGTACATCTTCGGCATCTCCTTCGGGAACCAGGAACGACCCTTCCTGCTGTTCACCGACGCCGTCTCGTTCAACCCCGAGTCGCTCGCGCTCGCCAGCTGGCTCTGGGTGGCCGGTGCACTCGTCTCGCTCCTCCCCGTCGGTGTCAGTATCGCCTACTACGCGGCTGAGGACCGCGTCGATTCGCAGTTCCCCGCCGACCCGGTCAGGGTCCAGGGCGTCCTCCTCGGTCTCGTGGGCGCGCTTCTCCTCGCTTCGAGTGTCCTGTTCGCAACGCAACAGAGCGTGACCGCACCGGTCGGTGCGCTGTTCGCGCTCGCGTTCGCTTACCTCCTTCTCACCGTCGACCGGGCGTAGGGTTCCTGCTGGGCGGTAGAACACTGTCGGTCGCTGTTGCGTCTGCTGATAATCGGGACCCCTCATTTATGTGCGATGGTACGAAACCTCGGAGCAACTGGCCACGAGCGCCGGGAGACCGATGTCAGAACACGAGTCCCCAGACGGAGACGACGCCTCGCGCGGACCGCTGGCCGACGTCCGCGAGTGGCTGTCCCGCACGGCGAAGGTCCTCAGCGGGTCGGCAGTGCCCGTCTCCAACTACGACCCCAGTCGTCACGGTACCATCGTCTCGTTCGACGGGCTCGACGGCTACGACGAGGTCGACCGCTACTGGCTCAACGCGCCCTTCGCTTTCGCGTCTATCAACCACGACCCGGAGGCCAACGAACACCGCTACCACGTCGTCGAGCCGAGTCTCGACGAGTTCGAGCGCGACCTGCTCGACAGGCTGTTCGACGACGTCCGTGACCCGCTCATCTACCGGGCGGACGTCGACGAGAATCCCGAGGACGCGCTCACAGAGGAGCTTCGCGCCCGCATCGAGGAGTACGGCGTCCTCGTCGAACCGGAGACGTTCTACCGCCTCTACTACTACCTCTACCGCTCGTTCCAGGGGTACGGCCGCATCGACCCGCTGATGCACGACCCCCACATCGAGGACCTCTCGTGTGACGGCGCGAACCTCCCCATCTTCGCCTACCACGACGACTACACCGACATCGAGACCAACGTCTCCTTCGCCGACGGCGAACTGAGCGACTTCGTCGTCCAGCTCGCCCAGCGCTCGGGCCGCCACATCTCCGTCTCCGACCCCGTCGTCTCGACGACGCTGCCCGACGGCTCTCGTATCGAACTGGCCCTCGGCGAGGAGGTGACGCCCCGCGGCTCGGCGTTCACCATCCGAAAGTACGCGGACGAGCCGTTCACCCCCATCGACCTGCTGAACTACGGCACGTTCAGCCTGGAGATGCTCGCCTTCCTCTGGCTGGCCATCGAGTCCAACAAATCGCTCATCTTCGCCGGCGGCACCGCGGCGGGCAAGACCACGTCGATGAACGCCGTCTCGATGTTCGTCCCGCCCCGCTCGAAGGTGCTGACCATCGAGGACACCCGTGAGCTCTCGCTGTACCACGACAACTGGCTCTCCTCGGTCACCCGCGAGCGACTCGACGACTCCGACATCACGATGTACGACCTGCTCCGCTCGGCCCTGCGTCACCGGCCAGAGTACATCATCGTCGGCGAGGTCCGCGGGGAGGAGGCCATCACCCTGTTCCAGGCGATGAACACCGGCCACACGACGTTCTCGACGATGCACGCCGACTCGGTCCAGACCGTCATCAATCGCCTAGAGAACGAACCGATCAACGTCCCGCGCCCGATGGTCCAGTCGCTCGACGTCCTCTGCGTACAGGTGCTGGGCCAGTCCGGCGGCGAGCGCGTCCGCCGGGCGAAGACCATCGCCGAGATCGAGGGGATCGACCAGCGGACGGGCGAACTCGACTACTCAAACTCCTACGCCTGGGACTCGGTCGACGACTCCTTCCGCAGTTCGAGCAGCGATCTGCTCGACGAGATCAGGCAGGAGCGGGGCTGGACGCAGTCGGAACTCCGCCGGGAGCTCGCCGACCGGAAGCGGTTCCTGCGATTCCTCCAGCAGAAGGGGATCTCCGACTACCGTCGGTTCACCGCGATGGTGAACAAGTACTACGCGGATTCGGACGTGGTCATCGAGCAGATAGACGCCGCCGACGTCGACGTTCCGTCCTGACATGGCGCTGAATCCACTCGGACTGGTCCCGCTGACCGTCGTCGTCGCGCTCGCAGCAGCCGTCTTCCTCGTCACCGTCGACGAGTCGTGGGACAGGGCGGCGACGCGATACGCACGTCGGCTGTTCGGGCGCTACGTCAGCGAGTCACCGGAGCGCTCGCGACTCCTGCGAGCGGCGTTCGTCCCGCAGACCTACCGGGCCTACGCCTCCCGTACCTACCTCTACGTCGGTGTCGCCAGCCTCGGCGGCGCCATCGTCGGCGCGTACATCTTCGGCGCGATACTGCTGTTCATCCCGGCCATCGTCGACCTCCTGCTGGGGCTACCGAACGACATAGTGGCCGCCCTGCGAATCCGCGGGTTCGAACTCGTCCTGGCGCCGAACCAGACCCTGCTGGTCGTTGCGTTCGGGGGCGTCTTCGGCGGGATTTCGGCTGCGCTCGGGACGTACGTCTTTCGATGGGAGCGACTCAAGAGTCGGGCGGCCGTCCGCCAGCGTAACGTCGAAGAAGGCCTCCCGCGCACCGTCGCCTTCATGTACGCGCTGTCTCGCGGCGGCGTCGCGTTCCCCGACGCGCTCCGGACCTTCTCCGAGAACGAGGAGATATACGGCGAGAGCGCCCGGGAGACCACCGTCGCCGTCCGGGAGATGGATCTCTTCGGTCGCGACATGATCACCGCTATCCGTCGAATGGCCGGCCGGACGCCCAGCGAGGAGTTCAAGACGTTCTCGGAGAACCTCGCGAGCGTCCTCCAGAGCGGCCAGCGACTCTCGGCGTTCCTGCGGAACCAGTACGAGCGCTACCAGGAGGAAGCGGCCGACCGCCAGGAGGAGATCCTCGAACACCTGGCGACCATCGCCGAGGCGTACGTGACGGTGCTGGTCGCGGCCGTGCTCTTCCTCATCACGATTCTGCTCGTGTTCGGGCTGACGACGACGGACACGCTCTGGCTCATCCAGTTGCTCGGCTACGTGATGGTTCCGCTGGCGAACGTCGGGTTCATGGTCTACCTCACACAGAAACTGGAGTCGCTGGGCATCGCCGCGAACCACACCACCTCGGTGCTGGACTCGACGGAGACTCGCTCTCCCGACCGGTCGGTCACCCACGACGGCGTTCCGCAGACCGACGGCGGCATCGTCGCGTCCAGTCGCGAGGGACTGTCACAGCTCGCGGTCTACGACGGCTTCGCGCGGGTCAGCGGGATTCTGCGCTCGCCGCTCCAGACGCTGCTCTGGAATCCCTCCCGGATCCTGTACGTGACGGTTCCCATCGCGCTCCTCTCCGTCCTGGTCCGGGCGCCGCCCGCGTTCGAGACCAGCGTCGTCAACGTCAGGCTGCTCGACGACGTCCTCGTGCAGGCCGCCCTGCTGGTTCTCGGGAGCTTTGCCATCACCCGTACCATCTACGCCTATCGCGTCCGCCGTATCGAGGCTGCGACGCCCGAGTTCCTCGAACGCCTCGCGAGCCTCAACGAGGCGGGGATGACGCTCGTCGAGAGCCTCGAACGACTCCGGGGGAGTGACGTCGGTGCGCTCTCTCCGGAAGTCGAGCGCATCTGGGCCGACGTCAGGATGGGGTCGAACCTCGACGACGCGCTGGTCCGCTTCGGCCGTCGCGTCCGGACGACGTCTATCACACGCGTCGTCACGCTGGTGACCAACGCGATGCGCGCGAGCGGGTCGCTCGGTCCGGTGTTGCGCATCGCCGCGACCCAGGCGCGGGCCGACCAGCGGCTCCGACGGCGCCGCCGTCAGCAGATGCTCTCGTACCTCGTCGTCATTTACGTCTCCTTCTTCGTCTTCCTGATCATCATCGTCGCCGTCCAGGAGGTGCTCGTCCCGGCGCTGCCGTCACACGTCCCCACGCCGTCTGCCGAGGAGACCAGCAGGCTGGGCGTCAACGCCGACCAGTTCGCTCGGTTCGGCAGCGTCGACAAGGCCGCCTACACCCTCGCGTTCTTCCACACCGCACTCGTCCACGCCGTCTTCTCCGGCTTTATCGGCGGGATGCTCGGGGAAGGGACGCTCCGTGACGGCGCGAAACACGCCGCCGTCCTGCTCGGCGTCGCCTACGTCGCGTTCCTCTTGCTCTCCTCGCCCGTCGCGTCGATAACGATGGACGGCCCCGCCGCGGGCGCCGAGACCGTGACCGTCGAATCCGCGTCGTTGTCCGAGGGCGGTTACGTCGTCCTCTACCTCGACGACCGCGAGGGGCCGGTCGTCGGCCAGTCCACGTACCTCGGTCCGGGTACCCATAGGGAGGTCGAAATTCAGGTGGATAGAGAATTACCGGACGGTCACACGCTCGTCGCCGTCGCCTACCAGGACGGCGACGGGGACCGAGCGTTGACGCTCGAGAACGGGGCGGACCAGCCGTACCCGGCGCCAGGGCAGAGCGACGTCGTCCGGGTCCCGACCGAAATCGGCGGCTGAGCGCGGTCACTGATCGGCCCGGAACGCCCTCCTTATACCGGTGGATCACGAACTACACTCCCATGACAGTCCGTCACGACGACCTCACGGTCGACTGGCTCGGCTACGCGACTCTGCGTATCGAAGGCGACGACTCGGTCGTCTACTTCGACCCTGGACGGTACGGCGTCCTCACCGGCGACTGGGAACCCCACGCCGAGGGGATCCGACACCCGCCGGCCCGGGACTACGACGCGAAGGACGGAGACGTCGTCTGCGTCACACACGTTCACCACTACGATCCGGAGGGGATCCGGCGGGTCGCCAGTGACGACGCAACCGTGGTGCTCTTCGAGGGGATAAACGTCCACGACAGCGACCGTGACCTGGACCGGCCGGCCGACCTCGACTACGACGTCGTCACCGTCGGTATGGAAGACGAACTGCTCGCCGGCGACGTTCCCATCTGGACTGTCCCGGCCTACAACGACCCCGAGGGCCCGAACGTGGACGCCGACGGCACGCCGGTCCACCCGAAAGGTATCGGCTGTGGCTTCCTGGTCGACGTCGACGGTACGCGCGTCTTCTGGCCCGGCGACTCCGACGTCATCCCCGGCCACGAGGAACTCGACGTCTCGCTGTTCGTCCCGTCCATCGCGAAGAGCTTCACGATGGATCGGCACGACGCCGCCGACCTCGCCGAGGCGATGGACCCGGACCTCGTGCTCCCGATCCACTACAACACGTTCGAGGCGCTGGAGAGCGATTCAGCCGCGTTCGTCGACGACGTGGCGTCCAGAAGCGTTCCGGTCGTGCTGGACGAGCGGTGACTTCGGCCGAGCGGTAGAAACGGAACCCCAGCTAGAGCACGCCCATCTCGTCCAGTCGCTCCGGGAGGTAGGTGTCCGTCACGAAGTCCAGCCCGCGAGCGGCCAGTGACTGCTGTTCAGCCTTCTTCTCGATGTCGAGTTGCAGTTCGATCTGTTCCTCCCAGAACTCCGTCTGGAAGCGCGGGTCTTCGAGTTCGGACTCCAGCGCGTTCACGTCGGAGTCCGACAGCGGGTCCGTCGGCAGGTCGTACTCGACGATGTCCTGCGGGCGGATACCGATGTACTGGGCGTCCGGCGTCGCGAGGTACTCGGAGAGATGGGCGGACTTGATTGAGCCGTAGGCCACCGAGCCGTAGATGCGATACGACCACGGGTCACCGTCGGCGAAGACCACGACGGGGAGATCGAGTTCGTCGCGCATCCGCTTGATGAGTCGCCGGGTCGCACGCGCTGGCTGACCACCGAGGTGGACGACGATGGAGTTGTAGTCGTCGTCGAAACCGTTCTCGACCAGGCGGTCGCGCATACCACCGGTCTCCACGGCCAGGACGAAGTCCGCGTCGTTGTCCAGGAACTCGATGGTGTCGGGGTTGTTCGGAATCTGGTAGCCACCCTGCCCGACGTCGTCCTGGCAGTGGATCTCGCGGTCGCCCCGCCGGGTCTGCTCGCGGAGGAGCAGCGGCCCCATCACCTTCGCGCCGGACTCCTCGGGGCGCATGTGGAAGTCCTCGCGCTTGACCTCGGAGACGATTTCGAGGTCCTCGATGAGGTTGTTCGACTCGTCCTGGCTGTTGAACTGGGCCTCGTCGAGGTCCCAGGACTCGGAGAGGTAGTACAACTCACGCAGGGTCGACGAGCGGTCCTGGTCGAGCTGGTCGGCCAGGAAGTCGATCGTGTAGGTCGCCTTCAGGAGCTTCTGGGCGCCGGAGACCGTCTTGGCGCTCCGGGTGCTGGAGCGGTCGCCGTACACCCACACCTTCTCGTCCTCGTCGTACTCGATGTTGGTCTTCGTCCGGGTCGGGATACGCATCCGGGGGACGTCACCGTCGGCGAACTGGTCGTAAAAGTCCGCCGCGAGATCAAGTAGCTGTTCGCGCGCTTCCGCTTCGTTGAGGTTGCTGTCTGTGCTCATAATTATGCGTTCACCGTCAGGAGTTCCTCCTCGACGCCGTCGACGGTGATGTCGAACTCCGCGTCACCCTCGACGCTGTACTCCAGCGTGGCTTCCTCGCCGGAACTCACCGTCTCCGACCACTTGACGAACCACTCGCCGTCCATCTCGACCACCTGGGCGCCGTTCGTGTCCTGGGGCTCGGCGCTGACGATGTCCGTCACGTCGACGTCGGCGTTCGTGTCGGAGTTGTTCTCGACGACGATTTTGACTGTGCCGTCCTCCACTTTCCGCTCGACGAGGACGTTGTTCATGATGCGGGCGATGGAGTCGTCGATGACGAGTTCGTCACGGCCCGTCACTTCCGTGAGTTTCTCGGCCATCTCGGGGAGGATGGTGGCGAGCTTGTTCTGCTTCTCGCGCCGTTGCTGCATCGAGCGGCGCTTGTTCAGGTAGGACTTCAGGTCGCGAGCGGCCTCGCGGATGGCGAGTTCGATTTCGGACTCCATCTCGGGCACGTTCGCGACGGCGTCCTTGGACTCACTCGTGAACGGGACGTTCGTCGAGGCCACGTGAACCATGATGACGACGGGGCCGTTCGGGATGCCGGAGCCGCCGGGCTGGTCGAGGCCGTAGTTGCGCCAGTTGATCGACTTGACGACGTCCGTCGTCGCACAGGCGCCCCGCTGGTAAACGAGCGGGACGCGGTTGGCGAAGCGCATCACTGTCGCCTTGTTCTCGGCCTCGACGTCGCCGCCGTAGGCCAGGCCCGCCTCGACGATGAACGGGTCGCCGCCGTGGACCGATGCGTCACGGGTGGAGGCGGCGTAGAAGTCCGCGTCGAACTCCTTCTTGAGGCCCGCCTCGACCAGGTCGTCAGTGATGGGCGCGAGACAGTCGGTCGGTGGCGCGATGATGTCCGTCTCCCGCATCGCCTCCAGCAGTTCGCTGGCGGTGTCGCGGTCCCCGGCTATCTCCGAAACGTCGGGCGCGTCGTCCGGGACGGTCCGACCGATGGCCCAGAGCCGTTCGAGAACGTTCTCTCTGGCCGTCTCGCCGAAGGTGACGTCGTCGTACTCCTCGGTGTCTTCAGCGGACTTCCGGACGAACTCCGTGAGTTCGTCGTGCGTGAACCGGTCGCGGTGGCCGTCCTCGCGGACGAGTTTGGCCGCGATGCGGTCGGCGAGGCCCTTGATGCCGGCGTCGTCCTTGCGGCTCGTGGTGGCCTCGTCGATCATCTGATAGAGGTCCGTCGCGCGATACTCCTGGGGCGCGTCTTCCTCCTCGCCCTCGGCGGTACCCGTGACGAGCCCCCAGACGGCGTCCACGGCGTTCTCGCGCACCGTCGAGCCGAAGGTGACGTCGTGGTCGTCCTCGACCCCGTCGGCGACGTTGTCGACGATTTCGACGACGTCCTGGTGGGAGACGCGCTCCCGGCCGCTCACGACGTCGGCGACGTTCGTCGCGAACTGCGAGGTGGCGTCTGCACCCTTGTTGGAGACGGCCTGTTCGAGGAACGCCTTGTAATCTCGCTTCTTCTTCGTTTCAGGTGGCTGCCAGGCGAGTTCGCGGCCGTAGTGGCGGTCTTTGAGGCTGTCGATGACGTCATCGGCGGTCTTCTGGCCCACGCGAGTGAACTCCCCTTGCATGAAACCGGAGACGGAGTACGAATCCGTCGCGTCGAGCATCTTGATCAGCGTCCCGAGTTCGACGCCGTGGGGGTGGGGCCGGATCTCCTCTGTCTCGGCCGGGAGCTGGTCGGTCGCCCGCTCGTACTTGAAGTGGTCGTTGGGCTCACGGAGTTCGATGCGAGCGTGAGGATTGACGACGGCGGTGTGCTTGATGTAGTCGTGGAGCTGCTGGCGGGCCCGCATGTTGGCCTCCATCTCCATCTCGATGCGGGTCCCGTGGGGCCGCTCCCACGTCGTCGTCTCCTCGACGTCGATCTCCGGTTCGTTCTGGTCCGTGTCGATGATCAGCTCGAAGTACTGGGCCTCGTCGCCACCCTGCGTTCGGCTGGTGATCTCCGCGGGTTTCCCGCTTGTGAGCTGGGAGTACAGCACCGCGGCGGAGATACCGATACCCTGCTGGCCGCGGTTCTGCTCGCGCTTGTGGAACCGGGAACCGTAGAGCAGTTTCCCGAAGATCTTGGGGATCTGTTCTTTGGTGATCCCCGGTCCGTTGTCCTCGACTATCAGGCGGTAGTAGTCGCCCTGTTCCTGGATTTCGACGTAGATGTCCGGCGGGATGCCGGCCTCCTCGCAGGCGTCGAGCGCGTTGTCCACCGCTTCCTTGACGGCGGTGACGAGTCCCCGGGCTCCAGAGTCGAACCCGAGCATGTGCTTGTTCTTCTCGAAGAACTCGGCGATAGAGATGGCGCGCTGGCTCTCTGCCAGTTCCTCCGCAATCCCCTCCTCCTCCCCGAGTTCCGACTGTAGCGAGGTCATTCGTGGCCGCTTCTACCAGTTGCGGGATTAAAAGGTGTTCGGCACCGCGGTGAAAGTGATCCTCGCGCGTTCACCCCCGGGTTCGAGCGGTCCGATCGGGCTTCGACGGGGTCGAACGTTACTATACGTTGACTAATTTGTGGCCGGGAAGAAGCAAACGCTTCCGGTTTCCAGGGGCTTCCAACTCACACGCGCGTGCGCGGGCGGGAGATTTATCACCCCCGACCATCTACGGATAGCTACATTCTATGTCACAGGACAGGGAGTACGGTGCGAGCCAGATTCAGGTCCTGGAGGGGTTGCAGGCCGTCCAGAAACGGCCGGCGATGTACATCGGTTCGACCGACTCCAGGGGTTTGCACCATCTCGTCTACGAAGTAGTCGACAACTCGATCGACGAGGCGCTGGCGGGTTATTGCGACACCATCGACGTCACGATCCACGACGACGACTCGGTGTCCGTCTCGGACGACGGCCGCGGGATTCCGGTGGACACCCACTCGGAACACGACAGGCCCGCGCTCGAAGTCATCATGACCGTCCTCCACGCCGGTGGGAAGTTCGACAACAAGTCCTACCAGGTCTCCGGCGGCCTGCACGGGGTGGGCGTCTCCGTCGTCAACGCGCTCTCCGCCGAACTCGAGGTCGAGGTCAAGCGCGACGGCGCCCTCTGGCGCCAGTCGTTCGACCACGGCGAACCCGTCGGTGACCTCGAACGCGTTCGCGACCTCGAACCCGACGAGGACAACGGCACGTCGATGCGGTTCTGGCCGGACGACGAGATATTCGAGACGACCGAGTACACGTACTCGACGCTCGAATCTCGCCTCCGCGAACTGGCCTTCCTCAACTCCGGCGTCGAGATCACCCTTCGCGACGAGCGCGAGGAGGGCAAGACGGACACGTTCCGGTACGAGGGCGGCATCCGCGAGTTCGTCGAGTACCTCAACGAAACGAAGGAACCGCTCCACCGCGAGATCATCTACTTCGAGGACGACGAGGCGATCGAGGACGGCGTCGTCCAGGTCGAGATCGCGCTGCAGGGGACGAAGGACCTGCAGGGATCCATCCACGCCTTCGCGAACAACATCAACACGCGCGAAGGTGGGAGCCACATGACGGGGTTCAAGACCGCGCTCACCCGGGTCGTCAACGACTACGCGACGGACAACGGGCTCCTCGACGACCTCGAGGAGAACCTCACGGGCGAGGACATCCGCGAGGGACTCACCGCGGTCATCTCTATCAAGCATCCCGATCCGCAGTTCGAGGGCCAGACCAAGACGAAGCTCGGCAACAGTGAGGTCCGCGGCGTCGTGGAGTCCGCGATGCACTCGGGACTCGCGACGTTCTTCGAGGAGAACCCGGACACGGCTCAGGCCATCGTGATGAAGGCCGTCGAGGCCGCCAAAGCCCGGAAGGCCGCCAAGAAGGCCGAGGAGCTCACCCGCCGTAAGTCTGCGCTGGAATCCACGGCGTTGCCCGGCAAGCTCGCCGACTGCCAGACGAAGGACCCGGCCGATTCGGAACTGTTCATCGTAGAGGGTGACTCCGCAGGTGGCAGCGCCAAGCAGGGCCGGAACCCTGACATCCAGGCCATCCTTCCCATCGACGGGAAGTTCCTCAACGTGGAGAAACACCGCCTCGACCGGATCCTCGAGAACGGCAAGATCCGGACGATGATCCGCGCCATCGGTACCGGCGTCGGCGACGAGTTCGACATCGACAACCTGCGGTATCACCGGATCATCCTGATGACGGACGCGGACGTCGACGGCGCGCACATCCGGACGCTCCAGTTGACGTTCTTTTACCGGCACATGCGCCCGCTGCTCGAAGCGGGTCACGTGTACGCGGCACAGCCCCCGCTGTACCGCATCCGGTGTGGCGGCGAGACGTACGACGCGATGACCGAGGCCGAACGGACCCAGATCGTCGAGGAGAAGTGCGGCGGCGACCCGGACCAGGTCCAGCGGTTCAAGGGGCTGGGGGAGATGAACCCCCAGCAGCTCTGGGACACGACGATGAATCCCGAGACCCGCATCCTCAAGCAGATTACCGTCGAGGACGCCGCCGCGGCGGACAAGATGTTCAACGTGCTAATGGGTGACGCGGTCGGTCCCCGCAAGGAGTTCATCAAGGAGCACTCCCCCGAAGCAGAGTGGGTGGACATATGAGCTCCGAAGCGCCCGACGACGCCCCATCGCCGGCCCAGCGGGTGAAGAACGTCCGCATCGAGGACGAGATGGAGCAGAGCTACATCGACTACGCGATGTCCGTCATCGCGGGTCGCGCGCTCCCCGACGTCCGCGACGGACTCAAACCCGTCCACCGGCGCATCCTCTACGCGATGCACGACATGGGTGTCACCTCGAACACTTCACACCGGAAGTGTTCGTCCATCGTTGGCGAGACGATGGGTGACTACCATCCCCACGGCGACAGCGCCATCTACGACACGCTCGTCCGGATGGCCCAGGACTTCTCGATGCGCTACCCCCTCGTCGACGGGCAGGGGAACTTCGGTTCGATGGACGGCGACCCCGCCGCGGCGATGCGGTACACGGAGGCCCGGATGGCCCCTATCGCCGAGGAGATGCTGGAGGACATCGAGAAGGACACCGTCGACTTCTCCGCGAACTACGACGACCGGCTAACCGAGCCGGACGTCCTCCCGGCGGCCGTCCCGAACCTCCTGCTAAACGGTTCCTCGGGCATCGCCGTCGGGATGTCGACGAACATCCCGCCGCACAACCTCGGCGAGATAATCGACGCGACGACCCACCTCATCGAGAACCCCGACGCCGCCGTCGAGGACCTGATGCAACACGTCAAGGGCCCCGACTTCCCGACCGGCGCGAACATCGTCGGGAAGGACAGCATCTACTCCGCGTACTCGACCGGACGAGGTCGACTCCGCGTCCGCGCGGAGTACGAGGTCGACCGCGAAAAGAACCGGATCGTCATCACGGAGATTCCGTTCCAGGAGAACAAGTCGCGGATGGTCGAGCGGATCGCCGACGACGTCAACGAGGGTGCCCTCGAGGGTATCTCCGACCTCCGCGACGAGTCCGACCGCAACGGCGTCCGCGTCGTCATCGAACTCAAGCGCGGGGCGAACGTCGACGTCGTGGAGAATCGGCTGCTGGAGAGCCACCTCGAGTCCACCTTCGGCGTCATCAACCTCGCGCTGGTCGACGGCCAGCCGAAGGTGCTCACCCTCAAGGAGACGCTCCAGCACTACGTCGAGCACCGCCGCGAGGTCGTCCGCCGACGCTCCGAGTACGACCTCGCCGAGGCCGAGGACCGCGCTCACATCCTCGAAGGTCGCCTCAGAGCGCTTGACATCGTCGACGACGTCGTCGCGGTCATCAGGAATAGCGAGGACCGCAACGAGGCGAAGGAGGCGCTGCGAGGCGAAGTCGACCCGGACGAACTGGACGGTGACCACGAGGTCGATCCGAACGTCACCCTCGACTTCTCCCAGGCACAGGCCGACCACATCGTCCGGATGCAACTCGGCTCCCTGACCTCGATGGAGTCCCAGGAGATCGAGGAGGAGTACGAGGGCGTCCAGGCAGAGATCGAACGCCTCGAAACGATTCTCGGCTCCGCCGAGGAACTCGACGCCGTGATCGAGGACGAACTCCAGGCGATCAAAGACGAGTACGACGACGACCGCCGGACCTCCATCCTCGAAGACGAGGGCGAGGTCACGCACGAGGACCTCATCCCTGAGGAGGACAACATCGTCGTCATCACCGAGGACGACTACATCAAGCGGATGCCCGTCGAGAACTTCGACCCCCAGGGTCGCGGCGGCAAGGGCATCATCGGCGCCGACCCCAAGGAGGGCGACCGCGTCTCGAAGGTCTTCAGGGCCAACAGCCACGACTACCTGCTCTGTTTCACCAACCAGGGTCAGGTCTACCGGTTGAAGACCTACGAGATTCCGGAGATGTCCCGGACCGCCCGGGGCAAGTCCGCCATCAACCTCATCGATCTCGACGAGGGCGAGGAGATAACCGCCGTCGTCGACACCGACGAGTTCGAGGACGACGAGTCCATCACGCTCGTCACTCGCAACGGCTACGTCAAGCGGACCGCCGCGACGGAGTTCGAGAACATCCTCTCGACCGGCATCATCGCCGCGAAACTCGAAGACGACGACGCCCTCGTCGACGTCGAGGTGACCGACGGGACGCGGGACCTCGTCATCGCGACGGAGGACGGGATGACCATCCGCTTCGACGAGGACGAAGTTCGCAAGATGGGTCGTAACGCACGCGGCGTCCGCGGCATCGACCTGCAGGACGACGACAAAGTCGCGGCCATGGTCGCGATGGACGATGCGGACGACCGCGCGCTGTTCACCGTCACCCACAACGGGTACGGAAAGCGCACGCTGCTGGGCGAGTACCGCGCCCAGTCCCGCTACGGGATGGGACTTATCGACATCAAGACGAACGAGCGCAACGGCCCGGTCGCCTCGGCGAAAGCGGTAACCGAAGACGACCAGCTCGTCATCATGTCTGAACAGGGCCAGATCATGCGCATCCGCGCCGGCGAGGTCTCGCAGGTCGGCCGGAACACGATGGGCGTGACTATCATGGAGTTAGAGGGTGACGACCAGGTCGCCAGCGTGACCGTGGTGCCGGCGGATGTGGGTGCGGACGTGGACGCTGACGAAGAGTAGTACCGCGAGCGGCTTTTTCGCGGAGACGGTTCGATCACTCCAGCGCCAGCAGTCGCATCCCATCGACGTTCCCGTCGTCTCGCCGCTCGGTCACGACCGAGACGTAGATCGTACCGCCGGCGACGGCGAGGCCATGGACGTGGTCCTCGAACGTCCGTTCCCAGAGCCGGTCGCTGGAGCGGCGGTCGACGGCCGCGAGCGCTGCGTGACCGGGAGCGGTCTGCTCGACTGACCGGTCGTGTACCGTCGCGACGATAGTATCTCTGGCGCCGACGACATCGATAATTGAGTGGTCGAACTCGCTCGCCCACGCTTCTTCCCCATCGTGCGTGAACGCTCGAAGTACCCTGTCTCCGAGGCTCGTCACGACCAGGTCGTCGGTGACGACTGGTGCCGTCGGACGACCGACCGGATCCGGACGGTCGCGGGTCGCCTCGCCAGCGTGCCACTCCGGGGGTGACGAGACGCGCCACTGTTCCTCGCCGGTTTCGCGGTCGAGAGCCCGTAGTTGTCCGCCGTAGCTACCTTCGAACTCGACAGTGGCGAACACCGTGTCCTCGGAGACGGCCGGACTCCGGTAAATCCGTGGGCCCGTAATCCTCGATTCGGCGGGGACGGACCACTTCGTCGCCGCGTCCCGGGACGCGTGTGCCGGTTCGTCGTCGTCACGGTCTTCCCAGGGCCATTCGATTGCTGTCGCGGTCAGATCGACCGCCTCGGCGGTAAACGCCGTCGCGACGTAGGCGGTGTCCCCGACGACGGCGGGCGTCCCCTGCGCGTCGTGACTGCAAGCCCACGTCACTCGCCCCGTGGCATCGAGCGCAGAGAAGTAGCCGCCGTACTCCAGGTACAGTCGCCCGTCGGCGACGGTTCCGCTGGCGGTGTTGGCTCCGTGACAGGGGTCGCCGTGCCACGTCTCGTCGCCGCTCTCGAGATCCACACCGAAGACGCAGTCCACGCCCGTGACGTACGCCCGTTCGGCCCCGAGTGTCGGGGTTTCGAACCCCCAGGGTTCGGATTCTGACCGCCAATGGACTTTGCCGTCGGTCGAACGGAGGCACGTCACGTGGTCGTTCGCGTTCAGAACGACGCGGTCGCCCCGGACGAACGGCGCGTAGCAGTGTTCGAAGTCACGACTCCAGCGAACGTCCGGTTCGGAGCGCGGTGGAGCGGTGTCGCCGTTGTAACGGCTGTTCCGCGCGTCGTAGCCCTGTGCGGGCCAGTCTTCCGGTCCGGGCGTCGCGTCGGGGAGCGCAGCCGACTGTGATTCGCCCGTGAGCGCGGAGCAGCCTCCGAAAAGCGTCGTCGGACCGAGGACAGCGCTCCGGAGGACCGTTCGCCGGGAGGGGCGCTTGTCGGGCATCTGTATCGAGCACACCCGGCCCGTTGAAGTTACTTCTGGATGGACAGGCTCGGATTTTAGTCACGCTTTCTGCGCCATCGCGCGGTCGAACGAAGTCGTCCAAACGTGGAGTAGTTCTGAGATACTTTTTTGGAGTTCGGCCCGAAAATTATCGGGTAGGCCATGAGACACCTCCACTACGACGACCGAGCCGGTGGCCGCGTGCCGGGCTACCTGCCACTCGGCGCCTACGTGCGCTTGCTCGCGGGCGTTCTCGGTGCCGTCGCCATCGTAACGGGCGCCTGGGTGGGGTCGTTCCGCCGCCAAGTCCGGCGAGCCCTCCTCATGGGTATCCCGCCGGAAAACTGGCGGGAGCAGATCGAGGCGCTCTGGGCCGTCGAGTTGACCGGCGATCCGGTCCGGGACACGCTCGCCTTCGCCGTCTCCCGACTCGAATCGCCGGTCGTGGTCTGGACCGTCGTCGCGTTCGGTCTCCTCACGCTCGTGCTGGAATATCGGCGGGGCCGGTTCGATTCCGTGCTGGAGGAACGTGACTGACGATGTCCCGTAATCGATTCGGACGCGACGAAGTTCCACATCCGGTCGCACAGCCACCGCTCGCCGCGTTTCGGAGTCTGCTCGTCAGAATCACCGGTGCGGTGCTGGTCGGTGGCCTCGTGACCTGGATCGTCCCGAAATCCCCGTGGTTCTACCGACTGCCGATGGATCCTCCTGTGACGAGCGAGGCGGTCTGGGGCGTCGAGGTGGGACAACCTGTCTTCTTCTTCCTCTTCGACTTTCTCGTCTCCCGTGTGACGTCGCCGCTGGTACTCGGTCCGGTGGTCGCCGCCGGCGTCGTCGCGCTCGCTCTGGAACACTGGTGGTAAATAGCGACGACGCGGACCACTGGGGGAGACTTTTGTTCCCTGGCTGTAACGTATCGCTCAGGAAAATGGATCGGGATGGAACTGGACCGTTCCCGACGACCGGTTCGATAGCCCGGACTCCGGTCTCCGCGTACCGGGCTTTCGCTATCCGGCTGGCGGGAGTGATTCTCCTCAATGGTGTACTGGTGTGGATGCTCCCGAAGCGGGCACTGATCTACTGGCAGGCCTGGGCACCCGCAGACTGGTCTGAACGCCTCTGGGGCGTCGACGCAGCGCAAGCCCTCGTCTTCTTCCTGCCGGATTTCGTCGCCACTCGCGCGACGTCACCGTTCGTCTTCGGGCCCCTGTTCGCGGCGACGGTCGTCACACTCGCAATCGTCTTCCGCGCCCCGTCGACGCGGCCGTAGAGCGGCCGAGACTCAGAGAATGCGCTTGCCGAACGCGCTCGCGACGAGTTCACAGCCCAGTTCCGCGGTCTGGTTGTGCTGGTCGAGGATGGGGTTCACTTCGACGAGTTCGAACGAGCGCAACTGGTCGCCGACGTCCGCCACGTACTCCATCGCGACGTGGGCCTCGCGGTAGGAGACGCCGCCGCGGACCGGCGTGCCGACGCCGGGGGCCTCCGTCGGATCGAGCCAGTCCATGTCGAGGCTGACGTGGATACCGTCCGTGCCCTCCGTCGCTACCGAGATGGCGTCGTCGACGACGTCGGTGACGCCCCGGTCGTCGATGTCGCTCATCGTGTAGGCGGTAACGTCGGACTCCCGGATCAGTCGCTTCTCCTCGTCGTCCAGGTCACGGAGTCCGACGAGCGCGACGTTCGCCGGATCGATTCCGGGCGTCACAGCCCAGGGATCGTCTTCGAACGGGCCGACGCCGAGGATGGCGGCCAGCGACATCCCGTGGACGTTGCCGCTCGGCGTGGTCTGGGGCGTGTTGAAGTCGCCGTGGGCGTCGAACCAGAGGATACCGAGGTCGTCGCCGTCCGCCGCACCCGCGACGGACCCGATGGCGATGGAGTGGTCACCGCCGAGAACGAGCGGGAGGTGACCGGCCGAGACGGCATCACTCACCGCGTCGGTGATCCGACCGGTGACCGTCTCCGTCTCGGCGAGAAACTTCGCCTGGCCGTCGGCCGGCTGGGCGGCGTCCGGGTCCCGCTCTTCCGGTCGCGGGACGGCGACGTCGCCGCCGTCGACGCAGGTCAGACCAGTGGCTTCCAGCTGGTCGGCCAGCCCGGCGTACCGGATGGCCGACGGCCCCATGTCGACGCCCCGCCGGTCGGCTCCGAGGTCCATCGGCACCCCGAGGATACGGACGGTTCTCGTCATCGAGAGAAGTTCAGGCGTGGACCGGCTAAAAGGCGCCGCCGTCCGCTGGGAGAATCGCCACTCGAATCGTCGTTACTTGTACTGAGCACAGACGCGCCGGATTCCCTCTTCGAAATCGATCTGGGGGTCCCAGCCGGTTGCCTCGCGCATCCTCTCGGCGTCTGCGCAGGTGTCGTGGACGTAGACGTCGTCTGGAATCGGGTTCTCGACGTACTCAGGTTCGACGTCGGTGCCGAGTTCGGCGTTGATCATCTCCACGACTTCGTTGAAGTCGTACGCCTCGCTCGTCCCGAGGTTGTAGATACCGTCGAGTTCGTGCTCGGCGGCCTGTTCGAGGCCGCGGACGATGTCGTCGACGTGCGTGAAATCGCGGGTCTGATTTCCGTCGCCGTAGAGGACGGGGGACTCGCCGCTGGCGACGTCGTCGGCGAACTGGGCGATGACGTTCGCGTACTCGCCCTTGTGTTCCTCCGCACCACCGTAGCCCTGATAGACCGAGAAGAAGCGCATGCCGGCCAGCGAGAGGTCGTAGTGGTTGTGGAAGTATTCGGCGTACGTCTCGCGGGCCATCTTGGAGGCTTCGTACCCCGTGTTGACGGTGACGTCCATCGACTCGGGGGAGGGTTCCGTTCGACTGCCGTAGATGGAAGAGGTCGAGGCGTAGACGACGGTGTCACAGCCGTCCTCGCGAGCCTGGTGGACGGTGTTGACGAACCCCTCGACGTTCACCCGGGCGCCCTTCGTCGGGTTCTCTTCGTGCATGGCGTACGAGGAGAGCGCCGCGAGGTGAAACACGACGTCGACGTCGGTCGGCAGGTCTTCGTCCGTGACGCTCGCGTCGACGAATTCGACGGCTTCGTCGAGGTTCTCCGGGGTTCCGAGATACTGGTCGTCCAGCGCGACGACGTCGTTGTCGGCAGCCAGGTGGTTCGCGAGATTCGATCCGATGAAACCGGCGCCGCCGGTGACGAGAACGCGTTGGCCGTTCATGTACCAATTACGTCCACCGCCTGACAAAGGCGTACCGCTTCGGTCGATTCAACGGCCAGCGCGGCGTCCTGTCGCGGCGGCGACGCCCGGTCCACCGTCGGGTTTAAGGAACGGTATACCGAACCTTCCGTTATGTCATCGATCGAATTGACGCCCAGTCAAAAGAACATTCTCCAGGAACTCGTAAACCTGTACAAGGAGAGCGAGAGCGCGGTCAAGGGGGAGGACATCGCGGACAAGGTCGACCGGAATCCCGGGACGATCCGGAACCAGATGCAGAGCCTGAAAGCCCTCCAGCTCGTCGAGGGCGTCCCCGGCCCGAAGGGCGGCTACAAGCCGACCGCTAACGCCTACGACGCGCTACAGATTCAGGACATGGACGACGCGGCCCACGTCCCCCTCCAGCACAACGGCGAGACCCAGCCCGACGCCACCGTCGAGGAAATCGACCTGACGAGCGTCCACCACCCCGAGCAGTGCCGCGCAGAGATTCAGCTCCAGGGGTCCATCGCGGACTACCACGAGGGCGACACCATCACAGTCGGTCCCACGCCGCTCTCGAAGCTCCAGATCATCGGTACGCTCGCCGGGAAAGACGACACGAGCAACAAACTCGTGCTCACTATTGACGATATGCGCGCCCCAGCCGGCGAACCGGAACACTAGCTGTATCACTCTTTCTCTCCGTTCGACTCGTTCTTCTCCGACCTCTCGCCGTTCTCCGGTCGCTCCTGTCTCGATGGGTTTCGCGAGTTCCGACGACGAACGCCGAGCATGCATTCGTTATGAATGATCGAGATAAACGGCGGCAAGCACGGCTCTTTCAAAGCATTTGTATCCTTTCAATTCCCAGCTAGCGGTGTATGACTGAGAAGGTCGTCGTCCTCGGCGCAGGGTATGCCGGCGCGGGCGCTATCAAGAGCCTCGAGGCACAACTGGACGGGGAAGCCGACGTCACCTGGATCTCTGACACCGACTACCATCTAGTTCTCCACGAATCGCACCGCTGTATCCGTGATCCGTCCGTCGAGGAACACGTGACAGTCCCCGTCGAGGCGATCAAGTCCCCCGGGACGACGTTCCGGCAGGGCGAAGTGGTCGACGTCGACGCCGACGAGCGCGTGGTCGAACTGGCCGACGACGCCACCGTCGAGTTCGACTACCTCCTCGTCGCCATCGGCTCCCGGACGGCCTTCTTCGGCATCGAGGGGCTCGAAGAGTACGCCCACACGCTCAAGAGCCTCGACGACGCCCTCGGCATCCACGACGCCGTCGCCGACGCGGCCCGTGACGCGACCCAGAGCGACCCTGCCCAGATCGTCGTCGGCGGTGCCGGCCTCTCCGGTATCCAGACGGCCGGCGAGATAGCCAAGTACCGGGACGAACACCGGGCGCCCATCGAAATTCACCTCGTCGAGGGCCTGGACGAGGTCATGCCCAACGGCGACCCGGAACTCCAGGGCGCTATCCGCAAGCGCCTCCTCGAGCGCGACATCAACATCATGTGCGGCGAGTTCATCGGCGAAGTCGACGAGGACACCGTCTACATCGGCGACGACGACGAACTGGCCTACGACGAACTGATCTGGACCGGTGGCATCACCGGCCGCGAGGCCATCCACGACATCGACGTCGACAAGGACGAGCGCTCCCACCGCATCAACGCCGAGCAGGACTTCCAGACGACGAACGAGCGAATCTTCGCCATCGGCGACTGCGCGCTCGTCGACCAGCCGGGCGAAAATCCCGCGCCCCCGACGGCACAGGCCGCCTGGCAGGCAGCCGAGGTCGCCGGCGAGAACCTCGCCCGCGCCATCCGCGGTCGCCCACTCCGGACGTGGACCCACAACGACATGGGGACGGTCGTCTCCATCGGCGACACCGCCGTCGCTCACGACGTCTCCTTCATGGGCGTCGGCGCGCCCATCGGCACCTTCGGCGGCTTCATGGCCGAATCGCTGAAGAAGGCCATCGCCGCCAAGTGGATCAACTCCATCACCGGCCCGCGCCGCGCCGTGAAGGCGTGGCCGGAGATGTAGTACCTTTTTACTTCGTCGGGTGTCCTCAGCCGCCTCCGGCGGCTTGCGGGCACCCCTCCTCGTAAAAATCTACGCTAAAAACTTCCTTCACGCTCACTGCGTTCGCGTGAAGTGATTCGCGTGAGCACCGCGAACGCGAGCTCGTCAGAGCTTTGCTCTGACGGCGAACCGCGCTCCCGCTGGTCGCGCGGTATGCTCAACGCTATCTCTCTGCTCTCGACTACCGCTCGATGGACAGCCCGGCGTGCCAACGGTTCGCGCCGGTTTCTTCGACGACGTCGTCCATCTCGGCAAGGAACTTCACCGCGAGACTCGCGGTCTTCGCGGCCTTTCGCTCGCCCTCGGTGCGGAACTCACCGGTCACTCGATTGGCGTAGACCGTACAGACCGCGCCGGCGCGCAGTCCGTAGAGAGATGCCAGCGTCAGGATGGCTGCGGCCTCCATCTCGAAGTTGAGGACGCCCGCCTGCCGGAGTTCCTCGATTTTCTCGTCGCTGTCGCGGGCTTCGAAGCCGTCGAAGCCGGGCCGGGACTGGCCGGCGTAGAAGCTGTCGGTGCTACAGGTGACGCCGAGGTGGTAGTCGTAGCCGAGTTCCTCCGCCGCCGCGACCAGCGCCGAGACCACGCGGTAGTCCGCCGTCGCGGGGTAGTCCTCGCGGACGTACTCCTTGCTGGTTCCCTCCTGGCGGACGGCGCCGGTGGAGATGACCAGGTCGCCGACGCTCGCTTCCTCGCGAATCGCGCCACACGACCCGACCCGGATGAGGGATTCGGCGTCGACGCGGGCCAGTTCCTCGACGGCGATACCGGCCGACGGGGAGCCGATTCCGGTCGAGGTGACGGAGATAGGCGTCCCGTCGTAGGTGCCGGTCGCCGTACGGTACTCGCGGTGTTCGGCGACGACGTCGTGGTCGTCCCACGACTCGACGACCTTTTCGACCCGTTCGGGGTTCCCCGGGAGGAGCACGCTCTCGGCGACGTCGCCGGGGCCGACCGCCAGATGATATTGCTCCCCGCCGTCGCTCGGATCTTCGCTGGGCTGCTCGTCGTCTACCGTCTCGTCTGTCTCGTCTGGACCGTCACCGGCCATCGTTATGCGAGGTCCTCCCTGCTGATGGTGGCGGGCAAGAGGTCGCCGAGGCGGTACTCGGTCGTCTCGTCGTCGCCCTCGTCGCAGACCACCGGGAAGTCCTCGTCACAGAATTCGGTGAGCGTCTGGCGGCACATCCCGCAAGGAGTCTGACCGTCGCGGGCAGCCGTGCTGACGGCGATTCTGGCGAACTCCTGGTGGCCGGCGCGGACGGCGCTGCCGATGGCGACCTCTTCGGCGTGGAGGCTGTTGCTGTAGTTCGCGTTCTCGATGTTACAGCCCGTGAAGACGGTGCCGTCGGCCGTCTCGAGTGCGGCGCCGACGTAGTACTCGGAGTAGGGAGCGTAGGACGACTCGGTCGCCTCCCGGGCGGCCTCGACCAGTGAATCCATGGACTGTGGGTCGACGGGGACGCCCAAATAGCCACCGACGCGCGACGGTTCGGCGGCGACGACTGGCTACGATTCGGCCTCGCCGACGGTCTAGGACTCGGCTTCGACGGCGTCCTCGACGTCGGCGACGACGGCCGACACGAGGTCGTCGACGTCGTCGCTCTCGGCGTAGACGCGGACGTACGCCTCCGTGCCGGAGGGTCGAACGAGCGTCCACGAACCGTCGGGCAGCTCCAGGCGAACGCCGTAGTCGGTGTCCACGGTCGCGTCGGGGAACCGGTCCGGGAGCGACGACTGGAGGGTAGCCATCACCGCTTCTTTCGCGTCGTCCGGACAGTCAATGCTCACCTTACGGTACGGGCGCTCGGTGATGGGGCCCCGGAGGTCGGCTAGCCCACGGTCGGCGACGAGCTGTGTGAGTACTGCCGCGCTCGCCACGCCGTCGATCCACGGTCCGAAACTCGTGTGGATGTGTTTCCACGGCTCGGCGGCGAACACGACCGGGCCGGTCGCCCGGGCGATTCCCTCGTGTAGCGCACCGAGACGGACCCGCTCGACGTTGCCACCGGCTTCGCGGACGCGCTCGTCGATGCGGGCAGACGCGTTGGGCGTCGTGACGACGACCGGATCGGCTTCGGTCGACTCACGGACGTAGTGTTCGGCCAGGATAGCGACGATGGTGTCCTCGTGAACGACCGACCCGTCCGCGGCGACGACGACGATGCGGTCCGCGTCGCCGTCGTGTCCGATGCCCAGGTCGGAGTCGGTGCCGGCCACGAACTCGCGAAGGGCTTCGAGGCTCTCCGGCGTCGGCTTGCTCTCCCGTGCCGGGAAGGTCCCGTCGACGTTGGCTTCCAGCGCCCGGACGTCCGCGCCGAGTCGCCGGAGCACCTGTGGCGTGGCGAGGCCGGCCATCCCGTTCCCGCAGTCGACGGCCACGGTGAGGCCGGTCGACGTCGCACCGTGGGTTTCGGCGTACGTGGCGACGGCCTCGCGGTAGTTCGAGAGCGGCGAAATCGACCGGGGTGAGGTCCATTCGTCCCACGAAGCGGTGTCTGCCCCACTGGCGACCCGGTCCTCGATTCGTCGTTCGGCGTCGCTGTCGTACTCCGTGCCGTCGACGAACAGTTTGATCCCGTTGTCGCGGGCCGGATTGTGACTCGCAGTGACCATCACGCCGCGTCGACCGCGCGACGCGAACGCGAGAGTCGGCGTCGGCACCTGGCCCGCGCGGAAGACGGAACCTCCCGCGCTCTCGACGCCGGCCTCGACGGCCGCCGCGAGCGCGGGACTCGTCTCCCGGCCGTCGTACCCCACGACGCACACGTCGCCGTCGGCCCCGACGGCCTGGCCGACGGTGAGGGCCAGTTCGGGCGTCACCTTGTCGTCGACGGCGCCGCGGATCCCCGCCGTCCCGAACAGTGTCATATCCCAGTCCTCGGCAGGGGACTACTTGTCGATGGCGGTCACGGCCGTGCGAGCACACCGCTCAGGCGGGTTCGAGATACCGGCGAAAACGAACGACGGGAGACTGATCCGGTTATAGGAGTTCGTCGAACTCGTAGCTCTGGATGTCGACGCCCTCGTCGGTGACGTCGGCGAGGTAGACGCCGTTGCCGGAGCCGGTGTCACGCTCGGCGGCGGCGTTGATGGCCGCGGCGGCGACTTCCTTCGCTTCCTCGTTGCTCATGTCCGCTTCGTAGAGGCTCTCGAGCGTCCCGTACGCAACGGTGAGGCCGGATCCGGTGACGGTGTAGTCGTCTTCCATGACGCCACCGGCGGGGTCGATGCTGTAGACGTGGTGGCCCTCGTCGTCGATACCGCCGAGGATCGGATTGATGGCGAAGAAGGGACCACCGCGGGCGAAGTTCCCGGCCAGCGTCGCGAGGGCGCTGATGCTCATGTTCGCACCGCGCCGGGCCTCGTAGAGGTCGACTTCGGCACGGAGCGTCCGGATGAACGACTGGGCGCCGCCGACGCTCCCCACGAGCGTCAGTGCCGCAGTCGGGTGGATCTGCTCGACTTTCTGGACGTTCTTGTTCGAGACGAACCGACCGCCGAGCGAAGCCCGCTGGTCCGTCGCGACGACGACGCCGTCGGTGGTGGTGATCCCGATGGTCGTCGTCCCCGTCTTGTTGACGGACTCCTCGTCGCGGTCACTCGCGTCGGGGAGTGAGCCCAGTTCGGGCTCGTAGGGGTCCTGCTGGAACCGGTCTCGGTTCAGGGGGTCGTCGGCGAAGTTGGCCCCAGGCTCTGGGTCACGCATTGGACTCACCTATCACTCCAGTGCTGATAAAAGCATTCGTTCGGGTAGCTGTGGCCGCCAGGTGGGGACTGCCGGTCGGCTGTGTCGGCACCTAGTTCGGCGTCGCGTGGTCGTATGCCTCGTCGAGCCGGTTGAGTACTCTGTGCAGTGGGAGCGAGACGCCCAGTTTCTGGGCGGCCAGTGCGACCGGCAACAGGAAGATGCCGAGTAGCACGCTGAGTTGGTACAGTGCGAACACGCCGAGTTGGTACAGTCGGGATTCCATCGCCTTCGCTACCTTCTGGGGGAGTTCCACTACATAAGTGTTTGCAACGGGCCTCCAGAGGCGATTCGGCTGTGAAACACAGTTTGAGGCCTGCAAACGAGAGATCTACGGTTAGCATGAATTTGAACTGGTTCAGAGTCCCGGCGCTGGCTCCGAAGCGGTAATACCGGAGTTGGAGTCACCCGCCATTTCCATAACTTATGGCGAAGGAGACGATGACGTGCGCGGACCGGGATCAAAACAATAGAGTAGACGGACCGTGCACGTTGTGGTATGAACTATCTGGTCGCGATGGAAGCAGCCTGGTTGGTCCGTGACGTCGAAGACATCGACGACGCGATCGGTGTCGCCGTGAGCGAAGCGGGCAAGCGGCTCAACCAGTCGGACATGGAGTACGTCGAAGTCGAGGTCGGCGCGACCGGCTGTCCCGCCTGTGGGGAGCCGTTCGACTCGGCCTTCATCGCCGCCGACACGGCACTCGTCGGACTGGTCCTGGAGATCAAGATCTTCAACGCCGAGTCGACGGAACACGCCCAGCGCATCGCCAAGAGCGAGATCGGCGGGTCGCTGCGGGACGTCCCGCTCAAGGTCGTCGAGACCATCGAGTTCGAGGGCGACGAGGCCGAGGTCGAATCCGACTCCTGAGGCCGACGTGCAGACAGATGCTCGCCACGGGGCGAGGCGTCTGGGCTGCCAGTGCCGATGGCTTTTTGTATTACCTGTAGTTATTACTCTGTATGGATTTGCCGACGCCCGAGGATCTGCGGGAGCGACGGACCGAACTGGAGCTCACGCAGAGCGAACTCGCCGAGCGCGCCGACGTCTCCCAGCCGTTGATAGCACGAATCGAGGGCGGAGATGTCGATCCGCGGCTCTCCACGCTCCGTCGCATCGTCAACGCGCTCGAAGAGGCAGAGGGTGGCATTCTGCGCGCCTCGGACCTCATGCACGCCCCCGTCGTCAGCGTCGCTCCCGACGATTCCGTCCACGAGACGAAACAGCTGATGGACGAGCGCGGGTACTCACAGGTCCCGGTGGTCAGGGACGGAATGCCACAGGGACTCATCGGCAACAACGACATCCGCCAGCGGACGGGCGACAACGTCGGCGACCTCCCGGTCGCGGACGTCATGCACGAGTCCATCGCACTCGTCGAGCCCACCGCGACCATCGACGAAATCGACGCCTACCTCAATCACAACGCCGCAGTGCTGGTCGTCGAGAGCGGTGAGACCGTCGGCATCATCACCGAAGCCGACATCGCGGCCCGCGTTAGTTAGCGATTAACGCGCTAAACGGTGACAGCTGTATATATTCGACCGGGTCGTCGACCGATTCGATGACCCCTGAATTGCAGGAACGTGAAGATCCGATCGAACGTCAGCTGCAGGCGGCGCTTCGGGCCTCCGACGACGACGAGGCGCGATACCACCTTCGGGAAGCGCTGCAGCTTCGCATTGCGGAAAAGAGTGACGCGACCACTGGCGAGTAACGAGCCCCGGGTTTCAGTTCAGATCTAGTCCTCGCACACTGACGGTCCCGTTCCCGTCGGTGACCCGACCGATTCTCCTGCCGTCGTCTGTCGCCTCAACGACCGCATCGGCTGCCGCTTCCGGGAGCGCCGCGACGAATCCGGTCCCCATGTTGAACGTCAGGTGCATCTCTTCGTCACTGACGTCGCCTTCCGACTGGACGAACTCGAAGACGGGCTGGGCGTCGAACGGGTCGTCGATTTCGTACCGGAACTCGCCCATCCGCGTCAGGTTCGTCCACCCACCGCCCGTGACGTGGGCCGCGGCGTTCGCGTCGTGTTCACGGAGCGGTTCCAGTACCTCCGCGTAGATGCGCGTCGGCGTCAGGAGCGCCTCGGCGATGGTCTGGCTCTCGTCGTGCGGGAAGGGGTCGCCGTACTCGTGATTCCGGGTCGCCGCCTCCCTGGCGAGGGTGAGCCCGTTCGAGTGAATGCCCGAGGACGGCCAGCCGACGAGAACGTCGCCCACCTCGGCCTCGCCGGGGAAGACGGCGTCCTTGGGGGCGAGTCCCGCGCAAGTGCCCGCTATGTCGAGGCCCTTGATCACGTCCGGCATGACGGCCGTCTCGCCGCCGACCAGCGCGACGCCCGCCCGTTTCGCGCCTTCCCGGAGCCCGGCGCCTATCTGTTCGGCCTCGTCGTCGTCTGGCTCCTCCACGGCGAGGTAGTCGACGAAAGCGACCGGTTCGACGCCGGCGGCGATCAGGTCGTTGACGTTCATCGCCATGCAGTCGATGCCGATGGTGGAGTAGTCGTCGACGGCTTCGGCGACGAGGAGTTTCGTCCCGACGCCGTCCGTCGCGAGCGCGAGGTACTGCTCGCCGATGTCGACGAGTCCGGCGTAGTCACCCTCGAACTCGCCAGCGGCGCCGATAAGCGCGGCCGTCGCCGCCTCGCTGGCGTCGATGTCGACGCCCGTCTCGGCGTAGGTGAGCCCCTCTGCCGCGTCGTCCGCGTCCTCCTCGGTCATGTGCGTGAGGGTGCGCGGCGCGGGCAAAAGGGCTCCGTTTCGTCAGAAGAACTCCGAGAGTTCGACGGGGCGTGGGGGGAAGGCCCGGTCGAGCGCCTCTACGAGTTCGTCGTCGTGAATCACCAGGTCACCGGCCCGCTGTGCGCGCTCGACGGTGCCGTAGCCGACGACCAACTGTGAGAGGGTGCCGACGGACACCGACACGTGTGCCGATTCGTTCGCGTTCTCGCCGCGGCGGCATCGGGCGTCGCCGTCCTCGATGGCAACGTGGAAGGTGGCGTCGTTCCAGTCGACCAGCCCGTCTTCGACGTCGAGGACGAACTCGGTGGCGACGTCGTCGGGATACGGGATGGCTTCGAGCGCAGTCGGCACGTCGGCGACGCGGACCATCGCCCCGTGGTCCAGTTCACAGGTGACGGTCTCCGGCGCGGCAACCCGGTCCAGTAGCTCGCCGGGCGCGTGGCTGGGGTCACCTGGCAGTTCGACGCTCTCGACCTGGGAATCGTGCGTGAAGAGGAGCCAGCAGACGTGGCGGAACGCCCTGTCGTCCACCGCCGCGACGTCGTGAACGGTGAGCGTCCGGTCGTCTTCGCCACCAGCGACGGTGTACACGACGTAGCTCTCCACGGTACCGTCACGTTCCCACGCGTAGACGTGGCGGCTGGTCCCGGACTGTTCGAACACGCGGTGGCGCCACCAGTGCTCGGTCCGCCGGAGTGTGAGCGACGTCTCCTCGCCGTCGGCCTGATTCACCCGACGGAGGCGTTCCCAGTCGTCCGGGGACGGACGGAAGAGGCGCCCCGTCTCGTTCGCGGCGACCGGTTCCAGCGCGTCGGGCGGGAACCGGTACGTCGCGTGTTTGCCGGCGCTGGCCCAGCCAGCACTGGCGTAGAAGTCGTGGTCGAACGGCCACAGCGCGACGAGGGGGATGTCGCGCTCGACGAACTCGCCGAGGGACTGCCGAAGCAACGTCGCCGCGCGCCCGTCCCGTCGATACTCCGGCGGCGTCGCGACGGCCCTGAGTCCGCCGAGCGAGAGCCACTCGCCTCGGCAGCGTGCCTCGAACTCGAGGAGCCGGCAAATCGCGGTCAGTTCGTCCACTTCGAACAGCGCCCGGGGCTCACCGAACTGCTTGGACGGGTCCGCTACTCGGTCACTCTCGTCCGGTTGTTCCTCGGGGGAGAACGCGTAGTGTGCGACGTTTTCGAACGCCTGGAGACGGGATTCCGGGACGGGACGGTACTCCATACCACGAGTGGGGAGAGCGCGATCAAAAAGCTTCTCGCTCGCCGACGGCGGTCAGAAGATGGCGAACACGACCAGCGCGGCGAGGGCGAAACTCGGGAGCGCCACCACGGCGTAGGCTCCCTTGCTCCAGTCCAGCACCGTCTTGCCGTCGAGCGGACCGAACGGGATCATGTTGAACCCCGCGAGGAGGAAGTTGATCAACAGACCGAACCAGGCGATTTCGGAGAGTATCCCCGACGGCGCGACGAGCCACGCGCCGACGAACACGGCGCCGAAGACGAGGTTCGTCACCGGGCCGGCGACGGCGATGAGGCCGTGTTCCCTGGGCGTAATCCGCCCGCGGTGGTGGACGGCGCCGGGCGCGGCGAAGAGAAAGCCCATGAACGCCCCGACGACGGCGACGAACAGCATGCTGTAATCGGCCCGGAACTCGGCGACCTGCCCGAACTGGACGGCGACGACTTTGTGGGCGAGTTCGTGGAAGAGGAAGCCGACGCCGACCGTGACCATCGAAACGGCGAACGTCGAGCCGAGTTCCCCGGCGACGCTGGCCACGTTGCCCCGGAGCGCGCTCTGGATCCCGGTCCGTTCGAGTAACACGGTGAAGGCCACGCCGAGCGTGACCCACGCCACCCCGAGGTCGCGGAGTTCGGGAGCGCTGAAGTTCATCCGCTCACCGCGGACCAGATGACGTCGGCGCCGGTCCGGGCGCCCTCGACGAGCAGTCCGCCCATCGCCTCGACGCCGCCGATGGGCGCCGACAGCCACGGGAGGATCGCCGGGAAGACGATCAGGCTCGCGATCATGCTCCCGACGTTGGTGAGGGCGACGACCATGATCAGCCGAAAGAGGGGCACCTCGCGCATCTGAGCGACCAGTTCGAGTATCGGTAGCTCCTGGTCGTCGAGAATCTCGTTGAGCGTCGCGATGTCGGCGACGCTGACGTCCTGGTACCTGAGTTCGACGTAGCCGGCGAACCAGCCAGGAGCGAGCAGTGGATTGACGCTCGTCATCCAGGCGATGCCGCCGCCGACGGCCGCGCTCGTCAGGCGGGCGCCCGCGACGAGCGCCAGTCCGCCCGCGCACACGGCGTTCACCACGAACCACGCGGCGAACAGTTCGAGCAGCCACTGCTGGCTCGCGCCGCCGAGCGCGAGCAGGACGAAGAAGGCCAGGAACGCGAGCGTGATGGCGTACCCGACGACCTTGTAGACCGAGAATCGACCGCTTTCCTCCTGCCCGACGAGTGAGTCCATCGGCGGCAGCGAGGCCGGGTCGGCGAGGTATCGTTCGATGCCCTCACGGTGGCCCGCACCGACGACGGCGACGACGTCGTAGCCAGCCTCACGAAGCGCGACGAGTCGGTGAGCGATGTAGGCGTCGCGCTCGTCGATGAGCGCCTCGGCGCCGCCCGGCGAGAACCGGCGGAACTCCTCCATCATGGCGCTGACGACGTCGCCGTCGGTGAGGTCGGACATGTCGAACTCCTCCATGTCCTCGTCGCCGCCCAGCGACGTCAGCAAGAGTGCGATGGGAATCCCGACGACGAGACCGATTCCGAGCGCGACGATCAAAAAGTCCGCGGCGGCGATAGCGAGCCCACCGAGTAGCGGTATCGCCGGGAGCGTTCCACCCGCCCACGCGCCGGCGGGGAGGAGGACCGGACCGGCGATAGATTCGGCGGCGACGCCGACCACCAGTCCGATGGCCATCCCCAGCCCGGTCCCGACGACTCGCGGGTCGTCGAATTCGGCGAGCAGACTCCCCACGAGGACGAGTTTCTCCTTGAGGGTCAGTCGCGCCCAGAATCGCTGTACGGTGGTCTGGATCTCCCTGTCGACGAGGGCGACGCCGAGACCGAGTCGTTCGGCGGTCTCGACGCCGGCGAGCATGTCCGCCCCCGGGGAGATGTCGAAGCGGTCGCCGAGACGGGTCTGGACGTACGAGAGCATCCAGTAGGCCAGGAACTGGAAGACGGTGTTCCCCCGCAACATGTCGCTGGCGTCCAGGTCCTCCGGCGCCTCGCCTTTCATCTGCTTGTACCGGCCCTCGTCGAGTTCGACGGCGACGACGTCCGGCCGGCGGGATTCGATCGTCTCTTCGACCTCGTCGACGCTGTCCTGGGAGACGTGGGCCGTGCCCACGACCGTGACGCTGCCCTCTCCCCCACCCTGGGGCGGCAGGTCCCGGCCGGACTCGGCGGGTTCGGTCATCACCCTCGCTACTCATTCACCCCTGTTATCGTTGTCGGGACGGGAAGCGCCAGGGACGACGATGGGGTGGTGTGCGTGCTCGCGGACTGTATGTCAGTAATAACAATTCAGAAACACGTCTTTCACCACCTTGAGCGAACGCGTTCGGTGCCACACTGGACGATAACGTTGGGGTTATCTGGTTTCTATCGTCTCAGATAACGTGATATATACGGAGATCTTATACCTAGCTGGTTACCATGTACGATCTGACTGGATTCCAGCGTGATCTGTTGTACGTCATCGCGGGCCTCGAAGAACCCCACGGACTCGCTATCAAGGAAGAACTCGAGGACTACTACGAGAGCGAGGTCAATCACGGTCGACTCTACCCCAACCTGGACACACTCGTCGAGAAGGGGATGGTCGAGAAGGGCCAGCGCGACCGCCGGACGAACTTCTACACGCTCACCAGCCGTGGTCGGCGTGAGCTGTCGGCACGACAGGACTGGGAAGCCCAGTACGTCACCGCCTGACCACTGTTTCGCCCGGCGCAGTCACACGATTCTGTCTTCCTCTTTCGCGGTCGATACACTCTTTCGTTCCCGTCGGAAACTCGTCGCTATGCCGGATCTGATAGACACGTACATCGAGAACCGCTGGCTGGTCCAGCCCAACCACGCGAACAACCTCCAGACGACCCACGGTGGCAACGTTCTCAAGTGGATGGACGAACTCGGTGCGCTCTCGGCGATGCGTTTCTCCGGCGAGAACTGCGTCACCGCCCGGATGGACCAGGTGAACTTCAAGCGGCCGATCTCGGTCGGTGACGTGGCACTGATCCGGGCGTACGTCTTCGACGCCGGGCGGACGAGCGTCCAGGTTCGCCTGGAGACGTTTCGCGAGGATCCGCGGACGGGCGACCGCGTCCCGACGACCGAATCCTACTCCGTCTACGTCGCCGTCGACGACGACGGCGATCCGACGCCTGTCGCCGAGTTGACCGTCGACTCCGAGCGAGGCCGCGAACTCCACGAGCAGGCAGTCGCAGAACACGCTGACCGGTGAGCCGGTACCGGCGGCCAGAGTCCGTCGTTCTCGAACCTTGCTAACGGGTACCCTTTTCCCGACACCGACCATCTCTTCGGACATGCCTCTCGACGTTGACGCTCCGGATCCGCCGGCGCTCGACCCCGCCCAGGACGCGGCGGACTACGACGACGCCGACCCCGGCGGGACCGAGTACCGACGCGAGGAACTCGAATCGTTTCTCGAGGACGGCGCCTGGGAACGGGCGTTCGAGGAGTGGGCCGACGGCACGGACCTCTCAGAGACGGCCTTCGGCGTCGTCCTCGACCTGGGCCTGATCGCCGAGTTCGACTTCTTCTGGGACGCCTTCGCCACCCGCGTCGGCTATCACGCCCCCGGTCTCCCGGAGAACTGGCGCGAACGGGATATCCACCCGGATCTCGACTCCTGGGACACGGTCTCGGGCATCAACGCCGCCATGGCGGAACTCGGCGGCGTCGTGAGCGAGGTGCTCGAGAACGAGTACGTCGACTGGGAGAGCGAGTACGACGGTCCCGACGACCTCCCGCAGTTCGAGTGAGGAGACTCCGGACCGGCACGCTGATTAGCCCCTGGAGAGATCCGTGTAGGTATGAACGAAGTGGTCCCACCGACCGAGCGGACCTGCGAACGATGCGGGCGACGGGACGTCTGGGACGAGGACGTCTCCACCTGGCGTATCGATTCCGAGGACGGTGAGAAACTCATCGGCGACCCGTACTGTCTCCACGAGTGGGACATCAACGGGAGCTACAACCCGCTCGCCGAGTGACTCCGTCGCGGCGTTCTCGCGACCACCGTCGCTGAAACTGCGGTACTGCCCGGATTAACTCGACCTCTTTTCCGCGGGGCCATCTATACTCCGCCTATGCCGACAGCCCTGGTCGCAGTTCCGCTCTCGGAGAGTGAACCGCTTGCACGAGCACTCGTCGAGAAGCGTCTGGCCGCGAGCGTCAACAGCGTCAACTGTACGTCGACGTACCGCTGGGACGGTGAGGTACAGTTCGCAGACGAGGCGATCCTCATGGTCAAGACGACTGCCGACCGCTACGACGACGTCGTCGAACTGGTGGAGCGGCGCCACCCCTACGAAGTGGTCCCGATCGAACGGTTCGACGAATCGGACGCCGTCACTGACTTCGTCGAGTGGCGTCGAGAGAGCGTCACCGAGAAGTAATTGCCAGCGTCGGTCGGTGGCGAGGGTAGCCACCTCCTCGTGTAACAGAACTAGTCTCTGGCGGCGGGAACCAGCGATCCGGTCGTGTTGGCGTCCGTCCCGCTCTCGGTCGTCTCGTCACCGGACGTGTCGCTGGTCGAATCGCCGTCGGAGCCGTCCGTCTCGTTCCCGGCCGTCACGTTCTCCGAGCCGTCGGACTCGTTGCCCTGCTCGTTGGGGTTGAACAGTTCTGACCGCTCCATGTCGACAGTCGACACCGAGTCGTCCTTCCCGATGACCTGGCCCTCGCTGACGTCGGTCGTTCCGCTCCAGGAGTAGACGGTTCCGTTGTCGGCCTGGGTGGCGGTCTGGAACTGGTAGCTGGAGTTGGCCCGGACGCTCACGTTGGTGTGTCCCTCGTCGGGACCCCACTCGTCGTAGCCGGTCGTGGAGTAGGGGACGGTCATCGTGAACTCCCCGTTCTCGTCGGTCTCGGCGACCTGGTGGTAGGTGAACGTCTCGTCGGAACCGGGCATCTGCATCTCGACCTGTCCGCGGACGGTCGTGTCCGCGGGGCCGGTCCCCTCGATCGTCGCACCGGGGACGCGCTCGAATACCTTCGTCCAGCGGGGTTCCGTGGGCTGAAGGAAATCAGCGGCGCCCTGGCTGAGGCAGGCGTAACCGCCGCCTCCCTGGGGGACTGTCACGTCGCTGTTACAGTCCGCTCGGTTCTGGACTACGGTCGCTCCCTGGTTACCGAACAGCGCCAGTCCGGTCGAGAGCAGACCGCGGTTGTAGTTGTTGCTCGTGGTGGCTGACCTGTCGCTGGCTCCCACGAGGCGGTAGTGCTCCATCGCTTCGACCCGCTGGCTCGGCTTGCCGCCGATGCCACCGATCCGTGCCGAGCTGTCGTTCGCGACGTAGGCCCGCGCGTCTGCCATCGAATCGAACTGGCGGAAACTGCTCGTGGAGTTCGGCTCCTGTGGCGGAACGGCGTTGACGGTCGCGCCGTTCTGCACTTGCGTCGGACTCCAGTCTATCACGTACGGTTCGGGCTCCACGGCGCTCCCGTGGTGCTGGTAGAGCCTGACGGCCGTCGTGTTGTAGAACTCCTGTGACTGGAGGCGGAAGTACGCGCCGTTCTGGAGGTTGTAGTAGATGCGCTGGGTGTAGTCGTCCAGGGTAACGTCGCCCTCGTCGTAGAACTGCGTGGGTGCGAAGAACTTCCCGCGGTAGTTGGAGTACGTGTCGACCATCTTGTAGTCGATGACGACGTAGCGGGTCTTCGCGTCGTCCTCGTCCATCTCGTCGAGGACGTCGTTGGCCTGCGTCTCGTTGGGCGCGATCAGGAAGTTCGCTGCCGATCGTGTTCCTTGCTGGAACGGGTTGGCGTTCGGAATCCGCTCGCCGATGGTCGTGATCCAGTGCCCGTAGTCCCACCAGGAGAGGACGCCGTACTCTCCCTGCGCGTAATCGTAGTCGTCCGTTTTCGAGTAGGTACCGTAGTAGTCCAGATTACCGTCGCTCCCGTTGAATGCGCCCTCCTCGGGCGTGTTCTCTTCCATCCAGCCGAGACCTTCACTCCACGCCCGGATGTCGCCGTCGGGGTGGTTGAAGCCCTGGTTGGGGGACCCTGCGGCCACCGCCGTCGGTGCGATGGGGACGAGGATGACGAGGAGGATGGCGACGATAGTTAGGGCCTGGTACGCCTCGATGTTCGTCACGTCGCCGTCCAGTTCGAGGTCGATCCAGCCGACGACGATGCTCACCGCGTACCCCGTCAACACCGCGAGCGGGAACACGAGGTAGTACTGGAACCGGGCCTGGGTGAACGTCGTCGCGGTCATGAAGGCGAGCCAGACAACGATAAGCAGTTGCTCGGCCGGTATGTGGTCGTCCCAGATGTGGCGGGCAAGAACGACGAGACCGCCAAGGAAACCCAGGAACAGGGCGAACCCGTAGGCGTCGAACAGTTGCTGGATTCCGTAGCCGAGGCCCTGTCGCTCCCAGTTGACCAGTGGTTGGACTTCGCCGACGGTCCCACCCGTCTGACTCGTCGTGAACCCCAGTCCGAAGATTCGGAGAAATTGATTGACGAAGTAGTCGATTACGCCGGGAAGGACGAGCCACGTCAGGAGGACGAGGCCGGCGATGATCCCACCGACGCTCACCGGGTAGAGCGTCCTGTCGAGGTCGCGGTCTTCCCACTCGCGAGCCAGCCACGCCATGAATACGCAACCGCCAGCCACGGCGAACGCGAGGAGCGGATGAAGGATCGAATAATCGCTGGCAGTCAGCGTAGCGGTCTGCGTCGACGGGAGTATCGTGACGCCCGTGACGGCCAGCATCACCGCACCGGCGAATGCGGTGTGTTCCGGGCTCTCGCCGCGGAGCACTTCGAGGCACATCTGGACGAGCAGGAAGACGCCGACGATACCGATGAGGAGGACGCCGAAGGGCCAGACCCAGAGGTAGAGCGTAATCGCGAACCCGGCGAGCGCACTCCAGAGGAGCGTCGGCCGGAGCGTGCCGAAGTCACGTTCGACGACTTGCTCGTAGATCGGTTTCTCGCGGTGGGCGGCAGTGATCGCGACCATCACGGCCAGGATGCCGAGCGCCTGGAACAGCGCCTCGGCGACGTGGTGGTCGGCGAAGCCGACCCGACTTCGGTTGAAGAAGGAACCGACGGAGAAAGCGAGGACGGTGACGGCGGTGATGCCACCGAGCCGACCGCCGAGGCGTCGGCCGATGACATACGTCGGGATGCCGGCCGCCGCGGCGAAGAATGCCGGGGCGACGAGGACGGTCAAGGCGACCGTCTGGTCACTCGGGGAACCGAGCCCCACGACGAGAGCGGTGGTCGCGATTATCTGGTCGAACAGCGTCCCGAACTGACCCGACGCGTTGCCGTACGGGAAGTAGGTCCACGGGTCGAACGGCATCGTCGCCGGCCAGTTCCGCACCGTGTAGGAGACTGACCGATAGTGATACCAGGCGTCGTTCCCGTGAAACAGTACCTCACCGTCGACGACGAAGTTGGAGACGCTCCGAAGCCGATTCCACAGCATGAACGCGAGCAACAGTGCGACGACCGGGATATGGTAGTTGGCTGTAACCCAGTCGGCGGCTGACTCGAGTTCGGGGTTCTCTTCGAGGCGGCCCCGCCATTGACTCATTGGACGGAAGGAGTCACATCGTCTCCATAAGCCTTGTCATATAACCGGGATCCGGCGTCGAACGCTTATATGCGAACGGCCCACCGCACTGCCCGTAATTCCGGGACAGGGATGCGAACGCGACCGGTGGGTTGGCGGATGAAAACGCCTTTCTCGCGTCACTGCTACCGGAGTGATATGCGCGTCTCGGTCGTCCTCTGTACGCACACGCTCGATCGATACGACGACTTTTCGGAAGCGGCCCGGAGCGTTCTCGACCAGACGTACGAGGACGTGGAACTTGTCCTCGTCTCCGACGGGAACGAGGCCGTCTACGACCGGTTCCAGGAAGATTTCGATGACCAGGGCGACGTCGTTCTCCACTGCAACGAGGAGAACGTCGGCCTGCTGGAGAGTCGGAACAACGGCGCGGCAGTCGCCACGGGTGACGTCGTCGCGTTCGTGGACGACGACGCCATCGCCGACGAACGATGGATTCAGGAACTAGTGGACGTCTACGAACAGCGGGATGTCCGGGCTGTTGGCGGCCGGATGACGCCCGCATGGGTCGCCGGGAAGCCTGCCTTCCTGCCCGAGGAGTTCTACTGGCTCGTCGGCGTGACTCAGCGCGGGTTCGGTCCCGCCGGCGGCGACGAGGACACACCTGGCGAAGTGCGCAACACCTTCGGGTCGAACATCTCCTTCGACCGTGAGACGTTCCTGGATCTCGGCGGCTTCGAGGACGACATCGGGGGGCGGAAGGGCGACGCCAACTTGCAGGGAGGCGAGACTGAACTCGCCGCCCGCCTCGATACCGAGTACGGTCATCGCGTCTACTACAACCCGGACGCGAAAGTCGCCCACAAGATCTTCGACTACCGCACCGACCCGGTCTGGCTCCTGGACCGGGCGTTCTGGCAGGGCTACTCCAAGCGCGGGATGCAGGTACTCGTCCCGGGTTCGACCGGGGAGGAATCCGCTTTTCTGGGACGGCTTCTGACCGATTTCATCCCGAACCGGGTCCGTGGGCTGGTTCGCGGACCGTCGCTGACGAAAGCGAAACAGCTGGTCATGCTCGTCGTCTTCACCGGCGTCGTGGGACTGGGGTACCTCTACGGAATTTACAGGTGGGGATGACCGTGAGAGATGAGAATTCCGCCGCTGCTGACCTTCCCGACGTCTGTGTGGTCACGCATCCGCTCGCTGCCGCCGGCGAAAACGCGACCAGGAGTCTGTTAGATATACTGGCGGCCATCACGGGCGTGGCGCTCGTTACTGCCGACCTCCCGTTTGACTCGGAGATACGCGACAAACGAGAGGTGATAGAGGTGACTCGAAAGGGCGCGGGAGACTCTGTCGTCGTCGCTGCTGTACGATTCGCGGTAAACCAGGTGCGAATGGCCCGAACGGTGGCCGGACGTGACGAAGATGTGGTGCTGTTCTACGGGGCGACATCGTACGTGTTACCGATACTCGTTGCCCGAATCGTCGGGAAAACCGTACTCGTCGAACCCAGAGGTGACGTTCCCCTCACGCTTCGCCTCAATTGGGAACGAACGTTACCGTCTCCCGTCGCGCGATCGCTTGCGGGACTCGTCTGGGCCCTCGAACGGATAGGGTTCGCCCTCGCGCACGGTATCGTTACGTACACGCCCTCTATGGCGAAACAACTGGATCTAGACCCGGCCGCTCCGAAGGTGTTTCCATCGGGTGCCCGATATGTTCGAACCGACAAATTCGAAGTCGGCGTTCCGTACCGAGACCGCAACATGGTAGTTGGCTTTCTCGGACGGCTCGACGAGGAGAAGGGCATACGGGAGCTCGCCGCGGTCGCCAGGTCGTTGCCTGACGACGTGACGTTCAGGTTCATCGGCGATGGCGATCTGAGTGAGTGGTTGGCGGACGAACTGCGCACCGAGATTGAGACCGGAACCGTCGAGATGGCGGGTTGGGTCGACCACGACGAAGTGGCCGCCGAGTTGAACCAACTCCGGTTAGTCCTGCTTCCGTCACAGCCCACTGAAGGTCTGCCGACGACGATTCTCGAAGCCCTGTCGTGCGGGACTCCCGTGTATGCGACACCGGTCTCCGGCGTTCCGGACGTAGTCAGGGACGGCGAAACGGGCTTCCACATAACGTCCCGGGATCCGGAATCTCTCCGGTCCGGCGTCAAGTCTATCCTCGCACGCGACGATTTGGAAGCGATCAGTGCTCGTGGCCGCTCGCTGATAGAGGAGGAGTATAGCTTCGACGGGGCGTGTGAGCGATATCGGGCGATTCTTGCGGCCGTAGCATAGCCGAGACCGGCGAAAAATGGATTTGAATGGTGCGCGCTACTCCTTGTACCCGAGCCGTCGGAGTCGTTCCTTTACGTCTTCGTTCATATCCGGTCGTTCGACGCTATCGTCCTCGGTCGACTCGACGAGCTGCCGGTGCCGGTCGAGTTTCTGCCGGAGGCGGCGCTCCTTACTTGGATATTCGTCGATGACGTTCTCCTGCTCCTCGAGATCGTTCGCGAGGTCGTACAGTTCGTCGTTTGTCCCGTCGGGCCGCTCGATCAGTTTCCAGTCCTGTTCGCGGACCCTAAGGTGCTTGTCGTCGCCGCTGGACCAGCCCCCGATGACGTCCTCGCGCTCCCATTCTCCCTCGAACACGAGGTCAGCGAGATTGTAGCCGTAGAAGTTCGACGGGACGTCGAGTCCAACGGCATCCAGGAGCGTTACCGGGAGGTCGGCCAGCCCGACAATCTCGTCGTAGCTGCCTTCGTCGTCCCAACCTTCGACGAACAGCGGGACGTGATTCTTCACGTGAAGCGCGCGCGCGCCGCCGAAGTACCCGTGTTCGAGGAAGTGGTCCCCGTGGTCTGCCGTCAGTGCGAACACGTAGTCGTCGCCCCAGTTGTCTTCAACGGCCTCCATGAGGCGGCCGACCTGCGCGTCGTTGAACAGTATCTCGGCGTCGTAGAGGTCGATGAACGTCTGGAGTTCCTCGTCGGTGACGTTCTCGGGTTCCTCTATCATCTTCCGTCGGAGTTTAATCGACTCTCGATCGCTAACGACGTCGTCCCTGAACTCCCGCTGATACTCCGCCGGCGGGAGGAACGGGTGGTGGACGTCCATGTAGTGAACCCACAAGAACGTGGGCTGCTCGTCGTCCCTCTCCATGAACTCGATGGCCATGTCCGTAATCTCGTCACCGGGGACGTGGTACGACCCGACGTTGACGCCGGCGGAGGACTCAAGGAGATCATATCCCCATCTGAGGAAGTCGAGAATCGGTCCAGAGAGATTCGTCTTCGCCCACTTCCGGAAACCCGCCGTCGTCGACTCTTCTGGGGCGGAGTCGTAGAACGTGTCCCATCCCCGGTCGTAGCCGAACTGTCCAGAGACGTACAGGTTCGAGTGGAACCCGCCGGTCCGGTAACCGGCGTCCTGAAAGACTTCAGAAACGAGCGTCTGTTCGTCGGAGATGCGGTCGTGTCCACCGTACATCAGCGGCGTCACGCCGGTGAGAAGAGACGGAAAGGAGAAGCGAGTCCCGCCGACGTGTGAAAATGCGTTCGTGAAGCGGCTTCCCCGCGAGGCGTACTCGTCGATGAACGGCGTGGTGTTGCGTTCGTAGCCGTGGTAGCCGACGTGGTCTGCCCGCAACGAATCGATAGTGACGAAGAGAACGTTTTTCATATCCGATGAGACGGTCACCGTCGTAATTAAGGATTCTCATACTTGATGTCGGGAGGGTAGCTCTATCCTCCGGCTAGGTCTCGATAACGCAACGTGGCTCACACCACACGGTTCCGTGCGGGCAACAGCGACCGCGTCTTCGAACGGACGCGACCGGAGAGCGAGAACAGCGCAGCGAAATAGACGACGGCGCCCAGCGTAACGAGCGCGAGAGTCCAGATCCGGGCGTGGGGGACAGCCGGTTCGACGGCGACGACTGCTACGCCCATCACACAGGCCGACAGTATCTGTGCGCCCACGGTCCGCACCGGAATCGTGACGTGGTCGAGGAGGCTGACCAAGGCGAAGTACCCCCCGGTCGTTCGCACTCCCGCGGATGCGGCAGTGGCGATAGCCGCGCCCGTCCAGCCGATCCACGAGACGAGAACCACGTTGAGGACGACGTTAGTCATGATGAAGGCGACGTTGACGCGCGTGGCGACGTCGGGCCTGTTCACCGCGTTGACGACGTTGAGTAACTGACTGGCGTAGACGTCGGCCAGATACGACCCGACGAGGATGACGAGTACCGTGGCGCCAACGGCGTACTCGGGCCGGTAGAACAGCAATATCCGCTCACCGATGAGCGCGGCCCCGACGAAACCCGGCAGAACGATGACGCCACTAAACGCGAGCGCCTCGTCGAGATAATGGGCGATCCGTTCGTGGTTACCGTCCGCGTCGAGTTCGCTCATTTCCGGAAACAGCGTGGCGCTGATCGACGAACTCGCCGTCCCGAGCAGTGAACCGATTCCCCACGCCACCTCGTAGACGCCGATCAGCGTCGCTCCTGCTGCTCCGGTCAGGAAGATGCCGAGGACGAGCGTGTCCATCCAGCCGTACACGCGCCCACGGAGAGCCCCTACCCAGGCGTACTTCGCGTACTCCCACAGGCTATTGAGATGTCGTCTGGCCGGGAGCGACGGTCGGATTCGGACGATAGCGACCCCAAAGATGGAGACGATCACGAGCGACGCCGCGTGACCGAGCGTGAGAGCTGCGACACCGAACCCCATCACTACGACGGCGACCTGAATCGTCGTCCTGACCACGCGGTCGAGCGCCTTGAGTCCGCCCGACCGCGCCACGAGCTTCTGACCCTGCATACCCGCGAGCGTGGTCTTCATGAGCGTCGCGGCGACCAGTAGCGTCGCTACCTCTGTGTTGTAACCGACGAGGACCTGAACGACGACCAGATCTGGTGGGTCGATGGTCTCTAGTACCCAGCCAAATCCGAGAATGATCCCTCCGAGTGCGACCGCTAACCCGGCGTTGATCAACACACCACCGCCAAAATACCTGTCCGGCTCTTCGCCCTCGCTCATTCGTTTCGTCACTGCCGACGAGACGCCACTCGCGGGAATGACGAGCCAGAAGAAACCCAGCGCGACGGCATAGGAGTAGTATCCGAGATCGGATGCACCGCCCATCACCCCGATGACGAACGTGGCGATAAACCCCGACAGCGAGATGACGATTTGGGTGCCGAAGTGGTAGAGAGCGGTCTTGCCGAGTCGCATCAGTCCATGTACCCGAGGTCGCGTAGCTGGCGATTGACGGCGTCGGAGAATTCACCCGATTGGCCGCGACCGATCGGTTGCCCGTACCGCTCCAACCATGACTCGAGTTTTTCAGAGAGTTCGTCCGCTATGTCGGGGTAGTCCGCCGATACGTCACGCTGCTCTTCTGGAAGTTCGAACAGTTCGGACCAGCCCACGCTTTGCTGGTACCGAAACGCGTCCGTCCGAAGCGACGTCAACGCAGACTCGTGGAACCGAGTTGTGTCGAAATCGGGGCTGTCGCGATATCGTTCTGGGAACTCTATCGGCCCACGTTGTGAAACGGCGTACTCCCGGGTCTCCGAACGGAGGTCCACGCCGACCGTTCCCTCGGCGTCTCCGCCTGCGATACCCAGAAGCGTTGTCATGACGTCGGCGTGCTGGACGATGCTGTCCCTGCCAACCGCCAGCGATTCCTCCAGCCCCGACACGACCAGTGGAACTCGGGTAACGGCGTCCGTCAGAACGTATTTGTGAGAGAGCAATCCGTATTCGCCAAACAGTTCCCCGTGATCCGCGGTAATAACAACTATGGTGTCTTCGGGCGTGTTCGCCCGAACGTATTTAACGAGTTTTCCGACCATCTCGTCGGTGTAGGCTATTTCGGCATCGTACATCGCTTTCAGTGCCGCCCATTCGCCGTCGTCCAGATCGCACCCGCCGGCGATTATCGACGGTAGATCGTAGTGGACGTCAAGGGCGAATTCGGCGGCTTCACGAGGCTTCATATCGATGTCGTCCGCGTACTCGTCGATGTATGAAAGTGGCGGATAGTACGGTCGATGAGGTTCGTTGTAGTGGAGATAAAAGAAAAAGGGACTCTCGTTCGACCGTAAGTCAAGAAGCCACCGTTCAGCGATCTCGTTCATCAGGAACGGCGACGCGTGCTTGGCAGTGTCGCGCGTCAATCCCGCCGAATGTTTTCGGATATTGAAAAGATACTTGGCGAGTGTCTTGAATCCAGCTTGGCGAATTGTTTCAGACGCGAGCCATTGGAAGCGATCGAATCCGCGGTTGAGTCCGGTCGCGGAACTCACGAAGGAATTGCGTGAGAGGCACGCTGTCTGGTAACCCGTGTTCGAGAATCGCTCTGCGATAGTCGTCACTTGCTCCGGGAGGACGTCGCCGTCGATCCCGAGCGTGTTTCTCGTCGGCGCGAGCCCAGTGAGTATCGCACCGCTCGACGGTTGCGTTGACTTACTGTGCGCGATACACGTATCGAACGTGTGTCCGTCGTCGCCCACCGCCGCCATTCGGGGCGTCGTATCGCGCTTATAGCCGTCCATGGTGGTGTGGTCGGCCCGAACGCTGTCGAGCGTAATCCAGACGATATTGGGCGAAGCCATTGGGGACTTACTGTCCGAAAGCTGCCGTGTCGTCTTCTGTATTCCGGTTCGGGTCCGAAAGAGATTAACCCGCCACAGTATTCCACCCGTACGAATGGTCCTCGTCGTCCTTGGCATCGACGCGCTCGACCCCGATCTCGTGGATCCGTCGAGACACCAGAATTTAACGCTCACTTCGCATCGATCGATCGAAACGATCGATAGCCACGCCGGTGAGCCCAGCACTCACGAGCTCTGGCCGACCATCATCACCGGGCTCGAACCGGCGGAGCACGGACTCGTTCTCGACGACGGAGTCGCGTGGGAGAATCCGCTGTTCCGTTACGGGAGCGCACTCGCCGATTACCTCGTCCCTCAGGGCCTCCAGATGAGAATCGGCGCCTGGTTGCTGACCAACACGCAGGCGGACGCCTTCCGCGTCCCCGCGACCTACTACGCCGACAACGACATATCGACAGTCTTCGACGGCAGAAAGGCGGCGCCCATCGGAATTCCGAACTACGTCGTCGATGTCGATACGGAGGACAGGGAACACAGCCTCAGGCGGAGCCTCGGTTCGCTGTTCGAACGGGACCTCGACGCCAAAGGCGGTCACACCTCGTCGGATCCCTACGAGTTCTACGAGAATTGCATGGAGATGGCGATGACCCGTATCGCTCGCACACGTCGCGGCCTCCGGGGCCGTCGCAACGAACTCCTCTTCGCCTACACGAGTAGCCTCGACTTGATCGGTCACGTAACCTACGACCTCCCCGAGCTCCAGATGGCGGCGTACGACGAACTCGACGAGTTCGTTGGCGAACTCCGTGACGATCTCTGCCCGGGTGACGAACTCCTGTTGATCAGTGACCACGGCCTCCAGCACGGAATACACACGCACGAGGCGATGGTCGCCGGAACGGACCCGTCACTGGTCAAAGCGATCGACAGCGTGCTTGACGTGCGTGACGCCATCGAGACGGAACTCAACGGAGGAAACCACCGTCCCACGCCAGATCAGACCGACGAGCGAGACGGCGATTCCTCCGGCGGCGAAGCGGTGAAGGAACGGCTCGAAGACCTCGGTTACATGTAGTTACGCGTTGGCCAGAACATCTTCGTAGAGGTCGCGATACGCAGTCGCGACCGATTCGATGGCGTAGTTTTCTTCGACCAGTCGGCGACCGCTGGCAGCGAGTCGGTCACGTTCGACCGGGTCAGCCGCGAGTTCAACGAGATGATCCGCCAGCACTTCCTGGTCGCCGGTCGGGTGGAAACGCGCGACGTCTCCGTACGGGTCCGTGAACGGCGGAATATTTGTGAAGATGGCTACATTTTCTGATGCGAGCGCTTCCACGGCTGCCGCGCTGAACCCTTCCCACAGCGATGGCATGGCGTACACGTCGATCTCGGAGAGCATCTTGTACACTCGCTTTCGGTCGAGGTATCCGAGAAAGTGGACCGACTCGTCGAGATTCAGATCGGTCACCAGTTGTCGCAACTCCGATTCTAGCGGTCCATCTCCGGCGAGGACCAGTTCGATCCGCCGGTCGGACCGCTCTCGGGCCAACTCCAGAGCCCGGACCAGCGTCTCGTGATCCTTCTGCTCTGTCAGCATCCCGGCCGTACCGACGACGACGGAGTCAGGGGAAGCTTTTGCATCTCCGAAAATGCTCCAATTCAAATCTCGGCCGGCAGCGAGTCGATCGAAGTCCACGCCGTTCGGTATGAAGGCAACTTTGTCGGCCGGGAGTAGCGCGTCCTCCCACCACTGAAACGAGTCGTACACCGCCCGAGAGTTACAGACGACGCGGTCCGCCAGTGGATTCGTCAGCCCGTTCGCGACTCTGCCGAGCCTGTTGAAGCCCATTCGCATGTTTCCTTCGCGCGAAACGGACGGTATCCCCAGTGAACGGGCAATAATCTTCGCGAAGGCGCCCGAATGATTGTGGTGGGCCTGAACTAGGTCGTATTGCCGCATGAAGTGCCGAGCGCGTCGAACGGTGTTCCAATCGACACCAACGGTCGTGTCCGGCGCATCGAGACTGGTGACGTCGATGGAATCAGACCCCGCGAACGGTTCCGCCGCGAACCAGGCCAGAACGTCTACCTCCACATCTGTGTTGTCAACGAGGCCCCGAGCGATGTCCGCGGGGACGCTCGTTTCACCGACCGCGTTAACGACGAAACAGACTTTGGGACCGTCCATTGTAGGGAAGCCATCCTCGGCAGGTTCCTATTAGTTCCGTTTCCAGTGCCCCGCGAGTCATTCGGTCCACTTGATCCGCCGTGCTCTGGTCACGACCGATACAAGGGCACGAAACGACTGAGCCCGATCCAGACGAAGAAACAACTTGCGATTAGCATCGGAATCACGACGAGTGATATCGCAATAACGGCCGTTTTGGCCAGAATAGTCGTGACTTTCATCGACGTAACCATACTGAGTGGGATCATCGATAAAATCGCAAGGAACGATATACTGACCGGCACGTGATTTTCAGTTGACGTAATTGCTGGTGTTCGCATACGGTTGCCTCCTCTACTAACTGTTGTTGCCCGTTTGTTTCATACATTTCTCGAAACCAGTCCGTGACTCCCCTCTCGCCCGTTCCGCTCACAGAGACCGGAATTGTATTATAGTGGCCTACTCCGGAATTACGTATATGATCCCTGTGCCGTTGCAAATACTTTCGGACTTCCATCTCTTGCTTTTCCTCGGTTTTTTCGGTGCGGCAGCGATAGCTATCAGGTATCACGATCGGAGGGGAGTGAGAGCGGGATTTCTCGCGTTCTTCGTCGTACTTCTGGTCGTGCAGGGAACCGTCGTTCCCCCTGGATGGCCTTTTAATGGATGGACCCTCTTCGGTAACGAAGCGCCGACGGAGGACGTCCGGTACGAGTTCCGCGTCGTCGACGCAGATGGAAACGAGCTACGGTACGACCCACGTGCCACGTCAGTGTTGATATCACCGGTATCACACCGGTACGGCCAGAAGATTGACGATGAATACTGGGGTGAATCGTATACTGATCAGGAAGCGTCAGAGCTAGCGCAGTATCTCCTCTATCGAGCAACCAAGTATCGGACGACTGTCGAATCAGGCACCTACGACGGGACTTACAAGTTTCCACGACATCAACTCGACTACCGCTGGAACGAGCAGCGCCTGCAAGAGATAGGAGCTTTCGAAACGCTCCGTCTGTACCGAATTGCGATTCACGTTTCACACGACGGGAACGAAGTAGCGATGTCGGAAGCGGTCGCCTGGGAGTACGAAGCGTCGTACGGAGAGGCAAGGGGTGCAAACGCGTGACCTTCGTCAATTACTTCGCAACGGAACAGCGAGAGAGTCCGTTCAATCTAGCTGTCGCACGTGTTCTCGTCGGACTCTACGCGCTCTGGAAGGTAGATAGCTACGTGGACTGGGAGATCGTTCGCGTGTGGCCGGTCTATCTTCACGATGAGTATCAGTTCTTGCTGCTTTCAGAGGACCTGTGGTACCTCCCCGTTGAGCGGCTATTGGTCGTAATTACCCTCGTTGCGTTCGTCATCGGATTCCGGACTCGGATCACGGGATTCGTTTCTGCGCTTCTCCTGGCCCACATGAGTGCCATTCTCAATATGATCACGACTGGTGGCACTTCCACGACATTCCTCTACCCCGTGTATGTCCTCTTGCTTTTCGCCCTGTTCGCCGAAGAAGACCTGTTATCGGTCGATGGTTTACGTCGGACTGGTGGCAAATCTCTCGATCAGCTCACCGATAAACTAGATACTGGAACCTCCAAAACATATTCGATGTCGCCGCTGAAGTGGTTGCTCGTCGTTCTCGGAATTATATACGCGCATTCAGGTCTGACGAAAATCGTCGACGGACCCTTGACAGCCTGGATTGACCCCGCTAACTTGGCCCGGTATCTCGCTCTTTGGGAGACCATCTCGGGCCGAGAGTTGCTTTTCGTTGATTTCATAACCGGTTCACTGTTGCTCGCCACCGCCGTCGCCGCGGGAACCGTCTTCCTGGAGACAGGCTTTCTCGTAGCAGTACTCCTTCGTTGGTCGATTACGCCGTTCATCATCGGCCTCGGTGCAATGCACACAGGGATAGCGCTCGCCATGACCCCGTACTTCTTCGATATGTACCTGATCTACCTGTTGTTCCTCCCTTGGGACCGTATCTACGCGCGCATAACTAGCTCACGGGAAATTACGGTTACGTACGATGCGAACTGCTACTTCTGTGTTCAATCGATGTTGTTTGTAAAGTGGCTGGATACCGGCCGTACCATCAAATTCGTGGCGAATTCGCGCAGTGAGGAAAACCTGTCTTCGGACGACGCAGAACCCTCAGGAGCGATAGTTGCTGTTACAGACGGCGAGAGCGTCGAAGGATATCAGGCATTCAGAACGTTATTCAGTCACTTCGGCCTCCTATCGCCCCTCGCAATCGGGATGGCGATCGATCCTGTCGAGCGGATTGGTACGAGGATATACGGACGCGTCGTCTCGAACCAGTAGAATCGTTTTCACGATGTCGTCGATCAGAAGCGCGAACATCTGGATGGACAGAGAGGAACGTCAGGATTTGAGCCGCTCCACACCATTGCACGGCCAGCTGCGACGCTTCGATACATTCTTTGGCAGACCTCACAGAAATAACTTTCATGTGCGGAATCGCGGGCGTGTTCGGCAGGCAGATTGCCGGTTCTACATTTGATGAGATGATCGATTGTCTCACCCATCGAGGTCCCGACGACGATGGGCGATTCGTCGACGGTGACGTACCGATAGCGATGGGTATGCGACGTCTCGCCATCGTAGATTTGAAAGGCGGAGAGCAACCGATTCGGAACGAAGACGGCTCTGTTATCACCGTCTTCAATGGTGAGATCTACAACCACGAATCGATACGGGCAGACCTTACTGACAAAGGCCATCGCTTCGAGACGCGTTCGGACACGGAGGTACTCGTCCACCTCTGGGAGGAGTACGGTACGGACATGACCCGGCACCTCGATGGGATGTTCGCCTTCGCTGTGTTCGATGCCGAAGACGACGAACTCTTCCTGGCTCGCGACCGGTTAGGAATAAAGCCGCTGTACGTCGCCGACACTGAAGCAGGATTCGTCTGGGGGAGTGAAATCCAAGCAGTGCTCGCAGCCGGAGTCGATAGATCGATTGATGAACGGGCGGTTTACAACTACTTCACGCTTCGATATACACCGTCACCACAGACGCTTTTCTCGCAAATACAGAAGGTGCCCCCTGGATCAACAGTCCACGTCACGTCTGCAGGCGTTGAACGGCGCCAGTACTGGCGGCCGGGCGGTGACCCAGTCTCGGGCAGTCCGGACGAACTCGCATCGCGGCTCCGCACTCACCTCGAACGGTCAGTGGAACGGCGTATGATGTCGGACGTTCCGCTCGGAGCATTTCTCTCAGGTGGACTCGATTCGTCGAGTATCGTCGCTCTGCTCTCCGAGAAGATGGATTCGCCGTTACAGACGTTTTCGATCGGATTTCAAGCCGACTCGTACGACGAAAGTTCCGAAGCGCGATACGTCGCCGAGCATTTCGGAACGGATCACCACGAGATTACCGTGGATTTAGACTCTATGGACCTGTTTGATGGACTCGTCTCGGAGCTCGGCGAGCCGCTCGCTGACCCGGCAATCTTTCCGACGCTCCTGCTTTCAGACCTCGCGAGTGAGCACGTCAAAGTAGTCCTCTCTGGTGAGGGAGCTGACGAACTACTCGCCGGATACTGGTATTACAAAATTCAGGACGACCGACAGAAGTACGGACGATTGCCCGGGCCTGCTTTCAGGGTGGCAGCGTTAGCGGAGAAACACATCTCCGAAGGGGACAAGCGCCTCCGCTATTTCACATCCATGCGTGACGACGAAAGCGCTTTACAGGGGCTCATGCAACGATTCCAGATTCCCCCAGAGCGATACCTCGATTCGGATCAGACTCCCGATTCTAGCGGATTGACAGACGTTATCGACGCGTCTTTCGACCGGGCGATGACCGATCACTCTTTTGACCGGATCAGCGCTTTCGACGTCGCCTATTGGTTACCCGACGACCTGCTTTACAAAGTCGACCAAGCGAGTATGGCCCACTCGCTAGAGGCACGTGTTCCGTTCCTCGATCACGGTCTTGTGAACTTCCTATACCGCGTTCCTCGTAAACACAAGCGAGGTGAGTACAAACCATTACTAAAACGTGCGATGAGGGACGTACTACCCGATCGGACGCTTCAGCGGAGTAAACACGGTCTCGGCGTGCCTGTTAGCAATTGGTTCCGAGAGGGTCACGAGGCGATTGAAGGGTGGATCACCCGCGAACATCTCCAGACGACCCCCTACGTGAACCCAGACCGGGTGTTTGATCTGTGGGCAGATCATCGTTCAGAACGACGTGATTACGGACTCACGCTTTGGAAGGTACTCAATTACGTGGCTTGGTACGACCATTTTGGGACTCGTCAGTAATTTCTTCCGGCCATGAATTTGTCAAATTACTAATCACTTCGTCTATCTGGTCTGCGCGACGTTCGTACGTGTATTCGTACGCTCCTGTCTCACGTGGGTTTGAGATGGATGCATCGAGTGCATTCAAACTCGTGTCGGCGAAGTCGTCGACGTTAGCATTTTCGTAGAGATGGATCGATTCATCGTTGACTGCGACGTCCGCGATCGTCGGAACATCAGAGGCCACGACTTTGAGACCGCAAACGAGGTATTCGTAGAGTTTCAGGGGGGATGTGTAGTGGCTCGCGATGCGATCAGAATCTCTCAGCGGTACGAATCCGACGTCCGAAACTGCGAGATACTCGAATACGTCCTCCTGGGGTACGCGACCAACGAACGTTACGTCGTTCTCGACTCCGTGTTCCTCAGCAATCTCCCTGAGATCCGCTATTTCGTCGTCCGTGCCACCGACGACGACGAGTTTGGCCCGGACGTCGTCGACGATGAGTGAGAATCCCTCTATGACAAGTTCGAGATCGTTCTTCCAAGCAGAGATACTACCTGCGTAAACGAAGACCGAAGCGGATTCGACCGCGAGTTTGTCTTCGAGACGTTCCGAATCCGAGTCTGGAACTAGTGAAGCGGAGGCCGCATCTGGTACGACGGCGTCGACGGAGATACCTAATGACTCCAGGTCCGTTGCGATTGGCCGAGCAATGGTTAGGACGCCGTCGACTGCCTCTACACGATTCCGCTCCTCGTCTGAACCAATTTCGCCGATACCGCTGTACGCCTTGTGGGCCTCATAGATCGTCAGGGGGTAGACCCACGACGGAAGATGAGCTAACACGCGGAGGAAAGACACGTCACGAGTAAAGAGAACGTCATCGGAGCGAGAGCGAAACAACGCAGAGAGATAGTATCGGAGCCGGTCCGAGGTCGTGTCTTTCCCGGTAGTGCCAGTGTGGACGACTTCAAATTCAATTGAGAGGTTGTTGGCTCGTGCGTATTCGTGCGGATTTCCTGCCGCTAGTAGCGTTACGTTGTGGCCGAGACGTGTTAGGGCGTTACAGGTGTGAATTATTTGGTTTCCGTGGGCATTGGACGGGTCGAAGTCGGTGTGATAGACGTATGTAAGACGTGCCATTGCGGTTGAATACTTACACATTACTAAACGAGAGGAAGTAACCGTGACGCTTCGTTGGTCACTGCTAGAGAGGGCAGAAATAGGAGTGTTCAAATATCACGATGCACTTTTCGTTAACGTCATTATGTATTCGCTCGCTGGTATCAAACGGGCAATTCGTGACCCAGCACGGGCGATTCGGGAAGCTAACAAATTCTTTCATACCCGTGGATTTCGTCGCGATTTCAATCCCGACGGAGTGAACGTTCTCGATCGGGACTGGGACAATCTGATAATTCTTGACGCTTGCCGATACGATTACTTCAAAGAGGTCGCTGACCTACAGGGAACAACGGGATACGTCGAATCGATTGGGAGTGCCACCTACAGATTCATCCGGGGAACTTTCACTAACCGAACGCTTTACGACACCGTATACGTGATGGACAACGGCTGGTACCTGCAGTTAAAAGACGAGATTAACTCAGACATCTTCGATCACTACAACCTCCATAGCGGAAACTACGACGTTACCTGGGCAGACGAAGAGTTGGGAGTAGTTGCTCCCGAGAGCGTGACTGAATACGCGAAGCGAGCGGTCAACCAGTACGAAGACAAGCGACTCATCGTTCACTATCTGCAGCCACATCATCCGTTCCTCGGAGAGACGGGTGAGACTTTCACCCAGCACTCTTCTTCGTTACTCGAAGTAATCGACGAGAACGAGAACGCCACGAGAGAGCAATTGCGTCGCTCTTATCGTGAAAATCTGGAATTGGTGCTTGAGGAGGTTACAGAACTCCTTCCCGAACTGACGGGACGAACTGTTATCACGGCAGATCACGGTGAAATGCTCGGCGACCGTCACGACTTTTTCCCGATGCGTGACTACGGCCATCATCCAGGCATTTACAACGACGCGACGGTGAAAGTACCGTGGCACGTCGTCGAAAACGGCGAGAGGCGCGATATACGAGCCCAGGAGCCTAAGGAACAGGAAGAGATCGACGCTGCGAAGCTCAAAGAACAGCTCCAACAACTCGGATACAAGATGTGACCGAAGCGTACGTTCACAGCCGATCAGGTCCGTTCCAAGGCTTCGTACTCCCAAACAAGGTCAAAGTACCGCTTTAATCCAGCCACGAACGCCTCGTTTTCAGTTATTGCCGCTTGCCGCATGTGGTTCGGAACATCATCCTCCTGCACGAGCAGAATCGCCGTCCCGGAGTCGTACTCCATACTCGGGTCGGCCACAGTGCCCCGCCAGGGGAGTCGTTCCTCGCTGAACCGGATCCCGACTTCCGGATACGAATCAGAAATTTCCTCGACGATACCCGCCTGAACGTCTCTGTTCTCATCGCTCAGCCGATCGGGAGCGACCAGGAGCACGGAGACGTCGATTCCCCTGTCGAGGGCCGCCTCGAAGGCGGGGCGGACCGAGTCGAAGTACTCGAAGCTCTTCGACATAACGAGCAATTTTTCGTCGGCGTCGTCGTAGATCCGACGGGTCTCCCGCTCGCTGGGTTCGCCGACGTCGACGACGTGAAACAGTTCCGACGTCGGGGTGACCGACTCGGTGGCGCGCTCGAACAGCGGATCGTACTCGGAGAGGAACACCTCGCGGCGCGTATCCAGTTCGGCCTCGAACTGTTCGTACTCCTGTCGCTGGTTCTCGACGGCCCTGTCGAGGATTTCCTCGGGTGACTTCGACTGGTACTGCTTCGGTCGCCCGGGAATGACCTTGATGAATCCGCGGTCGGAGAGGGCGTCCAGCACGCCGTAAATGCGGGCTTTGGGGATGCCGGTCGCCTCGGCGAGGTTGGGCGCCGACGTCTGCCCGAGAGATATCAGCTCTTCGAGCGCGGTCTCCTCGTACTTCGTCAGCCCCAGCAGGTCGAAGACGTCGTCGGCCCGGCCGGTCATACGTCGTACTTTTATCGGCCCGTACAAAAGGGGGCCGAAACGTATATGGACCCGACGCCAGTAGTTACTCGCAAGATTAGTAACTATGGACGAACAGCAGATCGCGGAGTCGGAGGCGGTGGCGGAGGAGGTGGAATCAGCGGCGGACGACGCGTCACGGGCCGATTCACGGGCCGAAGACGACCACCTCGCCGGCGTCGAGGACGGCTGTGGCTGTACCGAAGTGTGGGAGCACCTGAGCGAGAACCGCGCGGACGAGTAGCAGAGATCTCACTCGTATTGGACGACCGATCGCCACGGGATCGGCGGAGAGTCGGTGCCTCACTTCCGATCCGCAGCTTTTTGCTGGCGGCGTGACGAGTACCGCCAATGGCGGATAGCGACGACGTCTGCGTCCTCGTTCCCACGTACAACGAGGCCGAGACGATCGGTGCGGTCGTGACAGGGTTCGTCGACCAGGGGTACGAACACGTCCTCGTCGTCGACGGCGGGTCCGCGGACGACACGCAGGCAGTCGCGCGCGAGGCGGGTGCACGCGTCGTCGAACAGTCCGGGACGGGGAAGGGCCAGGCGGTCCGCGAGGCGCTTCAGCGCCACGTCGACCGGCCGTACGTCCTGATGCTCGACGGCGACTCGACGTACCGGCCGGAAGAGGCGGAGCGGCTCCTCGACCCGCTGCTCTCGGGGGAGGCCGAACACGTCATCGGCAACCGGTTTGCAAACATGCAGTCCGGGGCGATGACGCGGCTCAACCAGGTCGGCAATCGAATCATCAACCGTTCGTTCTCGCTCATCCACGGTCGGAACCTCGTCGACATCCTCTCGGGCTACCGGGCGTTCACGCTCGAATCAGCGAACCGGCTCCACCTCCGATCCGACGGGTTCGGCATCGAGACGGAGATGTCCGTCGAGTGCGTCAAACACAACGTCAGGACGGCGGTGGTCCCCATCACCTACGAGCCCCGGCCGGAGGACTCAGAGACGAATCTGCGCCCGTTTCGCGACGGCGCGAACATCATTCTCACGCTCTACCAGATGGCCAAGACGAACAACCCGCTGTTCTACTTCGGCAGCGTGGGAACGCTGAGTACGCTCACGGGCATCGGTCTGGCGGCCTACGTCGCCTACGAGTGGTTCGTCAGGAGCATCTCCCACGAGGTCATCGCGTTCCTCGCGGGGTCGGCGGTACTGCTCGGCGTTCAGTTGTTGATGTTCGCCGTCCTCTCGGACATGATCGTCGCCGTCAATCGCGAACAGACCCACCAGATCCAGCAGATCGCCCGCAAGATCGGCGACGAGAAAGGGGAAGATGCGGGTCGAGTGGGCGAGGACGCGGCCGGTCAGTCGGCGGACGTCGAAGAGTCGACGGTCGACGAGAGCGGCGTCGACCCGGCGGAGTCCTAGAACGGAATCAGCGACCGTAACTGAGCGAGCAAGTTGTTGCCGGTGGCCTCACGTCTGGATTCGAACACGGGGTGCAGCGCGTTCAGCAGGTCCTGCTCGTGCTCGAACTCGCGTCGGTCGATCTCCTCGAGCGCTTCTGCGAGGGTCATCGCGTGTCCGGACGCGTCGTAGGGTACTTCGACGTGGCCCAGTTCGTCCCGCAGCGACTGTGCATCGGTCGGGTACGTCACGGCCGCGTCGCTCAGTCTGGCGACCAGGGCCGCGATCCCGAACTCGATGACCTCGGGTCCGTCGTCGTCGTCGTTCGCCGGCGGGCGGACTCCCATTAGTGGGTAAGAGGGCCCTGGGGGTCGAAAAACCTGCGCTCCTGGCTCGAATGGCTGGGTACCGGGCGCCACTGATAAGCCACCGCGGTCCGTTCCGCAGTATATGTCGGCAGGTGTGCCGGTGGCGCTGGAGCCCTATCGCTGGCTCGTGGTGGTCGCGTCGGTGCTCGTCTCGTTCCTGGTTCTCGCGCTGATATCCGGGGACGGCAGGCGAACCGACGGCGTTCGCTCCCGACTCTTGCACGGCGTCCCCTGGGGAACGGCCCTCACCGTCGGGTTCGTCGCGTCGGTGTACCTCTTCGTCCAGGGTGGGCTCGCGCATCCGAGACAGCCGCTCGTCATCCCGTTCCGTTCGTGGTCGTACTTTTACCCGCTCGGAATGGTCACCGCCGCGTTCAGCCACGGGAGCTGGTCCCACGTCGTCGGAAACCTCGTGGGAACCGTGGCCTACGCTTCCATCGCGGAGTACGCGTGGGGCCACTACCCGAGAAAACGCGGCGCTCAGACGTTCACGGGCTGGCGAACGAACCCGTACGCCCGCATCCTCGCCGTTCCGGTCGTCTCTATCGTCGTCGGCCTGTTCACCGCCCTGTTCGCCCTCGGTCCCGTCGTCGGATTCTCCGGCGTCGTCTTCGCCTACGCCGGTTTCGCCGTCGTCCAGCGACCAGTCCTCGCGACGCTGGCGATCCTCGGTTCACAGGTCCTGAGCCTCGCCTTCTCCGCGGTGACGAACCCCCAGTCTGTCGCGTCACCGACGCCACGCGTCGTCACGCCCTGGTGGGCCGACATCGCCATCCAGGGTCACGCCATCGGGATCCTCGCCGGTATCTTGCTCGCTATCGCGCTGGCCCGATCGCGTGACGACTGGCCCGAACCCCGGCGAGTCTGGTTCGCGCTCGTCGCCTTCGCCACGTTCCAGGGCCTGTGGGCGATGTACCTCCCTGCGGACGGGGGTCGGTACGTCCTCTTCAGGTGGGCCGGCGTCTCGGTCGTGTTCCTCCTCGCGACGACCGTGGTGATCGCGGCGACGAGGCGCGAGGACGTCGCCGTTCCGTCATTCGGGAGCGTGCACAAGACGTTCGCCCTCGCGTTCGTCGTCGTCTTGCTGGCCTCGCTTTCCGGGTCAGCGGTGTTCTACAACGTCGCCCCCATCGACCAGCAGCCCGGTCCCGACCGGACAGTCGAGGTTCGCGATTACTCGGTCGGCTACGCCGAAGACATCCCGGAGGGGTACATCGACGCCGTCTCGATCCCGATCATCGACTACTCGCCCCAGATCAACACGAGCGGCGTCATCGTCACGAGTCCAGATCGATACATCTGGCGGACGGCCGTCGGACCGGCACGGCTCGAAAACCGCGGTCGCGTCTCCATCCTCGTCGGCGGACTCGGCTGGCGTGAACGCGTCGTCGTCAACCGGACCGGGTGGATACTGGCTGGCAACGAGGAGGTGTACAAGGTGTACCTCCGCCCCGAGGGCGAGGACCGGACGCTCGGCTTCTCGTCTGAGCCCGCAGCGGCCGACCCAACGATAGCCGGGCGTAACGTCACGATGCGTTCCACCGACGAGCAGTTCGAGTTCGTCGTCACACGGCGAGGTGAGACAATGGGCAGCGCGGCCGTTCCGGCGAACGGGACGTCGGTCACGACCGGCGGGCTTACGTTCCGTCGCGACGAGAGTCGCGTCTTCGTCATCGAGAACGAGACGCGCGTCCAGATCGCCCGACGGAACGGTGACTGAGCGAACGGCGATCGAGAGAACTACGCCTGAGAGGAGTTATCCGTCAGCCGACCACTCGATGCGGTACACTTCGGCGTCGATCGTCCGTTTCTCCTCGTCGTGGAAGTCGAACTGTCGAGGCAACTCGAACTCCGTCCGGTAGGAGTCGGTGACGTCGCCGCCCTCGTCGGCCGCGAACGACTCGACGAACTCCTGGCTCCCGTCGTTGTGGATGGAGTAGGAGACGCCCGCGACGTTGGCGGCGGTCGCCAGGAACGCCCGGTCGGCGTGTTCGTTCCCCGACTGGGCGCCGAACGGCGGGTTCATGACGACCGTCGTCTCCGCGGGGTCCGGTCGGAGCGGCAGGTCAGTCGCGTCGGCGCGGACCCAGGAGACGGAGGTGGTCGAGGCGACCTTGCGCTCGTTATCCCGGGCAGTCCCAAGCGGCGCCGGGTCGATATCGACGCCGACGACGCGCTCCGGGCCGCGCAGCGCGGCACCCAGCGCGAGCATGCCCGTCCCACAGCCAAGGTCGAGGACCGTCTTTCCTTCGACGTCGCCTCGCAGGTCGGCGAGGTGAACGAGGTGAGCCGCCAGTTCCGGCGGCGTTCGGTACTGTTCGAGGGGGGCTCGCGGGTCCTCGAATCCCGCCACGACGCCGAGTTGCTGGGCCAGAGCCCGTTTTGTCGCCATCACTCACAATACATTATGCGCATTCAAAAAGTTTTGTAGATGCGCAGAAGTAATCGAGCCGCTGGTCGGGGAGTTCGACTTACCAGGTGTCGTGGAAGGTGTCGAACTCCAGCTGGTCCAGATCCTCCTCGCCGATGGCGATGCGGTACTCCTGGGGAGTGAGCATGGGCTGCTTGAACTGCGGGCCGTCGTCGGTGGTGATACGCGGACAGCCAGTGTTGACGTAGGCGTCCATCCCGAAGTTGGTGAGCCGGTCCGGCGTCACCTCGTCCATCGTGATGAGGTAGGCGTTGTCGTTGTTCTCGACGATCTCCTGGGCCTCGTCCCAGCGGCCCTGGCCAATCTTCGTACAGAAGATGACGCCCCAGCGCTCGGCGTCCATCGCCTTGTGGACGGAGGCGTAGCGCTGCTTCATGAACTTCTCCGTGTCGGCGACCGTGACGACGTTGTTGACGGGATCGGCGATGACCACGTTCTTGTCGGGGTGTTCCATCGCGAGGCCGAGCGGGTGGAACTTGCCACCGCCGACGTACAGCATCTGGTCGGCGTCGACGTCGGCGCTAGCGTAGTTGCAGCCGAGGACCTGGCCCTCGTGGGTGAGCCGGTCGTCACCCTTGCGCGTGTGGACGGTGTAGCCGCGCTCCTCCAGCCACGCCTTCATCTCGTCGAACTTGTTCATGTGCTGGGCCGTAGTGACGAGACCGACGTCCGGATCCTCCTCGGGCGAGGCCAATTCCTCTTCGCGGGCCTGCTCCATGATGGGGAAGACGTCGACGTTCGAGAAGAGCGGGACGTAGATGATCTTCTCGGACTCCTTCATCGGCGAGTGGCCGAAGTGGACGAAGACGTCCGTCCGGCGCATCATGTAGGTGTCGAGGTCGCAGGCGCCGTAACAGGGCTGACCGGAGATCATCACCTGGACGTCCTCGGGCAGCAGTTCCCGCAGGTCGTCGGCGACCGCCGGGCCGCGGCGCTTGAGTCCTTCCGGGAACTGGAGGCCCAAGGTCTCGGCGTCGCGTTCGTCGACGGCGTCGACGATGCGGTCGAGTTCGTAGTCCCACTCCCTGTCGTGCTTCAGCGAGAGACCCGTGTTCCGCAGGTCTCCGTCGGTACGCTCCTGGCTCATTACCCCGGCGTAACGTCCGAGCGCGTATAACAGCCGCGTTTCGGTGACTCCGTGAGTGCCCGCAACGCGCCGTGAGGAACCCGGTGGGGTTCCGTCGGCGTGATTCAACAGAAGTTCTGCGTCGCGTACACCTCCCCGTCTTCGCCGTCGTAGTAGACGCCGATTCCCTCGCCGTTCCACCGTTCCCGGAGGATGTTCTCCCGGTGTCCGCTGGAGTTCATCCACATGTCCACGAAGGCGCTCGCGATCGCCGACTCCGAGGGCACCCCGATAGTACCCCGCATCGCGATGTTCTCGCCACCCCCGACAGCGCAGTCGTAGCCGGCCTGATCGTACCGGTCGACGAAGCTGTCGCCGTCGGGCGCGGTGTGGCTGAAGTAGTCGTTCTCCGCCATGTCCCGGCTGTGGTTCCGGGCGACTGCGCTCAACTCGGAGTCGTGTTCGAGCGTATCCAGCCCGTTCTGACGACGGATTTCGTTGATCTGCGCGTGGATATCACGCTCGACCGCACGCTCGTCGAACGCTTCGTCTGTCGACGATTCTGTCTCGGTAGACGTCCCCGATTCTGTCTCGGTAGACGTCCCCGATTCTGTCTCGGTAGCAGTCTCTGTCTCGGTAGCAGTCTCTGTCTCGGTAGCGGTTTCCGTCACCGTCTCGGTAGCGGTCTCCGTCTCCGTGGGTGAGTCGGTGGTCGTTGCCGTCGGTGACTCGGTCGCCGTTTCGGTTTCAGTCGCCGTTTCGGTTTCAGTCGCCGTTTCGGTTTCAGTCGCCGTTTCCGTCTCGGTAGCAGTGTCCGTCTCCGATGGCGTGCTCGATTCGGTCTCCGTCGCTTCAGTTTGGGCCCCGCCGTCGTCCCCACCGTCACCATCGTCTGCTATCGGTTCGTCGTCGTCACCCTGCGCGTCATCCTCGCTTCCCTCCCGGGTATCGTCGCTTTCCTCACTGGACTGACCAGTCCCGCTGGATTCGTCGGCCTCCTCCGGTGTGTCGGGCGAATTGTCGCCGAAGCCGTACCCGTCGTCCGGAATGAACACCGAACAGTTCCCGTCCTCGACGTATTCGAAAGCCGTCGCGTTCGCGGCCGTCGCGTTTTCTTCCGACGCGTCACCGATTTTCTCGGAAGCGCTAACGGTGCCGACCCCAGCGGCGAGTACTGCCGCGACGAACAGCGCCGCGGCGATGGTCACCCCGATCCGCTGCCAGCCCCGTCGATTCGCGGTTCGATTCGTCTTATTCGTCATGGACTGCCTCCCCTGTTGACATGCTCCGTGGGGCACTACTGGCCCGGTTTAGTTCATTATCTGCGTCGTAAACGAAATTCCAGAAAACCGCCGCGTAATTGGGCCGACGCCGGCATTCGGTCACGACTCCGCCGTACACAGCGGAAATGAGAGATTAAGCGCAAACTGTAGCCTGGAACGAGCGATTACGGAGCGGCGGAGCCGACTGGCTTCTACACCGCGCCGATTGCTCGCCGTCGGCACTTTGGTCAGTCCACGGCGACCGCAAGCCGAGAAACGTCTGGTGCGGTCAGGACTCGTCGAGTAACTCGTCCACCCGGGAGTCGCGCCGCCCCATCATGACCGAGACGACCCGGTCCTGGAAGGCGAGGAAGCCAAACACGAGTACGGCCAGTCCGCCGCCGAACAGCATGGAGGTCTCCATACCCGGAGTTCACGCTCGCTGCCTATAAGCCTTCCCGGGGGGTCCCGGACCCCGTTCTCGGGCGTCTCCGGCAGGTCTATAGGCGACGAGTCCCCAACGTCGATCAATGAGCGTCGAGACCGAGACCCGCGACGATGCCGGTGAGAACCCCGCCGACCAGCTCGCCAGCGAGTTCGGCGAGGCCATCGCCGAGATGCCCATCTACCAGCGATTCGCAGAGGCCAAGCGGGCCGTCGAGAACGACGAGGCAGCCCAGGAGCGCATCCAGAAGTTCGAGGCCATCCGCGAGGACTTCATGCTCGCCCGCCAGACGGGCCAGGCCGACGAGGAGGGCCTTCGCGAACTCCAGGCCGCCCAGGAGGAACTGCACGAACTCGACGTCATGAGCGAGTACCTGGCCGCCCAGAGCGAACTCGAACTCCGCCTTCAGGAACTCAACGAAGTCGTCTCCGACGAACTCGTCGTCGACTTTGGCGAGAAGGCTGGCGGGTGCTGTGAGGACTAGGGAGGCGCGCCCGAAGGGCGGGCCTCCGACAGTCCGAGGGGGAGCGAAGCGACACGCGAGGACTAAAACGGCGCCGACCGGAGGGAGGGGCCGTCTCGAATCCGAACGGTGAACGAAGTGAACCGTGAGGACCAGGCTGGCCTGAGCGAAGCGAAGACCAGTTATACTGCGAACGGGGAGCGGAGCGACCCGTGAGTGAGTTCTGAGCGAAGCGATGATCGCCGTCTGTGGCCGAAGAAAAGAGGTGGCTTCGAAACGCATTAGCCCCAGCCATCCGACTCCTCGTCCATGACAGTCGATAGCGACTGGGGCGACTGGTTGCCGCGCGCCGTAGAAGACGCCGACCCGGACGGACTGGCAATCTGGTATCTCGGGTGTAACGGGTTCATCGTCAAGTCCAGCGGCGGGACGACGGTGTACATCGATCCCTATCTCGGTATCGGGGACCCGCCGCGGACGCTCCGGATGATTCCGGTGCCGTTCAACCCCGAGGACGTCTCGGAGGCCGACGCGGTGCTGGCGACGCACGAACACATCGACCACGTCCACGGGCCGTCGCAGGGACCGATCCTCGAACAGACGGGCGCGGACTACTACGCGACGGACTCGGGAATGGCCGTCGTCGACGAGGAGGGCTGGACCGACGAGTGGGACGTCACGGACGACCAGTTCACCGAAATCGTCGAGGGCGACACGCTGGAGATCGGCGACCTCACCATCCACGTCGAGCCTGCCAACGACCCAGACGCGGAGCACCCGATCTCGTACGTCTTCGAACACGGCGAGACGACGTTCTTCCACGGTGGCGACGCCCGTCCGGGCGAGTTCGAGGAAATCGGGGAGAACTACGACATCGACCTGGGCGTGCTCGCCTTCGGCGCTATCGGCAACATCGACGACAAGGAGACGGGCGAACCGGTCCGGACCCAGTGGTACAGTGACGAGAACATGATCGTCGAGGCGGCCAACGAGCTCCAACTCGACACGCTTCTCCCCAGCCACTGGGACATGTGGAAGGGCATGACAACAGAGCCGACAGTTCTTCACAACCACATGAATAGCTTCTCATACCCTGAGTCCCTCGAAATCATCGAGATTGGCGACCGAGTGGACTGTTGAATGTATATTTCCTAACCGAACGGGAAAGAATAATGATAGTAAGTATCTTTAAGACCACGGCAAAAAGGTAATAGCAACATGAGCGATTCCCAGGCGTACGAGGCAGTTCAAATCGCCTCGGATGGGGTGACCGTCACGAAGCGTTTCGAGGCGGACGAGTTCCCCGTCCCCGCGATCGCGTTCAACTTCGAATCGAGGCGGAGCGAGCCGGTGACGGTTCGACTCTCAGACGTTGTCCCCGACGACGTGGCGGTCGAGGACCTGGGATTCCACCCCGAGTACGGCAGCGAGTACTGGACGATCGACGACGACGAAATCTCCTTCGAACGGGAGATCGAACCCGACGCCGAGTACACGACTGTGTACGGTATCCGTGCGACGGGCACGGACAACGTCGAGCAGTTCCTCACCGAACCCCAGTTCGACGAGGTCGACCCGCCGCTCGAGGACGACGAAGGAGCCATCGTCGGCGACGGGTCCGACGCCGTCAAGGACGTCATCTCCGGCGACGCCGACAGCGTTCCCGGCCTCGACGACGTCGACGACGACGACATCGAGACGCTCGACCTGAAGGATCCCAACAACGAGGGCGGGGCACAGTCGAGCGGGTCGGGGGGCGACAGCGACGACGGCGACGGAGATTCGGACGGCGCCTCTGGCGACGGCACGGCAGTCGAACTCTCCGGCGACAGTCTCGTGGCGGCACTGGCCAACGAGCTGCGGAACCAGAACGTGACGAAGGACGACGTCCAGCTCCTCCGCAAGGCCTTCGACCTGGCCAGCGACAACGACGGGAGCGTCAAGGCGCGAGTCCAGAAGCTCCAGCAGGACGTCACGAACGTCATCGCCTACACGGACGCCCTGGAGGAGTTCCTGGACGAGAACGGCACGGCCGACGAGATGGTCGACGAGTTCCGCGAAGAGGTCTCGGAATTCCGCGAACAGGTCGAGTCCTTCGACAGCGAACTCGACGAGGTCCAGAACACGGCTCAAGCCAACGAGGAACAGATCTCTACGATCTCCTCGGACGTCGACGCGGTCGAGGGAACTGTCGACGACGTCGAAGGGACGGTCGATGATGTCGAGGGGACCGTCGACGACCTCGAGGCCCGGATGGACGAACTCACCGAGGAACTCGACGACGTTCGCGACGAGATGGGCTCGGGCGACGTCGACGAGAAGATAGCGGAGATTCACGACGAGATCGAGGAGCTCAAGGAGTGGCGCGAACAGCTCTCCTCGGTCATCGGCGGCGGCAACTAGGAACCGGACTCGTTTTATCGGCGCCCGTCTAGTTTGTTCTCAATGACGACGATCAGAGTGGCCGTCCCCCGCAAGGGGCGACCTCTCGAAGCCGTTCTCGAGACGGTGGCTTCCGAGGCCGGCGCCACCGACGTGGCCGACCGGATCATCTCGACGTTGCGCTACGAGAAAGCGATCACGAAAGGTGACGCGGCCGCCGAGGACACCGTCTACGACCGCCTGGCCGACTACAGCGACCTCTCCGACCCGACCGAACCCGAGTACACCCTGTTCCGTGACGACCGCGACGGGATGCCGCGCCGCGTGGTCTTCGACAGTCTGACCGTCCCGTTCGGCGATCTCGACGTCCAGCTCGTCGGTCGCGAGGAGCCGTTCCGGGCGCTGCGTAAACACGAGTTCGCGCTCGGGTTCGACAGCGCCGACCTCGTCCTCGAAGAGGTCGTCGAGCTCCGGGAGGACCCGCTGACGGACATCGCCGACATCAACGACCGGATCGATCCCGTCGACACGGACGTTCGCGTCGTGACCGGGATGGGGGATACGGTGTACCACACGCTGCTCGCGACGCCGACCGTCGTCGATTCGCTCTCGCCGTCGCTCACGCGCGAGTTCGTCACCGAATACGAGGGCCCGCTGTGTATTTCACCGCGGTACGAGCGTCTCGTCGAGGCGATTCTCGGCACGGACGCCATCGACGGCGTCGAGTTCACGTACCCCGACGACGAGCGCGAGGAGGAGGCCGCTATCGCCGACGCGGGACTCGGCGTCTACGTCACCGTCACCGGGTCCACGGCCCGCGACCACGGCCTGGACGTCGGTGCGCAGCTGTTCCCCAGCGAGACCGTCTTGCTGGAGAACCAGTCGGAACTCGACGACGACGTCGAGCGCGTTCGCGACCTGTTCCAGGCGGAGAATCGCAGTGCGATTCCTGCCAGGTGACGTCGATTTCGCTTCTGCGTCGGTCGATTGCCGGAACGACTGTCACGGACCCGAGAATAGGAACGCATTTACCCACCACTCGGTAAGAACACCCAGTAATGGAACGACGACGATTTCTTCGGAACGCGGGAGCAGGTATCGTCGGCGTCTCGGCGTTCGCCGGCTGTAGCAGCCCCGGCGGGGACGACGAGCGTCCCAGCAGGACGGAGTCGGGAACTGGCACGACGACGGGGGCGGCGACGACCACGTCGTTCGGTGGGACGCTCCGCGTGGCGACGTACTCGTCGTTCACTGGCGAGGGGACCGCCGGGAACTGGCTCAAGTCCGCCTTCGAATCGGAGTATCCCGACGCGACCGTCGAGTTCACGACGCCGGAGAACGGCCTGAACCAGTACATCCAGCGGGCCAACGAGGGCGCACCGATAGAGGCCGACCTGTACGTCGGGCTCAACACGGGGGAACTCGTCCGGGCCGACGAACAGCTCGACGACCCGCTGTTCCAGTCGCTCAGCGAGGACGTCGCCGGCGTCGACGGAATCAAGGACGGCCTCCAGGTCGATCCGGAGGGGCGCGCGATACCCTACGACACCGGCTACATCAGCCTGGTGTACGACGAGAACGAGGTCGAACAACCCGAGACCTTCGACGCACTGCTGGAACCGGCCTACGAGGGCGACCTCATCGTTCAGAACGCTCAGCAGTCCGACCCTGGACGGGCGTTCCTCCTGTGGACCATCCTGGCGAAGGACGTCGACGGCTACCTCGATTACTGGCAGGGTCTCCAGGACAACGGCGTCACGATCATGTCCGACTGGGAACCGTCCTACGAGGCCTACTCGAACGGTGAGGCGCCGATGATCGTCTCGTACTCGACCGATCAGGTGTACGCGAAGGACCAGGACGTCGACATGGCCCGACACCAGGTCGGCTTCCTCGAGGACCAGGGGTACGCCAACCCCGAGGCGATGGCGATGTTCTCCAGCGCGTCGAACGGCGACCTCGGTCGGAAGTTCGTCGAGTTCGTCCTCTCTGAGGAGGCCCAGGCAGAAATCGCAGACCGGAACGTTCAGTTCCCCGCGGTCGAGGGCGTCGAGATGGACGAGGAGTTCACCCGGTACGCCTACGAACCGCCGGAACCGGTCACCTTTACCTACGAAGAACTCGCAGGCAACGTCAGTACGTGGATCGAGGACTGGGCGCGCCAGGTCGCGAGCAAGTAACGATGCGCGAACGGGCCGAGCGGTTCGCGGTACCTCTCGGTCTCGTGACGACCGTCTCCGTCTTGATCGTCGTCTTCTACTACCCGGTCGGGAACGTCTTCGCCGACGCCGTCTCCAGCGACGGCCGGCCGACGCTCGCCCCCATCCTCGACGTCCTCACAGACCCGTTCTACACTGGCATCGCCCACCACATCTTCACCGACCCGCTCGGCGTCCCGGCGGGAATTATCCAGTGGTTCCTCGCGGTCGAACTCTCCCCATCCGGCCTCGACCTCCCGCCCACATCCATCGGCCTGTTCGGGTTCACCGCCTACCAGGCCGCTCTCTCCACTGTCGCAAGCGTGGCTCTCGGGCTGCCCGGCGCGTACCTGCTCTCCCGATACGAGTTCCCCGGTCGCCACACCATCAGGTCCCTGACCATCCTCCCGTTCGTCCTCCCGGGGATCATGGTCGCCGTCGGCTTCCTGGCGATGTTCGGCCGAAACGGCCTCTTCAACGACGTCCTGGCCGTCGTCGGTCTGGGTCCGGTCGAGGCCCTGTTCACGCTGGAGATCGTCGTCGTCGCCCACGCCTTCTACAACGCGCCGCTCGTTACCAGGCTCGTCACGACCGCCTGGGAGTCGGTAGACCGCCGGCAGGTCGAGACGGCACGGTCGATGGGGGCTACCCCGTTTCGGGCCTTCCGGGACGTGGTCGTCCCCCAGTTGCTCCCGTCGCTGCTAACGGCCTCCCTGCTTACGTTCGTCTTCACGTTCATGACGTTCCCCATCGTCCTGGCGCTGGGCGGGCTCCAGCTTGCGACCGTCGAGGTGTGGCTCTACGCCCGGGTCCAGAACCTCGAATTGACGGAGGCCGCCGCGCTCGGGACTATCGAGACCGTCATCTCGCTCGGGCTGACGTACCTCTATCTCCGGTACGAGGCGCGCCAGGTCGCGACGGGACGCGCCGGCCCCTCGCTGGCGCGCCGACAGTTGGTCGACGGCGTCCGGTCGCTCCGGGATCCCCGTCGACTCGCGCTCGCGGGCTATGGCGTCGTCGTCCTCGTCGTCTTTGTCGGCCCGCTCCTGAGCATGGTCGTCGAGAGCGTGACCGGCCCGGGTGGAGAGTTCACCCTCGAATACTACCGGTTCCTCCTCGCCCAGCAGACCTCGTCTGCCATCGGGACGACGAGGCCCCTCCCGGCCATCGTCAACTCGCTCCTCTTCGGCGTCGGCACGCTGGTGCTCGCGCTGCCGATGGGCATCGTCGTCGCGGTCGTGGCCAATCGCGACGTTACCGGGAGTCGCGGCGCCGAGGCCGTCCTCTCGGCCCCGCTCGCCGTCAGCGGCATCGTCGTCGGTCTCGGTCTCCTCCAGACGCTCGTGTTCGGGACGGTCCTGTTCGACTACCGGATCACTGTGCTCGGACCGATCGCCATCGTCTTCGCGCACGCCGTCGCCGCGTATCCGTTCGTCACCCGCAACGTCGCGCCGGCGCTCGGCGGCCTCGATCCGCGACTGGTCGACGCAGCGCGGTCGCTGGGTGCCTCCCGGTTCAGGTCCCTCCTCGACGTCGAACTCCCCCTGGTGGCGTCGGGGGTGGTCGCCGGCGCCGCGTTCGCGTTCGCCATCAGCGTCGGCGAGTTCGATTCGACGGTCTTACTGGCGGAGGGGGTCGACAGCTACACGATGCCCGTTGCGCTCGAGCGCTACATCGGTAACCGATCGCTCGGACCGAGCCTCGGCGCCGCGACGGCGATGGGAACGGTACTGCTCGGCGTGACCGCCGGCAGTTTCGTCGTGATCGACCGCGTCGGCGGACGGTGGCAACCGTGACCGACGCCGGCGTCGAACTCGACGGGGTGAGTGTCGACTTCGGTGACGTCAGCGCACTGAACGACGTCTCCATCACCGTCGAACACGGGGAGTTCTTCACGCTCGTCGGCCCCTCGGGGTGTGGCAAGACGACGACGCTGCGCGCGATAGCCGGGTTCGAATCGCCCACGGAGGGAACCGTCGCCATCGACGGCGAAGACGTGACTGGCCGGCCGCCGGAGGACCGTAACGTCGGCGTCGTCTTCCAGAACTACGCACTCTTTCCCCACATGAACGTCCGGGAAAACGTCGCCTACGGACTCCGGTTCCGGGACCCGCCTGGCGGGGTCCCCCGGCGTGAACGTGTGGACGAACTGCTCGAACTGGTAGACATGGCCGAACTCGGGGAACGCGATCCGACCGAGCTATCCGGCGGTCAGCAACAGCGCATCGCCCTGGCGCGTGCGCTCGCTCCGGGTCCGGAGGTCCTGCTCCTCGACGAACCGCTCTCTGCGCTCGACGTCCGCCTTCGAGAACGCCTCCGCGTAACGCTCCGAGAGATTCAGCAGTCCCTCGACATCACGACGGTGTACGTCACCCACGACCAGGAGGAGGCGCTGGCGATCAGCGACCGGGTCGCCGTCGTCGCAGACGGGGAGATCGAACAGGTCGGCTCCCCTGAACAGATATACCGATCCCCCGCATCCCGATTCGTCGCCGAATTCGTCGGCGACAACAACGTCTTCGAGGCCGCCGTCGACGGCTCGGACCCGCCTCGCGTCTCTATCGACGACCAGACCGTCCCGCTCGCGGCAGCGTCCACGGTCACGCCGGGGGAACGAGCCACGCTGTCGATTCGGCCCGAGGATCTCTCCTTCGACGAGCGAGACGTCGCGATCACGGCCACCGTCGAACAGGTGGAGTTCCTGGGTGACGCGTACCGCGTCCACTGTGAGTGGGGCGAAATGCCGATACTCGTGAAGACGACGCACGACGAGATACCGCGAGGGACCACAACGATCTGGTTCGACGCGCCCGACGTGCACGTCGTCGGCCGGTCCGTCACCGAGTGAATTCTCCGGGCTACTTGTGGGTCGCGGGCAATCGATCGGTATGCCCGACCTCGGCAAGATAGACAGGGAGTTCTTCGACTCGGTCATCTATCCCCATCTCGGCGCGGAACGGGACGACGTCGTCGTCGGTCCGCGACACGGCGTCGACTTCGGCGTCCTCGACGTTGACGGCACGGCTGTCGTGACCGCCACCGATCCCATTTCGATCCTCCCGCAACTCGGATTCGAGCGGGCCGGCCGGTTCGCCCTCGACGTCGTCCTCGCCGACGTCGCGGTATCCGGCGTCCCGCCCTCGCACCTCTCGATAAGCCTGACGCTCCCGCCAGAGATGACCGACGAGGAGCTCGCCGAGATGTGGGTCGGCATCTCCGACCACGCCCGGGAACTCGGCGTGAGTATCGTCTCCGGTCACACCGCACGCTACGCCGGCGTCGACTACTCCTGGGTCGGCGGTGCGACCGTGCTGGGCGTCGGCGATTCCGGAGACGTCGTCCGCCCGGACGGAGCGACTGTCGGAGATTCCATCGTCGTGACGACTGGTCCTGGCGCTGAGGTTGCGGCCCTCTTCGCCGTCCTCTTTCCCGACCGGCTCGGCCTCGCCGAGTCGACGCTCGAAACTGCCAGGGGCCGTCTCGAAGAGTTCGGTGTCGTTCGTGACACGATGGCGGCCGCCGACGCCGGGACGGTCACTGCGATGCACGACGCGACCGAAGGCGGGCTGCTCGGTGCGCTCACCGAGATGGCCCACGGCGCCGGCGTTCGTTTCGACGTCGACGGGGAAGCCGTTCCCGCCGCGCCGGGCGTCGTTCCGGTAACTGACGCGATCGACGTCGACCCGTGGGAGGTGACGAGCACGGGCACGCTCGTCATAATCGTCCAGGCCGAAGACGCAGAATCCGTCGTAAATGCACTCCAGCGACGCGGAACGCGCGCAGCCGTCGTCGGTCAAGTCTCCAGCGGCTCCGGCGTCTTCGTCGACGGCGACCAGCGGCACCCCCCGGAGTCCGATCCGGCCTGGAACGCCCTGGATCGTCTGAGCGAACGGTAACGAAGTCGAATCCTTCAACCCGAATTCTGCCGCTGAGACCCGTCTATCGTCGCATTTGGGACATCGCGTCGCAAAACGATCAACACCCGGTTCTGTATAGCCCCATACGGTTTATATGATCGGCTCGAACCGTCACACCCCCAGTTCGTAGACGTTCGCGAGGTACTCTGACCGGACGCGATTGCCCCATTCGTGGGTGTACGTATCGATGACGTCCTGGGCGACGTCGCCACGGAGGTACTTCACGATCCCTCTATCGCCGGTGCGATCCCGGAGGTGTGTCGTGAAGAAGTGCCGGAAGTAGTGTGGCGTGACGTTCTCCGCTGCCCCGCCACCGTCTCGGTACCAGCCACGCTCGCGGGCGTGCGTCTCCACCATGTGGTGGACCATGTCCGGCGTGAGCCGCTTCCCCCAGCCGCTTCGCGTGCTCATGAACAGCGGTTCCGCCGACGAGCGAGCATCGGGGCGTATCGCCAGCCAGCGGAGTAACGTCCGACGGAGCTCGTCGTCCACGGGAATCGTGGTGTCTCGTTTTCGCTTGTTCGAAGCCGTTCGTTCTTCGCCGTTCACGACGACGTTCCGCGAAGGTTCCGAGGAGACGAACAGCGAGTCCGGACGCGATTCGATCTGTACGCGGACAACGGCGCCGACCTCCGGACCCGACTCGAGGTGGAGGTCTCTGAGGTCCAGGTTACACAGCTCCCCGACTCGCATACCGGTCTTGAGGAACGTGACGACGATTGCACGTTCCATCGGGTGGCGGACCTCCGCCACGAACGCTCGCATTTCGGGGACGCTGATCTCCCGTCGGGCAGGGTCGGTGTTGATAGACTCGTCCATCTCCTCCATGACGAGCGTCATCGGATTGGCATCGAAAGCGCCGACCTCCGTCATGTAGGCGTAGAACCGGTGGAGATAGGAGGCGTACGTGGCGACGGTGGACTCGCTCTTGTCGCCCCGGAGGTCGTGGACGAACGCCATGCAGTCGCGATGGCTCGCTTCTGCCAGCGGGACGGGGCGGGCCCCGTCGCCGAGGAACGCTTCGAAGTCCCGGAGGACGCGTTCGTAATACGAACGAGTGCGTTCGGTCTTTCCGTGGTAGGTGACGTCGTCGAGGAAGTACTCGACTGGATCGTCGTCCACCTCGACAGTGTCGTTTCGAGCGCTCATACGAGCGTGTATCCCCCGTTCCGGCCGCTGTACTGGACCTGGCCATCGGCTTGCAGATCCTGGAGCGCGTCTTCGAGACGCTCCTCGACATCGTCGGTCAACGCAGCGACCAGTTCGTCCCAGTCGTAGAACTCGTCCGATTCGAGGATATCGACGACCCGGTCTTCCAGGCCCGACCCCTGGGGTTCGGGCGTCGAAGATGGGGCTGCAGCGGCTTCATCAGCAGGTTCGATTGACGCAACGTCGGTATCCACCGAAATGTCGCTCCTCCCGGCCTGTACCATCGATCGGACGAACTCGCTCAGACTCATGTTCATCGCCTCGGCGTCTCTGGCCCACTCGTCTTTCTGATATTCCGGCACGTACGTCTGAACGTGTGCCCGGCCCGTGTCGACGGACCCGTCGCTTGCCATGTACGATGGCTTGGCCCCCAGTTACATCAATCTAACTCAATCACCCAGATAAAGACCCTTATTTGTGGAAGTGCATTCCAATTCGGCAGTCTGTGTCGATTATATCTGTGTGTCCAACTCCCAAATTCACCGATGAAACTTAGGAGCACAGATAACAGTCTTCGGTCGCGCTTGCCACCTCGGAGTTCTCACCGATTCGCATTCGCGAATTGCTCGCGGTTACGGAAGTCAGAGCGCATTACTATGCTAGAGATTGCAGAACCAGGAACCGATCCGTCATGCAAGGTCTCGAACTTCTTCGAGGCTCAGCAAACAGACGTCACGAGACGAATACGACGACGCACCAATCTCCTGTCATCGAACCACCGTCGTCACGAACTCCAAATCGATTTTGGACTGATTGGCCCAATGGTACAGAACTTCCGTAGAGAATCTCATTTGCCATGGACGCCGATTATTGTCCGCCCCACTGGACCTTCACACTGGACAGGTGACGGCATCGTGCTGGTTCAGACCACGCAATTCGGATGGTCGACCTTCGTCGAAATCCTGTATCCGATCACTGTCAGGCCAGACTTGCAGTGGCATCCGAACGACTCGATCACTACGTACCGATGCCTTCAGAGGAATTGCGGCAGTTCTGAGGCCGCTGGGGAGTCACGAGACGTTTCTGTGTAGGTGGACGCAGGTTACCTGGAAGGTAGCTTCAGAGACCATTGCTAAGGCGCATTGCCATCGAGAGCCATCACAACGGTACTTACGACTACGATGTATCGACGAGGTACTAGATCCACGAGTATGGATTCAGACGCGGGAGAATTGTCCGCGTGGCCAGACGGGTATCTGGGGCATCACGTCGCTGCAGCCGATACGTCGCCCAGCTCACTATCTGTTCAGCAGAACTCGGTTGCGAGAGTAGTTCCGATACGATGGCGATCGCGATGGCCTGATCCCTCCAAGGTCCGGCCTACTGACGTCGAAGCCTCGTAGTGATCTACCGCCATAGGTCGTGGCACGACAACCAATTCATGAACAGTGGTGAGTCTGAACTTGGATGTCTCGAAGACGGCGTAGCGAGGATCGAACGAGATATGACTGGATGTGAAGTGGCGATCTCAGAGGTCTCTAAACGAATAAACTCGTTGTTGATTGCTAATTGGGACGGTGGATGTCGAACTCGTAAACTGTATAGCGCTATACGCAAGCGGTGCGTCTTATATGGGACAATGTATAATAGAAACTACTGAATTTTGACCTCACCGATCCGTTTATCGATTGTGTACTTTGTGAAGCAACAAATTAAGTCCTTACACGAAAATTTGGTCAGTAGGCCGGTAGAAACACCCAACAATCTGCACACGCGTCAGTCAGTGGGTTTGTCTGAGCGAGATACATCGATGGGATTGACCTGGGTGGCAGTTGGTAAACGAGAACCAGTGAGGAGGGTCGAAAAGCGTCTGCTGCGAGTACTGATCTCCGTCGACGACGAGGGACAGGTGCCGACGGGCAGTCCCGTTTCGTCGGAGAGTCATCTGGCAGAGTTACGGTACTCGTCCCTGCTCGGTCCGGTGAGTCGTATCCTCCCCGTCGATTCTTCAGGTAATAGACGTACTTCCGTCGCATCCTGCACTCGAACAACACGCCACTGATAGTGGTGGTTGTAAGCCCGTGCCGGCGTCCCGACGAGCACGGTGAGTCGGGGCTCGACGGACGAGCAGAGCGAGTCCGTCGGCGTCCGGCCGATCCGCGTGAGGCCGGGCTCGGGAGAGGAGTGAAGCGAGTCTCCCGGTGTTCGACGTGGCCGGTACCGGCGAACGCCGGTACAAAGGTACAACCACCACCATGAAACGGTCTTCGCTGATGCAGCGTCGCTCCTCGTTTCTTCGCCGTTGTCTTATCCGATCCCGACTGGAGTTCCCGACTGATTACGGCGCCTCGTGGTTCGTGCAGACTGTGGAAACTTCGAACCGACCGCCAGGTTTGACCAGTGCGGAATCGAACGGACCGACGTCGGTGACGACCAGCAGAGATCCCACTGCACCCGGTCGACCCAGCGTACCCGATAGGTCGGCGTCTACCGTCGCCGTGAGACTGGAAGAAGCGGGTGTGCGGACCAATGCTCGCACTGCTCGAAGGTGGTACTGAGACGTCGCGAGAAAAAGCAGCGCCGGTCGATCAGTCGTCGCCGTCGTCCCGGGTCGCCTGGGACGGCCCGCCGGAGAAGACGAACTCGTGTTCGGCTTCGGTCTCGAACCGGTTGAGGATGTCCCCGAGCGGGCGCGCGTAGCGCTTGAGCTTCTCCGCTCGCGAGGAGACCTCGTTCAGTTCGGCGGCCTGTTCCTCGGCCGCGCCGGCGACGTTCTCGGACTCGGCCATCATGCGTTCGCTGGTCTCGGCTGCCTGCTGCATCGTCGTCGCGACCTGGCGGAACTGGTCGATGGAGTCGCCCATGTCGACCGAGGGGTTCTCCGCCTGGAACCGTTCGAGCGTGTCGACGAGTTCGTCCAGGTTCTCGGAGACGCCCTGGAGCCGGTCCTTCTGCTCGTAAGCGTCGTCGGAGATCTTCTGGATAGACTCGGCGACCTGCTCGGAGGCGTCACGGACGGATTCGGAACTGGCCAGCACGACGTCCCCGGACTCGGCGACTTCGTCGGCGAAGCTCTTAAGCTGACCCGTGGTTTTCTCGAGTTCTTCGATCATGGAGTTGAACTCGCTCGCGATGCGGTCCATCGACTCGTTCTCGCCTTCAGTCTGCATGCGCTGGGTCATGTCCCCGGCGGCCGTGGCCTCCATGGCCTGGCTGAACTCGTCGGCCTTCTGCTGGAGGTAGTTGTTGACCTCCATCGCCTCGGCCCTGGAAACCTCGGCTTCCTTCCGTGCCCGTTCGGCCTCGTCGATCTGGTTCTTCAGGGAGTCGCGCATGTCGGCGAACCCGTCGTACAGGCGGCCGATGTTGTCGATGCGGGAAGAGTTGATCTCGACGTCGAGGTTGCCCTCGCGCATCTCCTCGGTCTTCCGGGTGAGTCGGTCGATCGTACTCGACGTACTGTAGCCGAGGATAGCACCGACGCCACCGATGAGGACGACACCGCCACCGGTGGCGATCAGTCCCCACTGCTGGACGTCCTGCACGAATCCGAACACGGAGGAGTACGGTGCGTGGACGAGCACGACCCAGTCGGTACCGGAGACCGGTGAAAAGCCCACCGTGTACCGCTCGTCGATGACGTTCTCGTTGGCGGGCATCTCCTGGATGACGCCGGCGTCCTGGCTAGACGAGCGGAGTTCGATGGCCTTCTGGAGTGGTTTGTCGGCTTGTCCGCCACTGTAAGAGTACAGCGTCACGTTACCGACGCCGGATTCGCCCTGTCGAGGCTCGTCGATCATGACCTTGCCCTCTTCGTTGACGACTCGCGTGAACCCGCCCGTCGCCCGGTCGGCCCCCTGTAGCGATCCGGCGATGTTCTCGAGGCTGTACTCGATCAGGACGTACCGACCGTCCCCGGACGGGACGGGACTGACGAAGCCGACGACGTGTTGCCGGTTCGTGAGGTACGTCTCCGACATCGCGACGTCGCTGGCGCTGGAGAACGACTCGTCGAGGAACCAGCTCTGTGGTCGCCCCGAGAGCGTCGGTCCCTCTCGAAGGGTGTTGCTGGCGACGACCTCGGCCTGGTCACCCGAGAGGTCCACGATGTGCATCCCCACCACTTCGCCGGAGAGTTCGGACTTCTCGTTTTCCAGTTTCAGACTGAGGTCCTCGTTGCTGTCCCAGCCCTCGTCGCTGGACAACAACTTGGTCGAGAGGCGGTTCCGCGACACCCACTGCTCGATGATGTCCGCTTCCTGGAGCGCACCGTTCCGGTACTCGTTTTCGACGTTCGTCTGCGTCTCGCTCTTGACCTGCTCGGTCGCGACGAGTCCGATGACGCCCACGGACATCCCCATGACCAGGAGCACCAGGCCGAATTTGAGCGCGAAGCTCCGTCTGATGAAGTTCGGCGTCAACGTCTGGGCGATCCCCCCGGAACCGCCGGCCGCGGAGTCGTCTCCGCTCATTTTCGATACCCTCCGCTGCCACCCTGCGTCGGTACGACTCCATCGCGAGACGTGTCACAGTCGGACCGACGTGAACACGGCTCGGTTTGTCGTACTGTCCTGCAGTACATAGCTCTCCTTGTAGCATTTGATCACATAAGGGTTTGGGACGTTTCGGGCTACCACTAGGGTAGCACGTGGTCCGTCGGCACTCCCGCGACCCCACTCTGGTTGGTCGGGATTTATACTCGCTGCCGGTCCATCCCACTGTATGACGGACCTCGTAACCTTCGGTGAGACGATGCTCAGGCTCTCCCCGCCGGGAGACGAACGGGTCGAGACGGCAGACGAGTACGACGTCCACGTCGCGGGTGCGGAGAGCAACGTCGCCGTGGCCGCCCAGCGCCTCGGCCTCGACGCCGCCTGGCTCTCGAAAGTGCCCGACAGCCCGGTCGGCCGCCGGGTGACGAGCGAACTCCGCCAGCACGGCGTCACGGTCGACGCCGCGGCGTCCCCCGACGGACGGCTCGGGACGTACTACCTCGAATCGGGTGACGTCCCGCGCGGAAACAACGTCATCTACGACCGGGCGAACGCCGCCGTGACGACGGCGACGCCCGACGAACTTCCGACAGAACGGGTGCGCGAGGCGACCGCGTTCCACACCACCGGTATCACGCCCGGGCTCTCGGAGACGCTGTTCGAAACGACGGGAGACCTGCTCTCGCTCGCCCGCGAGGCGGGGACGACCACGACGTTCGACCTGAACTACCGGTCGAAAGTCTGGGACCCGGCGGAGGCCAGACCCGCGGTCGAGACGCTGTTCCCCGACGTAGACGTCCTCTTTACGGCCCAGCGTGACGCCGAACACGTGCTCGGGCGCGACGGTGACACCGAAGCCATCGCCCGTGGACTCCAGGCGGAGTTCGACTTCGACGTCACCGTCGTCACTCGCGGGAGCGAGGGAGCGCTCGCGGCCATCGACGACGAGGTGTACGAACAGCCCACGTTCGAGGCGACGGACGACCACCCCGTCGGCACCGGCGACTCGTTCGTCGGCGGCTTCCTGTCCCGATACGTCGACGGGGCCGACGTCCCGACGTCGCTCGAATACGGCGCGGCGACGGCGGCCGTCAAGCGGTCTATCCCCGGTGATATCGCGGTCGTCACGCCCGACGAGGTCGCGTCAGTCATCGAAGGTTCGACGGCCGCTATCTCCCGGTAACGGCTCCTCTCTGTCTCGCCTGCTCCCGTTCGCGGTAGATAAGGTTCTTATCCCCTCCGTCGGTATTTCCCGGTATGATTACTGTCGTTCTCGAGTCGAGAACCGGAGGTCGGTGGGATGATACGTAGCGCGAAGATCGTCTGCACGCTCGGCCCGGCCTCGGAGTCCGTCGAGCAGATAACTGCCCTCGCGAAGGCGGGGATGTCGGTGGCTCGGCTCAACGCGAGTCACGGCTCGCCGGAGCACCGCCGCGAGATGATCGAGCGTATCCGCGAGGTAGATTCCCGTATCGAGGCGCCGGTCGCGTCCATGCTTGACATGCCGGGCCCGGAGGTCCGGACCGCTCCCATCCGAGATTCCATCGAACTCGTGGAGGGCACCACCGTCAGGTTCGTGGAGGGAGACACGGCGACGCCGGAGGAGGTCGGCCTCTCGACGTCCATCGCCGCCGTCGGACCGGGAGACGTCGTCCTCCTGGACGACGGTCGAATCGAGACGACGGTCGAGCGGGTCGAAGACGACGTCGTCCACGCGACCGTCGAGAGCGGCGGGGAACTCGGCGCCCGGAAGGGAGTCAACGTGCCGGGCGTCGAACTCGGCCTCCCGGTGATCACGGAGAACGACGAGCGGGAACTCGACGTCGCGGCCGAGATGGAACCCGACTTCGTCGCCGCCTCGTTCGTCCGCGACGGTGAGAACATCTACGAGATAGAGGAGGCGCTGGAGGACCGGGGCGTGGACATCCCCATCATCGCAAAGATAGAGCGTGCCGGGGCCGTCGAGAACCTCGATTCCATCATCGACGCGGCCGACGCCGTGATGGTCGCTCGCGGTGACCTCGGCGTCGAGTGCCCGCTCGAAGACGTCCCGATCATTCAGAAGCGGATAATCAGGAGTTGCCACGTCGCCGGCGTCCCGGTCATCACCGCGACGGAGATGCTCGATTCGATGATCCACGAGCGTCGACCCACGCGCGCCGAAGCCTCCGACGTCGCCAACGCCGTCCTCGACGGAACGGACGCCGTCATGCTCTCGGGGGAGACGGCCATCGGCGACCACCCGGTCCGCGTCGTCGAGACGATGGACCGCATCGTCCGCGACGTCGAGTCCAGCGAGGAGTACGCCGAGTCGCGGGAACAGCGCGTGCCGAACGCCGACGACACCAGGACCGACGCGCTGGCCCGCTCGGCCCGGTTTCTCGCCCGCGACATCGGCGCGTCGGCAGTCGTCGCCGCCTCCGAGTCCGGGTACACGGCGCTGAAAGCCGCCAAGTTCCGCCCATCGATCCCCATCGTCGCGTCGACGCCGAGCGACAAGGTCCGCCGCCAGCTGGCGCTGTCCTGGGGGATCATCCCCGTCACGACGCACTACACGAACGAGGGCGCGGACGCGATCATCCAGCAAGCGGTCCAGTCCGCGCTGGACACGGACGCGGCCACGGGCGGCGACACCGTCGTCGTCCTCGCGGGCATGATGACCGAACTCGAGGGGCTCAACACGGCGAACACGCTCAAGGTCCACGTCGCCGCGGAGACCGTCGCCAGCGGCCGGTCCGTCGTCGACGGTCTCGTCTCGGCGCCCCTCCACCGGGTCCCGGACGGTGACCTCACGTCGATACCGGACGGCGCTATCGTCTCCGTCTCGGCCGACTTCGAGGGGGAGTTCGAGGGCGACATCGGGACGATCGGCGGGATCGTCGACGCGCACGAGGGGATGACGAGTTACGCCGCCATCGTCGCCCGCGAACTCGACATCCCGATGGTCTCGGACGCGCAGATCCCCGGGCACGTCGCCGACGGCGACGTGATAACCCTCGACGCCGAACGCGGCGTCATCTACGAGGACGCCATCGGCGAGCACGGCGGCCGCGAATAGGGTCGAAAGCGGGACGAGGAGTTGTCCGTCCCCGCCGACGTCGAATTTTTAATTCAGTTCCGTGCTCGAAGATCTGTGTAGTTAAGTAGCGAAAGGTACACCCCTCAGATAGAATGCCCGCTTACGCAGGGGTCGACCTGGGCGCCACGAACGTCCGGGCGGTTATCGGCGACGAGACCGGCCGCGAACTCGGTTCGCACGCGGCCGAGACGCCGCGCGGGCCGACCGGAATCGCCGTCACCGAGGCCATTCTCGACACGGTCCGACGGGCCGCCGACGAAGCCGACGTCGAACCGACGGCCATTCGGGCGGCCGGCATCGGCTCTATCGGGCCGCTGGACCTGGCCGAGGGGATCATCGACAACCCGGCGAACCTGCCTGACACCATCGACCGCATCCCACTGACCGGCCCCGTCTCAAAGCTGATCGACTCAGAGGACGTCTACCTCCACAACGACACGACCGCCGGCGTCATCGGCGAGCGCTTCTTCTCCGACCGGAACCCCGACGACATGGTGTATCTCACCATCTCCTCGGGCATCGGCGCCGGCGTCTGCGTCGACGGCAACGTCCTCACCGGTTGGGACGGCAACGCCGGCGAGGTCGGCCACATGCAACTCGACCCGACGGGGTTCATGCCCTGTGGCTGTGGCTGGGAAGGCCACTGGGAGGCGTACAGTTCCGGTAACAGCATCCCCCGATACGCCACGCAGCTCCACCGCGACGACCCGGTGGAGACCTCGCTCCCGGTCGAGGACGACGACTTCGGCGCCGCGGACGTGTTCGCCCACGCCGAGGAGGGCGACGAGTTCGCCGACTTCGTCCTCGAACAGGTCAACCACTGGAACGCGATGGGCGTCGCGAACCTCGTCCACGCGTACGCGCCGCTGGTCGTCTACGTCGGCGGCGCCGTGGCGATACACAACCCCGACCAGATTCTCGACCCGATCCGGGAGCGCATTCCGGACATGATCCTCGGCAACATCCCGGACGTCCAGTTGACGAACCTCGGCGACGACGTCGTCGTCATGGGCGCGCTCGCGAGCGCGCTCACGGGCGGAACCGGAAAACGGTAGAACCAGGTCTAGCTGTTCTGGAGGTCGTACAGGCGCGCGAACACCGTCGGCGGAAATCGGGGCTCGACCCGGCTGGGCGGTCGCCCCTGGCGGTCGGCGTCGGTGTTCTCCTCGCGAGCGAGTATCCCCGCCTCCGCCAGTTCGTAGAGGAACCGCTTGACCGTCCCCGGTGAGAGGTCGATGCGGTCCGAGGCCGCGATGGCGTCGGTGGTGGCCATCACCGTGGCCCGGTCCGCGGCGTCGAGGCCCACGAGTTCTCGCAACACGGACTGCCGGTTGGCAGGTAACGCCAGCACCCGGCCGAGCGAGACGGACGGACGCGGGACGTCGGCGATGCCGGTCGAGACGTCCGCTGGTTCGATGCGGTCCCGGCCGGCCGCCGCAGCGGCGTCAGCGGCGGCGAACAGCGCGGCGAGGGCGTCGTGGGCGTTCCCGTCGGCCCACTCCGCGATCTCCCGGGCCTGGTCGTGGGCGAGCACCCGGGTGGCCAGCCCCGCCGAGGCCCGGTCCATGACGACGTCGACGAGCACCTGTCGTCGGTAGGCGGGCACCTCGAGTGCCGTCGCGTCGCACTCGTCCCACCCGCGGCGGTCGGGCGGGTCGCGACCGACGCAGATCCAGCGGAGCCCGTCGAAGGGCTCCAGCGCGTCGAGTATCGTCGCCCGGTCCAGCGTCGCCGGTTCGTCGACGTGGTCGAGGACGGCGACGACTGGTCGGTCGGCGACCCGGTCGGAGAGGCGGCAGCGAACCTCCTCGGTCCCGACGCCGTGTTCCGGGACGGGGTCCTCGACGAGCCCGTCCAGCAGGCCGTGGTAAAGCCCGAACTCGCTGGCGGCCTCCCGGAGGTCCAGGGAGACGAACGACGGCGTCGAGACGGGTCGTGATCGCGTAGCCGTGTGGATGACGGCGTCCGCGTGGTCCGGCAGATTCCGGAGGTGGGCGAACAGCGCCGACAGCACGGCCGACTTGCCCGCCCCCTGGGGGCCCCACACGTAGGCGTTCTCCGGCAGGTCTCCCTCGAAGACCGGGTCCAGGTGGTCGAGGAGGCGTTCGAGGAACGGCCCCCGGTCGGCTGGTTCGGCGACGTGGGTCACCGGCGAGAGGTCCTCGTAATCGAGGATCAACTCGGCCGCGTCGCCGCGGCGACGCCGACTAATTCGCGATTCGATGTCCATGCTCTCGTTCGCTAGGTGACCGTCGACCAGTTGTGTACTTCGATACGACGGCCGTTTCGCCGGAAGTGCGGTGGTGGGATATCACGACTATAGTGCCAGGTACCCCGCGTTCGGCAGCGCGCCCAGCAGGAAGAGGACGCCGATCACCAGCGTGTATATCGCGATGGACATCGCCGGCGGGTCCACGTGCGTCCCCGAGTGGGCGTACGCGACTCGCTGAGTGATTTCGCCCAGGAGCGCACCGACGAGCCCGCCGAGCGCGGCGACGACCATGAGCGTCGGTTCGCTCACGGCGTAGGCGCCGGCGATGACCGCGAACGTGGAGCCACCGAGGGTGATGTGGTGGGTCACGGGGAAGTTCGCGACGCCGAGGTTGAGAAAGAGCAGGCTCGCCGCGGAGATGCCGTAGGCCATGAAGACGGTGCCGGTGATCATCCACGTCCAGCCGCCGAGAACGCCGCCGACCAGGCCGATTGCCGCGACGCCGGACCACCTGTACTGCTGTGGCAGCCACGGCTCGACGGCGGGCCGGTCGCTCCCGTCGTCCCGGAGTTCGTCTCGCTCGAACGGCGTCATGTCGAAGTAGCCGTTCCCGGCGGGGGAGCCGAGGAGGGGATAGCCGAACACCAGGCGCGCCAGGAACGCGGTCGCGACGACGGAGAAGGCGATGCCGTCGATCGGCACGCCGAGGCCGCCGAAGACGCGGGCGATGAGCATCCCGAGGATGCCGAAGGCAGCGCCGACGGCGAGGATGTCGGGCTTCGTCCCGAACGCGAACAGGATGTCCTTCCCGAAGTGATAGTCCCAGTCGGGCTCCATCTCGGGGTACCGCTTTGCCGCGTACGCGGTGGCAGCGACGCCGGCGGCGAAGCCGATGTGCGGCCCGGTCACGGGGCCGAACCCGATGACGCCGGTGACACCGGAGGCCAGTTCCGCGCTCGCCAGTTCGTTGTATCGCGTGCCCGGTCCGGCGAGGGCCGCGAGGCCCTCACCCAGCAGCACGACGAAGCCGGTGAAGACGAACGCCGGGAGGGCGCCGACGGCCGCCCCGAACGCGCCGCCTGCTGCCGCGGCGATGACGAGGGCAGCGAAGTGCTCCCACGGTACGTCCAGGAGGGGAACCTGCAGGACGACACCGTCGATCATCTCACTCCTCCCGCGCCCAGTCGAGGGAGCGTTCGACGGCGTCGCCCCACCGGTCGTACATCCTGTCGGCGCGCGCGGCGTCCATCTCCGGCGTGAACTCCCGGTCGACGTGCCAGTTGTCCCTGAGTTCGTCCACCGACTCCCAGTAGCCGACGGCGAGGCCGGCGGCGTAGGCCGACCCGAGCGCCGTCGTCTCGTCGACCTCCGGGCGGACGATACCGGTCCGGATGATGTCGGCCTGGAGCTGGCAGAGGAAGTTGTTCTTGACCGCGCCGCCGTCGACCCGGAGCTGTCCCATCTCGATGCCGGAGTCGGCCTCCATCGCCTCGGCCACGTCGCGGGTCTGGTAGGCGATGGCCTCCAGCGTCGCACGGACGATGTGTTCCTTCCTCGTGCCGCGCGTCATTCCGACGATCGTCCCGCGTGCGCGCCCGTCCCAGTGGGGCGCGCCGAGGCCCGTGAACGCCGGGACCATGTAGACCCCGTCGGTCGAGTCGACGGAGCTGGCGAGTTCGGCCGTCTGGGCGGCGTTGGTGATCAGGTCGACGTCTTCGAGCCACTCGATGGCCGCGCCGGTGATGAAGATGGACCCCTCCAGGGCGTACCGGACGGGTTCGCCGGATCGCTGGAAGCCGACCGTGGTCAACAGACCGTGTTCTGAGTCGACGGCCTCGTTCCCGGTGTTCATCAGGAAGAAGGAGCCGGTGCCGTAGGTGTTCTTCGCGTCGCCCTCGTCGAAACAGGTCTGCCCGAACAGCGCGGCCTGCTGGTCGCCGAGCGCGCCGGCCACGGGAATCTCCGCGCCGAGGAACCCGCCGGGGTCGGTGTGGCCGTACAGGTCCTCGTCCGAGGAGGGTCTGACTTCCGCGAGCATCGACCGCGGGACGCCGAACTCCTCCAGAAGCTCGTCGTCCCACTCCATCTCGTGGATGTCGAACAGCATGGTCCGCGAGGCGTTCGTCACGTCGGTGACGACGTTGCCGGTGAGTTTCGAGATGAGCCACGTGTCGATGGTGCCCATCCGGAGTTCCCCGGCTTCGGCGCGGTCCCGGAGGTTCTCCGGGCGACTGGCCTCCAGTTTGAGCGGGTCTGCGTTGTCGAGGATCCACTCCACTTTCGTCGCCGAGAAGTATGCGTCGGCTTCGAGCCCCGTCTTTTCACGGATCCACTCGACCTTGTCCTCGGCCTCCAGTTCCTCGACGCGGTCCGTCGTTCGCCGGTCCTGCCAGACGAGCGCGTTGTGGACCGGGTCGCCGGTCTCGACGTCCCAGACGAGCGTCGTCTCGCGCTGGTTCGTGATACCGATGGCGGCCAGCTGTTCGGCCTCGATGTCCGCCTCGTCGAGGGCGCGGACGACGACGCTCTTGGTGTTCTCCCATATCTCGACGGGGTCGTGCTCGACCCAGCCGGGTTCGGGGTAGATCTGTTCGTGTTTCTCGTACGCGTTTGCGACGACCTGGCCGCCGTGGTCGAACACCATGAAGCGGGTGCCGGTCGTCCCCTGGTCGATCGCGCCTACGTATGTGTCGGTCATGTCGGTGATCTCTCTGGAGCTGGCGGGTAGTTACGCTCGTCACCGCCTTGTCGGTAAAGTTCATGTGGAATCAGTATAAAACTTCGCGTCGTGCCGACACGTCCTCACAGAATTCCCTGAAATGTACCAGAATGGCGAATGTGGCCGCAACGAGTGATGCACGGTGGCAAGTAACAATCTGGTACAAACGTGATGATTACTGTCTGGGCATGAGTGTCGGTAAAGATTGAAGTGGCCGGCCCGAGACCGTTCACGTAGTTGCATGGCATCGACACCCAGGGTCGTCGTCGTGGGCGGTGGGTCGACGGGCGTCGGCGTCACCCGCGACCTCGCGATGCGCGGCCTCGACGTGACGCTCGTCGAACAGGGGAACCTCACACACGGGACGACGGGCCGGATGCACGGGTTGCTCCACAGCGGCGGCCGGTACGCCGTCTCCGACCAGAAGAGCGCCCGCGAGTGCATCGAGGAGAACCGCGTCCTGCGGGATATCGCCGCCCACTGCGTCGAGATGACCGGCGGATTGTTCGTCAAACGCCCCGAAGACACGGACGAGTACTTCGAGCAGAAACTCCGCGGCTGTGAAGAGTGCGGCATCCCCGCGGAAGTCCTCTCCGGCCGCGAGGCCCGCGAACGGGAACCGCACCTCGCGACGGACGTCGAGAAGGCCATCGCCGTCCCCGACGGGGCCGTGGACCCGTTCCGCCTCGTCGTCGCGAACGCCGGCAGCGCGATGGAACACGGCGCCCGCATCGAGACGCACGCGAAAGTCAGAGACCTGATCGTCGAGGACGGGGAGGTGGTCGGCGTCGACGTCGAACACGGGGCGAAACCCGGCGAGCGGGTCCACGGCGTCCAGTCCGGGCGCGAGGAGATCAGGGCAGATCACGTCGTCAACGCCACCGGCGCCTGGGCCGGTCGGATCGGCGACATGGCGGGCCTCGACGTCGAGGTCCGCCCGTCGAAGGGCGTGATGACGATCATGAACGTCCGCCAGGTCGACACCGTGATCAACCGGTGCCGACCCAAGGGCGACGCCGACATCGTCGTGCCTCACGAAACCACCGCGATCCTCGGGACGACCGACGAGGAGGTCGAAGACCCCGAAAACTACCCCGAGGAGCAGTGGGAAGTAGACCAGATGATCGACACGCTCTCGGAACTCGTCCCGATCCTCTCGGAGGCCCGTTCGATACGGTCGTTCTGGGGCGTCCGCCCGCTGTACGAACCGCCGGAGACTGGCACCGCCGATCCGACCGACATCACGCGAGACTACTTCCTGCTCGACCACGAGGACCGCGACGGCGTCCCTGGGATGACGAGCATCGTCGGCGGGAAGTTCACGACGTACCGCATGATGGGCGAGGAGATAGCCGACCACGTCTGCGCGAAGTTCGACGTCGACGCCGACTGCCGGACGGCCGAGGTTCCCCTCCCCGGTAGCGAGGACTTCCAGGTGCTCAGAGACTACATGGACGAGTTCGGTCTCCGGTCACCGATCGGTCGCCGCAGCGTCGAACGACTCGGGTCGCGGTCCGACGAAGTGCTCGGGACGGACGCGCCGAACCCGATCGTCTGTGACTGCGAGGGCGTCACGCGGGCGGAGATGCGAGACGCCATCGACCAGGCGGGCAGCGACCTGAACGCGAGCCGGATCCGGACGCGGGCCTCCATGGGCAACTGCCAGGGCGGCTTCTGCTGTCACCGGATGGCGAACGAACTCCACCCCCAGTACGGGGAACCGGTCGTCCGCGACTCGTGGGACGACCTGCTCCAGGAGCGCTGGAAGGGCCAGCGCCACGCGCTCTGGGGCGAACAGCTCTCCCAGGCGATGCTCAACTACGCGCTCCAGGCGACGACGCAGAACAGGGACAGCGATCCCGCGAACCGCGACGGTTCGATCGCGTTCGACGCGTTCGACGGCGGGCCGGAGGCTGGCGCGATGGCCGACGGCGGTCCTACGGAGGCCAGCGATGGCGATTGAGTCGGACGTGCTGGTCATCGGCGGCGGCCTCGCGGGGACGATGGCGGCCCTCTCGGCCGCGCGCGAGGGGGCGAACGTTCGACTCACTTCGTACAAGCAGAGCACCCTCCGGATGGCGACGGGGCTCGTCGACGTCCTGGGGTACGTCGACGGTGAGGGACCGGTGGCCCACCCCTTCGACGCGATGGACCGGCTGCACGCCGAGCACCCCTACAGCGTCCTCGGCGAGTCGACGGTCCGGGACGCGCTCTCGCTGTTCGACGATTCGGTTCCGGGCTACCGCGGCGGCCATACGGACGCGAACGCGCTCGTCCCAACCCACGGCGGGACGGTCAAGCCGACGGCGCGCTACCCCGCGAGCGTCGCGCCCGGCGTCGCGTCGGCCGGCGGCGACCTGCTCCTGGTCGGCTTCCAGACGGTGACCGACTTCGACGCGCCGCTGGCGGCCAGCCACCTCGAAGCGGTCGGCGTGCCCTTCGACGTCGACGGTGTGACGCTCCCGTTCCCGGGCGACCTTCGCGACGACGCGAAGGTGACTCGGTACGCCCAGGCCCTCGACGAGGACGAGGAAGTGACCGGCGGCGGACGGCAGCTTGGTACCCGGAAGGATCTGGCCGAGCGAGTGAAGGCGAAACTGGACGGGCACGAGCGCGTCGGATTTCCAGCGCTGCTCGGCGAGGAGGACCACGACGACGTCCGCGCCGACCTGGCGCGCTATCTCGACGTGCCCGTCTTCGAAGTCCCGATGGGACCGCCGTCGCTCCCGGGGATGCGCCTCGAGGACCGGCTGTTCGCGGCCCTCGACGATTCGGGGGCGTCGATCGACAGCGGCAACCCCGTCGTCGACTACGAGGCCGACGGTGACGGCCGCGTCGACAGCGTGATTCTGGACCGCAACGGCAACCGGGCCCCCTACCACGCCGACCAGTTCGTCCTCGCGACGGGCGGCCTCGTCGGGAAGGGCATCGAATCTGACCGCACGGGCGTGCGTGAGCCGATTTTCGACTGCCACGTCCCCCACCCGGCTGACCGCTACGACTGGTTCGAGGACGGCGTCTTCGACGACCACGAGTTCGTCCGGTTCGGCGTCGACGTCGGTTCGGACCTGCGGCCGAGAGATGGCGAGGGCGCCGTGGAGTTCGACAATCTGCGGGCGGCCGGAAGCGTCGTCGGCGGCTACGACCTGGCCGCGGAGAAGTCGGGCGCGGGCGTCTCGATAGCGACGGGATACGAGGCGGGCAGGCGAGCGGCCGAGGATCTATGACCAATGAGTGACGCAAATACGACCGACGAGACGACGTTCGACGCGGGAGAATCGGGACCGGACGAGGCGTTCGAACCGGTCCAGGTGTTCCCCGAGGCCGAGGAGATGGACCTCCGGCCCGGCGCGGACTCCTGTTACAAGTGCTCGACGTGCGACACCAACTGCCCGGTCGCCGAGGTGGACGACGAGTTCCCCGGCCCGAAGTTCCAGGGCCCCGAACAGTGGCGATTGAAGCAGACCGACGAGGACTACGACGTCGACGACTCGGTTATGAAGTGTTCGAACTGCATGCGCTGTGACAGCAGTTGTCCCTCCGACGTCCCGCTCAGCCAGATGCACAACACCGCACGGGGCGAGTACGTCCGCGAACAGCAGTCGAAGACGTCCGTCGAGTACTGGCGGAATCGGTTACTCGCCAACTACCGGACGTCGGCGTGGCTGGCGAGCTACGTTCCCCGCCTGGCGAACGCCGCGATGAACTTCGGGCCGGCGCGCTGGGTCATGGAGAAGGCGATGGGCGTCACGAGCGAACGGGAGTTCCCGTCGTTCGCGACGGAGACGTTCCGCGAGTGGTGGGCGTCTCGCGGCGCCGCTGAGGCGTCGCGTGAACGGGCCCGGCGGGCCCGCATCGAACGGGGGCTGGTGGCCGCCGCGGATGGCGGAGACGGCGGAGACAGCAGAGACGGAGACGACGGGACCGACCGGAAGATCGCCTACTTCCACGGCTGCTACGCGAACTACAACACGCCCGAAGTCGGTAAGGCCCTGGTTCGCGTGTTCGAGCAGTTCGGCTACGAAGTAGTGGTTCCCGAGCAGGGTTGCTCGGGGACGCCGATGTTCGCCAACGGGATGCTCGACGACGCCCGGCGCCACGCCGAGACGAACGTCCCCTCGCTGTCCGCGCTGGTCGAGGAAGGATACGACGCGGTCTGTTCGTGTACGTCCTGTTCGATGGCGCTCCGCCAGGAGTACCCCGAACTGTTCGACTACGACGGCGTCGACGACGTCGCCTCGAACACGTACGAGGCGGTCGAGTACCTCCGCATCAACGAGGATCTGTCGGGAGCGCTCTCCGGCGTCGAGGTGGAGTATCCGGACCTGTCCTATCACGCACCCTGTCACGCGCGGAACCAGGGACTCCACCGGCAAGCGGTCGAACTGTTCCGCGACCTGGAGGGCGTCACCGTCACCGACGTCGGCGACTCCTGTTCCGGGATTTCGGGAACCTACGGCTGGAAAGCGGACCGGTACGACGTCTCGATGGCCATCGGTGAGGAGATGTTCGAGCACATGGAAGCGGCCGAGGGGACGACGGGGCTCACCGAGTGTCCGACCTGTGCGATGCAGATGGAACACGGAACGGGCTACGAGATCCGTCATCCGCTGCAGGTGCTCGAAGCTGCGCTGGTCGACGCCTGAGAGGTGTCCGCGGGGTCCGATCCGAAGAGGAAGCGGCCGCTCAGTCGCCCCGGACGAACGTCACGGGGGCGGGCGCTTCGAGCATCACCTGCTGTGCCGTGGAACCAAAGACGGCCTTGCCGGTCGGCGAGCGCTTCCGACCGCCGACGACGACGAGGTCTGCGTCCTCGGACGTCGCGAGGTCGACGATGGCGTCGCCGTGGTCACCGACTTCTGAAGCGATCGCGTAGTCGACCTTCTCGTCATCGAGTCGACCGGCGATGTCGCGGACGGTCGCGTGCCTGTTCGCGACGTCGATGGCAGTCGCGTCTTCCGGTTCGTCGAAGTCCAGGCGCGAGGCGGCCTCGCGGAACTCCTCGTCGGTGAAGACGTGCGCAAGGACGACGTCCGCGCCCGTCGGTCCGGCGATGTCGACGACGATGTTCGCCAGTTGCTCGACGCGGTCTCTATCGTTCGGTCCGAGTGCCAGAAGTATCGTTTCGAGTGCCATACAGGTAGATACGGCCCGAACAACGTAAAAATCCCGGCCGTCACAGCCCATACCCCTCACCGAACCGTCACGTCCGGGCCTCGTTCGCGGATCAGGTCAGCGATCCGTAACAAAGGTTCTAATGGATAGCTCGAATAACTCGATCAAATGGTTTCGGGTGCCGATCTCTACGGACTTCTCCTGCTTCTGACGGTCGTCCCGGCAGGCTGGTTGCTACAGCTCGCGTGGGACAAACGCGAAAAGCCCGGTGGCCGATGGCTCGCCCTCCTCCTCGTCGGGATGGCCGGCTGGTCGGTGAGCTGGGCCCTCCTCGTGCTCGTCGACGACCACACCTGGTCGCTGGTCAGCGTCGACACTCTCCTCCTGTTCGTGAACCTCTCTGTCATCGGCTGGTTCATGCTGTCGCTGGAGTTCACGCGACAGAAACGATACGCGCTCAGACACGTTCTCCCGCTGTTCGTCGTCCCGGCAGTGACGCTGCTACTCGTGGTGACGGACGCGTCCCACTCGATGCTCTGGGGACCGGAGCTATCCCTCGACGCCGCCACCGGCATCATCCTCGACCAGGGTCCGTGGTTCTACGCCCACGCAACGTTCAACTACCTCCTGTTGCTGGTCAGCGGCGTCCTCCTCGTGAACAACCACACGGAACTCGAGGGCATCTACCGGAAACAATCGGCGATTCTGATCGCCGGCTGGTCCATTCCAGTGCTGACGAGTATCGCCTACAACTTCGGCGTCTTTCCCCAGAGCTACCTGAATCCGACACCGATCGGGTTTCTCGCCGGCGCCGCACTGTGGGGGTGGGGACAGTACCGGTTCCGGTTACTGGAGATCGCCCCCGTCGCTCGTCGTCACGCCCTCGACGAGATGGACGAGGCGGTCGTCGCCGTCAACGACGACGACGTCGTCGCGTATCTGAACGAGGCCGCAGTCGAGATGTTCGATCTGGAACCGACGGCGACCGGCAAACACCTCCCGTCGTTGCTGGCGGCGTATCCGGAGATACTCGAACGCCTCGAAGACGGCGAGGTCGACGACGAGATCGTCCTGGAGCGTGAGGGTCGTCGCCAGTACCTCTCCGTGCAGAAGACCTTCCTCGGCCGGAGCGACGGGTCGGAGGGGTCGGTGGTGGTCTGCGAGGACGTCTCCGAACTCAAACGCCACCAGCGCGACCTCGAACTGCTGAAACAGGTGTTCGCACGCGTCTTCAGGCACGACCTCAGTAACGACCTGAACGTGATCCGGGCCCACGGTGAGTTACTCTCGGCCAACATCGACGGCCCGCGGGCCAGTCACGCGGAGACGATAGTCCGCACGTGTGACGACGTCATCGAGACGAGTCGGAAGGCCCGCGCCATCGAGAAACTCGTCGACGCCGGCCGGGACCGGTACGAGACCGACCTCGTCCACGTCGTCTCGGAGGCCGTCGAGTGGTTGCGGGAGAACTTCGACGACGTCACCGTCGAGACCGACCTTCCACGGGACGGGTTCGTACTCGCCGACGGGGAACTCGAACTCGCGGTCCGCTGTCTGCTGGAGAACGCCGTCGTCCACAACGACTCAGCCGAGCCGTGGGTCCGGATAGCCGTCACTGAACGGCCTGACGAGTTCGTACTCACCGTCGAGGACGACGGGCCCGGAATCAGGCCCAACGAGCGTCACGTCTTCGAGGACCGCGAGGTCGACCCGCTGTCCCACAGTAACGGACTCGGCCTCTGGACCGTCAACTGGGTCGTCCGGAACTCGGGCGGAGAGGCTCACTTCGAACACACGGACCGGGGAACGAAGTTCGAACTCCGTCTCGAACGGGCCCACCGTGCGGACGCGACCCCGCCGGGTCCACAGGACTAGTCCTCTACCTCGTCCAGTCCCCAGGAGTACAGGGCGAAGGTGCACGAACAGTCGGCGTCGAACCCACACTGGGGGCACTGTCGGCCCGACAGGTCCACGTCGTCGAACGTGGCGAGTTCTTCTCCCCCGAACTTCGCAGCGAGGCTCTTCGTCGCCCCGTCGTCACGGAGCCACAGGACCGTCAACACCGGCGGCGTCTCCGCCAGGTACGCCAGGCCGTGGCTCGCGAGCGCCGTCCCGATCCCCTCCTGCTGGTGTTCGGGGTGGACGGCCGTCGCTTTGAAGACGCCGACGGGGAAGTGCTCGGGCTCCAGGTCGGAGTCTGCCATCGCCCGCTCGGCCGAGACGACCATCACGTCGGAGAACGACGCCTGGTCGAAGACGGCCGTGACCGTGAACCCCAGGATCGTCTGCTCCCTGGTCAGCTGCGCGGCCGTCTCGATCTCGTCGACGCCGTCGTCCTCGACGTAGACGTAGATGTGACGGTCGTCGGGCCGGACGTACGATTCGAGGATGTCCTCGACGGATTCGAAGTATCCTGGTCCGAGCGACGCCTCGCTGATTCCCAGTATCTGGGCGCCGATGTGGGACCCGTCTTCCAGTAACTCGATCCTGTCGGCGAGATTCCGGAGCGCCGCCGTCCTGTCGCCCGCCCTGGTGACGAGGCCGGTCTTTTCGTCTGTTATCCGGTAGGACCCCTCCTGGTCGTGGCCGACGAACGTCTCGGTGGGGCGTTCCCAGCCGACGTACTTGTCTCCGAGTTCCACCTTCTCCAGCTCTCCGCGCTCTGCGAGACTGTCGAGATGCGCGCTCACGACCGCCTCCTCACCGTCGACGGCGTCGGTCACCGTCCGGGTGCTCAGGGCCGCCTCGGTGCTCTCGTCGAACACGTCGAGGATGGCGTCCTCGAGTTCCGGTTCCACCACCACCTCATGGTCGCCTGTTTCCTCAGGCATACTGGTACCACATGGACGGGGACGTGAAATAGTTATGTGGAGATTTGGCACACGTAACGAGGGCTCCCCGGCGTGGAGGTGGGATCGGCCCGGTTCGGGACTGAACTCCGGCTGGAACGGGTGTTGGGTCCCGACGATACCCGTCCAGGTACCGCGTGATCAGCCGGTGTTCTTCATCCCGGCTGCGATGCCCTGGACCGTCAACCGAAGCGTCCGCTGCTCGGACTCGGTGAGGTGGGACTGCTGTAGCAGACGGACCTGGAGGAGGTTGAGCGGGTCGACGTACGGGTTCCGTCGTTCGAGATTCTCCCGGAGCCACTCCCGGTCGAGCAGTTCCTCGCGTTCCGTGATGGTCGTCACGAGGTCGACGGTGTGGTCGTACTCGGCTTCGATGCGCGAGAAGATCCGTTCGCGCAACTCGTCGTCGGCCAGGTCCGCGTACCGCTCGGCGATGTCGAAATCGGTCCGGGCGAGCGCGAGCGTCGCGTTGTCGAGTTTCGTCCGGAAGAAGGGCCACTCCCGGTACATCTCCCGGAGCGTCTCCATCTCACCCCCGTCGTCCAGGTACGCCTGGACGCCGGTCGCGACGCCGTACCAGCCGGGGATGATACAGCGGGCCTGCGTCCACGAGAACACCCACGGAATGGCACGGAGGTCCTCGACGCTCCGGTCTCCACTGCGCGAAGCCGGTCGGGACCCCATGTTGAGGTTCTCGATGACGGTGATGGGCGTCGCCTGTTCGAAGAAATCGACGAAGCCGTCGGTATCCAGGAGTGACCGGTACTCGAGGCGGGCGGCCTCGGCAGCCGTCTCCATCGCCGTCTCCCACTCCTCGGGGACCTCCTCGACCGGCTCTTCCATCGCGTTGAACCGCGCCCGCATCTGGGCGTCGAGCATCTGTTCGAGGTTACGCTCGGCGATGTTCGGGTTGGCGTACTTCTCGGCGATGGACTCGCCCTGCTCGGTGAACTTGATCTGGCCCGACACCGACTCGTTGGGCAGCGCCAGCATGGCGTCGTTCATCGGCCCGCCGCCCCGGGAGATAGAGCCACCACGGCCGTGGAACAGCCGCATGTCGACGTCGAAGTCGTCGGTGATCGCTGCCAGGCGCTTCTGGTTGCGGTAGAGGCTCCAGTTGGCCGCCAGGAAGCCGTTCTCCTTGTTCGAGTCGGAGTAGCCGAGCATGATCTCCTGGACGCCGCCGCGCGCTTCCAGGGCCTGCTCGTAGGCCTCGTTCTCGAACAGCGTCCCCATGATGCGCCGGGCGCCGTCCAGGGCGTACTTCGACTCCAGCAACGGAACGACGTCGAAACCGCAGTAGCCCGGCAGGTCGACGATGCCGGCCTGGTCGGCCAGGAACAGCACTTCGAGGACGTGGGACGGTTCCTCGCACCAGCTGATGCAGTAGGTGTCGATGGCGTTGACGCCGAACTCTTTCTGCCACTCGGCAGCCTTCCGGAAGAGGCGAACGACGCGAGCGGCGTCGTCCGAGAGTTCGTCGGTGTCGTCCACGTCGACCATGGGTTCGTCCTGCAGGATGGCGTCGGTGAGGAGTTCGACCCGGCCCGCCTCGTCTTTCGCCTTGTAGTCGATGCCTTCGGATTCCAGCGCCTCGTCGATGGCGTCGGTGTGCTTCTGGCGGTGGTCGCGCAGGTCGAGGCTCGCGAGCGTGAACCCGAACGTGTCGACTTTGCGGATCAGCGGATCGACGTGGGCCTCGGCGATCACGTCGGCGTCGTTCCGCCGGAGGTCGTCTGCGAGGATCCGCAGGTCCGCGAGTAGCGCGTCGGCGTTCTCGTACCCACCGGAACGGACGTCAGCGACGCGGAGGACCGACTCGCGCATCAGCTTGAGTTTCTGGCGATACGGCTCGTCCGGATACCGTTCCTCGGCCTCGACGGCGACGCCGGCAAGTCGTTGCTTGTGGTCTTCGAGACGCTCGTCGAACGCCCCGCTCGTCTCGATGTTGCTCGCGTCCTGGCTCAACACGCCGGAGAGCGCCTTGAGCCGGTCGCGGTACAGCGGCAGGACGACCTCGCGCTGGCGCTCCAGGGTCTCTTCGGTGACTTCAGGAGTTACGTAGGGGTTGCCGTCGCGGTCCGACCCGGCCCACGACCGGAACTCGTAGAGCTTGGATACGTCGACCGCGTCCGGGTCGTACTCGTCGGCGAGCGCCGATTCCAGCGACTCGTAGACGTCGTCGATGACGTCGAAGAGGACGTTCTCGATGTACCACTGGACGTTGAGCGCCTCGTCGGTCACCTCGGGGCGGCGATCACGTACCTGCGGCGTTTGCCAGAGACTCGTCACCTCCGCGGCCAGGTCGCGCTCGACGTGGCGCTGCTCGTCGTCGGTGAGCCGGACCTCGTCCAGCGTCTCCAGGTCGCTCGCGACGGCCCTGAGCTTCGCCTTCACCGTCTTGCGCCGGGCCTCCGTCGGGTGAGCCGTGAAGGTGGGCTGGATGAGGACGTCGTCGAGGACTGCCTCGACCGTCTCCGGGTCGGCCCCGCGGTTCGCCAGGTTCTCGACGGCCTGTTCGACGCTGTCGTCGAGCGTGCCGTCCTGACTCCCCTGACGGATCTGGCGCACGCGCTGGCGCTCCTCCGCGAGGTTGATGAGTTCGAAGTACGTCGTGAACGCGCGCGCGACGACGTCTCGTCTCTCCGGGTCGAGTTCCGCTATCGTCTCCCGGACGGCGTCGCGCGTCTCGGCGTCCCCCCGTCGGTACGCGATGGAATCGGTCCGTAGCTGTTCAACAGTCTCGAACGCGCTCGTCGACGACTGGGATTCGAGCACGTCACCCAGTAGTTCGCCGAGTTCTCGGACGTCCTGGTTGATCTCTCTGGCGTGCAAAGTCATACCCGAGAGTGCAGAGGCGAGTCCTAAAACATTAGCGGAAGCCCAGACATAGGCGGACGAGCCGCCTCAATTCGTTTCACGGAGGGATTCGAGCGTCGACAGTTGGAATTCAGGTATAGCGAACGTTTGTTCACCGTCTGTTCACCGGGCTGCAACAGCTTTCCTCCCAGCCGGTTGGAAACGACAGCACCGAGAAGGCGGACGAATGGCGGGCATCGACGACTGTCGGGTTTGACGTGAACGACAGTCTGGACGAAGTCCAATGCCCGTGTACTGTCCACAACAGGACCGGGGCCAGGACAGGGGACTTGACAGTGACTGAGAACGAGACCGAGGCTGAAACTGTGTCGGTACAGGGCAGACTGGCCGACTGCAGTCCAGAGGTGATTCGTTCAACCTGAACGAATGCCAGTTACGTACTGGTTAATCGAACGGGACAGCCCGACTCTCTCGACGGCGAGAACTTCCTGATGCCGGTAGATTCCGATAGCCCAGTATCGATTTTAATAATTTCGGCCCCCGATCGGCGGTAGATTTAAGCGATACTGGGTGCGTTTATTTACCAAATTTCACCGATGACACTCAGAAAACCTCTCCAGCGTCCGATCGCCGTCGCGGTCGGTGGCCAGTTCGTCCACGGGCTGTACCAGCTCGCCGTCGTGGCCGCAGCGCCGCCAGGGGCCCGGGTCGCACTGGTGGGTGCGGGGCTCCTCGCCGCGGTCGCTGGTGGCGCGTATTCGCTCCGGAGTCTCACTCGACGGACGTCTTCTATGGAGTCCGAACTCGCACGCGTGCGTGAAGAGCGAGACGACGCACGAACCGAGGCGGCAGACCTCCGATCCGAACTCGAAACGGTGGAGTCTGACCTTCGCGCCGCGCGCGAGGCCACCACTGCCTCACCGTCACCGACTGCCGTTTCGACCGACGGTGGCCTCGCGGCGGCAGACGGCACGTCGATGGCGGAGATAGACGACTACCTGTCCGATGCGGCCCAGGTCGTCGACGCCGCTGGCGAAGGGGACCTGACCCGTCGCATGTCGGTCGAGATCCCCTCGGAGGCGCTCGCGCAACTCTCCGAGGGGTTCAACGAGATGGCCGACGCCTTCGAACAGACCATCGAGACTGCGGAGGGGTTCTCAGAGGAGGTCGCCGGGTCCAGCGAACAGGTCACGACCGCGACGGAGGCGGTCAAAGACGCCAGCGAGCGCGTGGCCGGCAACATCCAGGAGATCGCAGACGTCTTCCACGAACAACACGATCAGATCTCCCAGATCAGCAACGAGATGTCCGAGATGTCCGCGACGATCGAGGAGATCGCCGCCTCCAGCAACGAGGTCTCGGAGATGGCCGACAAGACGGAACGTCGGACCGTCGAGGGGATCGAGGCGGGCCGCGAGGCCCACGAGGCGATGGTCGACTCCTCGGAGCAGACCGAGACGGTCGTCGAGACGGTCGAGGAACTGAACGAGCAGATGGACGAGGTCGGTCACATCGTCGACCTCATCGACAACATCGCCGAACAGACGAACATCCTCGCGCTCAACGCGTCGATCGAGGCGGCACACGCCTCCAATGGCGCGAACAACAACGGGTTCGGCGTCGTCGCGGACGAGGTGAAGTCCCTCGCCGAGGAGACGAAGGGCGCGACCAACCAGATCGAGAGTCTCATCGCGGAGATACAGGACCAGACCGACGACGCAGTGGCGGAGATACAGGACATGCAGGGCTCCGTCGAACACGGCCGCGAGACCGTCTCCGAGAGCGTCGAGGCGCTGGAGTCCATCATGGAACACGTCCAGGAGACCTCCAGCGGCGTCAAAGAGATCAGCAACGCGACCGACGACCAGGCCGCGTCCTCCGAAGAGGTGGCCTCGATCGCAGACGACGTGGCGAAGACGTCCCAGGACAACGTCGAAGCGGCCGAACACGTCGCTGCCATCGCCGAGGAACAGAACCTCGCGCTCGGCGAGATGTACGTCAACGTGAAGATGCTGACGATGCGGTCGAAACAGCTGTCGGCGCTGTTCGAGCAGTACGAGACGGAGGAGTAGCGCCCGTCGACGCCCCTATTTTTATATCGCCACTTGTCGCAACTGTGAGTATGGAGGTAGGCGTACTCACGGTTCCGCTGGGTGACCAGTCCCTCGAAGACGCACTCGAATATCTCGACGGCATCGGCGTCGAGGCGGTCGAACTCGCCTGCGGCGGGTTCACCGGCGACGACCACCTGAAACGCGAGGAGTACCTCGATAACGAGGAGAAACAGGCCGAGTTGCAGGCGCTGCTCGACGAACACGACATGTACGTCAGCGCACTCGCGACGCACAACAACCCGCTCCATCCCGACGAAGAGCGAGCGGCCCGGGCCGACACGGAACTCCGCGAGGCCATCGAACTGGCCGGTCAGCTCGGCGTCGACGCCGTCACGACGTTCTCCGGCCTGCCAGCGGGTAGCGAGGCCGGTGACGTTCCGAACTGGATCACCGCGCCGTGGCCACCCGAACACGGCGACGCGCTCGAGTACCAGTGGGACGTCGCCACCGACTACTGGAGCGACGCCGCCGACCACGCCGCCGACCACGACGTGAAGGTCGGCCTGGAGATGCACCCGAACATGCTCGTCTACGAGCCTCACGGGCTACTCCGCCTGCGCGAGGCGACCAACGAGTACATCGGGGCGAATTTCGACCCCTCGCACCTCTACTGGCAGGGCATCTCCATCACCGACGCCATCCGACTCCTCGGTGAGGAAGACGCCATCCACCACTTCCACGCCAAGGACACCAAGGTGTACGAGGAGCAGGCCCGCGAGAAGGGCGTCCTCGACACGGCGCCGTACACGGACGAACCGAACCGGTCCTGGCTGTTCCGCTCCGTCGGCTACGGCCACGGCGAGGACCACTGGCGGGACGTCGTCTCCACGCTGCGGATGGTGGGGTACGACGGCGCGCTGTCTATCGAACACGAAGACTCGCTCACGTCCGGCCGTGAGGGCCTGGAGAAGGGTGTCGACCTGCTCAAACGCGTCGTCTTCTCGACCCAGCCCGGCGACGCGTACTGGGCGTAGGCAGGCGCAGGGACGAACGCGGACCGGAATCTCGTTTCGCTACACAATCTTATTACACAAGGCGGACAAGGGAGCGTCGGGTGGGTGAGACACCCAGTGATACCATGGATTTCGAACTGACGCACCAGCCGGCGTACACGCACGTGATCGTAGAACTCGAAGACGGTGAGACGGTACTGGCCGAACCCGGCGCGATGACCAGCCACTCCCCGAACGTCTCGATGGACACGACGACCAGCAACGACGGGCTCCTGAGCTCGGCGAAGTCGATGCTGGGCGGCGAGTCCTTCTTCGCCAACGAGTTCACCGCGACGGGTGGCTCGGGCAAGGTGACGCTCGCGCCGCCGACGCCTGGCGACGTCATGCATCACCACCTCGACGGCGAGAAGCTGTACGCCGTCGACGGCGCCTGGCTCGCCTCTGACCCCGCCATCGACATCGAGACGGAGTTCGGCGGGCTGAAGTCGATGCTCGCCGGCGCCAGCATCACGCCGCTGACGCTGGAGGGGACCGGCGACGTCTTCATCGAGGCCTTCGGCGGCCTGGAGACGGTCGAACTCGAGGCCGGCGAGTCCTACCACGTCGACAACGAGAACGTCGTGGCCTGGGACGGCTCGGTAGAGTTCGACGCCCACCGCCCCGGCGGGATGAAGTCGACGCTGTTGAGCGGTGAGGGGCTCGTCTTCGACTTCACCGGGCCCGGCACCGTCTGGTACCAGACCCGCGGGCTCAACGCGTTCGCCTCCGCCGTCGCCGAGGTGCTCCCCGGCGGGGACAGCGGGGGCGGTGACGGCGACACCGGCATCGGCGTCGACGACTTCCTCTGATCCCGGACCCTCGGCTCACGAGGTTCCGCGACCATGAGAGTTATTCCCTGACCGTACGAGAGGTAACCCATGACACTCGATGTCGGTATTCTCGGATACCGCTTCATGGGCAAGGCACACTCGAACGCGCTCGACCGCCTGCCGATGTTCTTCCCCGACGCGCCGGAGACGAATCGCGACGTCGTCGTCGGCCGCGACGAGGAGGCCCTCGCGGACGCCGCCGAGCAACTCGGCTTCGACCGTACCGCGACCGACTGGCGCGACGTCGTCGACGAAGTGGACGTCTTCTACAACCTCGGGCCGAACCACGTCCACCGGGAACCCTCCATCGCGGCGCTGGAAGCCGGCACGCCGGTGTTCTGCGAGAAACCGCTCGCGCCGACGCTAGAGGGCGCCGAGGAGATGGCCGACGCCGCCGAGTCGGCAGACGTCACGGCGGGAATTGCATTCAACTACCGCTTCGTCCCGGCCATCCAGTACGCGAAGAACCTGATCGACGACGGCGAACTCGGCGAGATACACCACTTCCGCGGGCGATACCTCCAGGACTGGCTCGTCGACCCGACGGCGCCCTGGAGCTGGCGCAACGACGAGGAGATGGCCGGCAGCGGCGCGCTTGGCGACCTTGGCGCTCACACCATCGACCTGGCGCACTTCCTGCTGGGCGACGTAGCGGGCGATATCGACCGACTCAGCGGCCACCTGAAGACGTTCGTGGACGAGCGACCGGTGCCGGGGGAGGACGGCGGAACTCTGGAGGGGTCCGGCAGCGACGACGCCGTCGAGACGCGCGAGGTGACCGTCGACGACGCCTACACCGCCCAGGTCGAGTTCGAGAGCGGCGCGATGGGAACGCTGGAGGCCTCGCGGTTCGCCAACGGCCACGACAACGCCCACACGATCGAGATAGAGGGCTCGAAGGGGAGCCTGAAGTTCGACCTCGAACGGCTGAACGAACTCCAGGTCGTGCGCGAGGGCAATCGCGGCTTCGAGCGCGTCCTCGTCACCGACCCCGACGACCCCTACCTCGAGCACTGGTGGCCCCCGGGTCACGTCATCGGCTGGGAGCACACCTTCGTCCACGAGAACTACGAATTCCTCTCGGCCGTCCGGGACGGCACCGACTACGAGCCGAGTTTCCAGGACGGCCTCGCGGCCCAGCGCGTGCTCGACGCCGTCGAGCGGAGCGACGAGCACGGCGAGTGGGTCACGGTCGAGTGAGTCAGGCGACGGTCCAACCGTAACCTCGGGCGGTTTTAAGCGACTGGCGGCGCCACAGTCGATATGACACTCCAGGAGCGCCTCGACTCGTATCTCGACGCCAACGACCTCGAAGCGGTCTGGTTCGCCCGGCCGAACTCCTTCGCGTGGCTCACCGATGGCGGCGACAACGTCGTCGATCGAAGCGGCGACGTGGGCGTCGCCGCCGCGGGCTACGACGGTGACGGAGTCACGGTCGTCACGGACAACATCGAGGCCGGCCGCCTCCGGGACGAAGAACTCGCCGGGGACGTGGCTATCGAGACGTTCCAGTGGTACGACCAGTCGCTGGGGGAGGCCCTCACAGCGTTCAGCCCGGAGCCGGCGGCGGCGGACTTCGACGTCCCCGGGATGGAATCCGTCGACGCATCGACGCTCCGCCAGCCACTCACCGAAGGCCAGGTCGCCACCTACCAGAAGCTCGCCCGCGACGTCGCGGCGGCCATCGAGGCCGTCGCGAGAGAGACGTCCGCCGACGACACCGAACTCGGCGTCACGGCCGAACTCCGGCGGGAACTCGAAGCGCAGGGGATCTCCGTCCCCGTCGCGCTCGTGGGCAGCGGCGAACGCGCCCAGTCCTACCGGCACTACACCTCGACCGACGCCGAACTCGGCGACTACGCCCTGCTCTCGGTGACGGCGGAGCGGAACGGCCTGTTCACCAGCTGTAGCCGGACCGTGACCTTCGACCCGCCGGACTGGCTCGAAGAGCGAACCCACGACGCGATGCGCGTCGAGGCGACGGCGCTGGCGGCGACGCGCGAGGTGGGCCGTGACGGCGGCACCGCGGGCGACGTGTTCGAATCGATCCAGGACGCCTACGCGACCCTCGGCTGGGAGGGCGAGTGGGAGAACCACCACCAGGGCGGCGCGGCGGGCTTCGCCGGCCGGGAGTGGATCGCCACTCCCGAAAACGACGCCCCGGTCGACCTTCCGATGGCCTACGCCTGGAACCCGACCGTTCAGGGCGCCAAGAGCGAGGACCTCCATCTCGTCACGGCGGAGGCCGTCGAACCCATGTCGGTCACCGGCGACTGGCCCACCACCGAGGTGTCCGCCGTCGGGTACGACCTCGAAATCGAGCGGCACCTGCCGCTAGAACTGTAGTCAGTCGCGAAAATCAGTCCCGGACCTTCCTGCTCGGCTCACTGCGGTCGCCGCTCGGTCTCAAAGAAGTCCGCTGCTCACGGGTCACTTCGTTCCCCGTTCGATGTCAAGAAGGTCCGTTCCTCGCTTCGCTCGTCCCGGACCTTCCTGCTCACGGCTCACTTCGTTCGCCGTTCGCATTTACGGAGACCCCAGGCTCGCTACGCTCGCCTGGCGTCTCCCTACTCCTCACTCCCGACCCGAATAACCTGCAGCAGAGAGTAGACAGGCACGTCGGCGATGTCACCGACGCCGCGCTTGTCCGCGAGGACGACGCAGGCGACCGGGTTACCGCCCTGCTCGCGGATTGCTTCGACTGTCTCCGTCATGGTCGTCCCGCTGGTGATGGTGTCGTCGACGACGTAGCAGTCGCGGTCGCGAATCTGGGCGAAGTTCCGGGAGAAGGATCCGTCGAGGCCCTGGTCCTTCTCGTCGTCCCACTGGTGCTTGGTGGGCGCGTAGGTCCCCAGGTCGGTTTCGAGCTCGCGGGCGACGGTCGTCGCCAGCGGGGCGCCCGCCTTCTCGATACCGATGGTGAGGTCGACGTCCTCGCCCTCCTTGGAGAGGAGGTCGGCCATCGCCGCACCGAGGTGGGAGAGACGCTTGCTGTCGCGACCGATGGCGCTCCAGTCGACGTGGATGTCGTGGGGGCCACTCGTGGGTTCGACGACTGGTTCGGCGCCCGTGTCGCTTCGCTCGACGAGCCAGCTCGCCGTCTCGCGCGAGACGTTCAGTTCGTCCGCGATCTCGCCCTTCGAGAGGCCGCGCTCGGCCAGCTCGGCCGCGCCCTCGATGAGGTCGTCGATGTTTTTCATGGTCCTAGGGGTATCTGGGCGGGGGAGGGATTAATAGCCAGTGCAATCGATCGCGAAATCGAACCTTCGTTCCCCCAATGACAAATTTGTAATATATCGGCACCTATTTACTTCGTGTGGTGGTACAGTAACGTGGCTGGGTCGTGTCCGACGACGTCGTCACCGGACGTCGATTCGAACAAGCGCCACTGCCACCCACTGCCGCGTGAAACGCCACGCCCGGCCACGAGTCGTGAACCGGCGGGGAACAGCGCAGTTTACACTGCCATGGTCCTATCATTCCCCGTCGGTGTCTCGACGACTGCGCCACTCCTGTCCCAGGCCGAGAGGTTTCGTGCTGCAATCATCTACCGACAGAGTCTACCGGTCACCGACTGGGCAGGCCAGCGCGACTGAACGCTCGCTGCCGTCAACGTTTTTACTCGCAGGTGTAGTGGGTGCTGTATGGACTGGGAACGGTTGGATCTGACAGGGGAATCGGTGCACGGGACGGCCGGCGCTGGTTCGTGGACGTCGGCGCAGCGGTCGCGACGCGAACGGCCACACCGCAGACGTGAGTGCGCAGTGGGAGAACATCCGGCGAACGCCCCGAACCCGGGTCGAAGCTCACCGGGAGGGCGCGGACCAGCGAGCACGAACCGATGAAGGACAGCGAACTGATTCAGATCCTCGAAGACGCGGGGCTCTCACCCTATCAATCCGAGGCTTACGTGACGCTCCTCGCGCTGGGGAACGCCTCGGCGACCGACGTCGCCGACGCGTGCGACGTCCCCGACCCCCGGATCTACGACGTCCTGCGGGACCTGGAGGCGAAGGGCTACGTCGAGACGTACCAGCAGGACAGCCTGACGGCCCGGGCCCACGACCCGAGCGTCGTCCTCGAGGACCTCCGGTCGCGGTCCAGTGAGTACCTCGACGCGGCCGAGGAGATCGAAGAGCGGTGGAACGAACCGGCCGTCACGGAACACGAGGTGAGCATCGTCAAGCGCTTCGACACGGTGATGAACCGCGCGAAGACGCTCGTCGGCGACGCGGAGACGCAGATACAGTTCGCGGGCCACGTTGACCAGTTCCGGTCGATGGCCGAGGAACTGGCCGCCGCCCACGAGCGGGGTGTCACCGTCAAGATCAGCCTCTGGAGCGACGAGGGGAAGGCGGACCTGCCGGACGAGTCCGAACTCGAAGGGGTCTGTACCGAGGCCCGGTACCGGAACCTGCCCTCGCCGTTCGTCGTCATCGTCGACCGGACATCGACGAGTTTCGCGCCGAACCAGCGCTCGACCAACGAGTACGGCGTCCTCGTGAGCGACCGAACCTACACCTTCGTCTTTCACTGGTTCTTCCTCACCGCGCTCTGGGAGAGCTGGGAGACCATCTACACCGCGCGGACGGCCGACACGCCCACGACGTACGTCGACATCCGGTACGCCGTCCGCGACCTGGAGACACTGCTGAACGAGGGGGCAACCGTCGAGGTGACGGTCCAGGGCTACGAGATGGAGACGAACGATCCCACCGAGATTCACGGCGTCGTCACGGACGTGACCTACTCCGGCGACCCCACCGAGTACGACCAGCAACTGCCGCTCTCGCACCTCGCGGGCCGTGTGTCGCTCACCGTGGACACGGGGTCGGACGTCGTCGACGTCGGGGGCTGGGGCGCCATCCTCGAGGAGATAGAGGCCGAGTCCATCACTATCGACGACGTCGAGTACGAGTGACCGGGTCCGGACGGTCCACACGTCGGTGCTCGTCCGACGAGACGGCGACCCGGCCGCTCACCCGGAGTCCTCGCCGACCTCGACGCAGCCGCCTTCTGCCGCCGAGCGGTAGAGAGCGTCGATGACTCGCTGAACCGTGAGCGCCTGTTCGACGGTGTTGCGCGCTGGCTTCTCTCCGCGCACGACGGCGTCGAGGAAGAGCTTGTCACCACCCTTCCAGCCGGTGTACTCCAGCGACGCGTCGGTCACGGTCGACTCGACGAGGTGGTCGGTCCCCTGCCGACCGGCGTCGAACATCCTCAGTTCCTCGCCACCGAGTTCGAGGCGGGCGCCGGCCTCGGTCCCGCGGACGACGAACTCCTCGGTCTCCGTCTGGTTGGCGGCCCACGACACCTCGAGCGAGATGGTCCGGTCGTCCGCACAGCGGATCATCGCCGTGGCGGAGTCCTCGACGTCGAACACTGCCTGTTCGGTGCTGTCGTACCAGTCGTCCGGGTCGACGTAGTCCTCGCGCGCGCCGAAGGCCGACCGCGTCACCGCGAACACCTCCTCGACGGGCGGGAACTCCATCAGGTAGAGCGCGAGGTCGATGGCGTGGACGCCGATGTCGATGACGACGCCGCCACCGGAGAGTTTCTCGTCCGTGAACCAGGAGCCGACGCCGGGAATCCCGCGCGAGCGGACGTAGTTCGCCTGGACGTGGGTCACCTCGCCGAAGCGGCCCTCGCGCTGGTAGCCCTTGAACACCTCCGTGCCCGTCGCGATGCGGTTGTGGAAGTTGACCAGGCAGAACCCATCCGAGTCCCGGGCGGCCGCGGCGATGCGTTCGGCGCTCGCCAGGTCGTCCGCCAGGGGCTTCTCGCAGAGGACGTCGTGGTCCCGTTCGAGGGCGGGGACGACAGCCGCCTCGTGGAAGGTGTTCGGCGTCGCGACGACGACAGCGTCGAGGGATTCGGCGTCGTACATCGTTTCGAACTCGTCGTAGGTCGTCGCGCCGTACTCGTCCGCGAACGCCGCGCGAGTCTCCGGGACGACGTCGGCCCCCGCGACCACCTCGTGGCCGAGTTCCGTCGCGTTCGTCGCGTGCGTCTGGCCCATGAAGCCGAGGCCGACGATACCCAGCCGTACCGAATGCGTGTCGTTACTCATTGTCGTGTCTCGAATCGTGTGGCGCTGTCTTCCAGTGGTTGTGTGAGCAGGGGGCCCGGGTCTGTGCGGCGTCGACGGTCACGAGTCGTCCCCCGCGGAGAGCGTGACGTCCGTCGCCTCGTACTCCTCGACGAAGGCACGCGGCCCGCCGACGGATATCGTCTCGTCGCCCGGCGCGACGAGGAGGGATTCCTGAGTGGGAAATCCGTTCGCGTACGGACGTACGAGGCTCTGGTTCACGTCGACGACGGGTCCGGTGAGCGTCTCGACGGCAGCTGTCGTCCGGGCTGGTCTGACGGCCACCTCCGCCTCGATCGACCGGTCCGCGGCGAGGTGCAACGCCGCGTCGAATATCGCGCGACGGAACCCGTCGTAGGCCTCGGGGAGCCCCGACGCAGTTGCGACGTGGGCTTCGCTCCCCATCGGCCAGTAGTTCGCGATGAAGGAGTCGAACAGGGCTGCGGCGATGTGGGCGTCGGCGTGGTAGATGGCGTACTCGCTGGAGTTCGAGTCCAGGATCGCGTCGGCGGCCCCGACCAGCCCGTCGGTCCGGTCGGTCGTGAGGATGACTGGCGCCGGGGCATCCCAGGTCTGAACGACGTGGGCGAGTCCGTCGTCGACGGTTGTCTCGCCGTCGTACTCGGTGACCAGCAGCAGGCAGAACGTCCCCGTCTCGTGGGCCGCCTGGAGTACATCCGTGACCGCAGGGACGGCGGCCGCGGGCAGCGAGAGGACGACCTCCGTCTCCGCCGAATCGACGAGTTCGGTGACCTTCCGGAGGATCGTCTGGCGGGACTTGATGACGCTGAACGTCTCCTCCTCGTAGCTCTCCGAGTCGAAGATGCTCTCTAGTTCCGCCTCCATCGTGTACAGCTGCGAGACCAGGTTCTCGATCCCTTGCGAGGGCGGCAGCGCCCGTATCTGCGTCGGGACCACGTGGTCGTCGATGGCTATCAGACTCTTCGCTTCCAGTCTGTCCGCGACGTCGTACGTGTAGCTCTTCGAGAGGTTGGCCTCCTCCGAGACGACGCTGATCCTGGTTGTTCCGTTCCGGAGAATCGTCAGGTACGCCAGCGCCTCCTTGTCCGAGAGGCCGAATCGCGTGAGTCCGTCGACGATGTCGTCTTCGTTCATCGTGTGTGGTTCTCTGTCCGTTCGATGGGTTCGTCAGGGGTTCAGAGCGCTTCGCACACCGCCGGCGGCGTCCGGGTGGCCCGGCGAGAATAGTTGTCGCGAGTATATGTCAGTGATATTCTCGCCTCGTTCGTCGCCGTCCGGTGCGTCACGAAACGCCACGTACGGAGTTGTTTCCAGTGACCCAATAAACTTTCTTGTGATATAACAAATCAGTTCCCTAACCTATTTGTTTCTGTGAGAACAACAACAAAAGAGAGCCATGACAGCAGCGAACACGGACCACGACCGAGAGCGGAGTAGCATCTCCCGACGCCGGTTCGTCGTCGGTGCCGGTGCGTCCGGTCTCGCCACCGGTCTCGCCGGGTGCTCGGAGCTACTTGGCGGCGGTAACGGCGGCGGTGGCGGTGGAGGCGCGAACGGGACACAGGCCGGCGACGCGGGCGGGGGCGAGGCGACGACAGTCACCTGGGGGTTCGACGCGACGGTGGCCCAGGACCACGCCGACGAGATCAGCAGCGCGCTCCACAGCGAGGGCGGGCTCGCGGACGACGTCAAGGTCCAGTTCGAGCAGGGCCAGCCGGACACCGGCGAGCGACGGGCGAACTACAACCGGCTCCTGAACGCTGGCGAAGCCACGCCCGACATGTTCATGATGGACAACGGCTGGGTGAACATCTTCATCCAGCGCGGCCAGATCCAGAACCTCTCGGAGCTGCTGAACGACGAGCAGTTGACCACCATCGAAGAAGAGTACTTCTCCGGGTTCACCGAGACGGCTATCAACCCGGAGACAGGGGACCTCTTCGGCGTCCCGCTCTACCCCGATTACCCGACGATGCTCTACCGGAAGGACCTCGTCGAGGCGGCGGGATACAGCCCGGAGGAGAACAACTGGGCGACCGAGCCGATGACGTGGGAGGAGTGGTCAAACGTCGCGGCCGACACGTACGACAACGCGGACGTCGACTACGGCTTTACGACCCAGTGGGACATCTACGAGGGGACGGCCTGCTGTACGTTCAACGAGGTGATGAGTTCGTGGGGCGGCGCGTACTTCGGCGGCCGGGACAACCTCTTCGGGCCCGTCGGCGAGCGACCGATCACTGTCAACTCCGAACCGGTGATCCAGTCGCTGAACATGATGCGAAAGTTCGTCCACGACGAGGACTTCGAGAACCTCCAGGGGTACGGCGGCGGCTTCACGACGTCGAACATCCTCGGCTGGATCGAGGACGGCTCCCTGGCGCCGTTCACGAACGGGAACGCCATCTTCCACCGGAACTGGCCCTACGCGATCAACGCCGCGGCTTCCGAGTTCGGCGACGACCTCGGGACGATGCCGATTCCGTACGCCGTCCCCGAGAGCGAAGCCCAGTTCCAGGGCACCGGCGGGACGACGTCCGCCCTCGGCGGGTGGCACATCACGGCGAACCCCAACAGCCAGAACCTGGACGCCGTCGCGCAGGTCATCGACGCGTCGATGCAGGAGGATTTCCAGCTGTTCCTCCTGGAGACGGAGGGCTGGCTGCCGCCCCGGAGTGAGCTGTTCAACTCCGAGACGGCCGCGAACGTCGACCCGATGGGCAACTACATGAACACGCTCCAGGTCGCGGGTGAGAACACCATGGCGCGACCGGTCACGGCCGTCTGGAGCGACGAGTCCAGCGCCATCGCCGAACAGGCCAACGCCGCCGTCAACCAGGACCTCTCCTCGGCCGACGCGATGGCCCAGCTCGAATCGACCCTCTCGAACATCGAGGGGTAACGCGACCGCTCCCCCATCACTGCCGATAGACACACACACTATCCATGAACGACCTGGCCACGGAACGGGGTACCGGCAGATGAGTTCCGAACAGGCGACCGGATCCAGTCGCGAGTCACGACGGACGGGACCGCTGGTCACCCTGATGCGGCGAGTAGAGAACCTGAGCGACACGCAGTACGCGTACCTGTTACTGTCCCCGGTGTTCGTCCTGCTCGGAATCGTGGCGCTGTATCCCCTGTTGCGGACGTTCGAGCTGTCGCTTTTCGAGACCAGCATCAACCAGGCGTCCCAGACGTTCGTCGGGTTCGACAACTACGTCCAGCTGTTCACTGGCGAGAAGGACCGCTGGCTCCCCGGGACGTCGACGTTCCTGCCGACCAGCCTGACCTTCGACGCGATGATATCCAGTGCGCTGGTCGTGACGCTACTGTTCGCAGTTGTGGCGGTGTCGTTCGAGACGATCATCGGCCTGGGACAGGCGCTCGTCCTCGACCAGGACTTCCCCGGCCGCCGCTGGGTGCGCGCGGCGATCATCATCCCGTGGGCGGTCCCCATCGTCATCCAGGGGATGATCTTCTTCCTGATGTTCCACCCCGAGATCGGGTTCCTCGTCCAGCCACTGGCCGACCTGGGGCTGCTCGCCGAGCGGAACACGCTCAACGACCCGGCGAGCGCGCTGTTCATCGTCACCGTCGCCGACATCTGGAAGACGTCGGCGTTCATGGCGCTGCTCATCCTCGCAGGGCTCCAGAGCATCGACCGGAACCTCTACGACGTCGCGAAGGTGGCGGGCGCGACCCGGTGGCAACAGTTCAAACTGATCACCTTCCCGCTCATCCTGCCGACCATCGGTATCGCCGTACTCTTCCGCACCGTCCAGGCGATGCGCATCTACGGCCTCATCGACGCGGTCGCCGGCTGCGAGGTCGTGCCGTCGCTGTCCTGCATGGTCGTCACGACGTTCCTGACCAGGCAGGGCACTTCGGCGGCCATCGCGTTCGTCACTGCAGCCATCATCGGCGTCGCGGTGACTGCTATCATCTACCAGCAGTACAAGGAGGGGATCTGAGATGGCGACGTCAGACCGACGCGACGAAAGGGTGGAACCGGACGAGCCGGAGGGCGGTCCGCTCGAACGCTGGACCCAGCGCGCCATGCAGAACCCCGAGCGGGTGTACCGCGCGCTGTTCTACGTGGTCATGATCTTCTTCATGGTGACGACGCTCTTCCCGTTCTACTGGCTGCTCGTGCTGGCGCTGACGCCACAGAGTCGGCTGTTGCAGGGGAGCTTCCTCCCGCAGATCGACCTGTTCGGGGCGGCCGCCGAGTTCCCGCTGCCGGTGGCGAAGGGGTTCAATCCCGCGGCGTTCGTCTCGGTCTTCGAGCAGGTGCCGTTCCACCTGTTCATGCTCAACAGCTTCGCGCTCGCGGTGACGACGACGGTCATCGTCCTCGTCATCGCCAGCCTCGCCGGCTACGCGTTCGGCCGGCTCGACTTCCCGGGCCGGGGCGCGCTCATGCTCGGTATCCTCGCGATCAGCTACTTCCCGCCGGCCGCGTTCGTGATCCCGCTGTTCGAGGCGTTCACCGGCAACGTCCCGATAACGGTCCCGTTCACCGAGATTCCGCTGTTCACGCCGCCGCGACTCCTCAACACGCCGGGGTCGATGGTGATCCCCTTCAGCGCGCTGTTCCTGCCGCTGTCCATCTTCATCCTGACGACGTTCTACGCACAGATCCCGGACGGGCTGGAGGACGCTGCGCGCGTGGAGGGAACGACCCGGATCGGTGCGCTGTTCCGGGTCATCATCCCGCTGTCGGCGCCCGGCGTGGCGACCGCGGCCATCCTGACGTTCATCGCCGTCTACAACGAGTACTTCTTCAGCACGATCATGGCGACGTCGTTCGCCGCGGGCAACTGGTCGCCCCTCGTCGGCGGCATCCTCAGCTACCAGACCCAGTACACCACCCAGTTCAACCTCATGGCGGCCGCGAGCATCGTCGGGGTCCTCCCCGTCGTCCTGCTCGTCGTCGTCGCCCAGGAACGCATCGTCAGCGGGCTGACCGCGGGCGCACTCAAGGAGTAACCATGGCACGACTCAAACTCGAACACGTCACGAAACGCTACGAAGACGTCACGGCCGTCGACGACGTGAACCTCGACATCGAGGACGGCGAGTTCGTCTGTCTCGTCGGTCCGTCGGGGTGTGGCAAGTCGACGACGATGGAGATGGTCGCCGGGCTCACGACGCCCTCCGAGGGGACCGTCACCATCGGTGACCGCGACGTCACGAACCTGCCGCCGAAAGACCGCGGGGTCGCGATGGTGTTCCAGAACATCGCGCTGTTCCCCCACATGGACGTCTACGACAACATCAGCTTCGGGCTGCGGCTGCGCGACTACCCGCGGGAGGAGATCGACCGCCGCGTCGAGCACGCCGCCGACATCGTCCAGCTAGAGGGGATGCTCGACCGGATGCCCGACGAGATGTCCGGCGGGCAGCGCCAGCGCGTCGCCATCGCGCGCGCCATCGTCCGCGAACCGGACGTCTTCCTGATGGACGAACCGCTGGCGAATCTGGACGCGAAACTCCGCGTCCACATGCGGACGGAACTCCAGCGCCTCCACAAGGAACTGGACACGACCATCATCTACGTGACTCACGACCAGGCCGAGGCGATGACGATGGCCGACCGCATCGCCGTCCTCGACGCGGGCAAACTCCAGCAGATCGACCCGCCGCTCGTCTGTTACAACGAGCCAGCCAACCTCTTCGTCGCCGGCTTCATCGGCTCGCCGTCGATGAACTTCGTCGAGGGGACCGTCACCGAGTCCGGGCTGGAATCCGAGTACTTCGACCTGGAGTTCGACCACGCGGCGTTCCAGGGAGTGGGAGTCGGCGACGCCGTGACCATCGGCGTCAGGCCGGAGGACGTCTACCCGGCGTCGGAGGCGGCGTCGCTCTCCAGCGGTTCCAGACCCATCGAGGTGATCACCGACGTCCTCGAACCGATGGGCGACGAGATATTCACCTACCTGCTGATGGGGGAGGGCGAGACGTCGATGGCCCAGGAGGCGGCCACGAGCGACCAGTTGCTCATGAGCATCGATCCCAACACCGACATCACGGAGGACCAGGAGATGGACGTCGTCCTCGACCGGCGCAACGTTCACCTCTTCGACGCGGCGAGCGGCCAGGCGCTGACGCACGGCATCGTCTCGCCGCCGGACGCCGACGGCGCGGCCGGGTCCCCGGCGGAGACCGACGACTGACCATGGCGGGTGAGACAGTCGCGCTCGTCTACTGGGGCGGGATGGTCGTCCTCTTTTTCTTCTGGGTGTACGGTATCGTCTCGTTCCTGTTCGACCTGAAGAACAAGATCGTCCCGGGGATCGTCCAGTACAGGCGCGGTCGCCGGAAGCTGAAAGCCGAGCGCGAGGAGGAGGCAGAGCGGGAGGAACGGGAACGACAGCTCTACTAGCGGCCCGACCGGGTCACCCATCGCTCTCTGGCTCGGGTTCGGGAATCGTCAGTACTCGCTGTTCACACTCGGGACAGACGCGCGTCTCCTGTGCGTATCGAGGTGACCCGCAACAGCCGGTCGTCGACGACGGGACGAGTTCGGTCCCGCACACCGGACAGGCGTCGAGGAACTGCCGGAGCACCCGCGACGCCGCCATACGTACCGCTTCCGGCTCGACTGCGTCGGGCAGCGTCCTGACGGCGGCCAGTTCGGCGACCAGGATGGGACGCGGAATCAGGTCGTGGCGGCCGTCGACGACGAACCAGTGGTCCCCGTCCGACCGGACGGGTTCGACGGACTCGACCGAGGGAACCGCTGCAACCGCTTCCGTGAGCGCCGTGGGAGAGCGAGCCGCGAGCGTCGCCATCTCCTCGTGCCAGCGTCGTTCGAACGCGTCCTCGAGTACCACGTCCTCACCCTCCAGTCGGACGACGCCGGCCGCGCCCAGCGTCGCGAGGACGTCCCCACCGTCGATCGATTCATCGTCCGAGAGGGACCCCTGCTGTGGCGGGTTCCGGAACCAGTCGTCGGGGACCGGGAGCGCCTCGACTAACTGGGGGGCAAAGCGCGGCGTGTACGGGACCAGGTAGCCGCGTCGCCAGACGAGGACCGCCCCGGTGACGAGCACGGCGACGGCGAGCCAGGGGCCGGACGATGCGGCGACCAGCGCAGTGACGACGACGAGGAAGGCACCGTTGACCGCCGTACACGGCAGGCACCGGTTCGGTCCAGAGTGGGCGGGGTCCTGCAGCCGGGAGAGACCGCGCATATCTGCTGTAGAGGTGCCGATGCCGTTTCAACGTTGGTGCGCGAATCGTGGTGGTCGGGCCCGCCTCTCGCGGTTCAGTCCGCTCCGATGCCGGTGGTCTGCTCGTGCGATCCCTCACGCTTTAACCGTCCGTGCTGCGATATGTCGGATGTCGATGACTGACGAGTGCGGCCCCGGCGACGGAAGGCGTCCCGTCTCGCGGCGTCGATTCCTCGCGAGCACCGCTGGGACCGGTCTCGCCGCGGCACTGGCGGGCTGTCCGATCGGCGGCCGCAGAACCCCACACGGAGCGACAGTGACGGAACGGTCCGAGAGTGAGACGGTCGGGACGACCCGGGAGCCGACCGACGACTCGACCGTCAGGTGGGCGTTCGAACCTCTCACTGAAGCGGAGGGGGACGCGATAGCGCGCGCGCTCCACGACCACGGCCTCTCCACCGACGTCGACGTGCGGTTCGAGCCCGGAGACCCGGACCCGGCCCAGCGTCTCGCCGAGTTCGACCAGGCCCTCGCGTCGGACGAAGACGGTCCTGACGTGTTCCTCGTGGAATCCGACTGGGTGATCCCGTTCGCCGCTCGCGACCAGCTGGCCGAACTCTCTGCGCTCGTCTCCGAGGAGCGCCTGGCGGAATCCGACGGGGAGTACTTCGAGGCCCTCGCCGCGCTGGGTCGCAGTCCCGACGGGGAAACACAGTATGGCGTGCCGGTGGCCGCGGATTTCGGGACGATGCTCTACCGGAAGGACCTCGTCGAGGCGGCGGGGTACGACCCCGTCGAGAACGACTGGGCGACCGAGCCGATGACGTGGGAGGAGTGGTCCAACGTCGCGGCGGACGTGACCGACCACGCGGGCGTCGACTACGGCTTTACGACCCAGTGGGACATCTACGAGGGGACGGCCTGCTGTACGTTCAACGAGGTGATGAGTTCGTGGGGCGGCGCGTACTTCGGCGGCCGGGACAATCTCTTCGGCCCGGTCGGCGAGCGCCCGATTACCGTCGGCGCCGACCCGGTCGTCCGGTCGCTGAACATGATGCGCAAGTTCGTCCACGACGAAGGCGTGTCGGGGCTGGAAGCGTACGCCGGCGGGTTCGCACCGACCGAGATACTCGGCTGGATCGAGGAGGGGTCACGGGTTCCGTTCACGAACGGCGACGCGGTGTTCCACCGTAACTGGGCGAGCACGTTGACGGCGATCGTCAGCGACCTCGAAGACGGGGGCGCGTCGGAGCGCGCCGAACGGATCGGTGCCATCCCTCTCCCGTACGCCGTCACCGAGAACGAGGCCCGCGCAGACGGTACTGGCGGGACGACGTCGGCCGTGCGCGGTCGGTACGTGACGGTGGATTCCGACAGCCAGGACCGGGACGCGGTCGCGCAGGTCCTCGAGGTGGTGACCGACCCGGGCTTCCAGACGGACCTGGTCACTATCCTGGGGTGGTTGCCGCCACGGCCCGCGCTGTACGAGTCGGGTGACGTGTGGAACACCGAGAGAGTCGGCGAGTACGCGCCGACCTTCGGCGTCGTCGGCGCGAACGCGATGCCGGCGCCGGTGACGCGGGTGTGGAACGACCAGGCGAGCCTCGTCGCCCAGCAGGCGAACCGCGCCGTCGGTCAGGAGGTGTCTTCGAGCAAGGCGATGGCGGACCTCGCATCTAACCTCGAGCCGATCGAACGGTCGGCCTGAGTGAGGGTCTTCGAGAGCGTTCTGCCGCCGTAGGCTCTGCTTACCGCGGTATAGACGGCCATCTGCCCTCGGATCGTCCTCCCGATTCTCTCCACACAGTACTGCCGGCGTACCACTGCTGCCGGGAGAAATGGGAGATTACCGGCCGCGTACAGACTCCTGGGGCCGTTCTGCAACGACTACCGCGTCACCGCGGCGGCACCACAACCCGTCCCCAATTTGTGGGTCCTGTTCGTTTCAGTTTGGACAGCAAGTGTAGTTAATCAGCTGATTACTACGGCGAAGGCGGCATCCACGATGTTACGAGACGGGATAGTCCGGATTATCGAGTGATAGCAGCCATGAACAACAGGTGTACTAAATGAAACCTCACCGTTTATGCGAGTGTAGCCATTACTACCAATTAATGAGTATTATGATGGCCATACCAGAACACCCCTCCCCCGTCGTTCGATTCCCGACCACTCCTCACCGGCCCGGTGGAGGAGCGAGATGACGGCTGTCTCGGACGTTCGCGTTGGATTCGTCGGCCTCGGGAACATCGCTCAGCTCCACGCGGACGAGATAATCGGCTACGGCGGCCAGGTCGTCGCCGGCACCGACGTCTCCCCGGAGGCGCGCGCGATGTTCGCGGAGGACTACGGCGCCGAGGTGTTCGAGGACCACGCCGAGATGTACGAACTGGTCGACGCCGTCGTCGTCTCGACGCCCAACCGCTTCCACGAGGAGTACGTCGTCGCCGCGCTGGAAGCCGGCCTCGACGTCCTCGTCGAGAAGCCCCTCGCGCACACGCTCGAGAGCGCCCAGCGCATCGCCGACGCCGCCCGCGACGCCCAGGGGTTCTGTATGGTCGGCTTCCACAACCGGTTCTGGGGCCCGGTCCAGGTGCTCAACAGCTACCGTGAACAGGGAAAACTCGGCGACGTCACCCACGTCGAGGCCAACTACATCCGGCGACGCGGTGTCCCCGGCCGGGGAAGCTGGTTCACTCGCAAGGACGTCTCCGGTGGCGGCGCCGTCATCGACATCGGAACGCACGCGATCGACCTCGCACTCTACCTCATGGGCTACCCGGACGTGGAGGAAGTGTCGGCGACGACCCGGTCACAGTTCGGTTCAGAGGAGGAGTACAGCTACCTCTACATGTGGGGCGAGGACCGCGGCGTCGGGAACTTCGACGTCGAGGACTCCGCCACCGCGTTCATTCGCTGTGCCAACGGCGCCACCATCTCGCTGGAAGTCGCCTGGGCGGCGAACCGTGAACCCAGCCAGGACTTTTTCGTCCGCGGCACGGACGCCGGCGCGCAGTTCGACATCTCCGAAGAGGGGATGACTGTCCACGAGACCGCCGACGACGGCGTCAACCACCACCGCGACATCGACGTCGAGACGACGGACCGGGAGGCCCACGGCATCGAACAGCAGCACTTCCTGCGGGCCGTCGCCGAAGGGAGACACCCGGCCATGAACACCGTCGAACAGGGCCTGGAGGTCCAGAAGATAATGGACGGTATCTACCGGTCGAGCGAGGAAGGACGAGCCGTCGCCATCGAGTAATCCCGACCTACCGGCCGCCCGCCTGTCCAGGGTCCCTGTCCGAGACGGCGGCCCAGGGCCCTTCTCCAGACACCGGCCAGACCACCACGTCGACGGAACCGACGAGGGTTCCCGTGGCCTCCTGTCGGAAGACTGATTGTGAACGTCACCGAACGCTCGCCCATGGCTGCCCCCGATCTGAGGGACGCACTGGAACGGGTCATCACGCACTTCGACCTCGGCGAGTACGAGGTCTCCGCCTATCTCGCTATTCTCGAACACGGTGAGGTGACGGCGTCGGAACTGTCCGAGACGACCGACATCCCACAGCCGCGCGTCTACGACACGGTGCGCAGCCTGAGTGACGTCGGACTGGTCGAACTGAAGGACACCCGCCCGATGAAGGTACTCGCTATCGACCCGCGCGAGGCCTTCGACGAGGTCCAGGAGTCCCTTGACGAACTGGTCGAGGACCTGTCCCAGCGCTACACTGCGCCGACGCGGAAACCGGAGGCGGTCTCACTCGTCAAGTCGCGACCGAGCATCCTCCGCTACCTGGACGACATCATCGCGTCGGCCGAATACGAACTGATGCTGTCGCTGACCCCCGGCCTCCTCGAACGGTTCGCGGGGAAACTGCAAGAGCGGGCCGAGGACGGCATCGCCATCGAGATACTGGTCTCCCCGACCACGGAAGCCCCCTCGACCGACGACGTCGACTACCCCTCGATCGCGTCGACGGTCCGGGCCCGCCGCGGAATCACGACACCCGTCGTCGCCGTCGCGGACGGGAACTACTCGATGTACGCAACGCGGGAAAGTATTCGCGGAGACAACGACCGCTACGGCGTCATCTTCAACCGCTCGGAACTGGGCTTCCTCGTCTCCGGCTTCTTCAACATGGTGCTGTGGACGACCGCCGAGGAGATATACTCCGACGGCGAGAACCTCCCGTTCCCGCGGCGATACGGGACGATTCGCCGGTGCATCTCCGACCTGCAGGTGCTCGAAGGCGAGTTCTACGCGACCATCGAGGGCCGGGACGTCGAAACCGGCGACCACTGGGTCGTCGAGGGCCGCATCTCGGAGGCGACGTTCGGCCAGAACCGGGAGGTTGCGACGCTCACCGTCGACACCGACGACGGGCCCGTCGACGTCGGTGACCAGGTCGCCTCCTACGAGGACATCGAGGCCTTCGAGATTCGCGTCGGCCGCGAGGAACCGCCGGGGACCGTCGCCGACTAGTCCACCGGTACCCAGGCGCCCCGTTTCGACGGACAGGGTAAACTATTATTTGGCTCGGAGCGCCGATTGTGTACATGAACGCGAGACGCGACGGGTCGAGTCCGGCCCGACGCCCTGTCGCCCACGTGGGCACTATTTCGAATCCGGAACCCGACGCCGTCGAGCCCGAATTCGACCCCGAGAGCGGGCCTGCGGTGGGGCGCTCGCTGACGCGTCGCCGAGGTGAGCGACGGTGAGCAAGCAAGAAGAGCCGGACGGCGACGACGCGGCCGAGGCGACCGAGCCGTCGGACCCGGTCGAGGAACTCCGGGAACGACGACGCGAGGCCGAACGCGGTGGCGGCGAGGCGCGAATCGAGGCCCAGCACGAGAAGGGGAAGATGACCGCCCGCGAGCGCGTCGACTTCCTCGTCGACGACGGGACGTTCACGGAGGTCGACGCGTTCGTCGAACACCGCTCGACCAACTTCGGGATGGGCGAGAAGACGTTCCCCGGCGACGCCGTCGTCACGGGCTACGGCGAGGTCGACGGCCGGAAGGTGTTCCTCTTCGCTCACGACTTCACCGTCCTCGGCGGCTCTGTCGGCGAGGTCGTCGCCGAGAAGATCTGCAAGGTGATGGACCGGGCCATCGAGAACGGCGTCCCGGTCATCGGGCTCAACGACTCCGGCGGCGCACGCATCCAGGAGGGGGTCGACTCACTGGTCGGTTTCGCCAAGATATTCAATCGCAACACGGAGGCCTCCGGCCTGATCCCCCAGATCTCGGCGGTCATGGGGCCGTGTGCCGGCGGCGCGACCTACTCCCCCGCGCTGACGGACTTCACCTTCATGGTCGAGGACACCAGCCACATGTTCATCACCGGCCCGAACGTCATCGAGACGGTCACCGGCGAGCAGGTGTCGAAGGAGGAACTCGGCGGTGCCGGCTCGCACTCCTCGAAGTCAGGCGTCGCCCACTTCGCGTACGATTCTGAAGAAGAGGCCCTGGAGAACATCCGGCGGCTCCTCTCCTATCTCCCACAGAACAACATGGAGGACCCGCCGCGGGTCAAGCCCTGGGACGAACCGGACAGGGAGGTGCCGGAACTGGCCGACATCGTCCCGAACGCGCCGCGCAAGCCCTACGACATGACGGAGGTCATCGACCGGGTCGTCGACGAGGAGTCCTTCTTCGAGGTCCAGGAGAACTGGGCGCGCAACGTGGTCGTCGGCTTCGGCCGAATGGACGGCCGGTCGGTCGGAATCGTCGCCAATCAGCCTCGCGTGAGCGCGGGCACGCTCGACATCGACGCCTCGGAGAAAGCCGCCCGCTTCATCCGCACCTGCGACTCGTTCAACGTCCCCGTCATCTCGTTCGTGGACGTCCCCGGGTTCATGCCCGGCACCGAGCAGGAACACAACGGGATCATCCGCCGGGGCGCGAAGCTCATCTACGCGTACGCGGAGGCGACGGTCCCGCTGCTCTCCGTCGTCGTCCGAAAGGCCTACGGCGGCGCCTACATCGTCATGTCCTCGAAGTTCCTCGGCTCGGACGTCAACTACGCCTGGCCCGGCTCCGAGATGGCGGTGCTCGGTCCCAGGGGTGCAGTCAACATCCTCCACCGCCAGGAGATCGCCGACGCGGACGACCCCGACGCCCGCCGTGAGGAACTGATGGACGAGTTCCGCGAGGAGTTCGCCCACCCCTACGGTCCGGCACGACGGGGCTACCTCGACGACGTCATCGAACCGAAGGAGACGCGGAAACGGCTCGTCGACGATCTGGACCTGCTCACGCGCAAGCGCGAGGATACGCCCCCGAAGGACCACGGGAACATCCCCCTGTGACCATGTCGTCGCTCGAATCTACGGACGGCCGGTCCGAATCGACAGACGGTCAGTCGGCAGAGGGAGACCACGCGGCAGCGTCCGAACTGGTGTCGCTCACGCTCGGCGACACCGATGTCGCCGTCGACGTCCCGGACGACGCGACGGCGGCCGAGGCGGCCGCGATCGTCGCCACCGTCGGCGGGCACCTGACGGACCAGCAGCGAGCCGCGGCGGCGGCCCGGGACGCCGAGACCGTCGAGTACGTCGACGAGTGGTGCTTCGCCGACAGGCTCCGGTCGTTCGGGAAACGCCGCCTCCCCCGAAACGTGCGGAAGGGCGAAGAGTGGAAAGCCGCCGGGCGAGCGTTCCCCCGGTAACGGATCGAGTTCGTCGGCGGCGTCGGTTTTCGTGCCCCGACATCAGTGGGACTGCGCCCTATTCACCCGACAGTCGGAACTGATTGCGCGCGCGACTTATCAGTGAGCCACTACAAGTGGGACTGATGTCTCCAGACCTTTCCATCGACGCCGACTGGAACGCACAGTACATCGACGGCGAGTGGGTGCCCTCCGAGGGCGACGACGAGATAGCCGTCGAAGACCCGTCGACACGAGAAGAGATAACGCGCGTCCCGGCCGGCGTGGAGGCCGACGTCGACGCGGCGTACGAGGCGGCCGCCGCCGCACAGCCCGAGTGGGAGCAGACGCCGCCAGCCGAGCGCGAGCGCGTGGCCCAGGAGTTCGCCCAGTTACTCCACGAGTACGAGGCGGAGATAATCGAACTGCTGGCACACGAGGCCGGCGGGTCGCAGATAATGGGCGCGACCTCCGTCCAGATAGCCTCGGACCAGGCCGCAGAGGCGGCCACCTTCCCGCGGCGAATGAAGGGTGAACAGGCGGACTCGAACGTTCCCGGCAAGGAAAACCTGGTCAGGCGCGTCCCGCAGGGGGTCGTCACCGTCATCTCGCCGTGGAACTTCCCGGTGAACCTCTCCGGACGGGCGATCGGCCCGGCCATCGCGACGGGGAACACTGTCGTCGTCAAACCCGCGACGAACACGCCCATATCGGGTGGGTTGCTCTTCGCGAAACTGTACGAGGAAGCGGGCGTCCCCGACGGCGTCGTCAACGTCGTGACCGGGCACGGGTCCGATATCGGCGACGCGGTGGCCGGTCACCCCGAGAGCGACGTGGTGACGTTCACCGGGTCGACCCCCGTCGGGCGTGGCGTCGGCGCGACGGCCGGCGAGAACCTCTCGACGGTGTCGCTGGAACTCGGGGGCAACAACGGCCACATCGTGACGGCAGACGCCGACCTCGAGGCGGCAATCGACTCGGCCGTCTTCGGCTCGTTTGTCCACCAAGGCCAGGTCTGCATCTCGATCAACCGCCACATCGTCCACGTGGACGTCTACGACGAGTACGTCGAACGGCTCACCGAGCGCGCCGAGTCGCTCCCGGTCGGCAGCGCACACGACGAGGAGACGGTCGTCGCACCGATCATCAACGAATCCCAGCGCGACCAGATGCTGGAGTACGTCGACGAATCGGTCGAGGAGGGAGCGACTGTCGAGACGGGCGGTGAGACAGTCCCGATGGACGGCGTCGACGACTCGCTCCTCGTCGCGCCGACGGTCCTGTCTGGGATGACCAACGAGATGTCTGCCGCGTGCCACGAGCACTTCGGCCCCATCGCACCGGTCATCCCGTTCTCGGACGTCGACGAGGCCGTCGAGATCCACAACGATACCCAGTACGGCCTGTCGGGGTCGGTCCACGCCGGCGACGTCGGTACGGGGATGCAGATAGCCGAGCGACTGGACACCGGGATGGTCCACGTCGGCGACCAGCCGATCAACGACGAGGCCCACGTCCCATTCAGCGGGACGAAGGCCTCCGGTGTCGGCGCTTTCAACACCACTGCGATTCTCGACGAAGTCACAGAGGAGAAGTGGATTTCCCTTCAGCACGAACGTCGGGAGTACCCCTTCTGATCCCCGTTCAGCTCACTGGAACTCCTTGAGTATCTCCAGGCTCCGCTGGGTCTTCGTGAACTCGGCCATCAGTCGCTCCTCGCCGCAGCTCCGGCACTCGAACGTCGCGTCGGGCGACGGGAGGTCCGAGGGGTCCGCTTCCCAGTCTTCGCCGCAGCTGGGGCACTCCAGGTCGATCCAGGATCGAGGCATACCACGACGTCTGGGCTGCGGACGAAAATATGTTGGCCAGACTGATGGATCCTGCTGCCAGCGGACCCACTCCGCCGGTGTGGTTCCAGCGGAGACTGCGAGAACCGCAACGAACACAACCCCTCCGTGAGAGACACCGGACATGGACGTCGCAGTAATCGGCGCGTCGATGACGCAGTTCGGGCAACGCGACGCCTGGATCCGCGAACTGATCGCGGAGGCGGGCGAGGCCTGCCTGGCCGACGCGGCCGTCGCTCCGGACGAAGTGGACCACCTCTACGTCTCGAACATGGCCAGTGGCGAGTTCGAGGGGCAGGGCGGCATCATGAACGCGCTCGCCCACGACCTGGGGCTGATGCCGGCCTACAGCGAGCGGGTCGACCAGACCTCCTCCTCGGGCGGCGCCGGTATCTACGAGGCCTGGCAGTCCATCGCCTCGGGCGCCAGCGAGATGACGCTGCTCGTCGGCGGCGAAAAGATGACCCACAGGACCACCGCCGAGGCGACCGACGTCATCGCCTCCATCACGCATCCGGCGGAGTACAAACACGGCGTAACGTTGCCCTCCTTCGCGGGGATGACGGCGCGTCACTACCTCGAACGCTTCGACGCGCCCCGGGACTCGCTCGCGAAGGTCGCCGCGAAGAACCACGCCAACGGCGTGGACAATCCCCACGCCCAGTTCCAGAAGGAGGTCGACGTGGAGACGATTCTGGACTCGCCCATCGTCGCCGACCCGCTGCGTCTCTACGACTTCTGTCCCATCACGGACGGGAGCGCAGCGCTCATGTTCTGTCCGGTCGACGTCGCCGAGGAGTACACCGACGACTATGCCGTGATTAGCGGTATCGGTGGCGCCACCGATACCCACGTCGTCCACGAGCGCGACGACCCGACCGTCATGGGCGGCGTCGTCGAGTCCGGGAAACAGGCCTACGAGATGGCTGGCATCGGACCCGACGACGTCGACGTGGCCGAACTCCACGACATGTTCACCATCCTCGAGTTCCTCCAGATGGAGGGCCTGGACTTCGCCGATCACGGCGAGGCCTGGAAAGACGTCGAGGCGGGCCGGACCGAACGGGACGGCGAACTCCCCATCAACACCTCGGGCGGCCTGAAGTCCAAGGGCCACCCGCTCGGCGCCAGCGGCGTCGCGCAGGGGTACGAGATATACAAGCAGGTCATCGGCGACGCCGGTCCGCGACAGGTCGAGGCCGACACGGCCCTGGCCTGCAACGTCGGCGGCTTCGGGAACTGTGTCATCACCACCATCATGGAGGCAAGCCAATGACGTTCGACGCGCACATCTGTCAGAACGGTCACGTCACGTATCCCGGGCACACGCTGTGTCCTGAGTGCCACGAACCCCAGACCGACACGGTCGACCTGGCCGACCGCACCGGCGAAGTCGTCACGTGGACGACGTCGACGGCGACGCCCCCCGGCGTCCGCGCGCCCAACACCATCGCCATCGTCGAGTTCGACGTGAGCGACGCCACCGACGGCGGCGACGATTTCGTCCGCGCCATCGGCCAGGTGACCGATGACGACGACGTCGAGACCGGTGACGCGGTCGAACCGGTGTACGCCGAAGAACTGCGGGACCCCGAGGCCGGGATCAAGGAACCGGCGAGTCAGGCGTGGGACGGGTACCAGTTCGAGCCCGTCGAGTGAGTGGATTTAGCCGGCCGTCAGACCACGAAGCGTTCGCCGGCAGCCAATTATAGCGATGCCGCTTCCTCGCCGTTCGCTCGTCAGTTCCCGGCGTCGTCGCCGGGTCCCTCGCCCTGATTGTCCGTCTTCCCATCGTTGCCCGACCCATTACCGTCGCTCTCGTCACCGTCGCCCGCGGAATCACCGTTTTCGTCTCCGAACTCCTCCTTGATCGACTCGAGTTCCGCGTCGACGTCGACGGGGACGGACTCGTCGGGAAGCGGTTCTGCCGAGCCCCCGGAGTCGGTCGAATCGGGGGCCGGGTCGTCGTCAGCTCTTTCTCGTAGCTTCGCTTCGACCTGGTTTTGCAGGCCGCGAGCCTCGTCGAGCAGTTCGCGCGCGTCGTCGTCCTCGGGCCGGCCCTCGACGGCGTCCTGCAGGTCTGCCAGCGCTCCGTCGAGTCGCGAGAGCGTCGTCCGGCTCAGGCGTTCCGCGCGCTGTCGGACCTCGGTGCTACCCGTTCCCGTCGTCGGCGCGCGGCCGTCTGCGAGCCGCAGGGCGCGCTGGAGTAGCTTCAGCGCCTCGATGTTCGTCCGCAGGAGGAGGATGACGCCGGGGATGCCGACGTCGCTCGTGAAGCGCATCAGTTCGCGCGGCGACGGCGGGCGCGGCAGGCCGCGCTCCGTCCGCGGTTCGAACTCTTCTTCCAGTTCCTGTAACGTTCGGACCAGGTCGGCGACCAGTGGACCGACGTCGGTGTCGTCGGGCGAAGAACTCATGTCTGTCTCTTGGAGACAGTATCATAAAAAGCCGCCGCGACGTTTAGGCGGACCAAAATCCTTTTAGCTTTAGGGATGCCTAATCGTACTCGATGAGCGAGTCCCCGGACGCGGTCGAACTGCCAGACGTCGACGAGGAGACGACGGTGACTGCCCACTGTTGCAATCCGGACCGGACCGTCTTCACCGAAGAAGGCAACTCCGATGGCTGGATAGCGACGGATCTCACGGTCGAACTCGACCGATAAAGTCGAAGGCCGATTCTCCGAGCGGTTCCCCGGCTCGAACGTTCTACTGCGCCGTCTCGGCGACCAGCGTGTCGTTCTCGAGGTAGTGTTCGACGTGGTGGGCGTCGTCCTCGACCTCGACGAGAATCTCGCGCAGGATCTCTGCGGTCGCGTGGTCGCCGAGGTTCTGGGCGAGTTCGACGTGGTCGCGCAGCGACTCGATGATGTCGCCGTAGATCTCCAGATCGTTCTCCAGTGACGCGCGGATCGTGTAGACGTCTTCACCCTCGGGCGACACCGTCGCGGCGTCCTGAATCTGGTCGAAGCCGGCGGCGGGCGTCCCGCCCAGCGCCTGGAGGCGTTCGGCGAGTTCGTCGGCGCCCTCCTCGGCGTGGTAGGCCGCGTCTCCGAGGAACTCGTGGAGTTCGAGGAACTCCGCGCCGGCGACGTTCCAGTGGTGCTTCTTGAGCTGGTGATACAGTACGTACGTGTCCGCCAGATCCGCGTTCAGCGCGTCGATGATCTGCTCTGCCTTGTCGACGGGGATCCGAAGGGCGTTCTCTTCGACGCTACCGAACTTGCGGTGGACGGACTCCTCTTGCTGGCTCATAGCTATCAATAGATTGGGACGCCAGTCACTTAAAGACACCTCTATCGGAAAACTTCGTTCCCGATTCGATAACAAATGTTTTGGTCTACCGAATAAACTCCCGGCGTTCTGTGGGTCCGCGTGGGACGTCACCCCTCGCCCGCCACTCCGTCGCCGACGGATCTGTCGAGGACGACGTACGCCTGACGACCAGGGGGATCAGACGGGGCGTCCGTTCGCTCTTCGACAGTTCGCCGGTGAACGTCCCGGACGGCGTCGAGCATCGCGTCCGAGAGGCCAAGGGCGTCGCCGAACTCGGCCCAGACGTGGTCGGGAACCACGAGGTAGTAGGCGTCTGAAGTTCGCTCGAGGAGCGGCGACTCGTACTGTCTTCGCCACTCGTAGGCCAGGTTCTCGACGCCCGGGAGCGCCTCGACGCTCTCCTGGTGGCGCGCCACGGCAACCGACAGATCTGCTCCGCTCACGTCGTGGGTTCGGGCCGCTACCGCGAGTACGTCGGCGTCGAACGGGTCGGAGTCCTCACCAGTGGTCGTCACAGCCGGGGCTTCGAAACCAGCGTGGAAAAACGGTACGGCGAACGCACTGATCCCCCGATGGAACCGAATCCAGACCGACGTCGACGAAGTCGGTAAAAACACCCCCAGTATAATCCGCAGGTGTCCTGCCAGTAGCAGCAGTTATTTGCGGGCGACGAACGAACGTGCGTGCGAGGAATGGGACAGTTATCTACCCTGTTTGCGCCGGAACGTGTCGCGGTGATCGGGGCCACGGACAGCGAGGGGGCGGTCGGTCGCGCCATCACCGAGAACCTCCTCGAGTCGTTCCAGGGTGACGTCGTCGCGGTCAATCCCTACCAGGACGACGTGTTCGGGCTCGAGTGCCACGATTCGGTCGCCGACGTCGACGACGTCGCTATCGACGTCGGCGTGGTCGTGGTCCCGCCGGCCGTGGCGGTCGACAGCATTCGCGAGGCCGGAGAAGCCGGTATCCGGAACGTCGTGGTGATCACTGCTGGGTTCGGCGAGACGGGAAGCGAGGGGGCCGCGCGCGAGCGAGCGCTGCGTGCGGTCGCCGCCGAGTACGACCTCAACCTCGTCGGCCCGAACTCGCTGGGTATCATGAGCACTCCCGTCGGTCTCAACGCGACGTTCGGCAACGAGATGGCCCAGGAGGGCGACGTCTCGTTCATGAGCCAGTCGGGCGCGTTCGTCACCGCGGTCCTCGACTGGGCCGCCGAGCGCGACGTCGGGTTCAAAGACATCGTCTCGCTGGGCAACAAGGCCGTCCTCGACGAGAGCGACTTCGTCGACCAGTGGGGCGACGACCCCGACACCGACGTGATCCTCGGCTACCTCGAAGACGTGAGCGACGGCGCCGCGTTCATCGAGACGGCCCGAGAGGTCACCCAGGAGACGCCGATCGTGCTCGTCAAGTCCGGTCGGACCGACGCGGGCGCGAGTGCCGCCGCATCCCACACTGGTGCTATCGCTGGGTCCGAACGGGCCTACGAGGCCGGACTCGAACAGGCCGGCACCATCCGCGTCGAGACGGTCCAGGAGCTGTTCGACTACGCGCAGATACTCTCCGACCAGCCCCTGCCCGACGGCGATGAGATCGCCATCGTGACCAACGCGGGCGGCCCGGGCGTGATGACGACCGACGCCGTGGGCGATTCGGGGATGGCCCTCGCGGAGTTCTCGGACCGCACGATAGAGAAGCTGACAGAGACGATGCCCGCGGAGGCGAACATCTACAACCCGGTCGACATCATCGGCGACGCGCCCGCGGCCAGGTTCGAGGCGGCACTCGAGACGGTGCTCGCCGACGAGAACGTCTCGATGGCAGTCGTGGTCGCCTGCCCGACGGCAGTTCTCTCCTACGAGAACCTGGCGGAGGTGATCGTCGAACAGCAGTCGGCGTTCGACCAGCCCATCGCGGCGACGCTGATGGGCGGGAAGTCCGTCGGCGACGCCGCCCCGATGCTCAACGACGCGGGCGTCCCGACCTACTTCGACCCCGCCCGGGCCGTCGACAGCCTCGACGCGCTCCGGCGCTACGGCGATATCCAGGCGCGCGAGTACGTCGACCCCGAGACCTTCGACGTCGACCGGGAGCGGGCGCGTGACATCCTGGAAGACGCGGCCGAGCGCGGGCGAAACCGCCTCGGCGTGGAGGCGATGGACCTGCTCGACGCCTACGGCATCCCGACGCCGCAGGGCGACGTCGTCAACTCGCCGAGCGACGCCCAGCAGATCGCCCGCGATATCGGCGACGACGTCGTGATGAAGATCGTCAGCCCCGACATCCTCCACAAGTCCGACATCGGGGGCGTGGAGGTCGGCGTCGCCCCCGAGAACGTCCGCGACACCTACGAGGATCTGGTCGTTCGCGCCCGAAACTACCAGCGGGACGCGACCATCCTCGGCGTTCAGGTCCAGGAGATGGTCGACCTCGAATCGGGCACCGAGACGATCCTCGGCGTCAACCGCGACCCGCAGTTCGGCCCGCTCGTGCTCTTCGGCCTCGGCGGCATCTTCGTCGAGGTGCTGGAGGACACGACGGTCCGCGTCGCGCCGGTCTCCGAACCGGAAGCGACGGCGATGCTCGACGAGATAGATTCGGCGCCGCTGTTGCGGGGCGCGCGCGGCCGGGACCGCGTCGACGAGTCGGCCATCGTCGAGACCGTCCAGCGGCTCTCCCAGCTAGTGACCGACTTCCCGGCGATACTCGAACTGGACATCAATCCCCTCGTCGCGACGCCGGACGGTGCGACGGCGGTGGACCTGCGACTCACGATCGACCAGGAGGAACTATGAACACAGTACTCGTCACTTCGACGGACGACGGCATCGGCAAGACGGCCATCGCGCTCGCACTCGCGCGAACGGCCCAGGACCAGGGCAAGACAGTGGGGTATATGAAGCCCAAAGGGACCCGCCTGCAGAGCGCGGTGGGCAAGACCCGCGACGAGGACCCGATGCTGGCCCGCGAGCTGCTCGGTATCGACGCCGAGATGCACGAGTTGGAGCCCATCGTCTACTCGCCGACGTTCGTCCAGGAGGTCGTCCGCGGCCGCGAGGACCCCGACGAACTCCGGGAGCGCGTCGTCGACAGCTTCCAGGACCTCTCGGCCGACACCGACCTCATGATCGTCGAGGGCAGCGACGACCTCTCGACGGGGAGCATGGTGGACCTGACGGACGTCGACATCGCCGAGGCGATCGACGCCAGCGTACTGCTCGTCTCCGAGTTCGACGCCGTGGGCGACACGGACGACGTCCTCGCCAGCGCGGAGCGCATCGGTGACAACCTCGGTGGCGTCCTGTTCAACGGCGTCGCCGACGCGCAGATGGACGTGCTGACCGACGACGTCCTCCCGTTCCTGGAGGGACGGAGCGTCCCGGTGTTCGGCGCGCTCCCGAACGTCAAGGAGCTCTCGGGCGTCACGATACGCGAACTCGCTGACAGCCTCGGCTGCGACGTGCTCACGTCCGAGGCAGGGCTCGACACGCACGTCGAGCGCTTCACCGTGGGCGCCATGGGCGGCAACAGCGCGCTCACGCAGTTCCGTCGGACCCGCGACGCTGTGATGATCACCGGCGGCGACCGGTCGGAGGTTCAGGCCGCCGCGCTCGAAGCGTCGGGAATCGAAGCGATGCTGTTGACCGGTGGATTCCGCCCGCCGAACGCCGTCCTCGGGAAGGCAGCGGACGCCGGCGTTCCGATCCTCCTCGTCCAGTCCGACACCAGGACGACCATCGACCGCGTCGAGGAAGTGCTACGCTCGGGCCGCACGCGAAGCGAGGCGACCGTCGAACGGATGCGGGAACTCCTCGACGGCGGCGTCGACGTCGAATCGATCCTGGACGCCGGAGAATAAAACCAGATAACGGGCGTAGGGACCTCCTACGGCCCTGAACGGTATTCACTACTTATCGGAATGGATGGCAAATGTTAACGTGGAGCCACCAGGCTCCGTAGTGTCACACGCTGGGGGTACCACCCCCTTTCCGTTCGTGCAGTCCTGTGCCCGTCCGACTCGGAGCGTCCGTAACCTGGGTCAGCAGTCGCTCGCTCGACGGCGCCGTACGCCACGTGGAGAACGAACCTTCCTCATTTTTGCCTGCCCAGTCGCCGTCTGCCGTGTGCGAACTCGACAACGGCGCCAGTGAGATCACCCCGAAGACTCGACTTCGGCTTCGCTGGTCGCCGTTCCGGCAGCGGTGTCGACGGTCTCGTCGTTGTCGACGTCTTCGGCGGAACGGGCTTTCACAGCGGCCGGATCGAACTCGTTGCGGTCAACGTTGGGTTCGAGGCCGGCGCGCTCGATTATCTCGATGTCGTCGCCAGCGGACTGACCCTCGGTCGTGAGGTAATCGCCGGTCAGGACACCGTCGGCACCGGCCTCGAACGGCAGGTGCTGTTCGTCCGCGTCGAAATTGGCCTCGCGGCCGCCGGTGAGGCGAACGCGGGCGTGCGGGTGGAGGAAGCGGTAGACGGCGATGGTACGGATGATCTCTTCGGTCGTGACGTCCGGCAACCCACGTTCGGCCAGGGGAGTTCCCGCCACTGGATTGAGGATGTTCACCGGGAGCGAGGAGACGCCGACGTCCTGGAGGGCCACGGCGGCGTCGACGCGGTCGGTGGGCGCCTCGCCCATGCCGAGGATGACCCCAGCACACAGGTCCATTCCCGCCTCCTTCGCTACCTTCAGCGTCTCGACGCGGTCCGCGAAGGAGTGGGTATCCACGATTTCGGGGAAGTACCGCGGCGACGTCTCGATGTTGTGATTGTAATGGTTGATGCCCTCGTCGGCGAGAATTCGGGCCTCCTCCTCGGTGAGGATGCCGAGGCTGGCGTCGACTTCGACGTCGGTCTCGTCGCGGACGAGGCGTATGGCACGGAGGACGTCGGCCCACTCCTGGGGACGTTTCTCCTTCGAGACGCCCTTCTCGGCGACGACGATGCCGAATCGCTGGGCGCCGTCCCGTTCGGCCCGCTTTGCCGCCGCGAGTATCTCCGCCGGGTCCAGAAAGTCGTAGGTGTCGATGCCGGTGTCGAAGTGGACCGACTGGGCACAGAACCCGCAGTCCTCCGCACAGTTGCCGGCCTTGGCGTTGACGATGGAACAGGCGTCGACGGTGCCGTCGCCGAAGTGCGCGCGGACCGCGTCCGCCGCGGCCGCCAGTTCGTCGACTGGCTGGGCCAGCAGGGCGAGGCCGTCGCGCCGGTCGAGTTGCTCACCGTCGAGGACGCGACCGACGGCGACGTCTATCGTCCGGTTGCCTGACTCGTAAACCACAGTCGATCTATCAGTTGACGGCCGCAAAAAGATTCGGGAACCGGTGGGTTGCTACGCGGTGTTGTCGACCGACCCGTTCGAGGGCCCCCAGTAGAAGAAAGGGCCGAGCGTCAGGTACGCCATCGCGGCCACGAGTAGCGCGATGGGAAAGACGCCGTGGAACGCCGACGGGACGAGGATGGCCAGGGCCTGTATCGCACCGAGGGCGAACGCGTCCCGGACTGCGAGTTTGGGATAGCGGACCGGTGCGACCATGAGGACAGAGAGGACGACGGTCGCCCCGAGGAGCACGGGAACCGGAACGAGGCCCGAGAGGTACGCCGCCGCGAGGATGACCGCGGCCAGCGCGTTCGGGATACCGGGGCGGTCCTCGCCCTCACCGACGTACACCTCGTAGAACGCCGTCCGCAGGATGGAGAAGGCGGCGAACCCCGCGGGAACGAGGAGCGCGATAGCGAGCACGAGCGGAGAGAGGTCGTCGAGACCGCCGTACTCCAGTCGGACGACCCCGTAGACGAACAGGCCCGGAGTCGTGCCGAACGACACGATGTCGGTGATAGAGTCGAGCAGCGACCCGACGTCAGAGTTGCCGGCGCTGCGGGCGATGATCCCGTCGAGGGCGTCGACGATGGCGGCCAGAAGCACGAGCCGGGCCGCGAGTCGCGGGTCGGTGAAGGCGACGACGCCGGCGACGAACCCGACGACGGCGTTGATCAGCGTCACCCCGTCGGCCGGCCCCAGCCGACGGCTCACCTGCAAGCTCATACGGGCACGTCAGCGACTGCGTACATTAAGCGTCCGGATTCACGTGACACGACGCCGGTGCGAGTCAGGACGTCGTTACCCGTCCGCGCGTCGGCGCCGTGGCCGGAAACCGCACGACTGATCGGGTGCGCCGTCGTCCGCGCTCCGTCAGACACCTACCAAGAGTTAAGGTCCCCGGAACCAAGCCAGCATATATGGATCCGGACAGCGTTCCGCAGGAGATTACGACGCTCGTGGGCCGTGAGGTGTACTCCAACAACGGCGTCTTCGTCGGCGAAGTCGAGGACCTCCGCCTCGACCTCGACAGACAGGACGTCACTGGCCTCGCACTGCACCAGCTGAACAGGGAACTCTTCTCGGGCGAAGTCGACGCCTCGCGCGGCGTGATCATCCCGTATCGCTGGGTGCAGGCCGTCGGCGACGTCGTCATCGTCAACAGTATCGTCGAGCGCCTGACCGGCCCCGCGGACGAAGACGAAGAAGAAGTCGCTGCCTGATTAGCTCCCGTTCGACGACTCGCTACTGCTACTACTACTGTCGACGCCCATCGCCTCGAACAGTTTCGTTCGCACCGCCTCTTCGGTGAGCGCCAGTAGCGTGTCGCGGCTGTCCTCGCTGGTCTCGATTCCGGTGAAGATACCGAGCGGGATCTCGACGCTGGCGTCGGTGGAGTGTCCGGCCGTGTCGCCCATCTCGCCGAACGCGTCGTGGAGCACCTTCCCGATGTTCATCCGGATGTCTTTCGAGCGCGCGGCGAGGTAGATGGTGTCGTCGGCGAGCGCGAACACCGCCGTCGTCGTGATCCCTTCCAGGTTGAGAAGGTGCTGGGCAGCCTGGGCCAGCGCGTCCCGGTCGCGGATGAACCCTGCGTTGGAGACGAGGTGTGAGCCCTTGACCTCGCGATTGCGGATGGCCTCCGCGAGGACGTCCAGCGTCTCGGGCGACATCGACGGCGACTCGACCTGTTCGAGCGTGTCGTGGTCGGCGAATGGGTAGAGGTACGCCGCCGCGGTCAGGTCCGCGGGCGTCGTGTCGCGCTTGAAGTCCAGCGTCTCCGCACGGATGCCGTACAGCAGCGCGGTCGCGACCTCCTGTTCGAGGGTGAGGTCGAGCTCCTGGATGTACTTCGTGAGGATGGTCGACGTCGCCGAGACGTTCGGCCGTATGTCCACGAACCGGGCGTCGTGATCGTGGTCGTGCTCGTAGTGGTCGATGATGACGTCCACGTTCTCGGGGTCCGGTTCGACTCCCTTCGCCGTGTCGACCAGCGCGAACGTGTCGTAGTCGTCCATGTCGACGGCGCCCCGCGAGACGAGTTCGATGCCGAGCAGGTTGACGAACGCGCGGTTCTCCTGGTGACCGATCTCGCCCTCGTAGACGATGTCGGCCTCGACGTCGCGGCCCTGGGCGATCGCCTGGAGCGCCGCGGCGCTGGCGATGGAGTCCGGGTCGGGCGAGCGATGGATGAGGATCGACATCCGCCGTTCCGTCCCGTCGATGACGTCGGCGAGCTGGCTCGCCTTGTACTCGAGTTCGCCCGTCTCCAGGGCCCGCAGTGCCGAATCGGCGATGACCGACGACGGATTGATGACGACGTCGGCGCCGAGCTCGGTGAGTTCGTCGGCCGAAACCGGGTCGTCCGCGCGCGCGACGACGAACTGGTCACCGTCGTCCGCGGCACGGATGTTCTCCAGCGCCTGGGCGTTGGCGTCCACGTCCGACGAGAGGATGAGCACGACGTCGCGGTCCGCCAGGTCCTCGACGATGGATTGCTCTCTGATGTCCGCGGTCTGTGCGTTCAGGTCCTGGTCGCGCAGCGCCTCGACGCGACCCTCGTCCCGGTCGAGGATGAGGACGTCTTTCCCCTCCTCGACCAGTTCTTCGGCGACGGCATGGCCAACACTCCCACAGCCGAGGATAGCGTACCGCGACATGGAAGCCATCGCGATACCGGTAGCGGTACTCATCTGTTGTCTTTTGCGAGGTGGTGGAGGCCCTTATATCAACCTCTTCCCTGGCTCCACTGGGTCCCGTAGCCCGCTTGCGGTTTTACCGTCCCGGATTTATTTCACACCAACTATCCCGTACCTTTCTGTCGCCACAGTGGCCCGTTGCCGTCCCGCACTCGGGGGACCGAAAGGAAACCTATTTTACCCGCCACCGGGAATCCTGAGTTGTCTTGGGCCGGTAGCTCAGTCCGGCAGAGCGACGGACTCTTAATCCGTCGGTCGAGGGTTCAAATCCCTTCCGGCCCGTTTTCCTGCGAGCGAAGTAAGCAGTGAAAACGCCGCTCCGACCCTCGCGAACGACTCCGCGTTCGCTCAGTCCCGTCCGGCCCGTTTGCCCGCGTTTTCGTCCCGCCTCACAGCTCCAGAACCATCTCCACGTGGGGAATGTCAGTCTCGTCCTCGACGGGGCCGAGAGATTCGTAGCCGAGCGATTCGTAGAACTCCGCGACGCGTCTCTGGGCGTGGAGGAGCGTGCGGGATCTGTCTTCGTCTCTCGCGTAGGCGTGGGCCGCTCGCATCACGGCTTCGCCGACACCGCGGCCTCGGAACTCGGGGAGGACGGCGACGCGCTCGACCTTCGCCGTCTCTCCGTCTATCAGGCGGACGCGGGCGGTGCCGGCGGTGTCGGAGCCGATGCGCGCGACGAAGTGACGGGCCGCACCATCTCGGTCGTCGAACTCGACGGGTTCCGAGACGCCCTGTTCCTCCACGAAGACGGTGCGGCGGATGGCGTGCGCCTCACCGGGTCGGTCGCTGGCGATTACCTCGATGTCGTCCGCTGGGGTCATTCGAGTGACTTCTCCATCTCGACGTGCGGGATGCCCGCGTCCTCGAAGACGTCGCTGGTCGTGTGATAGCCCAGCCGCTGGTAGAATCCCTCGACTGCAGTCTGGCTGTGGAGGACGAGCGTCTCGACGCCGCGCTCGCGGGCGACGGCTTCGACGCGGTTCACGAGACGTCTTCCCCATCCCACTCCGCGGTACGATTCGCGGACTGCGACGCGCTCGACCTTGGCCCTGTCGTCGTCGATTCGGCGGAGGCGGGCCGTCCCGATGGGCGTATCGTCCTGGCGAGCGAGCAGGTGTGTCGCCTCCTCGTCGTGCCCGTCGCGTTCCCGCTCCGGCGGCACGCCCTGTCCCTCGACGAACACCTCCTCGCGAACGGCGATGGCCTGGTCGCGAGACTCGTCGTCGGCGGCGATCTCTATCGACGTATCGGTCACTGCCCGGTGATAGGCCGTCGGAGGCGCAAGAATGTTTCGCGGATCGAATCGGACTGACACGCGCGCCGATCGCCGTAGAGGGGCCGGCGGGAGCTACTTGCTGGTGCCAGCACGCTGGTCATCCGCCGCCAGCAGAAGTATTCATCCAATTATCATGATGCGGCGTCACTACATCAGAACTATCGGAACCGGCGCGTGCGTCGGCCTGACCGGCCTCGCGGGCTGTGGCAGCCCGGACGACACCGCGGTGACGGAATCGCCAGCGGTCGACGGCGACGAGACAGCGAGGACGGTCGCTACTGGCGGTGAGGACGACGGAGCAGGCATCGATTCGACCACCGTCGCGATGATCACCGACGGCGACCAGTACTACTTCGACCCGATCGGACTCGCGGTCGACCCCGTGGCGAGCGTCACGTGGACCAACGAGTCTGGCAGCCACTCCTCGACGGGCTACGTGGAAGGGAATCCGCAGGCGGAGGTGACGCGGATCCCCGAGGGCGCCGAAGGGTGGAACGGCGAGACGCTCACCGAGCAGGGGGCGACGTTTTCCCACACTTCGAGGTCGAGGGGACGTACGACTACTACTGTATTCCCCACAAGAGCCTCGAGATGGTCGGCCGTGTCGTCGTCGGCGAACCCAGTGGACTGGACGGCAATCCGCCAGACGGGGCCGTCCCGGACGAACAGGCGACCGTCGACGCAGGTTCGGTCTCCTACGACGAATTCCAGTCCGGGTGACGGGTAGAGACAGAAAGATAGCGGACGCAGTCAGTTGCTAGCAGGCACTCAGTTGCCGTCGGGGCTGTAGTTGGGCGCCTCGTCGGTGATCATCACGTCGTGGGGGTGACTCTCCTGCTGGCCGGCGGCGGAGACGCGGACGAACTCGGAGCGCTCCTTGAACTCCGGGATGGTCTCTGCGCCGACGTAGCCCATGCCGGACTGCATGCCGCCGACGAGCTGGTGGAGCTCAGACTGGACCGAGCCCTTGTACGGCGTCGCTGCCTCGACGCCCTCGGGGACGAACTCGTCGTCCTCGTCTTCCTCCTTCAGGTAGCGGTCGCCGCCGCCGTCGCTCATCGCGCCGACGGAGCCCATGCCGCGGTACTGCTTGTACTTCTTGCCGTTCATCGTGATGACGCGGCCCGGCGCCTCGTCCGTGCCCGCGAAGTAGGAACCGAGCATGACGGCGTCGGCACCGGCGGCGACGGCCTTGATCGCGTCGCCGGAGTAGCGGATGCCGCCGTCGGCGATGACGGGGACGTCGTGCTGGCTTGCGACGTCGGCGACCTGGGAGACGGCCGTGATCTGAGGCATCCCGGCGCCGGTGACGACGCGGGTGGTACAGATCGAACCCGGGCCGATGCCGACCTTGACCCCGTCGGCGAAGTCGACGACGTCCTCGGCGGCCTCGCGGGTGCCGATGTTACCGACGACGACGTCGGCGTCGACGGTCTCCTTGATCTCGCGGGCGCTGTCGACGACGTTCAGGTTGTGCGCGTGCGCGGAGTCGATGAACAGCACGTCGGCGCCGGCCTCGTCGGCTGCCGTCGCGCGGTCGAGTTCGAACGGCCCGACCGCGGCCCCGGCGACGAGTCGGTCGTTCTCGTCGCGAGCCGCGGTGTCGTACTCGCGGCGCTGGAGGATGCCCTGCATCGTGACGAGGCCGATGAGGCGGTTATCGTCGTCGACGATGGGGACGCGCTCGATCTTGTGTTCGTACATCAGTTCGAGCGCTTCGCGGGCGGTGACGTCCTCGGGGGCGGTGACGACCTCGTCAGTCATGGCCTCGTCGACGGCGTCGTCCTCGCCGACCTCGAGGTACGGGCGGATGTCCGTGCCCGAGATGATACCCAGGACCTGGCCGTCGTCGTCGACGACCGGGGCGCCGGAGACGCCCTGTTTGTCCATCATCTGGTCGACGTCCCGGACGGTCTGGTCCGGCGCGGCGGTGACGACGTCGCGGATGATCAACTCGTCGGCGCGCTTGACGCGCTCGATTTCGGCGACCATCTGGTCGACGTCCATGTTTCGGTGGAGGACGCCCAGTCCGCCGTGTCGGGCCATCGCGATGGCCATGTCGCTCTCGGTGACGGTGTCCATCGCCGCCGTGAGGACGGGCGCGTTGATCTCGACGTTCTTCGAGACCCGCGTCGCGGTGTCAGCCTCGTCCGGTTCGACGCGCGACTCCTTGGGTCGCAAGAGTACGTCGTCGAACGTCAGCGCTTCCGGTACCTGGAGTTTTTGCGAGAAGGGCTCGCGCTCGTTCGCCATGTAAACCGTCACAGACGGTAGCTCAAAAGCGTTGCGAGACGCACAGACGCGTGGGCTCCGGTCCCACACGAATCCGGCGAGAATGTGGATCATCACTCGGGAACGCCGGATCGGTAAAAGATGGAAGAAAGCACGTCGGAAACCTGACTGATGCCGACCGTGTGCGGCCAATTCTCACACAACGTTTATACTTCGACCAAAGAAAGTGATAGATATGCAATCCGTCAGCCCCACCGGCACGGACGGCAGCCGACGACCGACCTCTTCGCTCGCAGAGGTCGGCAAGACATTCCTGGTGGGCACTCGCTTTACAGCGAACTGGCGGTCGGCGTCCCCGATTCCCGACGCTCTCCTCGCGTATCGGCGTCGTCGCACCCACGGGTCCGCGGGTGAGGGCCACCGATAACGGCCGATGAGTAGCTCTCAACACCCGGTCGCCGTCGGACTCGAGCGGCGCGTCGGCGGCGCCACGCGACTCCTCGCGACGGTGATGCTGTTGCCGCTGCTAGACGGCGTCTTCGCGGCCGTCGTTCTGGCGGGGGCCCTCTCCAGTGTCACCGGTATCATCGAGGTCGGTCTACTCATCTTCGGCGGGTCCGCGACGCTCGCGGTCATCCTCGCCGAGATGGACGGCGACGTCAGGGAGGTGACGAAGTCGATACTGCTGGTCGGTGCAGTGGTCGTCGCGGGCGCCGTTATCGTGGCCGCACTCGCCCCGACCATCCGGAGCGTGCTCGTCCCCGGCGTCTTCGACCGCTTCGCGGCCATCATCATCCTCGCCATCGCGGGCCGGACCGCCAGCGCTCGCATCGGGGAGATACTGCCGCGCCCGTCGATGATACTCGTCATCGGCCTCGTCGTCAGCGTCGACCTGAACGGCCTCTCCATCGTCGTCCAGACCGACCCAGAACTCATGGTTCGCGCGGCGGCGGCCGCCAGCGTCGGCGTGGCGTTCGCACTGACTGCGGCCCTCGCCGGCCCGTGGCTCCGCAACGCCGTCGACATCGACCGATTCCGCTTCGGCAGCGCCGTCGCGCTGGGGGTCCTCCCGCTGAGTCTCTTCGGCGCCATTCCGGGGGACGCTCCCGTCGCGCTCGCGGTGCTCGGCGTGACGACGCTGCTTGCGTTCGACCCCGGCCGCGCCCGCCAGCGCGACGACGAGTTCGATCCCGACCGCGTCGACGTGACGGCGGCGTTCACCGACGGCGGCGCCTCGCAGGGCGTCGAACACGACGACGCCGACACCGAACCCCACCGCGCGGTCCCGTTCGGCGACGACGTCGCAAACGGTGAGAACGGCGACAGTGACGACGACGGCGACGAGCGACTCCCCTGGCTCTGATGAGCAAGGCTTAGGAGCCTCACCCTCCCCAACTCAGGCATGGCTGACAACCGCGTCGTCCAGGGACGGATGGTCACGCCCGAGAGCCTCGCCGAGATAATCGAGGGCGGGTCCGTCATGGACGCCGAAGCGATCGAGGACGCCGAGCGGGAGTGCCCCGACTGCGGCGGCGACGTCATCCGGGTCGGCTACATGCCCAGCGTGACGGAGTTCGTCACGGGCTTCAAGTGCCAGGACTGCGACTGGGCCGACACCGACCGGGAGTAATCGTAACCCCTTTAGTGCAACTCGGCAAATGACGATTCACGGGGCTGTGGCCTAGTCCGGGAAGGCGGCTGACTCCAGAGGTCACACGCCAGGTGACGATATCCAGAGCTGATATACCGAGCGTCCGACTGATCATCGGCCGCGTTGACGACCCTCTGGAGTACCGAGGCGTGGTACGGAGATATCAGCCGATCGTGGGTTCAAATCCCTCCGGCCCCATTCTCACCTTAATTTTAACTTAAGGTTCCGAATATTATCCTCCTGTAGTAAAGGGTCTCAGCAGCGGGTAGACTGGCCGTACCCGCCGAATGAGTTCGTCCGTGCTTCTCGTCTCGTCGAGGATGGCGCTACTGACCAGGAGGTTCGCGAATCCGTCCGTGAGGTGGAAGACCGATGAACGTCTGTTCCGCCTGCGGATGGACGGACTCGGACCTCTGCATCGTCGAGGACGATGGCGGGCTGCGTCTTCTCTGCAGTGACTGTGAAACGGTGGTGTCGGCCGCATGACGGAGTGGTCGCACTACTGGCGATACTTCTGTCACGTCTGCGGCGAGGAGTGCATCAATCACGTCGACCAGTCGCGCACCCAGGCGTCTGAGTGTCGCGCGTGTCATCGAGTCCCCGATCTCCGGACCGCCGCTAACACTACGAGCGAGCGGCCGGAGGGAGCGACCCCCTCACATGGGGGTCCGACCTCCAATGCGAGCGCACGCCCCCAAGCGGAGCGCAGGGGGCATTCCTCAGCGCGAAAGCCCGGGGGCGGTCCCCCGGAACGTGCGCGCGGTGGCGGTGCTGGTGCCGAGTCCGAGAGTGGTGCGGATTTCTGGGACTTCTAACGTGGCTACGGAGGAACCTACCGCCGACCCCTCTCGGCAAACCAATCTGAATAAGTGTGAAACCGCCGGCTCAGGGGATGAAACAGCCGAACCCGATTCGGATGGTCCAGAACTGCCATCGGTCGACGATGCGTTCTGGTCGTTCGTCGAGGAGTGCTACGACCTCGCGGATTTGCCCGTCGCCACGGAAGAGGGGACGAAAATCAGAGAGGACTACGTTGACGAGACACTGGAAAACTGGGAGTCCGACCCGCTGTACTACTGCGGTCGTTGCGAGACTACCTGGGCCCCCCGTAGCCGGTCGAAAATCGACCACGTAACGATAGAACACGGAGATGTCTTAGCGAATTCGAGCCTGTCACCAGCTGACGCCGCGGATGCCTGGATTCGAGAGAAGCGCGTGACCGGCCAGCGAGTCAAGGACGTCGATGCCGTGCCGTGGGTAATCGCAGTTCAGAAGCTCCTCGAATCTCACGAGAGGACGCTTCAAACGACGATTAACCTCCGATACGGGTGGCCTCGCGACCCGGAGTTTGACGAATTCAGTTTTAGTGCAACGGACCGCTGGAGTCCGGATTACCAGCGTGAGATGTACGGCCAGTGCAACGGTTGGCTCCGAGAACTGACCGGCGGTACGAGACCGTCCGGCGGTGAAACCGAGGCGAGTTTTGATAACCCACACGTCGCGCTAATTACGCGATCGGCGTCATCTGTACCGGATGGCGAACGGATCGGTCCCGTTGATCATGCAGCAAACCTCCGTGACCCCTGGCGAGAGGTTTACCAAAAGTTGCGGTACACTCTCGAATCTTGTGGCTTTTCGAAAGACGATTACCAATACTGGCGTGTCCTCGAACCGCACCCTGGCGACGGCCTGAACCGGGGCTACGCGCACGAGCATATCATCCTCGTTGTCGATGGCGAACTCTCTCAGTCCGATTTAGCTCCCGTGATGGAAACCCACGTTTCAGCTACTGAGGGCGCTGGACTGGACGCTCACACGAATGCACCCTGCCCTGAACACGCCGGCGGTAACCCGTGGGATGCAGCTGTCGGAGAGTGCGACGACTGCGATTCCCCAATCTCGGTGACCGACCCGGAAAACGTCGAGAATCTGGCTGCCTACGTCGCTGACTACGCGTCGATCGACCCGCTCGACCTGTTCGAACGTGAGCCGTCCTATATCGCCTGGGCTGCTGCAATGACAGCCGGCAACGTCCGGTCTGTGAGTCGATCCGACCCTGCTGGATGGGCGGCAACCGCCGACCGGTGTAAGCAACGCCACGAGTCCGGGAAGTCCGACCTCGAAGGGCAACACGGTGACCGCCTCACGGTATCGAACAAGGGTACGAATACGCTCGAATGCGCGGTGTGCGGTAGCCCGCATGGAATAGACCAGGACCAAACGCTGACCGAACACCGGCTCGACCGCGCCGACCAGGGCGACGAAACCGTCGTCGCCGACGGAGGTGATACGGAACTCTGGAAGGACTGGGTAGCCGCGTGGCGAGCTGGCAGGAAACGAACCGTCGTGAAGGAATGTACCCATCCGGATGCCAGTAATCAATGTCCGCTTTGCGACGAGTACCGACATATCGAGGATAAACACGCCGTAGACGCCTCAGTCCCAATTGATCCTGACGCGTACGTCCCCGATGACGCGTTCAAAAACGAGATGGAAACCCACGTACAGACGATAGAACAGAGACTTCAGCGAAATCCAGAAATCTCGACCGCGGGACTAAAGGGAATGCTGCACGGGCAGCTCCCCGACCGTCACACAGACGCGTTAATCGCTGGTGTCCTGGCTGGCTACGAACGGCCCGATTTAGACAACCTCGATGACGACGATCTCCCAGACTGGCGAAATCGACAGCGGATTCCCGAATGGTACGTTCACTCCATCACCGTCGACGGCGAGGAGTTTGCTGCCTCAGTCGGCAACGGTGTGACGATGACAGAGGTCACGACTGCGTCTGATACCTGGGACTCGACACGAGGCGTCTCTGAAGAGTGGCGCGAGGACCCGTTCGCTGATCCATCCTGCAATGAATGCGAATCCGGCGTATACGAACTGATGGAGACGTTTAAAAAAGATGAGAAATTCTTCTCCCGCTTCGAATGTGATACGTGCGAAGATTCCACCCTTTCCTAATACCACGATCTGATTCGGATACTTAGATTTATACTACAACGATTCTGCATCCAAATATTCCTCGCTCGGTACTTTGCCAATCAATTCTACGATTTCATCCCAATATTCGTAGTCTGGGTTCTCCATTTCCAATTCACTGATTGCCGAAATTGAATGAGTGTAATTTTCGAGTGCCTTAACCTTCTTCCTACGGGAACCGATAATATCCATCCCCTCTCTGAGATACCAATTTCTTTGTTCCGGAGAATTTGGACCTGAAGACGCTATCGTGTAAGCTCGAAGCATTTTTTCGAAGTCTGGTGTATTCCCTCGTACAAAATCTTCGTCTGGGAAGGAGGAGCAAAGGAGATCCACATCCCGCTCTAAACGTTCTCCGTTCCCAATGGGAGCGAATACTTCTCGATAAGCGTTGAGAGGTTGGAGTAAATTGATCTTGCGGATCTCGCTACGGTCCGATACCTCAATTCTCGTAAACATCTCATCAGGGAGTTGCTCGATATCCTCTTCTGGATTAAGTTCGTACAATAAGCCCTCAACATCGTACAGACTCGGGTCTAGTAAAAGCAAGAGGTGGTCCGGACCAATTGGACAGTATATTTGTCTGCCGATCAATTCCTTGGATGCTGAATCGACATTATCGAATTCCTTTCCATGAAACTCTACTACTGGTTCGTCGGAAGTAAAGAAAGGAAGGTCGGTCTTATTTTCAATCAGTACCCAGCCCATGTACTGCAGAAGCGTATGACCTTCAGACGTATTGTAAGAAATTGCCGAGGGCCAATCTTGTACCCCCTCATTGAACTCATCAAGTGGAAGTCTCTCCTTTGCGCTATAGTAGAGCCTTGAACCGATGCTCCGTGTGATTTGGAATGAGATGAACGAAGATACTCCTGGAACATCCTTCGCTGTTAAAACCTTACCATCTAGAATATTCCGGATAGTATTGATCATCTCTCTTTCGGCGATGTTTGCTTCACCGTTCTCTAAGAGGCCGTCTGCGAAATTTTCGTAGGATGCCGCCTTTCTAATCGGATACCGGTCTCGTGGTGGATAATAATCACCGCCCTCGTGCTTATCGGTAAGCGAATATCGAGATATGAGTCCTTCCTCATCCGGAGCAAAGTTTTGGAGGTATGCTTGAGGAACGATGTGTTCGTTTACCATCCGTCTATGAATTCGTGTATTTAGCAGAATAAGCCTTTCTACGTGCTGAATAAGGCGGTCAGTCAGGACCCCCCAGTGATTAATAGCATTTTCATAAAATCACACAGACATTTTCAAATCGGTTAGATCGACCTTCCTGAGCCGTCAGACTCAAACTTTCACTTTCACCCGACCACTTTCCCCGTTTTATGTCTAGTCGCTAGTAACTTTCTTACGTAGTATGGCAACCAACGATACCCCCGATTTCGACGACCTCGAACCAGTCGAAACCAACGAACAGGACGACGATAGCGATGCTGAATGGCTCGATCTCGAACCCGGCGAGTCGGTCGTCGGTGAGGTCCGCGCCGTGCGGCCGAACTGCGGCCAGTACGACAACACGGTCATCGAACTGGCACGCGGCCTCGGAGACGTCGTGGTGATGTGGTCCAACGGCCAGATCGACCGCGCGTTCCGCGTGAACGACATCGGCGAAGGCGACGTAGTCGGTATCAAGCACACCGAGGACACTGCGACCGCTGAGAACGAGGACGGCGAGGAGTACGAGTTCGATATCTGGGAGGTCCGCGCCCTGGGAGGTGACGACTGATGGCAACGACTCGATCCATCGAGCAGGCATTCAAGGACCTGAACATCCTGACTGCGCTCGGCATCACGGCGTACACCGTGTTGTCGCTGACGATGCTCGGGCTGACCGGCGACGCTGTCGAGCTGATGGAAACCTACCAGTGGCTCCCGCTCACTGGGTCGCTCGCGGCGATGCTGATCGTCTTCATCTCATCGGGCACCCGTGACCCGTCGAGGTACCACCCTGTCGAGATGGTCTGGGTTGTCCTGTCGGTCGTGCTCCTGGGCGCTCACGCGTTCCTCGTCGAAGTGCAGGACTTCGTGGGCTCGTTCGACCCGTGGGGCACGGTCGTCGTCTTCTTCGTGCTCCTGGTCGCGACCGCGATTCTCGCGAGGTGACCCATGGAGCGAGAACTTGCCGTTCACGTCTACGGCTACACCGCTGTGGCCGTCCCGCTGGCAACGGCTGACTGGACAGGCGTACTCGGTGCGCTTGCCGCGGTCCCGATCTTCGTCTGGGCCTGCTACGGGCTACTGAAGTCGGGCCAGTCGAAGCGCGAAAAGCTCGAAGAAGAGACGGCCCGCGTCGAGGAGCTGGAAGAGAAGATCGAGAGTATCGAAGCGTCGAACACGCCGCTGACTGCTGACGGAGGAGAAACCAATGTCGAAACCGCAACTGCATGAAACGACCGGCCTAGATGGGCCGTCGATGACGCGACGTACTGCGCTGAAAACTCTCGCTGCCGGTGGAACCGCTGCCACCGTCGGAACTGGCGCCGGTGGCGACGAGCTCGCCCCTGTCGGAGACGCGGAGGCCATCGCCTGTGGTGGCTTGTGTCTCGGCGCTGCTGCTGTCGGTGCAGGTATCGCCGTCGGATGGGCGCTTCGTGAGTATGAGGTGATCGGTGCTGATTCGCCGGCTGATGGGCTGTCTGCGGACGCTCTCCGTACGGAGATCGACTCGACTGCCTCGGCTCGAAAATCAACGAACGCCTCGACGATTCTCGACAATCGGAACATCGTCAAGGCGGGTGTTGAGAACACCGCCTACGGTGACGCGAAGCTGGCGGCGATTCAGGAGCTGAACAACCAGTCTCAGCAATCTGCTGTTGAGACTGCTGCTACTGAGGCGATCAATTCCTACGAGGAGACCGTCATCAAGAATTTCCTGAAGTCGTGGAACGAAGCTGCTCAAGAGGCCAACACCCTCGGACTCGCTGCTCAGGAACATTCGGACGTGGCGAATAACTACCTCAAGCCCTGGGACCCGCAGATGAACAGCGTTGATGAAGTCAACTGGGATATCTCATCGTTCGCAGATCCGCCAGACAGAGGAGAGACTACCCAGGCAACAAGAGACTACAGCTTCAGTAACGGCAACACCTTCGAGGTCCACACTGTGCACTTCCAGGCTACGCAGATGGACTGGGGTGGGAGTACGACCGCGTGGCGGGAGTATGGTCTCTCCCCGCTAAAGCACGAAGACGATTATATCCGCCATGGTGACGACTTCATCCGTGTCGGTGACGGCAACGTTGAGTACATGCACGTCACCCCGTGGGCGGAAGCCCTGGGCGAGCTCGAACAGGCGTTCACGAACGCCCGTGACGGCATCCTCCTCTGGGTTGATAACATCTACTCCCAGGTGCAAGCTGGCGAGCTGAATACTGAGGAGCTGCTGACTTCAAGGGAGCTTGCGGCGATGACCGCTGACGACGAAGAGTACAACCAAGCAATAGCGGACCTCATGGCTCTCAACATCTCCGTCGATCTCGAACGAGAGGCTGAGATTTACCTCCCGGACGATGACGTGACTCTGTACGGTTCGCTCGGCACGACGGGCGACACGACCCTGTCAGTGGGTACTGTGGACCCGACTGCCGATGACTTGGACTACTACTTCACCTACGACGTGAGCCAAGGGTCTGGTACGTGGTCCGACTACAACGAGGGCGTCGATGGTGGTGTGGTGACGTTCACTGCCGAGCCTTGGGAAGGTACGGAGTTCGCTATCGACACGACCGCCGGGGAGACCGCGACGGTCGCCGCGAGCTCGTTCGAGGACCAGGGTGACGGTACGTGGACTGTCGATGTGAGTGATCAGCTGGAAACAGCAATCACGAACATCGACCAGGTACTCGTTCATAGTGAGAGTTCTGAGACCAACTACCAGACGGTCCAGCTGACGGATACCTTCGAAATCAAGACGTTTACGGACTCTGAAGGTAACGAATACGACTCCGCTGAACACACCTCGAACAAGCCGCATGATGATACCAACTACATCACGGAAGAGGAGTGGGAGGAGCGTGAAGAACGGTACACTAAGCTGATCGACAGATACGAGGAGTCCAAGGGCGGCGGAGTCGGCTTCGACCCCTCTCAGTTCGCCTGGGGACCAATCCCGGGTGTCGGTGTTCTGGGAGGAGCTGCTACTCTCGCGGCTGGCTTCATCGCCTGGGCCGGAACTCGGTGAGTATCAGATGAACGTTCGCTTTTTCGCGCTGCTGATGGTCGTAGCCACAGCTGCATCCGCCGGGATCGGCACGGCCACCGCGGCGCCGCTCCAGGTGGACGCTGGAAACGCGTCCGTCGACGTCGAGGTCGGCGACGACTCTGGGAGCTCGAACGAATCGACAATTCCGGAGGAGTGTACCGAGGAGGTCGACCGTGCAACGGTCATCTGCTCGTCGACGCTCGACGATGGAACTGCGGTACTCAAGATCTGGTCGTTCCGGTCGCAGTCGGTAACGCTCTACGATGCTGGCGCGTTCATCGAGGGGGGCGAGGTGACGGAAGGCAACTTCCGGCTGCTGCCCGATCGCGTCAACCGCGTCGAGCTCGACGTGACCGTGACCGACGGCGGCTTTGCTGGCGTCTCCATCGGAACGCGGTATCTGACCTACGCAGAGCCCATCGAGAAGCCCAAGCCGGGCTTCCTGCCGGGTTCGCCCCAGTCGGAAGACCCGGCGATAGCGGCGCTCACAATGTTCCTGCTGTTCGGCTGTGCGTTCCCTGCGTCGTACGTCGGGCTCAAGCGGTACGCCGGAGGTGTCACCGATGAGCTCTGAGGAAACGAGCGCGGCGCCCGCGGAAGGCTCGACGACCACCGGCGCCGAAGTGATGATCAAGGCCGTCCGTAAGACGTTCCTGCTGCTGATGTTCGCCGTCGCTTGCTTCGGTCTCCTGGCCGCTGTGTACTTCGAGGTCATTACGCTGCCCGCTCGCGGCCTCGCTATCGCGCTGATGGTCACCTGCATCGCGGCGCCGTTCGTCGTGACATACGCGGTGCTCTGCTGCTGGTGGGCAATTCAGCGGAGCAAGATTCCGCTCATCCTAGTCGACCGTGACCAGAAGGAGCTTCACCTCAAGTACTTCTCCCCGTCGGAGTGGAACTCGTTGGAGGTCGAGGGCTCGCTCGCTGATCGGCGGACGAACTCAGGAAAGGCGTACATCGCCGAGGAGGTCGAGGTCGAGCAGCGCGAGCGCGTCGACCCGGTCACCGGCGAGACGGAGACGTACGCCCAGCGTGTCGCTCGGTCCAGCTGGGAGGGCTTCATCACGCCGTTCGAGCTGATGGAGACCGTTTACGCGTTCAAGAAGGCAAAAGAGGAACTCGTCCCCCTAGCGCAAGAGGCGCTGGAAGCCAAAGCCGGCGCTGATATCGACGTGCTCAAGAACACGGATCGGTTCGCTGGCGGCCTCCTGGTCGGCGCTGAAGAGGACACGTTCTTCGACGACCCGGGCGACGCGTTCGACTGGGACATGTCGGGCGGCGTCGACCTGGACGAGATGACCGAGCGTGATCACGCCGTCGACGACGACCCCGAGCGCGACGACCTACCCGAACCGGGCTCCCGGGAGATGCAAGAAAACGGCGGCCTCGTCGAGGAGGCGAGTGCGGATGACTGAGGCTGCCCTCGCTGCGGCGGAGTGGCGAGAGGTTTCGGAGGGACGGCTGCGCTCTGGAAACCTTCGGACCTACCCGCTCGCTCCGTTCCTCCAGGGCGACCAGCTGAAGCGGTACGTCTACTACAAAAACCGATACGACCAGATCCGCGAGTATGTCGGTACTGACCGGCTTCCCTCGACATTCGAACAGTCTGCGTACTGTCAACAGATGGTCGCTGCTCATGGCTCGGACCTCGCTTCACAGGCAGTCCGTGAAGGCTGGCTGTCCCTGCTGTCGTACCTCACGGGCCTGACCCACCGCGAGAGCGATTTCTCGACGGCTCAACTGCTGCAACACCTGCTGGCGGACATGCGGCGCGACGGGTGGCTCTCTACGTTCGTCGGAAGTACTGACGGCGGAAAGACCAACACGGCGCTGTTGCTCGCCGGGCTCGCCATGCGCGACGACCAGGAGATGCATCTCGCGACGAACATCGACCCCGTCGAGTGGCACGACCTCGACCTCGACGACCGAACCCACACCAACGTCACGACCCGGACCGGTCTCGAAGAGCTGATCGAGGAGTACGAGGATCTGTTCGTCATCCTCGACGAGATGAGCACACAGGCGAACGCTCAAACGTCGAATTATGACGTGAACGAACACCTCTACCCACTGATTACGCACAAGAGCAAGTACGGCCTCCGGATGGTGATCATCGGTCACCGAGAGTCGGGGTACGATATCGCCCCGCCGATCCGTGAACACTCGACGTACTTCGTCCGGCAGCGCCGGCACGAAGCCGATCGAGGAGACGACATTTACTCGGCTGAGTTCTACGAGAGCATCGACGACGGCGAGCTCGTCGAGGAGTCATTCACGCTGAAGCCCGTCCCCCAGGTGCAAGCGTACTACGACCCGGACGACGATAGCGCGACCTTCCAGCTGGACAAGTGACGCCGATAACCATTCCAATCGGCTCTGTTGGAATCCGCTTCTTCAGATAGATTTTCGTGTGAAACAACCGTTCAGTCGATGTGCGTTTTGACGCAGGCTGCTGGCATTTACCCAATTCATCAAACAACAAACCTGCGTGAAAACCTTCGGGGTTAATCCGTCTTCAGAACCCAAGTATAGCAATCCATGAGAGAAAACGGCCTACCAGAAGATCCACACCGTACAGACCCTCCTTCTGCCAGCGAAGATGTGGCGAAACTCCGCCTCGAACTCAGAGAGTACTCCCTTGAGCAGTTAGAGGATATTGGATTAGTCCAATGGGACAGAGAGGCCAATGTAGTCCGTAAAGGCCCATATTTCGGTGATAGGAAACCACAGGTATGAAGAAACGAGAACGGTGTTATACTTTGTTCCCCTGCACTGACCAAACCGAGTCAGTATTCGTCATCTTCTAGATGTTTCAATAGAGCCTTGCGACCCGAACCCAGAACCCTTCTCCCGTTCTCTCAACGCCCACCCTGCCAGCCTGCCCGCCCGACCCCCTCAACGGGGTGAGGGCGGGCCCAAGCGCCAACTTATGAATCATAGAGGATGAGATAGAGACTTCTTCCTATCGTCGGCCTTCTTTGAAGTGGTCAACATACTGATACGCTGTATTGCCACTAACATCCATTTTCGCAGCGACTTCATGGAGCGGCATTTCCAGAACGGCATTCAGATAAGCGGCGATAGCCGGTTTGCCCTCAACTGCAACCGAGATCGGAACAGAATCCTCTGATGCTTTCCTTAAGTACCCGAATCTGTGGAAGAGCTCTGCTAACTCCTGTGCCACTCTTCTTCGGTCCATATTCATTCCACCACGAATGTCCCTACTTTGACCGCTCGCTGCGACAATTCGATATCTATCGTGGTATCCTGTCGTGCCTTTGGCCCAAGTTAATTCATCTGTTAGAGTGACACCGAGTAATTTTGTTCCATCATCGTATTCTCGAAGAACCTCAGTGTCTTGCTCATCCGAACCTGTACCTGAATTTACGTTTTTAGGTTTTTCTACCATTTGTAGAAATAGGTCTTTAAGTCATACACCGTCTGCTTATAAAAGAAGAATGGTTTATTTCTACATTCTGTAGAAAAAAATTTTGAAGAGGTTACCTCCCCTCTTGAGAGTTATAATGGCCTCATCAACAAATGACTCAACGAGATCTAAGGTTGATTGGATAGACCTGGTTGAGAAAATACTTTCAATAATCCTAACGGCTCTGTTGATTTGGAGTCACATGAACGGTTTTCCCTAATGGAATTATTCAGCCCGCGAATGGCATGAGTGATAAACTGAATTGAGCGAACACTACTCCGAAATCGATGCTCTGAACTCGGTGTCTCAAGACTGACTATCCAATTTGCATTAAAGGGACCACCGAGATCCTCGGGAGCCGCTTCCATTACGAGTAATACTCCAAATCCAATTAATCCGGAAACGATTCCTGTAAAAGCATCAGCATTATTTTTCAGCCGGTATTGTTTTCTGTGGTTTCAACCATTACCTCTGTATGGAGAGTAAGGGTAATATTTGGGAAACTGAGTGGCGGATACATCATGTTGAAGGTGGCCACGATATCACGATTCCTTTCAATGTTGACATAAAAGACATAGGGGTTGTCCACAAATTAGCTCTATTTTTTGTCCGTGTTGGTATCGAATTTGGTTCATTATTAGCCATTCTCACCATTTCTAATCTCGGTGTCGGGACCTCCCTGCTGGGCTATGATTATTTCTCAGACTCTTCCGTCAGTAATGCACCATTGATTGCGGATTTCTTTTTGTTGCTCACGATATTTTCAGCTTTGATTGGTTTAATGGCTATATTTTTGGTTGCCGCGAGGTTCATCGATTGGTTCCATGACAATCTAAGCGCTTTCTGGGAAAAACAGGTATTAGGGGCGAACCATGATACTATTGACACTATTCCCATAGCATATTTTTTGAAATCCATTTTAAATTATGAATATGAAGTAAACACCCCTAACCCCAGTTTCACGAGGATTCAGATTCTTGTCCTTCAGTTTGCACTCTCCTTGATAATTTTCGGTGCAAGTGTGTTACTCTTCGCAGAGTTACCAAATCCGACAGAGCTCCCTACATATTTTGAAAATCTCCAAGGAGGTGTTTCGCTGTTCATAGCTCTAATTGCTACATTGGTCGGTCGGAGGATCGGAGCCATATTCCTCACAATTATTTTTCTAAAAGGAAGTTTGGCCTCTGGAATCTACCTCCTGTTCTTCTTGGGGTTATCCGCGGTATTCCTTGCGCCTTGTATACGAAACTTGGATATTGAATTTAAAGAGCGTTTGAGGAAAAGGACAACCGATTACTTTCGCTACGGAATCATAGATTGGAAAAGCGCATTGTTACATTCCGTGATCCTCTTAATAATCGCGAGTTTTGCTCTTGGGCTCAATTTACGGATGTCTTGGGAGTTCTTCGGACGATTGTAGTTAGCCAAATAAGGAGGCAAGGACTTCATTTTCACTTTCAGTCCGGTGTTGGCTGGCTTATTAGCCAATTACGTACCAAGTAAGAAATGGATGCACTCAGGAATCGGGATCACGCTCAAGTCCGCTGGCATCGAGCTCCCCGTCGAGAAACTGCTCTCCCTCATTAGAGATTCGGTAAAGCCCACGCGAAAGGCGCTGGGCGAGACCGTAATCAACGAGGATCGGGAGGCGGTTGCTCGCGGTCCCAGCTGCACAGACCCCCTCATCTTCCAACGCTTGAGCTGTCATATTCCCGTAAACTCGCATCTTCTCAAGGATGTGTTCATCGACTGGATGCATCCACTCGGCCCGCTTTCTCACAGTAATCGTTGCTGTGAGTGTTACCAACAAAGCGGTAACGATGTATCATCGTACTGTGGTTAGATTGGACTTTCTAATGGGACTTGTCCATTGTTCTGTTAGAAACGCTAAGTTAACTATTAGTACTTGCCATCGTAACGAATGGTTGACTCACCTCACTGACCTGTAGAAAGGTCCGGCGTGCTGGCACACGCCGGAGGTGGGCCGAACCGACCCCTGTAAGGAAACCGTTCGACCCATGCAAGAGCACGCACAGCGGACTAATAAACCCGTCCGCCACGAGTCAGTTGAATCGCATTCGTTTCAGGTACGTTCGCCGGCCAAGCTTCGCTGCCCTGACTGCGGACACACGCGTCCCTGTAATTCCTACGCAGACGCGGCTGCGAATCAGATCAAACTCCCCTGCCCGAGCTGCAATCGAATGATGGCACTTTGCCGGGGGTCGCCATAGATGGGATCGCCTCATCGCCACCCTGGCAACGGGAACGCTCCCGATCTCGACATTCAGGATTCGATCGACCTGTTCATCAGTCGCAACCGGCCCGACTGGAAGGGCGCGACGGCGAGAACGTACCGGAAGTCCCTGGACACGTTCGAACGGTACGCCGACCAAGCCAACCTGGAGAACATCTCCGAGCTGGAGATGTGGCAGGTCGGCAAGTACACTGACTGGCTGCTCCAGCAGGATTACGCGCGCGTCACAGTCCAGAGCAAGCAGAAACAGGCCCGCCGCTGGCTGAAGTGGCTGGAGTCGCAGGGATACATCCCGGTCGGGACGCACCTCGCCATCGAGCCACTGAAGCTCGACGATAAGGACCAGACCAGTTCGGATACGCTCCATCCCGACGACCTCCGTGACTTCCTGGAGTTCTATCGGGACGCCGTCGCGTGGCACGGAAAGAGGCGTCACGCGCTGCTGGAAGTGATCGGACACACCGGCGCGCGCCGGTCGTGCATCCGGGCGCTCGACCTCGGCGACTACGACCCCGATGAGCGCACCCTGAAGTTCATCAACCGCCCGGAGACGGGAACCCGTCTGAAGCGCGGCGATATGCACCAGCGGAAGGTGGTCCTCTCGGAGAAGCCGAACAAGGCGCTCCACGAGTACGTCGAGCGGGAGCGCTACGACGTTCACGACGACCACGGCCGCCGTCCGCTGTTCGCGAGCCGGCGCGGACGCCCAGCGAAGAGTACGATCACGAACTGGGTGTATCAGGTGACGCTCCCCTGCGTAATGCGGGAGTGCCCGCACAGTCGGCAGCGCCGGAACTGCGAGTGGACGCAACAGACGAAATCCTGTCAGTGCCCGTCGTCGAGCTCGCCCCACCCGGCTCGACGTGGTAGTATCACGTGGCAACTAAACATCGGCCGCTCGATCGGCGACGTTGCTGACCGCGCCGCGACCACCCCCGACGTGATTCGCCGGTACTACGACCGGCCCGACCTCGACGATGACCTCCGGAGACGCATCACAGACTTCGATGGTATCGACATTTGCGAGCACACCGATCCGACGGATTTCGACGTGGGGGTGAACTCATGAATTCGAACGATAGGGACCCTGAGGACCGGTTCGCTCGGCTCGGTCCCCTCCGGCCCCATACTTTCTGACGACGAACGGACGTGAGGAGTCTGAAATATGTCTAGCGGAGGGATTTGAATCAGGGAAGTCGCAGGACCGAGCGCAGCGAGGTCATCGTCTTCCCGTGGTTCAAACTCGCTCCGGCCCCACTCTTTCAGCGAATCAAATCCACGAGCACCGCGTAGCGTGTGCTCGTCTCCGATGAGCGGTGCGGGCCCCCGGAGGGATTTGAAGTAGACGAGCCACAGCCCGCGCAGCGAGCGCAGGGAGCGAGCAGGAATGTCTCGGCGTAGTTCAAACTCGCTCCGGCCCCACTTTTTCAGCGAATGAAATCCACGAGCACCGTCTAGCGTGTGCTCGTCTCCAGGGAGCCCCAGACAACCGTAACTAATCGAGGAGCGGCAAATCAGTCATCAGCGACTGGCTCTTCGATGATCGCGAGCCAGAAATCCTCGACGGATTGCACGAACGCGATGAACTCGTCGGGTTCGATGGGTTTCTGGATGTAGTGGTCGGCCTCGATGCCGTGGGACCGGGCGATATCCTCGCCGACGTCGGAACTCGTCAGGACGGTGACGGGGATGTCCGAAAGGGCGGGTTCGTTTTGCAACTCCGAGAGGACGTCCCGTCCGCCCGTGGCGGGAAGGTTCGGTTCGAGGAGGACGAGGTTGGGGCGAGGGGCGTCGGCGAACCCGCCGCGCTGGTGAAGGAAGTCGATGGCCGATTCGCCGTCGGAGACGGTGTGGAGACAGTTGGCCAGTTTGCCGTCTCGAAACGACTCCGTGAAGAGTCGGGTATCGCCCGGGCTCGGCTCGACCAGCAGGATGTCGATGGGGTCGCCCGGCTGTTCGTCGTCTACCGGCATTGCTGCACGTATCCCGTCGAGGTTGATAAAGAGGCTCCAGGGATTGCTAGCGGTCGATTACCAGTTGCTCGCGGATAACTCGTCTGGTCACTTCGGGGACTGTCGCCGCCCGAGCGCGTATCCGAGCCAGAGGAGCGTACCCGGGATCACCACGTAGGTGGCGAAATCGAAGACCATCGCGTAGAACGTTACCGCTCGACCGAGAGAATCGAACTGCGGGAGCCAGAACGGGAAGTCGGCTCCCTGGCCGCCCCCGACGCCGTCGAGGGACTTCCAGAGCGCGCGGTTGCCGACCACGACGGTCGCCACGAGCACCGTCAGGACCAGCGCCGGCGGTCGAACGTCGTCGGCGCGGGCGGGGAGTGGCGGAACCATACGCTGTCTCCGAACAGGCGATTGATACATTTCGTGGCCATTCGGACGGTATCACAACTCGTCGAGGACGTTGACTATGGCGTCGATCCCGGAATGGCCGCAGTAGCGGACGCTGGTACTCCGGGGGTCGTATTCGAGAACGTCAGCCTCGGCGAGTTTCGGCAGGGTCGAATGGTGGAGTCGTGCTGCGATCTGTTGGGAGTCCTCCTGGTGGCTTTCGCTGAGCGCCGCAGCGACGTCGCTCACTGTCGCCACGTCCGCTGTGGACTCGTGAAAGTACCGAAGCGTCGCGCGGCGGTATCTGTCCGCGAACAGGCCGAGCAGTTCGTCTCTCTCGTCCATCGTTGCTGATCCCTGGCATTCCATCGATTATCTCCGTGGCAGAGTGTTCCCTGCCGCCTACTGCACCCATCGAACGGGACTGAAACCACGGGCAGTTCCCCATCGCAGGTCCAGTACTCGTGGACCCGCGCCGGCGAGGACAGGGGACTGACCGAGTATGTTACTTTTTAGCTCGAGCGGCGGACGTGTATGTCATTCGTTCACCCACATCGTCAAATTCAGATCGAGGACCATGAATTCGGGCACTCACACCGAAGCCACTATGCAAGAGAATACGCACTCGACAGTACTGCCGGCCGTCGGATAAGAGGCGAAAGCCAGGTAGTGAGGCGCGTCCGCTACTCAGGAACTCACGCCGACGCGACCGGAGCTATCGACGACCACGTGGCGATCGGCGTACTCGAATTCGACCTGGACGCTGGTTCCGTCAGCGGATTCGAACAGCGCGTCCAGCGCGTCCGGATCGATCGATTCGTAGAGCGGTGGGAGCGCCAGCGGATCGGTGTCGGTCTTCGCCGCGACCTCCCGTATCACCGTCTCACTGGGCGAGACGTCGTCGAAGGTTCGAAAGCCGTCCCGTCCGTTTTCCATCGGTGTACGACGCAAGAACGACTATCGATAAAACAATATCGGCCTTTCGACGGTCCTGCGCGTGGCAGTAGACGACAGATGGGACCGCGAACACTGCCACTGTGACTCGACGTGCCGGCAGAACGCACGGATAGCTGCTCGGCTATCCACCCGTTGGCGTGCGACAGAAAGTGCCAGGTTACTGCTCGACGAGCGAATCGGATCCGCACTCCGAGCACCGCTCACCGGTGTGCTGGATGAACACCGACCCACAAGCGGTACACTCGTGTAGCACGGTCTTTGGCTGCTCGTCCTCGGGCGCCGCCTCGGTGTCCGTCGACTGGCGATTCGAGAACTTGTTTCGTATCTTCGTCAGGGGACCAGACATCACCCGTCGCTAAGCGGCGCTTGGCCAAGACCGTTTGACCTAATGAATTAGGGACGTGGCGGCGATAGCTGGTGGTCAATTCGGCGCTTCCGGGAGTGTGGTTGAGACGTACGTACCCACCGCTGGCGACGACCGGTCCCTGTAGGGGGCTCTCCACGGCGTGAAACTGGCTCGAAGGTGAGAGGAGCTGACGACCAAACTCGCACACCGGGCTTCGTCTCTCAGTTGTGGCGATGGTCTACCGACTGGACGTGACGGTTCGGGAGAGGACGGGGGGACGAGACTGCACAGGACGGAGTGACGGAACTGCACAGGACGGAGTGACGGGACTGCACAGGACGGGACGGTGGGATGGTGAGACGGGACGATGGGACGGGACGAACGCGGTCCCCGAATGCTACCGGGTTCGAGCGTTTTTTGACGACGTCACACTGACTGTTCGTTCAGGACGGTGATCCGGTAGGTGTCCCGCGTCGGAGGATCGGTCGCGCTCCTGAGAGACCGCGAGTTCGCCGCGCTCGCCGGCACGGCGTTCGCCAGGAGCCAGGCGTTCTCGACGATACTGATAGCCCTGGCACTGTACGCCGACGCGTTCGGGACGACCGGCGTCGTCGAGGGGCTCTGGGGGACCGGGTTCGCCTTCGTCCAGTTACTCGTCGTGCTCCCGCTGGGGCGCAAGATAGACACCGGCAACGCCAAGTCGTACCTGCTCGCCGGGTTCGTCCTCAACCTCGGCGTCTTCGCCGGGTTCGTCTTCGTCGACAACGCCATTCACGTGGTTCTCATTCGGATGGTCCAGGGGCTCGGCGCGTCCGTTCTCTGGATAACCGGATCGACCATCATCGGCGAGATAAGCCCCGACGGCGAGCAGGGGCGGTGGCTCGGGTCCTACAATCAGTTCGGCGCGATCTCGTCGCTCGCCGGCGACGTCGTCGGCGGGTATCTCCTGTTCGCACACGGCTTCACGTTCACCTACGTCGTCCTCGCGGGCATCACTGTCGCGACGTTCGTCCTCGTCTGGTCGTTCCTCCGCACGAATCCGGGCGGGCGGAAGGACCCCGAAGACGCCGGTGGCGTCGAGACGTTCCGGACGCTGCTGGCCAGACCGATGGTGCGGGCGCTCGTCACCTTCCGGTTCACCTTCAGCGTCGGCAAGATGGCGGTGATCATCTTCCTCCCCATCTACGCGCGCACCGAGTTCGGCATCTCCGCGTTCGCCATCGGGTGGATAATGGCCGGCGGAAAGCTGACGAAGGCGCTGACCCAGGGCTACGTCGGTGACCTCACCGACAGACTGGGACGGCGCCACCTCTTCGTGACCGTCGGTGCGGGGCTCTACGGGCTCGGCACAGCCCTGATACCGCTCGCCGCGTACTTCGAGGGGACCGTCGATCCGGTGCGGTTCACCGCGTTCGGCGGCACACAGGAGCTAGGTGGTGCGTTCTTCGCCATGTTCGCCGCGTTCAGCGTCCTCGGCGTCGCCGACAGCATCCGCCTGCCCGCGAGCATGTCGCTGTTCGTCGACGAAGGCGCAGAGTACGACGCCGTCGCCTCGAGCATGTCGCTGCGGTCCATCTCCTGGAAGGTCGGTCAGGTGATCGGTCCGGTGCTCATCGGCGGCGTCAAGGACTTCGTCTCCGCGGAAGCGGCGTTCCTCGCCGCCGCGGGGTTCGTCGCGTTCGCCACGTCTGTCTTCGGCGTCACGACGATCAGAGCACAGCGCCGGAAGCGAGCGGACTCCGTCCCGGGAGACTGACGAGACAGCCCGTTCGCGAGGGGACGCAGCTGCGCAGTCGTCGACCGACGAACCGGAGTAACACTCAAGTGTGCCAGGCGCTAACGTTCACCTGGAGCCAGAGAGCTCCCGGCGGGAATCACCGCTGACGCCTCTGGAAGCCGTACCGGATTCCGATCAGCGTCGACGGCGGACCTGGCCGCCCGCCGTCACGGCTTTTCGATTTTTCACTCCGTCCCAGTGACCACCTTCACCGCGGTACGCGAACCTTGATAGGCGTCCACCCGAGAGGACACGACTATGGACGGGGAGCGGCTCCCGGGAACGGCGACGGACGACGGGACCCGCATCGTCACCCACGTCGACATGGACTGTTTCTACGCGGCCTGCGAGCGCCTGCGCGAGCCAGCCCTCGAAAGCCAACCTCTCGTCGTCGGGATGGGCTTCGAACCCGGGGAAACCATCGGTGCGGTCGCGACCGCCAGCTACGAGGCCCGCGAGTACGGCGTCGACAGCGCGATGGCCATCTCGGAGGCCCTCGAACGACTCCCCCGCAAAATCGACGCCGTCGACGACCCCCATCTGGACGTCGACGAGTCCGGCTTCTACCGACCCGTGGACATGTCCTACTACGAGTCCGTCAGCGCCGAGGTCAAGGAGATACTCAACGAGCGCGCCGACGTCGTCCGCGAGGTCAGCATCGACGAGGCGTACCTGGACGTCAGCGACGAGATCAGCTGGGACGAAGCCGAGGAGTGGGGAGCGCAACTGAAATCCGACATCGAGGACGCGGTCGGTGTCGCCGCGAGCGTCGGCGTCGCGCCGACGATGAGCGCCGCGAAGGTCGCCAGCGACCACGACAAGCCCGACGGCCTCGTCGTCGTCGAACCCGGCGGCGTGCGTGATTTCTTCGCCGACCTCCCCGTCGACGAGGTCCACGGCGTCGGCCCGGTGACGGCGGCCGAGCTCGGCGAGATGGGCATCGAGACGGCGGGCGACCTCGCCGAGGCCGACCCCGACACGCTCGCGGACCGCTTCGGCGAACGCGGGATGGAAATCTACCGCTACGCCCGCGGCGAGGACGAACGCGAAGTCACGCCCCGGGGCCTGCCCAAGAGCCTCTCGCGGGAGTCCGCCTTCGCCAGCGCGACGAGCGACGAGGACGCGAAACGTGACCGCGTCCGCTCGCTCGCCGACTCGGTCGCCGACCGGGCGACCAGCAAGGATGCCCTCTACCAGACCATCGGGATCAAGGTCGTCACGCCACCGTACGACGTTCACACGCGCGCGCACTCGCTCCCGGGCCCGGTCGACGAACCGTCGCTGGTCGAGGACGTGGCGCTCGACCTGCTGGAGGAGTTCAGGGGCGACCGCGTCCGGAAGGTCGGCGTCCGCGTCTCGAAGCTCAGTTTCTCCGGCGGCGACCAGTCCAGCCTCGACGGCTTCGAGAGCGCGACCGGGTCGGCCGAATCGGCCGATTCGACCAGTTCGTTCGAGCGCAGCAGTCACGAGCCATCACCCACGAACGCGACGACGGACGACGGTCCGGTTTCTGAAGGGCAGGCGAGTCTCGACGGGTTCGAAGCAATGGCTGACGGAACAGACAGGTCTGACGACGACAGTCCCACGGGTTCGACTGGCGACGATGCCGACGACGAAGCGGCTGAAAGCGGCCGCTCGTCAGACGGTCAGTCGACGCTCGGCGAGTTCTAGACGAACCCCTCAGGCCACGCCGTTCTCCAGGTTCTCCAGCAGTTTTCCGACGAACAGGCCCGTCCGGGGCGCCATCTCGTCGTCGGCCGCGGTCTCGACCGGGTGTGCCTGGAGCGTCCGGACGAACTTCTCGCCGTGGGTCATCGCCTGAATCATGTCCACGACGTCGACGACGAGGCCCTCGTCGGAGGTGTCCATCGCCGGGTGGCGCTCCTTCGCGGCGTCGGTGTAACTGATCGTCCAGGCCGGACCGCCGATGACGTCGAGGATGTCGTCGACGTCGCCGACCTCCACCTGCCCGTCCTCGCTCCCCACGTAGACGGTCCCGGCCTCGACGAACGTCGCGTACCGGGTCATGCCTCCCCACTCACAGGTGACGTATGAGCGCCATTCGGTTTAGCGTTTTGTGCGGCGAGCGGTGGTGGTGCGACCAACCTGTGTCGCGCGTGACACGCGTCTGACGGACAGTTATGGGCCGCTAGACACTGCTCTATAGCAAGATCGAATGGCCGAGACAGAACACATCACAGTCGCGACGACGAGTCCCGGTGTCGGCGGGGCGGAGGAACCCGGCAAGTCCGTCGACCTCCCGGTCGTCGAACTCCTCACCGGCCGCGGGTTCGTCACCGGGAAGTCGGGGTCCGGGAAGTCCAACACCGCGTCGGTCATCGCCGAGAAACTACTCGATAACGGGTTCGGCATGCTCATCGTCGACATCGACGGCGAGTACTACGGGCTCAAGGAGGAGTACGAGATCCTCCACGCCGGCGCAGACGACGAATGCGACATCCAGGTGACCGCCGAGCACGCCGAGAAGATCGCCTCGCTCGCGCTGGAGCAGAACGTGCCCATCATCCTCGACATCTCCTCGTTCCTCGACGGCGACGAGGCCGAGGAACTCCTGAAGGAGGTCGCCCGACACCTCTTCGCCAAGGCGAAAAAGCAGAAACAGCCCTTCCTCATGCTCGTCGAGGAGTGCCACGAGTGGATCCCGGAGAACGGCTCCGTCGGCGAGGTCGGGAAGATGCTCATCAAGATCGGCAAGCGCGGACGCAAGCACGGCCTCGGCATGGTCGGCATCAGCCAGCGCCCGGCCGACGTGAAGAAGGACTACATCACCCAGTGCGACTGGCTGGTCTGGCACCGTCTGACCTGGAACAACGACACCAAGGTCGTCGGCCGGATCATCGACTCGCAGTACGCAGACGCCGTCGAGGACCTCGACGACGGCGAGGCGTTCCTCATGACCGACTGGTCCGAGTCCATCCGCCGCGTCCAGTTCCACCGCAAGCAAACCTTCGACGCCGGCGCCACGCCCGGCCTCGACGACTTCGAACGTCCGGAGCTCAAGTCCGTCAGTGACGACCTGGTCTCCGAACTCTCCGAGATAAGCGAGGAGAAACAACAGACCGAGGACCGGGTGAAGGAACTCCGGGAGCAACTCGACGAGAAGAACTCCCGCATCGCCGAACTGGAGACCGAACTGCAGGACGCCCGCGACATGCGCAAGATGGCCGAGCAGTTCACCGACGCGCTCCTCCAGCACGTCGACGGCTACAACCCGGGCCGGACGGAGAAGGAGAAGCAACGCCGGCGACGGGCCCGCTGGGAGGAAGACGACGGCGAGAAGGCGGCCGAATCGTCCCCTGACGACGCGACGGCCACGGCCGACGCCGCCAGCGAACCGGACGAACCGTCGGCCGACCACACCTCCGGCGGCGGCTTCGGCGACGCGTTCGGGATGTTCGCCGACGACGGGGCCGCGATGGCCGGCGGCGACGACGGTGGAGCGCCCGGCAGCGACGATGCGGCCTCCGCGGCAGCGGCGTCGGCCACTGGGGACGCGGCGAGTGCGTCAAACGGAGAGGGCGAGAACGGAGACGGAGCGACCGCTGCGGTCGACTTCGACTTCGAACCGCAGGACTTCACCGACGACGCGAGTGACGGCGGCCAATCGACGGCGTCAGCCAACGGTACGGAGTCGAGACAGTCGACTGCGTCGAACGGCTCGGCGTCGTCGAGCCAGTCGAAAGAGACGGGTGGTGCGCTCCTCGTCGAACGGGAATCCAGCGAGCCCGACTACGAGACGCCGGCGTTCCTCCACGACGTCGAGGCCGACCTGCGAGAGCTGGACGAGAAGGCCCAACGGATGCTCCAGTACTACGTCGAACAGGGGCCGGACACGCCGCTCAACGCCCACTTCTCCGCGGGCGGGTCGGGCGACCGGACGAGAGCGTACGCCTACAACCGCCAGCTTCGACTGGGCGGCTTTATCGAGCACGCCAGCTGCGGGCGATACGAATCCGTGTTGCGTGAACTGGTGACCGACGAGGCGCCGGCCGACCTCTCTGCGCCCGACATCGCCGACGCCGTCGCCGACTTGCGAGAAATCGTCGACGCGTCGGCGTAGCACTGTCTCTCGCAGGTCGTTCTCCGAAAATTCGGAACGGTCAGATTCGAGCGGCGCTACATAGTGGTGGTTGTAAGCACTTACCGGCGTTCGTCGTGGCCGGTACCGTCGAACGCCGGTTAAAAGTTACAACCACCACTATCAGTCGAGCGGTTCGACCAGGTCTTCGAGCGCGGCGCGCGGGTCGTCGGCCTTCGCGACGCCGCTGGCGAGCAGGACGCCCGTCGCGCCCAGATCCTGCGCCGAGACGACGTCGTCGCCGGTCGAGATACCGGCCCCACAGAGCACGTCGACGGACTCGTCGATGGCCGCGGCGGCCTCGACGGCGTCCGTCACGATGTCGGGATCGGCCTTGCTGACGGGCGTGCCGGTGCCGATGAGTTCCGGCGGTTCGACGGCGACCGAGTCCGGGCCGAGCGCGGCCGCGGCACCGATCTGGTCGGGGTTGTTGGCGCAGACGATGGTCTCCAGATCCGCGCGGTCGGCCGCGTCGATGGAGCCGTCGATGTCGGCGAGCTTGAGCCGGTTCTCGGAGTGGTTGATCAGCGTGCCGGTCGCGCCCGCGTCCGCGGCGGCCTCTGCGAGCGTGCTCCCGGTGTGACTGCCGTGTTCGACCGGACTGACGTGCTGGGCCCACGTCTCGACGCCCGTGTCGGCCACGGCAGAGAGATGAGCCGCCTGGGGTGCGATCGCGACGCGGACGCCGGTTTCCTCGCTCACGTCCTGCGCGGCCTCGGCGACGGCCACCGGGTCGCAGGGATACGCTTTCAGGTTGACGAGTACGAACATATCGGAACACCACCCGGGTGGCGCATATATGTTGCGCAGTTAGTGAACGCCTTCGCCGGTGCGCAGCGTTTTCGAACAGTGAGTGGACAGTGACGGTTAAGGTGTATAGCAGGAGATATGCAGACGAATACACGTGACAGGGGACGCGAAGTCTGACGCGACAGTCCTCGTCATCGAGGACGAGCGACACCTGGCCGACCTCTACGCCGACTACCTCGGTGACGAGTACGCCGTCGTCACCGCCTACACCGGCGAGGAGGGGATCGAACGTCTCACGAACGACGTCGACGTCGTCCTCGTCGACCGCCGGTTGGCGGGATTCTCGGGCCACGAGGTGCTCCCTGCCATCGAGGACAGCGACGTCGACTGCCGCGTGGCGATGGTGACGGACGCCCCGCCGGACTTCGACGTCATCGGCCTCGGCGTCGACGACTACCTCGTCAAGCCCGTCACGCGCGAGGAGGTCTTCGACGTCGTCGACCGCCTGCTGGCGGTCACCGAGTACACCGATGCGCTCCAGCGACTCACGCGGAAGAAACTCACTCGGAACGTCCTCCGCGTCGAGCGCTCACGAGCGGAGCTGAGCCAGAGCGAGCGCTACCGGGAACTCCACCGGGAAATCAGCGACCTGCAGGAGACGGTCGACGAACTCGCCGCTGAACTCGATCTCGAAGAACGTGAACTCGTGCTGTAGAATGTCAGGAATCGGGAAGTCAGAGGCAGTCCCGGGCAACTCGAGAAGCCACGAATAGAACGCAGAATCGCCACGCGGTAGCAGCATCGGTCTGACGTACCAAAGGTCGTGGATACGACCGTCGACGGGTTCCACGCACACGACAGAGACCTCGGAAAGCACTGTGGTGACCATCTCCGAAGGTGTCGTTTTCACCGTCGCCGTTATCTGATCAGCGAGAGGAGCTCTCTCGCATCTTCGAGTTTTTTCTGCCGTAACTGCTCTTCGATGTCGGGGGAATCCAGCCCATCGAGTGCGTTCAGCGCGCGGTCGATACCGTAGATACTCCGGACGAGTCGTTCGCCTTCTTCGTACGAAATCTCGTCGCGGGCGATTCGGTGTTTTCGCTCGAGCCGTTCCCGCTGGAGTTTCGTTTTCATTTCGTCGATGCGGTCGCGCTCACTCTCTGGAATGGTATCGAGGCGTTCGCATTCGAACACGAACTCGTTCAGGTCGATCGTCGTTCCCTGTACGCTGATCTCGTCGGGGATTTCTTGGCCGATGGTCCCCGATGGCCGTCTGACCTTGTCGACGAGGCGCTGTCGCTTTCTCTCGTTCATGAGTCCTGTTTCCCGGCGATACCCAGTGGGCAGATTCGGTGTTCGACCGGCATAAAATAACTACGCGAGACCACACTGGAACCGGTAAGCGTTCGTTCGATGACCATCGCTGATTACGTTCGAAGTTCGTTCTGCGAGGGATGTATTCGTTCGGAGCAACCAATTACTCAAAGGATATTGATACGAACGTTTACCATCCGAGCGCTGCACCTTCGAACGATGGAGGGGGAAGAACCGAACCCGACCAGGGTGTTCGACCTGGTGAGTGATTCGACTCGGATGGGAATTCTTCGAGCGCTCGCGGACGCGTACAGCGATGACCCGACCGATCCGTGGCTGGAGTACACGGAACTTCAGGAGGCGGTCGGGATTCGGGACAACGGGAACTTCAACTACCACCTCGACCAGTTGGGCGACCTCGTCGAGAAAGAACCGGCGGGATACATGATCTCCCGTATCGGTATGGGAGCCGTCTCGGCGGTTTCCTCGGGCGTCTTCGACCCAGAGTGGACGTGGGGTCCGGTCGACGCACCGGGAGAATGTTACTACTGTGAGGATTCGTTGCAGCTCCACTACGAAGACGGGATACTCAGACTCACCTGTGGAACGGACGGACACGCGATACCCCTCTCGGTCCCGCCGAGCCTCCTCGAATCACATCCAGCAGACGAGGTGGTCGAGCGAATCGCGTTCCTGGAAAACCGATGGGGCGCGTTACTCCGACAGAACATCTGTTCGGAGTGCCACGGACGCGTCGACGGAGAGATCGAGATGGGCGGTGCTCGAAGCGACCACTATCACTATCACGGCCACTGCCACCGCTGTGGGTTCCAGCACGGGATTCCGGTCGGGATGTATCTCGTCAGCCACCCCGCCGTGACTAGTTTCTTCTACGAGCACGGCGTCGACGTCCGGACCGTCCCGTTCTGGACGCTGGAATTTTGCAAACCCAACAGCGAGACGGTGCTGTCTACGGATCCACTCCGTCTACGGGTGGACGTCACTCGGGAGAACGAGACGGTATCCCTCACACTGGACAGAGCAGGAACAGTCACTGCGACGGAGCGAACGCAGACGACCGCCTGAAAACGCGGGTTACTTCGTTCCCAGTTCGTCTTTTCCGCAGGTCTCGCTCCGCTCGACCTGCCTAATCCTTCCGCTTGACCACGTCACCGAGCGTGTAACTCCCGCTGCTGGAGCCGCCTTCCCACTCCTCGTCTGCGTCGCTCGACCCGGCGGTGAGCGTGATACCCAGCGCGCTTTCGAGTTTCTTCTGGACGTCGTCGCTCGGCAGCGTGTCGCCGCGTTCGAGTTTCCGGATGAGGCTCGCCTTCTCGTTGAGCTCGTTTGCCAGGTCCTCCTGACTCATGTCTGTGCTCTCGCGGGCGTTACGGATGCGCTCGTCGTAGTCCTGGGCGAGTTCGTCCATCTGGTCGAACATGTCGCGGCGGCGTCCCCCACCGGAGCTCCCCGAGGACCCACTGGACCCACTCCCGGTGCTCGAGGAGGACCCGGATGACCCCGACGAGCTACTGGTCGAATACTTGGTGGACGTGCTCGACGAGGAGTCCTCGGTCCGAATCTCGGTGCCGAACTCCGTGCAGTCGTCGCACACGTCGAGTTCCGCGCCCTCGATCTTCACGCGGTTCGGACTCCCGACGTCTTTCCCGCACATCTCACACTGAACCATATCCGTCGCTTCGACACGCCCCGGCATAAATCGCACGCACCGTCAGGAGAGCGCGCGCATCGAGTAGTAGAACCGCTGCAGGGCCGTCAGGTGGCCGACGAGGGCGAGTGCGACAAGCAGCCAGCCGACGATGGTGAGTCCGGCGAGGGGGTCGGTGTAGAACGCGGCGACGCCGCCCGTGATGCCGATGAGTGCGAGGCGGTCCGCGCGACCCACGAGGCCGCCGTAGACGCGGTCCAGGCCCACCGCCTGGGCCTGGGTTCCGAGGTAGGAGGTCATCAGCACGCCCGTGACCGCTGCGAGGCCGATGTCGTACCGGCCGATGCCGGCTGCGAGGCCGACGAGGAGGACGATGTCGGCGTAGCGGTCGAGGACGTGGTCGAGCAGGTCCCCGGCGTCGGAGCTGACGTCCAGTTCGCGCGCGAGGGCGCCGTCGACCAGGTCGAGCCAGCCGTTGACGAAGACGAGCACCGCACCGACGAGATAGAGGACCGGGTCGGAGCCCGCCAGGTAGAAGACGACGGCGGCGGCCGCGGCGGCGACGAAGGCGACGACGCTCACGCCGTCCGGTGAGATGCCGAGCCGTTTGGCGCCGCCGACGAACGGCCCGAGCATCCTGTCGGCCAGGTCCCGGTACTTGTCCAGCGTCATAGCCACTCGATGTACGTGACTTCGCCAGCGCTCGGTTCGCGCTCGCCGGCGACGACGGCCGCTATCTCGTCCGCGACGTCCTCGGGCGACAGGTCGGTCGTGTCTATCTCGTAGACGCTATCGAGTCCGTGGTTCTCGACGGACTCGGAGAGGACGACGTCGAGCGCCTCGGACTCGGCGTTCTCGTAGGCTTTGGCGTCACTGTCGCCGCGCTCGCGGAGGCGCTCGACGACGGTATCGGGGTGAGCCCGGAGGACGACGACTCGGTCGGCCTCGAAGTTGTGCGCGAGGTGCGATTCGAAGAGCACGTCGTCGCGACCGTCCAGCCACGCCGAGACGGCATCGAGGTCGGCGATGACGCTCCCGCGGTCCTCGTCGGTCCCCTCGTCGAACCCCTCCGACTTGATCACGTCGTTGAGGTGGACGAAGTCGTGGTCGAAGTCGGGGTCCTGCGCGAGTAACTCGGTCGCCGTCGTCTTTCCGGTTCCCGGCGTCCCCGTGACGGCGACTCTCACTCCGCCAGCACCCCGTTTATCGTCTCGACGGCAGTCTCGGCGTCCTCGCGCGTCCCGCAGGTGATCCGGATGCACTCGGGAAGGCCGAAACTGGTGCAGTCGCGGACGATGACACCCTTCCGCTCTGCCGCGTCGGCGACGGCCGTCGCGTCGCCGACTTCGCAGAGGACGAAGTTCCCGCCGCTGTCCCACGTCGGGGCGTCGAGGTTCTCGTGGTAGTACTCCCTGGCCCAGTGTGCCGTCTCGACTGTCTGCTCGACGTGGTCGTCGTCGTCCAGCGCAGCGAGGCCGGCGCGACACGCCAGTTCGCTCGCGGCGAAGGGGGTGTTGATGCGCGCGTAGGCGTTGGCCCATTCCGCGGGGACCAGTCCGTATCCCAGGCGGACGCCAGCGAGGCCGTACACCTTCGAGAAGGTCCGCAAGACGGCCACGTCGTCGCGCTCGTCGAGCAGTGCAGCGGCGCTCGGGTTCTCGGTGAACTCGCCGTAGGCCTCGTCGACGAGGATCAGCGTCTCCTCGTCGGTCCGGTCGGCCAGTTCCACGACGTCGTCGCTGGTCATCTCCGAGCCCGTCGGGTTGTGCGGGCTCGTGACGTAGACGATACGCTCGCCGTCGTAGGAATCCAGAACGCTCTCGGGCGTCTGGGCGAAGTCGTCGGCCTTCGATATCTCGTATGTCCCGACCGTACCGTGGTGGAACCGGGCGCTCATCGGGTAGTACGCGAAGCCCGGTTCGGGGACGAGGACGCCGTCGCCGGGTTCGAGCATCGCGCGGGCGAGGTAGTCCAGCACGCCGTCGCCGCCGTTGCCGAGCCACACCTGGTCGGACTCGACGGACCATTTCTCAGCGAGGGCGTCGACCAGGTCTGCGTGGGACGCCTTCGGGTAGGAGTGCATCCGGTCGGCGCCATCGCGGATGGCCTCGACCGCCGCGGGGCTCGGGCCGTACATGTTCTCGTTCGACGCGAGTTTCACGAGGTCGTCGGGGTCCAGACCCAGTTCGCGGGCGACTTCGTCGACGCCGCGACCCGCCCGGTACACGGTGTGGGCGGAGAGGTCGCGTGGTTGCATGGGTGAGGCAAGCAGACGGCGCGGCTTAAACGTGCCCAACTGGCGTGATCGGTTCGCACGGGAGTCGACACGACCGGGAATGGCGGCCGGTTTCACCGGGCTTGAAGAGACCTGCTCCCCACCAACTGGCATGGGATTCGTCGAAGCCGCGGTGTTCGGGGTGCACATGCTCTTCGCGGGACTGTGGTCTGGCACCGTCCTGTTCGTCACACTCGCCGTCTTACCGACGGCGATGGACGGAGACGTCAACGTAGCTCCGCTGAAATTCGTGACGAGCCGGCTCAAACAGATATCGCGGGCGAGCGCACTCCTGCTCCTGCTGACCGGTGGACACCTCGCCGGGACGTTCTACACCGGGTCGTCGCTACTGAACACGACGCGGGGCAACCTCGTCCTGGTCATGGTCGCGCTGTGGTTCCTGCTGGCGGCGTTCACCGAGATCGCCGCGAGTAAGCTCTCGGACGGACTCGCACAGCAGAAGATTAGAGAACCGGCGCGGAACGCCCGCCCGTTCCTCCTCGCGGCGTCGCTCGTCTCGGTGCTCCTGCTGCTCGACGCCGGCGCGCTGCTCGGACTGTAACGGCGGTCGCGACGGAATTTTTGGAGAGAAGAACTGCCCGGTTGCAGTCAGGGGATGCGAACGGTGTGCGAGAGCGTGCCGACGCCCTCGACTTCGACCTCGACGCGGTCGCCGTTCTCCAGCGGGCCGACGCCCGATGGCGTCCCCGTCGAGATGACGTCGCCCGGTTCGAGCGTCATGTAGCTCGTTATCTCCTCGATGAGTTCCGGGATGGAGAAGATGAACTCGTCACGGGAGGAGGACTGGCGGGTCTCGCCGTTGACGCGGGACTCGATAGTGGCGTCCTCGGGAACGTGCTCCGGCGTCGCGACGAGCGGGCCGATAGGACAGGCGTTGTCGAAGGCCTTGCCGCGGACCCAGTTCTGCTCCTGGCGCTGGTCGTCCCGGTTCGAGAGGTCGTTGACGCAGGTGTAGCCGGCGATGACGTCCTCGGCGCCCTTCGCGGTGACGTTCTTGCACTGCTCGCCGATGACGACGCCGAGTTCCGCCTCGAAGTCGATGCGCTCCTTGTCCGGAAGCAGCGTCACCGTGGAGTTGTGACTGGCGACGGTGTTGGGCGGCTTCAGGAAGAGCATGGGCCGGTCCGGGATGTCCTTGCCCGTCTCCTCGGCGTGGTCGGCGTAGTTCAGACCGACGCAGACGATCTTCGTGGGCTCACAGGGCGGCAACACCTCGACCTCCTCCGGCGAGTACGACTCGTCGCCGAAGGCGATGCGGCCGTAGGGGCCCGCGGCCGCGGTGACGACGGGTTCGCCGTCCTCGACGGTCCACCGGCCGCCCCGGACGTTCCCGGCGGAGTCGCGGAATCGGACGCGTTTCATGCCTCAGGGATCACGACCTGACCTGATAAGCGTTTACAAGGGGAGTTCCGGCCCCCTCGGTCGGTTCGACGCGCGTCTACGGAGCCATCGTCAGCCGTGAATGGTCGTTCGGGTCGGTGGAGTCGTCACCGGTCTCGGAAACCCCAATTCGGGGCCGCGATAGACCGGACCGAACCGCTTTTGCACGGGCACGGGCTATCCGCGGTCGATGAAACTGCTCGTGGTGGGTGCCGGCGCGATGGGTCGGTGGTTCGCCGAGCGCGTCGCCACCGTGGACGACCAGGTCGGGTTCGCCGACACCGATCCGGACGCCGCCCGGGCGGCCGTGGACGCCGTCGGTGGCCGCGTCGTCGACCCTGCTGCCGAGGAGCCGTTCGGCGTCGTCTGCGTCGCCGTCCCGATGCCGGCCGCGCGGGACGCCATCGAGACGTACGCTCCCCGCGCAGAGCGTGCAATCTGTGACGTGACGGGGAGCATGCGCGACCCGATGGCGGCGATGCGGGAGCACGCGCCCGACTGCGAGCGTCTGAGCCTCCACCCGCTCTTTGCCCCGGAACGAGCACCAGGCAACGTCGCCGTCGTCACGGACAACGGCGGCGAGGTGAGCGAGACCGTCCGCGATCGGCTGACGGCCGGCGGGAACGACGTCGTCGAGACGACGCCCGAGGAACACGACGAGGCGATGGAGACCGTCCAGGCGAGGGCGCACACGGCCGTCCTCGCGTTCGCCGCTGCCGCCGAGGACGTCCCGGACCACTTCCAGACCCCAATCTCCGCGGGCCTGTTCGACCTCGTCGAGCAGACGACCGGCGGCGAAGGACGGGTCTACGCCGACATCCAGGCGGCCTTCGATGGTGCCGACGACGTCGCCGCCGCGGCCGAAGAGATCGCCGACGCCGACGCCGACCGATTCGTCGACTTCTACGACCGCCTCTCATGAATCCAGACCAGCGCGAGCAGGTCGTCTCGAACGCCAAGTACCTGCGCAACGTCCGCCCGCTCGACCCCGACGAAATATCGGAGTACGTCGAGGGCCAGCCCCACCCGGCCGTCGTCCGGCAGGTCCTCCGCGAGGAGGCGATGGATCTGGGCGTCGTCGAGCGCGACGACGGGACTTTCGAGCCGGCACCCGAGGACCCGATCTCGGTCGCTTTCCACGGCGTCGAGGAGTTCCCGGAGCGACACGCCGCGACGCTCGAAGAATTACTCGTCGAGGAGTACGGTGTGGACTGGCCCGAGGGCGAGAGCGGCGAGCGCCTCCGGGACCGGATCCGCCAGATCAAGGACCGGTATCTCCGGCAGGTCGACGTGACCTACGACGATCTGACAGCGCTGGGCTACGCGATTTACCACCTCCCCGACTACTACGCGACGACACAGTACGTTCTGGCGGACCTGGCGAACGAGGGGTTGATCGAACGGCCGCTCCGCGTCCTCGACGTCGGCGCCGGTGTCGGCGGCCCTGCGCTCGGCCTCCTCGACCTGTTGCCCGAGGACGCGCTCGTCGATTACCACGCCGTCGAACCGAGCGCCGCCGCGGACGTTCTCGAACGGATGCTCGACGACTACGGCCCGAACGTTCGCACGACGATACACCGGGAGACAGCGGAGGCGTTCGAGCCCGGCTCTGCAGATGAGCGCGGAAGGGAGGACCGGACGGCGTTCGACCTGATCCTGTTCGGCAACGTCCTCAGCGAACTTGACGACCCAGAGGCCGTAGTCAGACGATACCTCGACGCGCTCGCAGCAGACGGGTCGCTGGTCGCGCTCGCCCCTGCGGATCGGAATACGGCTATCGAACTGCGGGAGATCGAGCGAGCCGTCGCGGACCGCGGGCCGGCGACGGTATACGCCCCCGCAGTCAGGCTCTGGCACGGTGAATCTCCCGAGAGCGAGTCCTGGTCCTTCGACGTGAAGCCAGACATCACCGTTCCCGAGTTCCAGAGACGACTCGACGGGGCCGCGACCGACCCGGACCACGAACCCGGCGAGTTCGTCAACGTCGACGTACAGTACGCCTACGCCGTGCTCCGGCGAGACGGCGAGCGGGCCATCGAGGCCCAGGGGAGCAGGGAGTTCGCGGCGAAGATGGTCGACGCGGAGGCCCACGTCACCGAGCGCGTCAACCTCGTCGCCGTCAAACTCAGCAACGACCTCTCGGACGGCGGTAACCCGCTCTTCCTGATCGGCGACGGGAGCCAAGAGACCGACCACTTCGCCGTGCTCACGGACGAGTCGGCGCTCAACGCCGACCTGCGGCGGGCCGACTACGGTGACTTGCTCTTCTTCGAGAACGCGCTGGTGCTGTGGAACGACGACGAAGCAGCCTACAACGTGGTCGTCGACGGCGAGACGGTCGTGGACGCGGCCTAGCGCACCGGGACGACGACACGGGCGGTGTACTCGTCGTTCTCGCTGACGATGGCGAGCGGGCCGTCGGGCGCCGTCTCGAGCCTGAGATCGCCGTCGAGCGTCCGGACGGCGTGTGCGAACGCGTCGCCGTAGCGGTTCTGCACGGACGGACCCTCGACTCGTCGTCCCGGGAGGCGGGCGCACGCGGAGACGCCGCGCCTGGACACGTCGAGCGCCGGTCCGTCCTCGGTGACCGAGAGCGGGTACGTCGCACCGTCGACGGCCTCCACGGCGTCGACGATGCGTGAGAAGGACGCGGCCGTCGTCTCGACCACCGTCGGGGCCGGCTCCCCATCAGCGAGGCGGAAGCGGCCGCCGTCGAACGTCTCGGGCATCTGTTCGGGGACGTCCGAGAGGAACGACTCGTCCGGTAACTCGTCGAAACGGATGATCGTCTCTCCGGCGCTGACGCGTAACTCCGTCGCATACCTGCACTCCGGGTCGCCGAACAGGTCGATGCGGGTCTGCTCGTCCCGGTCGATACAGGCGGCCATCTGTGTGATTCCCTTGGCGTCGAGCACGGCCTTGACGGGAGCGTCGCCGTAGAGCCGGACGTCGTCGAAGTACTGCTCGGCGAAGGTGACGAACCCGGCAGGGGCCGTCGCCAGTGACCCCGCCGGCGTGTCTACCCACCCATCACCGACGCGAAAGAGCATCCGCCTGAAGTACGGAGACGGGACGTCCTCGGGCCACAGAGCGGTCTGGCGGACGGCGAAGACGAGATCCGGTAGCCCACCGGTGATGCTCGCGAGTCGTTCGACCATTCCGGTCTTGGTACTCCCCCTCCCATTATATGATATTCGGTTTTCAGATGCACTTGCGAGTCAATTTTTGACTGACAGATCTCGCGACGGACGGAAGCCAGCGGCGGCCGTCGCCACGCCTCCACTACCCGGCAGGCTTTTCGTCGGCACGCCCACAGACCGGACCATGGTAGGAACGGAGCCGTCGATCCTCCTGACGAACGACGACGGCATCGAGAGCGTCGGCTTTCGCGCCCTCTACGACGCGCTGTCCGAGGTTGGCGACGTGACCGCCGTCGCTCCGATAGCGGACCAGAGCGCCGTCGGTCGGGCCATCTCCCACGAGGTGACCGTCCACGAGTACGACCTGGGCTACGCCATCGAGGGCACCCCGGCAGACTGCGTGGTCGCCGGCATCGAGTCGCTCGTCCCGGATGCTGATCTGGTCGTGGCCGGCTGTAACGAGGGCGCCAACCTCGGATCGTACGTCCTCGGCCGGTCGGGGACGGTCAGCGCCGCCGTCGAGGCGACGTACTTCGACGTGCCGGCCATCGCCGTCTCGATGTACATCCCCGTCCGCGAGGACACCGCGTTCTCCGACGTCGAGACCGACCCCGAGAGCTACGCCGAGGCCCAGCGGATCACTCGCTACCTGGCGGACAACGCCCTCCAGTCGGGCGTCTTCGAGCGCTGTGACTACCTCAACGTCAACGCACCCGTCGCCGAATGGGGGCCCGCGCCGATGGCAGTCACCGAGCCCTCGACGGTCTACGAGATGGGCGCCGAGAAGGACGGCGACCTGATCACGCTCCACGACCGTATCTGGGAACGGATGGCCGAGGGCGACATCCCGGACCCCGATGGAACGGACCGTCGCGCGGTCGTCGACGGCAAGGTGAGCGTCTCGCCGCTGACAGCGCCCCACACGTGTGAGCACCACGACTCGCTCGACGCGCTCGCCGAAGCATACGACCCGACCTGAACCGCCGCGAAGTCGGCTCTGGACCCATATTTTAGACGTTATATACTGCATAAAAACGCCGGAGCTCCAGTGCGTTTACGTACCTCCCCGGGAAACTGCCCGGCGATGGACGGCGTCCTCTGGCAGTTGCTCGCCAGTTCCCGCGGAGCAGCGACGCGTTCGCGACTGGTCCGGGAACTCGAGGAGAGACCGAAGAACGCCAACGAGCTCGCCGAGTCGCTCGGCGTCGACTACACCACCGTCAGACACCACCTCGACGTCCTGATGGAGCACGACGTGCTCGAACCGACCGGGGACGGCTACGGGGCAGTGTACGTGTTCACGGACCAGGCCGACGCCCACTGGGACGTGGTCGAGGAGATACTCGGGACGGTCCCGGAAGAGGAAGCCTGATCTGGGACCACATTCGGACAGCGGATTCAACGAAGACGTAGTACCGCAAGACCGTCATGAGCCGGATTAGCCCGCAGTGAGGCGACGAGTTGGGACGGAGTTGGGACGGAGTTGGGAAAATCCTGAAAGGGAATTCGGCCGACTGTCAGGCCGTGCCAACTACACGGCGAAAGTTCGTGTGGATTGCGGGGAGTACAGTCGCGCTCGCCGGGTGTCTGGGAATCGGAGAGGGCGGGTCAGGGTCGGACGCAGACAGCGGATCTGGGTCGGGGTCGGGATCTGACTCTGGATCCGGCTCAGGCTCCGGTTCGGACACAGGTTCCGGGTCGAATTCCGGGGCGGACTCGGGACCAGCTGTCACCGTCCGCTCGCACGAGGAACACGGGGAGATCCTCGTCGGGAACGACGACATGGCTCTCTACATGTACGATAGGGACTCGCAGGGCGAGGGGGAGAGTGCCTGCGGCGCCGACTGCGCGGACGGCTGGCCGCCGCTGACTGTCGACGGGGAGCCGTCGAAGGGGGACGACGTCGCCGCGGAACTGACGACGTTCGAGCGGGAGGACGGCGCGACGCAGGTTGCCGCCGCCGGATGGCCGCTGTACTACTTCGCCTCGGACGAGGAACCAGCCCACACCAGAGGGCACGGCGCCAGCGACGTCTGGTGGCTCCTCCGGCCCGACGGGTCGAAGGTCGAGTAGGGGTCACCGACTGCGGCGTGCGACGACCGGTCGAACCTCGTTCGTCAGCAGACGCGCGCGTCAGTCGATACACTGTTTAGCCGTCAGCGGTCGAGTAAGACCGTGACGCTCGGAACAGTCGTCGAAACGGACCGTCGGGCAGGTGGGCCGGCGTGAGGTACCGCAATCTCGTCCTGTTCCTCGCGCTGGCCGTCGCCTGGGGCTCGGCCTTCACCGCTATCAAGGCAGGCCTGGAGTTCTTCCCGCCGGTGCTGTTCGCGGCCTTCAGGTACGACGCCGCGGGCGTCCTGATGCTCGCGTACGCGGCGTACGCCACGGATCAGTGGCGTCCGAAGTCCCGTCAGGAGTGGTGGCTGGTCGGCGTCGGCGGCCTTCTGCTGATCGCCGCTTATCACGCCTTCCTGTTCGTCGGTGAACAGGGGACCACGAGCGCCGCGGCGGCCATCATCGTCAGCCTCTCGCCGGTCCTGACCACCGGCTTCGCGCGCGGCCTGCTCCCGGACGAGCGCCTCACGTCGCTGGGAATCGCCGGGCTCCTCCTCGGCTTCGCCGGCGTCGTCGTCCTGAGCAACCCCGACCCGGGCAACCTCGTCACGACGAGTACCGTCTCGCAACTGCTCGTCTTCCTGGCCGCCGCGTCGTTCGCGCTCGGCAGCGTCCTCACTCGTCGTATCGACGCCGACCTCCCCATCGAGACGATGGAGGCCTGGTCGATGCTGCTTGGCGCGCTGCTGATGCACGTCGTGAGCCTCTTGCTCGGCGAATCCGTGGCCGACGTGAACTGGACCGCGGACGCCGTCCTCGCGCTCGGCTATCTGGTCGTCGTCGCGAGCGCACTGGGTTTCCTCGTCTACTTCGACCTGCTGGAACGCCTCGGCCCGATAGAGATCAACTTCGTCTCCTACGCGGCCCCCGTCGTCGCCGCCGTCACCGGATTCCTCGTTCTCCAGGAGACGCCGTCCGTCTTCACCGTCGCCGGGTTCACGTTGATCGTCACCGGGTTCGCGCTATTGAAACGCGACGCCCTCCGTGACGAGGTGCTTTCGATCCGGCGCTCGATCGGAACGCGGGACTAAACCCACACGGCAGACGGTACCGTCCCACAATCCGGGAGAACACTGAAGCGCGCGCTCGTACTCTGGAACCGCATGAGCGAAGCGGACGCCATCGACCGAGCCGACGAACCAGTCACCGTCTCCTCGCTGGTCGCCGACTTGCGCGAACTCGGCGTCGAAGCGGGCGACACGCTCCTGGTTCACTCGTCGACGAGCGCGCTCGGCTGGGTTTCGGGGGGACCGCCGGCCGTTATCGACGCCCTCCAGGAGGTACTGACCGACGCGGGAACGCTGGTAATGCCGACCCACACCAGCCAGTACACCGACCCGGCAGACTGGCAGGCGCCGCCGGTCCCCGACGACTGGGTCGATCAGATCCGCGAATCCAGACCGCCGTACCGGCCGGACGTTACCCCGACGAGAGGGATGGGCGCGATACCGGAGTGCTTCCGGACCTATCCCGGGACCGTTCGCAGCCGCCACCCACAGTTCTCCTTCGCCGCGTGGGGTGGGGCGGCCGACGCCGTCGTGACCGAACACGGCCTGGACGACCCTCTCGGGGAGAACTCCCCGCTGGCCCGGGTCTACGACCGCGACGGTGACGTCCTCCTGCTGGGCGTCGGTCACGACAGCAACACGTCGCTCCACCTCGCGGAGCACCGGGCCGACTTTCAGAAAGAGCGGACAGTGAGCACGGCGCCGATTCTCGAAGACGGCCATCGAGTGGACGTCGAGATATCCGCCCTCGAGACGAGCACGGGGGACTTCGACGCGCTGGGGACAGCGTTCGAACGAGAGGTAGGACTCGTCTCGGGGGCAGTCGGCGCGGCGACGGCCAGACTCGCCAGCCAGCGGGCGCTCGTCGACTTCGCCGTCGAGTGGTTCGAGACGAACCGTGTCGACGCGCCGGAGTGACCGTCGACGCCGTCTCTCAGGTCCCGAACCGGAGGCGACGAGCCGCACGGACCGTCTCAGATACCGGCGTCACGCACCCCGGCGCGAGCGTCGAGCGAACGGGGTGCCCGTACCAGTTGGTGTCTGACAGTCAGGCACTGACCGCCTAGGTTGCCACGGACGAGGCGGTCGCTAGTCCGTCGTCGGGCCGAGGGGCTGCGGACAGACCTCACCAGCGGATCCCCGACGGCGGAGCTCCGACCCGCCGTCGAACCGACCCCTGGGCGAAGTACTATACGGGCTGGCGCACGTCCGCCTAGCTATGCGGCGATCCTTCGTCGACATCCTGGAACGGAACGCCGACCACGCCGAGGCGTTCCAGTTCAGCTTCGACGACCTCCAGGACGACCAGCACCCCGACGTCGTCAGCGTCTGTTGTTCGGACTCGCGCGTCCTCCACGACCACGTGTGGGGCAACGACGAACCCGGCCACATCTTCACCTGTAGCAACATCGGCAATCGCGTCACCCAGCGCGGGGCCTCGGGCGACGTCGTCTCGGGCGACGTCCTCTACCCCGTCGAACACACCGGCACGGAGACAGTCGTCGTGATGGGCCACACCGGCTGCGGAGCCGTCACGGCGACCTACGACGCGCTCAGCCACGGGCTGTCGGACCTGCCCGGTATCGAGCACTGCCTCGAACTGCTGAAGCCCCACGTCGAACCCGGCGTCGAGGCGCTCCCGAACGACCTCGACCGATCGGCGGCGGTCAACCACCTCGTGGAGTACAACGTCGACCGGCAGGTGTCGGTGCTCCGGGACAGCGACGAGATCAGTGACACCGTCGACGTCATCGGGGTCGTCTACGACTTCCAGGGCGTCTACGGCGGTCGTCGCGGGGAGGTGCACGTGATCAACGTCGACGGCGAGCGCTCCCCCGAGCGGTTGCGGGAGGAGTACCCCGAGATCGACTCGCGCATCGACCGCCTCTGGACGTACTGAGAACCGACGTCGGGTCAGTGAACGAGCGGTTCGCGCACCTGCGGCTCCCACTCGAGGTCGCCCTGGTAGTGGAACGCCTCTTCGTCCTGCTCCGGATTCACGACCGTGAGCGACAGCCAGCCGTTGTCGAACAGTTCGGCGACCTCCGCGTGGTCACGGAGAATATCGGTGACCCGATCGACGGGGGCGTGGATCACCGCCGTGAGACGCAGCGGCTGGTGGTACGGCTGGTCGTCGGCCGCCATGAGCGACTGCAGTGGGAGCCCGGTCATCAGGTCGCCACCGTTCCCCTGCACGACGCCGACGTTGCCGCGCGGGTTCTGCGTGACCTTCGAGCCGCTCCCGTAGACGCCGTTGTCGACCGTCGCGAAGTAGTACTGGTTGTTGATCCACTGGGTCACGACGAGCGGACCGGTCACGATGGCCTCCAGCGCCTCGCCGTCCGGGTCAGTGGTCCAGTCGTAGGAGTGCAGGAAGGCCCGACCGTCGAGGTCGCGTCCCTCTGTCAGTTCTCGCGGACCGATCACGAAGGAAGCGTTGCCGGCCAGTCCCCACTCGGGACGGGTCTCCGCCCAGTCGGCCGTCCGTCGTTCCGTGTCCCGGACGGCGTCCGCCCGGTCGCTGCCCGGCATCGACTCCGTGCGTTCGGCCGCGGCCGCGGCGCGCGCCCGTTCGAGGTCCTCGCGGATGCGTTCGAGGTCCGTCGCGTGGCTCTCGGGGACGTGGCCGTCGAACAGGGTGACCTCGTCTGTCGTCGTGTTGTGCTCGCCGGCGAGGAACACGGTGTCGGCGGGGACGTCGAATCCACGCGTCCGCAGGGCCGCCCTGACGTCCTCGTCGTTACAGATGGCGGCGAGGACGCGCGCGTTCGGACCGCCCGGGTTCCCGGCGCAGGCGCCGCAGTCGAGGCTCGAATCGAACGGGTTGTTCGTCGTCTCGCTCGCGTGGCCGGTGAAGACGACCAGTCTGGCGAACTCCTCCCATCCCATGAGGTCGAAGGCAGTCTCGGCGTAACTGACTTTCTCCGCCAGGGTCATCCCCTGGGGGAGCGCTTCGTCGCCCTCTGGGTCGGCGCAGCGATCGACCGTCGGCCTGCAGATCTCGGCGGGGTCCGGCGTCCAGTCGTCGATGGCCCCGGAGACGTCAGCGACCTTCGACGGGAAGAGCGTCCGTGCGGCCATCGCGCCTCCATAGGCGCTCCCGCCCCCCTCGACGAAGGTGAAGGCGGCCGCCACGTTCGTCTTGAGAGACTTGAGGTGCTTTCGGCCGGCCGTCGTCAGCTGGGACCACCAGTCGCGGGGCGTCTTTCGGGCGTCGGTGTCGGAACGGCGACGTTCGGTGACGCGGTGCTGTGGGTCCACTATCGGCGGACAGGCGTCGACCTCGACGTCGGACTCGTAGGCCTTGTAGCGCATGGGAACGCCGAAGAAGCCGGCGTAGCCGTGGGTCTCGTACGGGCCGGCGGCCTCGACGTGGCGCCGGATAACCTCCGAACGCGTATCGATGCAGAAGACGAGCTGGGCGGTCGGGCGCTGGTCGTCGGTAGACTGCGACGCCGTGGCCCCCCGATCGATGTGGTCGAGGAGCCGGGCGCGGTAGCTCTTCTCCCACGCTGTCAGCCACATCTCAGCTAGCCGGACGTCCTCGTCGCCTGTTCCAGCGGTCTCGTCAGCTTCCCCCTCGCCCTCGTCGGGGGCGACGGGCGCGTCCAGCAGGTCGGCCAGCGTCAGCCGCACGGCGAGGTACTCCAGCAGCGAGACGGGGTATGCTTCCTGCCACGGGCCGGCGTGGCCGTCGGCGCGCTGTTTGATGAAGCCGGTCCAGCCGGGGAGTGCGGCGAGGTGATGTTCGAAGAGGGCCTCCCAGCGACCCTGTGGGTACTCCGAGAGGACCGTCTCCAGCGCCGTTGTCGGGCTCTCGGGGAGGTCGGCGGGGTCCTCACAGGTCGGCACCTCGTCGTCGTGCGGGACCAGGTCCCGCCAGGCGGCGTAGAACCCCTGATCGCGGCCCGGCATCGACCACTGGGCCTGCCCCTGGTCAAGGAACGCGGCGAGCCACTTCGAGAGGACTCGGTCGAGCGTCTCCGCGGCGGCGTCCGTCTCGGCCTGCCGCCCGGACTCGGCCGCTGTCATCTCCTCGAGCAGCGTCTCCGGCTCCCCGGAGACGTCGTGTGCGTCCAGTTCCGCCGCCAGCACGTCGGGGTCGATCTGGCCGTTCTCCCACGCCTGGCGGAATACCGACGGGTGCGGATAGCCCCGACCACCGAACAGCTGTTCGGCCTCTGCGACAGCGCGGTGGAACGGATCGTCCTCGAACCCGGCCAGGGGGTTGGCCGTGACGAAGGAGTGGAGCGGCCAGACCGTGCCGACGGTCTCGGCGGCGCGGTCGATGCTGTCGGTGAGAGCGTCTGGTTCAAGCGTCATCGTACTCCTCCTTGCGCGTGAGAATCGTGTCCGGGTCCGGCTGCGAGATGTTGAGCAGTGCCACGTACAGGCGCTCACTCGAGCGGTGCCAGCCCAGTTCCGTCGCCAGGTATGCCCCGGTGAACAGCCCAGCGAGGGCGACGTGGACGACGGTCAGTTCGGTCGGTGCCTCCGACATCGGAGCGCCCGAGATTATCGTCGAGATGGCGTTGAACAGCGCGGCGTAGGCGCCGATGGCCGTCAGGACGATCACTGGCACGCTGACGAGCCTGAGCCACGGCAACAGGGCCGCTCGCCGCAGGATGTCCCGCGTGGCGTGCATCGTCGTCAGGACGACGACGAACGTCAGGAAGAGCCCGCTATTCAGTTCCGTTCCCTTCCCGGTGAGAACGGCGAACAGGACGCCGCCGCCAATGGCCGTGAGGAGGCTGACACCGACGCGGGCGAGCGAGGATTCGGTGTGTTTCCCGACCCCCGGGGTCGTCCGTTCGACTGCCTCACCCGAAGAGAGGAACAGGTACGCCTTGTAGAACCCGTGGAGCACCAGGTGGGTGACGGCGGCGGCGAAGAAGCCGAGACCGCACTGGAGGATCATGAAGCCCATCTGTGCCATGGTCGAGGCCCCGAGCTTTCGCTTGACGTCCGTCTGGACGAGGAGCATGGCCTGACCGAGCAGCGCGCTGAAAGCGCCCACGACGACGATGGCCGACATGAGAAGCGTCTCGCCCGAGAGCAGCGGTGCGAAGCGAGTCAGCAGGATCCCGCCCGCGTTGACGAAGCCGGCGTGCATCAGGGCGGATGCCGGCGTGGGCGCGGTCATCGACGACAGCAGCCACGTGTGAAACGGGAACAGCGCCGACTGGATCGTCGCCGCGAGGAAGAGACAGCAGACGGCGGCGAGGAGTGCCAGCCGCGGTATCTGCTGGGCCTGTTGGAGAATTCCGGTGATGGCGGTCGCGCCAGTCGTCCAGCCCAGGATGGCCACGCCGGCAGCGAGCAGGGCGCTACTCGCGAGGAAGTACCGGCGAGCGGTCCCCGCAGCGGCCTGGGCCTGTGCCCACTCGCGTTCGTGGCCGATGAGCGACGCCATGAGGAGGCCCATCGCCAGCCACGCCGCCACGAACAGCACGACGTGGTCGGCCGCCGTCATTGTCATGACGACGACGGTGAACGCGAAGATGCGACCGAAGAACCCCTCGAGGTAGCGGTCGCCGGCCATGTAGCGACGGGAGTAGCTATGGACGATGCCACTGAAGAACGTGACGACTGTCCACACGACCGCAGTCAGCCCGTCGGCGACGAACAGGTCCAGTACGGACCACCCACCTCCTGCCCAGGCTGTCAGCGCGAGCACGCCCAGGCTGAGGAGAAACAGCGCCCAGACCGCCGCGGTCGCGGCCCGCGGAACGAGTGAGTCAGACAGCGTCGCTGTTTCGGAGAGCGTCACAGCCTCGTTCGAACGCGTTTGACCTGCCATTGTTCGTTTCCTCGGCGCGACCAGCACAGCGCTCCGTCACCACACGCACTCCGAGACGTCTGGCGTCACTCGCGCGACTGGTCGTCGTTACTATCGATTGGAACAGGCTGGTTATTATATCCATCGAAATTACCAATATGTTCGCTAGACTAAAATAAAAGAACGTTATGGTCGGCAGAGTCGACAACGGCGGGTGGACACGACGAGTCACTGACGGCGGCCGGATCCGCCCAACCGTCGTTGCATCGACGACGACGTACTCCGTTCAGGCACCACTGTCGGACGTGAGCGCGCCCGTGTGCGTCGCGATTCGGATCGATCGAAGGCTCGAAGCGGACGAACAAAACACCACTGAAAGAACGATCCGGTAGTGAATCCCCGTAAACCGAACGGTTCGTTCAGAAGGAGCGACTCGGTGGGGTTCCTCGTCGCGAACGCGAATCGACCAGCGGAGATTCAGCGCGAGGAAAAGCCGTCGAACGGCGTCGCCTCGTGACTGCGAACGAGTACCTCGTCGGCGACGGTCAGCCCCATGTCGAGCAATTCCTGTGCGACGGGGGTGATGTCGTCGTCCGTCTCGCCGACGGCCGTCACGAGAAGGTTCTTCTCGCCGGTGACCAGTTCCTGGACCGAGACGACGCCGGATATCTCCAGGATGTCGTCGATGAGCTCGCCGCGTTCCGGGATCGGGGCCGTACAGAAGAGGAGCATCCGGAGTGGATAGCCGGACTGCTGGTAGTCGACGTCGGCGCTGTAGCCCTTGATGATCCCGTCTGATTCGAGCCGCTGGATGCGCTTGCGGACCGTGCTCGACGAGGCGTCCGTCCGCTCGGCGATCTCACCCGACGAGAGGTTGCGAGCGTCGTCCTGTAGCGCGAACAGGATCTCTCTGTCGACGTCGTCGAGTTCGTACTCCGTCATGGCCGTGGTTCCCCACGGAGAGTATAAGGACCTTGGGCCTGGAGAGCGCGGCGTGGCCGGCGAGCAAGAATTCCCAGATCTGGACTCTCGGATAGGGCAGTGAGCCGGCTATCGAGACTCGCGTTGCTCGACCTTGTTCAGTTCGATAAGCAGTCGGAAAATCGCTTTCACGAGGTTGTCGTCGACGTCGAAGCGCTGGGCGTTGTCGCCGGCGCGGTCCATCACGGCCTGTTCCTGTGCCTCGTCCGTCGTCGGGAGCCCCTGCTCGTCTTTCACCTGTGCGATGGTGTCGGCGACGTAGGTGCGCTGGGCGATGAGTTCGACGATCTCGCGGTCGATGTTCTGTATCTCTTCGCGCAGTTCGTCCAGGTCCATGTCGTCGGGATTCGTGCTCATAGTATCTGGGTACCCTCCGTCTGCGTGGTCGTCAGCCAGGTCCGGCCGGGGCGCTCGCTCCAGTACTCGCGGACCTGTTCGAGCGCGGGTCGCTCACCGACGGCGGTGAACGACGGCCCGGTGCCCGAGAGCGAGACGCCCTCGACCTGTCGAAGCCCCTCGACGAGGGGTTCGGGGTCGAAGCCGAGCGCCGCGCAAAAGGCGAAGCCGTTGACGGTCATCGCGCGCTGGTACTCGCTCGATAGCGCCAGGTCCTCGACGAGTCGGGCCATCGGCGCGATCTGCTGGCAGCGGCGGACGTCGGCGTCCGCGCTGAAGGACTGCTCCGGCGGCGTCCACACCAGTACGTCCCAGTCGACTTCCTCCCTCATGAGGAGGTCGTCGTCGTCGTTGTCGGTGATGGTGACGCCGCCGAGCATGGACGCCGACGCGTCGTCGAACGCGCCAGTGGCGGTGACGCCGACGTCGCGGGCAGCCATCACACCCAGACGAGCGGCGTCCTCACGGGTCATCCGGTCCGACTTGCCGAGCGCGTCGAGTGTCGCGAGAACCGTCGCGTTCGCGGCGGCGCTGGAACTCTTCAGGCCCGAGGCCATCTGGACGTCGCTCTCGGTCCTGACCGTCCCGCCAACGTCGTCGGGCCCGTGCGCGTCGACGACGTACTCGACGCACGTCTCGATCAGTCGCGTGTCCGCGTCCGGTTCGTCCTCGACGTCTCCCTCGAAGCCCTCGGCGTCCTCGGAGAGCTCGACAGTCGCCGTGGTGTACTCGTCGATGGCGAACGCCGACCCGACGCCGGTCGAGAGCGCGTTGAGAACCGTGCCCGCGGCCGGGGCCGATGCCTTCCCCTGCATTAGGTGAGTCTCCCGCGCGCCGATATTTACCTGTGGCGATGACATCCTCCGCGCCGTTTACGGCGCGGTTTCCTCCGTGGGAGTCTCAGCCGGTCTCAGATTCCCCGGACGCAACATTCCCGTCACGGTGGACGGTACTCGGGTCTGTGCGCTGTTCTTTGGGACGTTCCCTCTCGGGAGAGCGTGGTGACTCCGACCAGGTGTGGTCGTCCCACTCGAACCGCACAGGCCGTGCCATCGGCCTGACTGCTTTCGCGGTATGCCGCTTCAGGAACGTTTCTGAGGCTGTAAGGTCGGCGTGTCCCTCGAATCCACACGGGCAGGTGAGCGTGTCTTGGTGCCGTGTCGTCCTGTCTGTCGAACCACACTGCGGGCACTCCTGGCTGGTCCACGCTTCCGACCGTACTTCCACCGAGATACCGTATTCCTCGGCGGTACAGGCCAGTCGCTCGGTGAATTTCTTGAACGCCCAGAAGTTGTGCGTCTTGGCGTTGGTGTCGACCGACCAGTGCGTTTCGAGTACGTTGGTCAGGCCACCGATATACACCGTATCGACGCCGTCCTCGTAAAGCCGTTCCAGCAGGTCACGGCACAACGCTTCCTGGGCGTGGTCACGACGGCGGGTTCGTTTGCGATACAGTCGCTGGATTCGCTCGCTACTGTACCTGCCTTCCCGTAGCTTGGACTGCAACCGGGCAATCGCTCGTGTCGTCTCGCGGAAGCGGTCGAACAGGTCCCGGCCTTCGTAGAGGTACTGCTGGCCGGTCGTGGTGGTACAGGCGACGAGATTGTTCGCACCGATATCCAGAGCGGCCGTCTCGTCGGCCAGTGGAGTGTCCCGGACGTCGTCAGAAACAGTCACGGGTTGCGAAGCTCGGAAGGTGCAATCAGTCTCGTCGTACCACAGGTCCAACCGGCCCTGTTTCTCGTAGTCGGGCCAGTTCGGGTCGCCAGCGATTTCCAGCCGGAGACGCCCGATGTGGTCGTATCGGTCTTTCAACTCGCTCCCGACGAGTATTTCGAGCCGGGAGAGCTCGCCCCAGTCGATAGTGTACGCATCGTTGCGAATGACGCCTTTGAGTTGCCGTCCATCGTCCTCGTTGCCGCGGAAGCCCGGCGGTTCCGGGTGTTCCGTGACCGACGTGTTCGACTCGTCGTGATACTGGTCTTTCAGCCGGAAGAACGCTCGCCACGCTTCCGTGTTCTTCCGAATCACCTGTTGGGCGGTGGACGCGCCGAGAACGCCTTTGTACCGGCCTTCGAGATGGCCTGTATTGGCGTCCCATACGTTACCCTCAAAGCCGTCCTCGTCGTTGTCAAGCAAATCGAAGATTTGCGTACATCGCGGAGCTTTGCTCCGCTCAGTACCGCATGAGGCGCTCGTAGTTGACTTCGTTCCAGAGAGCGGCGGAAGCGTCCAACAGATCCCGTAGCAGTTGCTGTCCGGTATCGGAAAGCGGTCGCACGGCGAACGTGTTGGTGCGCTTCACGACAACAGATGTTTATACTTTTAGTCTAAAAGTCTTTTCGTCATGCGCCCCAACATCGACATTTCACACACACTCGGTGGCCGAGTCAAAGACTACGCAGAAGCGAACGATCTGGACCTCTCGGAAGCCTATGCAGACGTGTTAGAAGCAGGGCTGGAAGCGTTGGAGACTCAGGACCAGCAGTAACGTGGCGGTACTGTAACCGAGTATACGCGATTCAAGCCCGTAGTAAACGACGGGACTCTCTCGTTGTTGAAAGGTAGGACGGCGCGCGAACGAATGTGAGCGCGCCGTTGAATTAGTGAGCGGGAAACGACGTGACCCGCGAGCAGTTGGTCGCACGAACGCGGCGCTTTTGACGGTCCACGCGCAACCGGAAGCCATGAGCGCTCGCAACGACGTCGCCCCGGACACGCTCGGCGTCGAACTCACCGAGGACGGCATCGCCGTCGAGTACAACGATGGCCGGACCGTCTTCTACCACGGCGTCCCGAGGAAAGCCGAAGAGACGGTCAGGACGGCGCCAGCCAAGGACGCTCACGTGCTCGTCACCGACGCCTCTGAGACCCAGGGCATCCTCGTCTACGTGAACGACCTGAACACCCACGACGACATCCTCGACGACACCGGCGTCGGGCGGATCATGCTCGACGACGAGGAGGACGAACTGTTCCCCGGCGTCGTCGTGCGCGACCACCAGATGCGCGTCGAAGTCGAGGCGGACCTGGACCAGGTGGACGGACGCGTGTTCGTGTTCGAAGAAGACGAGATGGGAGAGCGGAGTTACGAAATCGTCCCGTCCGAGTCCGATCAGAACGCGAGCGAGTAACGCGAGCGAGCGGTTTTTGGTCCAGATTTTTGCCCGAGTGGTTCGCGAGCACCGCGAGCGAACCCGAAGGGGAAAAAGGTGGTCGCGGGAGGACGAGATGGGTGAGCGGAGTTGCGAAATCGTTCCGTCCGAATCCGATCAGAACGCGAGCGAGTGACACGAGCGAGCGGGTGACGCCGGTCTACTGGATGTAAGATGGGTCCTCCGAATCGCAGTTCTCCTCGTGTTGTCGCGCGTCGTCCTGATCGTCGAACATCAGGCCGCAGTACTCGCACTTGAACCACGTCATATCGTCCCGCTCCGTTTGGACGACCATGTGAATCTCATGGCTGGCCAACAGTAAAGGTATTACTCCGGTAACGGGCGAGTTCGCACAGTTCCGTCGGTACAGGTACACGGCCGATTCTGGAGAATCGCAACGCGAACGCTCAAGGCGCTCGGATCCCAACGCGACGACATGAGCGGTCAGAACGCGGCCGGACTCGAACTCTCCGTCGAGGGGGCCAACAAGCGCGACGCCGGACGGGGCATCGCGCGCCTCCCGGAATCCGCCCGGAGTCGACTCGGCGTCCTCAGCGGCGACCCCGTCATCGTCGAGGGCGACCGGCGGACCGTCGTCAAGGTGTGGCCGGCCGACGAGGACGGCCAGTTCGTTCGCGTCGACGCGGACACGCGGGCCAACGCCGGCGTCAACATCGGCGACGTCGTCACCGTCCACAACGCCACGGTCGACGACGCGACGAGCGTCACGGTCCAGCCGGCCCAGCCACTCCCCGGAAACGAAGCCTACGAACACACCGTGAGGGATCGGCTGGTCGACCGGATGGTCCAGGCCGACGAGCGGGTCCACGTCGAGGGACTGGGCACGTTCCTCGTCCGCACGACGACGCCGGACGGCTCAGTTCGGGTTGCCGACGACACCCGACTCACCGTCCTCCCCTACGGCGGCGACGAGAGCGCCTCGCGCACCGCCGAACCGAGCGAACCGACCGGCGAGAGCCCTTCGCCCGAGGACGCCGACATCGACGTCTCCTACGAGGACATCGGCGGCCTCGACGAGGAACTGGACCTCATCCGCGAGATGATAGAGGTGCCCCTCTCCGAGCCAGAACGCTTCCGCCGCCTCGGCATCGACCCGCCGTCGGGCGTCCTGTTGCACGGCCCGCCCGGCACGGGGAAGACGCTCATCGCCCGCGCCGTTGCCAACGAGGTCGACGCCTACTTCGACACCATCTCCGGCCCCGAAATCGTCTCGAAGTACAAGGGCGAGTCCGAGGAGCGACTGCGCGAGGCGTTCGAGCAGGCCGAGGCGAACGCACCGGCGATCCTCTTCATCGACGAGATCGACTCCATCGCGGGCGCGCGCGACGAGGACGCCGACATGGAGAACCGCGTCGTCGCCCAGCTGTTGACGCTGATGGACGGGCTCGAAGACCGGGGCCGCGTCGTCGTCATCGGCGCGACGAACCGCGTCGACACCATCGACGAGGCGCTACGCCGGGGCGGTCGCTTCGACCGCGAGATCGAGATCGGCGTCCCCGACGAGGGCGGCCGCCGCGAGATTCTCGACGTCCACACGCGCGAGATGCCCATGACCGAGGACGTCGACCTGGACCGCGTCGCCGGCCGGACCCACGGCTTCGTCGGCGCGGACCTCCAGTCGCTGACGACGGAGGCCGCGATGAACGCCCTCCGTCGCGAGAAGGAGGACCCGGACGTCTCGCGCGAGGACTACGACGCGGCGCTCGCGGCCGTCGACCCCTCCGCGATGCGCGAGTACGTCGCCGAGTCGCCCACCGTCACCTTCGACGACGTCGGCGGCCTGGAAGAAGCGAAGGACACGCTCACCGAGGCGGTCCAGTGGCCGCTGGTGTACGGCCCCCTGTTCGACGCCGCGAAGACCGACCCGCCGACGGGCGTGCTACTGTACGGCCCGCCGGGCACCGGGAAGACGCTGCTGGCCCGCGCCGTCGCCGGCGAGAGCGGCGTCAACTTCGTTCACGTCAACGGCCCCGAACTGCTCGACCGTTACGTCGGGGAATCGGAGAAGGCCGTCCGCGAGGTGTTCGACCGTGCGCGCCAGACGGCCCCGAGCATCGTCTTCCTCGACGAAATCGACGCCGTCGCCGGCCAGCGCGGCGAGACCCACGAGGTGACCGAGCGCGTCGTCTCCCAGTTGCTGACCGAACTCGACGGCGTCACCGACAACCCGAACCTCGTCGTCCTCGCCGCGACGAACCGCCGGGACGGCCTCGACGACGCGCTCCTCCGGCCCGGACGGCTAGAACAGCACGTCGAAGTCCCGAACCCCGACGAGGTCGCTCGCCGCAAGATTCTGGAGGTCCACACCGAGGGGAAGCCACTGGGCGACGACGTCGACCTCGACCGACTGGCTGCGGTCACGGAGGGTAGATCCGGTGCCGACCTCGAGGCGCTGGTCCGCGCCGCGTCGATGCGCGCCATCCGCGAGGTCGCAGACAGCGCCAGCCCAGACGAGGCGAACGAGCGAGCCGAGGACGTCGTCATCGAGGGGAGCCACTTCGACGACGCGATGGACGGACTCGACTGGGCTGGGTAATCCGGCCGATTAGCCGAACAGACGCCGTCTACGAATCTCGACCCACCTTTTTGTCCGTCCGCGACCAATTTCCGGGACATGAGCGGACAGCAAGACGACGCCTCAGGGCACTACGTCGACGGCGAGTGGATCGACGGCGACGGCGACGAGACGTTCGAGAGCGTCAATCCAGCCACGGGGGAGCCGCTGCGATCCTTCCGGCGTGGGACCGAATCCGACGTCGAGCGAGCGGTTGACGCCGCGGCCGACGCCTTCGAGGAGTGGCGCGAGCTGTCGTACATCGACCGCGCGGAGTACCTCTGGGACATCTACCACGAACTGCGGGACCGCCACCAGGAACTCGGTGAGATCGTGACGAAGGAGTGCGGAAAGGAGATCAGCGAGGGGAAGGCCGACGTCACCGAGGCCTGGCACATGGTGGAGTGGGCCGCCGGTAACGCCCGTCATCCCCACGGCGACGTCGTCCCCTCCGAAATCGCGAGCAAAGACGCCTACATGCGGCGCAAGCCCCGCGGCGTCGTCGGCTGCATCACGCCGTGGAACTTCCCCGTCGCCATCCCGTTCTGGCACATGGCCGTCTCGCTCGTCGAGGGCAACACCGTCGTCTGGAAGCCCGCCGAACAGACGCCCTGGTGCGGCCAGGTCGTCGCGGAGATGTTCGAGGACGCCGGGATTCCCGACGGCGTCTTCAACGTGGTCCAGGGGTTCGGCGACGCGGGCAACGCCATCGTCGAGGCCGACGACGTGGACACTGTCCTCTTTACGGGCTCCGCGGAGGTCGGCCAGCAGATAGCGAGCAAAATCGGCGGCGAACCCGGCAAGCTGGCGGCCTGCGAGATGGGCGGGAAGAACGCCATCGTGGTCACCGACGAGGCCGACCTCGACGTCGCCGTCCACTCGGCGATACTGTCGAGTTTCAAGACGACGGGCCAGCGCTGCGTCTCCTCGGAGCGACTCATCGTCCACAGCGACGTGTACGACGAGTTCAAAGAGCGCTTCCTCGACGTCGCCGAGGACGTCGCCGTCGGCGACCCGCTCGACGCGGACACGTTCATGGGCCCGGTCATCGAGGAGAGCATGGTCGAGAAGTTCGGCAAGTACAACGACCTGGCCCGGACGGAGGGCGGCGAGGTGCTCGTGGACCGGGCAGACCTCGACCCAGAAGAGATTCCCGACGGTCACGAGGACGGCCACTGGGCCGGCCCGTTCGTCTACGAGATTGAGTACGACACTGACCTGCGCTGTCTGAAAGAAGAGGTGTTCGGCCCCCACGTCGCGCTCGTCGAGTACGAGGGCGACGTCGACCGCGCCATCGAAATCCAGAACGACACGCCGTACGGCCTCGCGGGGGCGATCATCTCCGAAGACTACCGCCAGATCAACCGGTACCGCGACCGCGCGGAACTCGGACTCGCGTACGGGAACCTCCCCTGTATCGGCGCCGAGGTCCAGCTTCCCTTCGGCGGCGTCAAGAAGTCGGGGAACGGCTACCCCAGCGCGCGCGAGGTCATCGAGGCGGTCACCGAGCGGACGGCGTGGACGCTCAACAACTCGACGGAGGTACAGATGGCCCAGGGGCTGTCAGCGGACATCAAGACGGAATCGGAGTAGCAGCGACTCGAAAGCGGGTACGGTGCGACGTGAAGGCGATAGCGCGGAACTGGACCCGGACGCGCGGGAGGTCCACACTGCCCAGGTGCGGACCGGTCCCGGAGCGTTCAGGCCCAGCGAGTTGCGAGGGAGGCTGTCCGGACAGCCTTTCGGACGCGCGTCGCCGTGGCCGAGCAGCGAGACGGGATTGCGCCGGCAGCAACGTGAAAAGCGCCGTGCCGGCATTGGAGTATGATACGTCTTCCGTGATAAAGCTCCGGGTTACCGTCGGTCGGCGAGCGCCGGGAACTCGTCCCGAATCTCTTCGACGCGATCCGGGTCGAGGTCGGCGACGACGAGGGTCTCTTCGTCGTTCGCGCTCGCCAGCGTCGTTCCCCACGGATCGTAGACGGCCGACCGACCGAGCAACGTCGCCTCGTCGAAGCTCCCGACGCCGTTGACGGCACCGAGGTAGAGCTGATTCTCGACGGCGCGCGTCCGGGTGAACAGCTCCCAGTGTTCCACGCGCGGGTACGGCCAGGCGCTCGGGACGAGCGCGAGGGTCACACCGGCGTCGACCAGATCCCGGTATAGTTCGGGGAATCGCAGGTCGTAACACGTCGTGACGCCGACAGTGAACCCGCCGAGGTCGGCAGTCTCGATGGATTCGCCGGGGACCAGCAGGTCCTGTTCGGCGGAGCCGTACCCGAACAGGTGACGTTTTCGATACGTTGTCCGACGCGTCCCGTCACCGTCGAAGAGGACGGCGGTGTTGGCGTACCCCTCGTCGGCCGGCGTCTCGAATCCCGCCGCCGCACTCGCGGCCAGGTCCTCGACGATACTTCCCGCAAGGACGGCGACGTCGTGTTCGACGGCGGTCTGGCGTATCCGCGAGAGCGTCTCGCCGTCGAGGGGTTCGGCGCGGCGCGCGTACGCGTCGAAGGCGAAGTAGCCCACGTTGAAGATTTCCGGGAGGGCGACCAGGTCCGCCCCCTGCTCGGCAGCGTCCGCGATGGCCGACAGCGCGCGCTCGGTGTTCGCTTCGACGGCGGCGCTCTCGATACGAAACTGTGCGAGCGCGAGTTTCACGGCCCGTCCTCCAGGTCGGCGCGGAGGGCGTCCTCCAGGTTGGACAGTTCCCTGTCGAGGTTCCGCTCGAAGAACCGCTCGACGCCCGGCAACCGGCCGTCGACGACGAACGTATTCGTGAGTCGCGTCCCGCCGTCGACCGCCTCGAGTCGGTGTTCGCCGTTGACGCGCATGACGCTCGACTTGCCGGTGAACTTCACGTACTCGTTCTGGCGGCGCTCGACGTCTTTCGTCTCGACGGTGATGGTCCTGTCGACGATGGGAATCGGCAACGCGACCTGCCAGGTCGCCGAGCCGTCGTCGTGGACTGTCCAGTCCTCGACGACGCTGAGCGGTGCGGCGCGCCTGTCCGGATCCGCGATGAACTCCCACACTCGCTCCGGGGAGGCGTCCACGACGAGTTCGCGCTGGACCCGGATCGTCATACGTCAACGGTGGGGGCGCTCCCCGAAAAAACCGCCGAACTAACTGGGCGTGACTCGCCACGTCGTCGAGCGCGCACGACCCCACTTCTCGATGTCGACCTCCTCTGCCTCCTCCGCCAGGCGGGGGAGGCGAGCGCCGACTTGCTTGGACGAGAGGCCGAGCTGCTCAGCGATGTTCTTCGCGCGGAAGTAACTCTCCCCACGCGCGACGCTATCCCGGAGGTAATCGAGAATGCGGCGGTCTTCCTCGCTGAACTGACCCATACCTCTGCAGAGGGGGTTGAGACCCTTAACGGTTCCTTTCGTTCACGATAGGATATCAGTTATCGTAGACGTGTATGGCGGATACGGCGAGGCCACCGGCCAGCAACGCGACACCGAACGCGACGGCGGCGGTTATCTGGGTCGTTCCCGCCGCTTCGCCAGCGGCGTGAGCGATAGCGTAGTTGTAACCGAGTACGGTCGTCGCGATGGCCGCGCCGAGGGCGACCAGCGAAAAGAGGAGTCCGAGACCGACGCCGAAGTCGGACTGCGTCGTCGTAGCCATACTCGGGGATTCCCCGAGCGCCCACTTAGTTCATTCGTCAGCGGATGGCTGCCCTGATCGCGAGCGGGTATCGAAATCGGACGAGCTATCGCCTCACTGGATGGTCGTGTGCTCGGACTGCTCGTTGAGCGCCAGGTTCGTGGCGATCTCGGAGTTCCGGACGGCGAACCCCGCGGTCTGCTGGAGGCTGACCAGCACCTCGCGGACCTCCAGCAGGCTCTCGTTCGACATCTCCGGCAGGTCGCGGAGGATCTCGTGTTCCCGGTCGCCGATCTCAGCGAACAGCTCCTTCACCTCGATGGCCAGGTCGTAGTCGCGCTCGACGGCGGCCTGGACCGCCAGTTCGGTGAGTTCGTCGACCTGGTCGGTGAACTCGCGGATCCGGCGCATCGTCGAGGAGTCGATCGACAGGGAGTGGTCGTCGGCCTCCAGGGCGATTTCGGCGATGTCCTCGGCGTTGTCGGCGGTGAGTTCGAGGTTCTTGGCGATCGAGCGGTAGCCGATCAGGGGGAACCCGTCCTCCAGGCCGACGGCCCGCGCCAGGTTCGGGTTCTGGTAGGCGGTGAAGATGAGGCGCAACAGGAGGACGAATATCTTGTTGGCCTGACGCTCCCGGTTGAGTGCACGCTGGGCGAGGTCGGGGTTACTGTTGGCCAGCGCCTTGATCGCCTCGTTCCGCATGGTACTCCCGGTCGATTCCAGCCGCTGGAGGAGGTTGTCGAGGGTGAAGTCCTCGGGGTCGACGGAACAGCGGATCGCGATCCGTTCGGGCGTCTCCTCGATGACGCCGAGGCCCATCAACTGGGTCTCCGCGTTGTAGACGGCGTTGATGTGGGCCGAATCGAGCGTCTCGCCCTCGGCGGCCTCGACGTGGATGATCCGACGGCCGAGGACGTACTGGGCGACGATGGCCCGTTCGACGGAGCTGGCGTCGAGGTTCTCGGCGTAGATGATCGCCTCGGACTCTTCGGACTGGACCGATTCCGGCAGCACGGTCAGCGTTCCCTTGCCACCCATTCTGAGCGACACCTCGTCGCCCTTCTCGACGTTGTGTGCGCTCGCCCACTCCGCGGGGAGCGTCATCGCGAGGGTCGAGGGACCCAGGCGCTGGACTTTCCGGGTTTCCATACGTCCTTAGTCGGGGGCAGAATACCTTAGTCTTATGCATACGCCCATATATCGTCCAGACGCGATAAGAGTGAAATCAAGAGGTGAGGTTTCCGGGCCTCCTTCCGCGCGAGCGATCAGACGACCTCGACGAGTCGACGCTCGAACGCCCCGACGCGGACCCGGAGCCAGCCGCGCAGTTCCTCGTCGAGGGCTGGGTCGCCCGTGTCGACCCGCAACGTACCGATCGTGTCGAGTTTGCTGCGAGACGCGACGACCTCGACGTCACACTGTCGGAGGACGGCAGGTGAGAGCTGCTGGTTCCCCCGGCCGAAGACGAACCCCTGACCGCCGATAGGCGAGACGACGACGACGTTCTCCTCGCCGAGCGCGTCGAGTATCTCCCGCTCGCCGCCGTCGCGGACGACCACCTCGCCGTCGCGCCAGACGTCCACGCCGAGCGGGGAGCCGTCGAACCCCAGCGCTTCCTTGATCGCCCCGACGGTGCTCCCCGGACCCAGCACGTAGGTCACGCCGTCGCGGACGTCCTCGGCGAATCCCGATGCGAGCGTCTCGACGGTCCCGCCGCCGAGTTGCTTCGAGGACTGACGTTGCTCGGCGACCGGGACGGTCGCGACCGCCCGGAGTTCAGTGTGGACCTCGCCCTCGCGGTACTGGTCCTCGTCGACGTCGTTGACCTCGGCGCGTTCGGTCTCCGAGAACGTCGCGGCGACGTGACCCGCGGCGCGCGGCGAGACGGCGAACACGGAGGAGTAGATCTTCACGCCCGCGGGGACGCCGAACATCGGAACCTGACTGCCCTCGTCTTCCAGCGTCTCGGCCACGTCGGCCGCCGTCCCGTCGCCACCGACGAACAGGACGAGGTCGACGCCGTCGGAGACGAAGGCTCGCACGGCCGAACGGGTGTCTGCAGCCGTGGTCTCCGCTGGATCTTTCGGACGCCCGGCGACGAGCGGTTCGAACCCCGCCTCGCGGGCTACGTCCGCTCCCATCGGACCGCCGAAGGTGACCAGTTCCACGCCCTCGTCGCCGACGTACTCCCGGAGGGCGTCGAGTGCTTCACGCGCCCGTCCGGGTGCGCGGGGCTCCGCGCCTCGTTCTCGCGCCGCTTCGACCTTTCCGTCGGTTCCCTTCAGGCCGACGCGGCCGCCCATGCCGGCGATGGGGTTGACCACGAGGCCGATCCGTCGCATGGGACGTGGTTGGCGCGGCCCCGGCAAAAGCGACCCGGAGCCGATCGCCGAAATCGACGGTATGAAGCCACCGGGGGTGAAATCCCCCACCATGTTCGTTCCACTCCAGGAGACCGTCAACGCGGGCGTCGTCAACGCTGCGGGCTGGGCCGTCGGCCTCGGTGGGATCGCCCTGACCGCGCTGTGGCTCCGCGACCTGTACAGCTAATCGCCGGCGAGTTCGACCCGTTCTCGCATCCAGGTAGCGGCCTCGGCCACCAGGTCGGGGTCGGTGCCGGTGAACCGAATCCGGACGTTCTCTCCGGGGTAGCTCCCCACTTTCACCGGGAACTCCTCCTGGACAGACGCCAGCCTGTCCAGCAGTGCGCTCTCGGGTTCCGGCGTCTCGACCACCTCGACGTGCCGGGACCCGACCGCGAACTCGTCGGCGACCTCCGCGAACATCCGCTGCATCTCGTCGGGCACGCCCGGTAACACGTAACAGCTCATGACGACACAGCCGGGGGCGACGCCCTCGTGGTTCGGCAGGACCCTGGCACCTTCTGGGACGTGGCCCGTTCGCTCTGTCAGGTCGTCCCGCGAGTACCCGCCGTGTTCTTCCAGCCAGTCGAGAGCGTCCTGACTCTCGACGACGTCGCGACCGAACGCCGCCGCCACCCCCTCGATGGTGCGGTCGTCGTGGGTCGGACCGAGCCCGCCGGTCACGACGACGGCGTCGTACTCGGCGTGGTACTCGTTGACGACCCGGGCGATGTCGGCAGTCCGGTCGGGGACGACGGTCGTCCGCTCGACGGCGACGCCACGGTCGCTGAGTTCCCGACCCAGCCAGGCGGCGTTCGTGTTGACGGTGTCCCCAGTGAGAAGTTCGTCACCGACAGAGACCAGCGCGACGCGCATAGGAGCGATAACGGTGCCGTGAATAAAAGCCTCTAGCGCATCCCCGGCGGCGGCCCCCGGTCGCGCGGGTCGTCCTCGCCGTCGACGTCGATGGCCGACTCCTCCCGGCGCCGTTTCAGTTGCAGTATCTGGCGGTAGTAGTACAGCGCGCCGCCGCTCCCGACGAGGATCGCCACGACGGCGACGCCGGTGAACAGCAGGAGGTCACGCTGGAGGTACCACCGCACGCGGAGTGACTGACTCGTCACGTCGTCCCAGGTGACGACCATGTACCCCTCGTCGTTCACGTTCGTCTCGTAGTTCCCTGGACTGACCTGCGAGAGCAACGGCACGCCGACGCGGGCGTTCTCCGGGAGCCTGACGGCGGTTGACCCCTCCACGAACACGGGCGTCGTGAACTGCTTGCCGTGGCGCTCCGAGGTGAATGCGACCTGTCCGGTGCTGTCGTTCGGTAGCCCCAGTATCGTCCGTTCGCGGGTCTGTTCGACCGAGAGCGCGGAGTCGTTCGAATCGATTATCGTCCCGTTCTCGTAGCGATACCGCAGGGCGGATATCTGGAGGTTGTTCTCGGTGCCGAGTTCGTCGCGTTCGTACAGTTCCAGGGTCGACGTGTTGGAGGCGTCGTATACCGCCTCGTACGACGACCGGTTGACGACGATGGAGACGTTTCTATCGGTGTCCCACTCGTAGGTGGCGTTCTCGTTGAGCGCGGCCTGGTCGGGTTCCCCCGGACCGAACACGCTGGAACAGCCGGCGAGTGCGACGAGCACGGCGAGCAGTCCGAACAGCGCCAGCCGTCGCCTCATGGAACGACGCAGAGCAGTTCGGCGGGGAGGTACTCCCCGATACTCGCCAGCAGTCCCGGCGGGTCGGTGTTCTCACCGCAGACGATACTCTGTTCGAGCAGGCCGATGCGCTCGACCGTGACGATGTCCTGGGCGTGGCCCGCGCGGTTCACCGTCGCCCGGACTTCGGCCCGCGTCGCGCTGTTGACGTTGACCCGGCCGTCGCCGCGCGTCCACTCGTACAGGCGGTCGACCTCGTCGTCGGCGAGTCGAGCAGGGTCTTCGTTCACGAACCGGAGCGGCATGTGCTGGACCAGGCCGAATCGCTTGCGGACCTGCTCGGGACTCCCGCGGCCCAGGTCCAGGTTCTCGGCGGAGATTCTGACGGCGTTGCCGAACCCGGCGTCGAGGACGAAGCCGTCGTCGTCCCAGCGCTGGAGGGTGCCGGTGTACGTCTCGTCCTCGGCCATGTCGGGGACGACCTCGCCGAACTCCTCGCGGAGGACGTTGCGGGCCGCCGTCGCGTCGGGACCGTCGACGGTCACCGACGGGAAGTCGTCGTCGCGGACGCCGACGTCGAAACTGACGTCGAGGTCGCCGATTTCGTTGCCGACGAGCGAGGTGAGCGAGTCGAGCGCGCGCTCTCGCGCGTCGCCTTCGATGTACAGCTTTGTTGCGAGTACGACCATCAGGCCTCAGCTTCCGTTTCCGTTTCCGCGTCGACGTTGAGTTCGTCGCGCAGTCGCTCGATGCGGCCGTCCATCGCGTCGACCAGTCTCGTGTTCTCCATCGTCTCGACCTGGTTGCCACATTCGGGGCACTCGAAGCCGAACTCCATCGCCTCGGCGAACTCGAAGCGGATGCCGCAGGTCTCACAGAGGTAGAACTCGTTGTCGCGCTCGTATGCACGGCGCTCCTCGAGAGCTTCGAGGAGGCGGTACATCTCCGATTCGAGCGCCTCCGGGATGTTCTCGTAGTGGAACGTCCAGAGGTAAGTGAGCCACCCCGAGTCCTCGTCGCGCAGGCGACGGTACGTCGCGAGATCGTTCTCGTAGAGAATGAACAGCGCGCGACGGACGTCGTTGAGTTCGAGGCCCAGCTCCTCGGCCAGTTCCTCGTCGGTCACTTCGCCGTCCGGCGGCGCGGCGGCGACCGGCATCCCCTTCGGTCCGACCAGTTCGTGGAGGTATTTCTGTATGACGGGATCCTCCAGAAGGTCCTCAAAAGCCATTAGTAACAGTTGCGACCGTCGTGCGGTTAAGTTTTTAGCTTTGGCCGTCGTTTCGGTCCGGGAGCGCCGCGCCGTCTCGGCCCGAGAGCCACCCGGAGTTTTACGGACGCGAGCGACGGACTAGCAGCATGGCATCCGTCACCGTCTGGAACGAGTTCGTCCACGAGCGCGAACACGACGCCGTCGCGGAGATTTACCCCGACGGCATCCACGAGACCATCGCCGACGCGCTTGCAGAACGCGGCCACGAGACGCGGACGGCCACGCTCCAGGAGGACGAGCATGGCCTCACGAGCGACGTCCTCGACGAAACGGACGTCCTCTTCTGGTGGGGTCACACGGCCCACGACGAGGTCGACCACGCGGTCGTCGAGCGCGTCTGCGACCGCGTCCACGAGGGAATGGGGTTCGTCGCACTTCATTCGGGACACTTCTCCAAGCCGTTCAAGCGGTTGATGGGGACGCCGTGTTCGCTCACCTGGCGGGAGAACGAGGAGCGCGAGCGTCTCTGGGCCATCCACCCGGAGCACCCCATCGTCGACGGCATCGAGAACCCGGTCGTCGTCCACGAGGCCGAGACCTACGGCGAGCCGTTCGCCGTCCCCGAACCAGACGAACTCGTCTTCACCTCCTGGTTCGAGGGCGGCGAGGTGTTCCGGTCGGGGTGTTGCTACCGCCGTGGACTCGGTCGCGTCTTCTACTTCCGCCCCGGCCACGAGACGCATCCTATCTATCACGACGAGACGATCCAGCAGATACTCGCCAACGCCGCCGAGTGGGCGAGCGAGAACGCCGACACGCCGGCGGATCTGGACACGGAGAACGTCACCGAGCCGCCCGAGGGGGCCTACCGGGACTGACCGCCCTGACCGAGAGAACTACTCCTCGACCGACTCGACGCGCTTCCCGGTCTCCTTCGGGACGACCACGCTGTCGGCGTCCTCCCACTCGCGGTCCAGTTCTCGTCCCTCGAACAGGCGATCCAGGAAGACGGCGAGGCCCGCTATCTCTGAGTGGGGCTGGTTCGTCACGCCGACGTTCCAGTCGGCGTGCTCGTACACTTCGAAGGGGACCTTCTCGGCGCCGACGACGACGAGCAGGGGTTTCTCGCGGTGCGCCTCACGGATTTCCGCCTCGACGTCCTGGACCGGAAGTCCGTACATGGTGAGGTGAGCGACACTCCCGTCCCAGTCGCGGATGATCTTCGTCGGCGAGTCGGTCGTCTCTACCTCGAAGGGGCCGCCGAACCGGTCCGTGATGTCTTCGATGGTCTCCTGTCTGCTTGCGCCCGGACCGGCCAGGAAGAGGCGGTCGGCACCCAGCGCGCGCGCCGTCAGACCGACGTGGGTCGTCGTCCGCTCGTCGCGACCGGGTCGGTGTCCCAGTCGGAGGACAGCGACCTCGGGTTCGTCTTGCATGGTGGCCGAGAGGACGTGGTCACGGGAAGCCGTTACGGAAGCACGCAGGAACGTCGAACCGAATCCAGACGGCCGTCCGAAGCGACTCACTCGGTCAGCAGGTCGAGTCCGTCGGGCCGACCCCTCTCTTCCGTCCGGCGGTCACTCTCCAGCAGTTGCTCCATGCGCCGTTCGAACTCCTCGTCACCGACGGTACCCTCTGCGTAGCGCCGCTGCAGGACGGTGACCGGGTCAGCCTCCGATTCGTCCGCCTGGGACCGTCCTGCGCTGGCCGTCTCACCGGGAGACGATTCCCTCGTGAGTCCGTAGAGCAGTTTCGCCCCCGCGAGTGCCGGCAACGCCGTCGCCGGAATCAACACCAGCCCCGGGAGGAAGACGGTCCAGCCCGGTCGAAGGACCGACAGAAACCCCATCCAGGACATGTAGAGCGCGGGGAGACCGAACACCAGAACGCCAAACAGGCCGAGGAGGAGGCGCGCGAGCGGGGAGTCGGGGGCGTATTCGTCCACGACGTCGAGCATGGAATCGCGTTCCCCCGGGTCGGACTAAAATTAACCGGTGGCGATTCGACGAGATTCGAGCTGTAGACGTCGGTTCTACTCCCGTATCGTCTGTCTGGTACCGGTTTCGACGGCGTCGGCCGGTTCCTCGAGGTCAGTCAGGCTGGCTAGCTTTCGCTCGAACTCCGCCTCGACTACCTCCCCCGCGGCGTACTGCTGCCGGAGCGTCGAGACCGGATCCGCTGCCACTGGGTCTGCGCCGGCATCGTCGGCCGGTTTGCCGGCCGTCGCGCGCTCGGCGACGTCCTTCAGGAGGTGATTACCGGCCGCGACGGTGAAGAGGCCGGCCAGCAACACGAGCACCGAGCCGAGCCGGCCGACGTACAGCCACATCTGGATGGGCCACCACAACGCGAAGAAGGCGTAGAGGGTCACGGGAACGCCGAACGTCACGAGAGCCGCCCCGACGACGAGGCGAGGCCGAGGGGCGTCGGGGACGTAGCGGTCGACGGGACCGAACATGTCTCGACAATCCGTGACCGCCGACAAGAATCTTACTGGCCTCTACACGGTGGCCCGAACGACTACTCGACGGCTCGTTCCACGCCGTCGCCGCCGGCCAACAGGTCGGACCGGTCAGTTTCCACGAGACGTTCGACTCTCCGTTCGAACTCGTCTTCCGTCAGTTCCCCGGTGGCGTACCGTCGCTTGAGAGTCGACATCGGGTCACCTCCGTCTCCGGCCGGTTCGCCGGAATCGGGAGACGTCGCCACCAGAGCATCCCCGCTAGCGCGCGCACGGTCGGCGACGTCACGGAGAGATACCTGGGTGACGCGGGCCGACGCGAGAAAGGCGAGGAACATCCCGGCCGGGATCGCCAGGTAGGAGACGTGCACGTCGGTGATCGGCCCGTACTGGTTGATGGCAGTGAGTGCGAAGAGGACGAAGAGACAGAGGAACGTCGTCGTCAGGGCGACGGGGACGATCAGCCGCGGATACGGTTCCGACGGCGTATACCGGTCGACGAAGTCGCTCATAGCGATTGACTGATCCCCACCGGCCAAAAATTACGGGGGTGGACGGTGAGCGCCGGCAGTCCATCACGCGACTGACATCACAAAGGCAATGGGGGAGCGAAGTGGACTCGCAGGCATGAACCTGACGGACAGGCGGATACTCGTCACCGGCGGCGCGGGTTTCGTCGGATCGCACCTCGCAGAGCGACTCGTCGCGGACAACGACGTCGTCGTCGCCGACGACCTGACGAACGGTGAGGCGTCGTGGGTGCCGGACGAAGCCACGCTCGTCGAGGGCGACCTGACCGACCCGGACTTCGTCGCCGAGGCGATAACGGGCGACGTAGACGTCGTCTTCCACTTCGCGGCGGACAAGAACGCTGCTGCGGACGATATCCAGCAGTACCGCACGAACAACCGGATGACGGAAAACGTCCTCGAACGGATGGACGAAGTCGGCGTCGGCAACTTCGCGTTTACGTCTTCCTCTACCGTATACGGCGAGGCGCCGCGACCGACGCCCGAGGACTACGCGCCGCTGGAACCGATCAGTATCTACGGCGCGAGCAAACTCGGCGAGGAGGGCCTCGCGTCCGTCTACGCCCACAGCCACGATATGACGGCGTGGGTGTTCCGCTTCGCCAACATCGTCGGTCCGCGACTCCAGGTCGGTGCCGTCATCCCGGACTTCATCCAGAAGCTGACGGAGGACCCCGACTCGCTCACCATCCTCGGCGACGGCCGCCAGGAGAAGTCCTACATGCACATCGACGAGTGCGTCGACGCGATGTGCCACGTCGTCGAGAACTCGGACCGGCCGTTCAACGTGTACAACCTCGGGACGCGAACGACGACGTCGGTGACGACCATCGCCGACATCGTCAGCGACGAGATGGATCTCGATCCCGACTACGAGTACACCGGCGGCGACCGCGGCTGGACCGGTGACGTCCCCCGCATGCGCCTCTCCATCGAGAAACTCTCCGCGCTCGGCTGGCGGCCTGACCTGTCCAGCGACGACGCCGTTCGGCGGGCGACCCGCGAACTACTGGCCGACTGGTAGACCATCTCGGTTCTCACCGACCGCGTTCGCACCCTCAGGGCGCGTACGTCCCGGTGAGTTCGTCCTTCTCGACGACGTGACCCTCGGCGGCGCCGAAGAAGTCGTCCTTGCTCGCGCCCGCGTCGAGGTCCAGTTCGTCGTCGAGCGCGTACAGCAGGAACCGGTACGTGTGTTCGCCGTCCGGCGGTTCCGGGCCGCCCCAGCCCGTCTCGCCGAAGTCGTTTTGCCCCTCCACGGCGTTGGTGGGCAGCCAGCCCGCCGGTATCTCCGAGAGTTCTGGATCGACGTTCCAGACGACCCAGTGGTCCCAGATCTTCCCCGCGGGGTCCCTGGCGTCGGGGTCGTCGACGACCAGCGCGAGCGACGCTGTCCCGGTCGGGACGCCTCCGATTTCGAGCGGTGGGTTCGTGTTCTCGGTGCTGTAGCCGTGTTCCTCGGGAATCGAGTCGCCGTCCGCGAACGCGGGACTCTTGAGCGTGAGGTCTGCCATGACGTATCACGCCGATCCGAACGGCGTCACCAAAAATCCCGCCGGCCCGGGGAACGAAGTGACTTTAATCGGCCGTGACCTACGCCGCGGCGTGCAAGTCGTCGGGTACCGCTCACGGACGAACGATCCGGCAGCCCTCCGCATCGCCGACGAGGGCACGGTCCGCGAGGAGGCGCTCAAACCCGGCGACGAACTGGCCTATTCGCTGGGCGAGCGCCACTGCGCCGGAACGGTCGAATACGCGGCCGGTGATGGCGACGGCGATTGCGACAGCCACGATGAGAGCGACGCCGTCCACCTCCCGTGCGACGCAGCGAAAGCGCCGTACTGCGACGTCCACACCTCGCGCTGGCCCTGTGCACGCTGTACCGGCAACTGCGACATGCCCATCGACAACTGCCACGAGGAACACGCCATCTACCTCGCCGCGTTCGCGCCCGACGTGTTCAAGGTCGGCGTCACGAAGTCCTGGCGCCTGGAGCGACGCCTCCGCGAGCAGGGCGCCGACAGGGCGGCCCACCTCAGAACGGTCGCCAACGGCCGCGTCGCCCGGGAGATCGAGGCCGAGATCGCGACCGAAATCGGTGACCGCGTTCGCGTCCCCACGAAGATGCGGGGATTCCACGAGACTGTAGACGAGGACGCCTGGACGGACCTGCTCGCCGACTACGACCACGAGGACACCTTCGCGTTCGACTACGAACTCGGACTCGCCGACCGGCCGATGCCGGAGACGATCGCGACCGGGACCGTTGTCGGCGCGAAGGGACGGGTCGCCATCCTCGAAAACGGTGGGACGACCTACGCCGTCGATTTGCGTGACCTGGTGGGCTACGACATCGAAGGCGAGGGGAGCGACAGGGAGTTACAGTCCAGCCTCGGCGCGTTCGGCTGAGTTGGATTCGCGCTGTTCTGACCATACACAAAACATTTAGTAGGAGAACGTGGCCTCAGCAGTGTGCAACGGGAAACAGCATTCGTGGGTGGCCTCGCGGTCGTCCTCCTGGCCATGCTCGTCGGGGCCGCCGTCGTCCCCGGCGTGGTGGCCGAACCGCGCGAGGACATTCGTCCGAGTCACTTCGTAATCCAGGACGATCAGTGGTCGATCCAGCCGGTCGACGTGTCGGGCCGCACCGCGACCCTCCAGGTAGAGACGCGCATCCGTCACTGGGGCGGCGTGGGTGAGAACGTTACCGTGGCCGTTCGCGCCGTCGACTCCGAGTCCGGCCTGCTCGAAGACCGGACAGAGACAGACCTCGGCGCTATCGAAGGCGAACGGGAGACGCCCGTCCGGACCAATCTCACGGTCGCACGACAGGGCGGCTATCACATAGAGACGTTCGTCTTCGAGGACAGCGTCACCGAGGCCGAACACCGCCGTTCGATCAGCGGCGTCGAGGCACTGAAACCTGCGTACGCCCGGTCGCCCGTCGAGTTCCACGACTACGGGGGCGGCGAGTCCGGGAAGCCCACGATAGACAAACGGATCGAGGCTGTAGAGGACGGCACTGCAACCCTGGACCTCACGGCGCACCTCACGAACCAGGGCGACGAGACCGCCGGTGACGTGACGCTCGTCGTCACCGCTCGCCAGGCCGACTCCCACGTCGTCGCCGGCCAGGCCCAGACCGATGTGGGGTCGATACGCCCCGGTCGAACGGCCAGGCCGACGGTCGAACTGACCGTTCCGGAAGAGTACAACTACTGGCTCGACGCCACCCTGCTGAAAGACGGCGTGGTCGTCGACACGATCAGCGAGCCGGCCAACCTGGACCCGCAGGAGACCCTCCAGGAGGGCGAGCGACAGACAGACGTCGGCTTCCAGGCAGAGGAGTTCAGCGGCACCGAGGGCGACCGGGGCGGTAACGAAGACCGGTACACCGACACCCCCACCGGCTCCAGCGGCCCCGGCTTCGGCACGGCCATCGCGCTGGTCGGATTCGTCGGTGCGGCACTACTCGCAGCACGGAGGAACCAATGACAGAGAACGTCGACACAGAGAACACCACCGAGACGGCGACCGGATCGGACAGCCAGTACGACTACGACGGCGGCGACGACAAGACCATCGTCGACCACCTGCAGTGGGCGCTGTTCGTCATCCTCATCCTGGTCGTGCTCGTGGCGACGTTCCAGTTTTACTTCGCCGCGTCGTCGGCCATCGACCAGTTCGTGACCGGTCGGTACCGGTCACTGTTCAAGGCCGGATTCAACCTCGCCATCCTGCTGGTCAGCGGCCTCGGTCTGTCGCTGCTGGTCCGCAAGATGCGATAGACGACAATCCTTTTCCGCGGGCCGCGCAAATCCGGGCGTATGGCAGACGACGAACCTGCGGACGACGACGTCGAGGGTGAGGAGAGCCAGGACGACGACCAGAAGTCCTTCCGCGAGCGCGTTGAGGAGATCCGACAGGAACGCGCCGAGGAGCGCGAGGAGGGCGAGGAGGGCGAGATGAGCCGCGAGGAGCGCATGGAAGAGATGATGGGCGGCGGCGGCCCCGGCGGCATGGGCGGCGGCGGCAACCCATTCGCGCAGATGATGGGCGGCATGATGGGCGGCGGCGGTCCGGGCGGGATGGGTGGCGGCCCCGGTGGGATGGGCGGCGGCCCGCCGGGCGCCGGCCGACAGGAGGAGAGCGGTGGAGACGAGGAACTGACGCGAGAGGTTCGAAAACTCCGCGACGAGGTCCACGACGTACGCCGCACGCTCGACCGCATCGCCGACGCGCTGGAAGACTAGCGCTGAAGGGCCGCCTCGTTCGGAACGGTTTTTCTCTGTTTCCGTCGATTCGAGCTGTCTTCGTTCCAGGAAGGTCCAGGTGAATTTTGTAATCTGTAGCTGTGTGAGTTGAACGGGTGGTTTGGTGGGATAGTGCCGGAAGAAAGGAGACTACTAACACCCAGAAAGCCCTCGGCGTGCTTCGGTCCCAGGGCTTGCTGCGCTCCTCGCTCCGCTCCGGTGCTTACTGCGCCCGGGTTCCCGGAGCCCGCCTCGCCCTTTCAGTCCTCCAAGGACCGCACCACAGCCCTGCCCTTCCCATGGTCGCGCGATGAAACGCGCTCCCGGCCGACCGCCGCGTAGTTGCTGAAGGAAGCGTGTCGCGCCGCCAGGCGCGACCGGGGAGGAGTGGTGGTCCAATCGCGAGCGCCTCCGTGGCGCGAGCAACGCGGAACCTGGTGGACTGAAAGGGCGAGGTGCGGTCGGCGAAGCACGGACCCGCAAGCACTGAACGGAGTGAAGCGCGCAGCGCGGTCCGCGCGAGGCGAGCGCGCCGAGGGCTTTCGAGATGTTGCTGTCCTCGATCGCGTCAACAACTCGAACCCACCAGAACGCTCACTACACACACTGTACTGCTCATTCACGAAGCGTAGACGGAAACGCCGAATTCCGGCCTGACCCGCGAGAAGGAGCTCCAAAAAATAGCGCAAGCAGTTTCACCAAAAACTGCGGAGTCGTTACTCTTCGTAGGCGAGGTTCATGACCCACTGGGAGAACGTGTCGCTACTCGGGTCGATTTCTTCGTCGCCGACGAACGGTGATAGCTGGTCGCCAGCCATCAGCAGCGAGAAGTCCAGATCGCGTGGGGCGGGCGTCAGGTAGTAGGTGTTGTGACCCTCGTAGACGGTGTCCTCGCGCTGGATCATGTCCTTCTCGAACAGCGACTCGACGATGCGGCTCCCCTTGCGCGAGGAGACGTCGAGTTCCTTCCAGAAGTCGCTCTGGTGGATACCCCCGGATTCACGGATGAGTTCGAGACCGGCACGCTCGTCGTCGGAGAGGTTCGCCTCGACGGCTGCCATGCTCATGTGAGTGTAATGGGACGGTGTGCGGCTTAAACCTGACTTTCGACCGGCCGGTACTCCGTCCGGCACGGCGGTCCGTCGGCGTAGCGGTGCGTCTGCTCGTCCTCGCCGAGCGTCAGGAGCGACGACGAGCGAGTGCCGAATCCATCCCCGTGCACGCAGACACCGTACTCGTGGTCCGAGACGGCTGTCTGCGCGCGGTCGAGCCACGCCGCGCTGTCTTCGCCGGGCTTCGGTTGCAGGTGGTCGCGCAGGCGATCGGCATTCGCGGCCTGGTCCTCGCCGGCCTCCTGGCGAACGCCGGGGATCCGGTACTGGCCATCGGCGCCGACGTTGACGACGACGTGGACGCCGGGCTGGAGGTTCGAGACGGCCAGCTGGCCGTCCCACTCGAAGTACAGCGCCGCGTTCTCGTCGGCGACGACGAGGTTGAACCCGTCGTACTCGTCCTCTCGCACCGCACGCTCGACGTACCGGGCCGCGTCCTCGGCCGTCTCGCTCCGGAGCGCGTCGCGGACGAGCAAGCCCCTGGATCGCTCGCCGCCGAACGAACCGTCTATCCAGCGGTTCGTGATGGCGACGAAGACGCCGTGCTCGTTGTATCCGATCCAGGTTCCACCGGCCGCTTCGTCGACTGGCGCGACGACCTGTGGCTCCCAGTCGCGGACGGCCGGAGGATTTGAGGGACGGCCGACCTGTTCGTCACGGTTCGCTGCGACAGCGAGGTAGTCCTCGAACACTTGCCACGCGAAGACGAGCGTACACACGACCCGTCATACGTCTGCGGCGGAAATAAGCCTCCCGTCGACTCCGCACGCTCCGGGCGCTCACTCACCGTCGAGCAGCGAACGGGCGCGCTCCCTGTCGACGGTCCCCGAGGCGGTGCGCGGGAGCGCCTCGACGAATCGGAAGGTCTTGGGCACCTCGTAGTCGGCCAGGTCGTCGCGACAGCGGTCCCGCAGTTCGGAGACGGAGAGCGAGGCGTCGGACCGGTCGACGAGCGCGCCGACGCGCTCGCCCCACTCCGGGTCCGGAATCCCGACGACCGCGACGTCCTCGACGCCGGAAAGGCGACGTATCGTCGCCACGACGGTGGCGGGCTGGACGTTCTCGCCGCCAGTGACTATCTGGTCGTCGACGCGGCCGACGACCCAGAGTCGCCCGCCCTCGTCGTGATACCCCAGGTCACCCGTCTCGAAGCCGTGAGGGCCGAACGCGGCTGCAGTGTGGCCCTCGTCCAGGTAGCCGGGCGTGACTGTCGGTCCGTCGACGACGATCTCGCCGACCTCGCCCGTCCTCCGAGAGTCCCCCATGTCGTCGACGATAGTGACCGTGGTTCCGCGAAGCGGCGTTCCCACCGTTCCCTGGTGTTCGAACGCTGTCTCGGGGAGCGCCGTCGCGACCTGTGAGGCGGTCTCAGTCGCGCCGTAGGTCGGACAGACCGGCACGCCGTGGGACTCACACCTGTCGATCAGTGGCTGAGGCGTCGGCCCGCCACCGAGCAGAACGAACCGGAGGTGCTCCGGCGGCGTCCATCCCGCGTCGAGCAACCGCTTGAGCATCGTTGGGACCAGCGAGACGCCGGTGACGTCGTCCTCCTCGATCACGCTGGCCGTCGCGTCCGGATCGAATTCTGACTGGAGGACGGTCGTCGTCCCGTAGAGCGTCGACCGAACGAGGGGGGCGAGCCCGCCCATGTGGTACATCGGCAGGCAGACGAGCCAGCGGTCGTCGGGGACGACGCCGAGCCGGTGGGCCGACCCGACCGCGCTCGACACGAGGTTGTCCAGCGTGAGTCGGACGCCCTTCGGTTCGCCGGTCGTACCCGAAGTGAACATGAGCAGTCGCTCCGCGCCCGCGTCGGAGTCGACCGGCGTCACTTCATCGCCGGAACGGAGTTCGAGCGCGTCGACTGCTGGAGAGTCCGGCTCGTCGACGCTAGCGACGGGAACGCCGTCGGGAGCGACGTCGACGGCGACGTCCGCGGTGTCCGCCGAGCAGACCAGCCCGTCAAGTCCCGCGCGCTTCGCCTGCGCCGCGAGCGTCTCTTCGTCCAGGCGGACGTTCAGGAGAACGGCAGTGGCACCGGCGCGCGCCGTCGCGAAGTACAGGTCTGCGAAGGGAACGCCGGTGTTCAGCAGGAATCCGACGCGGTCGCCCGGTCCCAGACCGAAATCGCGCTGTAGCCCGGCGAGACGACGCGCGACTCGCCGGTCGAACTCGTCGTAACTCCAGCTATCCCCGGATTCGGCGTCGACGAGCGCGAGGTTGTCGGGGGACGCGTCGGATCGAACGCGCAACAGATCCGGCGTCGGGTAGGCCACCGGGTCGTCGACCGGCCACTCGCTGGGGTCCGGGAACGTCACGAGCCGACCTCCGAAGGCCCCATCCCGAGACCGGGTGACTGCGGAACGGAAATCCGGCCGTCGTCGACCGGTGCCGGGTCCGGGCCGAGGTCCTCGGCCAGCAGGTCGGCGGTCGCTAGCCCGCAGGGGGCGACGTCCGGAATCGCCGCGGCGACGTGGACGGCCGCGGTCCGCGCGACGACGCCGTCGACGGTCGTCGTCACGACCGGTTCGACGCCCGCGTCGCGAGCGCGCGTCGCGATGGTGTGTGCGTCGCCCGGGCCACCGAGGACCATCGGTTTGACGATAAGGACGTCCGCGGCGTCGCGTTCGAGCACTTCGGCGACGCGGTGCTCCACGAGCGTCTCGTCGACGGCGACGCAGACGGGACCGCCAGCAAGGTCAGCCAGGCCGTCGAGGTCGTCGGCCGCGAGGGGTTGCTCGACGTACGCGACGTCGAGGGGTTCGAACGCTTCGAGAGCGGACGCCGCTTCCTCGCGGGACCACGCGGCGTTCGCGTCGGCGCGAAGCGACACGTCGTCACCGACCGCCTCCCGGACGGCGCGGACGCGGTCGACGTCCGCGACGACCGCTCTCGCACCGACCTTGAGCTTCAGACAGTCGAAGCCGCGGTCCACGGCGTCTCTCGCGCGTTCGACCGTCTCGTCGACGTCGGCGTCGCCGACCGTGGCGTTGACGGGGACCGACTCGCAGCGGCGGTCGTCGTCGAGCCACTGGTAGAGCGGGACGTTCTCTGCGCGGGCGTCGGCGTCGAACAGCGCCGTCGTGAACCCGTGCCGGGCGGCCGGCGCGTCGGCGACTTCCAGGTCCAGCAGCGCCGAGGCGTGTCCCTCTGAATCGGCGGTTTCGAGCGCCCGAGTCAGCGTCGACCGGCAGGCGGACAGCGACTCGGTCCACCCGGGAAGCGGCGTCGCCTCGCCCAGGCCAGTCTCCTCTCGGTGGTCGTACCGTGCGAGGAGGCCCTGGCGAGTCTCGATGGGGCCACTGGCCGTCTCCAGGGGTGTCGACAGCGCGAGTGAGAACTCGTCGATACTCATAGGAGGGCTGGGGCGGCGAGGCCGGCAGCGAACAGGAGCGAGTGGACGAACAGCGTCTGACCCACCCGTTCGAGCGCCGGGTTCAGCGCGTCTCCGTCGGTTCGACGCATGACGGTCCGCCCGACAGAGAGCGCGAGTGGGAGCGACAGCAGCGGTGCGAGCGCCCAGAGCCCGAATCTATCGTCCAGTGCGAGAAGCACCGGGACGACGTAGGCCATCCCGACGAGGAGTGAGAACTCGACGCGGCTCGCCCGGTAGCCGAGCATCACCGCGAGCGTTCGCTTACCGGCCTGGGCGTCCGTTTCACGGTCCCGTACGTTGTTGACGACGAGGAGGGCTGTCGAGAGGCCCGCGGCGGGGAGGCTCGCGACGACGGCGGTGAGCGGCAGGGTTCCGGCGGGAAGCCCGAGCGGGAAGAGGCCCGCGTCGGCGAACGTGACGGCCTGGACGTAGTAGGTGCCGGTCACCGCGACGAGGCCGAAGTAGACGAAGACGAACAGGTCGCCGAGGCCGCGGTAGCCGTATGGATAGGGGCCGCCGGTGTAGAGGACGCCGGCCAGAATGGAGCTCAGTCCGACGACGAGGATGGGCACGCCACCGATTGCGACGAGGTAGACGCCGACAACGACCGCGAGTGCGTACGTCGCGACCATCGCCAGTTTGACCCGTTCTGGCGGGATGAGACCGCCAGCGGTGACCCGAGTGAACCCCTCGCGGTCCTCGGTGTCGGCGCCCTTCACGGCGTCGTAGTAGTCGTTGGCGAAGTTGGTCCCGACCTGGATCAACAGCGCCCCGACGAACGCGGCGACGGCGGGGAGCCAGGCGAACACCCCGTCGTGGACGGCCAGGCCCACGCCGACGACGACGGGCGCGGACCCGGCCGGGAGCGTCTGGGGCCTGGCCGCCATCAGCCAGGCTTTCGTCTTCGAGACGTCAGCGTCTGCGGTAGCCATTGGGGAAATGTGAGGACTGGTGCACGTTCAAGATTGGCATCTCGTCGTCGATCGGGGTCCCGCTGGTACGGGAAGCAGATCGTTCGGCCAGCCCGCAGTGGCGACGGGTCGACTCGAACGGATTGCAGGATACTCGCCTGGGGCGTGCCAGATACATCAGCAAGCCGAGTGGTTACACCGGACGCGGTCGTACCCGACTGACGCATGGTCGAGACGTACCACGTCGCCTTCGTCATCTTCGGCCTCGCCATCTTCGCCGCCGTGGTGTTACCACGGCTGCTCATGCACCGGCCGATGTCCCTCCCGATCATCTACGTCGGCGCCGGTTTCGTCCTCTTTGCGATCCCACACGGTGTCGGGCCGCCGGACATGGTAGAGAACTCCGTCGTCGTCGAACACCTCACCGAACTCGTCGTCATCGTCTCGCTGATGGGGGCCGGCCTGAAGATAGACCGACCGTTCTCCTGGCGCGGGTGGGGAACGACGTGGCGGCTCCTGGGAATCACGATGCCGTTGACCATCGGTGCCGCCGTGTTTCTCGGGTGGTGGGTCCTCGGGCTCCACGTCGCGACGGCGGTGCTCCTCGGAGCAGTCGTCGCGCCGACTGACCCCGTCCTGGCGTCGGATATCGAAGCCGGCCCGCCGCTTTCCGAGGTGGAGGAGGAACCCGACGTCCAGCAGGAACACTCCGTCAGGTTCGCGCTCACCTCCGAAGCGGGGCTCAACGACGGCCTGGCGTTCCCGTTCACGAACCTCGCTATCGTCCTGGCGGCCGCGACTGCTCCGGCGTCGCTCGCCTGGGTGGGAGAGTGGACCCTCTACTACGTCCTCTACAAGATAATCGTCGGCGTGCTCGCTGGCATCGTTCTGGGATACGCCGGCGGGCTGGTCATCTTTCGCCTGCCAGCCTCGTCGAAGGTTTCGGAGGCACTCGCGGGCGCCGAAGCCCTCTCCGGCACGCTGTTCATCTACGGCGCGACGGAGATAGTGGGTGGATACGGCTTTCTCGCCGTCTTCGTCGGCGCGCTCGTCGTCCGCAAGTTCGAGTGGGAACACGACTACTACCGTACCCTCGACGAGTTCGCCGTGATGGTCGAGCGCCTGCTGATGGCGGTCGTGCTCGTGCTGTTCGGCGGCGCGCTCGCCGGCGGGTTGCTCGCCCCGCTCACGCTGACAGAGGTCGGCATCGGCCTCGCCCTGTTGCTCGTCGTCCGGCCGCTGGCCGGGACGATCGGGCTGCTGGGTTCCGGCCTCTCCTGGCCCTCGCGGGCGATCGTCGCTTCGTTCGGTATTCGCGGCATCGGGTCGTTCTACTACCTCTCCCACGCGCTGAACGAGGCGTCGTTCGCCGAACTGGAACTCGTCATCGCCGCCGAACGCCTCTGGGCGCTGCTGGGCTTCGTCGTCCTCGCATCGGTGGTCATCCACGGCATCACGGCCAGTCCCGTCATGGACGCCTTCGAGCGGTGGGAGGAGCGAACCAGGCCGGTCCGGGAGGCGCGGGCCGACGGCGCGGGTGAGGCGCCAGCCGACGGAGAGAGCGATCAGTAGTGCCAGGGCACGTCGTCGAAGTCCGGCTCGCGGCCCTCGTTGAAGGCGTCGCGGCCTTCCTTCGCCTCGTCGGTCATGTACGCCAGCCGGGTGGCCTCGCCGGCGAACACCTGCTGGCCGACCATCCCGTCCGAGTCGAGGTTGAACGCGTACTTGAGCATCCGAATCGCCGTCGGTGACTTGCGGTCGATCGCTCCGGCCCACTCCAGGGCCGTCTCCTCCAGTTCGTCGTGCGGGACGGCATCGTTGACCATTCCCATGTCCGCGGCCTCCTTTGCGTCGTAGGTCTTACCGAGGAAGAACACCTCTCGGGCCTTCTTCTGGCCGATCTGGCGGGCGAGGTACGCGGAGCCGAAGCCGCCGTCGAAGGAGGCGACGTCGGGGTCCGTCTGGAGGAACTTCGCGTGCTCCTCGCTTGCGAGCGTGAGGTCACAGACGACGTGAAGGCTGTGGCCGCCGCCGACGGCCCAGCCCGGCACCACAGCGACGACGGGCTTGGGGATGTGTCGGATCTGGCGCTGGACTTCGAGGATGTGGAGGCGGCCGACGTTCTCGGGTGCCTCTTCGTCGCCGATGTCCGCCTCGGAATCGTATTCGTACCCGGAGTCGCCACGCATCGACTGGTCGCCACCGGCACAGAAGGCCCAACCACCGTCCTTCGGCGACGGGCCGTTCCCCGTGAGGATCACGCAGCCCACGTCGGTGAGCCGTTTGGCGTGGTCCAGCGCGGTCGACAGTTCGTCGACCGTCTCCGGGCGGAAGGCGTTGCGGACCGCCGGCCGGTCGAAGGCGATGCGAACCGCGCCGACGTCGTCGGCCCGGTGGTAGGTGATATCCGAGAAGTCGAAGCGGTCGATCGGTTCCCAGCGGTCGGGGTCGAATACGTCCGAAACCATGTCGGTGCTGGGTCGGGGCGGCCCAAATAGGTTCCCGTGGCGGTCGAAAACTACTTTTTCCGGTCGGGTCACGGTACGTCCGTGCCGCCCCAGATAGACCACGAACGGCTCCTCCTCACGCTCGGTATTCTCGCGGTGCTCGTGATGGCCTACAGCCTCCTCATCGTCCAGCAGATCCTCCTCGGGCTCTTCGTCGTCCTCGTGCTCGGGATGGTGTACCTGTTCTTCGTACTACTCCAGCTCCTGGACCGCATCGCGACGGCTATCGAAGCCATCGCCGAGCAGCGCCGCGAGTAACCCCGGTGATAATCGGCGAGAGGGTTTATTAGCCAGTCGCGTGCAGTTCCGGGCAACAGGCCCTCTATGACGCAGACGTTCTACGACGTACTCGGCGTCCCGCCCGACGCCTCGACGGACCGGATCAGGGCCGCCTATCGCGAACGGCTGAAGGAGTCCCATCCGGACCTGAACGACGACGAGGACGCGAACGAGGCGACGCGGCGGATTATCCGTGCCAGGGACGTCCTCACCGACGAGTCCGAGCGCGAGCGCTACGACGAGGTGGGCCACGAGGAGTACGTCGGCGAGGACGCCTCGCCCGTGGACGACGACGACGTCAGCGACGCGGCGGCCGCTGCCCGGCGCGCAGGCTGGGGAGACGGGACGGGGGGCGAATCGGCATCGTCGCGTTCGGCCACCGACGAGCACCGGGACCGAGCGGGCCGCTCGGCCGCTGACCGAAGACGACGGGCCCGGGATAGACGGCGACGGGAGCGTGCAGCCAGGGAGCGCGTCGACCGTGAGACCGACCGGACCGGTGACGGCTCGTCACGGAACACGGCGTCCCGGGACACGTCGTGGCAGGACAGGGCCACCCGGGACACGTCGTGGCAGGACACGGCGACGACCGATGGCGGTTCGACCACCGCGGACGTCGCGAGTGTGGGTGGCGTCGGGGAAGCAGCGCGGTCCTGGAACGGGAGCGGCGGTTTCAGCGTCCGTCAGGGGCACGACGTCGGCCACCGACGCCGGCTGATTCCCACCGGGAAGTCGCTGACCCTCCTGGCCGTTTCGTTCGTCCTCTATCCGCTGATGCTGTTCAGCGCGCTGTTCCCGCCGTTCCCGCTCCCCGTCAACGTCATCGTCGGCTGCTGTTCCATCTTCCTGGTCGGGTACCTCCAGTCCCAGCCCGAAGTCGGGGTCATCGTCTTCGGGAGCTGGAGTCTGCTAACGCCCGTCGGCTTCGCCGCCGTTGGCGTCCCACTGACCGGCCTCGTCGGCATCGCTGCCCTCACCGGAACGTGGCTGCCGCTCGGACTCTCCGTCGCGACGCTGGTGCTCGTCCGGCCCTGACGGCCAAACTGGACCGATTGTCGGTCAAATCTCTTCGCACACGCGCTCGTGCAACCGCTCCCGGTGCCGATGACTCTCCGCCGCGTCCGTGATCACCTCGATGACCTGCGTTCCGGCCGAACCGACGGACGACGACAGCGCGTCGACGAGCGCGTCGCCGTCCGCGACGCGTTCGAAGTCCACGTCGTACAGTTCTCCGGTCGGCTCGAAGTCCAGCCCGTGGGGCGTCTTGAACTGGTCGGTAAAGGGCGGGTCGAAGGACTCGATGGGAAGCTTGTGGAAGATGCCGCCGCCGTCGTTGTTGACCAGGACGACGGTGGCGTCGACGCCACAGCGCGCGACGGCCAGCAGACCGTTCATGTCGTGGTAGTACGCCAGGTCACCGAGGAGCAGGACGAGCGAGTCCTCGGTTCCGCTGGCGGCGCCGAGCGCGCTCGACGTGATGCCATCGATACCGCTGGCTCCCCGGTTGCCCAGTATCGAAAGGTCCGCCGTTCGCGGGCGACCGAACCGGTCCACGTCCCGGACGGGCATGCTGTTGGAGACGTAGAGCGTCGCCGGGTCCGGGAGGGCCCCGACGACGCGTCCGGCGACGCTCCCTTCGAACAGCGTGCTATCGAGTTCAGGGTCGACCAGGTCCCAGTAAGCCCGTTCTGCGCGCGCGAACCGTTCGGTCCAGTCGGTTTCGGTGGCGTCGGCGGCATCGATGGCGTCGGTGGAGACGCGACTGGTGATTCCCTCTGCGAAGCCGGTGGGGTCCGCGGTCACCAGATCCGTCGCGGTGAACTCGGCCTCGCGCCACGCGCCAGCCGGGTCGACGACGAACTGCCGCGCGTCGGTGTCACGCAGGTAGCGACGCAGCGTCTTCGACGTCGGCGAGGCGCCGAACCGGAGGACGACGTCCGGGTCGGGCCAGTCGCCCGCGGCGCCGAGGTAGGAGTCGTAACCCCCGCAGACGGTGACGGCGGACACGTGGTCGCCGAACCGGACGCCCGAGAGCGGGTCCGCGAGCACGGGAAAACCGGTCGCCCCGGCAAGCGCGCCCAGGGCGTCCCGCGCGGGCGTCGGCCGGTTGGCCGTGCCAGCGACGATCAGGCCGCGGTCGGCGCCGTCTGTCTCGGCCGCGACGCGGGCCAGCTCCGCGTCGCTCAGGCGTGGCTGGCCCTGCGACGTTGCGACGAACGGGCCGTCGCGGCCGGTGACCCCCAGCGAGTTGGACGCTGCGAACGACTCGGGAATCGAACCGACACCCTCGGGCGTCTCCGTCGGTTCCAGCGGTTTCGCGACGGGGACGTTGAGGTGGACGGGCCCCGGCGGCGTCCCGGTCGACGTCGCGACGGCACGGCAGACGGTCGTCCGCAGGGAGCGAAGGCGGCGGTCCTCCGCTGCTGGCTCCGGGAGGCTCTGGAAGGACCTGACCGCGTCGCCGTAGAGCTTCGTCTGGTCGACGGTCTGGTTCGCGCCGCTGTCGCGCAGTTCGGCTGGTCGGTCCGCCGTCAGCACGACCAGCGGGACCCGTGAGCGGTCGGCCTCGATGACCGCCGGGTGGAAGTTCGCGGCCGCGGTCCCGGACGTGCAGACCAGTGCAGTCGGCTCGCCAGTTCGCCGGGCGCGACCGAGGGCGAAGAAGGCCGCCGAGCGCTCGTCGAGGTGGGAGAACACCCTGACGTCGGGGTGGTCGGCGAAGGCGACCGTCAGCGGCGTCGAGCGACTGCCGGGCGCGACGCAGACGGCGTCGAGGCCACTCTCGGCCAGTTCGTCGACGATGGTCTCGCCCCACAGCGTCGCCAGGTTCGGTGCAGTCATTCGAGTTCGTCCAGCATCGGCCGGTACTTGAGCTGTACCTCGTCCCACTCCCGGTCGGGGTCACTGTCGGCGACGATGCCCGCGCCGGCGAACACAGTCGCGGCGTCCCCGCGTGCGAGCGCGGACCGGATGGCGACGGCGAAGGTCCCGTTGCCCGAGGCGTCGAACCAGCCGACTGGCGCGGCGTACCAGCCCCGGTCGAACGTCTCCGTCTCGCGGATGGTCTCCAGGGCGGCGTCCGGCGGGAGGCCGCCGACCGCCGGCGTCGGGTGGAGCGCCTCGACGAGCGAGAGGACGTGTTCGTCTTCGGCGAGTTCGGCCGTTATCGGCGTCCGGAGGTGCTGGACCGTCGCCAGCCGGCGGATGCTTCGGTCCCCGGTGCCGACCGAAGAGGCGAACGGCTCCAGTTGCTCGCGGACCGCGTCGGCGACGACCTCGTGTTCGTAGCCGTCCTTCTCGCTCTCGAGGAATTCCGTCGCCAGCCACTCGTCCTCGGCCGGCGTGTCACCGCGTCCGGTCGATCCCGCGAGCGCCTCAGTGCTGACCGTCCGCCCGGTGAGCGAGACGAGCCGTTCCGGCGTTGCGCCGAAGAACGTGGCGTCCTCGGTGGGCGAGAAAGCGAACCGGTAGCAGTCCGGATACGTCCGGCCGAGCCGTTCGAGAGCGTCCGGTACGGAGAGCCGGTTCGAGAGCGAGAGGGTCATCGCCTGGGCGAGGACGACCTTCTCCAGGGCACCCTCGGAGACGCTCTGCAGTGCCGCCTCGACCTGTTCGCGCCACCCGCTTCGCGAGGGTGTGCGGGTCCGATCGGCGACGCCTGGCGGACCGGTCGGTTCGGGGTTGGTCTCGTCGGCGAGCCGGTCGCGCCAGACGCCGAGTTTCGAATCGGCCTCGCTGTCGGCGTCCGGGCCGGTGGCCGTCACCGTGAGCCACCAGTCGTCGCCGTCGGCGGTCAGCTGAACTTCGGGGAGCACGAACCGCGCGTCGCCGAAACCGTCCCAGGGCCCGGCCTGTCCGTCGTCGTGGAAGGCGAAGCCGCCGAACAGCCGGGGCCGCGCGGCGCTCGGGATGCCATCCGGGACAGAACAGGATTCGAGGAGACGGGCACCGTCGGCGCGCACGTCGGCGAACCGGTCCGACCCGTCGCCGGTCACCGTCGCCGTCGACCCCCTGACAGCCACGGACTCGGTCGGGGTCTGCCAGACGAACCGTGGGCGGTCGTTCGTCGCCAGAAAGGCCCTCGTCGGCGGTTTCGACACCGAACAGCCGCGCGTGACGACCGGCGCGTCGACTGTCCGAACCGTTGCCTCGTCACCGCGAGGTACATCCATCGCAGGCGAGTTAGGTCCGGGGGCCTTTGAGCCTAACTATACGGTTAGCCTCACGCGCCGAACACGTCTACGTGGTGACGAGAGCCGTCGTTCAGAGCGGTCCCACCGCCGTCGGTCGATGGGGAGCACCGAACGGAGCGCAATTCAGTTGTTTTTAATCGAGTTCGAATAAACTCTTGGAGTTTGGAAAGTAAAACGGGTGTATCAGTAGCTCTCTTTCGCAACAGCCCCAACTTCCCCCGTCAGATTTAAATAAACCTCTGTCGAACCGACGTACAGTGCGATGCCCAAGGTAGAGATTACAATCCCGGAACACCTCGAGATGCAGATCGCCCAGCTCGTCGAAGAAGGCGAGTTTCTCAACCGCGAGGAAGCGATCGAAGACCTGCTCTCGACCGGGCTGAAGGCGTACAAGACCAGCGGGCCCATGGACGACGAGGAAGAACCGGGTCTCGAGGACGACGGGATGATGGGTCACGACGACGAATACGTGTTCTAGGCAGTCTCGGCCCGTCTGGCCCGTGGACCTGCCTGTGACGCGTTATCAAGCAATTCTTATGCTGTTTGCGCCGGCTAGTACTGTCAAATGCACAAAGACGAACTCCTCGAGCTACACGAGCAGATGGTGTACATCATGCGTTTCTTCCGCGACGAGATGGACAGCGTCGACCCGGAACTGTTCGACGCCTACCAGGAACTCGACGTCGAGCCCTCGGACGTACACAAATCGAAGAGCGAACACAAACACGCCGTCTTCGTGCTCGGGAACTCGCTGGCGACGGCGATGAGCGAGGACGAGTTCTCCGACGCCGGCCGCGTCGGCAAGCGGATGAAGGAACTCGCCGAGGACGCCGAGAGTCGCATCTGACCGACCGCTCCGTCGCGTTACTGTTCTAACTCGGTGAACATCTCGGGATCCGTCCGAAACTTGAGGACGTTGTGGACGACGGAGTTGCGCACGTTGTCGATGACGTCGCCGTGGTCCTTGTAGAAGTCGTGAATCCAGCGCGACTCGGCTTTCCTGCTGGGGAACATCATCACCGACTTCCACTGGTACTCCCCGTCCGAGAGGAAGTACAGGAGCGTGTGGCGGTCGTGCCGGATGGCGTTCATCGCGTCGTTCCAGCCCTGGGCGAAGTGGGCCGGATTGAACTTGAACTCGAACAGCGCGAAGTTGAAGTACGCCTCGTTGGGCACGATTGTCTCCCGGAAGACGCCCTCTTCGCGCATCTTCCGGATGGACTCGCTCACGGTGACGTGCGAGACGCAGATGTCGTGTTCCTCTTCGAGTATCGTCGCGAGTTCACGCGAGGACAGTTGCGGGTCGTCAGAGAGTTCGCTGAGGATGAGCACGTCGCGTTCCTTGAACTCCCAGTCGGGACAAGCGTCAGTCGACATGAATGTTGCTCTGGACTGAGTAAACCTCTTTCTTTCGACTCTATCCCGCGTTGATATCGGTTCCCAGTGATCGTACTTTTCGCAGATTCACCTCCCCTCGAACTCGGGCGACCGCCCGTCGACGAACGCAGCAGCCCCTTCGGCGTGGTCGCGGGTGCCAAACGCGACGCCCTGGGCCATCGCTTCCGAGCCCGACGCGCTCTCGAAGGAGTCGGGACGCTGGTTCAACAGCCGCTTCGACGCGGTGAGCGCGACGGTCGGCCCCGTCGCGATCGTCTCGACCAGATTCGCCACGCCCTCCTCGAAGGAGTCGGACTCGAACACGCGCGTGAAGACGCCCAGTTCCCGGGCCCGGTCGGCCGACACGAGTTCGCCGGTGAAAACCAGCTCCTTGGCCGTGTTGAGCCCGACGAGTCGGGGGAGCAGGAACGACACGCCCGAGTCCAGCGCGAGCCCGACGCGGCGGAACCCGAAGCTGATCTTGGCCGCGGGACTGGCCAGCTGGACGTCGCAGGCGATGGCCAGCCCGGCGCCCGCGCCGAAGGCCGGCCCGTCTATCTTGGCGACCGTCGGGAGCGAACACTCGTAGACGCGACCGACGGCGCGGTTCACCGATCGAATGACCAGGTCGACTCGCTCGGCCGCCGGGACGTCTCCCTCGATGCCGTCCAGCATGGCCTGGACGTCACCGCCCGCGCAGAACGAGGTTCCTGCCCCTTCCAGGACGACGCACCGGGCGTCGCTGTCGGCGATAGTATCGAAGGCCGCGACGATTTCGTCGGCGAGCGCGGCGGAGATTGCGTTGCGAGCGTCCGGCCGGTTCAGCGTCACCCGCGCGACGCCGTCCGAGACGTCGAGCAGTACGAGGTCTGAAGCCATAGCGGTCCGACGAACGCGAGCGCCAAAGTCGTGTGGGCACGGAGCTGTCCGTTCGTGAGGGGATAGTTTGAGGGACGCCCCGCCGGAACGTCCACTGTGCAGATCCACTGGCACCGTCGCGACCTTCGCGCCGTGGACAACGCCGGGCTCGCAGCGGCTGCGGCCCAAGCGGCCGACGACGAAGTCGTCCCGGTGTTCGTCTTCGACGACGACGTCCTCACCCACGCAGCGCCACCACGGGTCGCGTTCATGCTCGACGCGCTGGCCTCCCTGCGCGCGTGGTATCGCGACAGGGAGAGCGACCTGGTCGTCGTTCGCGGTGACCCAGCCGAGGTCCTTCCAGACCTGGCCGACCGCTACGACGCGACGGCCGTCACCTGGGGCGAAGACTACTCCGGGCTGGCGAAAGAGCGCGACGCGCGCGTCCGCCTGGCGCTCGACGAGGTGGACGTGGACCGACGCGTCGTCACCGACAGCGTCATCCACGAGCCGGGGTCGATCACGACGAACGCCGGCGAGCCGTACTCGGTGTTCACCTACTACGGACGAAAGTGGCAAGCCAGGCCGAAAGACGATCCCTACGACCCGCCCGAGGGATCCACCCTCGCCGACGTGAGCGGGGACCCACTCCCCTCACTGGAAGCACTGGGCTTCGACGAACCTGTGGCCGAGATTCCGACGGCGGACCCGGCCGCCGCGCGCGAGCGACTGATGGCGTTCTGCGACGGACCGATCTACGAGTACGAGGACCTGCGGGACGTCCCCGCGACAGAGAACACGTCCCGGCTCTCGCCGCACCTGAAGTTCGGGACGCTCGGGATTCGCGAGGTGTACGCGGCGACGGAAGCCGCGAAGGACGGCGCGACCGAGGAACAGGTCGAATCGGTCGAGACGTACCAGTCCGAACTCGCCTGGCGGGAGTTCTACCTCCAGGTGCTGGCGACGAACCCGGAGACGGTGGCTCAAAATTTCAAAGAGTACGAGCGTCCGATAGACTGGCGGAACGACCCCCAGGAGTTCGAAGCGTGGAAGGCGGGCGAGACGGGCTACCCCTTCGTCGACGCCGGGATGCGACAGCTTCGGCAGGAGGCGTTCGTCCACAACCGGCTCCGGATGGTCGTCGCCTCGTTCCTGACGAAGGACCTGCTGATCGACTGGCGTCGCGGGTACGAGTGGTTCCACGCGCGCCTCGTCGACCACGACACCGCGAGCGACGTCGGCGGCTGGCAGTGGGCGGCCTCGACGGGCACGGACGCCCAGCCGTACTTCCGGGTGTTCAACCCGACGACGCAGGGTGAGCGATACGACCCGGACGCGGAGTACATCACTGAGTACGTTCCCGAACTCCGGGGCGTCGAGCCAGCGACGATCCACCAGTGGCCCGGCCTGTCGGCAACCCAGCGGCGAAATGTCGCGCCCGAATACCCAGACCCGATCGTCGACCACGGGAAGCGCCGCGAAGCGGCCATCGCCGCGTTCGAGGCCGCCCGTGGTGATTCCTGACGCAGCGGCGAGTCGGACGACGCGCCACGGCCCGCTAGTGCTAGAAGTTACCGTACACCTCCTAAACGTTTAACAGGCGTCCGGCCGACGATTCGCGTTGGAGGGTTTACATTATGCCAGAAGAATCCGAACCGGAGCTGCCACCGCTTCCGTACGACTACGACGCGCTCGAACCACACATCTCCGAGCAGGTGCTGACCTGGCACCACGATACGCACCACCAGGGCTACGTCAACGGCCTGCAGTCGGCCGAGGAGACCCTGGCCGAGAACCGCTCGTCGGGCGACTTCGGCGGCTCCGCCGGCGCGCTCGGCAACGTCACCCACAACGGGTGTGGCCACTATCTCCACACGCTGTTCTGGGAGAACATGTCCCCCAACGGCGGCGGCGATCCCGAGGGAGACCTCGCGAGTCGGATCGAGGAGGACTTCGGCTCCTACGAGGGCTGGAAGGGCGAGTTCGAGGCCGCCGCCAGTGCCGCAGGCGGCTGGGCGCTGCTCGTGTACGACCCCGTCGCCAAGCAGCTGCGCAACGTCGCCGTCGACAAACACGACCAGGGCGCGCTCTGGGGCGCCCACCCCATCCTCGCGCTCGACGTCTGGGAGCACTCCTACTACTACGACTACGGTCCCGACCGCGGCAGCTTCATCGACGCCTTCTTCGAAGTCGTCGAGTGGGACAAGGCCGCCGAGGAGTATCAGAAGTGCCTCGACCACTTCGAATAGGTCGGTAACCACCGCGCTTTTTTCGCACTGGTAACCGGGAGGGAGCCGCCTCGACGTTTCGAGAGTTTTAGGCGTCGAGGGACGAACTGATGAGTATGCCAAAACCGAAGGCCGAGTTCGACGACCTGCGGAGCCTGGAGTTTCGCGACCCCGACGAAGTGCTCGACGACGACAAACTGTACACCATCTACGAGATCGGACGGCTCCTCCAGGGCCTCGACCCCGAGGCCGAACTCGACGTGGAGACGGAGAACGTCCTGATGGACTGGGCCATTCCGTGGATGCTGAACAACGCCGAGGCGTTCGTCTTCGCGGAACCGAACGCCGACGACGAACCGGGGTACTACGGGCTCGCGTAGATGACGCTCCTCGTCGCCGGGTCCGAACGCGTCGACGCCGGCAAGACCACGTTCTCCGTGGGCCTGCTCGAACGCACCGGCGCCGTCGGCTACAAGCCCCGCGCGGGCAACGACTACTGGCACGACCACGACGACTGGGAGCGCGCCAGCGCGGACGGCCGCCTCTACGGCAAGGACGCGAAGCGACTCGTCGGCGCGAGTCCGGGCGACGCCGACCCCGAGGACGTCAACCCCATCCACCGGCTGTGGCACCCGTCACCAGGCAGCGGGGCCGGCATCCTGGGGAGCGAAGACAGGGAGTTCCTCGTCGACCGCGTCGGCGACCAATTCGTGGTCAACGAAACGGTCTCGCTGCCAGATGATGTCCGGAACAGGCTCCCGCTGGTGAACGCGCACACCGTCTCCTCACTCGACGAGTTCAACGAGGCGATGGCCCGGCTTCACGTGCCCGCGCTCCACTCGCTGGCAAGCGAAATCGAAGCCGCACAGCGTGCCGTCGTCGAATCGTACGGCGACGTCGCGCGGCCGCTCGCCGACCTGGCACCGGACGCCGTCGCCGTCGTCGAACCGACGCGGGCGAGAATCTACGACGGCGACCGATACGCGAAGGCCTGCGAAGTGGCCACCGGCGGTCCGGGGACCGGACAGCTCGAAGAGCGCGTCGGCTCCGTCGTCGACCTCGTCGAGTCGGCGGCGACGGTCCAGTTGCCAGCGCTCGCCGCCGACCAGCGCAGCGACTCCGAAGCGGTCGCCGACGCCTACGAGCCGGCCTACGACGCGCTGCTGGGTACTGCCTTCGACGGCGAATAGTGCCCGTCGTCGAAGATCCGCATCCCCGTTCTCAGGCGCCGAACTCCTCCTGCGTCACGCGCACGACGAGCGTGTCGTCCACGTCCCGCAGGTCGTACTCCGGAATCGTGTCCCCGGTCCGGGTGACGAGCATCGGTTCGACGAGCCGGGGAGGAGAATCGAACTCCTCGTCACCTTCCTCGATGCCGTATACCTGGAGGAATCGGTCCGTCTCGGTCGGCTCGACCTCGTCGTCGCGCACCGCGGCGGCCAGGTCCCGCGAGAGCCACTCAGTCTCGCTGATCGAGGGTTCGAGGACGAACGCCGTCTCGGTGAAGCGGACCAGGTACCAGTTGAGGTCGTTGAGCAGCGAGACGGCGGCGCCGAGGCTCACCGTCTCCAGCGTGAGCGTGTTCTCGAACGGTTCCCGGAGGTCGTAGGTCGCGAGCGCGTTTCGCGCCGTCTCGCGCGAGAGGAGTTCGTACCGGAGGTTCGCGTCCTCCGTCCCGACGAGACAGACCCGGGTCATCGTCCGAGGTGAGTCCCGCGGGCGGGAAAGTGGTTTCGTTCCGCCCGGTCACTCGGTGTCGATCGGGACGATCTCGGCCTCGGCAACGACGTCACGCGCACGCGAGAAGAGGTCGGCCGGTTCGATCGCCCGAACTTCGTCGAGGTCCGCGTTCGTCTCGGGGAACGAGGGCGCGACCCGGTTGCAGCCCGCGTCGATGGTCGACTCCTCGTACGTGCCGATATCACGGGCGAGCGCGATGACGTCGGTCTTGTCCATCGTGAGGCAGGGTCGGTGGACTGGAAGGTCGACCGCGGCGTCGGTGACGGCCAGGTTCGCGCTCGTCTGGCTCGACTTCTGGCCGATGGCCTCGCCCGTGACGACGCCGACCGCACCGGTCTCGCGGGCGACGGCCTCCCCCACGGCGACGACGAACCGGCGGAGGTGGAGCATCCGGGTGTCGGTCGTCTCCTCGGCCAGTTCGGCGACGACGTCGCCCCCTGGAACGATCCGGAGGTCCAGGTCGTAGCTCGGCGCGTAGCGGGCCAGGTCGGCGACGGTCGCGGCCGCGCGGGCCTGGTGGTCGGGCCCCCCGTAGTCGCCGAGGTCGACGTACACCGGAAGGATCGGGCAGCCGCGGCGCATCGTCTGCCAGGCGGCGACCGGCGAGTCGATACCCCCGCTGATCATCGCGACGACGGGTCGCTGAGAGCCGAGCGGCATCCCGCCCGGTCCGTCGCGTTTCTCCAGGAAGACGTAGGCCTCGTCCTCGCGGCACTCGACGAACAGTTCGAAGCCCGGGTCGTCGAGGTCCACCTCGGGTTCGCCGCCCATCGACTCGATCGTCTCCCAGACCGCGCTCCCGCCCTCCGATTCGATGTCGGTACTGGCGAAGGGGTGGGCGTCTTGCTCGCCGGCGCGGCGAGCGCTGACGGCGAAGGTGCCGCCCTCGTAGTGTACTTCGGTCGCGTCTCGGAGCGCGGCGGAGATAGCGTCGAGCGTTGGTTCGACCGTCACCGCGGGGCTCGCCGAGACGACGCCGAAGGCGTCCGTCGCGGCCGCGGTCGCCGCTTCGGGCTCGTCAGTGTGAATGAAAATCCGATTCCGGTGCCGGTCGACCTCGCCGGAGACGCCGCGGTCGGCCAGCAGCGAGTTCAGGTTGCCCGCGAGCCGGGTCTCCATCTTGCGGCGAACCTGGTCGCTCTTGACGCCGATTTCGCCGTGGCGGACGAGGACGACGTCGGATCCCGGCGGGTGCATACCTGCGATATCGGACGGGAGAATAAACGCGTGTCGTCATTCGCTCACCGGCCGGGGACCGGTTCTCAGTCGCGAACCCGCATCCACCGAAGGTTGGTCGACAGCAAGCGCTCAACGACCGCGTCCGTCACCGAAGCGAACCAGAGACCGCCGCCCAGCAGGAAGGTCGCCATCCCGAGGATCGGTGTGTTGAGGTACATACTGCACGCGCCATCCGGAGTAGTAACGACGAGGACCAGACCGTCCCAGACCAGGCCGGGAAACGCGGACGACGAGCCAGCTCCGCGACCGACACCACACCCGCCGTTCAGGATCGTGAACGGTTCGACGGCGAACAGGAGTATGCCCACGCCCAGCGCGAGGGTAGATGGGCCCACCCGTCTCGCGACACTGACGGCCAGAAGTGCGAGCAAGGCGACGTAGGAACCGAGAACCAGCCACGGAACGATCGGGGCGAGACCGCGATACGTGACCGAGCCAAAGAGGTGAAGGTGGAGGTAACGGACGGCGACGTGGACGAGGAGGAGATCGATCACCGCAGGGATTACGATCACACTACGAAGAACCGGAACCCGTCGGGCAGGCCGATTCGACATACCGATCACTTCCGGTCCGTCCACGTAAACGTTCGCAGAAACGACGGCTCGAGCCATGCTCCCCCTCGCGGCGAGGTCGGCAGCCTCAGAACGTGGAGAGTTCGCCGTCGATGACCCGCTTCGTGATGCCGGTCACGTCGGCGAGTTCGTCGTCGACGGCAGCGCGGACCTCCGCTTCGATGTCTTCGATGGCGACGCCGGGTTCGGTGACGAGTTCCGCGTCGGCTACGTGCGGGTCGTCGATGGGCGAGCCGATCTGGGAGAGCAAGCGGACCTGGAGCTGCTTGATGCCGTCGACCTCACTCACGACGGACTCGGCGATTTCGGTGGAGAGAAGGTTGTAGATCTTCCCGATGTGGTTGACGGGGTTCTTGCCGGAGGTCGCCTCCATGCTCATCGGCCGGTTCGGCGTGATGAGGCCGTTGGCGCGGTTGCCCCGGCCGACGGAGCCGTCGTCGCCCTGCTCGGCGGAGGTGCCGGTCGTCGTCAGGTAGATAGAGCCCTCGTCGTAGTCGTCGGCGGTGTTGACGTGGACGGTGACCTCGCGGTCGGTGTACTCCGTCGCGAGGTCGGCGACGTACTCGCGCACGGCTTCGACGGCGTCCCGGTAGGCGTCCATGTCCGGGACGTGTCGGTCGACCATCGCGACGGCGACGGTGACGTCGACGTGGTCGCCCTCGCGCTTGCCCATGACCTTGACGTCCTGGCCGACGACGGGGTTGTCCGCGGCGTACTCTTCGTTGAGACGGCGTTCGGTCTCGTGGACGATCTGTTCGGTCTCTGTGAGCGGCGCGTGTCCGACGCCGTAGCTCGTGTCGTTGGCCATCGGGACGGTCGCTTCCTCGCCGAAGACATCCTGGAGGTCGCCGCTGCCCTCGCCGAGGCGGACGTCGACGATGACGTCCTTGCCGACGTCGAGGAAGGGGAACTGCTCGTCGAGGAACTCGCGGGCGGCCTCCAGCGCGATCGTCTCGGTCGGGATGCGCTCGCCGTCGAACGTCTTGGTCGCGCGACCGACGATGAGGAGGTAGATCGGTTCCAGTACTTCGCCGCCGCCGAAGGCGGGCGCGGCCGTGCCGGCGACGAGCTGGGTCTCGTCGGTGTTGTAGTGCAGCACCTTGCCGAAGCGGTCGATGTACTCCTGTGCCAGCGCGCGTGAGACGGTTTCGGCGATCCCGTCGCAGATAGAGTCGGGGTGACCGATACCTTTCCGCTCGACGATCTCCACCGACTGGTCCTCGACCGCGTGCCCGGTGGCGGGCTGAACGTGTATATTCCGGTCCGTCATTGGCCGTAGTTGGGAGTCCCGGGTTCTATAACTTGCGGAAACCTTTCTACCCGTTCTGATTACTCCTCTGCATCACCGAGGCGGAGACCCAGGTAGGACGTCCGGATCTGCTCGTTGTGGTCGAGACCGAGTTCATCCATTACCTCCTTCGCGCCCTCGCGTGCGTCCTCGACTTCCTCGGCCTCGATTTCGACCTCGACGAACTCGCCGAGGCCGTCCACGGTATCGAGCGTGACGGTGTAGCCGTCCAGGTGATAGCGGTCCCGGTCCTTCTCCACGACGGCGGCCGCCTCGAACCCCAGTGCACGGAATATCGCGTCGGCGTCCGAACCGCTCTCGACGGCCGTCTCTATCTCCTCCCTGGTCTTCGATTCGGCGTCGACCTTCGGTCCTTTGTATGTCAACTCCACGATCGCCTCGTCGCCGTGGGACTCCCGGCGGATGCGAAACGCCTCGTCGGTCTCTGCGAAGTTGCGGTGGGGAGCGTCGTAGTACGTGTCTTCCTGGGTCACGGCGCCCAGACGATCGGCCCCCAGTGCTTCGAGCCGGTCGCGAACGGTGTCGTGGTCCGCCTCGACCTTCAGTTCGACCTCGTACATGCGCATGTGGTCGGCGAGGCCGGACAAAAGCAACCCGAATCGGGTCCCCCAGCGGAATATCCCGGCTGGCAAAAGCGAGAAGAAAGCACTTATACGCCATCTGTAAACCTGATGACGTGCTCCGTCGAGAATACGTCGCATCCCTCGGCGTCGGCTGTTCGTCCTTCATCGCTGGCTGTCCAGCCGGCGGTCCGAACTACCGACTGGAGTCGTTCCAACTTCCGGAATCACTCACTTCGGGGGACACTGCGACGGCCAGCGTGAGCCTCGTCAGCGACGACAGGGCTGACATCAACACCGCCGTTATCGTCGAGATCGGGGATCTCAGAGAGAAACATCGCACCACAGTCGACAGCGGAGAGACCAGGACAGTCGATATCGACGTCGACGTAGATATAGATCCAGGGCCCTACGAAGCCACCGTCGAGGCAGTCGGGGCAAACAACGAATTATCCCAACAGGTGGAGGTCGTCGAACCAGAGACAACGGAAACCGAACAGTGACCCGCTGAATCGGCCAGTCACACCGACTGACGCAGTCAGATTCAGATCTATCACTCGGCGGGGCGAAACGTTGTCCTTAAGAGCGCGACGACTGACGATTCGGGTATGAGCAACGACTCCGAGGCCGAGGAGGCCGACGTCGAAGAACAGGAAGTCGACGAGACCGAAGCACAGGACACCGAGGCCGATGAGGAGACCGCCCAGGAAGAAGCAACCGAGGAAGAAACCCCCGAAGGAGGGCTCCAGGAGGGCGACTTCGTCGAACTGGACTACACGGCACGGACCGCCGAGGGCGACGACCTGGTCGACACGACCCACCCCGAAGTGGCCGAAGAGGAAGGCGTCGGCGAGGACCAGGAGTTCGCCCCGCGCACCATCGTCCTCGGCCAGGGCCACCTCTTCGAGGCCGTCGAGGCGGACATCTACGGCAAGGAAGCCGACGACAGCGGTACCGTGACCGTCTCTGCCGAGGAGGCCTTCGGCGAGTACGACGAGAGCGAAGTGCGCACTATCTCGAAGGACAAGATTCCGGAAGACGACCGCTACCCCGGTGCCCACGTCGACGTCGGCGGCGAGCACGGTCACGTCGAGACCATCATCGGCGGCCGCGCGCGCGTCGACTTCAACCACCCACTCGCCGGCGAGGACATCGAGTACGAGTACGACATCCTCCGCGAGGTCGAGGACCGAGAGGAGAAGGCCCAGGGCCTCATCAGCATGTTCCTCGACATGGAACTCGACGTCTGGTTCGAGACCGACACCGTCGAGGAAGAACAGATGGTCGAACCCGACGAGGACGACGACGAAGACGCCGAGCCCGAGTTCGAGACCGTCGAAGTCGAGAAGGAGACGCTCTACATCGAGGCGACCCCGCAGCTCACGATGAACCAGCAGTGGATGATGGGCAAACAGCAGATCGCCCAGCAGCTCACCCAGATCCTCGACATCGACCGCATCATCGTCCAGGAGGAGATCGGCGGCGGTATGGGCGGTATGATGGGCGGCATGGGAGGAATGATGGGCGGCGGCGCAGGCGGCGAAGACATCGAGGCTGCACTCGAAGACGCCGACGTCGACGCCGACGAGATCATGGAAGAGATCGAAGGCGCCGAAGAAGAGTAATCGGGTAGCCCGTTCGTCTTTTCACCAGTTCAGTTACTCGAAGAACGAGCGACAGCAAGCATACGGCGAGCGAAGCGAGCCGTTTCACCGGACGCGAGCGAACGAAGTGAGCGAGACGTCCGGGACTTTTTCCCCGACGTTCGTCAGAGCGAAGCTCTGACGCAGCCCATCAGAAGTGCGAAGCACTTCTGAGGACGTTTTTCGAGGAGCCTTCCCGCAGCGAGCCGAAGGCTCGCGAGGAAAGGCGACGACGAAAAAGGTCGTCACGCGATGTCGCGGGAGGTGTCGATGCTGACCTCTTCGACGAGGTTCAGCTTGATGACGTCGCCGGGCGCGCGGCCGCCCCGGAATTTCGGGATCGAGAGCTTGTTCACGATCTCGTCGCCCGTCACGCCGGTATCGAGCTGGAAGACGACGTCTGCGAAGTGTTCGGTCGTGTCTCGCAGCGGCGGAACCTCGTGGCCGTCGAGGCTGTGAAGAATGGCGAGACTGCCCGTATTGAAGATGTGGTTCTGGAGGTCGTTCATGAACGCGCGGTACCGCGAGTGGGGCTCCTGGGCCTCGAGGACGTCGACCGGGTCCAGAATGAGGTTCGAGGTCTCTGGGAGCGCACTGACGAGTTTACCCGCGTTGTCGAGCGGGGCCTCGCCGGAGATGTGGCGCACCGTCGGGTCGCCCGTGTTGGCAGGCGTGTTCTCGATGCTGTACTGGACCGCCTCGGCGGTGCGATCCAGCGAGAGCCACAGGGTTCCGCGCGTCGCGGTGAGTTCGTAGAGGAACAGTTCCGCCTGGCTGGCCGGCGACGCGCTGAGAGCGACGATGCTACCAGCTGGTATCCCACCGTCGAGTTTCCTGTCGAGGACGTCGATCCCAGTCCGCAGCCGATTAGCCATCCCGTGGAGACTCACTATTCTGCAACTGATTAAATATTCCGCTTGGGGAGACACTCACAAACATCCGCGTACGCAGCCCGAACACGTTCGTCGGCGAGGGGTTCAGAGACGGACGGAACGTGGCCGAGGGTCGGGCAATCCAGGAGCCGCCCCGGATCCACGGAGCCGTCGCTCATCGTGACGACGCTACCCACGACCGGCGCGTCGAGCGTCCGAGCCATCGCCGCGGTCTTGGCCGCATCTTCCAGGCTCTGGGTCGTCGGCGTCGAGACTACGATAGTGGCGTCGGCGGCCCGCAGGGGTGTCGCCACGGCCGGCGACGCGCCAGCGGCGGTGTCGACCAGAACCGGGTCGGCAAGCGTCTGCAGGCGGTCGAGGGCTGTGGCCAGGTCGTCCGACGGTTCGGGGCTATTCGCGACGAGACGCACGCCCGGAAGTTCGAGCGTCGACTGGACCGCCTCACTGATGGGAGCCCCGCTCGCGAGGGCAGCGAGTCCGGCGTCGAGACGGGCGCCCGCGACGACGTGCAGGTCGGGCATTCCCACGTCGGCGTCGACCACGACAGGGTTCGTACCCGCGGTCGCGAGCGCGCGGGCGAGGCACGCCGTCGTGGTGGTCTTACCACAGCCGCCTTTGCCACCGGCCACAGCGATCATGGGCGCTCTGGCCCCGCCTTCCCCTTTGAATGTTCGTGGCGTGTCGGGAGATTCAAGGCCATCGGGGGCGGGACTCTACCCAATGCGCCAGGACCACATTATCAGCGCCAAACAGCTCTCTCGATCGGACATCGAGGAGGTGCTGGACCGCGCTGCCGACATCGCCGCCGACCCGGGCGCGTTCGCGGACCGCCACGACGACGCCTTGCTGGGGCTGCTCTTCTTCGAGCCGAGTACGCGAACGAAGATGAGTTTCACCGCCGCGATGAAGCGCCTCGGCGGCGACGTCGTCGACATGGGTACCGTCGAGTCCTCGTCGGTGAAGAAGGGCGAGTCCCTGGCCGACACCGTTCGCGTCGTCGAGGGGTACGCCGACGCGCTCGTCCTGCGCCACCCCAGCGAGGGGTCGGCGAAGATGGCCAGCGACTACGTCAACGTGCCGCTCATCAACGCCGGCGACGGCGCCGGCCAGCACCCGACCCAGACGCTGCTCGACCTCTACACCATCCGGGAGAACGCCGGCTTCGACGACCTGAAGATCGGTATCATGGGCGACCTGAAGTACGGCCGAACCGTCCACTCGCTCGCCCACGCGCTCACGGAATTCGACGCGCGCCAGCACTTCGTGAGCCCGGAGAGCCTGGAACTCCCCCGGTCGGTCCGCTACGACCTGCACGAGGCCGGTGCGGACGTACGCGAGCATACCTCGCTGGAGCCAGTCCTCTCGGAACTCGACGTCCTCTACGTGACTCGCATCCAGGCCGAGCGGTTCCCCGACGAGAGCGAGTACCGGGAAGTGGCCGGCGAGTATCAAATCGACGCCGGCACGCTCGCGGACGCGAAAGACGACCTCACCGTGATGCACCCGCTCCCGCGCGTCGACGAGATCGACCACGAGATCGACGCGATCGAGCACGCGAAGTACTTCCAGCAGGCCCACAACGGCGTCCCGGTCCGCATGGCGATACTCGACATGGTCCTGGAGGGAGAACGATGACAGACCGAAAGCTCCGCGTCAGCAAGATCGAGAACGGCACCGTCATCGACCACATCACCGGCGGCCAGGCGCTGAACGTCCTGGCCATCCTCGGCATCGACGGGACCGAGGGTGAAACCGTCTCCGTGGTCATGAACGTCCCCTCGGACCAGCTCGGCCACAAGGACATCGTCAAAGTCGAGGGCCGGGAACTTTCCGAGGAGGAACTCGACGTCCTCTCGCTCATCGCACCCGCCGCCTCGATCAACATCGTCCGCGACTTCGACGTCGTCGAGAAGAAGCACGTCAACCACCCCGACCGCGTCGTCGGCGTGCTACAGTGTCCCAACCACAACTGCATCACGACCGAGGACGAACCGGTGGAGTCCGCGTTCACCGTCCTCGACGACGGCGTCCGCTGTGAGTACTGTGACACCATCATCCGTGAGGACCTCCCGGCGCACATCCTGGCCAACTAGCGACTAAACTTTTCTTTCGTTCGAAAATCGCGAAGCGATTTTCGTGATGACGAGAGAGCTTCTCTCTCTCGAACCACGTCGGGTTTCCTCGCTCACTTCGTTCGCTGGGGGAACCACTCCTCGCAAACGTTAGTCTCCAAACTTCCTTCTCGCTCGACGCTCCGCGTCTCGCGAGAAATGAAACCGCTACTCGCTCCGCTCGTAGCGGTATGCTCACGCACTCCGCAGAGAAGTCTCCAGCTACGTCGCCACTGCTTTGACGTAGTTTTATAACCCGCTAATACAACAGACTAATCGATGACGCAACTCGAACGTGCGCGAGCGGGCGAGGTCACCGAGGCCATGGAGCGCGTCGCTGAGCGGGAAAATGAGAACCCGGAGTTCGTCCGCGAACAGGTCGCGGACGGCCAGGCGGTCATCCCGGCGAACGACCATCACGATGCGCTGGACCCGATGATCATCGGGCGGGAGTTCGCCACGAAGGTGAACGCCAACATCGGGAACAGCGACGAGACGAGCGATCTGGAGGGGGAACTCCGCAAACTCCACACGGCGGTCCACTACGGCGCGGACACGGTGATGGACCTGTCGACCGGTGAGGGACTGGATCCGATCCGTGAAGCCAACGTCGAGCACTCACCGGTACCGGTGGGGACAGTCCCGATATACGAGGCGGTCAAGCGGGCGGGAAGTCCCGAGGACATCACCCACGAACTGCTGCTAGAGGTCATCGAGAAACAGGCCGAGCAGGGCGTCGACTACATGACCATCCACGCCGGCGTGCTGATGGACCACCTGCCGCTCACCGACGGCCGGAAGACGGGCATCGTCTCGCGAGGTGGGTCCATCCTGGCGAAGTGGATGGAGGAGAACGGCATGCAGAATCCACTCTATACGAAGTTCGATGAGATCTGCGAGATCTTCTGCGAGCACGACGTCACCTTCAGCCTCGGTGACGGCCTGCGACCGGGGTGTCTCGCCGACGCCAGCGACGAGGCGCAGTTCGCCGAACTGGAGACGCTGGGGGAACTGACGCGGACGGCCTGGGACCACGGCGTCCAGGTGATGGTCGAGGGGCCGGGCCACGTGCCGATGGACCAGATCGCCGACAACGTCGAGCGCCAACAGGACGTCTGCGACGGCGCGCCGTTCTACGTCCTCGGCCCGCTCGTGACCGACGTCGCACCGGGCTACGATCACATCACCAGCGCCATCGGCGCGACGGAAGCGGGCCGGGCGGGCGCGGCGATGCTCTGCTACGTCACGCCGAAGGAACACCTGGGACTGCCCGAGGAAGAGGACGTCCGCGAGGGTCTGGCCGCCTATCGGATCGCGGCCCACGCCGCGGACGTGGCGAACGGGCACGAAGGCGCGCGCGACTGGGACGACGCACTGTCGGAGGCTCGCTACGCGTTCGACTGGAACGAACAGTTCGACCTGGCACTCGACCCGGAACGCGCCCGGTCCTACCACGACCAGACGCTTCCGGGAGACAACTACAAGGAGGCCCGCTTCTGCTCGATGTGCGGCGTCGAGTTCTGCTCGATGCGGATCGACCAGGACGTGCGAGAATCGCGGCGTGATTCTGGAAGCAGCCAGAGCCCGGAGGGATCTGGCCAGCCGAGGGAGGCGGGCGAGATGAGCGACATCGCCGACGAGACGGACCTGGCTGGCTCGGTGGCCGCCGAAGTGAACCGTCCACCGACGGGGACCCACGACGGCGGGCGCGCAATCCGCGAGGCCATCGACGACCAGTGGGAACCGCCTGAGCAGTCGGCGGACGACTGAGAACCGATACGCGCGACCGCCGAGAGGGAGGAGTAGGCGCTCCATTCCGCCGAACGCCTCGTGCTTATGCAATCGATAGTTCGTGGCCGTCCGAGTGAAATATCGTCGCAGAACCACTGAGGCGTCCATCAGTGTCACCTACGCTTTTCTCGATTACCGGGCGGCCGACCGCCGCCGCGCGTGGTTCCCCACCGCAGCCCTCCTGGTTTTGCTACCAACGGGACAGCAGTCGGATCGGTACCGATCGGCGCATAGTCACCTGGTAAGGAGTGTTACATGCAGAAAAACTATACCCGAGAGTACCTTACAGTTGAGTGATGTCTCGTAAGATTATCCTCGTCGCCTTCCTGGTGGCTGCGGCGGCCGCCTACAAGCTGACGCGGTAACAAGGGGTCTGGCTGTATCGCCCTCCAACCACACTTTCTCCCGAACGACTTACCCCCGTGGAGCCGTAGCCGCAGGTATGTACGGCGTCGTCACGCGCAACGAAGAGGAGCTGGCCTGGGAGGAGTTCGACCGCGGGTTCTATGAAGTGAAAGACGTGACCGGTCGCGCCGCGGAACCGGTCGCCGACGCCGTCAACATGATCTCCTGTTTCGGCGACAACGCCGCGGAAGACCAGGACGGCCTCGTCCCGGTCGACGACGAAGGGAACAGAGCGACCCGTGAGCGTCCCTACTTCGACTGGTCGTACGTCTGCCCCACGCACGACCGGTACCGGGAGGGGTTATTGGGGATAATCGAGGACGCCGCCGCCGTGAACGAGGACGTCCGCCTCGACGACGTCGGGTTCCCCCGCGAGGAGTACTGCCACTGCGAGCGCTGTGAGGAGCGCTTCGCCGATAGCGACTACGAGGAGTGGTCGACGTGGCGCGAGCACGTCATCACGGAGTTCGTCGCTGCCGCTCGCAATCGCGTCCCCGGACGACTCTACCTCACGCTCTATCCGGACCCCTACCCGGGACACCTCTCGGAGCGGTCCGGAATCGACGTCGAATCCCTCGAGGAGTACGTCGACGAATTCGTTGTCCCCATCTACGACATGGCCTACACCACGACCTACTGGCTGGAGATTCTCGCGAGCGGGTTCCGGGACCGGCTCTCGACGCCCTTCAGCGTCGAGTTGTACGCGGTCGACGTCGACGTGGACGACCTGATTCACGCGGCGGAGGTCGCCGGGGAGTACGGCGAGGACGTCTTCTTCGGCTACGACGCGAGCAACGCCCGCGCGACGGTTCGCCGGATGCAGGCCGACGCCCGGCAAGGGGAGACGTTCACGCCCGAGTGAGAGACCGCCGTCGTTGCATCGACGGGCAACGGAGTTATCCGCGGCCGCGTGCTAGATGTCCGCATGGTACAGTGTCCTCGATGTGGCGACGTCGTCGAACAGCTCCACCCCTTGCCCGGCGAGGCGTTGCAGACGAGCGGGACGGGGCAACGCCCGGAGAGTGACGTACCCGCGGGCCGAGCGTGTTCCTGGTGTCGCCACGAGCTACTGGAAGGCTAGGTAGCACTCGCGGACCGGCGCTCCCGGGTCACGCCGCCTCCGAGGAGGACTACTGCTCCAGCGTCTCCGCTCGCCACCGAACGAGCTGGTCGCGGTCGCGAGCGTCCTCGGGCAGTTCGTCGAACCATCGCGCATCGGTTATCTCACCGTCCGGGTCGTCGACGGTCAGTGCGGTCGTCTCGGCGCGAGCCTGGTAGATCGGCAGGACGCCCCACGTGTTGTAGTCACCACACCGGAACTCCACCCGGGCGAGCAGCGCCAGCCCCTCGAACGCCGCGTCAACGCCGGCTTCCTCCATCAGTTCGCGACGTGCGGCCGCCCGGAACGACTCGTCGCCGTCCACTTCCCCGCCAGGGAGGACCCACATGTCCACGTCGTCGTGGCGGACCAGCAGGAGTTCACCGGACTCGCGGTACGTAATCGCGTGGGCACCGTAGGGGAGGCCGTTGTCGCGGATGCGGTCGGCCACGGTCCTGAACCGCGGCCGAGAGACACTGCGGTGACGGGTGCACTCGAGGAAGTCCTCGTGGCGGTCCGCGACGGAGTGATACGTCTGTTCTGCCGACTGGCGCGCGACGTCGCCGAGGTACCAGAGGTCGTCGACCGTCGTCATCGATGCCGTCTGGTAATCGCACCGTGTCTCGGTCTCGGAACCGATCCGTCCAGGGGCGAAGATGGTGACATGCCACCCGTTTCGCGCGTCACTGTGATAAGTGTTCGACCCGAACCAGTGGCGGCCGCCGAGCAGGTCAAATCAGACCCTTTTTGCCGTCCACCCCTGTACCGATCGATATGGCATTCGAAGAGGACGACGCGGTCATCTTGCACGACGAACACAGCGAGTACGACGAGGAGGAGGGGACGGTCACACAGGTCGTCGAGACGATGTTCGGGGACGCGAACTACACCGTCTCCTTCGAGGACGGTCAGGAGCAGGGCATCCCGGAGGACTCCCTCGAACCCGTCGACGAGGAGTAACGACGATTTCGATGGCCTCGGTCCCGTTTCACTACGTCGAACTGCGCGCATTCTCCTACGCCACCGAGGACGAGAAGCGAGTCGAACAGGCCCTACGGACGTTTCTTCCCGAGGACGTCGAACTCCAGCGGCACACGTCCGAGGGTCACTACGGCGACCGTATCGTCGTCCTATCAGCGCGCGTCGAACTGGCGGACGAGGTCCGTCACGTCCTCTCCCAGGTCGCGACCCTGGACGACGTCGACGACGTCGTCGCCGAACTCGACGACCGGGTGGACGACAACTGCTCGTTCTTCCTGACGTTCGACAAGCAGGCCGCCTTCGGTGGCGACGTCCGGCGCGGCGACGGGATCACGCTCCGGGCGAAAGTCGAGGCGTATCCGGCCAAGCGGGAGAAGGCCGTCACCAACGCCCGTGAAGTGCTGGAAGCCCTATGACGTACGAGGCAGTCCACGCCCGGCCGGACGGCGACAGCACCGTCGCACGGCTGGCGCTGACCGCGAGCGACTACGGCTTCGACGGCGTCGTCGTCCGGAACCACGGTGACGCCCTCGCGGACTACGACCCAGAAGCGGTCAGCGAGACGTACGACGTCGACGTCGTCCCGGCCGTGGAGGTCAGAGCGGACGACCCGTCACAGGCCAGTGGCTACGTGGGGAACCACCGACCCGACACCGTCGTCCTCGCAGTCCACGGCGGGACCGTCGCGATGAACCGGTTCGCCGTCGAACAGGCCGCCGTAGACGTCCTGGCACACCCGATGCGCGGCGACGGCGATTTCAACCACGTACTGGCGAAGGAAGCCGCGGCGAACGGCGTCCGCGTGGAGTTCTCGCTCCGGGACGTCCTCGATTGCACCGGTGGCCGACGCGTCCGCCGCCTCCAGTCTCTCCGGAAGCTCCGCGAACTCGTCGACTACTACGACGTCCCCTACGTCGTCAGCGCAGACCCCGCGAGCCACCTGCAACTCCGGGCCCCGCGCGAACTCGTCGCCGTCGGCGAGGCCATCGGCTTCTCCGGCGAGCAGATCGAAACCGGCCTCGCGGAGTGGGGTCGAATCGCCTCACGAAACCGGGAACGACTCTCGGATTCTTTCGTCGAACCCGGCGTCCGTCGCGTCGACGAACGGGACCCGTCCGCTACCGGAGACAGTCACGACTGAACGTTACATACATCGTTCCGCATGGGACGACCGGTGATTTTATGTTGTAGTTGGTACTCTAACAAGACATGGGGTCAGAGAACGTAAGCTTCGAAGCAGCGGTCATCGCCGCTGTCGGGGTGGTGCTCGGGGTCGCCCACCTCTTCGGCGCGATGCTCGCACTGCTATCGCAGGGGGTGAACAGCGTGTTACTGCTGGCGGACTCGGTGCCAGTGACGACGACGACCGCTATCGCGTTGATGCTGACAGCCGGATTCCTGGGGACGGGGAGTCGGCAAGGCCGGTACGTGGGGGTGCTGGCCTTCGGCGCGGTCGCGGTGTTCGGCCGACCGTCGCTCGTGGCTCCGGAGCCGTTTCCCGTCGCACACGCGGGACTCGCACTGCTCGTCGTGCTGTACCTGGCGCTCCGGAACCCGATCACCGAACCGGAACGGTCGAACGTCGACGAGTCGACCAGCGCGACCAGGCTCGGGTCGACGATCCGGTGAGGCAGATCCGGTGAGACGGAATTGACGAGACGGCACCGGCGAAACGGTCGCCGTCCGACGAGCCAGGCCTCCGCGAGCCGTATGCTTCATTGGCCTCGCCCGCGACGGGTGTGACATGAAGAAGTCCCTCGACGAGCACGCCGACCGGTTTTCCGAGCAATCCGCCGAGTACGACGAGCAGCAGGACTCCGCGGCCTACCGAGAGTGTGCCGACCTCGTCGTCCGCTACGCGGATCCGCGCGCGGACGACGTCGTCCTGGACCTGGGGACCGGGACCGGAGCCATCGTCCTGCCGCTGGCCGAGCGATGCGAGTTCGTGGTCGGCCGGGACATCAGCGAGGGGATGCTCTCCGAAGCACGGGCGAAGGCCGCCGACCGCGCCGTCGAGAACGTCGAGTTCGCCGAGGGCCGTTTTCGCGAGCCGAACGTCGACCGAAACATCGACGTCGTCACCACGAACTTCGCGATGCACCACCTCAGCGACGAGGAGAAGGCCGAGGCCATCGGCGTCATCGCCGCCCTCGAACCCCGGCGGTTCGTCCTCGGGGACGTCATGTTCTTCGGCGACCCGGACCCCGACGAGACCTTCTATAGCCCGGAAGTCGACGATCCAGCGACGGTCGGCGTGCTGGCAGACGCCTTCACGGACGCGGGATTCGCCCTCACGGCGGTCGAGAGCGTCCACGATCAGGTTGGCGTTCTGGTCGGGGAGCGGGTCCCCGACGGCGACGAAATCGAGGAGGAACCGCGGTGAAACACCTCCCGAAACACCTCCGCCAGCGCTGGCGATACCTGGGGGTGGCAATCGAGACCTGGCCCGACGCCGCGTTCGGCCGGCGCGACTTCCAGCGGGAGCTGTGGTACGCCGCCCAGAATCTCTTCGGTGACGCCGGCAGCGCGGACCTCGACATGACGATACTCCGATTCGATCTGGCCGACGGAGACGGCGCCGCAGTGGTCCGGACGCGGCGGGGCGAGGAACCGCGAGCGAGAGCGGCACTTGCCTGCGTGGCAGCGGTCGACGGAGACCCGGTGGGAATCCGCGTGAGGGGAGTAAGCGGCACCGTGCGAGCCTGTGAAGAAAACTATATACATCGCCGACGGGAACCACCGGACCAGAGACACGTCGCGTTCGAGGACGCGGAGGAACCCGCCGTCGCCCGTGACGGCAAGGTCGACGTGCGGACCCCCGAGGGCTACTCGGGCGCGACCACACTCGATTTCCAGTAACTATGCAGGGCCAAAACCAACAGCAGGCGTACGACCGGGGGATCACCATCTTCTCGCCGGACGGGCGTCTCTACCAGGTCGAGTACGCACGCGAGGCCGTCAAGCGCGGCACCGCGAGTATCGGCATTCGGACCAGTGACGGCGTCGTCCTCGCAGTGGACAAACGGATACGGTCGCCGCTGATGGAGCGGTCGTCCGTCGAGAAGATCCACAAGGCCGACGACCACATCGGCATCGCCAGCGCCGGCCACGTTGCCGACGCCCGCCAGCTCATCGACTTCGCCCGCCGCCAGGCGCAGGTCAACCAGCTCCGGTACGGCGAACCGATCGGCATCGAGACGCTGACCAAGGAGGTCACCGACTACATCCAGCAGTACACCCAGGTCGGCGGCGCCCGGCCGTTCGGCGTCGCGCTCATCATCGGCGGCATCGCGAACGGCAAACCCCGCCTCTACGAGACCGACCCATCGGGGACGCCCTACGAGTGGAAAGCCCTCGCGGTCGGCGCCGACCGCGGCGACATCCGGGAGTACCTCGAAGCGAACTACTCCGAAGAGATGGTCCTCGACGACGGCATCGACCTCGCGCTGGAAGCGCTCGCGTCCGTCAACGACGACGAACTCGCTCCCGAGGGAATCGGCATCGCCACCATCGACGTCGAGACGGAACAGTTCCGTGAACTCAGCGACGCCGACAAAGAGACACACCTCAGCGACCTGGGCATCCTGGGATCGCCCGACGACGAGGACGGTGAGGACGAAGCCACAGACGAGTCCGCCGAGACGTCCGACGACGAGCCCGACGACGAACCTGACGACGAATCCTAGCGACGGGTCGGCTCACGCATTTTCGGCGTCGCGTGATCTCCGGATCCCACGCATCGAGAACGTTTGTGCCGGCGAAACCGTACCGATCTAGCCGCTAGAGTTATTACCGTCCGAACTAAGGGGAAAATTATGGGCTGTGTACGATGTGGGGGCTCGATGGCGGAGTTCGAACTGGGGGAGAACGTCTCGCGACGGTGCGAGGAGTGTGGATTCGTCGACGTCTCAGTGTCCCACGTTCGCGAGGAACCGCCGCGTGAATCGTGGGATGACGCTATCGACCGGTTCAACGCGCGACAGTACGGCGTGAAAAGAGACGTCACCAACTACCGACCGGGAACCGCGGACGACTGAGAAACGACCGGTATCAGTCGTCGCTCGCCGCTTCGATCTCCTCGTCAGGTTCCGATTCGCTCTCGTCGTCCTCGGAAGCGGATCCCGCCGTGTCACGGTCCTGATCTTCTTCCTCCGAGCGGCCGGCGACGAGGGCGCCGCGGGAGACGCTGTACATCGGTTCCTCGGCGTGCCTGACGTCGCTGATGGAGAACGGGATGTCGGCGTCTTCGAGGTGCTGTTCGAACAGCTTCGAGAACCCGTTCGGCGAGGAAGTGCCGCCCGTGACGACGACCGGCACGTCGAGGCCTTCTTCGATGTCCTCCTCGTCGACCTCCTTTCGGATCTTCTCGATCACGTAGTCCAGGAGATTCTCGTAGTAGATCGACAGCGCGCCCTCGACGCCACCGACGTCGGTCGTGAAGTCGAGTTCGAAGCCGTCCTCCTTGATGGAGGTGACCTTGTCGACCTGGGTACCAGTCGCCTGGGCCGCCTGCTCGTCGATCCAGTCGCCGCCGCGGGCGACGGAGAACTTCATGACCGGCACCGCGTAGTATGCCAGGCAGACGTTCGTCATGCCGGCTCCGAAGCTGATCCCGAGCCCGGTGAAGTCGTTGTCGGCGAGTTCCGAGTAGATGACCGACATCCCCTCGTTGATCGGTTCTGCGTCGTACCCCATGTCGTTCAGGAACGACTCGATCGTCTTCTGGTGATACAGCGTGCTGAGGTCGGAATCGATCGGGTCGGCCGGCGAGGAGAAGTACAGTTTCTCGTCGGGCCGGTCGGGCGACCCGACGACCTGTTCGATGATGAGCTTCATCATCGGAATCGCCGACTTCTCGTCCGAAGAGAGGATCCCCTGGGACATCGGTCGCCGCGTCTCGCGGTTGAAGATGTTCGCGAAGTTCAGCGCGTCGTCCCCGAGGACGTACACGTCGTCGTCCTTCCGGATGTGAAGGACGTCTGACCGAGAGAGCATCTGCTCGGCCATGTCGCTGTACTCTATCTCCACGAAGGAGTTGCGTTGCTGGACGAACACGGTGTCAGTACCCTCCTGTTTCGCCGACAGGATGTTCATCGTACCCACGTCAAGTCCTTTAGCCATGGTTACAGAGTCAAAAATTAAACTCCGTCGTATTAAATCTATGTTTGTGCATGTTATGGAGTAATTATTCCCGAATGAACAATCTTAGTGAGTGACTAGCGTCCGAACGTCGCGGCGACCCGTGCGAGGACCCGCGCGAGGAACGTCTCGTCGTCGCTGGAGGAAGCCTCCTCCCTGCGCCGGCGACGTAACTCGCGTAGCTGATCGGTCTGATCGTCGACGGTGGTCTCCGAGCGAGCGGTCGTCTGTTCGCCGCCCTTGACCGTTCGGAGGCCACTCACCTGCTCGTCGACCCCGGTGCTGTGTACCTCCGTCGTGGCCGCCTGCAGACCGGAGGTATCGAACTCACTCTCGTCGGACGTGAGCGTCAGGGCCGTCCCCTCGTGACGTTCGACGCCACCCCACGTGAGTTCGACGTCAGCCATGGCCTCGTCGATGTCCTGACGGATCTCGTCGTCGCTGATCTGCGCGTCGTCCTCGGTCTCCTCGGGGTCGAAATCGGCGGGCGCGGGCCTCGCCCGGTCGATGTGGTACGCAACCATCGCGGCGCCGGTCGACGCGAGGACGGCCGTCAGCCCCACGCCGTAGACGGCGAGGACGTGAATGCTGTACTGGGGACCACTCCCCTCGGCCCACATGTACGGATATGCGTAGGTGAACAGCCCGATAGCGACGAGACAGACGACGACACCCGAAGCGCCACCGACCAGGCCCCGCCGGTCGACCGGGAGCAACACGATGACCGACGAGAGCGCCGTCGGAACGGCGAGCATGCCGAGCGCGAAGGCCACCTCGCGCGCGACGTAATCGCTCAGTTCCACCCACTGCCCGGCGGCGCCTGCGCCGAACGCGCCCAGTCCGAGTCCGACTGCGCCGAAGAACAGCGCGAACCCGAGGTAGACGTCGACGTTACTGTCTGGCTCGCCGATTATCCGCCGATACCACTCGAACAGTCGTCCGTCTGTCTCAGTCCCCGTCATAGCCACCCCGCTCGGTAACCCGCCTCATTACGTGAACCGTTCAGCTTAATCCGCCATTAGTTTTTCGCGGATTACGTTACGGACTCAATAATCGAACGCGTAGTATTTTCAGAAGTCGTCGGAGAACGAAATGCGAGTCACCCGACCCGGCGTCGTCCTGTATCGCCAGACGTGAGCGCCGTCTCTGGCCGGTTCGACGCGGGATATCTGACGAAGTCCCGTCTTGATACAGCCCCACCAGGCGTCTTCGCTCCCGTACCCGGCGGGAAGCTCCTCGTACAGTTCGTCGACGAAGTCGCCCCGCTTGGCCTCGGTCTGCTCTCTGAGGAGACACAGCGCGGCGCCGACCGCCCACCGTCGTCGGTCGCAGAGTTCCTCGTCGTGCCCGGGCACGTCGATGGACGCGACGTCGGCGACGTCGTCTCCGGGGAACCCCTCCTCACGTGTCGACTGGGGATCGTAGTCGATAGCCGTCCAACCGCGCTCACCGAGCCTGTCGCTCGTCTGTGCGACCGCCCGTCGCGCGAACGCGTCGACCCGTTCGCGCTCTACGTCGGCGAGGCTCTCGACGACGTTCGTGAGTTCCTCGTCTTCGATCCTGGCGACGGCGTCCTCCGCACCGCCGATCGAGAGGTCGACGTCGTCCGCGGTCGATTCGTCGGAGCGGACGTCCCGCGAGCGCTCGCGACGAACTTCGCTGGCAAATGCAGCGAGACGGCCGTAGCGCTTCCCTTCCCCCTCCAGCGAGAACCGCTGTTCGACGACCCAGGCCAGGTACGACTCGACCGTCTCGAACTCGAGGAGGTCTGCCTCGATCGCGAGCGACCGCGCGGTCCCGTCGTCTATCGAAACCTCGAAACTCCGCATTCGGCGCGGTGATTCCGCCTACACTGCTATAAATCCATACCCATCACCGTCGCGAGAGAAGGCAGGGTCGGACGGCTCGCTGAGAAAGGCCTTTAAGCCATCCACGGATACCGACAGGTATGATATCTCTTGACGAGGCGGTGGCGGCGAGGCTCGAATCGCACGGCCAGCGATTCGAAGTGCTGGTCGACCCGGACGCGGCACTGGCGATCAAGCGCGACGAGTTCGACGGGGACCTGGAGGACGTCATCGCGGCGGAGGACGTCTTCGAGGACGCGTCGTCCGGTGACAGACCGCCCGAGACGTCCCTCGAGGAGGTCTTCGAGACGACCGACCCCCTCGAGATCATTCCCGAGGTCATCAAACAGGGAGAGATCCAGATAACGGCCGAACAGCGCCGCGAGATGCAGGAACAGAAGCACAAACAGCTCGTCCAGACCATCACGCGCAACGCCGTCAACCCCCAGATGGACGACGCGCCCCATCCGCCGGAGCGCATCGAGTCCGCGCTCGAAGAGACCGACTTCCGGATCGATCCGATGGAACCGGTCGAGAACCAGGTCGACGACGCCCTCGAGGCGCTCCGGCCAGTCATCCCCATCCGGTTCGACGAGGTGACCGTCGCCGTGCAGGTCCCTGCGGACTACGCCGGCAGTGCACAGTCACGGATCCGTCAGTTCGGCGACCTGGACCGGGAAGAGTGGCAGAACGACGGTTCCTGGGTCGGTGTCCTGACGTTCCCGGCGGGGATGCAAAACGAGTTCTACGACCTGGTGAACGAACACACCAGCGGCGAGGCCGAAACACAGATCGTCAAGGACGAAGACGACCTCAGGACGCGGTAAACGGCCGGCAGAAGCGGCGGCGACTGACAGTTATCCCTTCCGGAAACCGAGCAGGAAGCCGCCGGTGAATCCGGCGCTGACGGGCAGTGCCGAGATCAGGCTCATCATCCAGGAGGGTGGCTGGGAGCCCGCGGCGTCCCCCGCGGCTCTCGTCGCGTTCGAGGCCGTTCCGGTTATCGCTCCCCAGTCGACGGAGAGGACGCCGCGCGTTTCGAGGAACTTGAAGAGGGCGAGCTGGATACCCACGAGGACGGCGATTATCTTGGCCACCTTCTTGGCGGCGAAGCCGATGACGCCGCCGATGACCGCGCCCCCGCCAAGTTCCAGACCGAGCTGTTGCGGGTTTAAGTCGACCATACCCGACACGTTACAGTCGTGGCTTAAGTCTTTTGTGCCCCTTCGCGAGCGGCGAGCGGCCGGCCGGGGCCCGGACTGGATTTAAATACGGTGGCGGCGTAATCCACGGTGAGTGACGCCAAGCCAGCCAACCGAACGAGCGGTCGTCGCAAAGCGCGTCGACGCGGGAACGATGGACACGGAGGAGATATCCGACCTCGCGCGCGCTGCAGGGTACGAAGTCGTCGGCGAACTGACCCAGACGCGAACCGAGGACCCAGCGTACCACCTCGGGGAGGGGAAGGTCGACCGCCTCGCGAACGTCGTCGCCCGCGAACGGGCGACCGCAGTCATCTTCGACAACCAGCTTGGCCCCTACCAGACGTACAACATCGGGAACAAACTCCCCGACGGAACGAGCGTCATCGACCGGTTCCGGCTCATCCTGGAGATATTCGGCCAGCGCGCCCAGACGCGGAAGGCCCAGCTCCAGGTCGAACTCGCCGAGTTGCGCTACGAACTCCCGCGCGCGGAGGCGAAGGCCAGCCTGGCCAAACGCGACGAGCGCCCCGGGTTCATGGGGCTGGGTGAGTACGACGAGAGCCGCGAGCAGGACATCAAGAACCGGATCTCCCGTATCCGCGACGAACTCGACTCCATCCAGAACACGGAGGAACACCGCCGCGAACAGCGCCGCGAGTCGGGCTTCGACCTAGTCGCGCTCGCCGGCTACACGAACGCCGGTAAGTCGACCTTACTCCGGCGACTCGCCGAGGACGTCGACGTCGACGCCAACGAGGACCTTCACGCCGACCTGGACCCGACGGCCGAGAGCGAGGACCGCCTGTTCACCACCCTGGGGACCACGACCCGCCGGGCCGACATGGATCGCCGGGACGTCCTCGTGACCGACACCGTCGGGTTCATCTCCGACCTGCCCCACTGGCTCGTCGAGTCGTTCAAGTCGACGCTCGACGCGGTCTACCGCGCGGATCTCGTTTTGCTCGTCGTCGACGTCAGCGAACCCGTCAAGGAGATCCGCGAGAAACTGGTCACGAGCCACGACACGCTGTACGAGCGCAACGAGGCGCCCATCGTCACGGTCCTGAACAAGACCGACCTCGTCGACGACGAGGAGGTCCAGCGCAAGAAAGAAGCGCTGTCCGCGCTCGCCCCGAACCCGGTCACCGTCAGCGCCAGGGAGGGGAAGAACGTCGACGCACTGCTCTCTCGCATCGACCGCGAACTCCCCGACTACGAGCGCGAGCGCCTCGTCCTGCCGATGACCGACGAGACGATGAGCGTCGTCTCGTGGATCCACGACCACGCCCGCGTCGACGACGTCGACTACGGCGACCAGGTCGTCATCGAGTTCGAGGCTCGCCCGTCCGTCGTGGAGCGCTCGCGCGCGAAGGCCGGCGAGATCGCCGAAGCATCGGCGTAGCGTCCCTTTTCCGCGTTATCCGTCGGCCTGGTCGCCGAGCACCGCCGGTATCCGTTCGAGGACGTCAGAGGCGACGTAGCCCGTCCCGTGTTCGTCGTACAGCGAATCTCCCGCAGTACCAGAGGTGTAGGAGGCCATACAGGCGGCGTCGAAGGGGTCCTGGCTGTCGAGGTACGTCGCGACGACGCCCGAGAGCAGGTCGCCGGTACCGCCGACAGCCATCCCCGGATTGCCAGCGCGGCACAGCCGAGTACGGTCCCCGTCGGATATCACGTCGACCGCTCCCTTCGCGAGCACGACGTGACCGAGTTCGTCGGCGACGCGCTCGACTTGGTCGGCGTTCTCGGCGAGGTCGTCGACTTCCGGACCGCCCAGGGCAGCCAGTTCTCTGCTGTTGGGCGTACAGACCACCTCGGCATCGGTGTCGACGTCCGGGACGACCGAGAGCGCGTCGGCGTCGGCGACCACCGGGCCCTCGAACGATTCGAGGAGCCGCCGCGCTGCCGCCAGCGTCTCGTCGGCCGTCCCGAGGCCCGGACCCAGGACGACCACGTCGTCGTGTTTCGTGGCCGTCTCGACGAGGCCGTCGACCTGGTCGGGCGTGAGGCGATCCCCCTCGTAGGGCTGGACGATGAGGTCAGGTTCGTACCCCTGAATCTCGCCGGCGACGGAATCGGGGGCGGCGACGAAGGACAGCTCCGCGCCGGACCGAAGGGCGGACTGGGCGCTCAGCGCCGGCGCGCCGGTGTAGGGACCGCCGCCGACGACGAACACGCGGGCGCTGCGGTCCCTGCTCTTCAGTCGGCGGAGGTCGCCCGGACCCACGTACAACTCGGCCGCGGGCGGGATGCCGATGTCCGCGACGGTGACCGTCGCGTCGAGGTTTTCGAGTCCTGGCTTCGCGTCGTGGAAAGTGACGACGTGGTCGGCGTCGACGGCGCTCTCGGGGAACGTTCCGATGTCGGCGTCGAAGCCCGAGGGGACGTCGACCGAGACGACAGTCGCGTCGCTGTCGTTCATCACTTCGGCCGCGGTCGCCGCGGGTTCCCTGAGATCTCCGGAGATGCCCGTCCCCAGCATCGCGTCGACCACCACGTCCGGGGCACCGAGTGAGAGAGAACGCGAGTCGCGTACCTCGTGGGTGTCGTAGGTCGCTTCCTGGAGCGCGTCCCAGTTCTCCCGGGCGATGTCGGTCGTGATAGTCTCTGCGCGGCCGAGCAGGAGCACCGTCAGGTCGTAGTCGTCGAGGAATCGCGCCGCGACGAACGCGTCACCGCCGTTGTTCCCGCGGCCGGCGACGACCGTGACGGTCGCACCGGGGTCGGCGACCTGGCGGACGACGCGGGCGACGGCGTTGCCTGAGGACTCCATCAGCTGCTTTCTCGGGACGCCGAGGGCGTCCGCGTTCTCGTCGACGACGGCCATCCTGCTGCCCGTGATCATGGATCTGCCTTCGACCGTCCGCGTAGTAATTGTGGTGGACCGAACGCCCCCTTCGTCGGGTCAGCGGCGGATATCGAACGAATCGAACCCCGCCGGCTCGCCGTACTCCACCTCGACGTCCTCGACCCGGGCCCGGTCGCTCCCCTCGTGGCACCACTCGACCATCTCCGCGACGGCGTCCTCGGGTCCCTCGAAGACGGCCTCCACGCGTCCATCGGCCAGGTTCTTCACCCAGCCGTCGACGTCTCGCTTGCGGGCCTCTTCCCGCGTCGTCGCCCGGTAGAAGACGCCCTGGACCTCCCCGGAGACGAACACGTGTGCACGAGTGTCGGTCATGGGCGGTCGTACTCACGAGCGCGGCAAAAATCCCTAGCGACTGTCGCCGCCGCTGCGGAGGTAGTGGAAGATGTACGTCTGGACGTACCCGGCGTACTCCCCGCCCAGCGACTCCCGGATAGCTCGCGACGTATCGGCGTACGAGCCGCGGTCGCAGTCGGGGAAGTAGTCGGCGATAGTCGTCCGGAGCCAGGTGTCGAGCGGGACCGCCTCCAGAAAGTCCAGCGAGAAGAGGAGGACGCAGTCTGCGACCTTGTCCCCGACGCCGACGAAGCGAGTGAGGTGCTCGCGGGCGTCCTCGTACGCCATGTCCCGCGCTGCCGCCGGGTCCGCTTCGCCGCTGGCTACCATCTCGGCAGTCTGCTGGACGTAGGGGGCGCGATAGCCGAGGCCGAGGTCACGGAGTTCCGCTTCGGTCGCTGCAGCCAGCGCGTCGGGCGTGGGGTACGCCCGGTAGGGCTCCCCGTCGAACTCGACCGCTTCGCCGTACTCCTCGCGGAGCGCGGTCTGCATCGCGTGGATCCGCTCGACGCGCATCTGGGCCGAGCAGATGAACGAAATCAGGCAGCCGAACGGCGGGTCGCGGACGAGTCGCAGTCCCCAGTAGGCGTCGTAGGCGTCCTGGACGACGTCGTCGTCCGGAGAGGCGGCTCGTATCGCGTCCAGGTCGTCGTCGAGCCGAAGCAACCGGCGGAGGTGCGGGTCAGCGTCGATTGACGACTCCCACTCCAGCGTTCCGCCGACCTGACGCGTCCGGACGAACTCCGGGGCCCCGTCGACCCGTATCGTCGTCCAGTACCAGGCGTCGCCGCCGTGGGCGCCGGAGCCGTCGTACATCCGGCCGTCCTCGCGGTCCCAGAGGTACGACTGACCGCTCTCGACGGTCGATTGCAGGTCGAATCCACCCGGCAGCGAACTGACGTCGACGTGCCCGCGTTCCATCTACCGGTCCCAGTCGGTCAGGCGGCTTTGGCCTTTCGAGTCAACCGGCCGAACCTTCTTGGTAGTGGGTGTCGAACCGCTCACATATGGACTGCAGAGTCGTCGTCGAGGCGGCCGTCCCCGTATACGACGTCGAAACGGCCGACGAGGCGGTCAGGATAGCCATTTCGAAGACGGGCGAGATGCTCAACCCCGACCTCAACTACGTCGAGATCAACATGGGCGAACGGGCCTGCCCGCACTGCCACGAGGAACTGGAACCGGCGTTCGTCGCCGCCGACGAGAGCCTGGTCGCGCTCGAACTGGAGATGACCGTGTTCAACGTCGAACGCGACGAACACGCCGCCCGGATCGCCCGCAAAGAGATCGGCCAGCGCCTCGAGAACATCCCGCTCGAAGTCCTGGAGATCGAGGAGACTCCGGACGAAGACGATGACGGCGATGCGCCCGAGACAGAGACGGAGGGCGAGGGAGAGACGGATAGCGAAGCGTCGAACGCGATCAGTGACGCCGACCAGACTGTCGATGGCGACGAAGCCGCACCGGGGGACGACGACGAGGACGTGCTGCCGGAGTTCGAGGAACTGATCGACGAGTAACGCCCGAATCGCGACGGTACGGGCGCTGGAGTCCGTTCACGCGCGGGAGAGCGAGAAGCGAACCGCTAGATGCGTAGGGAAACCGAAAGGAACGAAACCTCAGTCTGCGGCAGCGGAAACGGGTTCTTTCTCTTCGGCGAGCATCTCCGACGTGATGCCCTTCGCGAGCGCGAAGACGGCGGCCTTGTGGTCCGTCTTCGACTTGTGGATGGACGTCGGCTGAACGCCAAGTTCCGCGTACTCGTCGTGTTCAACGTCGTCACCAGTCTCTTTCTCGTAGTGAGTCTGTACCTGTGCAAGCAGGCCGTGAAGATGGATGAGTTCCTGCTTTTTCATATTCAACCGTTCCTAATAACTCGAGGGTTATAGTAGTACTCTGAGTGTAGTTAACACACTCCCTTCACTTGTGGTACGGACTGTCTACCGGTAGCGTCTCATGACCGTGAAACACTTTAGGAATCGGACAACCTACCGTCTCGTATGGACTACGACGACATGCTCGACAGGGCCGTCGACGAGACGCCCGACATCGAGGGGAGCAGCGAACGCTTCGAGGTGCCGACGCCGGAGGTTCGTCAGGAAGGCAACGCGACCGTCTTCGAGAACTTCCAGTCGGTCTGTGACACGCTGGGTCGGGAAGACGAACACGTTATGAAGTTCCTACAGAACGAGCTCGGGACGAACGGTCACATCGACGAGAGTGGTCGGGCGCGCCTCACCGGCGAATTCGGTCAGCGGCGCATCGAGTCGGCTATCGACGAGTACACCGAGACGTTCGTCATCTGCCCCGAGTGCGGCCTGCCGGACACGCGACTCGAACAGGACCAGGGCGTCCCGATACTGCGATGTGAAGCCTGCGGGGCGCGCTCCTCGACCAGTTCCTGATCACTGAAACGCCAGTCCCGACTACTGGAGCCCCTTCAGCGTCTGCAGGTCGCGGTCTGTCCGCGCGAACTCGGCGAGCCGCCGGCTCGCGTGGCAGTTCGGACAGTGAAAGGTCCCGTCGTGGCGCGGGAGGTCGCTCGGCGTCGACTCCCAGTCCTTGGTACACTCCGGACACAGTAAACGGACGTATGCCTCGACCATGTGTGTAGTTGGCACGCAGCACGCCATGAAAAAGGTGTCGTCCCGGCGGTCGTGTCGTCCTGGCAGTCGAGTCGTCCCAGTGCTGGCGGCGATCAGGCGGGCATCCCTTCCGCTTCGAGCAGTTCCTTGTACCGGTTCCGGATGGTAACCTCGGAGATGCTCGCCACCTCGCTGACCTGGCTCTGGGTGACCTTCTCGTTGCTCAGCAGCGAGCCGGCGTACACCGCAGCGGCGGCCAGTCCGACGGGGGACTTCCCGCTGAGGACGCCGTCCTCGCGGGCGGCCTCGATGAGCTCACGGGAGCGTCGCTCGGACTCGTCCGAGAGGTCCAGGTCGCTGATGAACCGCGGGACGTAGCTCTCGGGCTTCGCGGGGGCCACTTCCAGGCCCAGTTCGCGGACGATGTAGCGGTACGTCCGGGTCAGCTCCATCTTCTCGACGCGGGAGACACGTGCGATCTCGTCGAGCGACCGGGGCGTCCCGGCCTGGCGCGCGGCGGCGTAGACGGAGGCCGTCGCGACGCCCTCGATGGACCGGCCAGGGAGCAGGTCCTCGCTGAGGGCGCGTCGGTAGATGACAGACGCCGTCTCGCGGACGTTCTGGGGGAGCCCAAGCGCGCTGGCCATGCGGTCGATTTCGCCGAGGGCCTGCTTGAGGTTGCGCTCCTTGGAGTCGCGGGTCCGGAACCGCTCGTTCCAGGTCCGGAGGCGCTTCATCTTCGAACGCTGCTTGCTCGACAGGGAGTTGCCGTAGGCGTCCTTGTCCTGCCAGCCGATGTTGGTCGACAGGCCCTTGTCGTGCATCATGTTCGTCGTGGGCGCACCGACCCGGGACTTGTTGTCGCGTTCGCTGGAGTCGAAGGCGCGCCACTCGGGGCCGCGGTCGATCTCGTCTTCCTCGACGACGAGGCCGCAGTCCTCACACACGGTCTCGCCGTGTTCGGTGTCGGCCACGACGTCGCCGCCGCACTCCGGACAGACCTCCTCGGACTCCTGCTCTTCCGTCTGCTCGCTCCTCACCGCCTGTTCGTCGACCTGTTCGCCTGCGTTGGTTCGGACTGGGGATTCACTCATGATGGGGGAATTCTCGTGACTGCCGCGGACGCAATCCTTAAGAAATCGGTGCGATCCGCCTAACTCTTTGTAAGTGCGAAAAGCATATAAATGTTTCGTTAGTTGTGGTACCTAATCGCACGACGGGGACCGGCTTGCGGAACGTGGTAGTCTGTTCCAAACGGCGGGTCGGCGCCGCCTGTCTCCGGGTCGACGTCCGGCGTCTGTCGACGAGTCGATCCGACGCACGGGTGAACCCCGATACGCGAGCCGCGAGAAGAGAGCGATTACCGACGTTTCAGGGACCGGTTTCGAGTGGACGTCTGCGTCTACGGGGTACGGATAGCATCGGAGAGACGTCGATGAGAGATCTCAGACCGTGAACAGGTGGCCCTCGCGCGGGACGTCGAACAGGCCGATCCGAGCGCCGGCGTCCAGCCACGCGTGGCCGTAGGAGAACGACGCCAGCGCGTTGACCGGGTCGTCCTCGGCCCGGAAGTGGCGGCCGTCTTCGAGATACGATTCGGCCATCTCGGCACACTCGAGGGCCGCGTCGTGCATCGGCGTCCCCTCCGGCGGTGCAATCTCGGCGGCGTCGACGGCCTCGGCGAGCAACCCCTCGTAACGGTCGGTCTTCTCCTCTAGATCGGCGGCCATGGTCGCCCCTCCACGGCCGAGCGACAAATCGCTTGGCTTGCAGTGCCGGGCTCGTGCGGACTCCGCGACAGCGCAACCTACAAAACCCGCTGTACAGTACATCATCCCATGACCGAGGACGTCGCGGAACACCGAGAGCTCATCGTCGCGGGGACGGGCATCGCGGGGCTGACGGCCGCCATCTACGGCGGACGGGCCAACCTCGATCCGCTGGTACTGGAAGGGGACGAACCAGGCGGGCAGCTCACCCTCACAACCGACGTGGCGAACTACCCGGGATTCCCGGAGGGAATCAGTGGTCCCGACCTGGTGAACAACATGAAAGAGCAGGCGAGCCAGTTCGGAGCCGACCTGGAACACGGCATCGTCGAGAACGTGGACGATAGCGACCGACCCTTCCGCGTCGAGGTGAACGACGGCACCGTCTACACCTGCGACGCCTTCGTCGCCGCCTCGGGTGCCAGCGCGCGGACACTCGGCGTCCCCGGCGAGGACGAACTGATGGGCTACGGCATCTCGACGTGTGCCACCTGCGACGGCGCGTTCTTCCGCGACGAGGACATGCTGGTCGTCGGCGGCGGCGACGCCGCGATGGAGGAGGCCAGCTTCCTCACCAAGTTCGCCGACACCGTCTACGTCGTCCACCGCCGCGACGAGTTCCGCGCGGAGGATTACTGGGTCGAGCGCGTCGAGGAACACGTCGAAGAGGACGATATCGAAGTCCTGCGCAACACCGAACTGCTGGAAGTCGAGGGGTCGGCCGAAGCGGGCGTCGACCAGGTCGTCCTCGCCGAGCACCCTGAGGGGCACCCAACCGACAAACTCGACCACGAGGAGACGGAGACGTTCGAGTTCGACGTCGGCGCTGTCTTCCTCGCCATCGGACACACTCCGAACACGTCGTACCTCGAAGGGACCGGCGTGGAACTCGACGACGAGGGGTACATCCGGACGAAGGGCGGCGACGGCGGGGACCAGACCGCAACCGACGTCGAGGGCCTCTTCGGCGCGGGCGACGTCGTCGACTACCACTACCAGCAGGCCATCACCGCCGGCGGAATGGGGTGCAAGGCCGCTATCGACGCCGACCAGTACCTGGAGAGTCTGGACCAGGCTGGGACGGCTGCCGCCGAGTCCGCCGCCGAAGCCGACGACTGATCACGGACGCGACGCCGCTTGGCCGCTCCCGATACCCACAGGCCCTTTTACCGGGAGCCCCGAATCGATAGCATGGCAAGTGATACTGTCACGCTGACGCTCGAATCCGAGGAAGACACCGACGAACTCGAACTGCCCCGCGAACTGGTCGACATGCTCCGGGAGTCCGAAGACGAGACGGCCCCCGAGGTCGTCGGCGACATCGCGATGATGGGCTTCGCCCAGCGCATCCACGGCGCTGCCCACCACGCCGAGGGCGAACCGGACCAGCAGATCGCCGACCTGAACGACCTGACGATGGATCTGTTCGAGGACCGCTTCGGCGCGACGTTCGGTGAACTCACCGGTCACAATCACTGAATCGCCGAGTCCGAAATCTCCTTCTCTCGCCGTCTCGCAACGGACAGCGTCCCGCTCGCCGTTCAGGCGACGGTCCAGGTCAGCAGGACGCCGTCGTCCATCCGCTCGACGTCGGCGAGTTCCAGTTCCGGAAAGGAGTCGAGAAACCCGTCGCCGTCGGCCAGCGTCGGCGCGTCGCGGCCACCGATGACGGAGGAGCCCACGTACACGGACAGTTCGTCGACGAGGCCGGCCTCGAACAGCGAGAAGATGAGTTCGCCGCCGCCCTCGACCATCAACTGGTCGATGCCGTCGCCCTCGAGTTTGGCCAGCGCCGTCACGAGTTCGACCTGGTCCTCGCCCGTTGCGATGACCGTCGCGCCCGCGTCCTCCATCTGCTCGACGAAGTCCGGCGGCGCGGCCTGACTGACGAGGAGGTAGGTGTGCGCCCGGTCGTCAAGGACGGTGGCGTCCGGCGGCGTCCGGACGCGGGAGTCGGCGACGACGCGGGCGGGATTGGCGGGCGCGCCGCGCTCCTCGCGTTCGGCGCGCCTGTCTGCGTCGTCGACCGTCAACGACGGGTCGTCGGCGATGACCGTGCCGACGCCGACCATGACCGCGTCGCTCTCCGCGCGCAGTCTATCGACCCGGTCGAAGTCGTCGGGGCCGGAGATGGCCACCTGCTCGCGTTCGCGCGTGGAGAGCTTCCCGTCCGCGCTCATCGCGGCGTTGACGACGACGTGCATGTCAGTTCGCACGGTACTGGCGTGAAAACCCCTTACGGTCCCGGGCGCGGACAGTCGACGCTCCGCGGACCCGTCTCCGGTTACGCGTCCGAGGGCGCGTTCCCGGCGGCGTCAGACGGCCGATTCTCCGCGAGCAACTTGCGCGTGTCCAGGTGCTTCTTCCCGTGATCGGCCGTCCTGATCCGCAACACGGGCCCGTCTATCCACAGCTCACGGACGTCGACGACGGCCTCGTGCCGCCAGCTCTTCAGTCTGGCTCGGCCCGTCTCGTCGATCTCGACGAACGTTCTGGGCGTCTCGTTGCCGCCGAGTTCCCACGTCGTATCGCCCATCTCGACGGTTTCGCGTTTCGCCGTCGACCACTCGAAGACGACTAGATGCTGCTCGCGCGGTTCGTCCCCGCGGTCGTGGTCGACCCTGGTCCGAGTCTCGTAATCGATACCGAAGTGGGCCGCCCACAGCTCCAGGTACTCGAAGTCGAACCGCTTCTTCCCTTTCCCCTCGCCGGCCCTGTTGGTCCAGACGACGTGCGAATTCGTCGGCTTCTGTCCGAACGTTCCAACCACGTGTATCACCCCTCCTGTCCGGCCGTTCCGGGCGATCGACCGTGGCCGCCGTCGCCGTGCCCAGCCTGGCCGGATCCAGCGCATGCTCGTCCGTTCGGCCGTCCGTCATCGGTGCCGGGCCGACGTACATTCACGATGTCCAGAGTAGTGTGGGTATCACTAATAAAAATATACGCCCGTGATCGGCCGTTATTCTTATACCCCAGGCAGATTTCACGACCGTCCAATCCGCCACAGAACCCTTTTCAGCACCCACTCCGAACCACCAAGCGATGACGCTCGAAGACCATGCCGAGGAGCTCGCCTCCGACCTCGGCGTTGACAAAGCGGAGGTCACACGCGACCTGGAGAACCTGGTGAATTACTCGGTGCCGATGGACGAAGCGAAGCAGAGCCTCCGCCGCAAGTACGGCGACGGCGGGGGTGGTGGCGGCGGCCCGACGAGCAAGGACATCGCCGACGTCTCGCCCGACGACGGCAACGTGACCGTCACGGCGCGAGTGCTCACCGTCGGCCAGCGCTCCATCCAGTACCAGGGCGACGAACACGTGATATTCGAAGGTGAACTGGCCGACGAGTCCGGGAAGATATCCTACACGGCCTGGGAGGACTTCGGCCTCTCGCCGGGCGACACCATCGAGGCCGGCAACGCCGGCGTCCGGGAGTGGGACGGCCGCCCCGAACTCAACCTCGGCGAGTCGACGTCGCTGTCGATTCAGGACGAGGCCCTCGACGTTCCTTACGAGATCGGCGGCGACAGTGAACTCACCGACCTCGTCCCCGGCGACCGCGGCATCAACGTCGAGGTCACCGTCCTCGAGATGGAGGAGAAGACCATCGACGGCCGCAACGGCGAGACGGACATCCTCAGCGGCGTCTTCGGCGACGAGAGCGGCCGCCTGCCCTTCACCGACTGGGATCCCCATCCCGAAATCGAGGGAGGCGCCTCGATCCGCATCGAGGACGTCTTCGTCCGCGAGTTCCGCGGCGCGCCCTCGGTCAACGTCTCGGAGTTCTCGACCGTCCGACTGCTCGACCGGACCGTCGAAGCCAGCGAGAGCGCCCAGTCGATGCGCGTCCGCGAGGCCGTCGAGTCAGGCGGCCTCTTCGACGTGGAACTGACCGGGAATATCATCGACGTGCGTGACGGCTCGGGGCTCATCGAGCGCTGCCCCGACTGCGGCCGCGTCGTCCAGAACGGCCAGTGTCGCAGCCACGGCGCCGTCGACGGCGTCGACGACCTGCGGACCAAGGCCATCCTCGACGATGGCACCGGGACCGTGACCGTCGTCCTCGACGACGAACTCACCGCCGAAGTGTACGGTGGCGACCTCGAGGACGCGACCGAGCACGCCCGCGACGCGATGAACAAGGAGGTCGTCGCCGAGCGCATCGCCGACCGCATCGTCGGCCTGGAGTACACGGTCCGCGGGTCGCTGTCCGTCGACGACTACGGCGCGAACCTCGACGCGACGGAGTTCGCCGTCACCGACGACGACCCGGCAGAGCGTGCGAAGGCCTTCCTCGCGGAGGTGGGCGCATGAGCGAATCGCAAGGCGGTGCAGGACGACGCGAAGTCGCATGGCGCCTGTTCGCCGCGGAGTTCGACGACGCCGATTTCTCGTACTCCCAGAGCGACGAGGAGCGCGCCCCGAACTACGTCGTGACGCCGACCGGCGCGCGCGTCAATCGCCTCTTCGTCGTGGGCGTGCTGACCGAGATCGAGACTGTCAGCGAGGACTACCTGCGCGCCCGCGTCGTCGATCCGACCGGCCCCTTCATCATCTACGCCGGACAGTACCAGCCGGACGCGCTGGCGTTCCTCGAACGCGCCGAACCGCCGACGTTCGTCGCCGTCACGGGCAAGGCCCGGACCTACCAGCCAGACGACTCAGACCAGGTGTTCACCTCCGTCCGGCCGGAGTCGATCAGCGAAGTCGAGGCCGAGACGCGCGACCGCTGGGTCGTCCAGACCGCCGAGCAGACGACGAATCGCGTCGCGCGGATGGCCGAGGCCAAACACAGCGGACTCGCCGGCGACGAACTGCAGACCGCTCTCGAAGCCCATGGCGTCGAAGAGGGGCTCGCCGCGGGCATCCCGCTCGCGCTCGACCACTACGAAACCAGCGGCGACTACCTGGCCGCAGTGCGGAAGATGGCGCTCGACTCGGCCCGCGTCGTCGCCGACGAGATAGACGAGGCCGAATCGCTGGACGCGCTGCCGGGCCAGGGCGGCGACGACGCCACCGCAGACCTCGTCGAACGGCCCATCGACGTCGACGCCCTGGACGCTGGCGACGCGAGCGACGAAACCGTCGACGCAGAGGCGGCCACCTCGGAATCCGACGGGAACGCCGCCGAGGCCGGTGCCGGCAACGGGTCCGCCATCGGAACGGCGGAGTCCAGTAGCCAGGCCAGCTCCACATCCGAGAGCGAGACGGCCGAGACGACCACTGACGAATCAGCCGACGAAGCCGCGGACGCGTCGACCGCGGACTCGACGGACGAAGCCATCACCGACTCGGTAGACGAACCGACCACGGAGTCCACGGACGCGGCCGCGTCGGAACCGGCCGACGAGCCGGCCGACACCGCGCCCGAAACCGGGGGCACGTCGACAGGCGGAGACATGGTCACGAACGAATCCGCAGACGCGACAGCTGCCGGGGACGAGGCGGCGGCAGAGGCGACGACGGACTCGTCCGACGCGACGGCAGACCCCGACACCGCCTCCTCGGGCGACGACGACCTGGAAGACTTCGAACCGGAGTTCGACCTCGACGAGGACGAACGCGAGGAACTCGAAGAGGAGTTCGGCACCGAGTTCCAGAGCGGGACCGAGGTCTCGGAGCCAGGCGAGGCAGGGATCGAGACCCCCGACCCCGACGAGGTCGAGGCCGACGCTGCCGAAGCCGACGACGACGACGAGCAGGCCTCGGGGACCGCGGAGGCGACCGGTGCCGAGCCGACGACGGAGATCGACGACGTCGAGGAGACGGAACCGGCGGACGACGACGCAATCGAAGACGAGGAGGCGACCGAAGCGGAAGCCGCCGAAGGCGTCGAGTCCACCGAGGACGTCGACCTGGACGAAGTCGATCTCGAAGATGCAGTCATGGACGCGATGGCGGACCTCGACGACGGCGACGGCGCCCAGCGCGACGACGTGCTCGCGGCGGTCGTCGACCGCACCGGCGCCGACCCCGGCGACGTCGAGGACGCAATCCAGGACGCGCTGATGGGCGGACGGTGTTACGAACCCGACGACGCCACCCTCAAGCCGATCTGATGGGCGTCGAACCGGTCCCCGACGTGCCCGCAGCCGTCGCGGACGGGGGCGACGAGCGATTACTTCTGGTGGCGGATTTCCACGCCGGTATCGAGTGGGAACTCCGGCGCGACGGCGTCGAACTCGCGAGTCAGGCCGAAAGCCGACGCGACCGCTTGCTCGGCCTCGTCGGCGAGACTGGCCCTGATCGACTCGTCGTTCTGGGGGACCTGGGGCACAAGATCGGTCAGTCGAAGGGCGTCGAGCGCGAGGAACTGACCGACCTCTTCGCGGCGCTGGACGTCCCCGTCACCGTCGCCAAGGGGAACCACGACGGCGACGTCGAGGAACTCGTTCCAGAGGTGGACGCCGACGTGACGATAACGCCGACCGACGGCGCCCGCATCGGCGACGTGGGCGTCGTCCACGGCCACACCTGGCCGAGCGAGGACGTCCTTTCGGCCGCCGTGGTCTGCGTCGGCCACGAGCATCCCGTCGTTCGCCTGGAAGACGAGGTGGGTGGCCGCCGCGTCGAGCGCGTCTGGCTCCGCGGCGAACTCGATCCGATAACCTTCGAAGCTCACTACGACTGGGATCTGGACGAGGCGCCGGCCATCGACGGCGCTCTCGTCGTCTTCCCCGCGTTCAACGACCTCTCCAGCGGGACGTGGGTCAACGTCGAGGGGCAAGAGTTCCTCTCGCCGTTCCTCCCCGAGGGCCTGACCGGCGGCGAGGCGTACATGCTCGACGGGACGCGACTGGGACCGTACGACCTGGTCTAGCCCCACATGAGGTATCCAAAAACCACAGTGCCGGCGAGCGCGAGTAACTGTGAGACCAGCAGCCAGTCGGGGATGTCGTCCGGCATGAACCGGTCAGGGTCGACGACCCCGACGAGTCCGCCAGCCATCACGAGACCTAAACAGGCGAGGTAGAGAGCGCCCTGTGCGTCTGTGTAGTCGACTGACTTCACCCACGCCCAGTACAGCTGCGTCGCTCCGAAGAGGACCCAGACCAGTGAAACCAGCCGTGCGCGGTTCACGATCGAACGGTCTCGTGACGATCGTATAACAATTTCTGGATAGTGTGATTCCGTCACGTCAGCGTCACTGCGACACCAACTCCGAACAGCACGACGCCGATACCGAGCAAGACGATCTTCCAGGTCGCCGGTTCGTCAGTGGAGACCAGATCGGGCCGGAGCAGCGCGGCAGCGCCCGTGACCAGCATACCCAGACCGACGACGACGAACAGGCCGGCCGTCAGCGTGAGCGACGACGCGAGTTCGTTCACGCCGAGGACCAGGGCCAGGGCGCCGAAGGTCGCAGAGAGCGCGTGATAGAGCTGCGTCTTGTCCATGCGAACGGGAGACGTGTGAGGACGAAAAGGGCTGTGAATGGGGTCTGACGACGTCGCGTCGGCGGTCACGCAAGGAGCACGACCACGAGCAGCGTCAGACAGAACAGCGCGAGGAGGCCGGAGAGTACCGGTGACGCGCGATCGTCGTAGATAGTCGTCGGTCGAACCATCGCGACGAGGCCCGGCAAGAGCATCCCGACGCCGGTGAGAACGAGGACCCAGGTCACGAGGCCCGTGTCCGGACCGACGTCGTCGACCAGAGTGAGAAGCCAGAGCGCGCCGGCCGCCGCGAGGAGACCCGCGTTTACTCGGCGAACGTCCATGGCGGGAGTGGCAGGACAGTTGACAAAAAGGTGGTGAACCACGCCGCTTAATCCGATCAAGCCCATACTCCTGCTGATGACTGACGGGGTGACGGCGGGGGAGGCAGCCTTCACCGCGCTCGGCGAGGACGTCCGCTCGGCGCTGTCCGAGCGGGGCTTCTCGACGCCGACCGAGCCACAGCGACTGGCGATTCCGCCGCTGGCCGCGGGGAAGGACGGCCTCGTCATCGCCCCCACGGGGACTGGGAAGACGGAGACGGCGATGTTGCCGGTGTTCGATCAACTGGCCCGGGAGGAGCGGTTCGGCATCGGTGCGCTGTACGTCACGCCGCTGCGGGCGCTCAACCGCGACATGCGCCAGCGCCTGGACTGGTGGGGCGAGACGCTCGACCTGCGAATCGACGTGCGCCACGGTGACACGACGGACTACCAGCGCCAGAAACAGGCCAATAATCCGCCGGACGTGCTCGTGACGACGCCGGAGACCATCCAGGCGATGCTGACCGGGTCGAAGCTCCGGGTGGCCCTGGAAGACGTCGAACACGTGATAATCGACGAGGTCCACGAACTGGCGGCCTCCAAGCGCGGCGCGCAGTTGACCGTCGCGATGGAGCGGGTGCAGGAACTCAGCGGGCCGTTCCAGCGCATCGGGCTCTCGGCGACAGTCGGCGACCCGAAGGAAGTCGGTAAGTTCCTCACCGGCGGCGATGACTGCGAGATAATCGAAGTGGACGTGGGGAGTCGACTGGACGTCGACGTCGTCCAGCCCAGCGTCACCGAGGCGGACCAGCGACTGGCGAGCGAACTCGTGACCGACGCCGAAGTGGCGAGCCACGTCCGCTACATCGCGGACCTCATCGAGGCCAACGAGTCGGTGCTGCTGTTCGTCAACACGCGACAGACCGCAGAGGCACTCGGCTCGCGGTTCAAGGAACTCGGGACGAACATCGGCGTCCACCACGGCTCACTGTCGAAAGAAGCTCGCATCGACGTCGAAGACGCGTTCAAGGACGGCGAACTCGATGGCCTGCTCTGTACCTCGTCGATGGAACTGGGCATCGATGTCGGGCACGTCGACCACGTGATCCAGTACGGCAGTCCGCGGCAGGTGTCGCGCCTGCTCCAGCGAGTGGGCCGCGCGGGCCACCGGCGCGACCTCGTCTCCTCTGGGACGGTCGTGACGACCCACGCCGACGACACGCTGGAGGGACTGGCGATAACTCGACAGGCGATGGACGGCGACGTCGAGCCCGCGGGCATCCACGACGGGAGCCTCGACACCGTCGCCAATCAGGTCGCGGGGCTGATCATGGACAACGGCGAGATTCCCGCGATGGAGGCCTACGAGATAATCACGCGGGCCTACCCCTTCCGCGACCTCTCCGTCGACCAGTTCGAGCAAGTGGTGCGGGAGATGGGCAATAATCGGGTGATCTGGATCGACGAGGAGGAGGACACCCTGGAGAAGCGCCAGGGCACCTGGCAGTACTTCTACCAGAACCTCTCGATGATCCCCGACGAGGCCACCTACGACGTCGAGGACGTAGCCTCGGGCAACCAGATCGGTACCCTCGACGAGAAGTTCGTCGTCAACTTCGCCACGCCGGGCGAGGTGTTCATCCAGCGCGGCGAGATGTGGCGCATCACCGAAATCGACGAAGAGGAGGAGACGGTGACGGTCTCGCCCATCGAGGACCCCGCCGGCGAGGTCCCATCCTGGGTCGGCCAGGAGATTCCCGTGCCGCCCGACGTCGCACGCGAAGTCGGTGAACTTCGTCGGGTCGCGGGCAGCCAGTTGCAGGGCGGCGCGTCGACGGAACGCGTCGCGAAGGACCTGGAGAGCCGGTACGACGCCGAAGCGCCGACGATCACCGCGGGGCTCGAACAGCTCGAAAAACACGAAGACGCGCTCCCCACGGACGAGGACGTCGTCGTCGAGATGCGCGGCCGGGAAGCGGTGGTCAACGCATGCTTCGGCCACAAGATCAACGAGACGCTCGGCCGGATGCTATCGGCGCTGCTCGGTCAACGCGCCGGGTCGACCGTCGCGATGGAGGTCGACCCGTACCGCATCGAACTCGAACTCCCGAAGGGCCTCAGCGGTGCCGACGCCGTCGAGATTCTCGAAACTACGGACCCCGACCACGTCGAGGCGATCATCGAACTCAGCCTCAAGAACTCCGACGCGCTGAAGTTCAAGCTGGCGCAGGTCGCCGCCAAGTTCGGGACGCTCAAGCGCTGGCGCGGCAAGGGGTCGACGAGCTTCGGTCGCGACAGGCTGGCCTCGGCGCTCGAAGACACGCCCATCTACGACGAGGCCGTCCGCGAGGTGTTCCACGAGGACCTGGCCGTCGAGGCGACGAAGGACGTGCTCCGGGATATCCAGGACGGCACTATCGGGCTGGAGACCGTCGGCGACCGGACGCCCATCGGACTGGGCGGGAAATCCGCCAGCCGGGAACTCCTCTCGCCGGAACACGCCGACGCCAGCGTCATCCAGACCGTTCGCGAGCGCATTCAGGACGACCGCGTCATCCTGTTCTGTCTCCACTGCCAGGACTGGCAGCGCACGACGAAGGTCAGCCGAGTGCGCGACCAGCCGGACTGTCCCGACTGCGGGTCGACCCGCATCGCCGCGCTGAACCCCTGGGCCGACGAAGTGGTCTCGGCCGTCAAGTCGGGTGACAAAGACGAAGAGCAGGAGAAGATGACTCGGCGGGCGTACCGCTCGGCGTCCCTCGTCCAGACTCACGGGAAGAAGGCAGTCGTCGCACTGGCCGCCCGCGGGGTCGGGCCGCACAACGCAGCCCGGATCATCAACAAGCTCCGCGAGGACGAGGACGAGTTCTACCGCGACATCCTCGCTCAGGAGCGCGAGTACGCGCGGACGAAGTCCTTCTGGGGCTGACTGGGCCCTGACTCGCAGGGCCCGACCGCGAGGCGGTCGGTATCGACCGCTGATCCGGCCCGAGACGTTATCCCGGGGGCCGAGAGAGGAGCGGCCATGGACGGGGAGAGACGACGGCTACTGGTGGGGACCGCCGGCGGACTGGCCGCGCTCGCGGGCTGTTCGTCGCCGTTCGAGTTCGGATCGAGCGACTCGGACGCGTCTGGGGGCGGCGATAGTCAGAACCTCGGCGACGGCTATCACGCGCCGTCGCTGGACGAGCGCCCCGAAGGCTGGGAGGTGACCGACACCCGGCGAGCGACCTTCGAGCGCGAGAAGTACGGCCTGGGCGTGAAGGGATACGCGTCGACGAAGGTGTACGAGGAGACCGCGCTCCGCGACGCGGTGTCGAAGAAGACGCGCGGACAGTTCGACGGGCGCCTGGCGACCTTCTTCGCGACGAAGATCAACCTCACCGGCGAGGCGACCGCGGCGGCCGGCGTCGACCGCATATCCGAGTTCGCGAAGGACCGGTTCGAGGGCGAACTCGACAACCAGAACCTGGGGAACGTCAGGGAAGTCGAACCCAGCGGAGCGACGCCGGACGTCGGCGGCGAAGTGTACGAGTACCGCGGCGAGTACGAGACGCCGGAGATCAGTCGGACGGTCGACGTCCCCGACGTCGGGACGCGGGAACTCGTCATCCCGGCCGACACCCTCCCGGTTGCCGGTCTCGTCAGCGTCTGGAAGCCCAGCAACGGCGTCGCCTACGTCGGCGGCGGGGCCTTCCCGGCGGCGAACTACCAGCAGGAGGACACCATCTCGATCACCAGCGAGGCCGGTGACGGCATCGACCTGGTCGTCAGAGTGGACCTCGGCATCGATCCGGGGGCGCTCCGCAGCGACGTCGTCGCGATGACTGAACAGATGGGGTGAGCGCACGCCCAGATTATCGTACGGGCCCGAAGTCCGAAATTTTTTGTTCTCGTCCCGAACAGACCAGTCTATGTCAGATTCGGTGGTGTCGAGCGACGGGTCGATACTCGAGTTAACCCGGCGGGAACGCGAGCGAGCGGGGGTGTCCGACGACGACGTAACGGCGGCGCTCGTGACGGTCGTGGAGCGCGGCGACGCCGACGAGAAGGTCCTCGAGGGATGTGAGTTCCCCGCCCTCGAGTTCGATTACGAAACCCTGTCGAGCGAGAACAATCATCCGGTTGTCTTCCGGAACTGCACGTTCGAAGGCGGTATCAGCGCCGTCCACGCCCACGTGAAGCTGCCGCTGCGTTTCGAGGAGTGTACGATCGCGGGCCTCGACCTGGAGGAGTGCTGGTTCGAGACGAACCTGACCGTCAGCGACTCCGAGATAACTGGCGACGTGGACACCTTCGAGGCCCAGTTCGACAGCGACGTCGACTTCACGGGGACGACCGTGGACGCACCGGTCCGGTTCGACGAGACGGCGTTCGGTGACGACACGTACTTCGACGACGCGAAGTTCGAATCGACCGTGTCGGTTCGCGGGGCGACCTTCGCGGGCACGTCGAACGAGCTCGACGACAACGCGAGTTTCACTGATACGACATTCGGCGGCGAGACTGACTTTCGTCAGTCGACCTTCCAGAGCGCGGCGTTCACGAACGTCGCGTTCGAGAGCCAGGTCCGATTCCAGTCCACCGCGTTCGAACGAGATGCCGCGTTCGACGGCGCGCAGTTCGCCGGCGAGGCTGTCTTCGACGAGGCCGATTTCCTGCGGGACGTCGCGTTCGACGGCGCCACTTTCGAAGCCGTCGCCGTGTTCCGGGGTGCGGAGTTCGAGGGTGGCGCCAGGTCGCTAGAGGACGACGCGCGGTTCGCGGCCGTCCAGTTCCGCGACGACGTGAACTTCCGGGACGCGAAGTTCAGGGACGCCAACTTCGAGGAGGCCGAGATCGACGGCCGGGCGATGTTCGAACGCGTGCAGTTCACCGGGGACAGCGCGTTCACGGCCGTCACGTTCGGCGGGGAGGCCGACTTCGACGAGGCGCGCTTCGTCGGCGATTCGACCTTCGCCGACGCCCGGTTCGAATCGGCCGCGGTGTTCCGGGGCGCGGAGTTCAGCGGTGACTCCAACCACCTCGGTGAGGCGGCCTCGTTCGCAAACGTCCGGTTCGAGAACGAAGTCGACTTCGACGACGCCACCTTCACGTCCGCGTCGTTCGACGGGAGCGAGTTCGCTACACACGCCGACTTCTCGGGGGCGTCGTTCGACCACGTCACCTTCTACGTGCTCCCGGTGACGAACGAGACGTACGTAGACCTGACCGACGCCGTCCTCAAATCGGGTCGCGTCCGCCAGCCCGATTCGGGCTGGGTCCGGTACGACCTCACGACGGCGAGCGTCGGCGACGTCACCCTGGACGCGGACGTCGAGGACGACCACCGCCAGTTGCTCGACTACTTCCGGTTCTGTAACACGGAGTTCAACGAGTTCGACGGATACAAGTTCGACTTCTCCGCGCACACGGACTACCTCGACCGCAACGACTGGAACCTCCACGAGTTCGACGAGAACTTCGCCGACGCGTCGCACGCGACGGCGATGACGCCGGAGACCATCGAACGAACCTACCTCAAGGCCAAGACCGCGGCGTCGGCCGCCGGCCAGATGAAAGCGGCCGGGGAGTTCCGGGTGAAACGCCAGCAGTTCGCCAGGAAGAAGTACGTCGACATCGCGCGCGACGGGTCGACCGACCTTCGCACGCGGCTGAAAAACCTCGGCCGCGCCGCCGAGAACGCCTTCCTCGGTGTCACCTGCGGCTACGGGATGCGTCTCTATCGCATCGCCGTCGTCTTCCTGCTCGCGCCGCTGATCCCGGCACTCCTCTACTCGTTCGGTGGCCAGCGGTTTCTCACCGGCGCCGGTCAACCCGAATCGGTTGCCGCGCTGGCGACGCCTGCGGGACAGGCCATCTTCTACGAGAATCTCCACTTCAGCTACATCACCTTCCTCACCATCGGCTACGGCGGTATCGGGCCCCAGGGCGCGCTCGCACGCATGCTCGCTGGCCTGGAGGTGTACGGCAGCGTCGTCCTCTCCGGCCTGGTGCTCTACTGCCTGATCAAGCGCTCGGAGATCTGATAGTGGTGGTTGTAACCATTTTCGTCGGGCACACGCTATCGAGCGTGTATCCGGGCTGAACCGACCGTCGACGGAGAACCACCGGGAAAGAATTACAAACCCACTATGAGACCGCAGACCCGAAACGCCTATTCACCCGGTGGAACACGTCACCAGCATGACCGAACGTGTCAGCGGTGGAGACGTGTACGTCGAGAACGCGACCGAGGACGTCGTCGTCGAGGGAGCGGAGGACGTGGTCGTCGAGGCGGACGCAGTCGGTGGAAAACTCGTCATCGAGAGCGCCCAGGACGTCGTGGTGAAGGGCGGCGCCGTCACCGTCGAGCAATCCGAAGACGTCAACGTCGAGTCCAGCGCCGTCGAGAGCGGCGACGTCACCGTCGAGAACGCACAGGATGTCGTCGAGGACGACGGTAGTCTGCTCTGAGCGATGGACGAGTACGACGTCCGCGTCGTCGGCGAGCGGAAGTCACGGACCATCGACCGGTCCGTCGAGAGCGTCGCGGTCGAGAGCACCCGCGGTTCCGTCGACGTCACCGACGCTGCCGACGGGCTTCGACTGGCCGTGGAAGGCGACCGGAACTCCGTCGTCGTCGGCGGATCCGGTGGAACGGTGACGCTCCGCATCGACGGCCAGCGCAACTCCATCACGGTCGCCGAGGCACTGGAACTCGTCGTCGAGCGGGACGACGGCTCGGCGAACTCCATCGCACGGCAGTCGTTCGAAACCGACGAGGACGGCGCCGCCGCTGAACTGATCCGTCAGGACCGGGAGGAAGCGTACGCGTCGCTGGGCTGGTTCGGGTACTCGCTGGTCTCCTACCAGACGAAGGCCACAGAGCAGGAGTTCTGCCAGAACTGCGGCCGGGAGACCGACGCCGTCGTCCGGCGACACAGCGAGCGCGTGCTCACGGTGCTCGGCCTCTCGGTGTCCGTCGGCGAGTCGACGACGGCCGACGAGTGCGAGTACTGCACCCTCCAGGTCCCCGACGCTGACGTCGCTCTCTCCGACGCCGAGCGACGCGACATCTACGGGTGATCAGCCGAGTCGGTCGAACTCGGTCACCGTGTAGACGGCGCAGTCGTGCTCGGTGTAGGTGTGCCAGGTCTCGAAGGACCGGTCGCCGACGTCGATGGCCGTGACGGCACCCGGTTCGAACGCGTGTTCGAGGTCGTACGAGGCGTCCGGGAACGCGTCGATCGGTCGGACGTCTATCTCCGTCCTGCAGGAAACGGCGTCCGATTCGTAGTCGAACGCCGTCGATGCGAACTCGTCGAGCGCGACGGTCCGGGCGTCGGCGACGGTCGCTTCCTCGCAGGAGGCGATCTCCTCGAAGCCGAGACTCGGCGCACGGACGTAGTGTGAACTGCCGATTATCCGGAACCGGAACTCGTGGCCCGCAATCGGGACCGTCTCGCGAGCGTAGACCTGTAGCGCGTCGGGGTCCGGGACGTCGTGGCCGAAGCAGAGTACGTCGTAGTTCATGTCAGAAATCGACGATGACGTCGTAGTTCGGGTCGAAGACGCTGTTCGGTTCGACGCCGCGGTACTCGGGGATCGGGCGCCACTCACGGGACTCGTAGGCCGTCCGTTCGCGCTGGCTGTCGATGACCGGGGCGCTCTCGAACTGGACCGGGCGAGTCGGCTCCGGTGCGAGGACGTAGAACCCCTCGGCCCGTTCGAGGTCAGAGTCGCCGTCCAGGTCGTCGTACGAGTGGTAGGGGACGTAGCTCTCGAAGCCGGCCGCGCGGACGGTGCTGAGGTAGGCCTTGTGGTGGTCGGGGAACGCGTACTTCGAGTACGACCAGGCGACGACGACGCCGTCGTCGGTCAGGTGCTGGCGCAACTGCGAGTAGAACTCCGTCGAGTACAGCGGCAGCATCTCGTCGGAACGGGCGCCCGGCAGGTCGACCAGTATCAGGTCGTACCGTTCGTCCGTCGTGCGGAGGTAGGAAGCGGCGTCGCCGACGGTCGTGTCGAGGCGGTCGTACTCGTAGGCGTCGTCGTGGTACTGCTCGAAGAACGAGTGGTTCTTCGTCCGGTTCATGAACTCCCGGTCCACGTCGACCTGATCCACCGTCACGCCGTACTCCCGGAGGTGGTCGACCGCGATCCAGTCACCGCCGCCGATCAGGAGCACCTTCGTCTCCGACCCGTTGGGATACATCGTCATCGGCACGTCGACGAGCCCCTCGTGGTACGAGTCCACCCACCGGTCGCACAGCTGGAGCGCCATGTCGAGCCGGAGACACGTCTCCTGGCCGGGAACGTCGTCGAGGCGGCGTTCGTACACGACGGCGTCCTGGTGTCGGGTCGTGAACTGGTCGGTCACCGTGGCCGAGGCGGCGCCCGGCGGATATTCGCTCTCGATCTGGGCCTCGACGTACGTCGTCGTCAGTTCACGTTCGACCGCGTCCGCCTGGACGAGGACGCCGCCGTAGAGACCCGTCACGAGGAGCGCCACCGCGAACAGCGCCCGACTCCCGCTCGGAAATTTGACCGAGAACGCCAGCGCCGCCACGGCGTTCAGTAATCCCAGCGTGAAGATGGCCGAGACGAGTCCGAGGGTCGGATAGAGGACGAGCGCGTACACCACCGTCCCGACGAGACTCCCGAAGTAATCGACGCCGAGGACCTCGCTGAACGCCGAGCGCTCGGTCTCGACGAGTTCGGAGAGGAACGGTATCTCCAGGCCGGACAGCACGCCGACGACGACGATCGGGAGGTGCGAGGCCACCAGCAGAATGGACGATTTGAACGGGAACTCGACGCCGGGCGCGCTGTTGACGAGTATCATCCCGACGAGCCCGAACGGTCCCGCGAGCGCCAGCAGAACCTCGATACGGAAGAAGTTCGGCGCCACGTCGTCGACGTAGTTGTAGAGGAAGGCGCCGATACCCAGCGAGAACAGGAACAGTCCGATGGTGATCGAGTACCGGAGCACCGTCCCGCCGAAGATGACCCGCAGCATCTCCGAGTAGATGAGTTCGTAGACGATGCTACAGAAGGCGACGACGAGCGTTAGCCCCAGCAGGAGCATCCGGTCTGACCGCAGCGACGGGACGCGAAGATCGGACACGGCCACTTACAGGCGCGGGGAGACCTTCCAGGGGTTCTCTATCCGGTAGTTCCCCTCGGACCCGGTGACCTCGAAGTCTACGACCTCCCACCCGAAGTCGTGCGACGCGTTCTCGGCCGTCAGGTGTGAGCCGGCGCGATACCAGCCTGCCTGGAGGTCCCCGTACGTCAGCGTTTGCGCCTCGGGATTGTCCCAGGTCTCGTCCCACTCGACGGGGCCGGGGCCGGGCGGGTCCTCCGAGTACGACGCCGTCGGCCCGAGGAACGCGATGGCGGCCGTCCGGTGGGTGGCCTGGTATCTGTCGAGGTCGTCAACGTGGTCCGCGCGCCACTCGTCGTCGTCATCGTCGGGGTGGCCGTGATAGATGGCGCGGCCGTGTCGGCCCTTCGGCGCCGAACTGTAGCCGCCGGCCCCTCGGCCTTGCGCACCGGCTCCCCGCCCGCCGCGGCCGCCGCGGCCGCCGGCACGGGCGTTACCGACCGGTGCGACGTCGTCGAGTCCGACCGACGGACTCGTGTCCGCCTGGCTCGCACTGATCTGTGCCTGGTTCGGTGAGATGTCGGCCCGGGATTCGACCGTCGGGTCCGCGACGAGGGGAATCTCGATGGCCTCGCCGGAGACGGTCAGTTCACCGAAGACTTTCGACTGTCGCGGCGGCGACTGCTGTTGACCGCTCGAACAGCCCGCGAGGAACCCGAGTGCCACTATCCCACCAGCGCTAGCGCGAATGAACGACCGGCGGCGCATATCTCCGAATTTCGATGGACTGTAATTAAGTTGACGATGACCAGCGGCGCCCCGACAGCGGTTGAGAAACGCCTAAACCGGCCGACGGTCAGGGTGCGTACATGCGACTGGAGGAGTACTGGGGCATCGGCCCGAAGACGTCCGATCTGCTGACCGAGGAGCTGGGGATAGAGCGGGCCGTCGACGCCATCGAGTCGACGGACACGCGCGCGCTGACCGAGGCCGGCCTCTCACGCGGGCGGGCGACCAGGATCCTCCGGCGGGCGACGGGGAAGGAGGCGATGGACCTGCTGGCGACGCGTGACACCCGCGACGTGTACAAGGAGTTGCTCCAGATGGCCGAGGAACACGCCGTCACCGAACGGGCCGCGGACGACATCCGCGTCCTCACGCCGCTCCCGACGCAGGAAGCGATGGAGGAGCGCCTGGACGAGGTCGAGACGGCCTGCGAGGCGTGGACTGCACTCGGCGACGAGACTCAGCGGACGGTGCTGGCGGCCTTCACGAAGTACGACAGCGGTGGCGGCGAACTCGCCGCCGTCCGGACCGCCATCGCGCTGAAGGAAACGGGCGTCGAGTCGGGCGTGTTCGCGCCACTGGCCGAACTTGACGCCGAGGCGCTGGCGGACGCAGCCCGCGCGCTCGCCGGACTGCGTGGCGAGAGCGACCGAGTGGGCGAGGGCGCCGACGACGAACTGGACCGGCTCCGGGAGCAACTGGGCCGCGTCGAAGACCTGGCGGCGGACTCGATGACCGTGGTCGAGGAACTCCAGGAGAGCGCGCGCCGACCCGACGAGTTCCAGGACGCGTTCGTCCGCCACGTCACCGACGAGAGCGAGGTGGACGTCGGCCGCGTCCGTGAGGCCACACCGACGGAAGCGACCGACGCGCAGGACTTCGTCGACGCCGCGCTTCGCTCGCTCGTCCAGAACCTCCGCTCGGCCGTCGAGGAGCGCGAGGAGACGGTCGCCGCGACGCTGGAGGACGACCTCGCCGACGCGCGCAAATCGGTCGACGCCGCTGTGACGGCGGTCGACGACGTCGCGCTGTACGTCTCGCTGGCGCGCTTCGCCGTCGCCTTCGACCTCACGCGGCCGACGTTCGTCGCGGACCGACAGGTCGTCGCCATCCAGAACGCGACGAACCTCTTCCTCGTCGACGGCGGCCTGTCGGTGCAGCCGATCAGCTACGCCGTCGGCGACCACCGGCTCGACGCGGGCCGGGACCTGCCCTCGGGCGACCGCGTCGCCGTCCTCACCGGGGCGAACTCCGGCGGGAAGACGACGCTGCTGGAGACGCTCTGCCAGGTCCAGTTGCTCGCCCAGATGGGGCTGCCCGTGCCGGCCGACCAGGCAGAGGTGAGCGTCGTCGACACCGTCGTCTTCCACCGCCGCCACGCGAGTTTCAACGCGGGGGTCCTGGAGTCGACGCTCCGATCGGTCGTCCCGCCGGTGACCAGCGGCGGGCGCACGCTGATGCTCGTCGACGAGTTCGAGGCCATCACCGAGCCCGGCAGCGCCGCGAATCTGCTCCACGGCCTCGTCACGCTCACGGTCGAACGCGACGCGCTGGGCGTGTTCGTCACGCACCTCGCCGACGACCTGGAGCCCCTTCCCGAGGCGGCCCGCACCGACGGCATCTTCGCCGAGGGGCTGAGCCAGGACCTGGAACTACAGGTGGACTACCAGCCGCGCTTCCGGACCGTCGGCAAGTCGACGCCGGAGTTCATCGTCTCGCGGCTGGTCGCCAACGCCGCGGACCCGACCGAGCGGTCCGGCTTCGAGACGCTGGCCCAGGCCGTCGGCGAGGAGGCCGTCCAGCGGACGCTCTCGGACGCGCGCTGGACCGGCGAGTGAGCGGTTTTCTCGCGGCGAGCTAACTCTCAGTTGCTATCGTTCGCTTGGCCCAGGAAAGGGGTTTTCGGCGTCGCGTGGCACGCGGCGCCGAAAGAGGACAGACGGTCCGTCGCGTGGCAAGCGCGACGGTCCGCGGATACCACGACTGGACGATTGCTGGGGAACGGCGCGGGTCGTCACGCGCCCGCCGGGTCCGGTGTGAGTGGTATCCGCCGATACGGGTTGACTTGCTTGTGAACGGCCGGGGGGACCGGCCGCGGGAGCGGGTGGGGTTCGGACACTCGGACCGGACGGCATCCGTTCCGCTCGTCGACGGGACGCGGTGTCGACGGGCGGGCACGATTCCGCGTCGGATGCACGTCCGCTCCAGTTCGGGAGAGGCGCGACGTGGGTATTGTTACTCCCTCGATACCGGCACTGTCAGCGGTCGCTACTGCCCGCCAGTCGGCTCGAAGGCGATGCCTGCGCGCTCTCTGCTCCCGGAAGGCAGTCCCTGAGTCGAGAGCGGATGCTCCACGCCGGGAGTCGAACCCGGAAGACGGCGCGGAGTCGATAACGGATGGTGGGAGTTTGCGAGCGATGCGCCGGTCATTCGCCCCCGTCGACGACGAGGCCGTTCACGTCGGTGACGCCGAAGCCGTCTTCCAGACGGGCCTCGACGGTGGCCGGCCGGTCGTCCGCGTCGGTGGAGACCTCGGCCGTGAGTCGGGCGTCGGCGTCGACGCGGATGTCCGTCCACGTCGGCCGGACCGACGTGACGCGCTCGACGGTCACCGCGGTGACGCCGTCGACGTTCGCGAGGACGTCGGCGACGCCCGATTCGAGGTTGCCGGCCTCGCCGCGCGGGACGCGCAGCGAGACGTCGACCGATGCGTCGACAGGGGTTGTCGCTTGTAGCGACATAGGTTCCCGCCGCGAGTCGAACGCGGACGCGGCCTGCGAGGCCGCGTCGTGCCTGTCACGCGGGAGTGTGCCGCCGCGAGTCCCCCGCGAGCGCCAGTGATGCCTCTGGCGAGCGGGAGACCCGCGGCTGTCAGCGCCGCGGTCCGGCTGGACCGCGGTAGATGCCCGACGACCGGGCGCTGCGGACACCCGAAGGGGTGCCACCACGGCTCGGTGCCGTGGATTCGACCGTCCCACCGGGAATCGAACCCGGGCCTCGGGGCGGACGCCCCGCGTGCTAGCCAGTTACACCGTGGGACTGTTCGGGAGAACGGGCCTGGACCGCTCACGCCACGCGCACGCCGAATGCTGGCGCGTCGTGACGTGAGCGACCCGGTGACGGACGGACCGCACCGTGGCCACCAGTGGGAGACGACGTGAGAAATCGCCGGCGGCCCGCGTCCCGAAGCTGTCTACGCGGCGAGGGACGCGAACCGGCGATAGCTGGTGTCCACCAGACCATTCCAGCCGTCACCGAGTGCGCGATCCGCCACGGTGTCGAGAATACCGTGGCGTGCCGCGGGCCCTCCGCCGATCGCGTGGCGAATGGCCGTCGGTGACGGAACTGTCATGATCATTTCGTGGAGCACCTCGTTACACAGGTCGACAGGTGGCAATATATTAAACCTTTTTCACGAATGTGAACGTACCACACGCTTCGGCCGGAGCAGGGCGGGTCGCGACGGAGATGACGCAGCCTTTTGGCGTTCGTCCACGCAGGTCTGGATATGGACACACCGACGGGAACGGAGGAAGAACGTGGGTTTCGAACTCCGTGACCACACCGCGGACGTCGCCGTGGCAGCGACGGGCGAGACGCTCGGTGACGTCTTCGCCGCCGTCGCCGACGGCCTGACGGCCGCGATGTGCGATGACGTCCCCGACGGCGGCGAGCACTTCGACCTGTCCGTCGAGGCGGAGAACCGCGAGGCGCTCCTGTTCGACTTCCTCGACGAACTCATCTACGTTCGCGACGTCGAGAGCGTCCTGCCGACCGACCACGAGGCCACGGTGGAGCGTGAGGGTGACCGCTGGCGCGTCGACGCGGGCGCTCGCGGCGTTCCACTCTCCGCCGTCACGGCGCGCGAGGTGAAGGCTGTGACGTACTCCGAGATGGACCTCTCGGAGACGGCCGACGGCTGGCAGGCCTACGTCGTCTTCGACGTGTGAGGGTGCCGTTCGGCACCGGACCGATCGCGCCGAGTTACCTTCGAGTTAATAATTCATCATAGTAACAATGCCAATTTCTGTTGTTTGGGCCGCTTTCGCTAACAGCCGAATTAATAACCCGTGGCTGCCTAGTCCCGACAATGACAGATGCGAACGCCGACGGAACGGGTGACGCCGTCCCACCGGACGATACCGTCGAAGCGACCGGATCGTCCGACGAGGCGGTCTTCGACATGGACGTGCCCGACATGGACTGTGCGTCCTGTGCGGGCAAGGTGACGAGCGCCCTCGAAGGGACCGATGGTGTGGAGGGCATCGACGCCCGCCCAGCCACCGGCACCGTCAGCGTCGCGTACGACGACGGGCGTGCCGGCGGTGACGACCTCACGCGGGCCGTCGAGTCGGCCGGCTACGAGGTGACCGGCACGAGCGGTGACGGCGCCGACGAAGACGCGCAGGATGGGGACGGAACCCGGAACGTCTGGACGAGTCCGCGCGCGATCAAGACCTGGGTCGGTGCGGTGCTCCTCGCCGTGGGCATCGTCTTCGAGCCCGCACTCCTCGGACTCGCCGACGACCCCGTCGTCGCGACCGTCCTCGCGACCGAGTTCTCGCTCGCGGACGTGCTCTTCCTCGGCGCCGTCGCCACGGCGGGACAGGAGATCCTGCGGGGCGGCTACTACTCGGCGAAGAACACCGCACTCGACATCGACTTCCTGATGAGCGTCGCGATGGTGAGCGCCGTCGCCGCGTCGGTCATCTCGGCTTCGGCTAACTTCTACTTCGAGGCGGCGACGCTCGCGGTGCTCTTTAGCGTCGCAGAACTACTGGAGCGGTACTCGATGGACCAGGCCAGGTCCTCCTTGCGCGAACTGATGGACCTCTCGCCCGACGAGGCGACCGTCCGTCGCGACGGTTCGGAGGTGACCGTCCCGGTCGAGGAGGTTCGCGTCGGCGACAGCGTACTCGTCCAGCCGGGCGAGAAGATTCCCCTCGACGGCGTCGTCCTGGAGGGAGAAAGCGCCGTCAACGAGGCGCCGATCACCGGCGAGAGCGTCCCCGTCGACAAGGCAGGCGGCGACGAGGTGTACGCCGGCACGATCAACCAGACCGGCTTCCTGGAAGTCGAGGTCACCGCCGCGGCGGGCGAGGACACCCTCTCGCGCATCGTCGAGCTCGTCGAGGACGCCCAGGCCAACAGGACAGAGCGCGAGCAGTTCGTCGACCGCTTCGCCGGCTACTACACGCCCGTGATGGTCGCACTCGCGATTCTGGTCGCGACAGTCCCGCCGCTGGTGCTGGAGGGGCCGGTGACCACCGGCGTCGCCGGTTACGCAATCACGTTCCCGGCAGGGTGGATGCCCTGGTTCGTCAACGGCATCACCTTGCTCGTGCTGGCCTGCCCCTGCGCGTTCGTCATCTCGACGCCGGTGACTGTGGTCTCGGGTATCACCAGCGCCGCGAAAAACGGCGTCCTCATCAAGGGCGGAAGGTACCTCGAATCGATGGGGCAGGTCGACGCCGTCGCGATGGACAAGACCGGCACGCTCACGCGTGGTGAACTGGCCGTCACCGACGTCGTCCCCATCGGCGACCGCACCGAAGACGACGTCCTCGCGTGCGCACGCGGGCTCGAACAGCGCTCCGAGCACCCCATCGGCGAGGCCATCGTCGCCCACGCGAGCGACGCCGGCGTCGAAACCGTCGAGGTCAGCGAGTTCGAGAGCCTCACCGGCAAGGGCGTCCAGGCGACCCTCGGCGGAGAGGCCCACTACGCCGGCAAGCCCGGCCTGTTCGACTCGCTGGGCTTCGACCTCGAACACGTCCACGTCGTCGAGAGCGACGACGGCGTCGCGGACGAGGTCCGCGACCTCTGTGACCGCCAGGGCTGTCTCAACCTCGCCGAGGACACTATCCCGCGACTCCAGAGCGAAGGGAAGACCGTCGTCCTCGTCGGAACGGAGGACGACCTGGAAGGGGTCGTCGCCGTCGCCGACGACGTCCGGCCCGAGGCCGCCTGGACCGTCGAACGCCTCCAGAATCTGGGCGTCGAGGTGGTGATGCTCACCGGCGACAACGAGCGGACGGCACGCGCCATCGCCGACCGCGTCGGCGTCGACGACGTCAGGGCGGGACTGCTCCCCGAGGAGAAAGTCGAAGCCATCGAGGAACTCGACGCCGAGTACGAGGGGGGCGTCGCCATGGTGGGCGACGGCATCAACGACGCACCAGCGCTCGCGACGGCGACGGTGGGCGTGGCGATGGGTGCCGCGGGGACCGACACCGCTATCGAGACGGCCGACGTCGCGCTGATGAGCGACGACCTCTCGAAGCTTCCCTACCTCTACGACGTGGCCCACCAGGGCAACGGCGTCATCCGCCAGAACATCTGGGCCAGCCTCGGCCTGAAGGCGATGCTGGCCGTCGGCGTCCCACTCGGCGTGGTGAACCTCGCCATCGCCGTGCTGCTCGGCGACGCCGGAATGACGCTGGGCGTGACGGGCAACGCGATGCGGCTCTCGCGCGTGACGCCGGAGACGCCCGACGCGGACGAGACGGACGCGGCCGCGTGACCCCACCGTTATCACCCAGCGTCCCTACGCGGCAGCTATGGAACGGTACGACCAGATCTACCGGCTCTACCGGGACTACGACACGGAGACCCTGGAGGCGTACCAGGACTTCGTCGATCTGTTTCCCCCCGTCGATTCGCGGGTAGCGCTGGACCACTGGGAGGAGGCGACCGACGAACGTGAGCGGCGCAAGGCGGAGATTCGTGACGGGTTCGACGAGGAAGGGGACGTCTACGCCGAACTCGCGGCCACGCTGAGTCGCGACCAGGCCTTTACGGCGCTCGACCTGGCCACCGAGTACGAGCGACCGGTCAACGCGCTCGTCCTCGACGTCGACGAGACGTTGCGGACCGCCGGCCGGACGGACAACGAGATTCCACGGGACGTCCTCCACCGCCTCCACCAGTTACACGAGGACGGCGTGCCCATCGTCGTCTGTACGGGCCAGACGCTGGAGAACGTCAAGGGCTTCCTCATCCAGGGGCTGGGGAACGAACTCGTCCACTCCGGCGATCTGAGCATCGTCTACGAGTCGGGCAACGGCGTGTTCACGCCAGGCCACGGCCCGGACACCAAGCGACTCCTCTACGAAGACCTCGACGACGAGATTACGGACGTGTTCGCGGCCGTGCGCTCGCGTATCGTCACCGAGGCCCCCGAAGAGATCCGCCGGGGCTGTCACCTCCAGGGCAACGAGTTCAACGTGACGCTGAAGCCCAACGCCGAGACCGGGACGCCGGCCGCACGGGACGTCATCGACCACGCGCTGGTGTACGTCATCGACTTGCTGGCCGACGCCGTCGGCGAACAGATCGGGCACGGCGGCGAGTCGGGCGAGTCGAGTGAGGCGGAGAATGACCCCGCGTCGTGGGCGAGAGCGCTCTACAGCAGGGACCCAGAGATAGAGCAGGTCCTGCGGTCCCGGGACGCGCTCCCCGACGTCGATCTGGACGACGCGCCGGCGGACCTGGCCGCGATCCTCGAACGGATCGACGTCGCGTACTACGAGGCCGACGCCGCCGAGATCGTCAGTCTCGAACTCGACAAGGCCGCGGGCGTCGAGGCGGCGTTCGACGTCCTGGGCGTCGACGACCCCTTCGCGCTGGTTATGGGCGACAGCAAGAGCGACCTTCGCGTGATGCGGTGGCTCGAAGAACAGGAGGCGGGACTCGCCGCGGCTCCCAAACACGCCTCACGGGACGTCCTGGACCACGTCATCAGGACGGACGAGCTGCTGTTCGACGAGGGCGACGCCGCCTCCGTCCTCGAACTCGTCGCCGGCACGAACCTGTTCGCGGAACTCGACGGGTGAGCGACGGACCGTTCGATCCGTCCACGGGCTGACGGTCGGCGACTCGGTCCACGAACCGACCGGCGAATCGATCGACGGATTCGACCGACAGAATGGGTTCTCGATCCACCCGGCTGTGGCGAACCGCCAGGCGAACGTGTCCCGGCAGTCGGACGGGCAGTCGACGTACAGCAGTGCCAGCGTCCCGGTCTAGATCATGTTCTCCGCCTCGATCGTCTCCCAGACGGCCCCGCCGTGGTCTGTGATACCGTAGACGCGGCCCTTCTTCCGGTCCTCCGATACGAGGAGCTCCGTGAGTTCGTGGTCGCGGAGTTCCTGCAGCGCGCGCGAGACGTGAGCCACGCTCAGGTCCGTGTCTTCGGCGATCCGTGAGGGCGTGGCGGGGCTGTCACTGAGGCGTTTGAGCGTCGCGATCCTGTACCGTGAACTGATGACGTAGCTGACGTCGTCCCATTCTGATGCAACCATAGTTTTGATCTGGACGCGGTGGCGAGCCGGCCGACCACCGCGTCGTCGAACGGTCGGGGTGGGCTCGGTCCCTGTCCCTGTCAACCGTTTGGGACGAACTCCGGATAACTATCACGTCAGTTCTAGAAGGGCAATCGCAAGTAAGAGTGGGTTTACTGGACTATAGATACGGTTTCTCGGAGTAACAACGGCCATACTCTCACGTCGACCCGCCCCTGTTCGGGGGCAGCGACCCCTCACACCCGCGCCCAACCGGTAATCTACGGGGGGTACTCCGCTGTCACGAGTGGCCTACTGTCGCCGAGTTACTGAGATGAAGCCGGATTCCTCGATAACGTCGACATAATCCGACTCATATCGCAACAGGAGCGGTTCAGGCGGGTCACCCGGGAGTAACTGGCCGACTGTTCGGTGTGACGACGCAATCGATTGAGTCACCCCGTCGATAGTCGCCACGCGTGCGCCGGCGGTTCATCCAAGCCGGGAGTCGCTACGTCGCGCGCACCACGGCGTCGATGGCCCGGTCGACGTCCCCGTCGTCGACGTCCCAGTGGGTGCAAAAGCGCACGACGTGGTCGTCGAAGGGAACGCCGAGGAGCCCCTCGGACTCGCAGTCGTCGAGGAACGCCTCGGCTGGCCGGTCCGTCTCGACGAGGACGATGTTCGTCTCTGGCGGGGTGACGGAGAGACCGTCGACCCGGTCGATTCCCTCGGCCAGACGCGCCGCGCGCCGGTGGTCCTCGTCGAGTCTGTGTCGGTTCTCGAGCGCGCGCAGTCCCGGCGCGGCTATCATCCCCGCCTGCCGCATCCCGCCGCCCAGGAGTTTCCGGTTCCGTCGTGCCGCGTCGACGAACGACGACGAACCGGCGAGAATCGATCCCACGGGCGCGCCGAGCCCCTTCGAGAGACAGCACATCACCGAGTCGACGTGGTCGACGAAGGCCGACGCCCCGACGTCGTGGGCCGTCGCCGCGTTGAACAGCCGCGCCCCGTCGAGGTGGACCGGGATCCCCAGGTCGTGTGCGGCCGCGGCGGCCGCGGCGACGTCCTCGGGGGAGTGGGCCGCCCCGCCCTTGCTGTTGTGGGTGTTCTCGAGCGAGAGGAGCCCCGTCCCGGGCCGGTGACCGTCGGCCTCGACGTAGCCGGCGTGCACCTGCGTCGAGGTTATCACGCCCCGCTCGCCGCCGTCGAGCGTACGTGGCTGGAGGGCTGCGTGCTGGGCCAGGCCGGCGAGTTCCCACTTGTAGATATGGCTCTCGCGCTCGCAGAGCAGTTCCTGCCCCCGTTCGGTGTGGGTCCGGGCGGCCACCTGATTGCCCATCGTCCCCGAGGGGACGAACAGCGCCGCCTCGGTGCCGAGTATCTCGGCGGCGCGCTGCTGCAGTTCGTTGACCGAGGGGTCTTCCCCGTAGACGTCGTCGCCCACGCTCGCGTCCCGGGCGGCGTCCCGCATCGCCTCGCTCGGCCGGGTGACTGTGTCGCTCCGCAGGTCGATCATGTCCCCACCGTAGCGGCCGGACACGCAAAACTCCGCGGGTGAGTCCGCCGCCGCGTCGGCGCACTCGACCCCGCTCGGGAAAACCGCAGTCCACACCTGTCGTAGGACTGTCTCGTTGGCGGTCTGATAGTCGGTAGATTCATGGTACGGTTCCCCCGATTTTGTCGGGACTAGCGAAACCATGGAGATTTCAGACAATCTTGCCTGTCTCTACAGCGGACAGGTGGAGCGGCGTGACGGCAGTTACGTCATCGAAGTGCCTGAAACCGAGGTATCAGTCGGCGACGTCGCGCCCGGGGACGTGTATCGTATCGCGTTACTCGCCACCGACGAGGCGGAAGACGACGAGGGGACGTCCTCGCAGTCCAACTCCCGCTCTGGGTCACCTGACCAGTCCAGGTCCCGGAACGGGTCGCGGGCTCACCAGGGACCGCCAGTCGACGAGGGCGAGCGCCGCACCGTCGACATCGAGGACATCGGCGAGAAGGGCGACGGCATCGCCCGGGTCGAACGCGGCTACGTCGTCATCGTCCCCGACACGGAACAGGGCGAACGCGTCACCATCGAGATAACGGACGTGAAGGAGAACCTCGGGTTCGCGGAAGTCGTCGAACGCAAGGCGTACTACGAGTAAGGACGGTCCGGTACCGCGGACTGAAGTCCGGGACGGATCGGGCCAGCCGTTGCGTCGTTAGGTCCGGAGCGTTCCCGCGTGATGGAACGCAAGAAAAGGGAGCGCTGGGCCCCCGCGTCGCGACGACGGGACCGCTACGGGTTGGGGTTGTAGATATCCGGTTCGCCCTCGCCCTCGACCTGCACGACGCCCAGCATGCCCTTGCGGACGACCCGCGTCAGCGCGTGGTCGACGAGTTTGATCGGCCCCGGAACCGGCGTGTCTATCTCCGCGGCGGCGACGGTCCCGGGGGCGACCGGTGCCGTCTCGACGAACCGGTCGGGCTCGGAGACCAGGTCACCGTCGCGGTAGAACGTCTCCCAGACGTTCCCGATGCCGTGCCAGGAACTGATGTGGTTCGGACCGCCGTTGGAGTGGAAGATGCGGACGCGGTCCCCTTTCTCGACCGTGACCGGTCCGTAGCCGTCCTCGGTGAACGCGTACGCCTCGCCGTTGAGACAGACGTACGTGGAGTCCTGGGACTTCGCCGCCCCGAGGTCGAACTCGTGGTGGCCTTTCTCGCCGGGCGCGCCGTTCGTGTAGATCTCGTGCTGGCCGAAGAACAGTTCGTGGTCCACCTCCGGGAGCCCCTCCTCGGGTTCGACCAGGATGGCACCGAACATCCCCGCGCTGATGTGGTGGTCCATGTTCGGGACCGCACAGTGGTAGATGAAGACGCCGGGGTACGTCGCTCTGTACTCGATTTCGGCGCTCTCTCCAGGTGCGATGGTCGTGTCGCTCGCACCGCCGCCCGGCCCGTAGACGGCGTGGAAGTCGATGTTGTGAGGCAGCTGACTGTCCTCTGGATTGTTCAACTGGAACGTGACTGTGTCGCCGCGGCGCACGCGGACCATCGGCCCCGGAACCCGGCCGTCGAAGGTCATGTAGTCGAACGTGACGCCGGGCTCTATCTCCGCCGTCACCTCCTGGGTCGTCATCTCGATCTCGTGATGACGCGGCTCGTTCCAGTCGACCGGATCCGGAATGTCTCGCGGGTCCGCCGCGATCCGGTCGACGTCGACGTCCTTGGCCGGGTCGAGTCCGTCCTCCGTCGCCGGTTCGGTCGCGTCCTGGTTCGTGCTGGTGGCCGCCTCCTCCTCACCGTCTCCGGTACAGCCAGCGACGAACGCCGCCCCGCCCACACCGATCGTCGAGAGGAACGCGCGTCGGTCCGTGAATGGTATTTCTTTCATCTGCCTACAGACCGAGAGAACGATGGAGGTTCCATTCAATGGCCGAGCGGGTTCCAGATTCGTGAGAACTGTTCCCGTGGCCCGGGACGTCCGACGCAGATGTTCGGTCGTTCGTTTATATTTCAGCGCCGGATCCCCGTATTTTGACGGTCCTTTTGTTCGCGTTTCGACGAGCGTGAATCGAGGGATGCTCGCGTGTAGGGTGCTCGCGTGTATCCAGTGACGGGCGCATGTGCGGGAGAACAACGATTCGAACAGTCCCCTGGCCGGAGCAGATGCGGCCCTCGATCACTTAAAAGGGCAAGTGAACATCTTCACCCACGTTCTCAGGGCCTGAGAGGCGGGTGACCGAGTGAAGGGGTTGTGAGCAGCAATTTCGCCCGAACGTGACGATGATGGAGGATAGCTATCGGCGAAATCGCACCGTAGTAACGGAGGGGAATCGTCCGTGACCGACGATGGGCCAGTCTCGTTCGACGACGACGAGGAAGCCCGGATGGAACGTGCGCTGGCGGAGGCCGGGTACGACACCGAACTCGGCATGGAGATGGCGAAAGACGCCCAGCGCGTCGCGGCGGGCGAACTGTCCGAGGCCGCCTTCTTCGAGCGGTACCACGAGGAGGTCCTCGACGAGTTCGGCCGGGACGCGCGCGAACTGCCGGAACTCCGCGACGACGTCGACGGCGAGGTCGTCGCCGACGCCGACGACCCCGACGGGATCCGCGAGAGTCTCGCGGCCATGGCCGACGACGAGGGCGTCTCCCGGCGAGAGGTGATGAAGAAGGGCGGCGCGGCCGCGATGGCCCTGAGCGTCTTCGCCGGGGGCGGCGGCGCGGCGGCGACCGGCGAAGACGACGAGTCCTACGACGGAACGCGCTACGGGATGGTCATCAACCTGAACAACTGCGACGGCTGCCTCGCCTGCGTGAAGGCCTGCGAGCAGGAACACGGCACCTCGCGGGGCGCCAACTGGATGTACGTCTTCACGTACGAGGACGAGAACCAGGACGGCGAGAACTTCCTCGTCCGACCCTGCCAGCACTGCACCGACTCGCCGTGTACGAAGGTGTGCCCCATCGGGGCGCGCCACACCCGCGAGCAGGACGGACTGGTGCTGACGGACTACGACATCTGCATCGGCTGCCGGTACTGCGAGGTGTCCTGTCCCTACGGGGTGAACTACTTCCAGTGGGGCGAACCCGACGTGCCGGACTCGGAGATAGACGACGACCACCAGATCGACGAGCGCGGCCGCTGGGTCGGCTCGCGGCCGCCGAAGGGCGTGATGGGCAAGTGCACGTTCTGCGTCGACCGCCAGGACGGCCAGATGGGCGAGGAGAAGATCGGTACCACGGCCTGCGAGGACGCCTGTGCGATGGACGCCATCCACTTCGGCGACCTCAACGACGAGGAGAGCGCGCCGAACCAGCACCTGGAGTCGTACAACCAGGCCCACCAGAACGACCACTCCGACTGGGAGAACCGCACGGACGACATCGTGTCGACGTTCGAGCTGATGGAGGAACGGGGCACGAACCCCAACGTCCAGTACATCGGTAACGAACCGTCCGAGCACGCCCGCCAGGTCGAGGGGCCCGTCGCCTACGAGGACATGGGCCTGGTCGACGACCGCAAGCAGGAGGTACTGGACAACGGCGCCATGGCAACCGACGGAGGTGAAGAGGCGTGAGCGCCGACGTCTCGGGCGTCAGTCGCGAGGTGCTCGTCCGGCCGATCCAGTCCCGGTCGAAGGGGTACCTCCTCGCGCTGGCGGCGTCGCTGGGCGCCATCGGCGTCTGGGTGTTCTTCTACACGCAGCAACTCGAACACGGGATGATCGTCACCAGCCTCGCCGACTGGGGTTCCGGCGGTGGCGTCCCGTGGGGCCTCTACATCGGGGCGTTCATCTGGTGGGTCGGCATCGCCCACGGCGGGATCATCCTGTCGGCGGCCGTCCGGCTCATCGGACTCGACACCTACCAGCCGGTCGCGCGGATGGCGGAACTGCTGACCATCGCCGCGCTGACCTGTGCCGGCCTGTTCATCCTGATCCACGTCGGCCGGCCGGACAGGCTGGTCACGAGCGTCCTGCCCGCGTGGCCGACGCGCGTCCAGTGGTCGCCGCTGATGTGGGACGTCACCGTCATCACCGCCTACTTCGTCCTGACGGCGACGTACCTCATGTTGACCATCAGGTACGACGTCTACCGCCTCAGGGATCAGCTCCCGGACGTCCTGGAACCGGTCTACAAGGCCCTGATGATCGGGTACACGGAGAAGGAAGACGCGGTCGTCGAGCGGATGGTCTGGTGGGTGGCTTTCGCCATCATCATCATGGCGCCGCTGTTGCTCCACGGGGGCGTCATACCGTGGCTATTCGCGTTGCTGCCGTCGATGGCCGGCTGGAGCGGCGGCGTCCAGGGGCCATCCTTCCTCTCCATCGCGCTCACCTCTGCGGTCAGCGGCATCATCATCATCGCCGCGGCCTTCCGGTGGGCCTACGACTGGGAGGAACTCATCCCCGACGTCGTGTTCCGGGGCCTCGCGAAGTGGCTGGGCTTCTTCAGCCTGCTCTTCCTCTGGCTGCAGCTCCAGCAGGTCATGACCGGCATCTTCGCCGCGCCGACGACGCTCCAGCACGCGACCGAGGTGAAGCTCTCGACGCCGGTGTACTGGGTCGCCATCGGGCTCGTCGGCCTGACGCTTGCGTACGTGTTCGCCTCGGCGCTGAAGCCGGCGCTGTTCAGCATCCCCGCGTTGGTCGTGGCTTCCTTCGCGGTGCTGGTCGGCACGCTCGTCGAGAAGACGCTGTTCGTCGTCGAGGGGCTCCAGCACGCGCACTTCCAGCTGTACGACGGGGTCCCGGGCGCGTACGTTCCCTCGGCGGTCGAACTATCGGCGTTGCTCGGCACCGCCGGCATCGCGGTGCTGTTCTTCCTGGTCGTCTCGAAGGTGATCCCGGTGGTCGAACTGCACGCCATCGAGGCGGACCACGAGGAGGTGAACCAGTGATGATCCCGCTCGCCTCGTCGGTGCCACACACCCTGCCGTTCGTCGGCCCGGGGACGTACCTCATCTTCGGCATCGTCCTCGCGCCGGTGTACCTGATGCTCGTCGCGTGGTTCCTCGGCGAACCGAGCGACCGGCAGTCGGCGCTGCTCGGCGTCGGCTACGTCGCCGGGCTGACGACGGCCATCTGGGGCGGCCTGTTCGTGGTGACGATGATCATCAAGTTCGCGTTCTTCTGACCCGCCGGTATCGCCCGCCGACCGCTTCCGGCGAACCGACGCTGACCGCGACCCGCGACTACGAACTCAACGAACCTCATGACCGAAACCGAAAGCGAACTGACCGAGCGACTCGAGACAGTGCAGGACCCGGCGAACGACGACGACGTCGTCTCGATGGGCCTGGTGAACGACGTCACCGTCCGCGACGGGACTGCGGAGGTGTCGCTGGCGTTCAACGCGCCCTACGCGCCCACCGAGATAGAGATAGGTAACGCCATCCGCGACGAAATCGAGGAGGCCGGCCTCGAACCGGACCTCCGGGCGAACGTCAGCAAGGAACACGGCTTCGACGAGGACGTCCTGCCGGGCGTCCGCAACGTCGTCGCCGTCGCCTCCGGCAAGGGCGGCGTCGGCAAGACCACCGTCGCGGCGAACCTCGCGGCCGGGCTCAACGACAGGGGCGCCCGCGTCGGCATCCTCGACGCCGACGTGCACGGACCGAACGTCCCCCGAATCCTGCCCACGGAGAACGAACCGGGCATCACGCCCGACGAGGAGATCGTCCCGCCACGGTCGGACGGCGTCATGGTGATGAGCACCCACCACATGATGCCCGACGACGAGGACGAGCCGGCGGTCATGCGCGGGCCGATGGTGAACAACGTGATGATGAAGTTCGTCAACGAGGTCCAGTGGGGCCGGCTCGACTACCTCGTCGTCGACCTGCCGCCGGGGACCGGCGACGCCTCGCTGAACCTCCTGCAGACGCTGCCCGTCGCCGGCGTCGTCATCGTCACGACGCCCCAGGAGATGGCGGTCGCGGACGCTCGCAAGGGACTGCGCCTGTTCGCGGACCACGACGCCCCCGTCCTCGGCGTCGTCGAGAACATGAGCACCTTCCGGTGTCCCGGCTGCGGCGACGACCACTCGGTGTTCGGCGAGGGCGGTGGCGACGAGATACGCGAGGACTACGACGTCCCGGTGCTGTCGCGCCTCCCCATCCACCCCGACTTCGACAGCCAGGGCGGCGACGGCCCGACGGTCCGCGACGACGAGAGTCCAGTTCAGGAGGACCTGTTCGACATGGTCGACACCGTCGCCGACCGCATCGGCGAGGTGAACCGACGACAGGTCGCGGAATACGTCGACGCGGCAGGCAAGCATGCGGGCGACGACGTTCCCGCGGCGGTCGAGTCGCGCTGAATCGACGAGCCTCGTCCGTCTGCCACGCTCACGCTTCGTCGCGAAGCGCCTCCGCGACCGCCTGCAGTTCGCCTTTTCTGAAGGCGTTCTCCGTCTCCGCCGGATCGTCCTCGTCTAACTCACCTATCTTCCAGAGGATCCCCGCCCGCATCTGTGGCTTCGACGGGAGGCGGTTCGCGTCGACGTCGTAGCCCACGGCCTCGCAGATAGCGGCCAGCGCCTCCTTCGTGAACGCAGTGGAATATTCTCGTTCGTACCGCCCGACCGAGACGCGGATTTCGTTCCGGAGGGCGTCGACTGTCGGTGACATTGACAGCAGTGTGAACGGGGCGCGTTGTGTACGTTCCGGTCACCGGTCGGAGGAAAGAACGGAAGAGCCCCCGACCCGGCGAGCCTCCCCGATCCGAAGAAAAAACGGCGACGGCCGTCAGTCGTCGCTCAGCACGCCCTCGGCGACCGCCACGTCGTCGACGCCGGGGTCCTCCTCGGACGCCCGGAGGACGAAGCGCTTCCTGACGAGGTCGGCCGCGTAGATGGCCGTCCCAAGGATGATGAGCGTGTCACCCGGGAGCCGCGCCCAGAAGAGGTTCTGGACGATCGGCTGGTTGTAGAACGCCACGCTCCGGGCCGCGGCGTAGCTCTCGGTGAAGGCCGCCTCCAGCTGGAGGAAGCCGACCGGGAGGACGGAACCGAACACCATCAGCGCGAGGCCGACGTTCCAGCACCAGAACGCCGCCCGGAGCCAGCGACCGTCCCAGCGGTCCGGTTCGATGGCTATCTGGAGCATGTAGGTCACCATCCCCAGCGCGAGGAAGCCGAAGGCGCCGAACATCGCGGCGTGGGCGTGGCCGACGGTGAGGTAGGTGCCGTGCTCGTAGTAGTTGATCAGCGGCAGGTTGATGAAGAACCCGAGCACGCCGGCGCCGACGAAGTTCCAGACGCCGCTGGCCACGATGAACATGAACGGGAGCTTGTAAGGGAAGTCCGCCGTCTCGGACATCGCCGTGTACTGGCCGAGCGCCTCGTAGAGGATGAACACCAGCGGGATCAGTTCCAGCGTCGAGAAGACGCTCCCGATGGGAATCCACATATCCGGCATCCCGACCCACCAGTAGTGGTGGGAGACGCCGATGACGCCCGTACTCATCACCAGCAGGGCCTGGAGCATGACCGCCTTCTCCGCGCTGCGCCGTTTGAGCAGGTTCATCGACACCAGCGTCAGCCCGACGATGGCGACGATGAAGAACTCGAAGGCGCCCTCGACCCACATGTGGACGAC